>JAABUK010000004.1_pt1 | contig 570831 bp, 391 predicted proteins | sample 5559141 | NCBI WGS metagenome assembly JAABUK01 (sample SAMN10711869, study PRJNA513367) | rock metagenome | isolation source: Antarctica rocks | place: Antarctica: Victoria Land, Pudding Butte nord | collected 2016-01-03 | reverse complement strand
CATACGCGTATATATGATGTTCCATGATCGCCCCTATCGACGGCAGCGACCCCCCGGAACCACCCCCAACGCCAGTAACTTTTGATTCCCGGATTCAATCGATTCGCGCGAAATTTACGCGGGGGTGGCGCCCGGGCTGCGCGATACTGGATATATGGCGACGTTCTGCCAGGTACAGCTATAGGATGCGCCGGTGACAGGGCCTTGGCCATAAGTGGGAGCCTTGGCCATGAATGGAATGGGGCCATGGCCATGAATGGAATAGGGCTATGGCCATGAATGGAATGCGCCATGGCCATGAATGGAATGCGCCATGGCCATGAATGGAATAGGGCCATAGCCATAAGTGGGGCCATGCATAGGGGCCATATTGGTGGCGCATTCTAAATTTAGGTATTCTCACGAGCCAAAAACATTCTTAGGAGCGCGTTAGATTCTTAGGGGCGCTTATATCGCTCTAGAGTTAAGACATAATATTACCCCGCTTAAACTAGCTTAACCGGCTTACGAGCGCTTATAGCGCTCAGAGCCTACCCTATACTTTTATAGATATAAGTATCTATATAATCCTATATATCGTTATATTCTAAAATCGAATTATATTAACGTATCTAGATTCCGTCTAAATTTTATACCTTTATAAATTTTCTTTTTAATTATTTAAAACGTCGAGGCCCTAATAAATATCTTCGTAAACGGGTCGCTAGGTATATAAAAGATATCGTAGTCTTCCTTCGGGAGATTAAATTTAAAAACGGCGATATTAAAAAAGAGAAAGATATATTATAATTAATATCTCGGTTTATTATAAATATCGAGGATATAAATAATACTTTTTATACTTTAATAAATTAATATAGTTTAAATATAATTCGTATATTAATAACTTTTTTAGGGAGGGATTACTACCTAGGATATAAATATACCCTAAAGTAGGATTATATAATATTAATTTAATAATCTTCTCGAATCGACGGACGAAGATAAAGCCGACGATAAAGACGAAAATAATACTCGTACTCGTCGTATATAAGACGCCTCTAAATATAACTCTTCTCCTAGCTTTAATCCCGCTATCGATTAATTTAAAATACTTATTATTAATAATCTTAATATTATCGATCCTATTTTATTCTTTAACGGTATATAAAGAGTTATAACGTCTAGTCGTAAAGCTCTTTTAATTAAAGATACCGTAGAGCCTCGCCTTTAATACGGCGGTATAAAGGGTACGAGTCGTTATATTTTAAATAAATTAATATCTTCTTATAAAGCTTCTAAGGAAGAAGTTAAAAATAAAATTAATAATTTTAATCTTAGTTCTATTTTTACCCCTCGTCTTTTAATTTAACTTCCCGCCCCTAGCCCTACTCGTAAATAACCGAGTTTTAATATTAAGAAAACTGGCCGTCTTAGATATAAACCGGCCTATAAACGCCCCGCTAGTCGTAAGAATACGTCTCGCTCGAAGTCTACTAGTAAGAAATAATTAATAGTAACTAGTAATTAATAATATTTCTTCTTCTTACTCTTTATTTTTTATACCTTTTTTATTTTCATATTCTTATCGAATATTTCTCGTATTTCTAGCGCGTTATCTAAAGTATCTATATTAACCTATTTATTAAAGGTCTTTAATTATTCTAGTTATTTTATAAAATAAAGTACCTCGCCTTTTATTTTCTTCTTTTTTAGTACCTCTTTTATTTTTTATTCGTTCGTATTATTTATTAATTCCGGTAGAGGTATATTAAGAATCGAAATATCGCCCTACCGTTAATAATATAATTTTAGAAACGATATATAAAAAATATTATAAATACGGTAGCTAGTTAATAATCCTAGGCGGTACGTTTATATTCCGACGGTATCCAAAATCTTAAATAATCTAATTACTTTATAAAAGAGTTTCTTATTTAATTATTTTTACGTTAAGTTTTTAATTAATAATAATATAAAGTTATTTATATTAAATAATTTCGGTTTATACCTTCTATTATAGCTACGTTTTTACGCCTCGACCGCGATAGCCTACACTCTTATTAGGTACTCTCTTAAAGTATTTAATTTTTTAATTCTTTTTTATACCGACGGTATTTCTCCCCCGTATATCTCGCCCTCGAGACGCGGTTTAAGAGAAGGGTTATAACTATATATAACTATAAATAATATCCATTTTATTATCGTATACTACGTATTATAATATACCTATTTTATTATAAGTAAGAGTACTACCTAGTTATTTTACTCGCTTAAATAAAAGGTTCTTAAATAGTATTCTAGGGTTTAGTTCTAGCGTTTTATCTAGTTATCCGTCTACGGATAAAATACGATATTTAAGCGTCTTTTAATTTTTATTAAATACTATACCTTTAATTAAAACGTATTTATAAAAATAGAACCTCTATTAGAAATAATCTTATTAAGAACTCTAAACTTTAAGATAATTTCTTCGAATATTAACTCTATTAACCTCGTAAAATCGATTATTTTAATAATTAAGATATATTATAATATCTTTATATATTTATTTATAACTATAAAGACCGTATTATAAACGTACCCGTATCGTTTATTTAGAGGTAAATTAGTAATAAAATCTATTATAATTTCCTTCTACGGCCCCGTAGGATATAATAGAGAATTAATCTCGCTATAAAAGCGGTATCGATATACCTTAACCCGCTAGTATATATTATATATATCGATATATTCCTATACGTCAGCCTTAAGAGTACTCTAGAAATATTTTCTAGTAAATAACTTTGTTATTTTCTTAACGCTAAAGTACCCCGTTAATTTATTATTATAATATCGTTTTAATAACTCTTCGCGGATTAATCCTTCTTTAAATATATAGATTTTATTATTATATCTAAGAATTAATATAGAATCTAAAGTCTATACTCCGGCGGAACGCTAGTAATCCGCCTATATAATTTCGGCGATTTTTATTTACGAGAAGGAATTATCCTTTTATAAAGCGCGAATTATTTTAATTATTAATAAATTATTAGCGTTATAAACTATTTCGTAAAGTATTATTAATTTAATAATAATACGTAGAATAAATAGTTTATAACCTATAGTTCTAGCGATAGAGTTAAATAATTCTTTTACTATATCGTAATCGATTTAAATAAATATCTTATTTAAACTCCTTAGAATTTCCCGTTTAAATATTAACTCCTTAGGCCTAGATAGATATATTATTAAAGAATATACTTTTTTTACGATAAACCTTAAAGACCTTAATAACGTAAGTTTTATATATATTAAGTTTTACGCGATACCTACGGATATATTACTTAACGCCGGCGAAGTATTATTTATCTTTAGATCTTTTATATCTACGAACGTATTTTATATTATAACGAAAATAGGGCCTTAATTAATACCTTTTAAATTTAATAACTTTTATTATAATATAAGTAATATATTATTTAAAAAACTATCCTAGCCTTTATAATTAAAACGATATAAGGGGTTATCGGCTAGGTTACTCTTTTTAAAATAATATAAAATTAAGAAATTAAAAGATAAAAGTCTTATTACCTAGCGCGCTTTAGCGATTATTTAATTATTTAATATTTATAAAACCCCTTAGGTTATTATAATCGGTTAAAACTTCTACTTTATATAAACTACCTTTAAAGTAATATTATTATTATTTAAATATCGCGACGATTACGAGGAGCTCCTTATTATAAATCTTATATTAAATTTTTAAACCCTATATTTTACGGGACTAGAAAGCGACGGGATATTATTCGTTATTATTTTATAATTACGTTAAAATCGTAGTTATAATAAAATTAGAAGTATTTATTTTAATCCGAATTTTTAATTCTAGATTAAAGTATACTAGAATAGGTATATACGAGAATAAATCGCGAAGTAGGTAAAACGCTTACTTTATCTCTTTAGGTTATTTAAATAAACTAAATTTATTATTATTTTAACTACCTTTTAATAGACCCGTTAATAAACTTATTATCTATAAATAATAATAGATAAATCGATAATAAAAATTAATAAAGTTTAAAAATACTTATATATTATAAAAGGGCTTTAGTTTTAGTTAAAACTAAATCGTATTAATCCTACGTTCGTTTATCGATATACTTTCGGTATTTATAATAAACCTTAAAAACTTAATTAACCGAGTAAAGAACTCGTATTTCTTAAGACTCGCGAATAAAGAATATTTTCGTAGGCGTTCGAGTATTTATTATATATAGTTAATATACTCCTTTTTTAAATTTAAATAAATTAGGATATTATTTAAATAAACGACGTAAAATATATTTATTAAGCCCGTTAACGATTTATTAATATAGACTTAAAAAGTAGTAAGTATATTCGTTAAATTAAATAATATTATTATATATTCGAAAAGACTATACCGTATACGAAATATTATCTTTTATTTATCGCCTTCCTTAATTCTTATTTAATAATAAATATCTTTTAAATTAAATTTCGTAAATTATATAATATTATTTAGGCGGTCCAGTGTCTTATTAATTAAAAGTAACGGGTAGTAATTCTTAATAATAATCTTATTAAGACCTCGGTAGTCGATATATAGTCGTAATCTATTATTCTTCTTTAGAATAAAAAGGATAAGAACCCTAGCGGGGTTTATAGAATATTTAATCTAACCCTTTACTAAAACGTCGTCTAGGTATCTCCTTAACTCTATTAATTCTAGGTTCGAAAAATTATAAAGAGGCCCGTATAACGGGTTACCCTTTATATTAATTATATAGTCGCCGTCTTTATACGACGATAATCGACCTATTTCTTTATTTAAAAAGATATTATTAAAATTTATAAATTTATTAAGAAGCGTAGGCGGTACGATAACGGAACTATTAGAAAATATTATATTAACGATAGTATCGTTTTTCCTAGCCTCGTTTTTATTAATAGGATCTTAATTAAAGGGACTAGCCTTAATATAAATTAATATATATATAATTAACTACGTCCTTAATGATTTCGTAAAATCCTTAAATAATTCTAACGTATATATATTTAGCGCGATACCGAACCGCTAGGTATATATATTATAGTCGGTTTAGATTTTTTCCTTTTCTATAGCTAGTATATTTATAATAATAAGCGAGCCTTTTTTATTAATAGAGTAAAAGGTATTATTATACTCCCTAGTTTATCTTTATAAATTAATCAACCGGTAAATAATATTATAAATATTATAATAATAAATAAATTGCCCGCTTATTTATTTAAGAGTCGGTAGCGGCTCGCTTTTAAGATACTCTAGGTTATTATAATACCTAAGGCCGCTAGCGTAGAGCTAGCGGCTTAGTAATAATATAAAAGACGTAAGGTAGTTACGGGGTTCATTACTAAATAGTTTTTAAATCCTAGATTTAATAATAGAACTAATCTCTAAAGATTCTAATAAAACGGGGGAATACTAACTCGATATAGAATTATTAAGAGTTAGAACCCCGCGATACTAAGGCTAGAACCCCGTATCGATAAGTAATAATATTATAGAGGTGGCGGGGCGTAGGCGTATATAATATATTAACGCCTTTAGCGGGGCGCAGGCGTATATAATATATTACTACTTTATAATTACTTTCTCTTTTAGGCCCTAGTCCCTAGGTGCCCAAATACTTTAGTTAAAAGATATTTATTAAAAAACCTTTAAACCCCTAAAGAGAAATAAGGGAAAAAAGTTATCTAATATAATAATATTACCGTAGCGGTAACCTAAATATAAGGCTGCGTACTTAATCCTATAATATATATAATACTAGTCACGGAATAATATTTAACTAAATAGTCGAAGTTTATTAAAAAACCTTTAACCCTATAAAAGGATAAAGAAAAAGAGTTTTCTAGTTTATACTATCGGTCCTATAACGCTAATATTTAATACTAGTCGCGGATCGATATAAAACTATTTCCTATAGTATTATTATATAGTACTAGTAGCGGAAAAGTAATACTACTAAACTACCTCTACTATATAGTAGTGTTAGTAATAAATGAATAATATATTTATAAAGTTGTCCCTACAGCGCTAATATATAATAATAGTAATTAAATAAGTAATATTTCTTTCGTCCCTACAATACTATTATATATAATAGTAACGGAGCGAAATTATATACGCTATCGTTCCTATAGCGCTTATAGTACTTATAGTAAATATAGTATATTAGATTATTCCTATAGTACTTATAGTACTAGTAGCGGAATAACGGTAGTTACGTCGGTAAATCGAAAACCGGCTTTAGCGGCTCGGGGCTAAAGCGTAGAATACCTCGGGAGTTAAAGCCGTTAAACGGGTACTCGCGGAACCCCGAGAGCCCGAAGTATTCTAGGGTCTTGCCTAGAGCGCCCGTCGAGCGTATATCGGGCCCCCCGAGCGCTCCTCGAGTATCCGATTAACGAGATTTAATTATTCGAGCGCTTTATTAACGACTTTTAAAACGAGGCTAGAATTATTATTTTAATCGAACTAAATATTAAGTATTTTATTTATCGAGTATTTTCGAATATTATCGAACGGTATTAAATAATATTAAAATAAGTATATTTATTAATAACTTTAACTACCTACCGCGCTGAACTAAATAAATATTAAATATCTCTTTATATTAATATTATCGAATATTATCGAACGGCCTTCGATTATATTAAATAAACGGATTCATATATAAAAGTTTTTATTCTTACTCGTATAATCTTTCTAGCTCCTTACCGCTAGGAAGTATTAATAATATCTATTCTTTTTAATATTTAACCGTACCCTCCCGCCCTATACCTCGCTTCCTTTATAGATTTAAAATTATAATATTTATTTTAATATTAATATATTATATATACGCGGTCGTAGTATTTAAATACCTAATATAATAAACCCGCTTTTTCGCGTACTCTTAAATCTTATCTAGTTAATTTATATTTATTAATACCGATTATATTACCTAGGTTATTATATAACCCTTAGAGAATAACTAGTACGGGAGTATAAAAACGTCGGTTTTAATATCGTCGCAGGTATTATTTTAGAAAGCGCCGATATAGGTTTTATACTTCTCGATAAAGTAACCTACGTAGAGAAATTTAATAATAAGATTATTACCCGACGCTTTAAGTTTATTTATAAATTATTATTTAATAGTTAGGGAAGCCTTTAATACGAAATAATAATAAAATTTATACCTAGAAAAACGAGACTAGGTAATATTTACCTTCGCCGTAATATATAACGCTAATAGTATATTCGATATAATTATAAACTTCTCGGGTATTTATTCCCGCGCTTTAATATCTTCGCGTTTAAACTATATATACCCTAGACTTTATATTATCTACTAAATCCTATCTAATTTCGGCGCGTTTTAACCGAGTATAGCGATATTATTAAAATAAAAGTTATTTAGGTTAATATATATCTTTTCGTTAATATACTAATTTACGAATAACGTCTAAATTAAATCGATATCGAGTTAGGGGTTAATATTAAATTTAGTAAGGCCTAGTATAAATAGAATTAATTATATTTTAGTTAACTCACTAAAAAATAGGCCTTTAGTAGAATTAATATTTATTTCCGTAAACTATCGCTAAATATCCCTTTTAACTATTTATTCGAATTAAGTAGGCTCTTTTATAAATATTTCTAGGAAAGAAAATATCTCGTATATAACGATATAAAAAGGTAGATATAATATTTATTCGCCTAAGATCTAGGTAGACGTATCCGTACGTATATTTATAATTTCGGGAAGAAAATAAATTAATTCTTCCCTTTTAACCTTAATATCGTCGATAATTTTAATATTATTCGAGTTTCCTTTAACTATATTATTATATATTAATATAATCGTATAGAAGTTCTTTAGTAAATTATAACGGAGATTATTATACTCCTTTTATTCGTTCGCCCGATTCTACCGTAGGACCTCGAGTATATAATTAAGGTTTAATAGCGGATTATTCTATAGTGTACTAGTTAACGCGACGAGTATATACCGTTATTTAAAAGATTACTTCTTAAGTTTCTTTAGTAGTATTATTTATTTTATAGTTATTTTCTTAATATTCGTTGAATTATTAATGAATATTCTACCTACCGGTAGCCCTCGGAAATGTTTTTATTTTTTTATTAATCTTACTCTACCTAGATAAACTTCGAAAGAATCTTTTATGATATTATATTATTTACGGACTTATATCGAGAAGGTTTAGGTATTTATATTAATAATTAATTATTAAAAGCTCTAAATTAGTTTCTCCCTTAATTTATAACTTATCTTATAGTTATCTCTTTCTTATTTAATATTATTTACCCGAATCCGTTCTTTGATTTAGATAGAGTCATTTATTATATTATAACCGATAACTTATTTAAGGCTAAAGTTTTAATCTAGTCTAAGGTCCCGGTATTTAATAAATTCGTTACGCTATATTAATATTAAGGTAGGGGTACTCTATAAAGTAATATTTTAATTCTTTATAATTTATTCATTCGTAGCTCCTTCTCGAAGAAGTTTTTATATTTAATCTAGCTCGGAACTCGCTCCTAGAGTTTTTATCTTAAATAATAATATTATTTATTTAAATAAACTTATAACGTTAAGGCTATACTATATAGCGTATCTTTAAATTATACTCGACTTTACGTAGTAATATAATATAGGCTACTTCGCTTAGTTTAGATAAAGATTAATAAATCCTTATACTAGATATTAAGTATCGTTCTTCTATCGCGCTATATATACGTCGAATTATTTAAGGTTAATCTACCGCTGAGTATTATTAAATAGTTATATTATAAGGGTCTAATAATAAAAGTTAATTCTATCGAACGGTTTCGAATATTATCGAGCGATAGTGTTATTATTAATTTTACCGTACCCTATTTTATTAACTAGGATTCTCTTATCTCCGATACTATTATATATTTATAATAAGATATAAGCCGCTAAAAGTTAGTAGTAGTAGAGTAAACTTTTCGATCTTAGAAATAAAAAGCTCGCCTTAATAAATTTAGATTTATCTAGTTTAGAATTCCCTTATTCTTAACTTCCTAAATAACTCTTAATATCCGGGAGGATAAATATATTTTTATTAAAGTCTAGGGATTTTTATATTTATAAAAAGTCGAGGCGGCGAGTCTTTACTTCCTAGAATTATTACGTAAATAAATTATTATTAACTAGGGTTATAAGGGAGAGCCTATATTATTAATAATATAATTTCCTTATTATTAAATTTATCCCCGTCTTTAATAAATATTATAGTCGTTATTACTTTTTCTTTATATTTACCCTCCTCTTTATATTCCTCCTTTTTAAAATCTACGTTTAAACTTTATTCCTCTTTTTTTTCCTTTTCTTTTTAATCCTCTAAAATCTAAATCGGGTATTTATAACCGCCTTTTCTCTCCTCCTTTAACGAGAGTTAGGATATTCCTTTTAATAAATAAATATCGGTATTTTCTTATTTAAAAGAACCGAGTATCGGAGCCCGAGTATATTAAAGGGTAGGGTAAGGCGTCGCTTTAAACGGTATAAGGTACTACGGGGAAGGGGTATAATAAGAAAATTACTTTATATAATTTAGCGAGGGGTAGCGCGGGTAGATACGAATTCTCTTTTTTTCCTATATTAATACTTTATTTATCGAGCGAGAATGGTTTAAGATATATTATTATTTATATATTCCCTTTTATCTCCTTATAGTTTTATTAGTTAAGATTAACTCTATTTTTAACCGGGCGTATCGAGAGAGCGAGATAAAGAATTCGATTTTAATAAATTAAAAATTAATAAAGGAAAGATAATAATATATTCGACGAGTAATTTACTAGAAAGTTTAATTATAAATTATAAATTCTTATACTTCGGGTACTTTAACGCTTTAAAGGCGGAAGAGTACGATAATAATAATAACCTAAAAGGCTTTAATATATTATTAAGCGATTTAAAACGATTCATTACTATTTACTATAATAAATCTATAGACTCCTATATCTCGTCTACCCTAATCTATATTAATACTTTCTACTTCTTCCTCTAGTAGATACGCTTAAGAATCTATATTCTATTTACCGTAAATAGCGGTCGCTAAAAGAGGATTCCGAAAACTAATATTATAAGGAATTAATTAAAAATAATTATCTTCTTATTAGGTTTATCTTCGAGTTATTTCTCGATCTAGTTTTATATAGTAGTAAATTCGGTCGATATTACGAGTTTATTATCGAAGGCGATTTATTTTATATTAACCTTCTTAGCTTTCCTTTTACTATTAGCCGAATTATTAAATATCTAGTTATCGTAGTTAAATATTAATTCTTTTAAATTATCGTAAGATTCAGCGTTATCGAAGACTATATTATACTTTAAATATATAGTCTTATACTAGCCCTTTATAATCGCGTCGTTACTTAGAGTTAAGAATCCCGTACGAAGAATAAAATAGTCGGCCCCCCTTAAATACTACTATTATCTCGAATAGGCTTAGTATTCGAACGATTTCGAATAGGCTTAACGTCTACGGGCGTTCGGCCGTTTATTTAGTTAGATATTTTTAGCGTATAATCCCCCTTATTAATAAATACTATTATTATTAACTAAATCATTTTCTATACCTCTACTATAATTCTAATTTATAAAGAGTATAATATCCTAGCCGTTATTATTATAAGTCTAAAGATTATAATACTACCTAGCCGATCTTTCGTCGGACTAATTATAAATATAGTTTAATCGAGCGAATATTATATAGTTCTTAGAGCGCCTAAAGGAAGCGATATAATAAGAGTTTATTATAAAATTATAATCGGTCGATCTTATATATATAGGTCTCGTTATCGACTAAAAATTTTATAGAAGAATTTACGCGGCCCTAGATTTATAGATTAAAATATACGATACTATATACGATAAGATTAATAATATTACTACGAAATAGAGTCTGCGACCCGCGTTTTATAGGGTATATATATAATTCCCGGAGGTTTTCGAAGACGTAGACCACGCGTAGAGGGAGGAGTATTTAATATATTTAGCCTAAAAGTATAATAATAATAAAAAAAGGCGGAAGATTTTAACCGAGGAGTTATTAATAATAATACCTCCTAAAGAGTAAACTAAACGGTAATATAATACTCCGTTAATATCTACCTTTAATAACGTTATAATTTATATTCGGAGGAAAGGTAATAATATAATAATAATATACCGGCCGTAGGATTTAATACTACCTTTAGATAAAAGTTCTTTAGATATCGAGATCGATAATATTTAATTCGAACGGTTTCTTATTATATTAATAGAGGATATATAATTCGATAAGGTTATAAAGAGAATCTTCTATAAGCCGGGTAAGGGGAAGGCGCTTAAGATCGTAAATAAATAGTTATAAAGAGGTATATTAGTCGAAATATATTTAAATAAATAAATACGGCTAGGGTTTAATATATACCCGGTATACCGTAGCCCTAAAAATAATATAGATATATTATTTACTTTAAAGAATAATAAGAAACTATACTAGGGAAGAGAAAATAAACGGGATAATATAAAACTAGAGGTAGTACCTATCTAGTAAAACCGGGCTAAGAAATAACGGAATTAATATAATATTATATACGCTTATAGAGATAATTCGTAAGAAATTATAACTTATTAAAATCTACGGAAACGGAAGAGATCGAGTATATATTAATTTTATTTTTTTATTTATCGGCTCCGAAGAGTCGAGAATTATTATCTTTAATACCTAATAAACGACCTTCTCTCCTACTAGCTCCTTAATTACCTTTTATTATAATAAACTATTCGATCTTCTTTAGAATCGGCCTAGGTTCTAGGATATTTATAAACCTAGAGTTATATCCTGAGTCGTAACTTTAAAGTAGATATATTAAGGGTCGCCGTTAATTTAAAGTAATTTAATTCGTTATTAATATTCCTCGGCTTTTATAAGTTTAAGTTATTATATTAAATATTCGACCTTCTAGGTAGCCTCGGCGGCGTTAATATAATATTCCTTAATTATATTATTATAGACTACGGAGTCCTTAACTCCGTATATAATATCTATATATAAATTAACCTTTAATATATCGTCGATAATAACGACCGTATCTATATTAAGATACTACCCGGCGTAGGTCTTATAGCGGTCGATTAATAGTTATAGGCGCGTATAAAGATCGAGTCGTAAAATACCGTCGGGTAATTAATAATAAAGAAGAAGGAGCGATTAATTAAAGAACTATTACCGCCTCTCTATCTATCGTTTATTCGGGTATTTATCTTTAAAAAGGGGGGTACTAGTCTAATAAAAGCTATAATAAGTTATTTATTATAATAAATCTTATTACTTTTATTATTTAAGGGTATAAGGGAACCCCTTTATCTCTACCTCGCCTAGAAGTTAGGGTTCTATATATTTTATAGAGAAAAACTACCTAAAATTATAAAGACTTCGATTAAGATTATATAATTATAGAAGAAATCTCGTAGATTCTAACTATTTTTAATAGGATCGAGCGAATTTACGCGAAAAGTATATACTTCTAATAATACTAACTAATTTAGGTATAAAATAACGGGATCGAACGAAAACGAACGATTTCGAATAAGGAAGATATTAAAATAACGCGTATATATCTTTAAATTAATAAATATCAGCCCCTAAATTAAAAAACGTATATATACTCTTAAATAAAGTTATTAGTTTATATTTCCCGGTCTCCTCCTTTATATTTATATATTATAGTACCTAGCCGACTACGATTTTATTTATCTCCTTTAAAATTAAAAAGACCCCTTCGCGTATTATATATAATATATATTAATACTTCCTTTTAATTATTCTACTAAAACTAAAATATCTAGTTTACGATACTATAAGGAGCCGCCGTTACTAGTATTAAGATACCTAAGTTTAAGACTAAAGCTAGGCTTATAAATCCCTTTAATATAGTATTAGATCGTATATATATTATTCCTCCTTTATATATTTAATAGGAGATTTATTAATACTATTAATAGGTAACTAAATTTAAGAAACTAGTTAATAATAATAGACTCTCTACTTAATTATTATTAAAGACCGGTTATAGACTACTCTCGTTAATAAACCTTAACGAGATATTAGAAAACGAGTTATCGCCCTCTAAAAACATTAATAAACGCCGCCGAGAGCCGTTTAAAAAAGAATACGATTATAAATATCTAATCGTCGAGGGAGTAGGATATTATAAAGAAGAATAAGAAGAAGAATAAAAGGAAGGAGAAGATAAAGAAGACGTTAAAGATAAAAGAATATAAATTAAACGAGTTCGCTACGGGGTAAACCTAATTATAATATAATAAATAAAGTAATTAATAATAAATAGCGCCGGGATACTATTAAATCTTATTACTCCTTAAACCCTCGTCTATATAATTACGTTATCGGACGCGTCTCGGTACGCGTAAAATCCTTTACCTCTTCTTCCTTAAATAAATATCGTCGCTAGCGTTTATTAACTACGGATTTTAGCGATAACGCTAGAGATTATTTAATATATAAGGAGTTACCTACCTTATTATAGGGTAACCTTTATCGACGTTAATATAATAACTCCTTAACTAGGTATTAAGAGGTTATACGAAAAGCGGTCCACTATATATAAACTATGGTTTTAACGGGTAGTAATAATCGTTATACGACTCCTTAGCCCGAAAAGAATCCTAGCTAGGTTAATAGTATAATAACGGAGGTATAAATATATTATAAAGTCTTGGTCTAAAAGGGTTCGACTATATATAAGGATATTAATATTTAACCTAAGGACTTTAAAGCGCGAAAAGTACGTAATTTTTTTTATTTCTATTTTCGTTCTTTATACTTAAATATTACTAATCCGCTAGTTATTTAATTACGTCGGTTAATTCCGGAGCCATATAATAGCGAAGGTTAGGATCGTTATCGTATACGAATATAAATTCTATATAGTAGTACTACTATAGGTCCTAGTTACTAAACTTCTTTTATATAATACTTTTTTATTAAAGAATTATCGCGATATAAAGGTATATTAATAACCTAGTCACCGGCTTAATCGATTAAGTAATTATATAATTATTTAAGATTCTTAAACCCGAGGGCGTAAAAAGTTCCTTATTAATATAATCGTATACGCGATTATTAAGGTCTTCTTTTAGGATAGACTTCTAAGTCTTAACTCTTTATTTATAATACGCGATCTCTTTACTCCTCTTCGTCTAGTTACGGTCTAGTTCGTTATTATTTTAATAGTTAACGGAATAAAAGAATAAAAGAGCGGATAAAAAAGAATAACTAACTTCGAGGGTCTTAAAGTCGAAGGTAAACTACTAGAATAATACTCGATTATTATAAAGTTAATTATAAATATATAGATACCTATAAACGCGTTAAGGAGATATAGGGATTTATAAGTAATAAGAGAGAGATATTAACTTTAGAGAAAATCTAAAGGAAAATACTCGCCGGTAATATAATAATAGAAAACGTAGGAGATATTATAGTAGGTATTCCTAGTTAATAGGATAATAAACTTAATAATCTTCTAAAGTCCGATAAAGAATTTATAATATTAAAATAATAGGCTCCCTCGCTCCCTCGGACTTTATTCTAGTAAATTACGACGAAGGCCTATACTATACCGCCCTCCTCGGACCCTCTACGCGCTAGTAATACCGACGAACCTTTTTCCGACCTTATAGGTATTAATAATACCGATAACCCTTCCCCGGACTTTATATCCGCTAGTAATAATAACGCGAGAAGCGTAAAGTATATTAAAGGCGATAATAATAAGGTTTAAAAGAGAATAATAACGAGGAGAGATTAAGAGCTATTTAATAATATAATAAATAAATCTATAAGCGTCTAGGTAGTACTATTTCAGCTATTCGTAATATTATTTAATTAATAATATTTGGCCTTTATAAATTAATTATAATAAAGATATATTAATTAATTTAATAAATATTATCGAATAAAGTCGAATTACGTATATCTAGTATATTATCGAATAAAGTCGAATACGATCGAATTATATAATTTCAGGAATATAGTAATTACGCGTTAATTAACCGAATAATTACTCCATCTAATACTAATATATTATCGAATAATATTAAGCGTATTCGAATTATACAAACTTCATTTTATCCTAGTATTATAATATTTATTAATATAATCCTCTATAGTATATATATCCTCTAGGTCTCCGGGTATATTATTATTAATAATCGAGGCCTTAAGGCGTATAATATACGCCCGAAGCCCTTTAACTATACGCTTCGGGCGTACGTCGAGTCGGTAGATAAATATCGCGCTTAAGGCTCTTAAGGCGCCCGTCGAGCGCCCTAAACCACGATCGAGTCGCTTTTCGTTTTACCGACGCACCTTTATTATATACTCCTACTATACTATGAAAATACTAGTAGTAAGGTACTATATATAAGTGGTACAGCCCTAATATTATACCCGGAGATTAATATTAATAATAATATAAATACTATAGTAACGGTAGTAACTATTAATAAGAGTAAAGTAGCGGAGCGGAGGCGCGTATCGACGTATAATAACGCTAAGGTATTTAGCGCGACGGTTTATTATATAAATAAACTCGCCCGCTTATTACTTTCTCTCTTCGCAACTTCTTTAGCCTCTTTTATATATTATTACTCTAATTTTATAATAGCGTTCTAGTATCGTAATTAATATATAGATAATACTCTCGTTATATATAGCTTTCTTCTAACTCTATAAATAACTCCTACTCACCGATAGTATTAGTTTATTTATACTAATTTATTTTAGATATAAATATACTAGTAAATATAACTAGTCCGCTATTAGCGCGGCTACGTAACACTAATTATAATAGTAGTTTATTATACTTCGTCGCTCCCTTACCGGGTCTACTTCTATAATTTTAATAATAATTATATTCGAGGTACGTCCCCTCCTTATACGCTCTGTTATATTAATCGCCACGGAATCGACTATTACGTAAAGATAAGTTATAACCGTAAGCTCTAAGATAGTATATATTAATAATAATAGATCCCTAAACCTTTCTAAAGGAAGGTAAGGAGGTTTATATATTAATATACCCGTATCGATAATAGGACTCTTAAAGAAGAATATAAATATAAATTAATAAATAAAGAAATTACCTAGTAGCGTAAAGTATATAATAAGACGATAATAACTAGTAGGTAAACTCCTACTATAATCGCTAATCTATAGAATTAATTAACGGCGGCGAACTAATATATTAAGGAATTAAAGGCGATAAATAAGATTCTCGAAAAAAAGGCCGAAAGTTTCCGTTAATATAAACGGGACCTAGAGAGTCCCGAGGAAGATAATATCCTTAAGGATTATATTAGGGAGACTACGTCTTTTTCTAGTAATTCCGATAGTAACTAAATCTTTCATACGATATAGTAGCGATATCGAATTCTTTTTTTCTTAAATCGGCGCTGGCTAAACTTACCTAGATATATTATTTAATAATATATTCTAAATATTTATATAGACTATACCTAAAGTAAAAGTATTCTTATAAATACGATATCTTATCGTTATTATATATAAATAGTTTAATAGTAAATTAAATTTAGTTATACCTTAAAATCGTATAATAAAGTTATAAATATAGAGGAGAACGTCCGTTATATAAGTATTAATATAAAAGTAGTAATATTTACTTTTAACGTCGGCTCCGTTTACTCCGCCTTATTATCTTATACGGCTAGGTAACCTCTTTAGTTATATTTATATATTTACGTTTACTACCCGCCTATTTAAAGGCTTTAATTAATTTATTAATATTAATAAACTCTTCGTCTAGTAATTATTAGTTATATTCTTCGCCCTAATTAGTTTATTTAACTTTATATTAAATACCTTCCTTATTTTTAATTTTATTAATTACCTCTTCTACCTCTTATAACTTATTATTATAAATAAGTTCGGGGGCTTATATAAAAGATTCCGCCGTATTAATATAATCGCGAAGATGATATAACTCAAATAACGATATATAAAAGATATTATAGATTTTATACGTAGAAAATAGTAGTAGGCGGTAAGTTTATACTTTTATTTTATTAATAATCCTAAAGGGCCCTATAAACTTATAGGATAATTTCTTATTTAGGCGCTTTTACTTCAGGTTCTTTATTATTAATATAACTAAATTACTAACTTTATAACTTTATAGTTTATATATTTTATTATATTATTTAATTTAATATTCGGTAGCGCTTTAAAAACGTTCTATAACTTTATCTTTTAAAGTTTATAATTATTATACTTTATTATTTATAATTAGTACCCTTCTTTTCTTAAAGTCGTCCTCGACCTCCTAGCGGATTTCAGGATAATAACCGTATATACGGAAAAACGGCGTCGTTCCGACGGCGGCGCTCTAACTATTATTTATTAAAAATTCTACTATAAGTAGTAATCCAGCCTAATTAATTTATTTATTATTAATAAATATACGTAAATAGTACTTTAATACCTGATTTTAGCGCTCTATCTATTTATCCGTTTAAGGGTAAAAGATAGTACTTAAGTATTATTTAATTTTCGAATAAAAATATATAGCCGACTAGAAGGCGCTCGTAAAAATAAAGCCTCTATCGCTAACGATACTATTAGGTATATTATAACGGTAAATAATTTTAAAATAAAATATTTCCGCTAGTTAAACGATATTGATTTTAATAATTATAAATATATACCTAACTATTTTTATAAATCGATTTATTACGATAAAGATAACGTTATAAACGATACCCTTATATTTACTAGGCGGTAAACTAATTATAAAATCTATAGAAATTTCCTTTTATAGTTAAATAGTAATAAAAAGCGAATTTAATTCGTTATACGGGCGATATCGCGGCGCCTTCGTCCGTTAATATATATCGTAAGTTTTAGTATAGTCCGTAACTTACTTTAGGTTACCCTCCTAGAAAAATTTTCGGGTAAATAATTTATACGACTTCGTAGCGCTAAAGTAGTTTATTAAAGGATTATTATAATATCTCTTTATAAACTCTTCCCTTAAAGCTTTATCCCTTAATATATAAAGGCGACCGTTATATTTTAATAATCCCTCGGAGTCTATAACTTATATTTTATTCTTTATATAACGGCGGTTCTTTAATATATTCGCTCTAGTTCGAAAAGAATTTATTTAATTATTATAAATTTATAATTCCCGAATTAGTATTTTAATAGGCCTTTCAGGATTATTATACGTAGTTTTAAATACTATTATAACGTCCCGTTTTAGAATTACTACTCTTAACTTTATAATCTAAAAAGTAGGGGTTATAATTACCCTTATTTCTTTATTTTTTTCCGATAACTAACCGCTAGTTTAAAGAGTAAATTTATTCTAAAGCGTTAGTAATAATCTAGTATTTAACGGTAATACTCCCTCATAATTAAAGCGCCGCGACGGTATATTAATAAAATTTAATTTTTTAGCCCGATAAAAGATCTTAAAGTTATAAATAATTAATCTAAGCGCCTAACGGGCCTACCTAAAGTTTAATTTCTTCTACTTTATAAAACCCTTTAAGTTATTATAATTAGTCTAGACTTTAATATAATAAGGGCTACCTTCTAAATAATATCGTTATTATTTTATTACCGCTATAATAACGAGTAATTCTTAATTATAGGTTTTATAATTTTATTTTAAGGGATTTAATTTCCGCGACTAGAATACTATAAGGCGCTAATAACTATTCTTATTTTACTACGATAATATAAAGTTAAAGTTAAAATTAGAAGTATCCGTCTCTATACGTAATTATTTAATTAGATCGTAATAACGCAGAAAAGGCGCGTTTACGAATATATCTCGTAAGATCTAATTAAACGCTTCCGTAGCGCCGTTTATTTATTTAAACGGACTTACTTTTTTATTTACTTTACTACCTTTAAATAGGCTAGTAAACGGCGTAGTTATACTAGAATAACTATAAATAAACTATTTATAGAAGTTAGCGAAACCTAAAAAGATTTATACTTCTTAATAAATTTTCGGTTAAGGTTATTCCTTAATAGTCTTAACGCGTTCCGGGTCTATGACTACCCTATTAATAAATATAATAAAATTTAAAAACTCGACCGTTTCGGTATTAAATTAGTATTTCTTAAAGTTAATAAATAACTAGAACTAACGTAATTATTTAAATATTTATTTAATATACCGTTAATACTCCGCCGGATTAGTACTATAAATCAGGATATAATCTAGATATATTATATATATTATATCTACTAAATCTATAAACGTACGGTTAATATAAACTTAAAATATCGCCGGTGCGTTAACGAGCCTAAAAGGTATAACTAAATATTTAAAGTAATTATAGCGAGTTCGGAAAATAATTTTCTATTTATCGCCTTTCTTAATCTAGATCTTATAATAAATATCCTTAAGGTCTAACTTCGTAAAGATTTTAAAACCGTATAAACGGTCTAATATCTCGGTAATTAAAGGTAACGGGTATCGATTCTTAATAATTACCGCGTTTAAGCCCCGGTAATTAATATAAAAATATAATTTACTATCCTTTTTAGATATAAAAAGAATCGGTATTTTAATTAAAAAGATTAAATAACGGATCTAGCTTTTATAAAGTAAGGATTCTAAATAACACCGAAGCTCCGATAATTTAGTTTAAGATAAATTATAAAGAGGCTTATAGAGCGGGTCTTTATTAACTTTTATTTTAATAATATAATCCCCTTATTTAAAAATAGGTAGGGTACTCGTCTTCTTATTAAAAAAAATATTATAAAACTTTATAAGTTCCTTAGGAATCTTTAGGTTAAGAAGTTCTTTTTATTCGTTTTACGACACCGTAGTATATACGACCGCGAATATATTCGGTTCGTTTTTAAGATTATTAGTGAACTTAGCCGGTTTCTTAATTTATAAATTATTAGAATTAACTTTAAACCGCTATTAGTCCGCCTTAGGATTAATTAATATCTTTAATTAATATAACCTAGGTATACCTAGAATAACGTCTAAATCTTTAAAGTCTATAACGTAGAATAAAGTATTATATTTACGCCTTTAACCCTAACTATCGACTATCTAATAGTTTAATTAATATATATTATAGTAATATATACTTTGCCCGTTAATTACTTTAACTAGTAGTAAAGTAGTATTATAAGGTTCTAAATCGTTTTTAACGACGAATTATTATAAAATTAAATTAATTTACGCTCTTAAGTTAATTAAGGTAATAAATTATTTAATTTTATCTTAAAGAGTAATCTAACCCTTAGAAAGAATAAAAGGGTATATCTTTATTAATCGTTTTTCTTATTCTTCTTCCGAGGCGTAAATTAGGTTTGATTATTTTTTACCGATAACGCGCCGACGTATATAACTAGTTTATTTATATCGGGATATCTAGGCTTAATATAACCTTCCGTTCTATAATAATAATAAATAATCTTATTATACGAAGAATTAACGGTATTAGCTTTACGTTTATTACCCTTCTCCTTTAAATACACCTACTTAACGCTATCGCCGGTATTAGGTTTAATAATTCGGTTTATTATAAGTTTTTCTTTATTAAGGTTCTTTAATTAGGAACTCGAATTAAAATTAAAGCTACCTATTAACCGTATATACTTTAGATTCTTTTTTTATATAATAACCTAAGTAAGAATTTCTTCCCTTTAAATAAATATACTACCGGTATTAAGAATTTTATTTTTAAACTTAGGTTTAAATTTAGTTAAAAAGAAATTTACTTTATACTCCTCTAAAAACGGGGGTAATTAGGCCTTTATTTCTTTAAAGTAAACTTTAAATAACGATATTTTTTAATAAAATTATTATTTAGCTTCCTCCTACTTCTTATAAATAAGGAGACGGTAGTTAATTAAATCCGTTATTAAATTAAAAAGAAACTTCTTAAAAAAGCTGAACGTAATACTAGTTAAATTATATAAATTATAGTATTTATATTACTACGTTAAAGGGTTACCTTTTAACGAGTCTATATAATATATAATCTTTAAATAATCGGTAATAAAATATTTAGGACTAATTAAAAATTTAATATTTACGTCGCGGAATTAGTGTAAATATTCACCTTCGCTCGTACCTTTATAAGAACGTATTTTATTAGGGCGCAGTATTTTCGCCCTAATAAGAACATCCCTATTAAACGTAGTTAAATTTATTATTATTCTACCGGTAGGCGTAATAATTGGGGGACCTTTATTATAAATAATAAATTCCGTTAACGCTCCGCTAGCGGGCGTAGAAATAATAGGATTACGTAGCTCTTAATTTTAAATTTATAATACCCCTAACTCTTATTATTATTTAAGGCGACGGTTTTCTTCTTTAGTAATTTTAAATTATATATCTAAGGTCTCTTCGGGGGTAATAATACCTTCGAATTTACTACCGTTTTTATAATAAAAGTCGTCGGAGGGGGCTTAATTAATATTATCGTCGTTAAGTTCTTCTAGACGTCCCGAGGTTAAACCCGATATTATAATAACGATAGGCCTTTTCTTTAGAAAAGTTTAAGAGATTAAAACTATAATACCTAAAGCCGCTAGCGTAGAGCTAGCGGCTTAATAATAATATAAAAGACGTAAAGTAGTTACGGGGTTTATTACTAAATAGTTTTTAAATCCTAGATTTAATAATAGAACTAATCTCTAAGAATTCTAATAAAACGGGGGAATATTAACTCGATATAGGATTACTAAAAGTTAGAACCCCGCGATATTAAGGCTAGAACCCCGTATTAATAAATAATAATATTATAAAGGTAGCGGGGCGTAGGCGTATATAATATACTAACGCCTTTAACGGGGCGTAGGCGTATATAACGTACTACTACTTTATAATTATACTATTATATAAATATTTTATTAATAATATTTATCTCCGCTCCTAGATCTTTATCCATTTTAATACGAATAGTTTTTATATCGATATTAATTAGGTTTATAATAACTTCGTTATCGATATTTATACTCGGTCGGTTTTTTATTTCCCTTTATTCCTTCAGGATAAAGATTTCCCTAAAAGTTTATCGTTTTTTAACTCGGCGGTATAATCGCCGATATAATTAATAGTCTTTATTTTCTTCTCTAAATATTTATTAAAGTAGTAGCCGAGTTTATAGTAATTAAAATATTTAATATCCTTAAGATTCTTATCGCTCGCGCGAGTTATATACGTTTTATTTATATTTCTACGACTACTTTTATTAAAACCTTATCTCTTTATATTAAATTTATTTTTATTATCTCCGCCCTTTAACCCCTTTTTATATTTTTTCTAAAGTCTTAATTAATTATTTTAATTATTATTTTATATCTTAAAGTCTCGATTAAGATTATATTTATAACGCGCCGTAAATAATATAAATTCGGTTCGCTTAATAGGAATACTTTAGGCCCGGTTAATTTCTTTTAAAATATTAGGTCTTAAACGGGTTATTAAATAAATTATCTATTACTCTTTATTATAGGGAGGTAATTCGGTTTCTAGGGTATTAAAGTAGGTATCGAAATCTCGTATTAATTAATTATTCCTTTAACGTATATATTAATATTTAAGATTCGTATTTATAACTCGGTTTAAAGGGTCTTTAATTACGTTAAATAAATAGTCCGTAAAGAACTTTTACGTTAATATATTTATTAGATAAAGTTCTTTATATTTATCCTATAATTTCTTAATTTACCCCTTTAAGTAGGGTATTATATATAAAATCTTTTTTTTATTTATTCGAAAGTTTACGGGTATTAAATAAAACGCGGTCTTTATATCGTAGATTTATTTTTAATAATTTTACGGATTCTTTATATAAAAATCCTATAGTTTCGATAACTATAAATTATCTTAATTTATATTAAGACCGATTTAATTATAATTTACCGTCGGGCCGTTTTTATCTTCTATATTTAGTTTTTAAAAATTATCTTCGATTTCCTTATCTCTTTTATTTATAATAATACGTTATAAATTTTCGATATTCTTTTAAATTATAATAATAAAGGCCTCTTTCTCGAGGGCTTTTTATTTATATTTTAATTCTATAAATTATTAATTTACCGTAAGATTAATATTCTCTAGTAAATCTCCCGTATTTTCGTTTAGAGTATTAATCCCGTATATCTCGCCTTCGGGATAATTATTTCTAGAAAAATCTTTTATACTTTTAATAAATTATTACCTAAAAAGATTAAAAGAGATTAAAATTATTAAGTTATAATATCTAGGGTATTTATAATAATATAAAAGTAAGTATAAAGCCTTAATAGGAAAATAATCTTTATATTTAAATAATAGAATTAATTTCAAAGAGTTAGAGCGAGGGCTCCGAGCCTTTTATTTCTAAAAAGACTCCGGAGTACCGGAAACTATAATATAATATTATAATATAAATCGCGTAACTACGCCGTATACTCTTTATATAGGATTTATATATTATATTTAGTAGTTACTATAAAGTTAGTTTTAGTATAGTATAATATAGGGCCCGAAATAGCCCTACGTTATAAGAGCTTTATTAATATATATTAAATATATATTATTATCCCCGGGGTCCTAGCCTTATAGCGAAAATTTTGACTCGAGATAAACTCTATATATATACCGAGTATATTCTTGACCCCAGCTCAACCCTGATATTAGCGCATATACTAAGGATGTACTGACCCGGCCGGAACAACTTTAGACCCCGGCCGAGCTACAAGCCCCGACGAGCGGAAATCTGATAGGCGATAAAGCCCCAACGTGCCAACCATCTTTAGGACTGTCTCGTCTCATTCACTCATTTGGTTAGCATATCTTAATTCTACACTCGTAGCTGCGATTGTATGGCGCAGATTATTTTTACAATGCATTAATTAGAGCGAGCTTGGGCCGACTGAGTGGATACCGCTCTATACATCAATGGCAGTGGCAAGAGAGTGCCTCGAAACAAGAGCATTGCAACAGTCTCCAATGAGGGAGAATGTCCCACTATGAGCGTGGCAGCTTATGCCTGGGCGGCGACGGTCCTCGAACACCCTCTGAGAACAATGGAGATTCAACGGCCCATGTTGAGGGAGAAGAGCAGCAAGATCTGGCATCGCAATTGGAAGAGGTGTCAGCGACCCAGTCTTCAAATTCGTTTTCCAATGCAGCCAACTCTATTTCCATCCCTACAAAATCTACCGCGATAGCATCGACTAGCAGCGCACTCATTCCTCGCGAAGACGAGCATGCAAGGATTCAAGCCGCGGAGGATGAATCGCAGGCCATGGGCAAGACGGCAGGAATGGCAATAAAGCATGGGCGAAAGAGCTCAGTGACTCCAAAGCTGGCGCTAGACACTGGTAGGGCAATGGGCAAGCCTCAACCAACCCCAGAGTCGCCTGTGTCACCTCGAAGTCCGGTCTCTCCAAAATCGCCAAAGTCAATGTCTTCGCGGCTGTCACCAATGAAGTCGCTCGTGTCACCTCGTACTGGAGACCGTGGTTTCTCCCTCCGTAGGTCGATCCTGGCACGAAACGTTCATGGACAACCCAAGAGCAGCGGCTCAGCCATAGAATTACAATCGACGGCTTCATCTAAAACGCAACGAGAGAGGATCCCTGGGAGTAGTGGTTCTGGCAAGAAACCTGATCCCACCATCACTATCCCCCCAGCAATTGACCAAATCGACGATGCAGACAGCCATGTCCACTCTGTCAAAAAGTCTCAGGGATTTTCAGCATTGCCGCACTACGAAAGGTTCATTGCAAGCAAGACCACTCGAACTGGGCCCGCTGCAAGGTTTCGAGCGTTGAAGGAGCGAGTCCGCAAGAAACTTCTCAGGATTCAAGAGATTCCTCCTTCCAAAGATGGAAGGCATTTGGATCTTGACCCAAACCGAAAGAAGCCCCTCATCGACGACCGAACTGGTCGAGAGTACATCAGCAATACTATCTCATCGAGCAGATATACCCTGTACAACTTTCTCCCACGTCAACTGTTCGCACAATTTTCCAAATTAGCCAATTTCTACTTTCTCTGCGTCTCAATCTTGCAAATCATACCAGGCTTAAGTACCACTGGGACATATACTACGTTGGTGCCACTTCTGTTTTTCGTTACTATTTCAATCGCCAAGGAAGGCTACGACGATCTAAGACGATACCGACTTGACAAGGCAGAGAATAACAAAATTGCGTCTGTGTTGCATGCGGAGAAGTCTACTGCTCCAAGTTCGGATAATGCAAGCAGCCAAACCTCAATTAGCGAGGGACCAAAGCGCTGCGTGGACACAAAGTGGCACGACATCAGAGTCGGTGATGTTGTCATGCTGAAGCGTGACGATGCAGCTCCGGCGGATCTTGTCGTGCTACACTCCCAAGGAACAGACAACAATGCGTACGTCGAAACCATGGCGCTCGACGGAGAGACCAACCTCAAAAGCAAGCACGCCTCCCCACCATTTGCTAAGAGTTGCCGAACCACGTCCGACATTGCTAAGTGCAATGCTCACCTTGTCATTGAAGACCCGAACCTCGATCTTTACAATTTCGAGGGCAAGGTCACCGTTGGTGATGAAACCCTCCCATTAACAAACAACGAGATCATCTATCGAGGGAGCGTTTTGCGGAATACATCTGAAACCATCGGTATGGTCGTGTACACGGGGGAAGAGTGCAAGATCAGAATGAACGCCACCAAGAATCCCCGTATCAAAGCTGTGAGTAGTACTGCGCACTAAAAATATCCTTATTGTACCTCCCTTACTGACATTTTTCGGCCAGCCTTCTCTTCAGGCCGTTGTGAACAAGGTTGTTGTCATCCTTGTCGTTTTTGTCATTGCACTGGCAATCTTCAATACGGTGGCATACCAGATCTGGCAAGAAAGCACTGAAGAGAAGGCATGGTACCTTATGGACGCTAGTGTTGCCTTCTTTCCTATCCTTGTATCATTCATCATTCTCTTCAATACGATGATCCCGCTCTCCTTATACGTCAGCCTCGAGATTGTCAAACTCTTTCAGATGCTTCTCCTAAACGACATCGATATGTATGACGAGGCGTCGAACACACCTATGGAGGCGAGAACATCGACAATCAACGAGGAGCTGGGTCAAGTCAAGTACGTTATTCCCCAAGACCTATCGAGGACTTTACTAACGCTTTGCCAGTTATATTTTTACTGATAAGACAGGCACCTTAACCAACAACTCTATGCGCTTCCGAAAACTAAGTGTTGCTGGCACCGCTTGGCTCCATGATCCAGATATTCATGAAGACGCCATCAAGCAAGCTGCTCAACAGTCGGCCTTTCGAAAGAAACGCAGCAAAGGAAAGAAGCCAGTGAGGAGAGGGATTGGTACCTCAAGGTCGGTGGAGACGCCAGTGGAAGCCGCGTTTTCCCCAATATCTAGCGGTTCGCCCACTATCCGTAACGGGTCAACGCCGTCTCGTTGGAAATCATCTGCCAGGCAAATCATCTCACGGCCCGAGCTCAATACCACAGAAATGTTACAGTATATACAACATCGGCCTCATACCATGTTCGCGCGCAAAGTTCGCTTCTTCCTGCTATCCATAGCTTTGTGCCACACTTGTGTCCCTGAAAAGAAAGAGGGCGGAGGAATAGAGTATCAAGCTGCTTCGCCAGACGAGCAAGCACTTGTACGAGCTGCTCAAGAGCTCGGTTTTGTTGTGATGGATAGGCAAAATGGTACTATCACCGTCAAATCCCTTCCATCAGGAGACGACACCGAGCCTGTACTCGAGACATATCAGGTGCTCGCTGTGATTGAGTTTTCCAGCAGCAGAAAAAGAATGTCTATCATTGTTCGCATGCCAAATCAGCGGATCTGTGTCTTCTGCAAAGGTGCGGACTCGACGCTGATACCACTCCTACGGCAGTCTAATCTTGCGATCGCAAAAGCTACCGAGATAGAGCAAAGAGTCAATGAAAGACAAAGCCTTGAGGCTCAGGAAGCTTTCCGACGTCGAAGCCAAGCGAAGAGCCAGCAAGATATCATGACCCGGAAGAGCATGAGCGTCCATCGACCGAGTATAGGGGGCATTGCCCGCCCCAGCATGACTGACAAGCGACTTCAGCCAATCCGTGACGAGGTCGATCATTGGTTGAAAGATCGCGAAACGGACATTGACATGTCTCCCTTGGACAACGACAGCATTTTTTACACGCCACGCCGTTCAGCCCATTATGGTCCAAGAGCCTACGCCAGCTTGGACGGTAGAACGTCTTTTCACACCGACGATGCGGGCGAAGTAGTTGAGGAGGCTTTGGTTGTGGATGATATTGCAGTGTTTGAGCGGTGCTTTCAACATATCAACGACTTCGCCACAGAAGGTCTGAGAACACTGCTCTATGGATACAGATACTTGACAGAAGAAGAGTACAAGGACTGGAAGAAGATCTATCTTGACGCTTCGACAAGCCTTGCAAACCGCCAGGAGATGATTGAAAAGGCTGGAGCGACGGTCGAGAAAGACTTTGAGTTGGCAGGCGCCACTGCTATTGAAGACAAGCTCCAGGACGGCGTGCCCGAAGCCATAGATAAGCTGCGACGTGCTAAGATCAAGCTATGGATGTTGACCGGTGACAAGCGCGAAACAGCCATCAACATCGGACACAGCTGTCGCCTCATCAAAGATTACTCGAATATAACGATCTTAGACCAGGAACTTGGCAATTTCAGCCAGTGTATAGCAGCGGCAACAATTGACATGAACAACGGTCTAATCGCACACTCTGTCGTTGTCGTCGACGGCCATACGCTTTCCCAAATCATGGCCTTGGAACCTCTTCGCAAACTATTCCTCTCGCTTGCCACCCTTGTCGACACCGTCATATGCTGCCGCGCCTCACCCTCGCAGAAAGCCTCCCTTGTCTCTTCCATTCGTCACAAAGTTAAGAATGCAATCACGTTGGCGATAGGTGACGGTGCGAACGACATAGCCATGATTCAAGAGGCTCACGTCGGAATCGGCATCACTGGTAAGGAGGGTCTCCAAGCAGCTCGAACTTCCGATTACTCCATTGCCCAGTTCCGATTTTTGACAAAGCTGCTACTTGTTCATGGGCGTTGGAACTACATCCGTACGTGCAAGTACACGCTGGGCACCTTCTGGAAGGAAATGCTCTTCTACCTCACGCAAGCATTGTACCAACGCTGGGCCGGCTATACTGGCACTTCACTCTACGAGTCCTGGTCTTTGGCGATGTTCAATACGCTATTCACTTCACTTCCTGTCATCTTCTTGGGCATTTTCGAGCAAGATCTCTGCGCCTCAACGCTCCTCGCAGTCCCGGAACTCTACCACTCCCTCGGCCACAGAAATGGCGGATTCGGAATTCGCATATACCTTGCCTGGGTCGCCCTAGCGGCCTCTCAAGCAGTTGTCGTTTTCTTCCTCATGCTCGGTCTCTTTGGCCAAGCAACATTCACGCTCGACAACGGCCTCTACGCAATGGGTGATCTCACTTTCACAGCCTGCATCATTGTAATCGCTACAAAGATCCAGTTCTGGGAGATTCACAACAAGACATACACTTGCGCGATATCAATGTTTATTAGCATAGGTGGCTGGTTCCTCTGGAACATCATCCTTTCGGCGACGTACCGCAATAACGTCATCTACAATGTCAAAGACGGTTTCTTTGATCGTTTTGGCAGGAATGCGCTTTGGTGGCTTACGCTGATATTGGCCGTTGTGGCGTGCTGGGCACTAGAGGCTGGGATTAAGGCGGCGAAGTTTGCGTGGGTGCCTAGCGATGTGGATGTATTCCGAGAGCTGCAGAAGGACCCAGCGATTAAGAAGAGGTTTGAGCAGGCGGCTGAGGCTGGATTGGCTGCTCATGCGTCTTATGTCAGCAACGAAACCGACGTGCTTCAGCATTTGAGGACGGCTGAGGAGGACAGGCAAAGAGAAGGAGAAGTACAGGAAATACTCGATCGGCCACGCCATTCCAGAGGCGTGAGCGGCAATGATGATAATAATGACGGTGTGACGTTGAGGAAGCAACGGCATTCCGAAAGCGAGGGGAAGGCTCACGAGCCCAAGGTCTCCTTCGCTGTTGCACGAAGAGAGCCGAATGACGATAATGAGGATGAGGATGTTGATGACAACGGGAAAGAAAAGCCGGGAACGAAGAGCACCGATGCGCATGAGCTACTACGACGCGGCTTTGGCAGCGTTGGGAAAAGCTTGGATGCTGTGTGAGCAATGGCGTATAAATATACAAATAAGCATGATGGTAACGATGGCGGTTTTTGCGTCTCTGAACTTTGAAGCGGCGTTCAGTCATGTTGCGGACCACCTACAGCCCATTGCTCTTCTGAGTCTTGCTGAAGTCTAGTCTCGCCGTTGCTGAAGTCAAGTTGAACAAGGGCAAAGAGCGAGCCCCTGCCACCAGTGGGGCAAACACTCAGACATTGAAGCAGAGAAGGAGGCGAATTACCGTTCATACGAGCAAGCGCGGGCCAAATGTGAGGCTCTTGACCGCGAAAAGGCTGCATTGGAAGCTAAAGTCAAGAGCCAAGAAGATTAACGCGAGCAACAGGAGTACAACTACCCCGGAGACTGAATACAACGACGACGAGCTCAAGCTGTCTATTCTGGGATCAGTTACAAGTGATGAGCGATTGGATAGCGCTGGTAAATTTTGTTGCAAGGTACCTATATAGATCTCTAAACATTACAAACCAGTCATACTCCTTCAACGTATGCATGATGAAGTGAATGTCGAGGTCGAGGTCGATGATCCTTGTAGGATTCATAAAGAAACCTAGTCAAAGAGTGAGAACCTCAGTAGCATTACTAGTAATAGAGAACGAGAATATGGCAGATTCTGATATCATCGATCATGAGGAATTTCAAGTTTCATTCAGATGCATTCAGTGCAAGTCGTGATCTTAATGCTTCGCTAATCTATCTAATCGCCTTTTTCATTCCATTGGTATAATGAACCCTCCTACTCAGTAACCTCCGCAGCCTCGGCAGACTCCTTGGGGAATAGAGCCTCGTTTTCTTGCTGAGCCTTGATGAAGGCTTCTTTGAATAGGTTTGCGTCTTCAAAACGACGTTAGCAAAGGCCGTACAACATGGTGTCACAAGGATGAATGGACTTACTTTCACTGTTCGCGAATCGAATAGCCAGTGTCTGGGGCTCTGGGTCGCCCTCACTAACATCGGCTGCAGCATTCCAAACCCAGCTTCGGTCACTACCCACGTTGGGAGAGAGTTTCATGTCCGGCACCACTGCACACTGTTAGCCCCCTTTCGCCAACACCAAGCCCGCCCCCAAAGCAATTCATGAACGGTGGAAGGTCGTACTCACCATAATGGTTCGCACAAACCTTTAATGTTTTATCCCTCCTCATGACCAGCCTCGTCTTGCCATTCTCCTTGTGCTTCAACAACCGCACATCACCCGTCCCACGCTCCTTCCACTCCCTGCTCTCGCGATCAAACTTAAACAGCTTCGCGCGCATCTTAAACGTTTGCTCTTCGAGCTCCTCATTGGTCTTTGTCTCGACCTTTTCGGTCAAGTGCACGACAGGCTCGAAGTGCACTTCTGGGGAGTCGGGGGCATCTTCCTGAAAAAAGCAACGCAGGTTAGCAAGAAATTTCACCGCCAAAGGTCACCACTGTAGAAAGCTGAAGACTGTTGAAGTGGGAAGAAAGCAAACATACACCCTCCCCATCCTCCTCCTTCTCCGCAGCTTGGGCATCCTTCTGCGCTTTCGAACTCCCACTCCGGTCAACCTCTCCCTCTGGCTCCTCATTCTTCTCCTTCTTCGCCCCACCTCCAAACATGCTGAAAACGCTATCCTTTACACCAGCAGCAGCAGTTCCCGCGCCAGCAGCGGCATTGGACGCCATCTCAGTGTAGGTTGCTGGCTTGCCATCTGTTGATTGTTCTGCTGCGGTGGTGGAACTAGGGGTCGCCTCCTCAGTGGTGGGCTTGGTTTCTTCCTGTGCTGACATCTTGGCTGCTGATATGAGGGTACAATCTTGGTTGTCGTGGTGTTCAGTCTTTTGTAGAAATTGAGAGTGAACGACTTTGCAAGTAAAAATTATTATGCAAGGTAGCGGTGCAGGCAATTAATCCCGGTGGCTTGGCGCCAAGCTCTATTCTATATCCGCCCGAGGGGCCTTTTAGGGCAACGCCCCTTATGCAAACATTCATCCAATTATTACCATCCATACCCTGGACTTACACCTTGCGAGTATGGAAAGATAATCATATTAGAGACGAACATCAATTACAGCATGCAGTATGTCGTGTCGCCTGACCTATATTTGACTTCCAAGCAACACCAAAGCACCGTCGCTGCATGTAGCCTGTTACAGATGCCCCTTTCAAACCTTCCGAACAATTCATCACCATCTCATATCGCCAGTAGGAAAGAATACCAACGCCAAAAACCGAGGAACACCAGCAACCAGGTTTCTATGTAGCTTTCGCCTCACGACCTCGGCCCCTGACCTTCGCCTTGACGTTGACCTTCATCTTCTTCTGCTTAGGTGCGCCCCAAATCTTCCACAGCGTCTTCAATACCGCCTTCTGTGACTCCCGCAGATGCTTCCGCCTGTAGTCACCAGCTTCTTGCACAAGTGCTTTGACATCCACCCCCGTAGCTACCTGAGCCAATACACGTGCTTGTCTGGACACCACGGCGGTCGTTCCACGAGTACAAAGGGTCAGATCCTTAACGGTTGACTTTATTCCCTTCAATGTGATATCCTTGCGGCTGTTAAACCTAGTAGCAACATTCCGGGCAAGATCTTTAGTCTGCGCCAGCATGATTTCAGTCATCTTCCCAACATTCTTGCGGTGACGCTTCAGCATAGCCCTCTCCGCTTCCCTCTCAGCATTAGCCCGCTCCCTCTGATGCTGTACCCAGGTCGAGAGCTCGGTCTTGGTCTGATCATAAAGAGTACTAAGGCTTGTCTGTACAGAGCGGAGACTGCTTGGAATGTTTTCTTTCAGAGCACGAGTCGCTTTCTTCCACCCAGCGACCTTCAGCCATGATGATCCGAAGTCCACCTCGAAGCTCTCGCTGATCTTAGGCTTCGACTCCGTACGTACCATGACATTAAGCATGCCGTAAGCATCTTCGCGAGGGATTTGCAGAGCATATACGCCATCGAAAAGAGTTGTGATTTGGTGTTCAATCTCCTTGTCCCCGCGTAGAATATTGAAAAGTAACTTGGGAGATTTCCTCATTTTGCTAAACCAGTGAGGTGGTCTTAGTACTATATGGCAATCTCCGATCACATGGATCTTGAATTCTTCGGACTTGTTTGGTGCCAGAGTATATGCGTCGAGCAGGAAGGAGGCGATGTCTGTGTTGGTAGATAAGCTCCGGGCAGGAGAAATATGAGCCGGAGTAGATGAAGCCGAGCCTGCCGTCACAATGGATGTGCTCGATATGGCAAGAGGTGCAGTTGAAGCTGGCGTTGAGGTCGGAATTTGCAAAGTACGGGAAACAACAGAGTCCGTAGGAAAGACCCTGCTGTTGGAGACTTTGGTTGCTCCCAAAATGCTGGTAAGACCAACTCCTATGACCATCATGCCCAGCAGCGACACTAGCATTGCGGCTATGTACTCGTATCTGTTCAAGCCTTGAAGGCCTTCTTTTCGCATGTCGGCTACGAGTGAGTCGAAGGTTTCTTTGAAGGACCAATGGTTCCCTTCCCATGTCTTCTTGGCGCTAAGCTTTGGCTCACTGCGTATCCGTGACCTGGTGGGACCGTAAGCAATAGCTAGGCATGCTAGATTTCTGTTCAGCTGGCTTGCATTGACATTCAAGAATGTTGCGAGGTCCACAGGAAAGCGCCGTATGATTTGGCCATGGCCATCGATCGAATGCCGAGCTTCAAGACAAATGTGTGGTGTCAAGTAGTCCAGTGTGACTGGATCTTTAACTACCTTGTCCCATCGCGGCTTCTGCGAGATGACGATGGATGGTACTGCATGGCGGCTCATGAAAGATCGTGCGGCCTGGCGAGTCCGTTGGGTCCCAAGATCATCATCTTCTGAAACGACGAAGATTGCAATGTCTGGAATTCTCCAACCCTCCGTTATGGCGAATTCCGATCCAGTCCACGAAGATTCGACCGTGAGTCTGTAGGCGAGCTCTAGGCGGAGAGTGTCATTGCCCTCATCTTTCCTCGCAAATGTACCATGATTGCAATCCTCGACAGTCAACTCGAGGCCTGAGGAGTCGATCAGAACCACTTCCGGGGAAGTTTCCTCTCCAAATCCAGATATGGGAACAACGCTGAATTTGGAAGATCGTCCTCTCTCGGATTCTGGACTCGGGCTTTCCAGCCCAGCCGCCAACGCGGTACCGATCTTCTGAACGATCGCATCCCTGCACTCAGCATCTCCAACATACAAGATCTTATATGATCCACCTTCAGGGGCGAGGCTATGGCTGGTCATGGTCTGTCTGACGGCGACAGCCATTTGGGGTTGGAGGCGATCAAGTAGATTGTTGCAAGGCATGCCGGCAGGCTCGTGCTTTACGAGCATTTGTAATGTGTGGGAGACCTCAGTAAATCTCGAAGAGTTGAGGTTCATGACGCTAGGCTCATCGAACTCGATGGCTTCAGGCTGGCCGTTGGGGTAGAGGTGGGCCTCATGGTCTGAGAAAGCTTTCAACCCTGACTGGCCCGAAGAAAGAGGCTCAGATTCGGTGGAGGTTTCCTGGCTGCTAGAGCTGGCAGATGGGTTTACTTGAGTTGGTCCGTCGACCTGATCGACTGATCCGGCGCCTTGGGAGCGGACATCAGGCTGGTCAAACTCATGTCCATCACTGGAAGTTGTCGACGCTGTCATAGCATCCTGCTCTTCATCATCGGTGGTAGCATTGCTCCTGTCATCGATGAAATCGTAGGAGCTATCGCCAAGGGAGCTGGCCGTATCCTCGCTCTCATCGTGTGTTGAACTCATGTTGACAAGCTGTGACTGTGACAACCAGCCGGCGGGAGTACCATGTACAGGTATAGTTGGAAATGTTAAGGTGACAGAAGAGGATTCGAGATCGGAGCTAGAGTGGGGTTCTTGGGGCTGCTGCATTGGAGTAAGCAGTTGGTCGATAGCCGCAGCGAGCTGCGGAATCTCTAGGAAGGCATTCCGAGCGAGTGTAGATTGGGTAATAGGAAGGACAGATTATGTGGTAGGAGAAGTGAAGTACTAGGTAGCACCTTACCAGGAATACAGACTTTGGTCCTCGGGGTGGAGCGGCCAAGGCAGCCTTATGACTCTAACGCTCTCAGCGGTCACGGGAACGCCAGGTATACTGATGACGAAGACAGTGGTGGGAAAGCTGTAGAAGAGCCTTAGGACACGATCTGACGATCCAACAAGGTCGTGTTCAACTCAGAGTGTTGCCGCTCTGCTTGGTGAAGGTGAAGTGGTTGATGATAACGAGGAAGTGGGGTTAAGGTTGCCTGAATGGATGATGCCCCGCGCTAGAGTACGATAGCCTTATCACTGTTGCGACAACGTCGTGAATGTATGCTATGTTGCAATCCTACCACGTCGTGTTTGCATTGGATGTAAGGTCCCGAGAGTGTGTCAACATGTGCTTGTTGGCTTGTCCATCGCCTTTTATATGACGACATCTCGAGAACATTCAATAGATAGGCCGATGCTCCTTGCAATTCCCTCTCGGAAAGCAGTAGTAGCATTGATAGATCATTATAGGAGCAAGATGTATCGTTGACATGCACGCGAGAGTGTGTTCAAACGTTTCTCAGAAAGCCTGGAATGCTGTTCAGGGCCATCCAAACTCCCAGGCTTTGATTCGTCCGATGCATCACGTCCTTGGAACGGTCATTATGATAGGTGATGATATGTTTTTAGTGTTGCTGTACAGGAAGCTAGATGAAACCACCCTGGCTTCAGGTAATTATAGTAGACCTGTCCGTGGTATATATGGGCGTCCAGAAACACCTCCCAATGCAAAATATCAGAACGAAAACGCTGTTGGACAAACCCTGCCATGTATGCCGCACAGGTGCTGGAAGAAATGAATGACCTTTAAGAGAGAAGCCATGCTTATGCCATTTCTAAGCAGACGCCCAGCCGCCTGCTACATTTACCCATTCCGCAAGACAACTTCCCATCTTGCCTTCGACATCAACGATGTCGGTGTCGCACTTGCATCTGCAGCCAACACCGTTCTCCTTCACCGAATCCCATGTTTCCCAAAATTCGTCTTCTTCTTTCCTCTTTTTCTCGTCCGCAGTCGTCATTTCGAGGAAAGGAGGTCTGGACAGTTGCCGGTTCCCAGGCGCATTTGCTGGGCAATGCTGTATGGTCGTATGCCGATACCCAATATCTCTGAAGTAGTGGATGTCGCTAGGAGCTAGTAGGACCCCAGCTGCGAGTGAATGAATTGGTGCATCTCCCCACTGGTAGCCGTGTCAGTACATAATTTCATTGGAAGGAGTGAGAAGTCATACCCTTTCCATCCAGAAGCCGCCACTTCGATCCATCATATCAAAGAAGTCGTTGTACTCCTTACTTCTGAACCAATCTAGTCTTGCAATCTCAAAATTACTCCAGAAATGGCACATATTGTATGTTTCGCCTTCCATGCCCTCTGGGTCGACATCTGGGACCCCGCCCTGCCCAGGCTCTGAGCTGAGTATCTCCTCTGGCAATGGCGGCTTGTACTTCGGGTCGTCCGTTGGAAGTGAGGTTTCTTCGGCGCCCCCGGCAGGCTCCGCAAACATCTCCCAAAGACCCTGTGACGTTATATTGTTGACCCGCTTGTAGGCCGAGGCATAGCGGAAGATGTTGGGCACGGTCTCTCTCAATTCTTTGACAGCGATCGTGAAGCCGTAAGTCTTTTTAGCGCGTTCCATGTGTATGAAAGGGTCGCTGCGGCTGATTAGCAAGAAGCCCTTTTACTGGACATCATAACTTACTAGGTGAGGTCACAGAAATACTTGATCTCTGGCTCAACGCGCCAGTACCAGTCGTACTTTTGTAGAAGCTCATGCTTGTAGAAGAAGCTGTAAATACCGTTAGCGGGCTGAAGGCCAACAAGCTTAGGCTGCTACGCACCCTGAATAGAATCTGCACATATGGTGATAGCTCTCCATACCACCATACATAATTGCAGCGTCTCCTTGTTTGCGAATGCCCTCTTTCGCCGTCTCAAGATCGACCCAATTGGGGTATCCCCACATCCCTGGGTCTATCTTGCCAAACTCCACTGGAGCACTCGTATGGTTCAGGATCGTTTCCTTAAATGTTATGTTGAAGTCTCCGTCATTAAGGAACACATATGGATAATGAAACCACCGATTGAAGTGCCTTTCCATCGACTTTATAGACTGGACCACACCTTCCAACTCTTGATTTCTTGCCAAAACTACCAGCGCTGCGTTTGCTCGTGGTCCCTTCGTTTGAGGTTCGAGGCAACCGGTCACAAAGACCTTGTCGTACTCCTCACTTATTTTGCTGCGACACTGTCAGAACGTAGCCTGTGAGGTGTGACCAGGTAGCACAATGCTTACCGTATGGCTGGCGGCGCCCCAGCTGGCATCATTAAACTTCCGGGCGATGATTCATGCCGAACGATAAGAACAATTATGAGTATTATGACAATGCATGGAAATAAAAGTACAGCGCCGAGAGGGACAGAAATCTTCGAGTTGCCTTTCAGCCGTATGCGTCTCTTGACGAAAGATAATCGTGGTATGATTCTTTCTTTTTCGTTGGTGAGATCTGACAGAGAAGGAAGATTTGGAGTGGACGGTATCCGCTTCACGAGGTTTTGGACGAACCCCATTGCTGCTGCAAGCCCACGGCGGGCTCAAAGATTAGGGACCAAGTAGATGGCAATGCTGTCGGCAGCCAATGCGTGATAACTTCAGACTGAAGACAACGAGAATAAGTATGGTTCGCCCTGGCTAAGGTACATAGAAGCAGGACTGTAGTAGAGGTCCTTGTCAAAGAGACTGTGGAGGATGCCTGGCGAAGGATGCGACGAGCGGTGAGGGTATATCCCGGGCACGGAAAGTGTACTAATATATTAATAGCCCCTACACTCGGCTACTTGTCATGAGTGCTTCTGCTTGAGTGTTGTGGCAAGATGTCGTTGTGGACCGTACGATACGAGGTTGGAGATCGAATTTCGAGGGGATGCAGCTATACGGCGCTTGTGGACATAAGTGGAGAGTCATACACCGATGGAACAAAACGAGGCTCACATCGATTTGGTAGTCATCCGCCCTTAGTAAGTGATGTGTCTTGAATGCTGTACAATGATTCGATCTCACGCGCAAGCAACCCTTTCTGTCGGGGATGGCTTCAGGGCTTGTCTACTATCGGCTAGCTTGCCGAGCCACTAGCTCCATCATCCTCTGGGGGCAATTTCACCGGCTTCAAAGCGAAGTTCTTCGAGATCTTGGTCTTCAATCAAATCTTTGAACGGTGACTTGGTTTAATGTATGTTGGATGAAATTTATGACTGGCGGAACTGTACACTGGAATAGAAGTGGTTAAGAAATCACTTCGTCCTGAAAATTCCGAGCCAAAATGATTTCAATTTCCATGTTCAAAACCTGAAAGCCATCCAGAACCCTTGTTTGTCTGTCGGACCCTTGTGCGATTTTAATGGTGACTTTGCCTATTCACTGGTGCCTCGTGCTCTCCTCACTCGGAGGCGGAACATTACAATGAGCTTCAACGCAAAAAATCTGACATATGGTACACAAATCACTCGAAAATAAAAGGTCGTGTCTGACCGAATGTACAGAGTCGAATGAGCCTGCGTTTCTGCGCAAGCTCAGAAGCCAACACGGAGGCAGTGATTCGGCTCGTCATGAGCGGCCACTCGCAAGGCCCAGGAAGCAGGTCAAGGATGGGGAAGCGGACGACCAGCCTACATATGTCGTGGAAAACAGCCAGGATACTTTGTCAAAGGCAGAGTATGACGCTCTAATCAAAGCTCAAGACTCTGAGGAAAAGGGCGGCGAGGGCTCTCTTTCTTCTCCAAAAGCAGACTCTAAGAACCCTGACAACGCCGACGAAAGCGAGGAATCAGCCGTAGATGCTGTACTGGCGAAGCAGCACGTCGCAGCAATTGGGGCCTCAAACAAGAGGAGACTGGCAAAGGTTGTTGGTGATGAAGAGGAAAGAGCGAAAGGCGTTGTGAAGGACAAGTCTCAAGAGGGTGGAAGGAAAGTCAAATCGAAGAAGGGGAAGAAAGTCAAATTATCATTCAGCGAGGAGGCCGCTTAGTGGTGGAAAGTAGCTCTTCGAGCAACTGTAGAAAATTGTCGCTCCATTTCGGTTCGTGGCCACATCGTGGACATTCTTGATGCTGTCAAAACACATTCGTCTAAATTCAATCGTCGAAACTGCGTAAACACTTTTGACAACTTTCAGTGTAGCCTTTCTAAGAAGGCTTGGCGCCATACTCGAACGCCAAGGTGACAGAAATCTGCCCCGGTCTCACCCCTCATCGAGGATAGGATTGCTATGAGGTCATGTTTTAAAGTATTCGGAATGGCCCCTATAGCCAAGCCTGGCACCCGTACTTTAGCCCTACTATAGAAATCTTATAGCAATAGCTATTTAAGTATAAATATCGCCCTATTAAATTATAAATATATAGAAACGAGGCCGGGAAATAAGCCTAGCTATACGCTCGGTAATTACCTACGCTCGGAATATCGTAAAATTACTTTTTAAAGTTATATAAATACGTACTAAAGTCTCTATATCGACGATTTCGAATAACGCCCGATATTTAACTAAATAAACCAAAATTTATAATAAGAATTTAATTATTAATATATATTCTAGCTAGCCCCTATTATTATTATAAAAAGAAATTAATTAAATACTATAATTAATTATAACGAGTTATATATATTATCGGAAATTATAAATAATAATAATCTAAAAAATAAATATTAAAACTTCGCGAATAATAATAATAAAAACTTTTATAGAAATATAATTTAATAAATATTTACTATATTTTAAACTTATTTAATATTAAAAATATAGAAGAGATATTATTATTAAATCCTAGATTATATATATTAAATATTTTATTTTAAAATAGGATTTAATTATTTTTATTAACGAAACTTTAATTAAATTAATTAAAAATTAAAAATAAATATATATTATTAAATTAAAAAATAGAGAGTAAAAACTAAAATAGAGAAAAAAACTATTTTCTAGTTATATAATATTAATATTTTAAAGAGTAATTATTTATATTTAAAAAAGTCTATATTATATTTATTTACTATAGAAATTTAAATTAAAATAAATATTTATTCTTTAATTAATAATTATAAATATATTACGAAAATAAACGGAAAAATTTATATATATAAAGAGAATTATAGTTCTTCTCGATAAGAGAATTATATATAATCGGGTTTTATTCTATTTTAGATATTTTAAATTTTTATATAATTATTATTTAAAACGGGGTAGAATTAACTAGTATTAATATTAAAAATATATTCTAGAATTATTACTATTACCGACGGGTTACTAGTTTACTATATTATATTTTAACTACTCGATATACTTTATATAAAATAATATTAATAATTATATATCGTAGTAATAGAAATTATTATTTATTTAATTTTAGATTTAATTTTTTAAATTAACTCGATAATAACCTAGATTTAAATTTTATCGAATATATTAAAATTTTTATAAAAAATCGTATAATAATTCGCTAATTATTTATTAAAAAATAAAAGACTTTAGGAATAATATAGTTAGAAAAATAAAATAAGAATTAATAAAGAAAATAATATTAATTTATTTATTAATAATTACTAATATCGCTATAATTAAATTATAGAGTATATATAGATAATAAGTTAGAATTATAATATAATTACTTTATAAATAAGCGATTTTTTTAATCGTTTACGCGTTAATATATTTATAAAAATATAGAGTAAACTCTAAATACTCTAAGCGCTCGTGAGTGGTTTCTTATGAGAATCCCTAAATTTAGATATGCGCCACCAACCTCTGGTTATGGCCCCCATCAATGGCCCCACTTATGGCCATAGCTCCCATTCATGGCCATCGCGCATTCCATTCATGGCTATGGCCCCATTCCATTTATGACGAAGACCCTCACTCATGGCTAAGGCCCCTACTTATGTGTCGCTGTCGTACTCCCAGAGCTGTCACCATGCATACGCTTTCGCATGCCTGGGCGTTACCCGCGCGAATCGATCGAATCCGGGAATCAAAAGTTGCTGGCGTTAGGGGTGGTTCCGGGGGGTCGCTGCCGTCGATAAGGCCGATCATGGAACATCATATATACGCGTATGTATAGGCTATAAATGGGGGTATGCGCGCATCTATGGGGGCAAGAATGGCCATATATGCGCATATCTATGGGCCATGTATGCGCGTATCTATGGCAGCAGCTATGGCCATGTATACGCGTATATCTATAGCAGTAGTAATGGCCATGTAAATAAATAATCCTGAGCGACCCTCGGCTTTGAGCGGCCTTGAGAATCCTAAATAACCCTGAGCGGGCCTGAGCGGGCCTGAGAATTCTTAATTATTCATAATCGCCCTCTAGCGTATTCCGAATACTTTAAAACATGACCTCGTATTCTTAACGTGTCTCTTTCGGAGCGGTTCGTTACTACGCCTGATTGAGGTTCAGGCGCAGTTACGGATTTACCTTTCTAGCACGTGTCTCCATGGAAAAGCGGCGACAATAGGAAAGCCACTTACTATCGACGTCGCTCCCTCAAGCTTATGTTTTCCTGTCTTCCTCAACACTCTTAACTCCTTCTTTCCTTCTTTCTCTCCTTGTTTACTTTTGCCCCCGGATTTGTTCTTCCTCCAACCGCCCTCCTCTGGCCCTGGTTAGCCTTGCTCGCTCGCTTAGTTGTCCGCTCCTCTTCTGCCGTCCTGTCATCAACGTTCGAATCTCGACCTTCACTGGGAATGCGTCAAAGGCTGCGACGATCTTGATCTCTTACAAGCCCTCCAACTCGACCCCTTCTCCCTTATTTGGCGACGCGTATTTCCCCCTCGGCTAATTGGTTGTCGCCTTTTGCAACCCCAGTCCCTCCTCGCCCTCGAACCGCCTGGCCTTCCACAATTTCGTCCCATTCCCCGGTCCCTTGCAGTTCGCCTTCCCACATTCGTTGCAGCAGCAGCCTGCCCCAGCTTGTATATACTGGCTGTCGGTCATGGCCATAGCCACAATAGGGGCGCCAGCGAAGTGAATTCGACTCAAGGCTTCTGCACGGGCGCAGCAGGACCAATCGAATAAATAGCTCACTGGCACCAGGGGTCACGTCGCTAGTGGTGGGTGATGTTTCCTGCATGGGTCTGGCAATTGGGTATCCACGTCGAGTACAGTTCAGTTGGGTTTCAGGCATCAGCCGTTACTGACGTGCTAGCGGCTCCGTCGAGAGGATGTACATGTGCACTGCCCCGTACCTCGAAAAGACGGCGTTTCGACCTTGCCAGTGGTGACGACTCTCGTATGGATCTAAAGGGCGATGATTAGGCGTCCTCGTGGAATTCAGCTCAGCTGGATTTCGGAAATTAGCCTGTCGCTAACGTGGCAACGGCTCGATCGAGAGGACCATGCGTTTGCACTGCCCAGCGATGCCTGGACTGGGGACGAGCCTTCTGGAAGTGTGAAGCTTTATAATGTGCCGTATTACCGAGCACTTATTACCTGCGCCAGTTGCAGCGATAGGTCTCGAGCTTATAAATGTAATGGTCTGGCGTACGGACGCTGAACCATGTCCAACTGGTGAACTAGCAGCGACCAGTAATAGATATACGAAGATCCGTATTGCGAGGGCGCTGCCAAGAGTCCTGCGAGGCGTCCAGCAAGGCGGGGATTCGCGACGACCCAGCTGGCTTAGCTTAAAGACCTAAAGACACGACGGATAAATATGTCCGAGGGGCGTAGCGAAAACTCAGCCTCTGTGGGACGTGAATCGAATACGAGGCTCCAATGGCAGAGAGGCACGCCAGTGCGTGCTGCAGGATGTGAGATAAATGAACAGGGATCGAGCATGCTCGGTCTAGCGGTCGAGCAGTAATGGCCAGAGATCGTTTTTGGTCGGTCCTCAGCAATTCGTTGGTTGTAGGGAGTGCGGGCACGGTAACGCCGCTGTGTGTACGACTCAGAAGCGTATATAATCCTTGTCTCGCCCCATTCTGAGCGTCTTGCTTTTCCAACTTCAACTCTACACACAGCTCCTTTATCCGTACCTGAGACACACAGTGCCCTTGATCGAAATGGATCCCATTTAACTGTACCAAGCCCCGGCCAATGACCATCGATGGCGTCGATTGGTGATGTTCCTGTCGTCTGTGGAGAGAGGAATACCCCTACGGTTCCTGGACGCAGTGGCGGATAGGGTCGACGACTCGACGATTACGACCTGATTGAAGTCCTTGACTTGACTGGCCCGTCGTCGAAGGATCCTCTCGATCTCTCCTACAAGCAGGCACCAGATCTCAAAGGCACCAAACTATACGCCGGAGGTAAAGTCCGCTGTCAATTTCTGCTTCCCCAACGCGTTCTCTTTAAAGCTTGGCTCTCCTAGGAAGAGTCTCCCAGGATTCTATATTCATCTATGGCGAAGCTTTGACGTCTGCTTCCACTGATTGGAAAGCGGACCACGGAGCACTTGCCACGGAGGCCCCCTCTCCCAGGCTTTAAGATCTTCTATTACTTGCAGCGGCACCTGTTCATTATCGCGCGTTCTCGCTTTTTCTCCCTATGGCGTATTTCTAGTAGACTTGATATGATGACACTATCTCTATCCAATTTCAAAGCAATACCTGTTCGAATTCTGGAATTAGAGCGCCAGTATTGAAGCGGAAGATTCCGTTGAAAAGATCACCCACGAGCTCCTGAACAGTGGCGAGGCATCGTGGACCTCCTGCTCTCACACAGCTACGGTCCTCCTGGGCAACTACCGAGCACATCTGGCGCAGAGACTCTTCTTACGCCAAAGGTTGCTCTTGCAAGCAGACTTGGAAAGAAGGCCGAACAAAAAGCCTTTGATGCAATACTGTTGTTCTGAAGATATCCTGAGCTACAGTTCCAGATGGAGTGCTAATACAAAAAGCGAGGGCTGAGCGTCATTGGTCCTACGCTTCGTCTACGCTTGTGACTCGGTTTTCCAGCGACCACGCTCTATGGTATCAAGACATGATGTATCACAGCTCTTTCATGGTCATTCATCCCCTGACCGAGTCACGCCGAAAATAGGCTCTGGTTACGACACGCAACGGGGTAGAGTCTGAACGCTTCCTCGAGCCTCGCCGTTGTCACACATGCCTGGCACGACAAGTCTGCTGCCGCAGTGATTCCCTGTTGGTTTTTACGCAGTCCAGACAAACGGATCGAGGAAACGAGCTGGCAGACAAATTGACAAAAGAAGTGATAGGCTGGAGACAGACGCGCGGTAGAGGGGGAAGACTTGTGGAAATCGACACAGATAACATTGCCGCGAAACCGAACTTCCTTGAACACTTGAGACCATCAGCGCAAACGGAGCTGACTCGACGAATCGAGTCACAGGGGAACCGCGACTGGAAGAACCAGACCAAAGGCCGGACCACACACAGACCGACGCCGACTCCCACACGAGACCTGAGGGAGGAGGTTTGGGAAAGAACGGATCTTAGAGAGATTCTTAATACACCTAGATTGGCCAAGAAAGCAGCACGTTTCATGATCCTAATGAGACTCTTCGGGCAGTATGGAGTAATATCGCAGATCGAGATAAGTCAAGGCGCGCACTGAGCTCTTTGGATACTATAGTACAAGCAGGGATCAGGAGTACCCTCTAGAGGATCCAGATTTTCAACTTCACGTGAAACCACAGATGTATATAAGTAGCTAGCCCATCGTCTGCATGGCCACATGGCTGGCTCGGGCGTTATATTGAGAAGAAGAAGAAGGTCAGCACGAAGCCCAGGGTCAGCACGGGGAGCCAAAGGCTCCTGGGAGAAAAATTGCTCCAATGACTACCAAGGATCAAAAGATGGGAGCTCCTGTTTATTGCCCGTGGCATATAAACTCAGAGGTTCCCAAATGTCTTGCGATCGCGTCCTACAGTATTAACACCTGCTTTGTCCCCAAGCAAATCCAAATCAGATATTACTCTCTTAGCTGCGCAACGAAGTATAGTCTAACCCTGTAATTCCAACAGATCATGACACAAATGCGACTCTAGGTATCGATCTTTATAGAACATGCCTGGCGATGGACATTCCTCGACAATGCGTAGTCTGGTCATACACAACGCTGTCATCGTAGGTGGTCAAGCTCGGTTGCCACAGGCTGGAAATTCCGACAAGCATCCGTCTGGCGCTTCTCCACAGTCACCGATCTTTTAGCCAGATTGATTCGCGGAACCTGCGTGGGATCCGGCAGGCTGCCTCCGAACGACGCGAACCAAGACGTCAAGGCGTCCACCAGGAGCTGCATTTCCCCCTGGTCGTACAACACGCCATTATCGGCCTGATTGTACGCGACGACGATACCGAGCGTGAAAGCGACTTGCTCCGTCACAGAGGTGAATTTCCATTGGCCGTACATCGTCATGCCCGAAGGACCAGCACCCTCGTCCAGAACAGGTTGCCAGCTGTTCCCCAGACCGTTCTCTCGATTTTGTTGCCGTGCAATAGAATAGCTTATAAGGATCTTGGCGACGCTTCTAATCGTGACAATTTGACAGCTTTTTGTAGCGTTTACTCCTTGGGCCGCATTCCGCACTGTACGTCATCTACACATCCACTGAGGCCTTGTTCGCGTGAACAGTAGCAGTCTGTGTTGCGTTTCCCCACCAGCCGCACTGGTAGATCGGATCTGCGCCTAGCTTAAAGTGCTTAAGCAGCATCCTCATAATCGAGGGACCGTCTTTGTATGAGAACGAAGCCGCGACAATCAACATAAATGCCGTGCGGGTATCCTACCTTTCGTTGCAAAACTTAAGACGCTTTAGCATCTACTCCTCACTCAACAAGACGTCTCAAATTCCCCTCTTGAGTGGATATTGAGCAGGCGTGAAGCGGACCAGTTCCGAGCGCAAGTTTGAGCGGCGATGCGTCTTCGGCACCAACGTCGTTGATCCCAATACTGTACTCAGATAGTAGCAAGTCAGTAGTGCGGTAGTCGGCTTCCCTGATAGCTTTCCTCATCGCAACTCCGTAGTCATCAATTCCAGACACTAGATTTGGGCACCTCCTTCAAAAATGATTTCATTACTCTTGGCGTCATGAGAGATGGCCAGTGCGTCCTGGAGGGTCTTCAGATCAATAATTCCCAGAATTTGAAGAGCATTTGCACCGTAGTAGGGCTGCTGTACGCTGCTGCTCGCTCCAGTGAACCATCGTGGCTACTATGCTTTAAGCCAACGCTATATTGGCAGATTAGGTGCACCGTTTCCTCGTTGTCTCTCTTGGCGCCTATGCCTTTCGCTAGCCTAAGCGCTTTCTTCCTAACATTCGATGTATTGATTCCGACGCTTCGTAGGAATAGCTCAATAATGGATACGTATCTAGATGAGAGGGCGGATGGGCCACCGCTGATTTCTATCAACAGCTTATTCAGGTCTTCCTGACCCCCTGGCTGTCTTAAATGACTTGCCTTATCGCTCGGCAGGAAAAGTTGCACCATAGCGGTACGACCTTTTCAAGAAGCCGCTTGGGTCAAAGGGACAACCCTGCTTTGAAACACGTCTGTTTCTATCAGATGTTGCTCTTTAAGTGATATCATGCCCAACACCGAGAATCCGAGATTGTGGGTTTGGGTAGAAGCCGATATACGCGCCGAATTTTATGAGACTGGTTGGTGCAAAAAGCACAAAATGCTCGGCACAAATTGCATTGCTTGCTGGGAGTCAATAGGAATGCTATTAAGTATTGCGTAGCACTCGTCATAATTGTAAGAGTCATCTTGACCCATTCCCGCTTCTCCACGCATCTCTACGCGGTCTGTTCAAGCTCAGATAGCCTCCGTCCTCAGCTACTCCCAGTAGACGAGAAGGAACCGCTGGTGGTAAGGCAAAACGGGGATGAGTCTTTCAGGTAGCACTCACGTGATACCAGGTCACTCATTGGCTCTTCTGTTGGATACGTCCGTCCAATTCATCGCATCCACGACGCTGAAGCGGCAGATTGTGGCTTATTGGAAGCAGGCTTCTTCTCAACAGCGAGGCCAACGAGAAGTCCTTGTTGCAATGGTATGAGCCCGGAGCGAAGTCATATACGGGATGAGATCATCACGCACACCTACATCGAGGAGGTGGTCATTTTGGAGGGTGGGGTTAATAAGGGATGTCGCGCTGGGAAGACTGTAGGGATAGGGCGCGTATGCGTATCGGAAGCATAGGATGAGGCATGAACTTTACTACAAGGCCCGGGACCAAGAATGTTTGCAATTCGTGAAGATGAGAGCGACGGATGGCGACAATCTCCGAAGGCAGCTTCTAGCTAGTCTTGATCGGTTTTGCGTCCAAGTGCAAGGCTCTGCACGGAAATCGTTCTTGACCATCCCGCATGTTGGCTTCGTCCGATGCTGAGATGTGGCACCTACCTCTCACTCGGACCGAAAATGAAAGCATTCATGTTAGCCAATGCAAATCAAAAAGCCTTCGAAAGTGGTGCATGTGATTCTTCAAGCTTTGTACACAATACTGACCACAAAGAGAATGACGACCATCACGATAACGATTGCACCAAAAGCAGCAAAGCCTAGTCTTCTTCCCCTGCTCAAGCTGCCTTGCACAAAGCTTCCGGCCAAGTCTTGTTTGACGAGAGGGATAGAGAGTAGAAAGCCAATGCCCGCAAGCCAGTATCCAACAACGATGATGACCGCCAGAGCAATCCTCGTGCCATCCAGATACTCTTGGCTGCTGCTGTCCACGTTGCGCAACGCTAGTCCGATGATCTCTGGTCCTGTCGAATAGATGAGGACTTGGACTGCACCCCATATAGCGATCCCAAAAGTCTTGTAATGCGGCGGTAATAAGAGAGCTATGAGGCTGTTGATGGCGCCCAGCCATAGTTCTGCGGTCAGATACGCTGCAGACATCGTACCATACAAGACTCTGATTCCAGACACCTCGCTGCCGCCTTCTGCAGCACGAGAGAATAGCATCAGTAAGACAAAGATGCTGGAGACCATGCCTCCAGCCGCGACCAAATACAGCGGTAGTGTGTTCGTGCGCAACCAGAATGCAGAAGTGAGTAGCCCACCAAGAAGCACGGCCACAGAGCCCACTACACCAACGATAATCCCATATTTCGAAAGTATGTCAGGGTAGTCAGGATACAAGTCCGAGAGATATGTGGGCATATAGTAGCCAAAGACGTTACCAGCGAGCTGGCGGAAGGATGCAGAGAGCACGAGTAACCAGAAAGACCGCATACGAGACAGGTAGCTAAATGTGGCACGAGCGTCTCCATAGGCAAGAGACGCCTTGGTCCTCGATGAGGGGCCGTTGATATGGTGGCTAACTCGGCTGGGAGAGTCTTGGTTGATCAAAGACGTCTGGCGTCTCGGCTCTCTCACAAAGAGACGGATCAAGATCGCGACGACGATGCCAACAATGCCGATAGCGATGAGTGCGGTGTTCCAAGGCGTATTAGTGTTTGCAAAGGCTACAGCGATCTGACCCGAGACCGCTTCTCCGATGTAGACGCCAACATATAGCACGCTGTATTTACGTTAACGAGTGGAAGTACGAAGCGTCACTTTGAAATGTTCCGGACCTTTCACCGAAGAACACATATTCCTTGCCCATCAGATCGCTGATCAAACTCACACTCACAGATTCGACTGGCGCTTGACCTATGCCCATTCCGATTCTTGCCAACAAGATCTGCCAGAAATTGTGGCTCAGGCCTTGAAAGATAGCGCAAAGACTCCACCAGAGCGCAGCAATCGTCAAGACCCACACTCGAGCCCCAGTGTAGTCTGCGATATATGCAGTAGGTAGAGCGAGGAGAGCATACACAATACCCGTTGCATAGCCAGACACTATTCCATAGCCTGCCTCAGATAAGGCCAAGGACGCGATAACATCGTTCTTGAAGTATGAGAGGATGAATTTGTCGTATTGAGCCAGGAAGTAGTTGAGGAATAGCAGGATCAAGGAGAGCGTGATGCGCCAGATGGGCACGTTTGGTCTCGATATCAGCTTGCTGTTTGGATCGTCCGTTGTGGCTTGTTGCCCTCTGCCATCGCTGTTGTTCTCGGCGCCAAGCTGCTCATTGAAATGGCCCTTCTCCATGGTTCTTTGGCAAGGATGAGGTGCAACGCGCGCTTTCGGGAGTAATCGAAATTTCAACAAGACACCTCTCAAGATATGCTCTCAACTCTTTTGACGACATTTCCAGCATGTTGTTTGAATGAGTGCGTAGGCCGCCGTCTCCCATGTCTTGCTCAAGCGGGATGGAGGTGTGGGGTATGACGTTCTTCATCTCTAGTTTTCCCATGCAGGGTCTTTTTGATACAACTAGTTGAGACGAGGGCGTAGTGTTACGAGGTCCGTTGGAAGGCCCGATGTCTCGGGCCATGCTGCAAAAAGTCTCTTCCGCTTTCCTTGGTGCGCAACGGTGTTATCTTCAACGTGCTTCTCTTTTGCCAGTGTGTAGCACGCCAATGAGAGCTTTTTTTGCTACATGCTTGCGACGAAGTATGTAGCGACACCTACTATCTACAATTTTGTTTTACAACGTTTTTCCTCAAAGCTGAAAGACAGCGAGTAAGACGAATCCTCGTAAAGCGGCTTTCTATTAGCGCCAAGGAAAGCGGAAGAGTTTTGTGACGAATCATCTCTCGGCATCCCGTAGCAGCTCACAGGACCTCGTGCCACCTCAGCGGGACTTTGGTCTCTTCGTAACCCGTTAACAGCGCCCCAAGACACCAACGACCCAGATCGTACGTTGCATGATCCCAACACAAACCAAACCAACCATCGTCCAGCTCAGGATACGGACTTGGCTTGGGAGCGCGAGCATCGTCGTGAATAACAAGGCGCTTTCCATGCCCTCGATGAGAGCAGGGCGCATCATCACACTCGTCAACTCCGATGCTATCCCACCCTTCGCCTGCCTCTTTTCGGCTACAGCTGCGATGTAGAACAGAATGAAGTTGTTGACGTGAAATGTTGCCTCGAGAAACGAAACAGCTCGCCAAGAGGAATTGGTATCATCAGATCCGTGGACGATGGCCAAGGGTAGTAAGGAGTAAACAACGAAGTCTCCCAACAAATCTAGAAACCCACCCAAATCCGATGCAATGTTCCGGTGACGAGCCAATGCGCCGTCCAGGCAGTCTAGGGCCCGATTTAAGAACCAGAAGACTAGGGATAGGGTTTTTTGCTGTCCTGTTGCAAAATAGCAAGATAGCAGGCCGGTGAAGAACGAGGCGGCCGTGACGTGTAGCGGACAGATGAAAGGGGGAACGTGTCGGCAGCAGGGATCAAATATTCTATCCTTAAGAGACCGAAGTTGGATGTCGAACATCGCGGTATAGAAGATGCAGCAGCCTTCTCCGCCCGTAGGTGTGTGGAAAGGACGAAGGTGTGTCTGACCCTGCCTTGCAAAGACGCGGCTTTCTCAATCAGCGCTAGTATTTCGATACGATGAGCTTATCGATAAGGTGTCATTGACTTTCTCTGCTGAGCTGCAACCCGCACAGCGGCTTCGTGCATTCTCTCCAAAGCCTCTGGCCTTGGCGCAATGATTATAAGGCTGTCATAGCTCCTGCGTCGATATCTGTCTCAGTGGCGCGTTAATGGCGACCTCGAAGCCATTTTTGGAGCCGTCCTCTGCTCTTTGGCCGCGCCCCGTTCTCGGCCTGCTACTAGGAAGCGCCATCGTCCTCCCTCAAATCTACCAACCTTCGCTCGACCTCATCTACACCAAGCTCCTCCTCTCCCCCTTTAATAAATCATCCATTTTTGAGACCATCTGGACCGTCCTCATATACGCCATCATCGAAGCCTCATACACCTACAAATACGCCCGCAATACCAAGTTGCGGCTCGCCAACCTCAAGGATGGAGGCCGAGACACACCCAGGCTGATTCCGAAGCTGCGGCGCCCCTCCAAGCGCATAAGAGAAGGGATCATATACATCACACCACTCCTCATGATGGACCTTACAATGATCAAGAAATTTGGTGGCGTCCCGGTGGCCGACATGGCCCTCTCCGGCAACTACGCCCCAACCACGGTCTCCATGCGTGGCAACTTCCTCGCTCCCACACTCCACAACTTCACCCCGTCGCCTCCACTCCAAACGCAGCGTGCTTTGCCTCCTCTCCCTCTGACAAGCCGACAGTTATTCCTGCAGCTCGCGTCCAGCATCTTCATCTACAACGCCGTCTTCTTCTTCTTCCACCTTGCGCTGCACAAACTGTCTCTCCTTAGCAAATCCACAGCATCCACCACAAGCACGGCGAGATAAATCTACAGATCACAAATCAACTAGATATAGTTGAGCGGCTCGGGCTGGTACCGCTGGCGAACTTCTCGCTCAACATTATTGGGAGCCACGTGCTCACGAGGATGCTGTTCGTGCCGATGTTCATTTGGCTGTTGGTGGACATACACTCAGGGATGGATCAGGCATGGGGATATGACAAGATACTGCCCAAGGGTTGGGCGGCGGGCAGCAAGAGGCATAGTGCGCACCATCAGTACGGGCAGAAATACTATGAGCCGTTCTTCAATTGGTGGGACGATGCGTATGAGTGGATGACGAGGAAAGCGCAAGCCAAGACAAGACCAGGATCTGCGGAACAAATATCGTTTGACTATCTATGAAGAATGCCTTGCTTTATACTCTCCTGCCAACCCCTTGAGATCATCCGCCACGCATGGATCCATCAGGTTGCCGAACCACCCCTTCTGACGATGGCTCGACAGCCCCAAGTTCTCCAGCAGCATGTCGGCATACGCTACGACATCGAAATAGAACCAGCTTCCCAGCTGGCCCTTGTTGAGATACCTCCTTCGGTCCCACGCGACCGTCATTGCCACATCCTGTTCCATGACCTCTGCTTTCGCAGCGACCTTTCCATCGAGATACCACACCGCCCACAGTGCCTGCGCTTCCGCGGTTCGGAAGTTATTGCCCACCACCATCTTTCCCGAGAAGACGATGGAGTGGTCTGCTGCGTCAATGAGAGGTGCCATGGCTTTGTAGAGGCGGAATGGAGTATGCGTGGGCTCGATCTTGCGGTACGCGGGAGGGTGGCCGAGATGTGGGAATCTGGATAGGATCTGCGGGTCGGCGGCGTCTTCTAGTGCCTGCCAACGGGATTGGATCTTAGGGTCTGCTGCGATGATGGGTACGGAGAGACCGAGACGGAATGCCTGCACTGGTGAAAGGATGGTGGATGTAGGTGACCAGCCTGTGCAGTAGACGAGCACGTCAGCTGGGATCGTGGTGAGCTTGTCCTCAGACCCGTTCCTTGGAGCAAGCACCACCCAATTCGTGGAAAGATGGTGGATCTCTTGGCGGTAGACGTGGACCTTGGTGGCAATTGTAGATAGCAAGTCAGGGCGTGTATTGACGCCGGAGCTGTCGTTCTGCCAGAAGATCGGCGTGTCAGGCTCCAAGTTCGCAAATCCCATGTCTTTGCCCTCTTCTCTCTGATAGTCCACCACGCCTCTCAACCCCTTGTCGAACCCATCCCACAGATTCTTCAGATATCTCCTCCCAAACCATGTCCCATGCAATATCTTGGCCAGCAGCCCTTTGCTCCCAAACGGATTCGGCAGAAAGCTCGCCAGAAAGCGATTGTAGAATCCCTCGTTGCTATTGGCGTACCGCTTGCTCACGGGCTGCGGAGCAAAAAAAGCAGCTGGTCCGTTTCCGTCCTCACGGATGATCCATGAGACGGTCTTGCCTGCTTTGGCGGAGGCATAGGCGACGTCCGCGGCTGACTTTGCGCCACCAAGAACCACAATATGTTGCTTCGTAGAGTCTGATAGGAAGTCAGACTGGCCAAAATGCTTGTGGTGCAACGCCAGTCCTTGGAACCTTTCAGTGCCTTGAATTGCTGGAACGTATGGCTCCGAAGTCATGCCCGTGGCATCAATCAGCTTTTTGGCTGTGAGAATGCGGCCGTCGCTATGAGATATGCTCCATTGACCAGTTTTCGAAGTCTTCTCGACGTGCTGGACAGGCGCATTGAAGATGACGCGGTCGCGGATCGTTTGGCCGTTGTAGGTGTGGTTGTCGACATAGGAATTTAGATAGGCCGTCGTGTATTTGGCAGGGAAGAATCCCCAGTATTGGTCTTCTGCAGGTGGAGGCGTCATGGGGCGGTCTGAGAATTCCGCCATCTTAATCGGGGTCTGTACAGTTTCTTGGGGTCAGCAAAGACTCTTCGGGGGCGAAGGGAGACTCCATCGGGAAAGCGGATCGACGTACCTGGGTCCAGAAGTCATAGTAGATTCGCCCTGAAGTAATTGGAATGTGAGCCGTTGTCACACAGCCATAGAGTCCCTGATAACGTTGTTTTGTGGCATGGAAGGAGAGCTTCTTTTGCAGACGGCTAGGAGTACAGCGAAACGATGTGACAAGGCCAGATATTGAACTTACTCGAACTCCATGTCCCGCCAACAACATCATCCGACTCTAAAATAGCAACCTTTGCCTCTGGATGAACGTCGAGATAGTATCGCGCAGCTTGGATACCATACAGCCCTAGAAGATGACATGAGACCCCCCAACGGCCACCATAGATGAAGAAAGGCTGTTACTCACCTGTCCCAATGATGGCAACATCGAAATCAGAAGACATGTGCTTCTCGGAAGCCACTCTTGTGAGATTGCAATGCTGACAACGAGTACTTCAACTTAAGGGAGTCAAGGCATATTCATATCTTGCCCCTCACTGCTCGAACCTACAAACCGTCGCGTTGTATTACAAATGCGTGAGATTTTGGAGATATCAATGTCTGATGATGACTGTATTTGCAATTGAATTTGCGGGGCTGCGAACAACATTTGCAAATCTCTATCAAACCCTTTACATATCTACCTACGGGCGCCAGATATCTGAATCGTCCTTCCCAGTACGACTCGCTCCTGAGTCCTATCTCATACAGTCAGTACCACATCTATATTCAGATCCTGTCCGCCATGACAGACACCTCAATGCTATATATCTTGTACAATGCCGACGCATCGATCATGGGCAAGCTCAATGTACATCACACCCCAGTTGCCTCGAAATGGGTGACTACTAATTTCAGAACGACGTATAGTACGGCTATCGCAAGCTTACCAGTCCAAAGCAAAAACCAGCCTGCGCTGCCTGTGATATCACACATGGCGGTCTACATCTCGACGAGACTACGGAATGGAAGAAGGTCAAAGAGGAGATTGCGAAGAGTCACCATGTAGAGATGAGGCAGTTGCATCGGGACGAGGCAAGTGCTGATGTATGTCACTCATCTCTGGCCTCTCCTCCACGTGCTGCGAGTATATCTGCGCGGCAATTGATTGACGATTTGACGTCTCTAGATCAAGAAGTTTGTGGAAACCAACGGGTTGCGATATCCCCTGATCCTGTCAAACGATGGAGGTAAAGACTTCAAGCTGGTTTTGGACCATGACGAACTCGCTGCTATTGACGGAAAGGCGCAGACTTTTGTGCAGAAATTGCATGAGAAGGGGGTTTTCGGGCCTGCAGCTTCATCTTCGCTATGATGCCTTGACGATCGTGTGATAATGTGGAAGCGTGCTCGGAGGTACTGGGGCGGGAGAGAGCAATTCTGTACAATTTTGTAAACGCGTTGGTCGCGTGCTTCTTTTGAGGTCTGATGTCAAAATCTGTTGATGCGCTCAACCTTCTGACCACATTTTCATCTCGCCATGGCATCGCTCAGTCGAAATACGAGACACTAGAGGGTCGCCATCTCAGTAAGGAGATTACGGGGGCGGTAAGGCTTAGTAAGAGATATATAATAGAGCTATATATTATAAACGATAATAAACTTGGTATTTATCTATTTATCTATTTATCTATTTATCTATTTATCTATTTATCTATTAATATTTTTAATAAAATTAACTATATATTTCTCTTATAAATTATAGTAACTCTAGAGTTATTATAAAATATTATTTTAATTTACTCTTTAATATATTTATTTATATATCTTGAATATTTTATATTATAAATCTTTATTTTTTAATTAATATTCTCTATAAAATTTACTTTTACTTTTTATATATATTATTATTATTATTTATAATATTAAAGTTCTATATTATAATTTCTATATTATAGTTTCTATATTTTTTATTTATATACGAAATATATATAGAGTAGTATTTTAATTATATTATATAATTTGAAATTATAATAATAAATATAGATATTTTAATATTATAATATATCTAGTATAAACTCTTAAGATTTATATTCTTATAATTTTATTAATATTAATATTAACTTATTTATTTTTAATATTTTATAATTATAATTTAATTCTTTTATCTTCTATATTTTTATTTATTTATTTACTTATTTATTTATATTTTTCTTTATTTATTTATTAATTATAAAATAATATTAATATTAATACTTATTACTATATATTAATTATTATTTAAAATATAGTTATTTTAATTATTTATATATTTATTATATTATAAAGTAATAAATATTTATACTATTTTTTCTATTAATAATTATAGAATAAATTTATATAATATTTATATTAATTCTATTTGAATTTTAATTACTATTTATATAAATACTTTATAGATTTATTTTTACTTTTTAAATAAATATAGAATAATAATAAGAAAAAGATAGTAATAATATTATAAAATAGATTATAAATAGGCTAAACTATTAATAGTTTATAAATATAGTTTAGTTTATTAATAATTAGTTTATTCTTTAGAGTTTATAGAGTTATAAATTAATATATAACTAGTACCAAGGAGCTAGTTTTAATTAAGTATAAAATTTAATATTCCGTAATAAATAATATATAAATTATATAATACGTATTTATTATAAATATTAAAATATAGAAAATAATTTATGAAATAATATCGGTAACTTGGGAAACCCCGATTTCTATATATTTTACACCGAAAATACGTAAAATACTGGAAATGCGTATCTGCTCATGTCCCGCATTCTAAGCGCATTATGCACCGAAAATGCAGCCATTCTGCACCGATTCTGCAACTTTTTTTTTTTTTTTTGGACTTTGACTTTTAATAGCATCTAGACTAGGGCCCCTATATAGGAATATAATCATGTTACTAAATCTATTTTTAGCCCAGATTCCGAATTTTTAATTAGATTTTTATTAGCGTTGCCCTATAGGGCTATAAAGTCATTTTCAGGATTAAGTTTAGCTCTCCCGCGCAGACCTTAACTCTAACTTCAAAATCTTGGCGCCAAGACTTGCCAAGGCTGCAGAATGCGCATTCTGTACCGATTAAGTAGCGATTAAGTAAGTCTATTTTTCCGGACTTGCCGATAAATATATAATATAGAATTATTAATTTATATTACTATTTATTTAATATTTATTAAAAATTTATTATATAAATTTATTATATAAATTTATTATTTATGAATATTTATCTCTATATACCGAATATTTATTATTATTATATATAAATTCATAATATAAAAAGAATAATTAGAATATTAAAAGTTAGTATTATTAAAGAGAATAAATAGAATATTAATTTATTTATTTATAGAGTTATTTATAGAGTTATCTAAAAGTATATTATAAATTAATAACTGGGTTAATAATATTAATAACTCTAGAAACCCCGATTTCTACGTATTTTATATCGAAAATATATAAAATACTAGAAATATATATTTATTTATATCCCGTATTCTAAATATATTATATATCGATTAAATAACTTTTTTTTTAATCTTAACTTTTTAATAATATATAAATTAATAACTTTATAAGAATATAAATAAACTATTAAATCTATTTTTAATCTAGATTTCGAATTTTTAATTAGAGTTTTATTAACGTTATTTTATAAAATTATAAAATTACTTTTAAAATTAAATTTAACTCTCTCGCGTAGACCTTAATATTACGATCTTGGCGCGGGACTAACTGAACCCACGATAGGGGTAGTTATAGTCATAATCGTAGCGCTAGGCGAGCGATTATACTTAGTAGTTCTTAGTAACCAGGCTACTATAAGCGACTATATTTAGTAACTCTTAGTAGTTATACTACTATAAGAGATTATAAAGGTCTTGGTACGATTTCCTTCTACTATATAAATAGCGTACTTTCTTAATAAATAGGAGCTTCGTATTTAATTTCCCTTAAGACTTTTAATTATAGATTCTGAATATAAACGTCTATTAAATTATTAATCAAGTTTATTAAATTTATCTAGTCTTATCTTATATTAATACGAAGCCTATTATCCTTTAATCCTTAATACTCCTCTCTACGAGTACTAACCTAGGTCTTATCGATATTATACCGAGATATTAAACGGAGAGCCTTAATACTTTAAATACTCTTAGGATAAGTACTTTAAGATTAATAAAGACCCTAGCCCTAAGTACTTAAGACGGTACTAGAAAACGTAATACTATAGAAGAAGGGGACCGTATTAAGGTCGCTCGACTAAACTATTATTATAGAGAGCGCGAGAAGCTTAACGACTAGCTATTATAACTCTAGCTATTCTTTATATTTAACGAGAATACTATATTAATTATTAAATAGACGACCTTTATAATAACCTATATAAGAGGTAATATATAAAAATAGGTTAAACTATTCCTAAAGCGCTATATAGAAGTAGTATACGATACCGATAACTTATTAGTAAAGCTCTAGATAGAGAATTTCTCTGGGTTTAAAGCTGAGATTCGCTATATATTTGGACTATCCAACGAAAGTAGTATAGTAGTTCGCGTTATTTAATACTTAACATAACGAAGGTCTATATCCGATTACTCGGCGTAATTCTAACGTTATATAATATTAACGGACTAGGATAATACTATATTTATAATAATATATCGACGGGGACTAAAAGATAATATAAAAGATAAACTTATACGAGTAGGAGCCGTAATCGAGGACCTCGATATACTTATAGAATAAGTAATCGAAATCGACGATAAGCTATACGAACGTATAATAGAGAAACGCTATAATAGAGGAGTTAACGGATAATAATATTTAAGAGCTTTCGGTAACGGATATAATTCGACTAGCCGTTACCGCCGCGAAAAACCTAACCCGTATAATTATATTTTAATAAAACTCGATTTTACGAAGAAGGGACCCGTAAGAGGATCTTATAAAGAGAGTAAATAATAATAAAGGGGTAAGAAAGTAATAAATTACTATAACTATAATAAACCGGGCTATATCGCTAGGAACTATCGTTCGAAAAATATAATAAATCGATAATAGTTAAATATACTTAAGAAGGAGATACCGGATAGCGCAGCCGGGTCCCCTATAAATCTAGTATAAGACGATACTACGCTTAATAATCTACTAGAAAAATAGGGGAATATTAAAAAAGAGATCGCCTAAAGAATTCGAGAACTTGAAGAATTAGATATTAATAGTAATAAAACTCTAGAGGAAGACTTAAAGGAAGGATAGGAATAAGAATAAAGTATAATAAATTCTAAAGGATAACTTTAGGTAGTAGATTATCTCGATAACTCTAAAATTTAATTTATCGTATTAGAAGAGAAACCCGAAGAAAAGAAGAAGGAAAAAAGATAATCTACTAGAGTTAACTATACTTATAATAAATATTACCCACGATATAGGGAGATACACTAGTTAGTATACGTAAGCGAATATTATAAATACTATTACGATAACTTAGGAGAGCGAAAGTATATCGTAAAACCAAGGTATAATTATAGTTAGTAGAATAACTATACTAAAGATAATTACCCGTAGTATTTAATTAAGAAAAGGGAAAATCGAATCTTCCCGGGTTACGATAAAGAATAGTAATTATAGTTAAGAGACCAGAAAGGATATAATAAGAAAACGAGATACTATAACTAGGACGAATAATACTACTATTTAACCGAAGGTTACGAAAGATATTTCGAGTCTAAAGAGTACTATAAATTCCTATCTTCGTCGGGAAAAGACTAGTCCCTTATATTAAAGGGAAATACGAGGAGATTAATATACTAATTTTAAAATAATATCTATACTTAGCTTAATACGGTATATATATACGAATACTAGTAAGAGTTAACGGATATAAGGTCGTTATAATAATAGACTTAAGAGTAACTAGTAACTTTATATCTCGGATAATAATTTAGGTAATTAACCTATTAATACGAGAAAAAAAGGAATAATATAAATTTTAATTAACCGACGGGTCGAAGCTATTAACAGGAAGAGTAAACGAGGAAATATTCCCGTTACTCATTATTATTCAACACTATTATAAAGAAATTACCTTCGATATAATAAGAATAACTATTTATTATATTATTCTAGGGATACTTTAATTAAAGAAATATAATCTAATAATCGATTAAAAGAAAGGAGTATTTATATTTCCGCGTATTAGAGACGTCGCTAGTATAATATTTATACGCCTATAGAGGATGGCTATAAATAAGAAGTCGAACCGTAGCCCGGTCGAAGCTAGTAGTACTTTATCTTCGTATAAGGATAACCTCGTACGAGGATCCGATTTAATACGTACTAGCTAGAGAGGTTAATAAGGCGAATAAATTAGAGTTTTTAGGGGTAAAGACGAACCTCCTAATATCCCTAAAGAGTATTAATAATAAAAGTACTTCTTTTAAAAAGAGATAACTATAAAAGTATTATTTAAATATTAGTTATAGGATTATAAAATCGAACTCGAACCTAGTAAATAACCGATATTTAGACCTATTTACACTTTATTAGAAAAGGAACTCGGAGTACTTCGCGAGTATATCGACGAGAACCTTAAGAAGGGATTTATTCGAGAATCTAAATTACTAGTAAATTATCTAATCCTCTTTATAATAAAGAAGGATAAAAGTCTACGACTATATATAAATTATTAAAAGTTAAACGATATTACGGTAAAGAATCGTTACCCTTTATTAAATATTAGCGAGTTATAGGATCGGCTTATAATAGTAAAAATCTTTATATAACTAGATCTTCGAGGCGCGTATAATTTAATTCGAATAAAAGAAGGCGAGGAGTAGAAGACTACCTTTAGAACTAGATACGGTTATTACGAATACCTAATAATACCCTTCGGACTTATTAACGCACTAGTAACCTACTAGGCACTAATTAATAATATTATACAAGTATACCTAGATATAACGGTGATTATATATCTCGATAATATCTTAATCTACTCTACTAATAAAAAAGAATATATCTAATATATATAGGATATCCTAACTTATTTATTACTAGCTAGACTTCTCCTTAAACTAGAGAAGTACGAATTTTATAAGGAATCGGTTAAATTCTTTAAGTTTATAATTAATACTAGAGGTATTTATATAAGCCCTAAAAAGATTAAGAGTATTAAGGAATGGTTTATATTATATAATATTAAAACGGTATAAAGTTTCTTAAGATTTATAAACTTTAATAGAAGATTCATTAAAGACTACTCTAAGAAGGCCTTATTATTAACGGATATTACGAAGAAAAATATTACTTTTTAATAAGGAAAAGAATAATAACGATCTTTCGAAGTATTTAAAGAGGCCTACGAGAAGCCGCCGGTACTATATTCCTTTTAAAGTAACGAACTAGCTCGAATTGAAACCGACGCTTCGGATTTAATAATAGGCGCTTATATACTCTAGTAGAGAGATAATAAATAATACCCTATTATATATTATTCTAGGAAAATATCATTAGTAGAATAGAACTATAATATCTACGATAAGGAATTACTAGTAGTAGTATCCTTACTAGAATAGTAGAGGGTATACGTAGAAAGTTATTCGGATCTTACTATCTTTACAGACTATAAGAATCTTTTTAACTTTACGACGATAAAATAATTAAACCGAAGATAAGTTAGATAGTTAGAACTATTAGGATAATATAAATTTAAGATCTTCTATACCCTAGGAAAGAATAACGGTCGCGCCGACGTATTTAATAAGCGAGAAGACTATATAGAGGAGAAAGACGTAGTTATATAACTAGTCCTTACTTAATAATAAGACGGGTCGCTAGTCCTAGTACGATAACTAGTAGCGATACTATATATCTTTATTCCCGGAATTATTAATAGTATCTAGAAGGAATATAAAAATAATATCTTAACTAGAATACTAAGAAGTTAATAAGGATACGCTAAACTATTAGAATATAATAAAAGAACTTATCTTCCTAAAGGATATCTTAAGGAAATTATCCGAGATTATTATAATAATCTAGCCTAAGGATACCCTAGAGTTATTAAGACTATAGAATTTATTTATAAAGAATACGACGTACTAGGACTAAGGTTATACGTCGAGAAATATATTAAGAAATATATCGAATATTAGTAGAATAAGTCTACGAGATACGCTAAATACGGTTAGATCTAATTCGCCCCGGTACTAGAAATACTATAGGACGATATTATAATAGACTTCGTTATTAAGTTATTAAAGTTAAAAGACCCTATTACGATAGAGGCCTTTAACTCTATTATAGTAATCTATAATAAACTTAATAAATACGCTATAATAATACTAATTAAGGAAACTTATAAAGTAGAATAAACCGCCTTCGTACTACTAGATCGATTAATTAAGGATTACGGGATACCTAGGTTAATCACCTTTAATAGAGATAAATAGTTTATATCTAACTATTAAAAGATACTAGTTAATACTATTAAAACTAAGTTACGAATATTAATCGTATATTATCTATAGATAAATAAATAAATAAAGCGGATAAATTAAACGATAGAGATATATTTACGGTATTACGTTAATAATAAATAGAATAATTAGGTAAGGCTTTTACCTATAACTTAGCTAGCGTTTAATAATAACTAGTCTAATATAATAAAGCTTACGTTATTCTTCGCGAACTATAATAAATATATTAATATATTCCTTTAACCTAAAGAAGGGCCAAATATATAAAGGGCCTTAGTTTATATAGTTAATATAAAGATATTATACTAAGATATATAAGCCTAGATTAATTAAATAAATACTCGGACTAAGAAGACGGTAAATAAATATCGAAAAGAGTATCCTTAATTAAAGGAGGGGGATAAAGTATATTTCTTAATAAAGAATATAAAGAGTAAAAGACTAAATAAGAAATTAAACTATATTAAAGTCGGATTATTTTCGATTAAGAAGATTAAAGGACTAGTTAACTACGAACTAAATCTTCTAGCCGACGTTAAGGTATACTTAATATTCTACGTCTCTATACTAAAGCTAGTAGACTCTACGATATCTTTATAGGATACTTTTTATTTTTAGATTAAAGAAGAAACGAAATTCGAGGTAAAAAAGATTTTAGATTATAACGGTTAAAACTACCTCGTTAAATAAAAAGGATACGACGAGTCGGAGAATATATAGGAATCTAATACTAACTTTACGAATTATCGATAACTCCTCGCGGAGTTCCGTTAATATTAGAAAAGGAGTAAACGATATTTAACTAGTCGAAATTAAGAGATAACTCGAAGAGCTTAGACGAAACGTTAAATAGGAGATCGTCGGGTTTAATAGTACTAACGGTATTAATTACCCGTTTATTTAATTCTAGCTCCTTAATATTTTAAAGTTTACGTTTTATTAACTTTTCCTTTTTATCCTCTACCTTATTATATTAAAATTATAAACGAATAAACTTCGTCTATATAGCTTTTATCTTAAGTTAAAGATCCTTCCTCGTTTTTTTTATACGACGTATATTTACCGGCGATACTACTAGGTTATACTTCCTACTATTACGTACGTATCGGGTATACCGATCTAATCTAGGACTAGTCTTATACTCCTTAAGATTAAAAGAATAATTCTTATAAAGGTATATAATTATAACGAGAAGAGTTAAAGTAAACTCTTTACGACGAACGATAGGAGATTTAAACTTCTCGATTCGATAGAGCGGTATTAAAAAGAATAGTTTAACTTCCGAGGATAGAAGTCGAGAGGGGGGAGCTAGTATTACGATCTTAGCGCGGGACTAATTAAACCTATAATAAGAGTAGTTATAATTATAATCGTAATACTAGGCGAGCGATTATACTTAATAGTTCTTAGTAGCTAGGCTATTATAAGCGACTATACTTAGTAGCTTCTAGTAGCTATACTACTATAAAAGACTATAGAGGTTTTAGTACGATTTCCTTCTATTATATAAATAGCGTACTTTCCTAGTAAATAAGAGCTTCGTATTTAACTTCCCTTAAAACTTTTAATTATAGATTCTAAATATAGATATTTATTAAACTATTAATTAAGTTTATTAAACTTATCTAGTTTTATTTTATATTAATACGAAGCCTATTATCCTTTAATCCTTAATACTCCTTTTTATAAATACTAACCTAGGTTTTATCGACGTTATACCGAGGTATTAAACGGAGAGCCTTAATACTTAACTCTAATTTTATAATTTTAATATTAAGATTTATTAAGACTATAAAATACGTAAAATATATTAATTAAATAGTAATTAAATAGAATTATTTTTCCGGATTTATCGATAAAAGAGTATATTATAAATTAATAATAAAACTAGTTAGAAATATATTATAGAGTAATTATATAATTATTTAAAGATATACTATAGGGTAGAAATAGAGATATATATATAGAGATATATTATAGGCTACCTAGTAATTAAATTATTCGAGAGTATATTATAGGGTAGGTAGTAATAGAGTCGTTTAGGAATATATTAGGAGTAAGCCAAGGGGCAGCGATGGGGCCACTTGGGGGCATATATCATAGGGCATTAGTGGAGGTAAACCATGAAGCAGTAATGGGGGCATTTGGGAGTATAGTATGGAGCAGCAATAGGGGCATTTGGGGGTATACTTGGCGGAAAAATCATAGCCAATCGTTCCTAGGGGCTTGGCGGAAAGCTTAATGTGTTCCAAAACAATATAGAAGGATCGTTATTATGGTAGGATCCGATCGTCAGAGGTAGAAGAGGTGTAGAGTTAAGATGGGGGGGAAGCCTGCTAATAAGCAATCCCGCTAATCTACATATGGAAGGAGATTTCTACGGTACTTGAGACTCGCCGTGCCAACCAATTTCAAACATTCATACGCATCATAGAGTCACCAGCGTTGTTTATATTCTCATTATGGTCCCTTCCATCCACGATAAATGGCCTGCACTATATTACTATCGCCTTGCGCTTGGCACGCTTCTGTCCGCAGCAGTCCTCTTCCCATCCCTCTACCAAACGGCGCTGTCAGGACTTTGGCAGTACCTCTACAAGTCTTCATTTTATCGCTTTTCAGGATTCGAAACGCTTTTGACAATCATCAGTTATATGATCATTGAACCACTGTACACGTACAAATTCGGCAAGCACCCCCATCTTCGAATCGACGTCCGCGGCAGGCAAAACGATGCCATTCCGCATCCAAAGCTCCCCAAAATGCGGCGACCGCAACAGCGGCTCGGTGAGATAGTGGTCTACATTGGACCTCTGCTTTTCCTAGATTTCACCATGGTCAAAAAATTCGCCGGGGTCCCAATCGAGGACATTCGAGCCTCAGGAGGCTATTCCCCCGTTCCAGAGGTGCAAGAGGATAACCTAAGGCCCACTGGCGCCGTCAACCCCCCAATTTCTTCAACGTTCCTGCTCCCAACCCTCCATAACTTCTCGTCGACATCATTGATTCAAACCCGCCGTGCGCTTCCGCCTCTACCGCCAACGAGTCGACAGCTGATCTTACAACTCGCCGCGGCCTTCTTCATCTACGACGCTCTCTTCTTCTACATTCACATCGCTTTTCACCGCCTCAAACTTCTCTCCCGAATCCACCTCCCGCATCATACCCATGGCGAGATGCATCCCCAAGTAACCAACAAGCTCTCGGTCACAGAACGTGTGTCTCTCATTATGCTCGCTAATTTTGGCCTCAATATCATTAGCTCGCATGTCCTGACTCGGACCTGTTTTGTTCCAATGTTCGTGTGGCTGTTGGTCGAGGTACATTGTGGGCTGGAGCTACAGTGGGGATACGATAAATTGTTGCCACGGGGTTGGGGGGCAGGGGCAAGGGCGCATGCGTGGCACCACAAGACGGGGCAAGGAGGGTACGCACCGTTTTTTGGGTGGTGGGATGCTGGATTGGAAATGCTTGATAGCTGGCGAAGCAATGAAAGCCTGTAGATCAGGGCGGACAGCCACGTGGTAATCATAGATGTTCGAGCAATTGCAATGTACCCCCGTGATGGTTCCCACGAGCTGGCAGCATTGCATTCCCAAGCCGCTCTCTGTACTCTCTAAAGGAGAGTGCCTTGTGCCATTTCCGGAATGCAATGGCCACTTGACTCGGCCCATCAGTCATTCGTCCAAAGCTCCAAGTTCCGTGAGGGAAGTCCCGCCCCTTCTTCCCAAAGTATTCTTGTCAGCAAAAGTGTCTACCTGTTTCAACGTCTCCATCCTGTGTATTTGTTTGGAGTTAGCCAAACTAGCGAAAAGTGTTCACAATCAACCGCAGAGCTAAGATTAAGAGGGTGGGATGGTTTGAAATCGTCCCTAGTTTCAAAAACTGGATAAAATGACGTCACATCACATGCAGATGCGTACCTTAGGATGGTTGCGGGCTAGTACGTGTTCGAGTTTCCCCTCAGTGCAGCGCTCCCAGGTGAATGCTCTTCCACCAACGCGCGGTGAAGAAGCCCGCAAATCTTCTGGGAGCCCTAGATAATGTTTTCGAGATTGAATCAAACCTTTGCCTTTCATTCCTCTCCTGAAGCTTTCATCTCTTCTCGTCTCGAGGCGATGACTATCGATGACCCAGAGCTACTTGCCCCCCACTCACCGCATGGAATACAAGGCGTTATCCAAGCATCAATACTTAATCGCAATGTTCACATTGTATCTTCCTATCGGTTGTGCAGGGCTATTCTACAGCATTCATCCTCTGTCGGTGGGCAGCCTTCTGGTCTGGTATCATCCCCGCAGGACACGGACCATGTATTCACAGTGGGACCGGCTTATACCCAGCTCATGTCTGCATTCTTCCCTGCCCCTAATCTCCTCCTTGAGGACGGGGAAACACATGCCTTCCACAAGAGCCAATGGATGTCTCAAGTGGGAAAGCTGCCCTCAGATGCTGCCTCGATTGTTCGTCCGATCGCTACAAGGCTCATACGTACCAAGCTGCAACAAGATCGGAACATTGACCTTTACAACGTGTTGAAGTCTTTCTCATGGGATTGTATGCTCGGCATCTTCCTAGGGCTGGATTCCGAAAGAGATGGCAAAGCATTTTCTGAGGTTGAGTCAGCGCAGGAAGACTTGCTCCGCGGTCAATTCTCTCTGTTCCCAGTACCAGTGGCAACGCCGTTCTGGTCATCAACTAGAAGCAAAGGCCTCAAAGCAGTCTCTAGGCTTCAGCAGATCCTGAAAGAGCGCGTCCATACGTCGCACTGCCATGGCAGTTGTCCATATCTTAATGGACATAGGCAAATCAACGATGCCGATTTAGCTTCGCATTGTCTGTTGTTCACAAGTAGTATTGTGAACAAGGCAATTTCGTCGCTTTTGACAGCGTACATGCTCAATATATTCCTAGGGGAAAATGAGGGGCAGTCTTTGGCCAGCCTTCTACGGCAGCATCCATCTAAGATTCGACAAGCCATGATGAGAAGTATCCTACTCGAGACCGAAAGACTTAGCCCTCCGGTGATAGGTGTTATGCGCAGAGTTGCGCATGACGTGACACTGAAGGGCGCCATGGACGGCGTTAGTCGGTCTATTATTCCGGCCGGTCACGACATCTGGCTCTATTTCTCCAAGGCAAATCGTGATGAAATGGTTTTCAAGAATGCTAGAAGTTTCGTATGGAATCGTTTCATGAAGGAGGACAGCGTGGAAAGTGCAGGACTAGCTTTCGGTGACGGTGCGAAATCTTGTCTGGGGAACGATCTCGTGAGACAAATTTGCTTGATCGTCGCCCAAGAATTTGTTGATTCGGGAATTGACCTGACCGGCGATATCCAGGCAGAAGGCTTGAAAGCATGGTTGGGATGGGTCCCAAATGTAGATCCTGCAGTGCTTGCAAGAGACATGAAGCAATTGCCTTGTCAGAGACCGAGAGAGCCTGTGACAGTGGGGATTCGGATTCCACCATCAGCCTTAGATGGTGAGAAATATAGTCCTCTTATCAGCTTGCACGCTTGAGGTCCCTCGCAATGAAATTTTTGACGGCCATGAGAAACCAGGCCGAGTTGACTATAGCCATCGTTGCCGTCCCTGCCTTGCAAGGAAGTCGCAGCTTCCGAAAGCTTTCAAATGCAGACAGTCGTTGTTGGCTGCCGAAGATTTTGAGTATGTGGTAGATCAAGTAGACACGGCAGACTCCATAGGTGCAAAGGTACAAAATTGTAGCCGTCGCAATTGCCCGACGATTTGTCGGACGGAAGTTTATCAAATACCAGCGCACGGTTCCGAACGGAGAGGAGGCGTTCATGAGCATCAACATCACAATAACCAAAATACCCTTCTCTCTGCCCTTTGAAATGTACCATTGCAGCGTGACCAGAGGTAATGCTAAGCCAGCGTGATGCCATGATAAATGGCGGCCAAGGGGTGATCCTTGCACCATTCCAGCTTGCACCAATCTTTTGCTCTTGTGGAAAGCATAGCGGAGGAGGACCGAGTCTTGCAGCAAGTATGCAGTCTCCAGCGCCATGATATCATTGCCGAAATTAGATTTGGTAGCGATAATCGGGAGATTAGAATCTGGCGATAGAGCAGCTGCCGTGTCGGGCAGAGGAGTAAGAACAGCGTGATTGCCGCGGAGACACATGCCAGCGAGAAGCACCATAGACGTGCAATGAACGAAGGAGATGATTTCTCGTGATAACGCAAGTCGAGACGGAGTCGCGCCCTCAGGTATAGACAGGTAGAAGGCCAGAGGATACAAGGCCAAACCTGCGGCGAAGAAGGTTGGGGGGGTGGCAGAAACGCAGCCCATGTTGATAGTCGTTGGTAGCTTGCTGAAACTAGGAGGCAGAACGTTGCTCCTTGACTTGGCTGAGGAAGATGTGTGGTTGTGGTATGCTTCAGGAGAAAGACTTACTCGTAGTGACCCACTTTAAGGCTCTCCGTTTAACACCTTAGTGTAACGTCGATAGGACCTAGGTTGGTTCTCTTGGAGAGGAGTATTAAGATTTAATAAATAACAGGCTTCGTATAAATAGTTAGATATAACTAGATAGATTTAATAAAGTTAATTAATAATTTAATAAACGTCTATATTTAGAATTTATAAATAAAAGTTTTAAGAGAAGTTAAATACGAAGTTTATATTTATTAGAAAATACGTTATTTATATAATAAAAGGAAATTATATTAAAAATAATATATTTACCCTATTTACTCGATAAATATAATAAGTAGTAATATATTTATTTTATTTACTCGGTAATCGCGGTAAATAATTTATTATTAATATTTATTTTATATCTTTATCGAGTAATTTTAATATTATATAATATTTATAATATTAGGTTTTATTTATAAAAGTATAAGCGACTCCGAGAATCCTAATTTATTTAGAGTATTTAGGCCCGTTTACGAGCGCTAAAAGCGCTCGCGGCCGCTTAAGATTCTTAAACTCATTTACGAGAATATTTATTATTTATAAATATTTACTAGCTATATTAATCGCGCTCGTAAATTATATCTTTATAATATTAATATAGCCTAGATTCCTCGTCTCGCTTAGGTTATTTAGATATATACCGATTCTTATTAAAGCGTATATAATATTCGATTTTACGTTATAAATTAATCGCCTATAATTATTTAATAGAATTAAATATATAAAATCTATTTTAGATTTCTAACCTAGGTTCTAATTTAGGATATTTATTATTTTTATATTATCGTAACTATTATTAAAAAATTACTCCCGATCTTAACGCCCCTATTATTTCTTCTATATTATTAATTTGGATATTTATCCTAGCCTAACTACTAGAGGATTCTATTTAATATACCGATTAGCGCGGTCGGCGAGCGTCCGTTATAATATATAAATATTTTCTTTACGAGCGCTATAACTTTATTAATTTAATAAGTTTTCGTTTATTTATCCTATAATTATATTTAAATTATTTCTTTTAATCTCGAGCCCGCGCTTTACTCTTAACGGAAAGGTATATATTTATATATTTTTCGCCTTTATTAAAGTCGCGTAGGTATTTATTATATTTATATCGTTATTTTAAGGAACGGCCTTTCCTCCGGTATTAATCGAGAGGCGCGTTAATAAAATAGAAATTTATAAGAGCCTATATTTAGATATAAAGGACGGGTTTTAGGAGTTATATATTTAGGGAAGGCTCTATAAAGGTACCCGTTATAGGCGGTATTTATTATAATATTATAAAGTTTAATTACGTAGGCGGTCTAACCGAGGATAACGGGTAGAGTATCGAGAGGCTAGTAATACTACGCTTTTTATAACCGGGCGGGAGTTTTAAACTTTATATAATTAAATATAATTTTATATAATATAATTATTAGATATAATTAACTACTTTATACTAGTAACCCCTTACGGATTTTAAAGACTTTATATAATATAATACTTAACTTAATTTATCGTTACGTATTATATTTAATTATACTTTTATTATACTAGTTTATAAATAGAGTTATTTTAAAATAATATTTTTCTTTTTATTAAAATTTAGGTAAAGAATCTCTACTCCCGCCTTTTATTTCTTAATTTATAATTTATTTATAAATATAATCTAAATTAATTTAATATATTTATTACTTTATTTCCGATAAATTTATATCTTATTTTTTTTTATAAACCTACTTCTTATCGTATTACGTTATTATATTATTTATTAAATATTATTTTAATATATTAAATTTTGATTATACTACCGTCTTAACGAATTAGACGAAGAGGAATTTAAAAGAGAGTTTTAATTATATAAATAAAGAGTTTTAACTAGTATTAAATACTACGACTAAATAATTTATATTATATCCCGAGGTTTTAGACTTTAAAAAGTAGAGTAATAAAGATACTACTTTTATATTCGTTATAATATTAATAACCGATTTTTCTTCCCTATTTATTAAGGTTCTAGTAAATACTACTTAAGAAATAAAATATATAAAAGATATTATAAGATTTTATTAGAATAATATAGCCGCCCTTAAAGAAGAGACGTTTATACCTCCCTTTAAATTTATTTAACTCCTTATATTTAACCGCTCTTTAAGATCTTTCTCTTCTTATTTTATAATATCTACTACTCCCGTACCGGTCCCTTAATTTATATTTAATAAAAACTTTAATATTATAATTATTAAAGGCGCGGTATTAAGCGGCGAAATAATCGAGTTTATAATTTATAGGTTTATTAAAGTTAATCCCGCGCGACCTCTAAATAGCGATATTAAATTCGAGTTCGTTAACCGTTTAATCTTTATTATAATCTTAATTAAAGAATAAATTATAAATTTAAAAAATAACCGACTTTACGGAATATACCTTTATAATAAATTATTATTACTTTTAATTACTCGCCGGCTAGTTAAATTCTTTAGGTTTCGGTATAATAAAGAATAAAACCGAGCTAATTTATATATTAAATTAAATATTTATTCTTCCTCCGAGACTCGTAAATTTTATAATTTATATTTAATTTTTATAGCGAAGGATTCTTTAGCGTTTATAATACTTCCCCCTTCGTTTTAAAAGCGTATTTCTTCTCTTTTATTATCTTTATTTAATTATATTACTCCCCCTAAATATTTAATTATTATATTTAAATTATTAAAGTATTTTTAAATAACGAAACTACTTTACTTTATAGAGCCTAAGATAAATAAGTATTATTATAAATCTATTATAACCGAAGGGAAAGGCGATCTATATATAACCCGGAGGCGAAAACGATAGAGGCGACTTTAGAAGTAGTATTAAATAATAAAGATAATAATTATAAAAGCGATTAATTATTAAAGTTATTTATATTTAAAGAGTTAAAGGAAGATAAATAAAAAGAGTAGACTAGTAATAAGGAAGAGCCGATTAATATTAAAACGGACTATTAATTTTAAAATAACGAGGAACTAGGTAAAAATATAAACTAGTAAAAACTATAAATTTATATACTTCGCCGTCTTCGTAGTAATTTTTATTAACTTTTTTTTTAGTATTAAAGCGTAGCTTAATAGTAAAGAGTATAAATATATAATTAATTTTAATTTATAGGAATCTTATTATCGTTTAATAAATTTTAAAGTTATTAATATAAGAATTAATTAATATATTAAAATACCCGGTATAAGATATAGTCTTACCTAGTACTAGGTCTTTAGTATTTATATTATATACTTTTAAATTAGAAACGGCTTTAACGGTAGTATTCTCGTTAATAGTATAAGTTTTAGAAAAGTATATCCTATCTTAAAGTTAAATTAGATTATTAATTACTAATTTTAAATAACTTTATAAATAGTTTAGGTTATTAATATCTCCCTTTTCGAAAGCCTTCTTTATTAAATATATAATATAATTAAATATTATCGTCGCTCGTTAAACCCGAAGGAGTAGTTATAATATCGCGTCGTCGATAGTAACGGGACGTACTTAAATCTATTAAGGTTCTTCGCGTAATATTTATATAATCCTTCGTCCGATATTATAAGAATAATCCCTAAAAAGGGGTTTTATTTATATTTTACGATTAAAGTTATCCTTCCCGTCTAGTATAATTAATAATTTAAAATATACGTATTTAACGAAGGAGTAAAGCTTCGCTTTATTATTCTTTATAATTAATACGGTACTAGTAATCTCTTAACGATAAAGGATATTAACGTAATATAATCTATTTATCTTTAATAGTTCGCCGATTATAAAAATTAATATTTCGAAGGAGGGCCTCTCCGCCTAGATATTTAAAAAAGAAAAGAAGAGGCCGTCGAGGGAGTAAAATAGTATATAATTCTAACTACTTTTAAATCTTATTAAATATATATCGCTCGGCCTTTTAATATCGAATATATTTAGATTAAAGATAAAGAACTATCGTTTAATAGGCTAAAGAGTAAAATTATATAAAGATAAATTAAAACTTTTATCCCCGTTATTATACCTAGGTAGGTAATAATAAACGAGTTTTATTTAATAAAATTAATAGCCTAGGGGTTATAAACGGATATTTAAATTATATAAAAATATTTTCGGACCGGAATACTAGCCCTCCTCGCGATAAACGATATATTTATTATAATAGGGCCCGGCGATATTAAAGGCGTTATTCGATATTTAAAAAATCCTAAAATTAATAACGAAGATCGATATAACTTTATAATAAACGAGGTTCTAGATTATAATAAGAAGTTTAAAGACTATATTATAAACGATAAATAAGAATCTCGTATATAAGATTTAGTCTTAATATTCGGCCTTCGTATAATTAACTTTACTCTATAATATATTAAAAAAACTAAATAATTTAGGAAAGATATCTTTAATCTCCCTAAATTAATATATAATAACGTAAATATTAAATTTCTATAAAGCCGTTATAAAGTATTTAAGGATTTTACTTCGAAATTCGCTAGTAATATTTAAGAATTACTTCGAAAATAAATAAAAATAAAGAATAATAATACGCCCCTTAAAGTTAATTAGTCGTTCCTTAAGACTATAATTTAATAGTTATTTATAATTATTACGATCCTTTAGTTATTATAGTATTAAGTAGGTTTAAAAAAGAATATAAATTAATAATTCCTCGTCGACGAATATACTCGTAATATATTTACCCCCGATAACGATATAAGGGAGGGTACGCTGCGGAATAGGGAAGGGAATCGGTCTTTTTAACTCTATTCCCTTCCCTTCTTTAGGGAAGGGAATTTTTTTTATATTAATATTTATCCTAATTTTTTGAATTCCCTTCCTCGATTTTCGAAAAAGTCAAAATTCCCTTCCCTATTCCGCAGCGTAATTTTAATAAAGGCGAAAATTATATAAATATATACCTTTCCGTTAAGAGTAGAGCGCGGGCTCGAGATTAAAAATAATAATTTAAATATAATTATAGGATAAATAAATAAAAGCCTATTAAGTTAATAGAGTTATAATACTTATAGGGAAAATATTTATATATTATAACGGACGCTCGCCGACCGCGTTAATTAATATATTAGATAGAATCCTCGGGTAGATTATTTAATAAAGAGGACGTAGGACTTAAGGCGGCGATATAACGGTAATAAAAAAAATCGCGGCCTAATAAATAAACGTAATAATATAAAGGAAATAGTATTATAAAGTAATATAAACCTATCGTATAAATACGAGGGAGACTAGTCGAAATAGGTAAAAGAAGTTATTTTATTAAATATATTAAATAAATAAAAGTAATTATATAGGATAAAGGTAGAGTTTAAAAGATTAGAAATAAAAAGAGAAATAATTTATTAATAATTAATATAACTTAAGGTTCTAGCTCTCGAGTATAATATTAATTTTTAAATTTAAATAGTACTATTATAAATCTAATTTAGGTATTTAATATAGAAATAATTTACCCCCTTATTTAAAATATACCCGATATTTACTTCTTAACGAAATTATTAAAATTATTCTTTAATTATTATCTAGTATATCCTTATCGTCTTCCGTTCCCTTTAAACTATCGAGGTTTATTATATACCCTACTACGCTGCGGAACAGGGAAGGGAATTTTGACTTTTTCGAAAATCGAGGAAGGGAATTCAAAAAATTAGGATAAATATTAGTATAAAAAAAATTCCCTTCCCTAAAGAAGGGAAGGGAATAGAGTTAAAAAGGCCGATTCCCTTCCTTATTCCGTAGCGTATACCCTACGATATTAAAGATACTTATAGTAAATATATTACGAGCCTTCGCCTTCTTTAATATAACTACCTCTATTATAATACCGGCTACGGGATCTATATAGGATAACTAATAAATAACGACGGGGTATTATTACCCTATCCTATAAACCTACTTAATTATTTAGTCTTTATCGCTAGGTTTACCGATAAATTTTATAAAAATTATTATTATCGATTTATATAGAGTAAAGCCAGTATTTAAGGTATTTAATACCCTAATAAATACTTATAAACGGAGCGCCTAATCTAGGACTATAAAAGGGCTATTCGAATTACTATTAATATACTTTTCCTAAAATCTATTAATAAGAGTCTCGCGGATAACTTTATTAAGGTATTAATAATAAAGCCGGGCGGTTATAAAATAGATTAAGTATTTAATAATATACTAAAAAACTTTTAATATAGATTTTTAGAATAATTAAGGGTAATTTTATATAAGGAAAAATTAAGGCTATAATTAAAGAAAAGTAATAAGACTTACGTATTATATAAAAGATATAACCGAAATATATTTCGAGAAGATTAATACCTTTCTTTATTTACGGATCGCTTTTATAAAGATTATATTTAATATTTTATACTTCGGAAACTCTTTAATAAAAGGGTTAATTACCGAAAATAAATATATACCCTCCCTTACGCTGCGGAACAGGGAAGGGAATTTTGACTTTTTCGAAAATCAAGGAAGGGAATTCAAAAAATTAGGATAAATATTAATATAAAAAAAATTCTCTTCCCTAAAGAAGGGAAGGGAATAGAGTTAAAAAGGCCGATTCCCTTCCCTATTCCGCAGCGTAATTAAAATCGCGTAGGTATTTATTATATCCGAATTATTACTTTAAAGACTAGTCTTTTCCCCGGTATAAAGAAAGAAATAAAGGGATAAAATAAAAAATTCGTTAAAACCTATATTTAGATAAAAAGAACGGATTTTAAAGATTATCGATTTAAGAGTTTTACCTTTAAGGAAGACTCTACGAAGATAATTACTATAAATAGTATTTATTATAATATTATAAAGCCTATTTATATAGGCGGTTTAATTAAAGATAAAGATAAAGTATAAAGAGGCTAGTAATATTATATTTTTATAATTAGGCGGGAGCTTTAAACTTTATATAATTAGGTATAATATTATATAGGGTTATCGCTAGAGGTAGGTAACTATTTTATATTAATAAACTCTCGGCGTATCTTTAATACTTTATATAATAGAATATTTAACCCGGTTTATCTTAACGTATACTACTCTATTTTATATTTATTATAATATTTTATAAATAAAATAATTTTAATTTAATATTTCTCTTCCTTTTAAATCCCCGGTAAAAGGGTTATTATGAAATAAATTCTTAAAATTTATTCTAAATCGACTTATTATAGATTCTAAAAGAAGATAATTTAAATTAGAAATTTAATCTAATTTAGATTATTAGATTTCTCTCTTCCTACTACCTTTATTTTATTTTTAACTATTAATTCTTTATTAATCGCTTTACTTTTATAATAAAGATAATACTTTATTTAAATCTTTATTACTACCGCTTTATATATAAATAATATCTTTATATTATATAATATTAAGATATATTATAGAATATTCTAGGTTAAAACGAATTTAGCTAGAAATTATAGACCTTAAAATATATATTAATGAACGTATTATTTCTACCTTCGCTACGAAGAATTTTTTATTATTATTCGCGATACTTTTAAATAATATTATCTCGGGAAAAGAGTATACTCCTAGTATTATAAAGTTTAGCGATAATAATATACCTTACTTTAAAGAAGAGACGTTTATATTTCTCTCTACGCCCGCTTAATTCTTTATATTTAATTAATCTTTAATATTTTAATCTTCCCGTTATATAATATCTAATATCTTAACGCCGGTCCTTTATATTATATTTAAGGAGAAATTTAATATATTAATTACTAAAGATAGGCTACTAAAGGGGCGAGGTCTTTAAATACGTAATTTAAAAATTTATTAAAATTAATCCCATACGACTTTTAGGTAGCGATATTATATTCGAGTTTATTAATTATTTAATCTTTATTTAAATCTTAATTAAAGAGTAAATTATAAATTTAAAAAATAACCGACTTTATAAAATATATTTTAATTATACTTTATTACTACTTTTAATTACTCGCCGGTTAATAGAAATTCTTAAGTCTCGGTATTATAAAGGATAAAGTCGAGTTAAAATATTTATTAAATTAAACATTTATTCTTTCCCTAAAACTCGTAAAGTTTATAATTTATATTTAATCTTTATAATAATGAATTCTTTAGCGCTTATAATACTCCCCTCTTTATTTTAATAATTTATTTATTTCTTTTAACTACCTTTATTTAATCGCCCCGCCTTTTATCTCGCGTTAACTTTTTACGCTCCCGCCGTTACGGGCTAATCTAATAGCTCTAGTAATATACGTCGCGAAACTAGAGATAAGAGGGTATAAATATAAATAATCTTTAAGTTAAATATAAATTAATAACGATATAATTATTTTACCGGAGGTATATTTATTATATAAAAAGAGGCGGGTAGTTTTAAATAAATAATAAGAAGAGGAGAGATAATAGATATATAAAGAATAAGTTTATTAAGGGAAAAATTAACGAGGAGATATAATTATATTTAGAAAATAAAGAGAGACTAGGTAAGAAATAAAGTTAATAAGAATTATAAGTTTATATATTTCGCCGCGTTCGTAGTAGTTTTTATTAACCTCTTTCTCGATATTAAAGCGTAGCTTAATAATAAAGAATACGTATATATATATAAACTCGACGTATAGGAATTATATTACCGTTTATTTAGCCTCGACTTTACTAGTATTAAGATTAAAAATATATTAAAATATTTAATATAAAAATTTATCTTACTTAATACTAGGTTTTTAATATTTATATTATATATATCCGGGCTAGAAACGGCTTTAATAGTAATACTCTCGCTAATAATATAAATCTCGGAAAAATATATCCTATTTTAAAGCTAAATTAAACTATTAATTACTAACTTTGAATAACTTCGTAGATAACTTAGGTTATTAATATTATCTTTTTCGAAAATCTTCTCTACGAAATATATATAATTATTAAACGATATCGTTACTCGTTAGACGTTAAAGAGCGGATAAAGTATCGCGCTACCGATAATAATAACTATTATTTAAATCTATTAAAGTTCTCTAAATAATATCCTTACGATTCTTTATTTAATATTATTAAATTAATCCTTAAAAAGGGGTTTTATTTTATATATAAAATAAAAGGAATTATTCCCGTATAATTTAATTAATAACCGAAGATATACGTATTTTATATAGGCGTAAGGCTTCTTTTTCGCGTCCTCTATAATTAATATAATACTAGTAATCTCTTAACGGCGGAGGAATTTAATATAATACGATTTAAATATTCTTAAGCGCCCGTTTAGTTCGAAAATAAAAGATTTATAGGGCCTCTTTCCTCGGATCTTTAGAAGGGAAAAAGAGTAGTTATTAAAGAAACGGAGTAGTATATAATCTCGATAACTCCTAGTTCTTATAACGCGTATATCGTTTAGTCTTTTAGTATCTTATATAACTAGACTAAGGACGTAATATTATTATTTAATAAATTAGGCGGTAGGGCTATATAAAAGTAGTTTAAAAACTTTATCTCTACCGTTATACCTATATAAATAATTATCGACGAATTCTATTTATTAAAATCTATAGTTTAGGGATTATAAAGGGCTATTTAAACTATATAAATATATTACTAAATAGGAGTTCTTTTATTATTTACTATAAACGGTATATTTATTACTATTAAGCCTACCGATATCGAAGGCGTAGTTCGTTATTTTAAAGATCCTAAATTTAATAGTAAAGATTTATACGACTTTACTACGAATAAGGTTCTATAGTTTAATCGTAATTTAAGACCTATACTAGGGACGGTAATAATTATCCTAGTTTATAAAACTTAATCTTAATATTCGGCCGTTAAATAATTAATTTTATACTATAACGTATTAAGAAGAGTAAACGGTTTAAATATAATATCTTTAATCTCGTTAAATACGTATATAAAGGTATACTCTTCGATTTTTTACTCGGTCGTTATAAAGTATTTAATAGTTCTACCTCGAAGTTTATTAATAAATTTTAAATATTACTTCGAAAGTAAGTATAGAATAAGAAGAAAAATATATATCTTATATTAAGAAATTCGTTCCTTAGGATTATAACTTAATAATTTATCTTCGCCGCGATATTCCCTTTATTCTTAAAATATTAAAGAGAATTAAAAAATAATATAAATTAACGGTCGCTCGGTACCGATTTTACTCGTAATATACTCGACTTTAATAATAAGATAAAGAAGGCTATATATTTATTTATAAGGATTAACTTTTTTATTAAAGATATCCTAAGATCTAAAGAATTAAATAAAATTCTCGGGAAAATAAAACGGGAGGAAAGAAAGGTTTTAACTTTCTCGAATTATACTATAATTACGTCGTTTATTTAATATATAAATACTTTTACTCCCTTTTAATTATTATTTCTATAATTCCTATATAAAAATATACTCGTTTATTATAGAAACCTTTATTAAAAGCCTTTTAATATATCGTTAAATATCCTCTTTATTTTATAACTATTTAGTTATATTATAATAACCTAAGTAAATAAATCCGTTAGGGCTTAATAAATAGATTCTAAGAAGAATATATTAAGAACGAGTCGAATACCCCTTTTAAAGTCGCGGATTAAGAGCTCCGCCCGTAGGTATTTATTAATATATTAAGTATTTTAAGTACCGGCTATACTCTATATAAAGCGACGGTAATGATTTTAATTAATCTTATTAACGCTTCTAGTTATATAAATTAAATTATTAAATAATTAAATAAGATAGATAAAAGTAGACTTTCTTTACCTACCGGCTATCGTATATAGATCCTTAAGACAACGTTATAATAAAAATATTAATAACGAAGAAGGTATAGGCTCGTAATATATTCGTTACGGGTATTATTAATCTTAAAGGGAAGGGAGTTATACCGTTATAATTTAATCGGGTTACTTTAATCGTAGGCGATTAATTAAAGATAAAAACGACGACGAGGATATAGTATAATTATAGTATATTAATTTAGAAATAAAGGGTCGAGTAGGTTTTATATTAAATACTTAATTACTTTTATTTTAGTTACTTAACCTAGATTCTATAAAAAAGAACTATATATTATAGGGCGATTTTATATTTAATAGCCAGATTTTAAACTATATTAATTATTTATAGATTATTTCTATTATTATCTTTAATCTACCTTTAAATTTTATTTACCCCCCTTTAAATAATTAATTATAAGAGCTTTATATATTTAAAAAAATACCTTTCGTCTTATTTTTAATATTTCTCTACTTAATTTTATTATCGCTTAGCTAGTACTATTATATTTACCTCTAATTTATACTCCTCCTACTTTTATTATAATAAAGTTACGATTAATATTTATTTAATAAACTAGTATCTAGTTCGAATTTTATCGGTCTCTATTATAGATCTACGTTATTTACTAACTTAGATTTTATTACGAATCTAGAATAACTTAATATCTAAATATTTAAAGTTATATATTAAATTTACGAGATCGTATATTCATTATAATTATAGGTAATACCTAATATATTAATATATCTTAATTAATTAATATACTAGAGTTTATATATATATATAGTTTTATTATTAAAAGTTATTTAGGTCTAACCCGTTATCGCTAGACCGGATATAGAAATAAACGAAAAATTATATATTTAGATATAAATAAGGATATAGACGAGGAGTCTAATAAAGAGTCTAACGAGGAGTCTAATAAGGAAAGCGAAGCGTAGATCCTACGTATAAAATTATTATATTATACGAGTAGTAAATAAGAGTCGATATAGCGCGGGCTTTATACTTTAACCTCTATTAATATAAATCTGAATATAAACCTAAATACGATTAAAGTTAAAGATATAATAATTAAAGTTATTAACCTACTATATAGTATACCGCTATAAGATATATACGTATTTTACTTTAGTTAACGAAACTATAATTTATATTTATTTATAGGGCCGGCCGATAATAGGATATAAAAGTAGTCGAATTAGATAATAGAAATATAATAATTAATAATAAACTTTCCTCTATAGGTATAGTATCTACGTCTTTATTATTAAGAACGGAGACCTATTTAAAGGTAATATAAAAGGGCGCTAGGTTACTAGTAGATAATTAATTTAAATAAGATAATTCGGAGCGGTTATCGGTTATATACGACTTATTAATTTCTAAGGATAAACGAATTATCTACCGGTTATTTAAGGGTCGTAAAGACTATAACTTTAACTCCTAATTCACGAGTAATAAAATTAATAAATCTTAAGTAAATAGTCTTTTAAAGAATCTATATATTAACTTTAATCGACGACGTTTCTTTTATATTAATATCGACGAGTAATATTATTAAATATATCGTATTTTATACGGTATCCCTAACGATATATAAGGGGTAGAATCAATTTTAATTTATAAAGAGGTTAATAATATTCTAAAAGTAAAGTATAATATTTATTATCACGATATTATTAGGGTTTTATAGTTCTTATTAAGTTATCGAGCCTTTTAATATAATTTAGTCTACGCTTTTATTTATATATATAATCCGAGCGGGGAAAGAGTCTATATAAAGATATATATAAAAGATTAATAATAGTTAAAGTAGAGAGAGGTCGTTAAAGGTAATATTATTATACCGATTCTACTCGCTTTAAATAAGATATTAATAATATATTATCGCGGCGACCTTTTACTATAGTTTATCTATATTACGATAAATAATTTAAACTACGCTATATATAAAAGTTAATTATATCTAAGCCTAATTCTTTTTAGATTAATACCGGTAGTTAAAATTAATAAAGATATAAATCTTTCTCCGAAAGTTTAACCTAATCTCTATTATATTATAATAAATATAATACTTAAGAGTACGTTCTAATATTCCTAATATATACTATACTTCGGTCGATAATTAATAATTATTAGCGCTCGAACGGTTTACTCTACCGGGACTTAATATTCGGTATATTAACGGGTAAATCCGGCGGTATTACCCTATTATAATTAATATAATAGCGGATTATCCGGAGTAAATCTTTATAATAGGAGTTAAAAGTAACTAGTATTACCCTATTTATTAAATTCCGCCTTAATAAAGGGAAAATATAACGATATAATAATTACTTCGAATATATAAATATACCTAATAGCGCCTTTATAATTAGTAAATAAACCCGACTCTAAATAACCCGATAAATATCTATTATATTCGGAACTTCGCTTAGAATCATATACTCGTTAATATATATTCGACGATAATAGTCGATATTCTTTATTAACTTTTAAAAGGTATAATTATAACCCTTTTTAAATAACTCGAATATTTAATCTAAAATATAATTCTTATAACTCGAAAGAGAAAAGGTTAAAAGTAGATTATAACCGAAATATTTATAGCCCTTTAATTAGATAAACGTTTCCGTTAGGTCCTAAGTTTTACTAGTTTTAAAAAGTTCTTATACTTTAACTTTATAAATTAATAGATAAAAAACGAATAAAAAGCGATTATTAAATAATTTATTACGGTTATAACTCCTCTCCTCTAGAGAGCGCTAGCTATTCTTTATTATACTCGCGCTATACTCGACTTCGTTACGTTAACGTCGTATATAATATATAATAAAATAACCTTAAGCTATATACGTTAGGCTATATATCGGATTAATAAATTAAAATAAGTATTTAAAAAATATCGGCCTATTATAACTTTAAATAAGACCGCGGATAATAAGGAGAATTAATATTATTTTAATATACCTAAACTATACGGTATTACTTATTACGAAGACTTTATTCGGCTTTATAGAAGTATATAAAACTATAATATTTACTACGGCGAAGTAATTTATAAATTCTTATTAAAAGAATTCTATATTAGGATTAATAAGAATAAAGGATTCGAGATTTAAATCCTAGAATATAATACCCGTCGAATTAATATACTAGTTATATAGGATCTTTTAGATTTTCGCGATAACCGAAAGTATATTATTACTAAAGTAGTATTAAATATTTATATTATATAATTAATATATATAAAGTCTATATAGGACCTATTTAAAGAAGGTCTCGATATTAAATATATAACTTAATAGGGCCTTAATCGGCGATAATAACGGTAAATTAAATAAATAATAACGATATAAAAAGTTAGATCCGGCGATTTTATTAATATTCTTATTATATTTATCCGAGAGAATCGTAAAAAGTTAAATAATATTAAACGCGATTTAATTAATATAATTCGACGTAAACGAGATCTATCCTAGATAGAAGAATATTATATCGGTATATATACTTCGGTGATTTATTAGGCTCTTAATAGTAAAGATAAAAATAATATTAAATATTTAAAGAAACTTATAGTTCGATATATACCTAGTTAACGAGATACGTCTAAAAGCCGTTAAGATTATATATAAATATAATCGGATCCCGTTAATAATAACCGAGTTAAAGAGGAAAACGAGGAACTTAAGAAAGAATTAATATAATTTAAAGTTATTATTATTATAGTTAATACCGAAAAATATAATGAAAAGGGTAGGCCGGCGACGTATATTAATACCTTTATCGAGATACTTTAATAGCGAAATAATAACGAAGTCGACCCCGTTTATAATATATTCGAAGTCGAGGTTATCTCTAAAAGTAAAATAATTAACCTTTAAATTTTAAATTCTCGGCGGTTCTTTAAAATATATAATATTCTTTATAATACTTATTTAATACCTATAAATAGGGAGAAAATAGTATTCTATATAAATAATTTCGTTAATTAGAATTAATATAATATTATTTATAACTAGGATTTCTTATTTAAAGGGATTCGGGCCGCCGATCGTTTTATAGAAAAGAATTAATAAAATATAATCGTACCTACCCTCTCCTATCTTATTAAATATATATAAATAATTATTCTTAAGTTAATATTAAATGGCTTATATTTAATTCAAAATGCTTTCGTCGGTATTATAAAAGCTTTAAATCTAGTCTTAATATAATACTTTTATTTAATTTAAATTTAAGATAAATTAAACTAGTTCTAATTTAGACGTGTATAAATATATTAAATAATCTTTTATTTTAATTTCCTCCTAAAGTACCCTTCTTTATAAACTATATTATTAAAATTATTTCTATACCTAGTTATCGCGCCTTAAATCTTAAATATATTTTATAATATCCGTTTCCTAGTCTACTTCTTATAGTATAAAACGGCTAAAAGTCTTAATTATTAAATTAAATATTATTTTATCGATTCGCTATCTTAACTACTAAAAATCGAATTAGGAGTAAATATATTTAAAAGACGACGGTTATTTATAAACGAAGTTAGGTATAATTATCGAGGACGGAGATAAAGACGAATTTAAAAATAAAGGAGGCGAGATTATCGACCCGTCGCGACCTCGGAAGAGGCTACGAGAGGATCGGACATATAATTAATAACGTAATATTATATTCTTATTATCGCGAGTATATCGGGGGGTAGGTTTATGAATAAACCTAAATTAATACTTTATTAACCTAAGTTAATATAGCCTCCCGTATCTTCTTTACGCGGCTATTATATCTACGCTACGGAATAGGGAAGAGAATTTTGACTTTTTCGAAAATCGAGGAAGGGAATTCAAAAAATTAGGATAAATATTAATATAAAAAAAATTCCCTTCCCTAAAGAAGGGAAGGGAATAAAGTCAAAAAGGCCGATTCCCTTCCCTGTTCCGCAGCGTAATTATATCTCGATTTATATAACGCCCTCTTTATATAATAATAGTTATTTTATATATAAAGGAGCGTATTTATCTAAAGAGTATATACGCCCTACTAGTAATTTTATTCCCTTATTACTCCGGTCCGAAAGCTCCCGTCTTAATAATAATTAATTATCTTTATCCGCCTACGAGTCGAGTTAATTAAGATATAAATACCGTAATAAATAAAGATACTTTTAGGAGGTTAAATTTTACGACTTTTATAAAGATAAAACTTACGGTATCTCTAGGTAGGAATAAAGCGGCGAGATACTTTAATATATAGTATCGTAGGCTATAAAGTTATTTTATTAAATATTCTTTTATATCTTTTAACTATTATTTTTATAAAATAAAAAAATAATAACTACGGACTATAGGCGGATTTTAAAATAAAACTTAAACTTAATAATTATATAAAGTAAATATAGCTCGAGGTTAAAAGTAGGATAATTAAGAAAGGGGAGTTTAATAAAGACGTTAATAATATCTCTATATTAAGCGAGGTAAAAAAGGTAACGCGTTATTAATCTAATATATTATCGATATATATTAACGACTATATTAACTACTAGATTTAATTAACGAGAAGAGGATTCGGATAATAAAAAAGATCCGCGAATATATCTAGAATTATTATATTTTTAGAAGAGATATAACGGAAATTATACAAGGACTTTTAACTCGGAAGTTATAAATAATTAATTATAATAATAGTTATATATAAGCCTATTATAATTAATATTAATAATTATTACCTTATTAATTATATTTATATAGTAACTAGTCGAGAGGTAAATATAGGTTCTTAAGTAAAATTATAGTAAAGATATATATTTCTTTATTCTTCTTAAAGGGGGTAGATATATTAAAGATAAAGAATATAACGAAGTATATATTCGAACTAATTCGAGTTAAGACGCTTTATTTAATATACTTAATAATATATATTATAATAAAAGACTACGAATTTGGCTTTAAGAGGACGATAACGTTTTAAGGCGAGTAGATTAAGAATATATTATTCCCTCTAATAATTCCGATCCTTTTAATTAACGCTAATATTCTATATATAGAAATATACGAAAATATATAAAGGGGTTAGGAAGGTCTTTGACCCGAATACCGCGAATTAATCCTACGGGTACTACGGGAGAAGATTAAGATATAAATTAATTATATACTAGAGGAGGATAAATATAATATTAAGGCGATCCGAGATTCCTCTAAAGAGGAGGATAATTATAATTTATTCGATAAGGATACGAATAAAGGAGGGTAGGATATAATAAATTTATAAATTTTATTTAATCTTATTTCTTTATTAACTTCTTATAAATACCTAGCGATAACGATAATAGAGGTAGCGTATATTAAGAGAATACTATTAACGAAAATAATAGTATATAAAATAATCTAGATAATATAGAATAATAAATAATAAATAAACGAGATATAGTAATACTCGTCGATTATATAATTTATAATTTATTAATATAGATATTAAATAAGCGTTAGGAGTAGTAATAAATAAAAACGATTATCGGATATAGTAATATTACTTTCTTCGTATATTATCTAGCCTATTAACGGGAATATTAGGTAAATAAGAGCTAGAGTAAAGAGAAAGGAAAACTATTATAAAGAGTAATAATAATCTCTTTTTTATAGAAATAGCTGGCTAAAATAAAATACTAGGTTATAAATAAAAGTTAGACTAGTACTTTAACTAGTCGATTATTATAATCGCCTATAACCGATTATATAAAAGAGGTATATAACCGCCTATAACGGAGTTATATTCGCTTATTACTATATTATACTATATATACTAACTTTTATTAAATAAGAGTAATTAATAACGATTTAATAGCGCGGGATAAAGACCTAAAAAATATATTAAATCTAATAGGTTTTATACTTCGATTCGATAGGAGAGAAGATACCCTATATTTAAATATTATATATATTAAATTTCAAGTAAAATATAAAGTGAAAAAGAACGAGAGGATTTAGTACTAATTACTAGCTTGGACCATATTCGATAATAACTAAGATTTTCAGAAATTTTTAAAATATATATTAATAGTTAAGATTATTAAAGTTACCCGGGGTTCTAAATATAACTAGAAGTTACCGTCGCTATAATAATCTATCTATAATAAGAGATTTAATATATAGACTTATATATCTCTTACGTTAAAAAATATAAGTAGAGTAATAATAATAGAAGTTAAAAGAGAGTATAAACTATTATTAGCCCTAATATAGATTTAAAATAAGAATATTATTTATATTAAAATTTCGCGTTAATTATAAAGTTATATTTAAAATAGAAAAGTAATATAGGTTAAATTATCCTAAAAAGACCTTTAGTCGACCGATAGAATTATATTAAATAAAATATTAAAGAAAGTACTTCTAGTAATTATTACGTATAAATTAAAAATTAGGTATACGAGTTTTAAATATTCTCGTGAGTTAGAGGTATTTTTAGAAGCGAGCTAGATTCTTAATTACGCTTAAATAAATTAATAGCGCTCGGGAGTTAGGATATAATATTACCCCGCTTAAACCGGCTTAACCGGTTTACGAGCGCTTAGAGCGCTCAAAGCCTACTTTATACTTTTGTAGATATTCTTTCCCGAAACTTTCGTCTCGGAAGTAAATTATTTATTATAATAAATATTTAACTCTACTTCTCCTTTATCTCTTTATTATAAATAGTAATTTTATAAATCTCTTTTTAATTTAAAATTAATTATATATATTTATTAATATTATATCGAGAAGTAGTATTTTAAAAAGTATAAATATATAGAATATATTTATATTAGGCGGGAATATAATTTAGTATTTTTTTCATTTATAAAATAAACTCGTTCTTAGAAGTTATAAAAAGAGAAATTAAAAAAGATTAAAATAATATAAATAAAATAAACTCGTTTTTAAATTAAAATCGAGTTATTAAAAAAAAAAAAAAAGTAACTCGTTAAAAGCGAGTTAAAAAATATTACCGAGTTAAAAAAAAATAAAGAAGTCGACGATATTAATCCTAGGCCCGACGATTTTTCATTTAATATATCTTTAAAGTAATTATAACTTAAAGATAAAGTTAACTAGTCGACTATATTTTTTATTTTAAATAGAATCTTTATAAGAGATTTAGATAATTTTTAAAATTCGTATTTAATTTCTAAATATTCTTTAATTTATTATATTCTTTTTATTTAATAAAGTAGTCCTAATTTTATTATTCTAGAATTTTTTTAACTTCGAACTCCGTTTTTTCCTTTATTTAAAAATAAAAGATATTTTATAAAAGTATTAAAGAGTCTATTAACTTTAATAATAAAATATAGAATATTAAATATACTTTAATATCGGCTAGAAGATTTAATTTATAATTAACTAGTTCTTTATTCTTTTTAATCGAAAATAGTCCGATTTTAATATAATTTAGTTTTTTATTTAGTCTTTTACTCTTTATATTTTTTATTAAGAAATATATTTTATTCCTCTCTTTTATTAGGGATATTTTTTTCGATATTTATTTAATTATTATCTTAATTCGAGTATTCGTTAATTAAATCTAAGTTTATAACTCCTTATATAAAGTTTTTATATAAATTATATAAATTAAAACTTTCTAAATATTTAGTTTATTCCTAGGTTATAAGAATATATTAATATATTTCTCGTAATTAGTAAAAAATAGCGTAAACTTAACTATATTAAACTAGTCGTTATTAAATATTAATTAAATTATTAATAAAAGTCTTATTTAATTATTTTACTTTTTATTAATATAATATTTTAAATATATCTTTATTATTTAGTTTATTCGTTCGGTTTAACCGTTAATCTACGGGTAATATATAGTCGATAGTTATAATTTAATTTTAATAGCGTTAATAAATATTTTTTAATAATTAGAAATAAACTATTTATCTCGGTTAAAGATTATCGACTCTAGAATATTATAATCTCGAATTAATCGATCGAGTAATATAAAAGTAATTTATTCTATTTTATATATTTCTTTTATTAGTATTATTATAGTATATTTATTAAGTTTATTATAAATAATTATAATAGAGTTAAAGACTTTATTTATAATAGGGTCCTTTAACTCTAATAATTTAATAATAAAATCTATAATAATATCGCTCTATAGTATATTCGGTATTAAAGCGAATTAGATCTAATTATATTTAATATATCTTATAGACTTATTTTACTAGTATTAGATATATTCTTTAATATATTTCTTAACGTGCGATCGTAATCTTAATATATTATATTTTTTATAAATTAACTTTATAGTTTTAATAACTTTAGGGTATCTTTAAATTAAATTATTATAATAATTATAAATACTTTCCTTAAGATTTCCTTTAAGAAAAAGAGTTCTTTTATTATATTCTAATAGTTTAATCTATAGTTATTAATTTTTTAATATTTTAATTAAAGTATTATTTTTATATTTCCCTCGGATAATATTAATAACTTTATATCGGTAAGTCCGGAAACCCCGATTTTTGCGTATTTTATACCGAAATTACATAAAATACTAGAAACACGTATCTATTTATATCCCGTATTCTAAGTATATTATACACCGATTAAGTAGCGATATTATACCGATTTAGCAACTTTTTTTTTTTTTTTTTTGAACTTTAACTTTTTATAGTATCTAGACTAGGGCCCCTATATAGGAATATAAATATCCTACTAAATCCATTTTTAGCCTAGATTCCGAATTTTTAATTAGATTTTTACTAGCGTTGCCCTATAGGGCTATAAAGCTACTTTTAGGATTAAGTTTAGCGCTCCCGCGCAGACCTTAACTCTAACTTAAAAATCTTGGCGCCAAGATTTGCCAAGGCTGCAAAATGCGCATTTTGCACCGATTAAGCAGCGATTTTGCAGAACTGTTTTTCCGGACTTGCCGATGTATTATTCTAGTATAGATACTACTACTAGTAATTCTTTATTATAAATATTATAATTTTATTCTATTAATAATATTTTTCGTAAATAATATATAATAGGGTACTATTTATTATCTCTTTATTAGAGTATATAAACTCTTATTACGAGGTCTAAAATATTAGTCTCGATTCGGGCTAGTTTATTATTTTAAAAGAAATATAATATTAATAATTTTTTATAAATCTTCTTAAATATATTAAAAGATTATTATTATTCTTTTTTTATTAGAAAGTAGTATCTTTCTTTATAATATCCGTTAATAGTAAGACTTTTTTAAAATAGTTTTTAATAATTCTTTTATTAAAGTTTATAAATCCTAAGAAACTTTATATCGTTTTAATATTATATAATATAAGTTATTCTTCGATACTTTTAATCTTTTTAGAGTTATATAAATATCTTTAATATTAATTATAAATCTAAGAAACTCGATTAATTTTTTATAAAATTTATACTTCTCTAGTTTAAAAAGAAGTTTAGTTAGTAATAAATAAATTAGGATATTTTATATATATTAGATATATTTTTCCTTATTAATAAAGTAGATTAAAATATTATTAAAATATATAATTATCGTTATATCTAGGTAAATTTATATAATATTATTAATTAATATTTAGTAGGTTACTAGTATATTAGTAAATCCAAAGAGTATTATTAAATATTCGTAATAATTATATCTAGTTCTAAAGGTAGTTTTTTATTCCTCGCTTTTTTTTATTCGAAAGAAATTATACGCGCCTCGAAGATTTAATTATATAAAGATTTTCGTTATTATAAATCGATCCTATAACTCGTTAATATTTAATAGAGGGTACCGATTCTTTATTATAATATTATTTAATTTTCGGTAGTTTATATATAACTATAGACTTCTATCCTTTCTAATTATAAAGAGGATTAGATAATTTATTAATAATTTAAATTCTCGAATAAATTCTTTTTTAAGATTCTCGTTAATATACTCACGAAATACTCCGAGCTTTTTTTCTCATAAAGCGTAAATAGGTCTAAATATTAGTTATTTATTTAATTCGAGTTCGATTTTATAATCTTATAACTAATATTTAGGTAATATCTTTATAGTTATTTTTTTTAAAAAAGGTACTTCTATTATTAATACTCTTTAAGGATATTAAGAGGTTCGTTTTTACTTTTAAAAATTTTAATTTATTCGCTTTATTAACTTCTTTAGTTAATATATATCGAATTAGATCTTTATACGAGGTTATTTTTATTCGAAGATAAAGTATTATAGACTTCGACCGGGCTACGGTTCGACTTTTTATTTATAATTATCCTTTATAAATATATAAATATTATATTAACGACGTCTTTAATATAAGGAAATATAAATACTTCTATTTTCTAATTAATTATTAAATTATATTTCTTTAACTAAAGTATTCCTAGAATAATATAGTAAATAGTTATTTCTATTATATCGAAGGTAATTTCCTTATAGTAGTATTAAATTATAATTAATAGTGGGAATATTTCTTTATCTACTTTTTTTACTAATAACTTCGACCCGTTAGTTAATTAAAGTTTTTTTTTTTTTTTAAATTAATAAACTAGTTACTTAAATTACTATTCAAGATATAAAATTATTAGTTACTTTTAAATCTATTATTATAACGACTTTATATCCGTAAACTTTTACTAGTATCTATATATATATACTATATTAAACTAAGTATAGATATTATTCTAGGGTTAATATATTAATCTCTTTATATTTCTCTTTAATATAAAGGATTAGTCATTTCCCGATAAAGATAAAAAATTATAGTACTTTTTAGACTCGAAGTATCTTTCGTAATCTTCGGTTAAATAATAATATTATTTATTTTAATTATAGTATTTCGTTTCTTTACTATATCTTATTTAGTATTATAATTATAACTATTAATCTTTATTATAGCCCGAGAAGATTTAGTTCTCCTTTTTCTTAATTAAATACTATAAATAATTATCTTTAACGTAGTTATTCTATTAATTATAATTATATCTTAATTTTATAATATACTTTCGCTCTCTTAAATTATTATAATAATATTTATAATATTCGCTTATATATATTAACTAGTATATCTCCTTATATTATAAATAATATTTATTATAAATATAATTAATTCTAGAGAGTTATCTTTTCTCTTTCTTCTTTTCTTCGGGTTTCTCTTTTAATATAATAAACTAAATTCTAAAATTATCGAGGTAGTTTATTATTTAGATTTATTCTTTAAAATTTATTATATTTTATTCTTATTTTTATCCTCCCTTTAAATCTTCCTTTAAAGTTTTATTACTATTATTATTTAATTCTTCGAGTTCTCGAATTCTTTAGGCGATCTCCTCTTTAATATTCTTTTACTTCTTTAATAAATTATTAAATATAGTATTATTCTATACTAAATCTTTAAGGGACCCGACTACGTTATTTAATATCTCTTTCTTAAATATATTTAACTATTATCTATTTATTATATTTTTCGAATAATAGTTCCTAGCGATATAGCCCGGCTTATTATAATTATAATAATTTATTACTTTTTTACTTTATTATTATTTATTTATTTTTTAAAATTCTTTTATAGGTCTCTTTTTAATAAAATCGAGTTTTATTAATATATAATTATACGAGTTAAATTTCTCTTAATAGTAACGACTAGCCGAATTATATTTATTATTATAAACTCTTAAATATTCTTATTTATTAACTCCTCCGTTATAATATTTCTTTATTATATATTTATATAATTTATTATTAATTTTAATTATTTATTTTATAAATATATCGAGGTTTTTTATAACGACTTTTATTTATATAAATTCGTCTTTTATATTATCTTTTAATCCTCGTCGATATATTATTATAAAAATAGTATCGTCCTAGTCCGTTAATATTATATAATATTAAAATTACGCCGAGTAATCGAATATAGACCTACGCTATATTAAATATTAAATAACGCGAATTACTATACTATTTTCGTTAGATAATTTATATATATAACGAATTTCGGTTTTAAACCTAGAGAAATTCTTTATCCAAAGTTTTATTAACGAGTTATCAGTATTATTTATTATTTTTATATAGTATTTTAAGAATAATTTAATCTATTTCTATATATTACTTTTTATATAGGTTATTATAAAGATTATCTATTTAATAACTAGTATAGTATTCTCGTTAAATATAAAGAATAATTAGAGTTATAATAATTAATTATTAAACTTCTCGCGCTCTTTATAATAATAGTTTAGGCGGGTAATTTTAATACGGTCTTTTTCTTCTATAATATTATATTTTCTAGTACTATTTTAAGTATTTAAGGCTAAGGTCTTTATTAATTTTAAAATATTTATTTTAAAAATATTTAAAGTATTAAAACTCTCCGTTTAATATTATAATATAATATCGATAAGATTTAAATTAATATTTATAGAGAGGAGTATTAAAAATTAAAGAATAATAGGCTTCGTATTAATATAAAATAAAATTTAATAAATTTAATAAATTTAATTAAAGATTTAATAAACGTCTATTTTTAGAATTTATAATTAAAAGTTTTAAGGGAAGTTAAATACGAAGTTTCTATCTATTTAAAAGTACGCTATTTATATAGTAGAAGGAAACCGTACTAAGACCTCTATGGTCTTTTATGATAGTATAGCTACTAAGAGCTACCATGAATGGTCGCTCGGCCAGTACTGCGATCATGACCGTGGTTACCCTTGTCGCGGGTTTAGTTGATCCTGCGCCAAGATCGTAACAGAAGATTCGAACATTTGAAAAGTCGAATTTTTGGCGTACGGTGGCCGGCTTAGCTACGGTAGCCATTTTCCAATACTTCAAAACTTGACCTCGTAAAGCCGGAAGACGGGGGGCCACCGCTCCCCTTTATGCTCCACCTCGGCGGCTATCTCTAAGGCCTCCTGGAATGGGCTGTACAAGAGCGCGCGCTTTGCTGGATATTCAAAAGTGGGGTTTTTGGTGAATGGAAGGGTAAGCGTGAAGCGTTCATCACCTTATCCAGCTCCCTCGCTAAAGCGGCAGTCCCCGGGCGAGCTTCGACTGAGCTAGGGGCAGATGTTTGTCGCCTTCGAGTGCCAAGAATTTATGCCTTTCTCGCAGATAAATTCTGGTATAAGACAACCTCAACTTCAATAATAATTTTACACCAAAACCGCCTTCTACAGAATGTTGTGCGCCAGTAAGCTGTCAAGCTCCTCAAGTACAGCTAGCAGACAATTGACGCGCTACAGTCTCCGGCGAAGCTCCTCGAGTCCCTGTTGCTTCAACCAAGAGTGGTACGTACGCAAGAGCGCCCAGTCGAGTCATTCAAGCTAAGGTACATAGGCAATGTATTCGAGAAGCGCCTCATCGAGGCCTACATATCAGACAACGGCAAAGACCCAGTGACGAATGAAGAACTCACAGTCGACGACCTGGTGGAGCTCAAGTCGTCCCGAACCGTTCGACCACGACCTCCCACCCTCACATCAATACCCTCACTCCTCTCTGTCTTCCAAAACGAATGGGACGCTCTCGCACTCGAGACGTATACGTTACGACAACACCTCACACAGACAAGGCAGGAGCTGAGTAGGGCGCTCTACGAGCATGATGCAGCGGTTCGGGTGATCGCGAGGCTATCTAGGGAGCGAGACGAAGCTCGGGAAGCCTTGTCAAAGATATCAGTGAATGGGGTGGGTGTGACCAATGGAGATGCCATGCAAGTTGACTCGCAGGAACTCTCAGAGGACCTAGTTGCAAAAGTAAAAGCGACCCAAGAGAAGTACGACACAAAATTCTGGGGCTCGAGAAGCTCTCTTTCAGTAGCTTTCGCTAATACTACATCAAAGATTATCCAAAACACGACGAAAGCGCGCAGTGCCCGAAGACTGGGCAACACCCGACACGATACAAAGCTTTGCTCCGCTCTCCAAATCCAAACCCCTCTTTACTGGAGCTCGAACGGTGTCCATAGATAACAGTGGTGATTTGGCAGTCCTTGGTGGTACTGATGGAAACGCAGGTGTTTTCTCGCTATCTCAAAGCCAGCTGGTGCAAGAGTTCTCCGTGGGCAGCTCCGTAACAGACGCGTTGTGGGCAGGGAGGAAGGCTATCCTAGCGACATCTACTGGGGAAGTCAAGATTTTTGAGAACGGTGCCGAGATAGCGAGCTTTTCAGGACATGCCGGCGAAGTGACTGCTCTGGCATTGCACCCCAGTGGAGAGATTCTTGCTTCGGTGGGGGTGGACAAGAGCTACATATTTTACGATCTTACATCTTCAGTTCAGTCTCTTCAAATCGCTACGAATTCCGGTATGGTGGAATCCAAGCGTCCAGTGGTCCATGAGGAATAGCTAACAGCTGTCTAGCACTAACCTCGGCGCAATTCCATCCTGACGGGCATCTATTCGCTTCTGGAGGCGCTGATGGCCAGATCAAGCTCTTCGAGGTCATGACTGGCGGCAGCGCCGCAAACTTCGAAGCATCCGGGCCTCTTAAAGCAATCTCTTTTTCAGAAAATGGTACTTGGCTTGCCTCTGCCGTGCAGGGTTCAACGAGCGTCACTGTATGGGATCTTCGGAAACTGGAACAAATTAAGGTCCTTGAAACAGGAGGGCAAGTGAACGGTGTGCGATGGGACTACACTGGTCAATTCCTAGCAACGGCAGGTGCAAGAGGAGTTACAGTTCAACATTACTCCAAATCAGCAAAGGCGTGGTCGGAGCCTTTGAAGAGTGCGGTACCAGCAGTGGCTGCGGAGTGGGGATCAGGAGCACAGAGTCTGGTGGCGTTGAGTGAGGGAATACTTACAGTCCTAGGATCCTCGTGAATGCGATATGGAGAAGCGAAGGCGTTTGATGTTGTATTCTATCTTTATCTTACACTGTGGTAAAGACAGCAGTGGATGATTAAAGCTTAAATTCACACGAGAGAAATCGAGTATGTTTGAACAAAGAAATTTAATAAATGAGTATCCGTGTGTAATCCTGCTGATTCAACTACATCCTCTCGAACTCGCCAGAGATTCTCCGGCTTTCTCCAATCTTAAAGAGTGAATTTTGTCACTGACTGCTTTTGGCGTATCACCGATGCAGCCGAGAGTTCAACAGCCGAGACCTTTCAAGACTCCTTCCGCCCCGAGCTCCCTTTCACTTGCGACAACAACCCTCACCATACTCCTCTTCCATGTTGGCATCCTAATGCCACACCGTTGCCACTGGCTACTATTCCGCGCCGAATTGCATCGCCTTCTAAAGTTCTAAGTCGCCGTTATGGCGTCTGTGGCGTCACTTCATGGCCGAAAAGTGAGTTCCTACAATTCAATCCTATTTCTGAAGCGATCACTGATATGCATATCTCAACGAAGAGACCCTACGACCTGATGGAACGTGATCCAAGACAAATACCTTGCAATTCCCACCACCGCGAACGCTCTATCCCGAATACACACCCCCAGTCGACTACGAGTACTCTCTTCGACCTAAATATACCACCGCCAACTCGAAGGGGCTTTGACCTCAGAAGACCGATCATGTCTCAAATGACGCAAGATGTTATCGATCTTACGGAAGAGACGAGCAGTCCAGCACCGGAAACTCATACGATCCCACCTCTATCTTTCAACACAAGAAGGGCAAACCGCCCGCCGCGGTCCGACCGTGACATAATCAGTGTGGATGATCAGGAGGACAATGCTACCCATATCAGGGAGGAGAGCCCGGAGATACAATTTCTACGGTCAGAGCCATTAAGGACAGGACCGCGATCGCGATCTCTCAGTACTGCAAGACCTGTACCTGGAAGACAGGGACATACTCCAGGTACTAGATCACTAATCCGGCGTCCGCACGTTGCAGTCCGCATGTCAGCCGCACCTAATCACAATCACCCACAAGGATGGGCTCGTGCTATCAATCTGCCGTTATCTGGACAATTCAACGTGGGCTTTCACCGTGGCAACGAAGAACTGATACATTGGGAGGACTTCGACGGTGGAATGTTTCAGGCTCCAGGAGATCTTGATTTCTTTGCTCCAGCGTTCAACTACGATAATCCCTCTCGTCCTCAGCAGCAGCCACGACTACCTACATATGACCCACCCTCTCCCGCAAAACCAGGCTTCACAAGATCACCAAACGATGACGACACTCTGGTCTGTCCTCATTGTGACGACGAACTGGGGGTTGGAGACAGTGATGTGAAGAGACAGGTTTGGGTAGTGAAAGCTTGCGGTCACGTATGTTGCTTTGCATTATCTTCTCTTATGGTTGCTAATATAGTCTTCAGGTCTACTGTGGCGATTGTGCAACAAATAGACACAAGAGTAGGAGCTCAGGCCGAGTCAAATCATTCTCGAAGTGTGTGGTGGAGGATTGCGGAAAGAACGTCACAAGCCCGAGGAACATAATACAGGTCTATCTTTGATAGAGGGACCACCTCTTTCATGAATGAGAATCAGTTATCAGCGGACACTCATACACAGCGACGGCGTTTTGGCAGGGTTCTATAGCAAGGTGCATACTGACTACGAGAGCGAGATACCCACGGGTCTTCCTCGCACACATGTTGAAGATGTGGAGTTACGTTCGCAAAGGCAGCTGCGCCCGCGAAGCTGCAAGCTGCGTTTCGCAAGATAGCAGAGAGTAGAGAGCAGGATCACGTGCAGGGTTACATGATTGACCAAAACCATATGTACATCAGCTAGATCGGTCTCAAGACACTTGCATCATGTCCAGTCAATCGTGTGAGCTTCATGTAGTCGTGCAATTGGGCAAAGTGCAATCCTCAATCGGGAATCTGTGAGGTCAACCTGCATACTATCCAAATCAAGGACCTCTAAGCGATAACAATGTTCTAGCGAAAACGAACCCAAACCTCCTCAGCTCCCTCCCCAATGGACACCCGTAATACTCCCCATCGTCGCCAGCAGACTCAATATCTGGTCGGCTACAATCTCGTCTGTGCCATCCTCTGGTTCGCTGTCCTCGGCCGCGTTCTCCTCCTGATTCCCCTCGTCGGCTTCGAGAATGTCTATGGCGGCGTGGGCGAGTTCGCCAAATGGACGCAGACGCTTGCTCTGCTGGAGGTTGTGCATTCTGCCTTGGGTAGGCCTTATCCATTCTTCTCCGAGACCCTTCACCCCGATAACATGAGCCATGGCTAATATCTACAGGTCTGGTCCGCTCCCCTCTCCCCACAACCATGATGCAAGTCTCCTCCCGCCTCCTCCTCGTCTGGGCCGTCGTAAACCGCTACCCCTCCGCCACGGCTCCCTCCCCTTTCTACAGCTCCATGCTGCTCGCCTGGTCAGTAACCGAAGTCATACGCTACAGCTATTTTGTGTGGAACCTGCGGGGGAGTGGTGTGCCCTCCCTGGTGATTTGGGCGAGGTATAATACGTTCTGTGTGCTGTATCCAGTGGGGATATTAAGTGAGTGTGTGGAGGTTTGGAAGGCGAGTACTGTGGCGGAGAGACCGGTGCAGCTTGGGTTTTGGGGGGTGCTGGGGATTTATGTTCCAGGTAAGCGTACGAATGGCGAATTGAAAAGTTGGGGGGGCGACAGGGCTAATAATTGCATAGGAAGCTATATCTTGTTCACGCATATGATGGCCCAGAGGAGGAAGGTCATGAGGGGCAAGGGCGTTGAGAGGTAGTAAAATCTATGAAGATGTTGGCTGTTATCGTCAAGAATCGTAGGCCATGGTAACAGGCTGATGAAGGCGTTGGTACCACTCCGGATGAGACACAAATCAGGCTGTTTATATGCACGTTTCCGACAGCAATGCAGTCAATGAGACGAATCTCGGAACAGCTTGAAGCTTAGGAATGACATTGATAGGATCATTCTACCACCACCACTCACATGCCCTTGGAGTCTAATATTCGCGATGGCACAAAAAAATCGTGTGCAGCGTCTACGGCTTCTCATAAAGCTCCAGGTCGAATCTGCGAGAGACAGTCGCAAGGCCAATGTATAACTCAGCTTACGCTAGACTGTACGGGCTCTCTTAGTCATGACCGTTGCAAGAACATGGTAAATGCTAAGTGGAAAGTTTTGTTTGATTGCAAGACAGATGCGAGGCCCCTTCCCACACGCGACAAGATGCTCGACCAATCCCTATCGTTTTGCAACCATCTCTCTGGCTCAAATTCGAGGTGATTCGGGACGATAGTTTCGTTTTCGTGGATGAGCATCGGGCTCATACTCACAGGCGTCTAGGGTCTTATATCACCCATTACTCACGGCCAACGCTAAGCACGATACTCACGTTAGGGGGTATGACGCAGTCGTGGAATTTCATGGTAGACTTGGAGACCGCGGCAACCTATTCGACGTTCCGTGGGCCAGCCTAAGACACATCAGCGGTCGCATTGTTGGCTAAGACGATGAGTATCCTACCGTAGTTCTTCCTTGATCACTGCAAACTAAATCACAAGTCAGAAAATAGCCATGGCACAATTTTCCGATCGCTCACGAAGTATGGGAGCCGTTCGAGATCTTTCCAAGATGGGATGGCGTCTGCATCGGGTATGGCTTTCGTCAATCCTCGTTTCAATTTCCTGACCTTCTCCGGTTTACTCAATGAGTGAAACGTAGGGACTGTCAAAGCGTTGCCGGTCGTCTCGTAGCCAGCCTAGACTACCAGAATTGCTTCTTAAGAAAGCCGACTGATTTTCTTTTCATTGGGCGGCAGGTCACTTTGAAAGAGTTCCTGGAACTCTGTTGGGTGGGCTTTAGACTTGTTATCTTCTCTGCTGTCGCTCATGAGCTCTTTCACTTTTCCTTCGATAGACTGATTGCAGGTCAGCGAAATTTCAGACGCAACTCTCTTGTTACTTGAACCTTGGATTTTGCTAGCGATTTGGCCATCTCGGGGTTTAAGATGGTCACAGCCACAGCGGAAGGCTGTTCATGAGTGGCAAAAGCCATGGTATGTGCTTGACCAGAAGAGCAACTTCTCCAGAGTCGCGAAGGGCTCTAAACCATCCCACACCAAAGTTTGAAGTATCAAGTTGATGGTAGGGTTCAGCGAGAGCATACTACGTTGTTACGTCTGTGGTCAGGCATGGAAAGGCATGGAAAAGCAAGCCCTAGGTCTATTGGCTGCTTAGTCCCCGCCTATCTTTGAATCCTCGCACATAGCTTTTCCACCTTAGCCGTGATCACATTCTCTAAGCGAAAGATGATACTCCGCGAGAAGAAAGGTGCAAGGGCCCCTCTACGAAGTTCATACAGGTCATGGGGAACGGTGAACAAGGTTGAATGTGGGAGACTGAACTGCTTTGTAGCCTCGGAGTATCCGTCCAACTTCGCATTGAAGGAGAACATTTCTCGGAGAAGAAGTCTGGGTCAATGATGTGTAATTCGTGCGGTGTTATGCGTACTATTGGCTCTAATGAAAGGAGTATTAGCAATTTGCGATGCATGGATAGCCACAGACCCCTTTCTATAGACATAAAACCAACCATATTTACGATGCAAATCCTTCACTACCTGAGCTAAGTGAATCTTCCCCTTTTGATATAGTCACAGTAAAATTCATACCATGAGGTCAATGCCCCTAACCGCGGGCCAAGGAACCTGGCAAGAGGACTGAAGTAAAGACGATATACAGCACCAGCTTCAATATAGAAGATACCAAACACCGCTGCCCATACGGCGAGCTTGTACGAAAGATCTCAGGAAGACATCTTCCAATGGGCGGAATGAGATCGAGTTGTATTGATTGTCAAGGTGCATGATCTAGATGTGCTAGATATGCAAGATGACGTCATATCACATCTTCTAGGACTTGCGGGGCCTTGCATGCAACTTATATTTGATCTTGACCGCGGAGAAGTTGAAGCTCAATCCTTTGATATACTTTACGTTTGTGGCTACTAGGCTAATTTGGTGGAGTCCTTCCATGTAAGCCAGTTGCAACCCGCACGTACTTTACTCACATACCGCCTTGCTTAAAGGAGTCGACTCCGATCTCATCCAAGATCCAATCATGCCCATGCCATTCTCACTTATCGCTGTTCGTTCGCCATTGCCTTGCACGGCTCGAACCCTCTTTCTCCCGCTTCGCAACCCGCTTTTGTCATCCCGCAGCTGTGGATGGAGACCGGGCCAACTGATATCTGTAACAGCACAAGGTGGTTAAAGATCTAGGAATCGATCTGAAGACCGATGCAATCCGTCAATCGCTTTTCTGGGTGGAAGCACGGATAGATCAAACACTTGCATGGATGCAAAATGCTAGAATGTATTGTTCAATCTTGGCATACCTCACTTCCAAACCCTCCGGTGGCAAAGACGGCTGACAATAGGGAATGGATTCCGTATACATCCCTCTCGCATGGCTTTCAAAAGCACCACCATGCTACGCCAAGCCTCCCTGGCTTGATCGTTTTGCATGCTGTATGCTATCCATGACTTCTAGCACGTCATGTTGCATTAGACCTCATTACACCCCATAAGACAGACTGCAGGACTCTACATATCATGGGCCAGAATACGAAGACATTTTGGAAAGGAGCATTGGAAGGTCAGGCGTACTAGAGTTATGTCACGGATAGCTTGAGCGATTTAGCACGGCGTGACAGGCAGTCTTCTGAACTCTTCGTCTTATTAAATCTCTTAATTCGCTACTCCTCACGTCAATTCTTGTGGGCCACCAGATGGCAATTGACCTTTTTAATGCTATTTGACAGACTTTATTATCACCTAAGACCGAGCAGTAAATCTACTAAAAGCACTCGAGGAAAGCTCCGCGAATACCGCCTCAGGCTTGGCCAGACGGAGAGCGAACTCTAAGGATCCAAGGGTGGAGTACAGGGACACTTGAGCGGAGCATGATTTTTCCCGCGGCATGCTCTCAGGACTAAGAATATCGAGGCTGTGACGCTCAAATTCTACGAAGACTTGACCCCGTATTCTTTCTGACGCTGAGCAAATCCAAAACAACTTGAAAGTAAAGTCTCCGTCTTACGCCGACGATCTCTGCACCAGCTTCCAATCCTCTTCATCTGTCTGGACTAGCTCTACCTCAACATCTTTTACTCTTTCAGCCATCTGAGTCGGTTCATTTACCATGACGTGCTCAGGCTTCGTCAAGACCAGGTTCTTTCCATGGAAAAGCAGAGCCAGGTTCGAGGACCTCCAGATTACAGCGTCGCGGCGGGTAGTCTCAATTATTGTCCCAATCAAGTAGAGGAGTGACAGCAGGATCACAGTGGCGGGATAGGAAAACCAGGCCCAACGGAACTTTACATAGGTCTCGGTCTTGAAAGCTAGACCGCTGAACGGGCCTGATCCACTGTCATTTTGCTGGCGGATGTTGTTCGTCATCGATATTGCTAGGTTCTCAATACGCTTAGAGTAGTCCTTTGTATCATAGAGGGCATGGATCACGTCTGAAGAAAATGCAGGGCCTGTCCCGGAAACGTCAAGTCCGCCACTTCCGGTAAACGTATTGGACAAGAAGCCGTTCATGGCGCGCGCTGCAAGACTAGCGACCCGAAAGGTTGACACGTTGGCCACGTTTCCATTGACCGAGTCGGGAGGCCTGTATAGGAGGTCAGAGTCTTGTGAGTGAGTAGCAGAATTGTTGCGCCAGGTCTCTCTGATCTCTTGATGTATGACTCCATCGGTGGCCGAAGTGGAGTACTTGTTGATGCAATACGACAAAGCGCATTCCCATGCAAAGGCATCATCTGAGTCGTTGATTCGCTTGGAGATCAGGGAAGAGAATTGACCTACGGACGCTTCGACATCACGAAGCTCAGATGAGATATCCGTAACACTCGAATTTATTTGAGCCACAAACCCGGAGAGCATAGGACCACCAGGCAACCATAGCTCGTAGCATCCACTGGCATTACATGATTTTTCAACATATGGAGTGATGTTGACGCACTTGCTACAAACAGCCTAGGAAGAGAAGCTTTGCCAGGTACAGCTAGAGAAATTTAGCAATTGGTACTTGAAATAGTGCTCTTGCCAGCTTACTTGCCAGTCGAACAATAGTGCTCGACATTCACATCCGCTTGATCTCGAACGTCGAAGATACCATTATAGATGGCCGCCTCGTAGCAAAAGTCAGCTTCTAGATAGAATGGGTTGGTTCGTATCTCGGAATGACTACCTTCATTGACATGTCTACGACTGAAGGTAAAGGTAAGCCTTCCTCACTACGAGCCTGATACTTCTGAGCCCGAACGATGGTGGCAGCCTTCTCGGATGGCACAAGCCGATTTGGATAAACAACTACCTGCTGCAGGAATGGATCAAAAAGCAGCATCAACACCATGAATATCGCTCCAACCGCTGTCAGATGTCTGCGAATAGTTAGGCCGCTAGCAACGGTAGGGGACGAGGAATTTTTACGTTGCCCTTATACTAAACAGCAAGATCACAGCGCCCCAAGGTCCTCTACTAGCATCATCAAAGAGCTGAATATCTTTCAGCGGACGTGGCTCATCTTGTCGATACCACAGCCATTTCGACTGTGAAATTGAAGCTCCTGCAGCGGAGGTCATGGCGAGCTTTGCGATGACGGCAAGTAAAGAAATTACAGATTTAAGCTGAGGTTGACTTCAGCATATGTTCTAAATTATGACCCAACCTTGACATACAGTAAACACAGAAGGCCAATCGGGAAGAGAGCTCCTGTCATAAAGCACAAGGACAAAAATGATAGCTGTTGTCGCTAGGATGGCTGTAATGGCTGATAGTATCTCCCACAGCCACCAATCTTGTAAGAGTAATGATACCTGTCTGGCTATCGAAGCAGACTTCGGCAATTCCTTCTGTAACAACAGAGTTTGAGAATCAACATCTCGGTTGTAATGACTGCCATCCTGGGCAGCCTCGTCCGCCTGGTAGCTCGACATTGTAAGCAATGTTTACAATTATTCTTGTCTTTGCATGTCTGCTTTCTTATGTCACATACAAAGCCTCTTTGTAGGTTGGTCGTGAAGGAGGGGGCAGTCTCGCCCAGAACAAAATAGTTCGCAACAACGGCCCGCGAAAATCGCAAAATTGCAAGCTTATAAACTGGTATAGCGCAACAACGAGAGCTTCAATCGTAAAGCGTTTGGTATATAAGTTACTTACCTCAGCTAGAACTAAAATTCTATAGTTGAAAGTTTAAGTGTATCTCCAATCGTTGCTGAATCACCATCTCACCCTCATTGCGAACTATTTCGTTCTGGGCGAGTGTCGTGTGACCATCTTGGGGGTACTTACTGACCATGAGTGTGTTCTGAGTACCGATCCATGTCCGTGGTCCTTGCTCTATTTTTATTGGTGTGATTTCTTGAATTTCGCTTTGAGAGTCGTAGATCTCGCAACTGGGGGCTCACGAGGAGGACTGATCTTGCACTCGGGCCGTGCAAAGCCTTCGATAGTAGATGTGACACATCCGGTTGGCTGAAGTGTAGCTCATCATGTATGACAACAAGAGCGCATCAGCCATGCCTTGCCAATTCAACCCCTACCCTGATGTGATTGCTACCGATCCCCTGCGGTTCTCAGGGGTAGATGCGAGTATTTGCTCCGAGACATCATAAGTTTGGTCAATCTGATATATCCGCCCAAAATCCAGGTCCGTTTGGAAACTTATAGCGATCGTATGGCTGGCTGAAAGGCCAAATCGGGATAGATGAGATGGTCGGTCATGTATGTGATTGGAGGGATTTGCATGTCAGTGTTTCCCGAAAGGAAAATGGAAAATTGCTCGGCTTGGCGCTAACGGCCGCCTTCCCGCACGACAGCAGCTGAAGCTCAGCCTGGCTCGCCTGGCAACGACGACTTTCATCGAGGAACGTTAATTGACTCCCATAGTTACAATATTACCCTTCGAAAGTACCCAGGTTTAACCGTACAATCACGGCAGCTAGGCAAATGCATACGCGAGGTTCAATTTGTGGCGCTCGCCATAAGAATTAAACAATCCCTTATCCATTACGAATGAGTGAGCAGAGATTACAACGATCGGTTCCATCTTGATAAAAAGACTACTGTATCTTCGTCACATGATACAAGGGTTTATGACACCTACCTCTGCTTATCAATAATTCCAATTAGAGCAGCGCATCAGAAAGGCGTGATAGTCATAGCATAGCTGATCTAATCGAGATTCCGAACAACCTTCTTAATATACTCCAGATAGGGGCGAGCCAGTTTAAACGCGACCGTTCAGGTTCATTAAGAGATAATCAAGTGCAGTGATCCATCCGACCACATCAATCTCAGGTTCTTCGAAGAGCCTTCCTCTCTACATCAAGCCATGTCAACGCTAAAGCAGAAAAGCGACCTAGTGCTAGACGCCCTCATAATTTGAATCACGCGTTGTACCAGTGGAACGTCTCAAAACAATCGTCCAGGTCCAGAACCAAACGCCAATATTCCACACCCTGAGGGTCAGGCAAGTGGCTGGCTGAGATCCGTCCCAAGATGGTATCCTGCACCTGCCAAAAGCGCTTCTTATCCCAATCGAGGGCTTCAACTCGAGATCCAGCCTGCTTCATTGGTCAATGACAACGAGGGAGTTCGACTCCCCTTACAAGCCCAATTTCGTTTTATCTCCGAAGCCCCAAGGGGGCTTCCAGTCTTTAAGAAACCCTCTTCGCCAACGGCTTTCCCCATCCTGCGATCTATAATCATAATTCAGATCTCTCTTTACTCCCCGTCCTTAAGCTGGTGACCCACAAGCATTAATACCTTTCTTCATTTATATTTGTTCCTCAATATCTCGTTCGCTCGTTTGAGATATGTTCTCTTCAAGGGACAGGCCTGCAAAGCCTAGCAAACACGTCAATAACACATCTCTAAGCAACGGGATTTCTTCTCCCGGAAAGCAAGCCAGCGAAGCGCCCCACACCGAAGCCGTTGCCTCTGCAAACGCCCAGCGCGTCGTCGAAAACTCACGTCCAAAGAATGTGCGCACTCCGAGCCATCATACTATGAAAAATGATACATATGGCAATACCGGCTCTTTGAATGCCGACATCACGATCCTTGTGAAGTCTACGACTGAGGTGTCGACCAAATACGAGACACAATTTAAGACCATGGCACATGTACAGGAACTCACTGGTGACTCTGTCGAGTCGGTCTTGGACTTTATCGCAGCAGACCGTCTACGAAGAGTTCCTCACCGTGGAAGTCGATGGGACAGGATTCTCAGGCTGGCTGAGCACTTCGCAATTCGCATTTCCCTATTCCAGGATGCCGTCGGTACGATGTTCTCCAACAGCGAAGAGGCCGCTCGTATGATCTTTGCTAGCTGCAGAGCTCTGTTGAAGGCTGGTCAGCCCAATCTAAGGCCTTGCTTCATGCTGACTATCTTCAGATGGGCCCTCGCCAGACCGACGTTCTTGACGCAGCATTTGGGGTTCTGTTCAAGATGAGCCTTGAGATCCCGATCTTCTTAAGACACCGCCAGTCATTTGCTGTGAATGACGCTATCAAGCACGCGCTGGCGCACTCTTATGCGGAGATTTTGATGGTGATCTCTGATGCCACTGTCCATTGCATGAAACAAAAGCAAGGTACTAAGAGCCACCCGTACCACTATCAATGTCTTACTGACCAGAGTAAATGGGTCCAGCCAAGGACCTCCACGGCCTGTGTGGCCATCGAGTGGAGACATTCTACCGCTTTAGAGAACAGATCTCTACCGCTCTTTGGTCGCATCACTTGCAAAACTCTGTCGATATGCACGGTATGATCCCTCTGACAACTACGCTTGCAAATGATTTATTCACAAACCACTGGGGCAGATACGACTATTGACATCCCTATGATCAGGGAATGGCTAGCCCCCAGAGATACCGTTCTGCGGCGTTTGGTAACCAACAAGGAAGCCACACGAGCCGAGTTCACTTGCGAGTGGTTCGAGAAACACTTGTCGGAGTTCGGTCGCAGCAAAGATGATCTATTCCTCGTGACAGGTACTTTAGGGTGCGGAAAGAGCGTCCTGTCAAGCTGGATCGTCGAGCGATTGCAGCGACCTCTGGGTCGAAAAACATTCGACGTCGTATCGGTCAAGATTGGTAGGTGTCTCGGCTGGTGCTTCTCATATAGGGTATCTTCCACTGATCTCTTCTTTAGACGCGGACTTGAAAACGGAGGCTACAGCTTTCAGCATCATCAAGCGAATACTATCCCAGATGTTTGAGCAGAGCGTTGGCAATGTCACTTTCTACAAGCAAATTTGCAATGGTCTCAATCTCGAAAGACAGAACAAGACTTCAGGACTGGAAGACTTTCTGTGGAGGGCCCTTGAGTCTGCTTTACAAAAGGATGGAGACCGCGAAGTGATGATTGTCGTTGACGGCTTGAACCACGCGGCTGGTGGAGAGACCGGCAGCAAGGCTCTGTTCGACAGGCTGCACACAACATGCACGAAGACCAGCAACACGAAGTGTGTGATCCTGACACAGCCGCCAAGCAAGCCGTTCTCGAAGCCTGCGCGACAGTTCGTAGTCAAAGACGAGCATACTCATGACGACATCCTCCACTATATCCACCAGACCCTAGGTGTCTACCACCACTTCCACGACCGCAACGAAGAGGAAAAGCAAAAGCTGGTATATCGCCTTGCGGACCATGTAAAGGGAAACTACATCTTTGCTGAATTACTCATCGAAAGCCTGAAGAAGGAGACTACCCACAACGGATTTACACAGGCAATGAGCACTCTCCCAAAGAGTATCGCTGAAACGATCAAGGGCCTTGTCTCAAGACTAGATGCAGCCAAGTCGAGCGACAGCCTGATTGTGTCATGGTTACTTGCCGCGGAAAGGCCAATGACACTGGCTGAAATTCATTGCCTTCTTGAGACCCGCATCGGTAACGAGAAACCGATGGAGAAGATCAGCGACATTGAGGGCGACGTCCGAGAAAGGTGCGGTTCTTTGTGCGTCATTGAGGATGAAATTGTTCGATTCCGGCACATTTCAATCAGAAAGTTCATGCTTGAGAACTCGCAATCTGAGGTCCTACCGATGAAAGAAGCTCAACGAGATCTGGTGACCAGATGTCTTGCATACGTCAAATACCGCCTTACAGGAAGAGGAGCAAGGATAGAACCATCGATGGACGCTCCTGAGTCCAGAGTTGTCAGCGAGAGTTTTCAAAAGTATCAGCTACTTGAGTATACCGTCAGGTACTGGACCACCCACTTCCGCGCTTCCACAATGTTTGACCCCCACGGAGCACACAAAACCAGTAGCGATTTCACGCAGCACTTCCCAGAATCCGTCTCTTTTGCCCTCCTGGAATGGACTTGCTGGAATTCTCAGTCGTGGCTTAGAGAGGCTGCGGAGATGCACCTTTTCGCACTGGAATTGCGAAAGACGATTTTGAAAGAGCATCAATGTGTCTTGCAGTCTCTGACGATTATGGCCATAACCTATGAGAAGCTCTCAAACTTTGTCGAAGCAAGCACTTTCTACTATCAGGCATCGAAGCTTGCCCAGACAATAGTAGGAAGGTTCAGCACAATCGCAACCAGTCTGGCTACCGCGTTCCTGAAGTGCACCGCCACCATCACCATCACTGAACGGACCGAGATTGTGACTCGCAAAGAAGAGATGATTCTCTTCATCATAACGACCGAAGAACACCACCATGGTTGTATCGCGAAGGAGATCATCTCGTACAAGAAGATGCTCGCGACACTCTACCTAGAGATCAAAGAAACCAATTTGGCCATTAAGATCCAGCATGAAATTTATCGAGCATGCGTCGAGTTCTACGGGGAACTTCACTCTGAGACGATCGGGGTCTATGGAAACTTGATCGTCATCCTCCATGACGGATTCAGAGGCGAAGATTGGGAAGAGCATATTTTAACCATGTTCGCAGTTGCCGAGAGGACTATGAAGCTGTTGGACCGGAAACGAATTGACGCTACGGTAGGCTCATAGGTTGCGGTATTCTCCTCAGGTACTAACGACGGTTTACTTTAGCTACGCCTGTTTGAGATGTACGAGATCCAGAAGAAGCTGGCTCTTGCGGAAGAAACCATCGTTACCTTCCTCCACAAGATGGCGCATTTCTGCTCACACAATCCCAGTACCGAAATTCATCAGCGCAAGATAGAGATTGTGATGGTTTATGTAAGGTTCTTGATACGCCATTCGAGGAAAGAGGAAGCGGACCACATTCTGCTTGGTTTGTGGTGTGAGTATGAGCACCAAGAAATCACGACGTTTGAATGGGCCATTACCCTGAAGATCATCGCAGAGGAGATGAGAAAGCTTCAGCTGCTGACAATCGCTCTTTCCATTTTCAAATCGATTTGGAGCTTTTCCAAGAAGGCTGGTCACAAAAGTACCCTTGAGGCGGTCACTGTTGCAATTTTCATCTCCGAGCTTGTCGAAGAAACGCAGGTCCGCTTTACCGAGGAGACAGAGACCATCATTGAAGAGATCTACGAGCTCACTGTTACCAAAATCACACCGACTACCGTGGTTGAGATCTCGACAATTAGTACGTTACCTTTTCGCACCTCTTTTATCGTTACTTGTGTCCCGGGAGCATTCTGCTCCTCAGACTAGTCTAACAACTCATTCTCTATCCTGGAAGAGTAATGCTGATTCTGAAAATAATCAGCCACCTGTGAGGCTCTTACCACCTTCTTTGTGAAGAAAGAGCGCTGGTCAAACGTCCTCGCAATCTGCGAAGGAGTGCTAAAAAACCTCTGGGGAGCCCTTCTCACTGAAGGACATAGCCATCACGGCTATCATACCCTGCCAAAGGGCTTCAGCGCTGAAGCTATCAAGCTTGCACTTCGGTCAGCATACTGCCATCTTCAGCAAGGCCACATCGGGAAAGCCGAACATGTCTATGTCTTCGTATACCATGCATCAAAGACGAGCCTACAAGTTGGCGACGAGGCTGTCTTCAAAGCAGCTAGGGAGCTAATTGAATTCTATGAGATCATAGGCCAACTGGAAAAAGCCCTTGCGATAGGCTGCGAGCTCCGACAGAGCTACACAACGACCTTGGGTATTCCGCATACGTTGACGCTGGAGATACTCTATCTTCTTGGGAATCTATGCGCAAAACATAAGTACAAGGACACAGAGCTCTATTATCTTGAGATTTATACGAGCTTAGAGAAGGGTAGCGATACCTGCCATCAGGACGCTATCGATGCAGCGTTCGGCCTCATTCGTCTTTACAAGACGATGAATCGCTGGTCCGATTGTGAAACTGTGTACCGGTGCATCTGGCGAACCATTATCAAGCGCGGAAAGGAGTATGACATGAAAGCAGACTTCGTAGATAACGCGTACCACACTTATCTTTTCGTGTTGGAGAAGAAGGTCAAGGCCGAATATCGTGTACTGATTCAGGTTTCTGTTGAGTACCGAGATGTCTGCATTGAGTTGTATGACCGTTACTCGGAGATCAGCTTGAAGGCGTTGGTCCAGCTCGCAGCAATGTATGAGCGGAACAAGGAGAAAACATCAGAGGCCCTCATCATTTACGAAACGATCCACAAGGAGACCAAGAAGTGGTCATTAATCTCCACTACCACGATTACTACGATACTTGTCACCTCAAAGTCAAGACTCGCCCATCTTTACCTGACCAGCACGACTCTCACCACAGAGGCTTTGACCAAAGTCATAGGCCTTTTGACTGAGCATTTTAAGTATACCCGATCTGCGCATGGCTGCGCCCACCACACTACTTTGGAGCAACTCCGGGAATTAGTCCACCTCCACAAGAGACACGGCACCAAGGAGAGCATCACAGTGGCGGTCCGCACAAATTGGACGTGCACCATTGAGGTAATCACGAAGGCGACTGACTACAAGCAATTGTTCGACGCTGCTGTCAGCTTTGCCATCAACTACGTTACTTTGGGCCATGTAAAGGAAGCGCATGAGCTGCTCTACGAGATACGCCGCCAGATCATTTTCAAGGACTTTGGCTCACATGAAAAGTGCGGATTCAAGCTCGATCATAGCGTAGATCGTAGATCTTACGTCTTCCTAGTGGCGTTCGAGGAAACGTTGAAGGGCCCCAAAGTGATCAGCTTCTCTACGGTCATGGCCGACCTCCTCACGGAGACTATTCTCTACGAGCTTTACATCCAGGCAGTGAAGCAGGATCTCAAATTCGAGACGATACTGTTGCGTGGTGCTCGTCTGCGAGCTTTTCACGAGAGCAAAAAATATGACGACCAAGCTAAGCATCTAGAAGATGACCTTCTGGCTTTGTTCCGAAAGGGCATGGGTTCCTCAATCAAAACCAGTCAGGAAAGCGTACGCCGCTTCTTCATTATTCTACTCCAGGAGCTCGGCAGAGACGAGGTTGCTCTCCATATAGTCAATTCTGGCTGCAAGGCTGGCGCGGATGCTGTCTACAGCTTGATTGACCAGAAGAAGTTCCACGAAGCGTTCGAGCTTGGCACATCTATATGGCAATTTACTAAAGCGCACCATGGCTTCCAAGACCAGCACAACAACCGCATCGGCTTTAAGCTTTCTCTCGCTCTAGCTGGCCGTGGCCGCAACCGATGCGAGGAGCAGAAATTGAGTGAGCAAATGCTTGACCTTTCCAAGACTATCATGAAAGAGTGTCTCCACCAGAGCAGACACGTCAAAGTCAAGTTCGCCGAGCTAGAGATCAAGGAATTGAATGACATAGTTGGTCTCCTGGGCGAGCAACAAAATTTTACAGACCTTGAGGTACGTATGTTCCAGGCTTGGAGCCAGAACAAGTGGCAGTTGCGAGGATTACAGAGCTCGAAATTTGCAGCATAAACCCCTCAAGAGCAAAGGACTTGGCTATCAACACTCGAGATGAGCCGTGAATACGCATTTCTTGTCTCTTGCATAAGCCACATACCCACTTTGCTGCTCAAATTTGGGGAATTTGTGTTGAGTCGATTGCACTTGCGTTCATGATTGCCACTTGCTCTTACACCAAGCCTCACTCGTTCCTCTTCTTAATGAAATACGTGCTAATAATCTCATCTCTAGTGGCTGCTTTCCCACCTTTGGTCTCAGCGCGACGACCAAACACACTGGTCTTCTAGCACCATTATCTGGATTGGCCGACGTCTCGTCGAGGTCCGCTTCTCACACGGCCGACAAGATTCTGCAATCGCCCTCCTCCAGGATATTATCTACAACATGCGCCGCGTGTGGGGTGCACTTGACAGAACGACTCTCGAGATGAGCACTCTGCTTTCTGAATTCTACGCTGCGAGCGGAAAGCATAAAGACGCTATTGCTGTGCATGAAAGCTGCCTGCATGACCTTATCAATGACGATCTCGACGAACCCATGCCCAAAGACGCAGGCAAGATCGCCACAGCGCATATCGAACTCCTCAAGCGTGCGTATCAGCGTAATGGTGGTTGGGAAAAGGACTCCAGCTCTTATACCGAGCTCTACTCACAGCTCACAACGACGTTCAAGAGCGATGAGAACTGGAAGACCGTGCAAAACATCGATAAATGGCAGCCTAAAGGCGCAGATGCATTGGGTATGTACAAAGAACCTGGCCATTGGGAGTTCTTGGAGCAGGATGCGGAGGAGAAGCATGAGAATATCCTGTGGAGGTTGGAGAGGGGGGTTTATGAGAGCAAGGGTGGGAGGAACGGGGTGGCTGTGACGGCGACAGAGGTCGGAGAGCAGGATGTGGATTAGATTGTGGATATGAGAGCGCAGAATGTGAGTTTGAGTCGGGCGGAGGAGGGGGGTTGAGATTGAGCCTGCAAGAGCGTGGATGGTTGAGTTTGAGGGAAAGTGCGAGCGTGATATGGATGCTTTTTGGATATATGGGAGCGTTGGATTTTTGATTCTTCGGGTAATTCAAGCCGGTAATATCTAATTGTCGATTTCGTCAAGTACTTGATGTCATTTGTGTAAAAATAGGATGAGAGAAAACTTTGATAGACAAGAGCATTGCAAATTGTATTCGTGCCCAATCAAACGACGCCATATATCAATATATGTTCATAACTATGTTCTTGCCTTGCTCCATTCCCCTGGTGGGTCTGGGACGCCGTGACCGCAGAGGTGGTATCATTCGCACGAATTGGTGTTGTAACTGACAAAACCCCCGATACTCCTTGCAATGCCGCAGGCTCAATATTCGTGCACCAATCTATGAAGGATGAAGTCAAAAGAGATGGCTTTACATTAGAACTTTGTGTCTAGGTACATGTCAGTAGGGAGCATTCAGCGACGACGGCAATTGAGACTCACTGTTGCAGTACGCCTTCCAGGGTGGTAGTGCTGATGTCACGGCCAGCGGGTATCTCGTCAATGATTGAAACCAGGTTCGCGAAGCAGTCGCCGCCTTTGTATGCCAAGATGCCTGGTGCGGCGATCTCGTCCACCTCGGCGTCGAGGAAGTGCAGCTTGACGAAGCGGACGGTAGGGTGGTTCCGCGCAATGACCTTCAATGCATCTTCGACCTTGCCGCTGATAGCAGACTGTAGGAAGGATATGTTAGGAGTGAAAAGGAGTAAGAACATAGGACGGCGAGCATACCTCATCATCATAAATCAACACCACGACAGTCGTGTACGCCGGCACCTTCTCCACCGCATCCAGATACCCACTCGGGTCCACAGGAACCAGACTCCCATACCTCCTCTGACTGGGACTCTGCCTTCTCGTCCGAACTTCGCCCTGTTTCTGGTTCGAAAGTTGCTCCAACCGATTGGCCCTCCACGTCCTCATGAAATCATCTTCCGAATCACTGAGATCAGGACTGGGGCTTTTGCTCTTTTCGCGCATGGCCTTCTTCTCCTTGTCCCCAGCGGTGATGGTGTTTGAGAAGGCATAGAGTGTCTGTCGGAAGGATCGTTTCCTGGCTGTCTCAAAAGAGCGAGCATCTGCTATAACGCCTTTGGGTCCTGTGTTGGCGTCGAAGGGTGTAGAGGGGAGGTAGGTGGTAGGCATAGGCATGTTGGCGGAAGCGTTGGGATCAAGGGCCTGTTCGTCGTCGTTGTGATCGGAATGAAGGGTAGTGCTGTCGTTATCGGAAGAGTAATCTGAGTCGGATCTGTCGTCGGGATGGCGTCTTATTCTGTCGCCTTGATTTTTAGTGTAGAGCGCATCGAATTCGTCTTGGGCGGGAGTGGACATGTTTTGAAGGATGGTGCGCAATGGGATGACTGTGCGGTTCTTGTGACAGTAGCTCGACAGTTGGATGAGTTGGGTGTATGGGGTCGCGTTTCAGGATGGATGTTGATTGATGATCAGTACGACAAAGTCGCGGCCGAGGGCGCTAGATTTAGGCAACGGGGGGGGGGGTAAAAGTGATGGATTCTGGACGACGTGGCAATGTGATGGAAGGATGGTTGGGTTCAATTGTTGAGTTGGAGGATGCGAAGCTGTAATGGTGAATAAGTAAGGAGTGTGTAGCAGCAGGAAGCAGGATTTTTGAATTTGTTATATCTGTCTCCCAGCTGACCGGTTGGAAGTTGGAAATTGGGAAGCTGCAGGAACGTCGGGAGATGGCTCCAGGCTTGCGCGGTTCAGGCTTAGGCTGGCCTTAGGCTAGGTCTGGAGAGGAACGCCGCGACACATGGCGGGCAGGGATCCCGGTTTGCAGCCGTTGCAGGCAACCGACAGCGCTTCCAGGACGGGATTATCAAAAGGCATTTGTCTGTCCACGCCACCAACGCTGAAGACCGAGCAGATCATTCCTTTGACAGAGTAGTAGCACTTGCCCACCTGTCAGTAATATTTGGGAAAGCTAGATCGTTGCTCTTCCAAGGTTGTGAAACAGCTTGACAGTTCTGGTAATCCACATGTTCATTGAAGGAGTCCTATATTGGTCTCTTTTGAAAAGGGCTTTGACTCAAGGCAATTGGCGAGACGCCAGCTCGAATCCTGTGGGCTGGTCGCGTAGGGGACTTTGAATTAGTCATGAGCGATCAAGCGTCCCTCAAAAAGTCTTGCGACTGGGAACGCAGCAACAAGACTAGAGCGGGTTATTATACCCCCCAAAGTTCACTGGGCCATTTGCAATTCGTATATTGTCTTCCTTGCACTCTCCTTACAGCATGAAAGACTTCTGATTTTTTGGATTCGCTATAAACATGTGCCGACTGCTCCTCTGTCGACGGGGTAATCAGAGCACTAATGTAAAGACGTGGTGTAGACCGAACGCTGTACACATAAGAAACATAATACAAGAAGTCTTTGCCCTCTAACCTTTGCTTGACTGATAGCTTTGCCCACCCGGGTTGGCCCCTAATTAAGAGTAGCACCATAAGCAATGAGATACACAAGTAAGGAGAAGTAGTCCACCTCCCGGACTGGGCGAGCACTGTAGCAGCATTGGCGTGACATCTAGTAGCGACAATCGTGGAACCGATGCTTGAAGTCCAGCTCGAAATGCCAGAGACCATACATCCCGTTGGATTGGTGTCTGGTGTAAAGGCCGAATGAGTGATCGCTGGTAGAAGAAAGGATCATGAACTGGCTGTGTCTTTCGTGGTGTATCGTGTAGTAACTTTTGGTGCGAAAGATGGTAGATAACGTGGGCGCTGAAAAGGTCGAAGCCAGGTTTTGGTTCGAAAATATGTGTGGTTGGTCGAGGGGTAAGGGAAATTGAAGGATGCCGAATATGGCAGAAGGATTAAGGCGACTGATTTTCAGGGGTTCGCCGAGGCAGGTTGCATCAACATCAAGCCTTCCATACTCTCGTTTCGTCGGACAAGCCGCACTAACTCATAGAGACTCCGAATCAACGCCTTCTAAATGTGCCGTACCATCATGTTGTGGCACAACTATCCAGTCAAATGGTATTGAAAACGGTCGTTGATTTGGTTTCTCACCGTTTCACACATCAATCTGGTTGTCGACCAATTGGTAGAGCTGTTAACATTTTCTAGGGCATGTGGCATCGGTATCCGCACGCAAGACCTAGGATCTACCACCGACAAGATCGACGCGATTTTTACCATGCCCACACCTTGAGCTATGGAAGGTCATCATAAGCCCAGTGTAGCAAAGGTCGGTCGCTGGTTTTGAGCAACTCACAGTAGCATCCCAAGATCCGGTACACAGACTCATTCCATCATTACTGACACCCAGACAGCTGACTCGGTTCTCGTGACCATTCAAGTTTCCAACGCGATCACCTCGAAGCACATCCCATACCTAAAAGCTAAAATCAGCACCACGCCGCCTTCTAAAAACAATTGGTGTGTGGAATGACCCTGACTTACCTTGCACTCAAAATCATCATACCCAGCGAAAAGCAGACGTCCAGAGACAGAAAAGGCAACTGATGTGATACCACAGAGGATCTGGTCGCTAGCGTACGTATTGACCTCTCGGTCTGCGCGAATGTCAAACAGACGGCAGGTGGCGTCATCGGAGCCCGTGCCGAAGGCCTGGCCATCGGGGAAGAACTGCACTGCATTGATGTCTGATTCGTGGCCTGCGAATGTTTGGACGGCTTTGCCTGTACGAATATCCCATAACTTCGCGAACGCATCGCAAGCTCCGGAGATGAAGACATGTTGGTTTGTGGGATTTTTGCTAATGCTCATGACATCCCCCAAGTGATCCGCAAATTCGGTAACTTTCGATCCAGTCTCGACGTCCCACAGCATACAGGTCATGTCGCCTGATGAGGTCAGGATGCGACGGTCGTTAATGAAGCGGCAGCAGGAGAGGTAGCCGGAGTGTCCAGAGAGTTCGCGAGCGACACGAGTGGGTCCGTCTCTTGAGGAAAGGTTGTAAACAGAGCAGATATTGTCGAGACCACCACATGCCACGTAGTTACCACTTGGAGCATATGCGCAGGTCATTACCCATGAGGATCGTAGTGGTATGGCATGAACTTTGTTAGTTGTGTAAGCATCCCAGATGATGAGCTTTCCATCTTGTGAGGCTGAAACTAAATGCCTTCGATCTGTGGACCAGTGCATAGCGTAGATCTTGGCAAGATGACCTTTGAGAACCTTGCGAGCCTTCATGCCGATCCGTGGTAAGGCATCGGTATTGCTCTGGGCTACTCCACGTACTGTATTCACGCATGTTAACTAGCGCTCACCTGCATTGATAGATTCCCGATCGAGGTTGCGTAGACTAGATATCGTTTGCGGAAGGTGTTAATGCTTACGTGAGGTATCTGCCAGCTCATCCTTCTTGCGCTTTATTTTGTCCTTGAGGCCTTCAGCATCGCGTCGGGCAGCCGCAATCTTAGCTTGCATCTGCTCCCCAGACATTTCTGCGGACATTGTCTAGAGTCCTAGCTCTGACCTAGGAGCTGGTCCGGGATGTAACGATGCAGTAGCAAGTACCGGTGGGGTTGTTGGGTAAGAGGTTCGAAAGGCCAGCGACCGGTTTCAGGAGGGCCCCCACTGATTGCGACACAGGTAGAATGTCAGCCTGTAAACAAGCGATGTTGAGTGTCGAGCTATGTGCAGATCAAGTAGGTAGTTGCAATGGAGATGTATACTGTTAGGTCGTCAATTGGTGATGCCGGACGAAGGTGGTTTTGGTGGTGAGGTTGGTAAGGTAGGGAGCAGGAGTCCAATTGGATCCGACTCGGCTCCTCTCTAGTGCGCTTTCCCAAGGCGCTTGACCAAAAGCAGAGTGGCAGCTAGAAGGAGATGGCCTGACACTACTCTACTGTCCGCTAGGATCGATGCGTTTTGATATACACAACTACAACGAGGTGGGGAAGCACTAATGGATGAGGGATAAGTAGTCGTAATTGGACATGTTTTGTGGTTCTTGGTAGCTCATCTAAACGTGGTGAGGCAACTCAAGCGTTCGGCCCTGGTGGCCTTGTCCTTACTCATCTTATCCCGCTCAGGCCTAATTCCCGCCTGCATGACAGCTAACTGAGAGCAAAGAAAGATTCTCGGAACTCCAGAAAAGGGAACGACCGTTGGCGCCGAGGATCCGGCCTTCGATTTGGTGATTCTGAGTTCTACTGCAAGTGGGAGCAAGATGTCTACGGTACGATGAACGTTTGACATCTAGATATATACAGCAGCCCTTGAACAACTGCCAAAAATGTGGATAATAAAAAGCCCATTTCAGCTCAACAATGCTCAAGCTCAGCCTCAGCAACCTGTGGAGTGCTCGCATGGATTCCAATAATGACGTGCCATTCGTTCTCTCCTCTGCTCTTGCTCTACCTGTTTAATTGGATAGAATTCTCCTTGTCTACTGGGTTCGCATAACAACGATCGACCTTAGTGGATCAAGACGAACGTCCCTGATCTTCTTCAGCGACTAGGAGGTCGGAAATCGGAAAATATATGTCGACCAGGAGCAAATTGGAAAGCGTTACACGTTTTCAACGATCTTGATCTTCCTTCCTTTTCCTTCGACGTTCCAACGAGCCCCCCGGGAAAGCTATATTGTCTGTTTCAAAAAAAAGCAATGGCCGTCAATCTTAGCATGACTCAGAGAAGACAGTACAGGAGGACTTGAATACTAAACAAGGACTTGAGACAACCCGCAAGCAGAACCCACGGGGAGGGAGCCCCTTAAACTAAACAAGTACATACAACGATAAACAATATACTTCTTTTCTCCTTGATAGCACGGCATTTTGTATGATTCTGCTCTATGCAATATCTTGGGAAATAACAAGCATTCTTGAGGGAATGAATACTTCGGGTAAAAAGACGTCACATTCGACGAGGCTGTTGACAATGAGTCTTTGGGGTAGCCAACCAATGGTAAAGCAAAGCTTAGCATATGTCGTGGGTATGTAGACTCTTACAATGCAGGAGACGCAGGTCAGGCTCGCCAGGTAGATGCATGGAACATTCGCTGCGGCTATATGACCCACGCTGAAAACGGGGTCCTGAGGGGGACAATGTAATGATAGAACTACCGGTTATGCTCGCGCTGAACGTTAAGCTCGCCCATCGTAGTGCTCGACTGAAATTGTATACCTGATGTAGAGTAGATAGATTTGGTGAAATTCTTAGGGCCCCAGGCGTCTGCAAAGGTCGAGGTGGTACAAGAGGCGAACTGATTCGAGGCCAATTTTACCGCCGCTAAAAGTCTGCTCTTCAGGGAGCGGCACAACCACTCATACAAATCCTTCATCCCTTCTCAACAGCAACATCGGTGCATTCTGTCAGAAAAGGTATCCAAGGACCATCTTCTAGCTACAGATTCTTTGTTTAATTTGCTGCACTTGCGAAGCAACAACCAAGCGCGTTCAATCGGGCGTCTAGTCACTTTACTTTTGCTTACCTATCAGTACGGAGTACCGTCCTGTTTACGTTCGAGATGGCAGCGCCAGCCACTTCCATCTGAAGTAAGCATTGAGTGCTTATCTCTCCCGTACGGGTTGCCTCTTGACTACCTACTCATTTGCGCTGAGGGTGTCGAGGTCCACGAAATTGCCAACCTCATTCTCTACGATCCTCCCCGCCCCTCCTTTCAGCCAACTCCATCAATCTTCCCACATCTCATCCATCGAAAGAGCTAAGCTCTTCCTCCCATCGCTTTCTGGTCAATCGAAGATGAGGGAAGTCAACTTCAGCATTCCAAATGTCAACAAGGCGTCGGTGGGCATCACAACCGCTCTGTACGACCGTCGAGCCCTCGACTGCACGTCAACACTACCTCTCATCAATTCCCTCAACCATCTCGCCTACTTGACTACATCTTCTGCTCGGATTCGAGACATCCTTACGATCGACGGTGGCGTGGAAAGGCTAGTATGTATATTGAAACACGGCCGGAGTCAGGAGATGATGGAGATGTGGAAGTGGAATTTAGCATTCCAATGCGTCGTAAATATTGGAGTACGTGGATCGGAAAATGTCAGAACCAGGGTCGTGGAAGCCGATATGGTGCCCGTCATTGCAACAATTCTCGATAATTACATCAAAGTCATCGACAAATGTCGGGAGAAGGCCGAAACAGAGGCAGCAAGTCGACGCAAACATGTCACCCAACCGCGGCACAACCAGCAGAACGGCAGAGCTCCTCCAGTGGGGTCTTTCGATCGGCAGACTTTCCAGGACCGAGGTAGAGAACACAGACCTTTCCGCCGTCATGATCCTCCTCCTTCAATCGAAATACCACAGAATCTGAGCCTAAACAATGTTGAACAGCAACAGCAACTTTCAGATACAGTACCCATGGACTTGACTCCAACGCTACCTCAATCTGCAACGACATCGCCTCCAGAGAGGACAACCTTTGGCCGTCACCATCACTATCATCACCATCACCATCATCACCACCACCACCACAGAAGCCAAGATGGTAGGCATCACACTTCCGCAGGAGGAAGCAATGGTGGTCGTCATAGCGCCATGCAATCTGTAGCTCCAACCGTGCCATCAATGGATGTTGGTGAAGGATTTGGGCTTCGTCCTGTGCGCGATGCAGACCGATTGCCATCATCATCGCTACCTGCTGTTCCTGCTCTACAGACTGGCATCACCTCGCAGCCTGAATCTCCTACCACCCCGAGCGCGCCATTAGTTCGCTCTACAATGCATACTACCCGGGGTAGGCGAAGGCCGTCTGTTCGCCAACAGCAGTCTACCTCTGGAGATTCTGACGACGCCAATGCGGACGAAGCTGCCTCCGAGACGTCTGTTACGAACGAGAATCTTGATGAGCCTATGATTGATATCCAGACAGCCGTGGATATTCAAGAAGCTGATGATCAAGATCCGATGCTTAACGCCGTGACTACTACCCTCGGTCTTACCACGCCTAATGTTTCGGAAGGGCAAGAAACGGAGACATTCAATATCACTCATCCAAATGCGAACGATGGTAGCATCATCAATGCCAACGTGACCCCCACTAATAACAATATCGGCTTAACACAAGCTCCTCAGCCAATGAGTGTGGTAAATGCAGCAACCCAAGCTATGCCGCAGAACACCCATGCAAGGTACCTTTTGGATCGTTCTGCGCCTCCAGGTGTGCTGGCTGCTACTCCTCGGGACGAGGACGTCTTGATGTCGTTACAGCTCCTTGCCTACGTATCTAAATACTGCAACCTCAGGACCTACTTCCAACAATCCCACCTTGTCCCAAAATTGAAGATTGGCAAGAATCTCAATACCCTTGATGAGAACGCTACAAGCGAAGGCTGCCACAATGATGAGTTGGATGAAGAGGAATACTTGCTTCCCGATGATTTCAATATATTTCCTCTCGTCGAAAAGTTTACCGTCAGGCATCACTCGCAAGACATGCAGCATTGGGCAGGTGTGGTGATGCGCAATCTCTGCCGAAAGGACGACGCTCGCGGTGGGATTCGACAGTGTGCTTATTACCAATGTGGCAGATGGGAGCAATGGACACGGCAGTTTGCCAAATGTCGTCGCTGTCGCCGCACTAAGTATTGTAGCAAGGAGTGCCAGAAAAATGCTTGGGTGTAAGTATTCTTTTTCCGAGTCTGTCGATGTATGCTAATTCTAGAACCCTAGATACCACCGCCACTGGTGCCAAGTTGCGACACAGTAATACACCTGCCGTTCCCTTTTTTCTGGCATCCAACTCGCTTCCTGTAATTAGCGGCATCTAGTGCTTTCGAGCGGCATTCCTTGGGTATTGAGGCGTTCTTGAGGGGCGTTCCCCCTTTGCTACACGGCACTATCGGTTCGTCAACGACACGCCTATGCCATACTGAGCATCATGATTCGACTTTGCAATTTGATCTATATTACGACCCCAGTTTCCCAGCAAATCCTCACGAATTCGTCATCAGTATACCACACCCTGACGCGGCAATCCTTGGGCTTTTGGCACTCTAGTCCGGCGAGGGCAGTATTCGAATAAATCGGAAATGCACGCTCACACTCCCTAGTCCTCGTTATACCTTTCTTGCACACCATCATCATACCTCTTTACGACAGGTTTGCGTCAAGGGTTGTAGCAAACAAACCTGATTTATCAGCGGCTCAAAATGTTTCCTTTTCTCGGAATATTGTATTTATCATAATCAGGGCGCCAATCCTGCACAGCGCACAATAAGCAATCAAAGCTATAAAATCATCGTCTATTCACTTTGGCATGGCTTGTTGCACCGTTGACTGTGTACACAATCATGGCACTGTTACAGTAATGACCGTTAATAGTACGGCCTTATGCTGCGCGACCCTCTCGCTCTGTCCTACTTCCGCTCTCTGAATCGGCTCCCGAGGTGAGTGTGAGTATGTCCAAAGCACTAACCGCGCCCCGGAGATTGCTGCTTTCCCCACCCATACGTCTCACCTAGCCTCTTCTTCAAGTAACCCGCTGCAGTAATCGTCTGCGCTTCCTTTTGTTCGCCCTCTTGTCTCCCGCTGATTTGGTTACTTGGCACTGGTCCTATCTCAATATGATCGAGAGGATGGCAAAAGTACGCCACGCTATACCTGTCTTCGCTTTCTCCTTCCGGGAAGACCACTCTGTGCACAGTACTTCGGAACAGTCCGTTCGTCCAGAAATGCATTAGATCTCCGATGTTGACGAGTATTGGTGGGAAGGGATCGGCTTCTGTACCGGGAGGGTAGACAGGGACCGGCTCCCATGTAGAGTTTTGGGAGAGTATTTCTAGCCCCGGTTGGCCGGCACGTTGGAAGAGCAAGGTCAGTGAGCCTGGCGAATTGGTAAATCACCAATCATCAGATACGCTTTCCCTTGGTGGAAGCCTACCATAGTCGCTGTGAGCTCCGGCTCGAATGTCCACACTTCTATCTAACTTGGCCTTGTCCATTTCGACTGCAGGATACTGGAATTACAGGTCATTAGCCTTGCTTCTTCACAAGGGCTCTATCAAGTAACGGAGCGCGCATACATGAAGCAGACGAAGCACACTACCAGAAGGACCTTCTCCAGATTTATGACGATCAGAGAACCAATCCTCGCCGCCCACTTCCTGAGGGATCTAAGAATGTTAGACCAAGCTTCATGCAAGTCTTCTAGGTTACCAACTTCAAGAGCAATGCTAAGGAGACGGAGGAATTTGATACAGATTTCATGGCAGAGGCTTTCGAACCGACAAAGGTCGGCTTCATGCGGAGCGAGGGTTGGAGGTAAAGGCTGCTGGGCTTTGCCATTGGCAAATTCGCCAAAGTTCATGGCTCTTGATTCTGCGTCAGCCGGGGACTTTGGTACTTGGTCTCTGATACAGACTCTTTGAAATCTCCTCGCTGTGATCTTGATTAGTATAATATCGGGCTAGAGTCCGATTTTGTCACCTTTTGATGGGCTGGGTCCAAAGTCTCAGTATGCATAGACAGCCAACCTATGTTCTACAACGGCAAGTGTTAGGACAAGGGTCCCAGTACAAAAGGTACACGGAGACATAATCACATTTTCTCGAATTGCACATTGCTCCTTTTCTTGGACAGGAGATAAGAAGAAACGTTGTGACTATTCCCATAATCAGGAAATGTATTGCCTATATAGGGTATGCAAGCATGTAGAGGTTCTTGCTCTGATCTAACCAATGCAAATGTTTCTTCCAGTATTCCAGACGTGAAACCAAGTCCTCCGCCATTTACGAAGACGAAGCCATACTCAGCGACTGCTTCTGATAGACGAGCCGCAGTCGTTGCATTTGCCTTGGATATGTCGATGACAGGAATCTGTAGACTCGGGTCCTCGCCTTGCGTATGTTCCATGCTTTCTTGCATATTTTTAAATTCGTTGTATCATCAAAAGACGCTTTCTAATGAATGGTGCTTGAGAACATTTATGCCAGCCGGAGTTTATCGCAGCTCCGCTAGGGCTGACGCTAGCGCAAGGATTCGCTTTTGTCTTCCCCCCAGAAATAGGGACTGTTGGGGCCATCTGTGGTTCTATTGTTGTGTTACTGCATTCCTGCCGCTGCGATGGCTCTCTCGATGCCCGTGTCTTTGGCCATCCCGGCCTCAATGCGAGGTGGTAAGTCAAGCCCCCAGGGTGATTTTTGGCTCCAACAATGCTGACTTCGCCCTGCGACAGTTCCGTTGTTTGACGAGTGGGCAAGCGGAGCTCGGATACCTAAAGTCTTCGATCTCAGATTTCTTACAGATCGTACAATTGGAATTGACGCCGTGTACTTCTTGGAAAGCCTCAGATCAAATGAACCTCACCTCTCTGCTGTGGGAGGTTCTCATGCGCTTGAGTCTCTTATCACGGAATTCGTGAAGGACTTGCAGGCGGCTGGGTTGAGCTTACATTTCGTCTTTGATGGATTGGACTCTGGCAATGGTCATGACCGCTTTGCGAATTCAAAGAGAGCTGCCGCCTTGAACTACCAGGCATTTGAGCTTCATACAAGCGAGCAAGCTCTCTCGGCTAACACGAGCTTCGAAAGTGCAGGTAATGAGCTTCCCAAGTCTCTCCAAAACCTCCAGCGTTGACTCATTTCTAGGTTCTTCGGACTTCGCCACCTTGTCTGGGATTCTGAAGAAGATGCTACATGAACTAGAAGTTCCATTCACCGTGGCGCCTTACAGTGCTCTTGCACAAGTAAGCTCTAGGTTCCGCTGATAAACTACTCGCTAATCAAGTCCAGCTTGTGTATTACGAGCGACACCCAAGTCAATTCATCGACGCAGTCCTCGGCCCCTCAGAGCTCTTCTGCTTTGGTATCGACAAGATCATTACCAAGTTTGTCCCTGAAAAGTCGGAATTTGTGTGGATTAAGGTCCAGGATATCTTGACGAAGCTCGGAAACATACCCAGCCACGTTCTGATCGAGGCTCTGATGTTGGCTGGCTCAAGTCTTCTCTCGCCATTCCCGCCAACTTCGAACCTCGCACTCTACCCGAAAGGCGCCTCGATCAGTACCTTGACTGATCTGATCACGTCCTGTGGTAGCAGCGTCTCTCGGCTTTGTTCCCAGTACCCCGCCGACTCTTCCATCAAAGATGTTTACCTCGACCAATACAGGAGGGCTACAACCGGCGTGAGGCACCAAGTGGTCATTACTGCTGAAGGAGACGTTGAGCCTCTATATAAACTTCATGCCCCTGACGATGTCCACGAGTGTATCGGCTTGCGTTTGCCGGAAGAACTCTACATGTACCTCTCTCGAGGGATGCTTCGCCCACAGGTCCTCAATTGGTTGACTACTGGCACGATAACCATCACGCAGCCTCTAGCTGGTGGGGACAGCGAAGCCTACCAGAACCTTGTTAAGACCCAGTTGGACCCATTGAGAAGACAAGCGTTGTCGCTATTGATGGAACCGATCCACCGCTACTACCACACCAAGGAAATCAAAACAAGCCTCTGGTTTGATCCTGATTATGAAGGCAAATTCAACATGAGGGAGTTGCCTTCGACAAAAGATCTGCTCTCCAAATGGAACGTCAAAAATGATCTCTTCGCTGGGGTAATTACATATATCAGTCACTATATGACTCCTCCGCTAAAGTACTCTGCAGCTTCCTGAAGACATGCCACCAGGCACTTTCTCCTTCGCCATATCGATCCTTGAACACACGGATCTTGCTGCGAAGACTGTCACACCAAAGCCCAAGGTTGGACAGCAGGTGAAACAGATCAAATCAAGAGCTGTAGCATAAAACTGACCTGCATTAGCCACTGAAGACCCGCAATGAGATACTTGCAAACGTAGTGTGGCGCTTCCTACAGCTCCGGGAATACGTCGACGAACAGCATCAGCTCACAGCGTGGGGCAAAATTTTGCAGGAGGCTTTGTCAGCTGCCGGCACAAGCAAGGACGAGGAAGAAGCCGTGTTCCTTGCTGTGGAAATACTGCGCTTTGGACTTCTCAACCCCGATACTATGTTCTTAGGCTACTCAGGCGCTCCAGGCAACGGAACGGGTTAGTACAGGTGTCTTTTGAACTTGAATAATAAACCTAACAGGCCGTGCAGCTATCGATAAGCGTAATACCATGCTAGTGTCTCGCGTTGCTTGCCTCGGCAAAATTCGCCATCAGCAGAAAGCCTACAGTGGGGGATTAAGTCGACATCTCCTGGCTTACCAGTCGATTATATCGAGCGTTCATGCAACCCTACGTGACCTGATGGAGATGATACTCGTTAGTATGTTTCTTGAGGGGCTTGTAGATCGTGAACGTGATGACTGGGTAGAGATATCTTTGGGGTATGCCTCCCTTTGCGCTGGATGTATGGTTTTCCTCTCTGATGTTGTCACAGCTTGCCCTTCTGTCAAGAGCAGTCCTGTGCTCTTGGGGTCCTGACCATGAATTATCTCGACGATCTATCAACATATCCAAAATCTACCTCGGTTGAGGCTCGAGCTGACGTAAAATCTAAAGGCCAAGGTTGGTATCAGGCTACGGAGTTCAGACACAGCCTGAACGATGCCTTCAAGATCTGGGACGCTGTGAGTGAACATGTCAAGAGTCTCGTCTTTATTCAATGCTAAATATGTATAGGTCTACGAAGGAGTTAAGGCTGCGGGACATAGAGTGAGAGATAGGGAGATGTGGGATGAAGTCAATACTTGGCTACTTCAAAGGAAGTAATCTATTAAACAGGGCCAATACCTGGAATCCATATGATGCTTGCACAGTCCGCGGATTTGTGTCTTCGAAAATCCTGTCCATCATCCGTATGTCGCTCCAAAAGCCGATGGTTCAACCCTAGAGTTTTATGTTCAGAGACTCAGCTGACTGAAATACAGATAAGTCAAAAATCAACTTGATGGCTGCTGGATATTTGAACCTTGATTTGGTGGAACACCTCATCTAGTAGATCCAGAAAACACCAAAAACGATTGCAGCTTGCAAGTTGCCTAGGGATATCAAAGTAATGTCTTCGTAGCTCGCTGTAGACAATGCGGTCCGAGAGGGAGGTGGCAAATTTTACTAGCGTCTTGTGTCACACTAAAGCTACCGCTACCTGTCCTGATCGCTGGATTTCTAATACTAGATTCCCTTTAAGTAACCATCACTCCCTAACTCTTCCTCGCTCCCAATTAACCCAGTTATAAATTGAGAGTGTCCTTTCTGAATTCTCCTACAATACCACAAACATGGCTCGACTAAGCTATATCGTCCTCTCCGCCCTTGCTGCCCTCGGGGCCAATGCAGCTTCTTCAGTCCTCGACCTCATTCCCGATAATTTCGATAAAGTCGTCCTAGAATCTAACATACCGGCCTTGGTCGAATTCTTTGCCCCATGGTGCGGCCACTGCAAGAAGCTTGCTCCCATATATGAGGAGCTGGCGCAAAACTTTGACTTCGCTAAAGACCAAGTCTCAATCGCAAAGGTCGATGCAGATGCAGAGAAAGACCTTGGGCGAAGGTTTGGTGTACAAGGCTTCCCAACACTCAAGTGGTTCGATGGCAAAAGTGATAAGCCTACGGACTACAATGGCGGCAGAGACTTGGAGAGTCTGTCTAGCTTTATTGTGGAGAAGACTGGCCTCAAGATGAAAACGAAGAAAGCTGTACCGAGCGCTGTGGAGATGTTGACTGATAAGTCGTTCAAGGCGGAGATTGGTGGTGATAAGGACGTCTTGGTTGCATTTACTGCGCCATGGTGTGGACGTATTTCGAAGCCGCCCGTTCCATCACTTGGAGTACCATTGCTAACTTCCGCGTAGACTGTAAAAGCTTGTCCCCCATCTGGGAAGAGGTAGCAAAAGACTACGCTTCGGAACCCAACGTTCTCATCGCCAAAGTCGACGCTGAAGCCGAGAAGTCCAAAGCCACCGCTCAAGAACAAGGCGTCAAGTCCTACCCAACAATCAAATACTTCCCCAAGGGCTCCACCACTCCGGAACCTTACGAGGGCGGCCGCACTGAGGAGGCTATCCTCGATTTCATGAACGAGAAGGCTAGCACATTCCGATTGGCTGGCGGAAAATTGAACGAGCTCGCTGGCACCATCCCCAGTCTCGATGAAATCATCAGCAAGATCACTGATGGGAAAGACATGTCGACTCTTTCAGCAGATTTAACGTCGTCCGGGAAGGGTCTGAAGGACCAGTATGCCGAATACTACGTCAAGGTCTCGGACAAGGTCAGCAAGAACCAGGGCTACGTTGAGAAGGAGCTTGCTAGGTTGCAGGGTCTTCTGAAGAAGGGTGGTTTAGCACCAGAGAAGATCGATGACTTAACGTCCCGTTCGAACATTTTGAGAAAATTCAAGGGTGAGGAGCCAATCAAACAAGAATTGTAATTCTCTATAATCAAGTCTGTCTCGGCTTCCTTGAGGTTGTAAAAAAGCACTATGCTGTATGATTAGATGTGAAAAAATGCTACTGTTTATACCAGCTCAGGGAATTAGAATTGAAGCGTTTTTACATCTTATTTTATCCTTCAATGGCTGTGTCGTCCTTCATATAGACCTCTCATCCTGCTCTCAAGATCGCTATTACTACTAGTTGTCTATGCTGGGTAACCCGAAACGACATAGACGCATTTCAGCCATTGGGGTATCCACTGCGTCCTATGGAGGAGCACCAGGGGCAAAAGGCTGCAGGTCTGCGGGGGCGCGAGAGATATCCCCATTGGTTGTGTAGCTCCTCAAGCTATGTGCTCTTCAATTTTCCTGGGCAAGCAAACATTTTCATCGCCAGTTCATTGGACGCTCGAAGTATTCCGCCAGCCAATTTTAAGCTGGAAGAGCTTATGTTCAGCCAAAACGCCTGCTGCAGACCTTGGGTATCCGCTTCGCTATGCTTGAGGCCATCCAGATCCCTCAACTCAATGCGAGTAAATGTCCCGTCAACTCAATGCGAGTAAATGTCCTGTCAAATATGCCAATCGTAAGAACCTGACCCAAAAACCCACAATGCATTGGCCATAGCCCCATCAACTCCCTGCACTGCCAGTGTCGTTCCCCGCTCTTATCGCTGCTTCCATATCGTCTAATCGTTGCGCCATCTCATCCACTATGTCCATTAGTTCAATTGACTTAACTCGTCATGGGCGCCGTTTTACTCACTCTTTACGAAGAGTTCCGATGAGAATTTGGAGAATTTCGGGCCGAGATTGTTGAGGAGGTTATCGACTGCCTTTACGAGGTCGTTCGAGGCATCGGTTGAGGCCTACAAGGGTGGTCAGCTAACACAAAATCAAGACTTGCAAGAGAGAGCCCCCACGGCGCTGTCAATGGAAGCCTTTTCGGCTTGTTCAGACATGATTGGATGCTTCGGACAAAAGGGTTGCAACGAGTTCCGTGAAACAGAAAAGGTCGTAGCTTAGCCTGGCGAAGAAGCTCGTGATCATTGAATGAGATTCATTGATGAGTGTCGCGGAAGCTTTGTATGGTGTCGATATACCAATATTTCGGATCAATTTGGCAAGCCCAGTTCATTCTCGGAATTCCGCGGCTACCATGGCGAAGAGCAGACTAATATCAGCGCTTGACACGCACAAAGGCAAAAACTATAAGCTGATAAAGCAAAAGAAGCAACAAAAAGAAGCCGCCAAGAGGATAAAGGCGAAAGCACCTGCGCCTGGGTCCGAAGAGAAGGAAAACGTCGAGACAGAGGTCAATGGCACATTAACCCTGCTTGAGACTGAGAGCGAGGGCTGGGAGAGTGAAGCAGCAGAGGATGCGCCTGTAAGTCGAGCTCTTACAGCCATGGCGCCTGCTTATTGATCCTAATTGTTTCACGCAGGTCGACATGTCGGGCATAATCGACAGCGAGAGCGACAGTGATAGCAGCCTTGGCGATCAAGATGTAGAAATTTCAACCTCGGAAGGAGAAGAAGATGAAGACGGCATACCGCTCTCCGACATCGAATCTCTCGCCTCAGAAGAAAGAGCCGACATCCTTCCCCATCAACGCCTCACAATCAACAATACCTTCGCACTCCAGAAAGCTATCAAATCTATTGCCCTGCCCTACTCCACGCTTCCCTTCTCCGCCCACCAATCAATTATCACCTCCGAGCCTGCAGCTATAGCAGACGTCAACGATGATCTGACCCGCGAATTGGCCTTCTACAAGCAATGTCTCGGTGCGGCAAATGAAGGCCGCGCTCTGCTGAAAAAAGAGGGTGTGCCGTTCTCTCGGCCTACAGATTACTTCGCAGAGATGGTGAAGAGCGATGAGCATATGGGGAAGATCAGGCAGAAGATGACGGACGAGGCGGCGAATAAGAAAGCTGCGGCGGAAGCGAGGAAGCAGAGAGATTTGAAGAAGTTTGGGAAGCAAGTGCAGGTTGCAAAATTGCAGGAGAGGGACAAGGCGAAGAGAGATACGTTGGATAAGATCAATTTAATGAAGCGAAGTACGACCTCGGGAATGAAGAACGCCTTGATTTATCGCTAATGTATCATGTGACAGAACGAAAGAACGCAGACACGGGCGCCGCGAATGAAGAAGACCTCTTCGACGTCGCGCTCGAGGACGCGGCGAAGGAAGACAAGTCATCCAGATCTGCGAGGGATGGCGCTGGTCGAGGACGGCCGGTGAACAAGAAGCAGAAGAAAGATGAAAAATTTGGTTTCGGTGGGAAGAAACGCTTTGCGAAAAGCACTGATGCTGCATCAACCGGCGATTTACGAGGTTTCTCGGCGAAAAAGATGCATGGTAAGAAGCAAAGACCTGGGAAGAGTAAGCGTGCCAAACAATGAGGAAGAGGCACGATAAATAGCGATGACGATTCACGGTCAGCTGGCATGTATGTCTTCGCATCTTGCATCTTTGAAGAGTCGGAATAGACACCCACTGTGTCCCTAATTGATCAAAGATGTGTTTTACAGATATGATGTTTGCACATGAACCAATAATCCTGGATCATGCACCAGCTGTCTTATATATTGCGTCAGAAAACATCGCGCACTGCGTACTCCTGTCGCCATGGGTATCGTGCAGTAAACTCCTCATCGCACTCCAAAAATGACTGATCAGTATCGTCTCCGAATGGGAGCAGCAAATTTGCGCTCGAGGCTGTCTGGACTTGACTCTACTCCTGGCGGAGGGGCAAAGGCTTGTAGTCGGCGCACCAGATTGCTTCAAGTCTTGAGTCAGTATGAGGGTCATACAGGGAGAGAGGGGCACCTACTCAACGGGGAGATACGGGCGACTTTCATTAAGGGCCAGATCGATCTTCTCCTGAGCTTGAGTCGCATGCGACTTGAAGTGCTCCTTGATCCGTTTCTTTCCGTCTGGTTTCGATGCTTCATGCACCCGATGAAAGCAACCTTCAAATGTACAAGTCCAAAGATCGCCGGGTCCTTGCGGCTGTGTGGATGGCAGGTCATACTCTACGACATTGAGCTCCAGATACTTTCGAGGGAGGAACTTACGACTAGGCGTAGCGTCAGGGGAACGGTTAGAGGGTGGATTCGTGAGGTGTTCTAAGTCTTTGGCATTTCGGATTGTAATGATCGGCGATTCTTCAGCTGGATCCTGGCCATTCTCGTCTTCGTCCTCTTGCTGGCTACCATCGGGATCTCGCGTGGCAGCTAGATTTTTCCGGCGCGCCGCAGCCTTTTTCGAAAATTTCCCTCCACTTGGCTGCAGGATTGACTTCTGTTTGCGAGTGATGACATTCGGATTGCCGCCCGGGTCCTCGCCTGACGAAGAGACTTCTACAGTTGAGTTATGGACTGGCGTGGTTGGCTGTTTGGACTGCGACGCTTTAGGCCTTCCTTTCTTGTTCTTCTTTGCCTGGGTCTCGTCTGCATGCAGGGATTGGGATTTCCTCTTCTTCGGTCCGTCATTCGTCTCTTCGATATTTGCCGGTGCAGGTATATTCTTCCCAAGAATTCTTGCCTGGATGCTTTCAAAGTCATCCTACTCAACATGTGAGCATGTATCCCCGTATAGGGTTAGGTAACTGCTTACTGGGAACTTCAATTTGAAGTAATTCCATATCGGAGTGTCGGTCCAATCCAGTCCATCCTGACCCTCGATCATAGAAGTGACTAAAAATTCTCGATGCAGTTGAAACGCTTCGCAAACATCGTCGACGTCGGTCATATGCGCGTATATTCCTCTGTTGGCAAGGTACTGCAAAGACTCAGCAATTGAACCTGAAGGGTAACAAGGTTGATTTACGTCTTCGAAGATCTGGGATGCGTATTCGTTTATAGACTTCGAGGTCAGCTTTGGGACTCGCTTATGGGCCCTTCTCAATTCGTCGGCAAGCATGTAAAATATTGACGCTGCCTCCTCCATCTTATTGTACGTAGCCTTGAAAGAGCTGGCTGGACCTTGGGTCTCGAACCAGCCAGCCTTACCGGCCGCCCAGAATGCGAAAGTCCCGTCTTCACACTCGGCGAAAGCGTACATTGTGACGTTGGTGAGCTCGATGGGTACGTCTCGATATTTCTTGTCTCGTACTGTAACACAGCGTCAGTCTAAAGCCAGTGGTTGCGAATTGAGTCGGGGTACCTAGGTGGAGCAGGTCATCATCAATCGCTTCTAAAGTCCCCGTCACTCTCACAGGGTTGCCTGGATGCGCTGAGAGTAGACTGGTTTTCTTGCCAGTCTTCTGCGACCAGACGGTGATCCTTTCGAGGTTGAAGGTCGGCCAATCGTCAGTATTACGGAGTGATGCCTTTCGCGGCTGGAGGACATGATCCTCCTGAATGAGCATTATGTTGGAGGCGAGCTGTTCTGGACGTTGGTTGCATCTGTTGACTGTAACAAAAATGGTCTCGTCCCCACTTCATCACGTCGACTTCGCGTCCGGCGCCCTCAGAGCGTGTCCCTACCAAAACGGCAGCTTGCCTTCATCGGGGCTTAGAGGCTCTCGCTTGTGATAAGCATCCGATCGATATCATCCCGCATGCAAAGCCTCGACCCTTTTCCACCTTGCAGCTTTCCCCTGATTAATTCATGTCGATATATTGTTTCAAGGTAGCTCTTATTCTTTGGGCACTCGACAAGTCTATCGAAAAGACCGAGGACGCACTATTCACACATACCTAGCGCTGTGTAAGGATTGATGTCCGGGTCGACCTACTTTCTCAAACACCTAATGTCCAAACCCAAGGGCAAAGTCGTCGAAGGCGTTTTTGGTAGACATTCCTCGCACTGTAGGCTAGTATAGCTTGCTAACGGTATCTCGTAGCTATCAACAAGCCACCAATCATTTCGTCCGCTCAAGTAATCCGCAATCTCCAGCACCATTTCAACCCTTCTACACTATTTGCACCCTGGCTTGCTGCCGAGCGCGCTTTTCGCGAGGAAGAAACTCGCCATTCGCGCAATCGCCGAAGAGACAAGCGTGTTCAGGTCAAGATCGGTCATGGAGGCACTCTCGATCCTATGGCTACTGGCGTCCTGATCATGGGAGTGGGAAAGGGGACCAAACGATTGCAAGGATTTCTTGAGTGCACGAAAACGTATGAGGCTGTTGTATTGTTCGGCGTCGCAACTGATACATACGATGTCCTTGGGAAAGTCTTGAGGAAAGCGAAGTACGGGCATGTGACCAGGGAGAGAGTGGAGAAGGCGCTAGGAAAGTTCAGAGGGATGGTAATGCAAAGACCGCCAATCTATTCAGCATTAAGGGTCCAGGGCAAGAGGCTATATGAGTATGCGCGAGAAGGGAAAGAAGTTCCTACCAAGATCCAGGAGAGGCCTGTAGAAGTGGAAGAATTAGATATTATGGAGTGGATGGATGGTGGAAGTCACAACTACTCTTGGCCCAAGGAAGAAGCAGAGGAAGAGGCAAAGGATCTTGCGAAAAAGGCGTTACATCTTGATGAAGCTGTCGTAGCCTCTGCAGATGTAGACGTTCCGTCAAGTACGAATGGAGCCAAGAGAAAACGGTCAGTAGACGACGAGGATACTGCTGTGTCCAGCAAGAGACTAGCCCTGGAACATGAAGAAGCAGATCCCGAAACGTTGATGTCTGGAGGCCTTCAGAGCCCTGATCAGCGGCAATCAGAACCTCCAGAACCTACGTCTTTAGAACAACCTAGCGACGAGATCCATCCGGAACCTGAAACATTCGTGACAGACCCAGGCCCAGCAGCCGTTAGGCTGCGGATGACAGTCACGTCGGGCTTCTATGTCCGCTCACTCAGTCATGACCTCGGTGAAGCAGTCGGCTCACTGGCTTGCATGAGTGAGCTGGTAAGAACCAGACAAGGCGAATTTGAGCTTGGGAAGAACGTACTAGAATATGAACAAATGGACAAGGGCGAAGAAGTCTGGGGTCCAGAGATAGAACAGCTAATTGACGCATGGGAGGATAGGGGTGCGGCAATGGACGCGAAGGTGGATGACAGGAGCCACGATACTCGATAGCATCTCCACAAATCAAGCATACCAAACAATGATTGATCTTCAGTTATTTCCTACCATTCTCCAGCACTTGGGCAATGGTGACGTATCCACTTTCCGACGCCGACCCATTCCAACAATCGATATAAAATCCTAGATACACCAGGATGCTTCTTTCGAAGACTTATAAAAGACAATATCTATTGTCCTTGCGGCCATATCTTGTACCACAAGCTTTTTATATATGACTTTAAATTACCATCAGCATTTTTGTCGATGTCGTTAGCGCCATCCTCTTGGCTTTCTTCGTGATTGATAAACACGAAAGACAGCAAAACAATGCAGGCGCCTATCCAATACAATACACCCGAGGTCTGTGAATACTCGATCATCTCACCGATCAGAGAAAGTGGGATGGTCAAACTGAGTCCGACGGTGGTCACCAAAGGTGATGTGAGCAGCATTGAGTATGCCCAGCAGAGGTCAGAAATGAGAGACGTGGCTGAGTTGATCTAATCCCTGCTGTCAGTAAAGCGTCTGCACGCAGGATGAGAGGTAAGCTTACCAATACTATTGCCAAGATGCGTTTCGTAGGTGGCAACTCGAACGTTTCGATACCAGTATAATGGAGGATCAAGAAACCCGGTAGTAATGTAACAAGATTTAACAATCCCACAATTCCGAAAAACAACGGCATATCAACTCTCGATTCGTCCCCAATTCTTTTCTTCATAAGAGTAGTGTAGATTCCATACATGATAGCGCTGGTGAATGCCAGGACATCGCCAATGGCGATTTGCTTGTGAGACTTGTGGGGAAAGGAGCCACGATTTTTGTCTTGGTTACCGGTAACGTCGATGCTCGAAATCATGATGATACCAGCTAACGAAGCCATTACGCCGACGAACTTTTTAATCGTGAATTTTTCTACCCTGAGCATCGATCCAAAGACCAGAGTCCAGACACTGCTCGTTGAGGTCAATATTGTCGAGCTTGCTACGGTGGTGTATTCAAGGCATGCGGCCACGAAGTAGTTGGCGAGAAACCAAAGGATGCAGAACTCGAAGCTCAATCTCGCAGTCTCACGGAAATTTAGCCGTCCTTCAGTAGAGCTCGATGTCGTTTCGGATTCTGACATTGGCTCCTCGATAAGGAGCCGACTACGTGGTGACCGACTTGCCGTTCCAGCGCGTTGTTCCTCATTGGGCTTCACGAAAGATTGTCCTTCCTCCTCAGCAATGGGCCGATATTTAGTTGAATCATCCGGCCCTCGAATGGCTCCTGGAATAGATCCGCCGCTGGCCCATAGTCGTCGCGCAGCAACCAGCAGCAGTAGCACAGAGAAGAACGAAGAATTGACGTATGTGACGAAATATGGTTTGGAGTAGCTATCGTCTGCGAATATCGTCTAATCGAACAGTATCAGCGCGACTCTCCCGATGTCAGCAGTGGGCAGACTTACGCTTGCCAGGAAGTTAGAGGCGGTCCATAATACAACCGTGACAAGGAGAAGTACAATGCCTATGGTGTGCCGCCAGACGCTACGAAGCGGTTTTCGGCTTGGCTGATTCCTTTTGTCAAGCGATTTTTGGGACCGCGCCGAGTCCGTGGATCTCCTGGTTGCCTCCGGATCTTCTGTATACGATCTGGGTACAGGCAGGACAAAGTCATCTGCAGGTACTGGCGCTAGAGGACCACTCATGGCTGCTACCGACTTCTCCAATCTTGATCTTGCTTTATATATTCACGCATTGATACCATCGATCCTTCCACCTCTTTTTCGGCGGCTGTTGTCTTTTCTTGTACCATGTGAGAAGAAAGCTGGACAGGTGTCTTAGAATGTGGTCATGGGCACTCCTAGTCAGGTGCCACGCGGAGCTCAGTCGAAAGACGAGTACAGTTATGTATATGCAATAGGCTTTCTTTGTTGCCCGCCGACGTGAATACGATCGCTTCTAAGTGGCTCAGGTGTGGCCGATGGATTTTGGGAAGGTCGATGTGACTGTTGGAAGCCTGATCACTGAACAATCAAGATAATGGAGGATCCAACCTCCGAAGTAAGAATATCAAAAGTCGGGCCGAATATCTACCGATGCGCCGACATATCGGTGATTCTACTTTTCGATCAATACCGCATTTTAACATGTTACACTGAGGATTGTCTTGCTGCAACTGCTACCCTCTCCATGCACTCTTTTGCTCCTTGTACCTCGATCTTGAATGCATACTATCAGCGTATTACATAAACTAGGATCCGCCTCGTCATGGGTTTCTTTGACAGCCTTCAGAAGCCTGGTTTCAAGGCTGCCCAGGCTAAGAACTCGCATATCATTCAAGATGTGATCAAGACCAGTTCGGATCCTCGAAGATCGCCGAATCCATTTGCACAACGCCTGCAGAGCCGACCTCTTACCAAAATGCAGCCTACAAAGTCATCCAGTACGAAGGCAACAACACCCTCTCCCAGACCTCGAGCACAGCATCCGCGAAAACGACCCGCTGCAACACCACAACTTCTCGAATCCGATAGCGACGACGACGTTTCCGACCAAGACCTCAGCGACTCGAGGAAGCGTGCGAGAAGAACCAGTGACGTCGAACCAGACCTGAATCGCCAAATTCGGAGCAGAAAGGCCTTTTCCGATGAACATGGTGGAGAATTTGCCATGGTACACGCAGCGAACATCGCCTCTCTCAGCAAGCCCACCAAATACAAGCCTGCTTTCCCAGATCATTCCGAGACCGTCGAAGTCCAGCTACAATACCCATCCGCTTCCCAGAGAGAGAAGTACGCTCTGCCACGAATGATGTCACCCCAGGTAGCTAACGATATCAGGTACGAACTTGTTGTGCCTATCCAGAACGATGACTTCAAAGCCCTAGAAGACATTAGAGAAGTCATGGAAACAATCATCACGAATTACATACCAAGTAACGAAGCGGCCTTGATGTCGAACGATAGCACCGGGCTTATTCGACGTATCAAGCGAGCCACCGAAAGACGTGACGGGCACGAATACATAGATTTCATACAGGAATGGAACGATACTCTCGTTGAATTTAGAAAAGATGGGATTATTTCCAAGGCTATCGACGAGTGGAAGGGCGTTGATTTAAAGCTTCTTGAGCGGATTCTGACCCAGACCTACTCGCGGACAGTCTCACCACGGGTACACATGTTAAGGCATTACCAGAATGGGACGGACAACGTTTATGGCGAGCTTTTGCCCAAATTCATCTCTCTTATCCTGAAGAAGGACACCAAGATGAAGTCCGACCAAATCTTTGTCGATTTGGGTTCCGGAGTTGGTAATTGTGTGCTTCAGGCCGCTTTAGAGGTTGGGTGCGAGAGCTGGGGCTGTGAGATGATGGAGAATGCTTGTGAGCTGGCTGAGCTGCAGGAAGAGGAGTTCAATGCTCGCTGTCGGCTGTGGGGCCTCTCTGTGGGTGATATTTATCTCGAGCGGGGCGATTTCCTCGGAAATCCCAACATTCTCAAGGTTCTTCAAAAGGCGGACGTCATTCTTGTCAACAACCAGGCTTTCACGCCGAAGCTCAACGAGGATCTGACCAACTTATTCTTGGATCTCAAAGAAGGAGCGAAAGTTGTGTCGCTCAAATCTTTTGTTCCACATGGAAACAAAATCCAGGAGAAGAACGTCGAGGCGGCATACAACAGACTTGATGTCGTCGAAAGGACTTATTACTCGGCCTGTGTGAGCTGGACTGACGCTCCGGGTACCTACTACATTTCGACCAAGGATAGCTCGAAAGTGAAGGCCTTCTATGAGGACAATTCAAAACGTCGAAATTAGACACAGTACTCGCATCTCATTCAGTGGAAATCTTGCATGCATTTTGGTTTTCAGCATCGTGTTTGGCGGCAGCGGGAGAGGACGAGTAGCGCAGCACCTCGACTTAACCTCGCAAACTGCATTTCATTGGAGTAAAGAGCTTGTTCGAGATACCCAAGTCTATGGCATTGGATGGTGGCAATCTTTCCAGGGGATGTTGGAGGCGTTTTACGACTGCTGGCATTCATTATGAGAACTTAGAACTGACGTTCATAGCATCAGCTTCTTGACCCATTCGAGCCATCCATCGATCCACCAGCTCTTTATTTTCTCGTTGCAGCTTTTGAGACTGCTCTTCGGCCATGTTGAGTTGCAGCGTTAACGACACTGTCTCATCATGCACATCCTGTCAACGTATCAGCCATGACCTACTCATTCGCACGTAGAAGACACCCACTTCGAGCAACTTCGCCTTCCCTCTGAGCTCCTCTTCCCTATCCCTCATTTTCGTATTTAGGACTACCTTCTCCTTGGCAAGCTCACCGATACGTTTGCTATCCAGTGAAGTCTGTATCTTGAGCTTGTTAACCTCTTCTGTGACGGCCTGAAGCCTTGTCTCCATCAATCCCCTGCTGCGCTGAGCCTCACTTAAGTCCTGCCGAACTTTCGCTATTGCATCTCCAGGGATTGGACTGCTTGGTGCTCCCTTCTCCCGGCTCGCTTTCCTATCTTTCTGGTTAGGTGAAGGACTGGGGTCTTCCTTGATAGCTCCTTCTGCTGGGGCGTTTTGGGAAGCAGCTGTTCGGTCAGCTAGTTTAGTATCTAGAGAAGCCGTTAGTATATGGAAAAGTGCCTGTGATGGTGGGCGCACATTTTTCGTAGAATGCTTGGTTTGCTTTCTCACGCTTGTCCCTCTCCTGCAGCGCACTCAAGTACTCATCTTTCCATGAAGGCATGGTTCCTCGTGAAGACTACTACATCGCCGTCTGAGGGTAGAGGAGAGTCAATCAAAGATCGGCTCCGCGTTTTCGGATATCCAGAGCATATGACATAGCGTCAACATCGTGAGGGCTCACTGCAGAGCAACGAACCTAGATAGCGATTAGCATCTACAACGATGCAGATGATGTTGATAAGGCTGAACAGTGCTAACGGCCTTTTCCGCTTTTAGCGCGGTGTGGCTGAGATGCCGTTGCCGGCTTCAAGATCACCTTCACTCACGACTACATCTGTACCTCTCAAGAGAATACTCTGCGTTTAGGACTAAGCCTGCCCTCCGAAGAACCCTCGTTCGAAGAAAAAATACGTATTGAAGCCTAATAAGACACAAATACGCGATCAGACGAGACGTATCAGAAGGACATTTGGATACACTACTAGGAACTCTTAGTTGCAAACTAAGGCGTAGGACAGTCATTCAATATGGCATCGAGAAAAAAGGTCCTTCTCAAGGTCTGTTTGGCTACCCGGCCAGGTGTCATCGCAGGTCACTGACGTTGTTCTACAAATAGGTGATTATATTAGGGGACAGTGGAGTGGGAAAGACCAGCTTGATGAATCAATACGTATGATAATAAGGATTACACTGCTTATCCGAGTGCCAGAGCGCTGATCCGTGATCTTCATCTCCAGGTCAATAAGAAGTTCAGCGCAAGCTACAAGGCTACCATTGGGGCAGATTTCCTAACCAAAGAGGTTTTGGTAGATGATCGGCTGGTCACGATGCAGGTACGGAGGGTTTGTTCCGTTAGAAGAGCGCCAGCTAATGGTTGTGTAGCTTTGGGATACAGCCGGTCAAGAACGGTTTCAGTCGCTAGGTGTAGCGTTCTACAGAGGAGCAGACTGCTGTGTCCTCGTCTACGATGTCAACAACTCTAAGAGCTTCGATACTTTGGACAGCTGGAGAGATGAGTTCTTAATACAAGCCAGCCCCCGAGATCCGGAGAACTTCCCCTTCGTAAGTTGAGCGGCCTCACAGGAACAAACAGCGCTCATTGTATGTATAGGTTGTCCTTGGAAACAAAATCGACGTTGAGGAGAACAAGCGGATGATATCCTCAAAGCGAGCAACGACATTTTGCCAGTCAAAGGGTGGCATCCCTTACTTTGAGACCAGTGCGAAAGAGGCTGTCAACGTTGAGACTGCATTCGAAGGTATGTACCGTCTCGAATTTTATTCCAATACTTAGATCTGGTACTGATGTTCATGTTTGCAGTGATCGCCAGAAACGCTTTAGCACAGGAGGAGTCAGAAGAATTCAGTGGAGATTTCTCGGATCCTATCGACATCCATCTGGACAGGGAGAGCGATGGTTGCGCGTGCTGATATGGCCCTATCGACGAGTATTGCAGCACACGCTGTACATATAAACTGGCGTTCGAAAGTCATGGTCTACAATTCGTACGGGACGGAGAAACATAGACCATGTCAATAGCCGGCAGACTCTTTGGCAGATTGGGCTTGGTAAGCAGCGTTGTGCATTGTGCGACTCTTTCGTGTACGTACATATGACTCCCATTGATGAAATTCGGTTGATCCAGCCACCAACAACTTAAACTATTAGGTGGGCCATTGTGATAAAGCTTTTTGACCGCGTCAGAGTCGTCGAGCCAACCTAGTACAAGGCTCAATTTATCTACCTCGAAAGCGGCATGCTCCGTACAAACCGCTTTCAACACTGTTGAAATTAATTAATTGCTCGTTTGGTTTTACAAATCATGCTACTCGATTCTGTCGAACCTGCTTTAGCCAAAGGTGTCCGTTTCACGTATAAAGAGACGCTCTGTTGGCTTGTTGCCGGGTCCGTTCGCGCGTATCATCTATCCATCTTTCCATTGTTGCACATTGGCAGCTTGATGACGTTTCGTGAAAGGACTCGCTGTTCGGCTTGTCTTTCTCTCAAGACGAATGCAGTGATTTTCGATCCACTATTGGATGAACAATGACCCCCGATTGTCCTGGCATCTGCAACCACACTCACTGGATTTGCAACGTCGTTTATTTCGCGTTTTGTATATCATTCACTGCTTCTGTCCTATAGCAGTAACGTGGCGAGTATTTGAGGGAACGCTGATGGCGATTTTTCTGAGTCTACCGCAGTAGACAACACGCGCAGAGATGCGGTAAGTCTGCAATTGAATTCGTACGATCCAGGCACGGCCGACGAAAGGCTGGTTTTATTGAGAAGCCTAGGAGACACGAGATGGCGTGGGCCTCTAAGCCAGAGCCATTTGAACATGTCCGTAAACTAGGACGTGTCCTTCATTAAAACGAGCAGGAGGCTTACGAAGATGCAACCCGCAATGAGCTTGTGGATCGTTATAAGAAGGCGGAAAGCCCAAGGATAAGCGCAACGTAGGAAATCAATCATCAAATGCTGACGATAAAGGGAGTGCATCTCAGCCCGACTTAAAGAGGAAGAGTCGGGATGATTAAGAAGGAGAAAGTCCATCTCGAGAAGACCATTGGGAGACTAGTACGCAACCAACGCCCGAGCCAGAGAGAACCGAAGGCACGAAAAGGCCGAAAAGCAAAGCTCGAGCAACACGCCATGAACATTACGGAAATTGGCATGGGATGGCTCCTGCTTATGCTCAAAAAGGTAATATTCTAGAAAACAGTGACTTTATCTCGAGACTTACAGCAGCGCAGAGGCAGTCGCTGCTAGAATCCTTGAGATACATAGGCGGGACAATGACACACGCAATCGACTAGTGGTTTGCCACCTGGAACCGCGAGCTACGCAAAGAACATGAGATATATATAGGAGAATTCCAGAGTTTGCACGATCACCAGCGACGAATGAGTGTCACGATGAGATCCACTCGCTCTGTGTGGTGGTTGTGAACCGTAATACTGACTCGCACAAAGACAACAAGGATTGCAAAAAAGGTCTTACTGCCCTGGTCCATCTGGAAAAATTCACAGGTAGGGTCCTTTTCGCTGGATTTATGAACACAATCAGGCTGACTTCTCTAGGTGGGGCCTTTGGCATAAAGGAGCTCAGCATCGTCCTCGAAGAATATCAATCAGGTGCTCTCTTACTCTTCAGGGGAGCCGAACGCACCGTTACATAAAACCCTGAGAAGGAGAAGATCGCTATTGCTTCCATCATACAATTCACGAGTCTGTTCGCGCTGAAGTATTAGGCAGAAGAAAGGTCAAAGAACCCAAAAGGAAGTCACTCAGAAAACGTCGAGAGCCCAGAGCCAAAAAGGCTGATCAAGGCGACGAAGCTCAGGCTAAGAGGCCCACAAGAAAGCCCAGAGCCGCTGGTGCCGCTAAAGCCGACCAGCCTGCTGAAGGCGAGGGAGCTCAGGCAAAGACATCGCGGAGAAAGATCATAGCTGGCAAAGCCGTCCAGACTGTCGAAAGCGAATACCAAGATATTGGAAAGCCCGAGAAAGCTAAAAGTAGCAAGGTTGCAGATGTCGTAGGCAGAGAACGAAAGCACGCTGCTGGCTCGAGTGCTGCGGGCCATCATTGAGACAGCAGGAGAGGAACTAGACACGGACAAACAACAGCTTGGGGAGATCAAGAGAAAGCTCTTGAGCAGCCCAAAGAAAAGGAGTGGCAGTCTGAGTAGAAGAAGTCCGAGATTTGCAAGTTCCGACAACGAGTAAGCTAATGGGCTTGGCGTCTGGTCTACCATATCATTTAGTATGCTGCATGCCTTTGTTTTGAGAGAAACATGTTGGTTGAAAATAGATCTCTGATCTTCTTTCAATATTGTCATTTCATAACCCAGACTCAAGTCCGGCTCTGGGAGATTCAACTGTACTCGTGGCGGTCAAAACAAATGACGGATTAAGCGAGACGCTAAATCCTGAAGCATACGCATCCAGTCTTCTTTGTTAAATTAACTATGTATTATTTATTTTGATAAATCCTAGGCTAGTAGACTTAAAGCTATATAGAATATCTATCCTAAACTAATTCTTTAGCGCTATAGAGTTACTATTTAATCGAAAAACTACGGTTTTTAATTATATCCCTATACCGCCGGTTTAAATATAATATATATCTACTTTATATATATCTTATACTCTACTAGTCAAAGTTATTTATACTTCGCTTTAGACTATATATCTTTCGAGGTTAATATTATTCTTTTATATACTTTAATTTTCTATTTTATCTTCTTTTATATATATTTATCGAGATTTAAATTAAGATTATTTAATAATTTTATTAACGTCTCGATTTTATATTATTATAATTATAATAACGTCTCTTTAGATTTATAGATTCCGGCCTCGTTTTATATAAATATCGGGTATAACTTTATTCTTTCTAACTCCTAATACTAGAGTAATATAAATAATTCTAGAATCTACTCGATATAATTTATATTAATTACCGATTTATATATAATTATCTCTAAATACTCTATATTTTATAAATTAAATATTACTTAATATAATAGGGTATATATTACTCGCTTAGAGTACTTCTAGTTAAATTATTTAAATATTAATTCTTATTAATCTATCTAACTCTACGAGGTTTATAAAGGTTTTTATAATTAGTAACTAGTTTTTTCTATTTATAATCCCCCTCTTTAAAGTCTTATAACCTCTATAAAGTATATATTCGTAAAAAGTATATCCCGTTTATATTTAATTTAGAGATTAAAATCCTTATTATTAAATATAATAACGTCGGTATCTTTATTTATAGCGATTTATTCTATAGAGTCCTCTCTTTAATAATTTACCTACTATTTTAAAACCGGTAAAGTCTTATATAGTAATTATTATTTATATTATTCGAATAATCTAGTCCTATTAATTATGCCCGCGAGTTTTAATCGGACTTTATTATATATTAATTTAATATTATTATAGGATTTATAGATATCCGCGAATTAAATTTCTATAATTATAACGGAGTCCTTTATAAAAGTCGATTTAATTATATTAAAAACTATCTTATCTCCCGTCTTTATAATATATACGAGGGGTATTAATATTTTAAATATATTATAAATCTTTATTAAACCGTTAAACTATAATAATATTACTATATTTAATCGTTCTCCCGTTATCGTAATATTAATATAATTAATAATAAGTTTTTTAGTTATATTATATAGGTTTTTATAATTATTCTTATTATTTTAATAGTCGCTAAAGTCGATAACGTCCTATCGTTATTAATTTAGTAATAATAATAAATGAGGTATATCCTATTTTATAAATAATAATAAGGAGGGCCGACGGATTTTTATAACCCTAGTATCTATAAATATTAATAAAAGTCGACGGTCGAATATTCTTTATATCTTATTAATTTAAATACTTATTTAAATTATTATAATATAGGATTCCGTTATTTTAGAGTCCTTTATAAATTTAAATTAATAACGAATTCTATTATAAGAGTTTTTTATAAATACGCGCGGTATAGACTAGGCCGGCGATAAGAATAAAATAAAGATTATTTAAACTATTAATTTACCCCCTTTAAATATTAAACGGTAGATAATAATAACCGGGTTATTTTATATATAGTCTTTCTCTTTATATAAAATATATATAACTTTATCCGTTTTCTCGAATTATATAACTATATTATCCTAAATATAAACGTAGTTTCATCGGTAAGTCCGGAAAAACAGTTCTGTAAAATCGCTGCTTAATCGGTACAAAATGCGCATTTTGCAGCCTTGGTAAGTCTTGGCGCCAAGATTTTTAAGTTAGAGTTAAGGTCTGCGCGGGAGCGCTAAACTTAATTCTAAAAGTAGCTTTATAGCCCTATAGGGCAACGCTAGTAAAAATCTAATTGAAAATTCGGAATCTAGGCTAAAAATAGATTTAGTAAGATATTTATATTCCTAAATAAGGGCCCTAGTCTAGATACTCTTAAAAGTTAAAGTCAAAAAAAAAGTTGTTAAATCGGTGTAATATCGGTGCATAATGTGCTTAGAATGCGGGACATGAGCAGATACGCATTTCCAGCATTTTGTACAATTTCGGTACAAAATACGCAAAAATCGGGGTTTCCCAAGTTGCCGATATTATATAATTACGGATTAATTATATAATAATATATCCTATTAAATTAAAATCGAGAGGTTATTATATTTTAATCCTATTTACTAAAATCTTATTATTATAATTATTTTAATCGCCGAGTCTAATAATTTAACTCGCTTCGAAAGAATATAAAGGACTTTATTAATAATTATTTAATCTAGTATAATAATTATTAGAATCTTAACGATATAAGTTATAATAGGATTATAAAAGAAGTAATTTCCTAAATCGTTATCTTCTCCCCCGTTACTATTATCCGGACTCTAAATAGTATATTTATTAATATTAATAATTTATTTAAATAATATACGTTGAAAGCGGGTTCGCCCTTTTACGGAAAGAGTCGTTATAATTAATATATTAAATATAATAAAATAATTCATATTTAATAAAAAAATGTTAGGTTATAGTATTTAGAGTATTTATAATAATATAAAAGTAAATATGAAACTTTAGTAGGAAAATAATCTTTAGGTTTAGATAATAGAATTAATTTTTAAAAAGTTAGAGCGAGGGCTCTAAACCTCTTATTTCTAAAAAGAGCTCCGGAGTACTAGAAACTATAATATAATATTATAATATAAATAGTGTAACTACGCTATATACTCTTTATATAGGATTTATATATTATATTTAATAATTATTATAAAGCTAGTTTTAGTATAATATAATAATTACCTCCCTTTCTAGGGGTTTCGCTCTCGAAATTAATAAATACTAGTTTAATACTTTAATATTTTAATAAAAGAGTATAATATAGGAGAATCTAAATCTAATAAAGTATACGCGTAATATTTATACCTTTTATATAATTTTATTAATCTCCTATTTTAATAGTAGTAATATATTAATAAAAAACCTCTAAACCTAGTAGGAAAAAGGGAGGGAAATAAATTATATTTTAAAGTTAATAATATATCTTATATATCTCGTATACTAGCGTAGTTATATAGTTATAGATTATATTAAATATTTAATAAAAACCTTAAAACCTAAAGAGAAAAGTAAAGAAAAGAATATTATAATCGTTATTAAAAATTATAAATCTTTATTATTAGTAGGGTTTTAGCGATATCGGCGGTAAAATAAATTATTCTACCTTATTATTTAAAAAGAACTTTAGTTATAGGAGTAAATATATATAAATAACGATCTTAATATAGATATAAAGTCTTCGCCGACTTTTAAACTTTTTCTTTTTTTATAATATCTTATTATCTTCTATATATATAAATTCCTATATATTACTATTAGTAGCTATATTATATTTAGATTTATATTAATTTATAATAATCTCGGCCGTATCTTTAAACTCTTTTTTAAAGTTATAAATATTATATATATATTCCGTAGGTAAGGCCTAAGCTAATATATTATAATTTAAATAATTTTTTTTTTTAATTCTTTCTTTAATCTTATAATTATTAAAGTAAATAAATAATTTATTCTATCTTTAAATAAAGTATTTATTCATATTTTTAAAATAATTAATATTATCGTAATATTTATTTTATTTTTAAATTATTAGTTTTATACTTTATTTTATTAATAACGCGTATATAATTAGATAACTTTAATATTTAATATATTAATTTAATCTCTATAATATACGATATTAATAATAATATCTAGATATTTAATATATCTCCGATTATCGCTCCTTATACGATAGCCGCTCGCTCTACTTTTATTTTATTTTTATCCGTATTTTTATACCTCCGCTACTTTAAGCGGATAGACCTAGATAATTACGTCCTATATAATAAAATACTATATATAAAATATATTTATTATATAAAGAATAAGTATTTATATAATCTTATATATCGCTAGTATTTTAAAATTAAATTATACTAACGTATCTAGATTTCTTTTAAATTTTATACTTTTATAAATTCTTTTCTTAACCGTTTAGAACGTCGAGGCCTTAATAAATATCTTCGCTAGTATATTACTAAATATATAAAAGATATTATAACCTTCTTTTAAAAAACTAAACTTAAAAGTAACGACGTTAAAAGGGGGAAAGATATATTATAATTAATATTTCGACTTACTATTAACGTCGAGGGTATAAATAATATCTTTTATATTTTAGTAAATTAATATAATTTAGATATAATTCGTATATTAATAACTTTTTAAAGAGGGATTACTACCCGAGATATAAATATACTTTAAAATAGAATTATATAATATTAACCTAATAATTTATTTAAATCGACGGACGAAGATAAAATCGACTACGACGTAGAGGATAAGGTTTATATATAATATATATAAAATATTTCTAAATACGACTCTCCTCTTAGTTTTAATCTTATTACCGATTAATTTAATATACTTAATATTAACGATCTCGATATTATTAATCCTATTTTTTTCTTTAACGGTTTATAAAGAGTTATAATATTTAATTATAAAACTCTTTTAGTTAAAAACATTATAGAGCCTCGCTTTTAATATAATAGTATAGAGGGTACGAGTTATTATATTTTAAATAAATTAATATCTTCTCGCGAGGCTTCTAAAGAAGAAGTTAAAGATAAAGTTAATAATCTTAATCTTAGTTCTACTTCTAGTTTTTATTTTTTAACTCGACTTCCCGTTTATATCTCTATTTATAAATAACCGAGTTTTAATATTAGGAAAATTAACCGCTTTAGATATAAATTTACCCGCGAGCGCTTTACTAGCCGTAAAGATATATCTCGCTCGAAGTTTATTAATAAAAAATAGTTAGTAGTAGTTAATAATTAATAATATTTTCTTTTCCTACTCTTTATTTTCTATACTTTTTCTACCTTTATATTCTTTTCGAATATTTCTTATAATTTTAACGTATTATTTAAAGTATTTATATTAATTTATTTATTAAAGGTCTCTAGTTATTTTAGTTATTTTATAAAGTAAAGTACCTCGCTCTTTATTTTCTTTTTTTTTAATACTTTTTCTACTTCCTATTCGTTCGTATTATTTATTAATTCCGGTAGAGGTATATTAAGAATTAAAACGTCGCCCTATTATTAATAATACGACTCTAGAAGCGATACATAGAAAATATTATAAATATAATAATTAGTTAGTAATCTTAGGCGGTACGCTTATATTCCGACGGTATCCAAAATCTTAAATAATCTAATTACTTTATAAGAGAGCTTTTTATTTAGTTATTTTTATATTAAGTTTTTAGTTAATAATAATATAAAGTTATTTATATTAAATAATTTCGGCTTATACTTTTTATTATAGTTATATTTTTACGCCTCGACCGCGATAGTCTATACTTTTATTAAATATTCTCTTAAAGTATTTAATTTTTTAATTCTTTTTTATACCGATAATATTTCTCTTTTATACGTCTCGCCCTCGAGACGCGGTTGATGAGATAGATTATAATTATATATAATTATAAATAGTATCTATTTTATTATCGTATACTATATATTATAATATATTTATTTTATTATAAGTAAAAGTATTACTTAGTTATTTTACTTATTTAAATAAAAGGTTCTTAAATAATATTCTAGGGTTTAATTCTAGTATTCTATCTAATTATCCGTTTATAAATAAAATATAGTATTTAAATACCTCTTAATTTTTATTAAATAATATACTTTTAATTAAAATATATTTATAAAAATAGAACCTTTATCGGAAATAATCCTATTAAAAACTCTAAACTTTAGGATAATTTTTTCGAATATTAATTTTATTAACTTTATAGAATCGATCGTTTTTATAATTAGGATATATTATAATATCTTTATATATTTATTTATAACTATAAAAACCATATTATAAATATATCCGTATTATTTATTTAGAGGTAAATTAGTAATAAAATTTATTATAATTTCTTTCTACGGCCCTGTAGGATATAGTAGAGAATTAATCTCGCTATAAAAGCGGTATCGATACACTTTAACCCGCTAGTATATATTATATATATCGATACATTTTTATATATCGGCCTTAAAAGTATTTTAGAAATATTTTTTAATGAATAACTCCGTTATCTTCTTAATACTAAAGTATCCCGCTAATATATTATTATAATATCGTTATAGTAGCTCTTCGCGGACTAATCCTTCTTTAGATATATAGATTTTATTATTATATTTAAGAATTAATATAGAATTTAAAATTTATACTTCGGCGGAACGTTAGTGATCCGCTTATATAATTTCGGCGATTTTTATTTACGAGAAGGAATTATCCTTTTATAAAGCGCGAATTATTTTAATTTTTAATAAATTTTTAATATTATAAGTCGTTTCGTAAAATATTATTAATTTAGTAATAATATATAGAATAAATAATCTATAGTCTATAGTTTTAGCGATAAGGTTAAATAGTTCCTTTATTATATTATAATTAATTTAAATAAATATTTTATTTAAACTCTTTAGAATTTCTTATCTAAATATTAACTCTTTAGGCCTAAATAAATATACTACCGAAATATATATCTTTTTTATAGTAAGCCTTAAAGACCCTAGTAACGTAAATTTTATATATATTAAGTTTTATATAATATCTACGGATATATTATTTAACGCCGGCGAAGTACTATCTATATCTAGATCTTCTATATCTACGAACGTATTTTATATTATAGTGAAAATAGGGTCTTAACTAGTACCTTTTAAATTTAATAACTTTTATTATAATATAAGTAATATATTATCTAAAAAGTTATTTTAGTCTTTATAATTAAAATAATATAAAGAATTATCGGTTAAATTACTCTTCCTAAAATAATATATAATTAAGAAATTAAAAGATAAAAATTTTATTACCTAACGCGCCTAGTAGTTATTTAGTTATTTAATATTTATAAAACTCTTTAGGTTATTATAATCGGTTAAGACTTCGACTTTATATAAATTACCCTCGAGGTAATATCGCTATTATTTAAATATTATAATAATTACGAGGAGCTTTTTATTATAAATCTTATATCGAATTTCTAAACCTTATATCTTACGGGATTAAAAAACGACGGGATATTATTCGTTATTATTTTATAATTATATTAAAATCATAACTACGGTAAAATCAGAAATATTTATTTTAATCCGAATTTTTAATTCTAGATTAAAATATACTAGAATAAGTATATACGAGAATAAATTACGAAGTAGGTAAAATATTTACTTTATTTCTTTAGATTATTTAAATAGATTGAATTTTTTACTATTTTAACTATTTTTTAATAAACCCGTTAATAGGCCTATTATCTACGAATAATAATAAATGAATCGATAATAAAAATTAATAAAGTCTAAGAATATTTATATATTATAAAAGGACTTTGGTTTTAATTAAGACTAAATTATATTAATTTTATATTCGTTTATCGATATATCTTCGGTATTTATAATAAACTTTAGAAATTTAATTAACCGAGTAAAAAACTCGTATTTCTTAAAACTCGCGAATAAAGAATATTTTTATAGGTATTCGAGTATTTATTATATATAGTTAATATACTCCTCTTTTAAATTTAAATAAATTAGGATATTATTTAGATAAATAATATAAAATATATTTATTAAGCCCGCTAACGATTTATTAATATAAATTTAAAAAGTAGTAAATATATTTATTAAACTAAAAAATATTACTATATATTTAAAAAGATTATATTATATATAAAATATTATCTTTTATTTATCGCCTTCCTTAATTCTTATTCGATAATAAAAAAAATTTAAATTAAGGTTCGTAAATTATATAGTATTATTTAAGCGATCTAGTATCTTATTAATTAAGAATAATAAATAACGATTCTTAATAATAATTTTATTAAGACCTCGGTAGTCGATATATAATTATAATCTATTATTTTTCTTTAGAATAAAAAGGATAGGAGCCTAAACGGGGTTTATAAAATATTTAATTTAACCCTTTATTAAAGTATTATCTAGATATCTCCTTAACTTTATTAATTCTAGGTTCGATAAATTATAAAGAGGCCCGTATAACGGGTTACCCTTTATATTAATTATATAATCGCCGCCTTTATATAACGGTAATCGATTTACTTCTTTATCTAAAAAGATATTATTAAAATCTATAAATTTATTAAAAAGCGTAGGCGGTACGATAATAAAACTATTAAAGAATATTATATTAATAATAATATTATCTTTCCTAACCTTATTTCTATTAATAGGATCTTAATTAAAAGGACTAACTTTAGTATAAATTAATATATATATAACTAGCTACGTTCTTAATAATTTCGTAAAATCTTTAAATAATTCTAATATATATATATATATTTAGCGCGATACCGAACCGCTAGGTATATATATTATAATTAGTTTAAATCTTTTCCTTTTCTATAACTAGTATATTTATAATAATAGGCGAGCCTTTTTTATTAATAAAATAAAAAATATTATTATACTTTTTAATTTATCCCTATAAATTAGTTAGCCGGTAGACGATATTATAGATATTATAATAATAAATAAATTACCCGTTTATTTATTTAAAAATCGGTAGTAGCTCGTTTTTAAGATACTTTAAGTTATATTATTATATAAATATTTTATTAATAATATTTATCTCCGCTCCTAGATCTTTATCTATTTTAATACGGATAATTTTTATATCGATATTAGTTAGGTTTATAATAACTTCGCTATTAATATTTATACTCGGTCGGGTTTTTATTTCTTTTTATTCCTTTAGGATAAAAACTTCTTTAAGGATTTATTATTTTTTAACTCGGCGGTATAATCGCCGATATAATTAATAATCTTTATTTTCTTTTTTAGATATTTATTAGAGTAATAGCCGAACTTATAATAATTAAAGTATTTAATATCTTTAAGGTTTTTATCGCTCGCGCGAGTCGTATATATTTTATTTATATTTTTATAACTATTATTATTAGAACCTTATCTTTTTATATTAAATTTATTTTTATTATCTCCGTTCTTTAACTCTTTTTTATACTTTTTCTAAAGTTTTAATTAATTATCTTAATTATTATCTTATATCTTAAAGTCCCGATTAAGATTACGTTTATAATATATTATAAGCGATATAAATTCGGTTCGCTTAATAGGAATACTTTAGGCTCGGTTAATTTTTTTTAAAATATCGGGTCTTAAATAAGTTATTGAATAAATTATTTATTATTATTTATTATAGGGAGGTAGTTCGGTTTCGAGGGTATTAAAATAAATATTAAAATCTTATATAAATTAATTATTCCTCTAGCGCGTATATTAATACTTAAAACTTATATTTATAACTCGGTTTAAAGGGTTTTTAATTATATTAAATAAATAATTCGTAAAGAACTTTTATATTAATATATCTATTATATAAAGTTCTTTATATTTATTTTATAACTTTTTAATTTACCTTTTTAAATAAGGTATTATATATAAAATCTTCTTTTTATTTATTCGAAAGTTTACGGGTATTAAGCGAAACGTAGTCTTTATATTATAAATCTATTTTTAATAATTTTACGGATTCTTTATATAGAAATCTTATAATTTCGATAATTATAAATTACCTTAATTTATATTAAGACTGATTTAATTATAACTTATTATCGGGCCGTTTTCGTTTTTTATATTTAATTCTTAAAGATTATTTTCGATTTCTTTCTTTCCTTTACCTACGGTAGTATATCGTAGGTTTTCGATATTCTTTTAAATTATAATAATAAAGGCCTCTTTTTCGAGGGCTTTTTATTTATATTTTAATTCTATAAATCGTTAATCTACCGTTAAATTTATATTCTTTAATAAATCTCCTATATTTTTATCTAGAGTATTAATCCCGTATAGTTTACTTTTAGGACGATTATTTCTAAAGAGATCTTTTATATTTTTAATAGATTATTATTTAAAAAGGGTTAAAAAAGATTAAAACTATTAAGTTATAATACCTAGGGTATTTATAATAATATAAATATAAATATAAAACTTTAGTAGGAAAATAATCTTTAAGTTTAAATAATAAAATTAATTTTTAAAGAATTAGAGCGAGGGCTCTAAATCTCCTATTTCTAAAAAGAGCTCCGGAGTACCGGAAATTATAATATAATACTATAATATAAATAGTATAACCACGCCGTATATTTCTTATATAGGATCTATATACTATATTTAGTAACTACTATAAAGTTAGTTTTAATATAGTATAATAGAAAAGGAAAACTAGGTATTATTTAATTATTAAATTTTTATAAATTTTTATAAAGTTCGTAAATAATATTAAAGATAAATAAAGGACTAAAAAAGATAAATAAAGATAAATAGGTAATTTTAATATAATATAATTAAATCCCCGAATTTCCCTCGATAACTTTTCTAGCGAATAAATAGGGAAGTAGGAGTTAACTTTATTTAATACTAGCCTCTATAATAATTATTTATTTATTATAATAAATAGATTCTATACTAGTCTTTATAGTAACCTAGTCTTTATAGTAATTTAATATTTATAATTAGGATTTAGTAGTAAAATTTATTTAATAAATCTTTATAATTAACGGTAACTTTCGTAACTAATATTATATTCTTTTATAATATACTCTTATACGAGCTAACTAGTTATATAATAATATATTCTAGCTCTACGTTTATAATTATACCTTTATACTTAATTAGTAATTAGCTTTATACTTATAATTTATAAATATAATAATATCTTCTAACTCTACGCTTATGATTATACTCTTTTTTATAAATAGTATATATAATTATAACCCCGCCCTCGATTTAATAATCGGCTCTATACTTATTAAGGTCTTAATTTAAAAGGATATTCTTTATAGAATTCTCGAATAAGGTTTATTAAATCCTTTAGGTACTCGACGGGCTCCTATTAATTATCCTTAAATAAATAGTCCTTCTAGGAAATAAGATAATAGAGATTACGTCGGATATATTTAGAGTCTAGGACCTCGTCGACGATATATTATCTATTATCCCCGTTATCTATAGCTTTATTTATCGTGGGTAGAGGTAGAGCGACGCGTCTCTTTATTTAATTCTTATAATATAACTCTAAAAGTAATATATAGAAAATAAAGTATATCTTTATTTAATATAATAGATATAGGAGATACGAGTTTAGGCTAGTTTCCTTAATTATTTTAAAAGAGTTTATTCTTTCGTAGTTTAGCTTTTTATAGGGTTTTTATATTTTAATATTATTTATAAAAAGCTAAACTAGGCTCCCTTTATATAAAGTTAAATACTTTTATCTTTTATTATAATATTTTATCTATTAATCCTATACCTCCGTAAGTCGGGTCCTTAGAGTTTTATAGAGTTATTCGAGTTCTTTAATTATCTCGTCGGCGTTAATATTACTATTAGCCCTTAAAGGCGCGTTAAATAATTAAAAGAATTTATTATTCTTTCCGCCGTAAATATAGAAAAAGCTATATTACGTAGTATTATATATATTATTATTATAGATATATTCCGCTAGAGTAATAAATCGTACTTAATCGTTTTATTAATAATTAATATAAACTTTAAAGTATTACTCTAGGACCTAATTAAAATATTTTATTAAACTATCTATTTATTAATAATATATAGTAGAGAGTCTATAGTTATTATTTAAGGCTTAGGTTAATATTTATTAAAAGTAGGAGATAAATAATATATTGCGGTCGCTAACGATAGACTTTAATATACTATATAATCGGAAGATTTCTTTAATAAATAGTAACGCGAATTATTTAGATATTATAAACTTCCGGTAAAGAATATAATAATATATTTTATTAAAATAATATATAACTACTATAATATAATTATTAATAATACTATCGATTAGATTTTTACTCTTAAATAAATCGGTAATAAAATCGAATATAATAACTACCTAAAGTTTATCGGGTACCGGGATAACTATTAATTCTTTATATAATGAATACTTCGGGCGCTTCGATCTCTAGTAGGTATTATAAATCTTTATATATTCTTTAATATCCTAATTTATCCGCGGCTAGTAAAATTAATATTATATAATTAATAAAGTACGTTCCCGACCTAAATATCCTACTGTTAAAGAGTCGTAGAAATTTCGAAAGATATAGAGCTTTAGGTTCTTATCCGCCGGTATATAAAACTAATTTCTTTAGAAATATAATAAGTTATTTACTTATTTGAAATCTAGGTTATTAATCTTAATAGCCGCTAAGTTAGAAGATATTATTATATTTATAAATTACAAATATAGAGCCAATTACTAATTAAATATAAAGGCGTAATTATAGGCGTAGAGTTAGAATATACTATCGTATAACTAGTTAGCTCGTATAAGAGTATATTATAAAAAAATATAATATTAGTTACGAAAGTTACCGTTAATTATAAAGATTTATTAAATGAATTTTATTACTAAATCCTAGTTATAGATATTAAATTATTATAAAGACTAGGTTATTATAAAGGCTAGTATAGGATCTATTTACTATAATAAATAAATTATTATTATAGAGGCTAGTATTAAATAAAGTTAGTTTTTACTTCCCCGTTTATTCGCTAGAAAAATTATCGAGGGAAATTCGGGGATTTAATTATATTATATTAGAATTACTTATTTATTTTTATCTACCCCTTTTAGTTCTTTCTTTACTCTTAATATTATTTACGAATTTTATAAATATTTATAAAGACTTAACGATTCAATAATACCTAGTCTTCTCTTTCTTATTAAGTATAAACTATCTTATTATATTTAATATATTAACTATAACGACCTCTTCCGTAAAAGGGCGAACCCGCTTTTAATATATATTATTTAAATAAATTATTGATATTAATAAATATATTATCTAGAGTCCGGATAATAGTAATAGAGGAGAAGATAACGATTTAAAAAATTATTTCTTTTATAATCTTATTATAATCTACGTCGTTAAAATTCTAGTAATTATTATACTAAATTAAATAATTATTAATAAAATCCTTTATATCTTTCCGAAGCGAGTTAAATTATTAAACTCGGCGATTAAAATAATTATAATAATAAAGATCTTAATAAATAGGATTAAAATATAATAACCTCTCGATTTTAATTTAATAGGATATATTATTATATAGTTAATCCGTAATTATATAGGCTACGCCCATATTTAGGATAATATAATTATATAATTCGAGAAAACGAATAAGATTATATATATTTTATACAGGGAGGAAGGTTATATATAAAATAATCTAATTATTATTATTTATTATTTAATATTTAAAGAGGGTAAATTAACGGCTTAAATAATTTTTATTTTATTCTCGTCGCCGGCCTAATTTATACCGCGCGTATTTATAAAGAACCCTCGCGATAGAATTCGCCGTTAATCTAAATCTATAAAGGACTTTAAGATAACGGAATCCTATATTATAATAATTTAAATAGATATTTAAATTAATAAAATATAAAGAATATTCGACCGTCGACTTTTATTAATATTTATAGATACCGGGGTTATAAAAAGTCGTCGGCTCTTCTTATTATTATTTATAAAATAGGATATACCTCGCTTATTACTATTATTAAATTAATAACGATAAAACGTTATCGACTTTAACGACTATTAAAATAATAAAGATAATTATAAGAATCTACGTAATATAACTAAAGAGTTTATTACTAATTATATTAATATTACGATAACGGGAGAATAATTAAATATAGTAATACTATTATAGTCTAACAGCCTAGTAAAGATTTATAATATATTTAGGATATTAATACCCCTCGTATATATTATAAAAACGGGAGATAAGATAGTTTTTAATATAATTAAATCGACTCTTATAAAGAACTTCGTTATAATTATAAAATTTTAATTCGCGGATATCCGTAAATTCTATAATAATATTAAGTTAATACGTAATAAGGTCCGATTAGAGCTCGCGGGTATAACTAGTAGGACTAAATTATTCGAATAATATAAATAATAGTTACTATATAAGATTTTACTAGTTTTAAAATAGTAGGTAAATTATTAAAAAAAGGACTCTACGGAATAAATCGTTATAAATAAGGGTATTAACGTTATTATATTTAACGACGAGGATTTTAATCTCTAAACTAGGCGTAAACAGGATATACTTTTTACGATTATATACTTTATAAAAACTATAAAACCTTAAAGAGGGGGATTATAAATAGAAAAAACTAATTATTAATTATAAAGACCCTTATAGACCTTATAGAGCTAGATAAATTAATAAAAATTAATATTTAAATAATTTAATTAGAAGTGCCCTAAATAAGTAATATATACTTTATTATAAACTTAGGCGCTTTATTTATATCTTCGAGCTCGTTTATATTCGTTATAATTTATTAGGTTATCTCGCGGCTCTTAGTTACTTTAATTAAAACTAGTTTAAAGAAGAGGACTATTATATAGAACGTATTAAACTCGTTATAGTCCGATCTCTTCGAAGATATATCCGCCGGATTCTATTTACCTAAGTAGTACTAGATTTTAAAATCGAATATAAAAAGGAATTCCGCCTAATAAGTTTATTTACGACTAAGAGTCTTAATTATAAAGAAGGATTTTAGGTTATAATAATCTATAATAATTATAATTTTATATTAAACTCCCTCGAGGTATTTTCGTTAAACCTCGAAGGAGACTACTATAATTAATAGTTTTTAATTAAGTATATTATAATTTATCTTTATAAGATTTAACTTTCGGCTATAGAAGGCGACTAGATATATATAAATATTTTCTTATTTCTACGAGTATACCCCGGATAGCGCGTAATTACTAGTATTAGTCTTAATTTATAATAGGATTAATAGGTTATAATAGATTAATAATAATATCTTAATAAAGGCGGCCTTTAATTCTCGAAATACTAGTTTTATTAAATTCGTTTATATAAAGAGAATTATAGAGTTTATAAGTTTTATAAACTCCTATACGATTTTACTATATAATTTAATAAAACGATAATAGAAATTATAAAATCCTAGGAACGATTAAATTTATTTAATTATTCTAGGTATTAACTAGTCCGAAATTATTAAAACCCTCTTTAGATTTATAGTAATATTATATAAGTTAATAATATACCCTAGGAACTTAACGGTATCGATATCGAACTCGTATTTCTTTAATTTAGCGAATAAGCCGTACTTTTTTAAAACTTCGAGAACTTCCTTTATATACCGTTCGTAGTTAATAGGGTTATCGGAGTAAATTAAAATATTATTTAAATAAACGATAACGGTTATATTTATTAAATAATATAAAGTTTTATTAATATATAATTAGAATATAAACGGGGCGTTAGCGAGTCTAAAAGATATTATATAATATTTAAATAAATTATATTTGATCTAGAAAGTTATTTTTTATTCGTTTCTTTCTTTTATTTTAATTAAATTATATACCCCTTTTAGGTCGATTTTCGTATATATTTTTACCCGATATAAACGATCGAGAATTTCCGAGATTAAGGGTATTAAGTATTTATTACGGATAATAATAATATTAAAGTCTTTATAGTTTATATAAAAATATAGGCCCTTATTCTTTTTTTTAATAAATAGGACTAAGGAGTTTATAAAGAACTTTAAATATTTAATAAAATTTAATTTCAAATTCTATTCGATATAGTTCTTTAATACGGTTAATTCCGTTTTAGAAAAATTATAGAGGGGGCCGAATAAAAGTATTATATTTAATTAAATCTTAATTATATAATTTAGGTTTCTTTAATTAAGAAGTAATTTAGTCCTAGTTTATTTATAAAATATATTTATATATTTTAAATATATAACCGGAAGTATTTTAGGGCCCGATATTTCGAAAGTAGTATAATAAATATATATAATTCCGTTTTAGGTTTTTTTATCGAAATTAGGTTATTTTAAAACTTTAATATTTCTTAATATCTAGACGAATCTTATTAACTAGTCGATAAAAAAGTTAACTTCTCATAATTATAAAAAGCCGAGAATTATATATTAACCTTTTATAAAGATAGTTCGAAATATATAATAAAATTATTAATTATCTACACCTAATTTAATTCGATATAATACGCGAGAGGATACTAGGTTAATAATACGGTTATTAATATTAATTACTTTAATAACTTTTATATTAAATAATATAATATTAAGCCCTCGGATAAAATCTTCGTCGATAAAGTTTACGATAATACTATAATTAATTAGGGTTTAAAGGGTTCATTTAATATATTAAATAATATCTAAATATTCTTTTTAAATTTAAATATCGGTCGAGATATAATCTTTAATATTATTAAAAGTAGAGGTATTTTAAAATATAAAGTATAAAGACTCCTTTTTAAAACTTTATTATAATTTAATAAATTAGTACTCGAGGTTACGCCTAAATTATTTCGAAGATAATAAATAAAAGTTATAAAATAATAGTACGTTATATACGCCTACGCCCCGTTAAAGGCGCTAGTATATTATATATACCTACGCTCCGCTACCTCTATAATATTATTATTTATCGATACGGGGTTTTAGCCTTAGTATCGCGGGGTTCTAACTTTTAGTAATTCTATATCGAGTTAATATTCCCCCGTTTTATTAGAATCTTTAGAGATTAGTTCTATTATTAAATCTAGGATTTAAAAACTATTTAGTAATAAACTCCGTAATTATTTTATATTTTTTATATTATTATTAAGCCGCTAGCTCTACGCTAGCGGCTTTAAATATTATAGTTTTAATTTTTCTAACCTTTTTAAGGAAAAGGCCTATTATTATTATAATATCGGGTTTAACCTCGGGATATCTAGAAAAATTTATTAATAATAATATTAATTAAACCCCCTCTAACGATCCCCGCTATAAAGATAATAATGAATTCGAAGGTATTATTACCCCCGAAAAGATTTTAAATATATAGTTTAAAATTATTAAAGAAGAAAACCGTCGCCTTGTATAATAATAAAAATTAGGGGTATTATAAATTAAAAATTAAAAATTATATAATCTTATTATTTCTATACCTATTAACGGAGTGTTAACGGAATTTATTATTTATAGTAGAGGTCCTTTAATTATTATATTTATTAATAGAATAATAATAAGTTTAATTACACTTAATAGAGATATCTTTATTAGGGCGAAAACGCTATACTTTAATAAAATACGTTCTTATAAGGGTACGAGCGAAGGTGAATATTTATACTAGTTCCGCGACGTAAATATTAAATTTTTAATTAGTTTTAAATATTTTACTACCGATTATTTAAGGATTATATATTATATAAACTCGTTAAAGAGTAACCTTTTAATATAGTAATATAAATACTACGATTTATATAATTTAATTAATATTATATTTAGCTTTTTTAAGAAGTTTCTTTTTAATTTAATAATAGATTTAGTTAACTATTATCTCCTCGTTTATAAGAAGTAGGAGGAAATTAAATAATAACTTTATTAAAAAGTATCGTTATTTAAGGTTTATTTTAAAGAAATAGAGGCCTAATTACCCCCGTTTTCGGAGAAGTATAAAATAAATTTCTTCTTAATTAAACTTAAACTTAAATTTAAAAATAAGATTTTTAATACCGGTAATATATTTATTTAAAGAGAAGAAATTCTTATTTAGGTTATTATATAAAAAAAGAATTTAGAATATATATAATTAATAGGTAATTTTAATTTTAATTCGGGTTCCTAGTTAAAGAACCTTAATAAAGGAAAATTTATAATAAACCGAATTATTAAATTTAATACCGGCGATAGCGCTAAATAGGTATATTTAAAAGAGAAGGGTAATAAACGTAAAATTAATACTATTAATTCTTCGTACGATAAAATTATTTATTATTATTATAGAGTAGAAGGCTATATTAAGTTAAAATATCTCAATATAAATAAACTAACTATAAACGTCGGCGCGGTATTAATAAAAAATAATTAAGTTTAATTTACGCCTTAGAAGAAAGATAAGAAAAATAATTAATAAAAATATACCCTTTTATTCTTTTTAAGGGGTAGATTACTCTTTAAAATAAAATTAAATAATTTATTACTTTAATTAACTCTAAAGTATAGATTAATTTAATTTTATAACGGTTCGTTATTAAAAACGATTTAGAATTTTATAATACTATTTTACTACTAACTAAAGTAATTAATAAATAAAGTATATATTACTATAATACGTATTAATTAAATTATTAGATAGTCGATAGTTAGGGTTAAAGGTATAAATATAATACTCTATTCTATACTATAATTTTAAAGATTTAAATATTATTCTAAGTATATTTAAATTATATTAATTAAAGATATTAATTAATTCTAAGGCGAATTAATAGCGGTTTAAAGTTAATTCTAGTAATTTATAAATTAAGGAACCGGCTAAGTTTATTAATAGTTTTAAAAATAAACCGAATATATTCGCGGTTATATACGTTACGGTAGCGCGAGGCGAATAGGAAAAACTTCCTAATTTAGAGGTTCCTAAAGAATTTATAATATTTTATAATATATTTTTTAACGAGAAGGCGAGTACCCTACCTATTTTTAAATAAAGAGATTACGTTATTAAAATAAAAATTAATAAGAAATTATTTTATAAACCTTTTTATAATTTATCTTAAACTAAGTTATCGGAGTTATAATATTATTTAGAATCTTTACTCTATAAAAACTGGATCCGTTATTTAATATCTTTAATTAGAGTATTATTCTTTTTATACCTAAAAAGGATAGTAGGCTACGTCTTTATATAGATTACTAAAGTTTAAATATAATAATTATTAAAAATCGATACCCGCTACCCTTAATTACCGAGATATTAAACCGTTTATATAGTTCTAAAATCTTTACGAAGTTAGACTTTAAGGATATTTATTATAAAATCTAGATTAAAGAAAACGATAAATAGAAAATTATTTTCTAAACTCGTTATAATTATTTTGAATATTTAGTTATACCTTTTAGGCTCGCTAACGTACCGGCGATATTTTAAATTTATATTAATTATATATTTATAAATTTAGTAGATATAATATATATAGTATATTTAGATAATATCCTAATTTATAGTATTAATCCGGCGGAGTATTAGCGGTATATTAAATAAATATTTAAATAATTATATTAATTCTAATTATTTATTAACCTTAAGAAGTATTAATTTAGTACCGAAACGGTCGAGTTTTTAAATTTTATTATATTTATTAATAGAGTAGTTATAGACCCGGAATATATTAAGACTATTAAGGAATAACCTTAACTAAAAATTTATCGGGAAGTATAAATCTTTTTAGGCTTCGTTAATTTCTATAAATAATTTATTTATAATTATTTTAATATAACTATACTATTTATTAATTTATTTAAGGGTAGTAAAGTAGGTAAAAAAGTAAATCCGTTAAAATAAATAAACGGCGCTACGGAAGCTTTTTAAATCTTACGAGATATATTCGTAAATACGCCTTTTCTACGCTATTATAATTTAATTAAATAATTATATATAAAGATAGATACTTTTAACTTTAGCCTTAATTTTATATTATTATAATAAAATAAAGATAATTATTAATACCTTATAATATTCTAATTACGGAAATTAAATCTCTTAGAATAAAATTATAAGACTTATAATTAAGAATTACTCGTTATTATAACGATAATAAAATAATAACGATACTATTTAAAAAGTAGTTTTTATTATATTAAAGTCTAAATTAATTATAATAACTTAAAGGATTTTATAAAATAGAAGGAGTTAAATTTTAGATAGGCCCGTTAAGTATTTAAATTAATTATTTATAACTTTAAGATCTTTTATCGAGCTAGAAAATTAAATCTTATTAATATACCGTCGCGGCGCCTTAATTATAAGGGAGTATCGTCGTTAAATATTAAATTATTATTAATACTTTAGAATAAACTTACTCTTTAAACTAGTAGTTAGTTATCGGAAAAAAATAAGGAAGTAAAGATAGTTATAATCTTTACTTTTTAAATTATAAAATTAAGAGTAATAATTCTAAGGCGGGATATTATAGTAGTATTTAAAATTATATATAATAATCTTAAAAGGCCTATTAAAACTTTAATTCGGGAACTATAAATCTATAATAATTAAATAAACTTTTTTCGAACTAGAGCGAATACGTTAAAGGACCGCCGTTATATAAAGAATAAAGTATAGGCTATAAACTCCGAGGGACTATTAAGATATAATAGTCGCTTTTATATATTAAAGGATAAAGCTCTAAAGGAAGAGTTTATAAAGAAATATTATAATAATTCTTTAATAAGTTATTTTAGCGCTATAAAGTCGTATAAATTATTTACCCGAAATTTTTTTTAGGAGGGTAACCTAAAGTAAATTATAAACTATATTAAAATTTACGATATATATTAGCGGACGAAGGCGCCGCGATATTATTTATATAACGAATTAAATTCGCTTCTTATTATTATTTAATTTTAGAAGGAGATTTTTATAGATTTTATAATTAATTTACCGCCTAATAAATATAGAGGTACTATTTATAACGTTATTTTTATCGTTATAAATCGATTTATTAAAATAATTAAATATATATTTATAATTATTAAAATCGATACCGTTTAACTAGCGGAAGTATTTTATTTTAAAATTATTTATCGTTATAGTATACTTAATAATATCGTTAATAATAGAGGCTCTATTTTTATAAACGCCTTCTAGTCGGTTATATATTTTTATTCGAAAATTAAATAATATTTAAATATTATCTTTTATCTTTAAACGAATAGGTAAATAAAGCGCTAAAATTAAATATTAAAGTATTATTTATATATATTTATTAATAATAAATAAACTAATTAAGCTAGATTACTATTTATAGTAGAATTTTTAATAAATAATAATTAAAGTACTATTATCGGAACGATGTCGTTTTTCTATATATATAATTATTATTCTAAAATCCGTTAAGAGGTCGAGGACGATTCTAGGGAAAGAAGGGTACTAGTTATAAATAATAAAATATAATAATTATAAACTTTAAAGAATAAAGTTACGGAGTATTTTTAAAGCGCTACCGAGTACTAAATTAAATAGTATAATAAAACGTATAAACTATAAAGTTATAAAGTTAGCGATTTAATTATATTAATAATAAAAAACTTAAAGTAAAAGCGCCTAAATAAGAAATTATCCTATAAGTTTATAAGGCTCTTTAAGATTATTAATAAAATATAAATATAAATTTACCGCCTATTACTATCTTTTATATATAGAATTTATAATACCTTTTATATATCGTTATTTAAATTATATTATCTTCGCGATTATATTAATACGGCGGAATCTTTTATATAAACTCTCGAACTTATTAATAATAATAAACTATAAAAGATAGAAGAGGTAATTAATAAAATTAAGAATAAAGAAGATATCTAGTATAAAGTTAAATAAACTAGTTAAAGCGAAGAATATAATTAATAATTATTAAACGAAGAGTTTATTAATATTAATAAATTAATTAAAGCCTTTAAATAGGCGGGTAGTAAATATAAATATATAAATATAATTAAAGAGGTTACCTAGCCGTATAAAATAATAAAACGGAGTAAACGGAGCCGATATTAAAAGTAAATATTATTATTTTTATATTAATATTTATATAACGGATATTCTCCTTTATATTTATAACTTTATTATATAGTTTTAGGGTATAACTAAATTTAATTTATTATTAAACTATTTAGGTACGATAACGATAAGATATTATATTTATAAAAATATTTTTATTTTAAATATAATCTATATAGACGCCTAGAATATATTATTAAATAATATATTTAGGTAAGTTTAGTTAGCGCCGATTTAAGAAAAAAAGAATTCGCTATCGCTATTATATTATACGAAAGATTTAGTTATTATTAGAATTATTAGAAGAAGATATAGTTTTTTTAATATAATTTTTAAGGATATTATCTTCCTCGGGACTCTTTAGGTCCCGTTTATACTAACGGAAATTTTCAGTCTCTTTTTTAAAAACTTTATTCATCGCCTTTAATTCCTTAATATACTAGTTCGCCGCTATTAATTAATTTTATAAATTAATAATTATAGTAGAGGTTTACCTACTAGTTATTATTATTTTATTATATACTTTATATTACTAGGTAATTTCTTTATTTATTAATTTATATTTACGTTCTTCTTTAGGAGTCCTATTACTAATACGGGTATATTAATATATAAATCTTTTTACTTTCCTTTAGAAAGGTTTAGAGATTTATTATTATTAATATATACTATTTTAAAGTTTACGGTTATAATTTACTTTTATATAATAGTCGATTCCGTAGCGATTAATATAATAAAGTATATAAGAAGGGGACGTACCTCGAATATAATTATTATTAAATTAATAAAAATAGACCCGGTAAAGGAGCTATAAAGTATAATAAACTATTATTATAATTAATATTACGTAGTCGCGCTAATAGCGGACTAGTTATATTTACTGGTATATTTATAGCTAAAATAATTAATATAAATAAATTAATACTATCGGTAAATAAGAGTTATTTATAGAGTTAGAAGAAAGTTATATATAACGAGAGTATTATCTATATATTAATTATAATACTAGAATACTATTATAAAGCTAGAGTAATAATATATAAAAAAGACTAAAGAAGTTACGAAAAGAGAAAATAAATAGGCGAGCGAGTTTATTTTAATAATAAACCGTCGCGTTAAATATTTTATTATTATTATATATTGATACGCGCCTCCGCTCCGCTACCTCGTTTTTATTAATAAATATAATCGTTATTATAGTAGTTATATTATTATTAATCTCCCGGTATAATATTAAGGTTATATTATTTATATATAATATCTTACTACTAGTATGTTTTATAATATAGTAGGAGTATATAGTAAAGGTAACTACCGTTATTCCGTTATTAATACTATAAGTACTATAAGAATAATCTAATATACTATATTTACTACGAGTACTATAAGCGCTATAAAAATAATAGTATATACTATTTCGCTCCGTTACTATTATATATAATAGTACTATAGGGACGAAAGAAATATTATTTAATTAATTATTATTACTATATATTAACGCTATAAGAATAGCTTTATAAATATATTATTTATTTACTACTAATACTACTATATAGTAGAGGTAGTTTAGTAGTATTACTCTTCCGCTACTAGTATTATATAATAATACTATAGGAAATAGTTTTGTATTATTCCGCGATTAATACTATATATTAACGTTATAGGACCGATAGTATAAATTAGAAAACTCTTTTCCTTTATTTCCCTTAGAGGGTTTAAAGGTTTTTTAATAAACTTCGTAATTTAATTAAATATTATTCCGTAACTAGTATTATAGGTATTAAAGAATTAGGTATATAGCCTTATATTTAGGTTATTATATAATAACGTTATTATATTAAATAACTTTTTTCTCTTATTTCTCTTAAGGAGTTTAAAGATTTTTTAATAAATATTTTTTAATTAAAGTATTTAAGTACCTAGGGACTAGGGCTTAAAGAGAGAGGTAATTATAAAATAGTAATATATTATATATACTTACGCCCCGTTAAAGACGTTAGTACGTTATATATACCTACGCTCCGCTACCTTTATAATATTATTATTTATCGATATAGGGTTCTAGCTTTAATATCGCGGGGTTCTAACTTTTAATAATTTTATATCGAGTTAATATTCCCCCGTTTTATTAAAATCCTTAGAGATTAATTTTATTATTAAATCTAGGATTTAAAAATTATTTAATAATAAACCCCGTAACTACTTTACGTCTTTTATATTATTATTAAATTACTAGCTCTACGCTAGCGGCCTTAGGTATTATAAAAGTCCTAAGTTAATAAATTATTTTTTAAAACTCCTATAACCCGTAATATCGCCTTAGATATTACGGGTATACGTTTTTTATATATAAATAATTAATAGAATTAAGGATATATTTCTCTATTTAATAATTTTTTTTATTATAATATATATCGGTATCGGTTTCTCGGCGTTTCTTCCGGTAGTCTCTATAAATATCCGATTATTTATTACTATTAAGGGGTAATAATTTAAAAGGGTTATTTCCGCGATTATATAAAAGAGACCGGCTAGGTATTAAATTGTTCGTAAACCGGACTTTTTTCTAATAATTATAATTAATCTTTTCTCGGTCCTTAAAGATTCGTTTATTAATTTTAATATAATTTTTAATTTATTAAATTATTTTCTTAAATCTTATAAAAGTATCCGGTAGTTTATTTCGGGATTAATAAATATAATTTAATATCTTTATTATTAACTTCCGACGGAAGGCGTAGTAGATAATTAAATTATTCTACGAAAAATCTATAATAATAATTTCGAAACGATTAATGAAATCCTATATCGATTCGTTTTATTTTATTTAGATATACTTTTATCTTAAACTCTATATCGAGCTCTACGTCTTTAATTAAATAATTCTTTAGTAGTTAAATTTATAGTAGGTCCTAATCCTCGAAAGTACTTTTATAACCCAATAACTTTATTAATTATATCCGGGTTTTAATTTTAGATCCGAGGTAGGTATAAATTATAAAGACCTATATATCTAGCCCGTTAATAATCTATAGGTTAAAGAAATCGTTTATATCGATAATTTATAAACGGACGTCTATCGGAGGCCCTATAAAAATAGGTAGTTCGTTATATTTAATTTTTCTTTCTCGACCCTAAGAGGGTATCGAGGCTTAGGTTAATACTATAGTATTATTAATTCTTATAGTAGTTCTCGGGGCTAGTTTTTTTAGGTTTATTAATAATCTCCCTTATTAAAAGAATATCGTTATATATAAGATTACTTCCGTCTCTAATATATAAATTCGATCGAGTAATTATCGAGTTATATTTTATAAAATAGTATAAGAAGCGATAAAAGTATTCCTAGTAAATTTTTGTAAAGGTTAACGGGCCTAAATAAACTAGTATTAATAATATTTATAGTCATTTTATAATCGTATTAGAGAAGAGGATAGAGTAGGGAAGTTTTATTTTAGTTTTAAAAATAGAATTATTACTATTCTTTAAGTCGGCCGTAGTAACGGTTATCTCGTTTAATAAATTATTTTAGATAATTTAGAGTAAGCCGAGCTTCTATTATAAAAAGAATTAATATAATAAGATATATATTACTCGCTTAGAGTACTTCTAGTTAAGTTATTTAAATATTAATTCTTATTAGTTTATCTAGCTCTATAAGGTCTATAAAGGCTTTTATAGTTAATAACTAACTCCTTCCGTTTATACCTAGAAATAGATATAATTTATTAATTTATTTCTCTATTATCCCGCTTTATATTATAAAGATTTAACGGCTAGAGTATTTATAATATTATATATATTCGGGGTAGTAGCGTTTACCCGATTTTTTAATAATATAAATCTAGTTATATTATTTACTCTCGAATAAATTATTATCCGAGAAAATTACTTTTATCTAGTCTTTTATCGTTTAATATAAATATTTATATATTTATTTAAATCTTTTCTTTTTATTTATCTAAGAAATAAATAGTTTTAAGTAAATAATATAATAATAGAAATTAACTTTACGAAATATCTATTAAATAGTCGATATAAACGCGTTTATCCTAAGATTTATAGTTAATTTTATATAGTTATCTCGTCTTCTATTAATATTATTGATAATAATAATTATAAATTATTATAGAGTTTTAGGGTTAATCTTTTACGGCGCTTTTAAAATAAGATTTTTATTATAAATTAATACTCCGGATTTAAGAGTTCTTCTAATTATTAATATATTTAAAAATACTAGTAGCGTCGCGGATTTTAAGGATAATAAAGTAGAATATAATATTTAAATTAATAAAATATTTACGTTATAAGGTTATTAAATACTTTTAAAATATATAAAATTCTATTTTATTAATAGTATATAAGAGAGTTAAAGAGGAAAACGCGAAAATTCGCGTATATTCGTTATTTAAAATAACGTATACGAGTATCTATCCTCCCTAGACCTTGAAAGTATTTTTATAAATATAGTTAAGATTATTTACTCTACTATATAGGTTATTAAAATAGATAATAGGCGCGAGGGTCACGGAGCCGAGTATTAAATCAAATTTATTCAGGGCGAAGTATTTAATATTATATATTTAATTTAAATTATTTTTAAGTATTTCGTAGAGGACGGATAGAGATAGATTCTATTTTATTAATAATAATAAAACCCCTTTATTTATAGACCCCTCCCTATATAAATTTAGTTTAACTCTAGTTCTATAATTTATATTTAGTAAATTAAAGTCTTTTTAATATTTTTTCTCTAATTTCTCGACTTTAATACTTTATTATTTATTATTAAATAAATTAAATTAACGGACGTCGTACCCCTAGTATACTTTTATAGTATATAACTAGCCTATAAAACGTATATATAGTAATTTTATTATTCGAATACTACCTCGTCGTTATATTAAAATATAGTTACTTTAATAATAAAATATTAATAATATAAAAGATATTAATTATTTATAGAGGATTTGGCTCTAATATACTAGAATCTAGCCAAGGCGCTAGTCCTATTATAGAAGTACCGAGGTTTAGTTTAGTAATATTTATACTAGAATCTACCCCGTAATAGAATATTTATTTAAAAAGAAAGACGTTAACGCTTTTATTAATATACTAATAAAAGTAATAATACAAGTAGCGTCTATATATAGAAAATTAATAGAGTAAGTAAATATATTAGTATATCTCTAGTTTTTAAATAGTCGGTGCGGGGTAGCCGCGGGAATATTATAAAGTTTTAAAATTTAGTATAGAGCCGTAAAACTAAATATTAAAATCGCGACGGCGAGGTAAAGTAATAGAGAGGTATAGAGATAACGTAAATAACTAGGGGTAATAATTATAGTATTAATAAAATAGAGGAGTAAGTATTTAATATTATAAAAATATTAATAGTAAAGAACTAGGGTCCTAAATAGTCGGTTTCTTTATATATAAAAGTGAGGTCTTGGCGCAAATCCATGGCCTTAGCGTAGTTTTTAAATAACTAGCGATTTTTAAAAATAGTCGTTTACTAATATTTTTAAAATTAAAACTATTTTAGCGCGAAGCTAGTCCCGATCTAACTAGACTAGAAACTAAGTTATTAAGGTTTATATTATAGAATTAAATATATTTACCCCTAGTAGGCTAGTTAAGAGTTATATTATTATTATTAAATAAATATATTAAATATAATTAAGGCTAGTTATATTAACGTAGATAGAAGTTAATTAACTCGAAGAATAAAACTATATAAATATTAGTTTATAACGAGGTAGGTATAAATAAGAGGTATAATAATTTAATAAATAATTATTTACTTCGAGGGCCTAGTAAAGAGCTCGTAAACTCGTCGAGTAATAATATATTATAAATAAATAATACTAGAAATCGAAATACTATATTTTAATATTTATTAATAAATAAATAAAATAAAATAAAATAATTAACGAAGTAGATATTAATAAATAAAGCGAATAAAGATCTTAATAAATAATATACTAAGTAACTATATATAATAAATATATTAAGGGGTTAATTTCTTCTAGGGTAGAATTTCTAAAAAAGAGTTTTTTCTATAATTTAGTAAATAGTTACGGAGTTAGTTCGTTCGAGGACCTAATAAAAGATTTAAATAACTCGTCGATAAAGAAGAGCCTGAATAAATAATATATTTAATATTATATATAAATAATTCTCACGGTAGAAGTATTAAACTAGTATTAAGACTTTAAAAGAAAACTAAAAAACTAGTATATAAACGAAAGCGTTTTATAGAGGTAAAAGATATTCGATATATACCGTTACTATTATTTATTAAAATATAGTTACTTTAATAGTAAAATATTAATAATATAAAAGATATTAATTATCTATAGAGGATTTGGCTCTAATATACTAGAATTTAATTAAAATACTAGTTTTATTATAGAAGTACCGAGGTTTAGTTTAGTAATACTTATATTAGAGTCTACCCCGTGACACGTCGCTAAGATATTACTCTCGGCTTAATAGGAGGATTTTTCCTATTCTATTTTATTTTACTTTACCCGAATTTATAGGCTATATTCAGGCCTAATCTATACTAAATAAACGATGACGTAGCTGTCTATCTTATAGCTATATTTTATACTCTTTCTAGGCTTTGGTTTCTACTATTTATAATATAGATACCGTTTACTCGAGGTACGGAGAAGGCTTCAAGGGATCGGGCTGGCGACGGCGAGTAGGGTAACGGTAAGAGTACCTAATACGATAGTTATATTACCGATAACGGCGATAACGATGGCGTCAAGTATTGGCGACGACGAGGTAGTTGTTGTTGATATCCATGGGGTCTATGGAATGGGTCTACCGTTAGTAAAGTGGGGTCTATCCCTATCCGTCCCCATTTCGTGAGCCTAGACTAGGTCAGAAAGCCATGTTGGGTGCCTAAGCCGAGCGCATTCTGCGCGTCCTAGCACTCAAGACTGCCACTTATATTGACAGCCAGCCTGGCCCATTCCATTCGCATCTATGATCATATTTAATCGGCTTCACGACATGGCGCATGAACAAGCATATAACGCTAGTGCCAGGCTCAACGCATTTCACTCCAACACCTCGCTAATGCCCCGTGATTGTCTTCGCATGTCTAGAATCACTCACTCAAAGAATTCCTAATTTCTCCTATAATTTTGACCTGACCCCTTCCAAACGGAATTTGACATCCTTCAGCACCTTACTCGAAGGTTTCCAATCGTCGAATTGTTGTATCAGCTGAATTATTTCGCCGTAAAGTTCTGTCCTCACGTAGTCCTCCTCCAGCAAGCCGCGCATCGCGAACGGCAAGATGTAAGGATTTTGTGTCGCAGATGCAATTTCGCGATGAACCTGAATGGATATCGCACCGAGGGAGGTAGTCTCGAGGGCATGTTCCACAGCCAGGTAATAAACGGCTTCATCATCGTAGATCCTCGAATGACCTTCCCCGCCATAAAGACTACCTGCTAGTGGAGTGCTCAGCTCACGAATCAGACCGTGATCCGAAATCCCGAGGTTGCGAAGTCTCAACGCGAAGCCCACTAGGTGGGTGAGAAAGTCAGGGGCATGGACCCTGCCATTAACGAAGACGGCTCGATAGATGTACGGGTGGTTGACTTCACCGAATGTCGAGGACTATGTGCTCTTGTTAATGATCTTTCGAAGCAGATTGGAGGGACGACTTTCTTACCTCAAGCGACACGAGTTGATCGTCTATACTGCCAATATAGAGGATCTTGACACCAAACTTCAAAGCAGCGTCCAGCGCTGCCACATAGTCCTTTGAAACTTGGCTGTCTGGCCGTGCGAAATCAAACAACTCTCCGGCCGACCCACTCATCCATCGAGACTTATAGTCCGCGAAAGGTCCAAGGTTGACGCCTGCCATTGCACAGACCCCTATCTTCGCAGAATTAACACATCCAAATGCGATGAGCTTCGCCACCAGCATCATAGCAACCGGGACACCTTGACTGTGGCATGCGATCATTACAAAATCAGCTCTTTGGATTTTGCCGATCCAGTTGAGCATGAGTTTCCAAAGAAGTTCGATACGTTCTGCGATCTTACCCTCGCCTTCCAGCGCCACCTTTTCGATTTCGCAAGAGTAGCCCTGGTTTTGCGTCCATTGCTGGATAGCACCGGCTGCGCTATTGGCAAATCTGATAGAGGTTCCAGTTGGCTGACCTAGGACTGAGCGTATCAAGGGAGCGGGAAAGTAGCCATGAACACCCTAAGCATGAGTCATTAGTAATGCACTAATAGCGTTTGGTGTGGTAACTTCAAGCGAGCTTACAATAGCTAAAGCTCTTCTGATCCTTGGTGGACTCGTCACGATTTCGACGTGCTTCGTGTTTGAGGATGGGCTCAATTGCAAAAAGCGACCCAACTGCTGTAACAAGCTGGGTCTTCCTACCAAGCCATATGTGCGCCTAAATGATGGAAGGAGTAAGTTTTCAGGTATTCGTTTCGCCTTAGATCCTGCTTCAGCCGTACTTTTTGCTTTACGAATTGCAGCACCAGCGTCGGGTGTGCCATCCTTCTTTTTATCTCGATCAGCACAAGTAGACATCTTGGTACTGTCAGATGCCTCGAACGATTGTGGCCTCTGCCTTTTCTCAACTTTGTTTGGGACACCCCTGGCTTCATCCACGACTGCATCTTCCGGCTTGGACTGCGACGGAAAATCGGTAAGCGCCAGCTCTCCTACATTACTCCCAGACTGTGCTTTTCCGTCCTTGTCCTTTGATTGGTCTCTCGACCAGAATGCCCAGCCGTACGATTTCCCAGTATCTGCAGGCTGCGAAGGAGGTCTGGGAGTGGCTATGAGGTCTGCTTTAGTTTCATCAGTTTTGTTACCCAAAGATTCCGACGAAGTTGAGCCCCCGGCTGTGTTAGTAGCTCCGCCAGTGGCGCTCGCAGCAGAAGTAGTGGATGTTTGCGTAGTTGCATTGCCCCATAGGCTGAGCCATGATCGTGGAGGCGCTTCTTCCTGTGTTTTCGGCGATGCAGGACTTGGATCTGAATTCCTTCGCTGCTTCGTGGGAAGCGTAGGCGAACCTGTAGGCGGCTCTAACATAGTACTCTGTGGACGATCTTTAGCTCCGTCACTAGTTCCCTCATGCTCGGAACCGGGCTTCGTGACAGTCTGGTTGGGGTCTCTTGCTTGCTCAGCCTTAGAAAACCAATTCAACCAGCTAGCAGAATCGCTAATAGTTTTGGCATCCTCGAATGGTCTATCTTTTGGTTTCGAATCTGTGTCATCCGTCGCTGGCAACTTATCGTCAGAAAGGGTGATTTCAGTTTTCTCTTCTTGTGAGGCCATTTTGGGTTCAATCAACGGTTTTCCGTCTTGTGCTGTTCCCTCGCCGTCCTTCGACGCTCGTCTCTCCTTTGTGGCACCATTTGTGGGGCTCGTAGTATCCGATGAGATGTTGAGCTTCGTTGTGGTAGCAGCTAGTGGTAAGGATCTGCTAGAGCTTCCTATAGTTCGTGACAGGTATACCGCGGGGGCCTTGAGTGGAGTCGAAGAGAGCTGAGGAGTATGAGCCCGCGCTGATGCTACAACGTCAGAAGCTGCTCCTCCAGCCGCCGATATGCTTTCCTTCGCAACTTGGGTTACCGGGGTAGCTTTGTTCCCACGAGGCCAGGTGCCGCCATACCAGCTTCTGCTTGATCGAGGCTTGGAAAGAGTCAGTCGGTTTCCAGACACCCCGATTCTGGCCTACTGTCTGGATAGGCACTCACAGTACTTGTCCCATCTTGCGCGTTTTCGGTAGGCTCGGCGAGGTTAGCTCTCTCCGTTGGTGCAATCTGCTCAGGATTCGGCTTAGGCCCTTCTGAAATTTGCGGCTCTCTTCCTTGAGCTTGAGAGGCTGATTGTGATTGTGATTGTGCATCCGTATCTGCTTCTGCCTGGGGGGGGTTTGGCTTTGAGCGCTTTCGAGGTGGCATGAAGTGCAGGCTCTGCCAACCTGTTGAATTTTTCTAGATGTTCTTGTAGTCTGATCTAAGTCTTCCCCATATATGCCTTTCAACAGCAAATGTTGTGAGCTCTGAACTTGGTGGATTGAATGAGGATCATGCTCGGCCCTCGGGCATGGTGACTTCGCTCTGGGCTCAACCCTACCCGTACCGCTAGCCTTGACATTTCTCGGCGTGGGGTTCACCACCCACAAAGATCGGATCGGCTTTTTGCCCGCCGTGTGTTTCCTCCACCAAACACCAACTATCATGGGTATCCAAAAGAAGGTGAGTTTTGTGCAATAAGATACAGGTAAACAATGCTGATCCGATCTCTTGCAGTCAGCGAAAGGCCGGTTGGACAAGTGGTATAAACTTGCTAAAGAGAAAGGATACAGAGCCAGGGCGGCTTTCAAACTCATACAGCTCAATCGAAAGTATGGCTTCCTTGAAAAAAGCAAGGTCCTCTTGGATCTTTGCGCCGCTCCAGGATCCTGGTGCCAGGTCGCCGCAGAGACTATGCCTGCTAATAGCATGATCGTCGGAGTGGATCTCACGCCCATCAAGCCCATACCAAGAACCATAACCTTCCAGAGTGACATAACTACGGACAAGTGTCGAGCTACCATCAGACAGCACTTTAAAACCTGGAAAGCAGATACCGTCTTGCACGATGGAGCCCCAAACGTTGGCACAGCCTGGGTCCAAGATGCGTTTTCACAAGCGGAGTTAGCTCTACAGGCTCTCAAACTCGCTACAGAGTTTTTGATCGAGGGTGGAACCTTTGTAACGAAAGTCTTCCGGTCTAAGGACTATAACGCTCTTCTATGGGTATTCAACCAGCTGTTCGCAAGGGTCGAAGCCACGAAACCCCCGTCATCAAGAAATGTCTCTGCGGAAATCTTCGTCGTATGTCGTGGGTTCAAGGCGCCTAAGAGAATTGACCCAAAGTTCCTTGACCCTCGATCAGTCTTTGCAGAGCTTACGGATCCAACACCGAACAACGAGGCCAAGGTCTTTAATCCAGAAAAAAAGAAGCGGAAGCGGGAGGGTTATGAGGAAGGAGACTACATACAGTTTAAGGAGGCGCCTGCGAGTGATTTTATTCAGACCACTGATCCTATTGCAATCCTCGGAAGCCGGAACAAGTTGTCCTTTGATCAGCAGAAGAACGGGGATATCGCTCTCGCAGCGTTAGACAAGCTACCAGAAACAACAGATGAGATCAGGCAGTGCTGTATGGACTTGAAGGTCTTGGGGCGCAAAGAGTTTCGCATGCTGTTGAGATGGAGAATGAAGGCCCGTGAGGTCTTTGGCTTTGCGACCAAGAAGAAGCCGAGCGAAGATGCTGGAGATGAGGTCGCAGAGGTGACCCCCATGGACGAGGAGCTTCAGATTCAAAAGGACTTGCAAAGGCTCAACGAAAATGAAACCTCGCGGAAGAAGAGAGAAAGAAGACGGGAAAATGAGAGAAAGCACAAAGAGATCGTGCGCATGAACATGCATATGACAACTCCTACTGAAATAGGTCTGGAGCAGAGAGGGCCGAATGGCGAGGACTCTATGTTTGCACTTGCCGCCGTGGACAAAGCCGGAGCAATCGAGAAAATTGCAAGAGGCAAGATGGGGGTGCATGTTCAACTTAAAGCACAGTCAGACGTAGACGACGATAAAGATGGGGAAAGTGATGCAGAGGAAGACAAACTAGATATTGAGTTGGATGCCTTGTATTCTCAATATCAGGAGCGAAAGTCAGACGCTGACGCCAAGTTCCGAGCCAAGAAAGCGCGGAAAGAAACGACGGATGGCGATTGGGAAGGGTTCCAGGACCACGAGCAGAGTAGCGACGAAGATTTTGAGCAAGATCAAAGCAGTGATGATTCTTCGGAGGAAGGTGACCAAGGTGATGATTCTAAAAGCCTCCTTTTCCCAAGGCACGACTCACTTAAAGGTCAAGCTGGCCTTACGCGAAGAGCCGTCACTTTCTTCGAGCAGGATATATTCAAAGATATAGGCGATCTTGGTGCGGAAGAGGAACATGACAGTGCCGTCCATCTTGAGGACGATGAGACAGACGACAGTCAGGCAGCTATGTTTGCAAAAGCTTCAGGTGCCAGGCAACCAAAGCTGTCGTCGACGATTATACGTCCCAAAGACATAGCCGTAAACCCTCAAAGGATTGGGGGAGGAGACGAGAGTGAGAAAGAGACCAAGAGCATTGAAGAGGAAGAAGAAGAAGAAGATGACGATGACGAGGATGACGGCGTTTTCGAAGTGGTGAATTCAGGGGAAAACGACTGGGAGGCCCAGGGCGAACCACGGAAGGGCGGACGTCTGGACATTGACATAATTACAGCGGAAGCTATGACACTAGCTCAACAAGTTGCTTCAGGAGAGAAATCTACCTACGATCTGATGGACGAAGGGTTCAACAAATATACCTTTCGGGATACCGATGGTCTTCCAGAGTGGTTCTTAGACGACGAAGGCAAACATAGCAAGCCACATCGACCGATAAGCGCTGCGGGTGCCGCAGCTATCAAGGAAAAGCTTCGCGCTCTCAATGCGCGCCCCATCAAAAAGGTTCGAGAGGCCAAGGAACGCAAGAAGTTCAAGGCTGCCCAAAGACTAGAGAAGCTCCGGAAGAAGTCTGCGCTCGTTGCGGATGATGAGGGTATTTCGGAGAAAGACAAGGCCCAAAATATAGTAAAAATGATGAGCAAGGCTGCAAAGAAGAAGCCTAAACAGCAGGTGAAGCTAGTCGTGGCTAAGGGTGGCAATAGAGGTATATCGGGGCGTCCGCGTGGTGTGAAGGGTAAATATAAGATCGTAGATGCTCGACTGAAGAAGGATGTCCGAGCAGAAAAGAGGCTGGCCAAGAAAAAGCGATGAGACGTAAACGCTAGCACAGTAGCACTGAGATATACACATCTAGACTTGTTTCATGGCACGCTTTGATCTATCTCATCGGGTTCAATTTTGTCTGCTACAGCCCATGCCATGTTCCGAACGAACGAGTTGGAAGCATAAAAGGTCCCATCGAAATCCATATCGTACCCTGCTAACTCGTAAGCCCTGACTGATGAGAGCATGTTGCTTCATGGTATCGACGTACAATAATTCACACTACAGCATAGACCCTCCTTTGAGTTTCTTTGATAGACTTGGTGGTACCTCTTCTGGTCAATTCTCAGAAATCTTGGTACCGTCAGCAAGGCACTTACCAACAGGCAGGTAAGTAGAGCATATCCCCTGGTTCCAGTCCCACACGAATTGGTCGACTCCGGTGCGAAAACACTGTCGTGTGCTGATCTGACTTATCAGGATCCCAGATTGCGCAAGGCACTTGAACTGGAGGGTCATCTGGGATTAATTCCATGGTCTCGCTGTAGGTAGCACTGAATAGGAATTGCTCGTTGACACAGGCGATCTCAAGTGGCGGCAAAAGAACGAAGTCTTTACCACCGAGTATCTGACAGTAGACGTTCTCATAGTTATCCCTGTGCAGTGCGGTGGCGCTGTAACTGTTTCCTATCCAGAGGTTGACTGCGTCCGGTTTTCGTTGCAGTGCTATTGAAGCCCAACGGATGTCCGGCTCCACATCTTGGTATAGTTTGAGGTATTCGCCGCGAAGATTGTCGTTTTCTGGGGTCCCAGTGTCAGTGGACCTCTCCGTGACTTTTAGAGTAAATATACGTGTTTGAGAATACTTGACGTTCCAGTCAACTGCGTGCTGCAGGCTTTGGTCTTGTAGGTAGTAGAGGAAATGAGAGAATGGCTCATTGACCTCCCAAGGTTTTACAAAGTACTTCTGGCGATCCTTGGGGTTCTCTGCTGCCGAGTCCGCGTTACTTTGCAATAATTAGTTGTCGATTCTTTGCCCCACTCATATGTCTGCTAGACAGACCCATGAGGTGTAGTAGCAACGTTCACTGGAGTATCCTCCATGACCCCTCGTAGATAGGCTGCATTCCATTTTCGCGTAGCTTGCCAGGTAGAGCATCCTCCACGTAGTTTGAATGGTCGGTTCTTGGCCACAAATCTCATGAAATCAAGTGGTGAGACTTCTTGCAGCTCTTCTATATCGCCATTGAGTTCATGGTATGTGACGAGCATTTCTGCAGTAGCAGCGTTGGCCATTGTAGGCGAGTACTCTTATCAAGACTACCTTATATCTCAAGGGAATTGTAGCATCATATTCGTGCCATGCTGATTGTGGAGTGGTCGAAAATTGGTTGAAATGTGGCCAGGCAACTTGACCAACACACGTATCAGCGGGGGGCAAGACACAAGCGTAAGACGCAAGAGTAGTGGAATTGATGCGTTTCTCGTGAGTTGAGAACTTTTTTGGGGACCACAGCAGCTGCAATGGGCAATGGGCAATGGGCAACGGTGTACTTATATGAAATGAACCGCCAATACCTATTTTGAAGGCAGCTAGATCGCACGTGATGCTGTGATCTCGGGCTGATTCTGATCGAGATCCCGATCCCGATAGATATCCGGTAAGGTGATTACGGGCAGCAGCTTGAGGACACCTTAGTGGCTCGCTTAGCACTAAGGTAAGCGCGGGTCGCGTAATTCAATAATATGAACTTATGAAGTGAGATTTGAGAATGACTACCCTGTAGCGTTTTAGACGTGGAGCATCTCAAACAATTCAAACAACGCTGGCTCGAGAAGCTAAGTATGATGTTTCAATTCTTGCGACAATCCAAATCGAAAGCCATACATCCGCCAGAATATAAGATAGGTGAAAATGTCTGGGATATTCCTTTACTTCCATACACTGATTGCTTCGTCTCCCTGTCTCCTGCATCCTGCTCCATGATGTATTTCATCACTATCATCATCTCGTCAATCCTCGCCCTGACCGTCACCGCTATTCCTACAGCTTCTCCACCTGCAGGTGGTGATCAATGCGGACCTACAGTTCAAATTCCCAGCGACCCTAAGGAAACATGCTCTGCTGGGCCTTCCCCCATTAGTCTTGGGTCAAGCGCGACTTTCGGCATCGCTCCCCTGAGCAATGGCAAGTTCAAAAACTTCGATAAGACCATATGTGGTCCGGTTGTTACCACAATCTGCAACATAATGGCCAACTCGAGCACCATGAACGGGACTTGGTATTTCTCAACAAGTCATGTACCCTTCAACAACAGAGACCAAGCCTGCCAAATGGGGTTCTACCTTCCCAGTGACCCCGGGGCTGCTCCGAGGCCATTGCCGCCCCAATGCCAGAACATCTTTAGTAGCATTCAAAGTGCCTTCACCTGGGGGTCGACCCGAATGATTTCAGACTGGTACGGAGCTACCGTGAACTTGAAAGTAAACCCGGCTACTGGGCTCGGTCAATTTCCTCTGCCTGGTGGATCTGGCACTGGTGAGCAAGCTCCCTAATGTGGTTCTGTGTATATTTTACTGACTGCTGAGTAGGTGAAGCTGTAAATGCCGGATATCCGAGTTATGTCCTCAACACTCAGCAAAATTGAAATTTCATATGCAACGGGGTACTCAACAATCAATACCAAATAATTCAGAAGCCTATAGCCCAGGCGCAAAGTTATCACTGTAAATAGAATGTTTTGATACTGTGATGCCATTTGTCATTAGGATTCATTTTGTTGTATCATTTCCTGAACCTCAACCCCGAATCGCGCCACCGAACGCAAAGTAATGGAATCGATTAGGTGGATACTTGCTATGTTGACTCTCACCTCAGCTCGGTGAAACTCGAGAGAGCGGAATGCTAGCAACTCTCACTTCACAAAACTCGACTTCTCGACCAACTCATGGTGATTGGAGCTTTCGCACTTCTTTGTTTTGCTCACCTTCTGACCTTGGTTTTGCAAATCTCCTTTCTTTCCTCGCTTGCACCCACCTTGCTCAAACACGCTCTCACCAAGTGGTCATACCAAGGGCATTATACTAACATCATGCGTGGTATCACTGTAGAACGACTGTAAGGATGGGACTTCAAGGCTCGCTCGCCCAGACGAGACGAAGCTTGAGGTATGAAGTCTATCGCTGGTGATCTTTTCGATAGCAGCTCGCCACCAACCTTACGTTTGAACGACGACAGACAATACCAGACTTCAGCTCATCTTTGTACAGTAGTCGACATCATTAACAATGGCGATCATACTATACCTTCGTTGATGTGTGGCGTTCACGTCACACGAAACGTACCTATACTACGGTTCGGCGCCCCTTGCCCCGTTGACCTAATCCCGATTACGACCAGGCCCCTGCCCAACGGCGGGATAGATGTAGATAACGTATTCTAATCGGATCAGGCTTTTCAGGGTGAAGAGTATACAGTAGAATACAAGCTCGATGTCAATATTAGAACTCTCGACGACTGACATTTCGACAAGGTTAGGAGGTGAAACTTGATGCAGACATTGAATAACTCATTGGGCTCGCGGAAATGATTTGTTATTTCATACACATTTAGCGTCACCGGAATTATTCGCAATCAGTGGTGACATCGAAAATTGCTGGCCGCCTAAACTTATATCTTAACAGCTCGCTCTAGTTACAAGCAGAAGTACTTGAGGCCCGACCGTACTGTAGCCCCGTATTTTTTTTAAAAATCTAGCTAATCGTAGTATTATCGAAATTCGTACTCAAGTAAACCTTGACTCTATATACCTAGTAGATCGTATTTATTATAATTATTATTTTATAGAATAAATATAACGTATTATAGGATTTAATACTAATTAATATAATTTTGAAAGAGAAAATTATAGAGATTATTATCTTTTTATTTATATAAATACCTCGTAGATTACTAGATAAAAACCCTCTAATATTTAATTAATAACCGCGATTATCGTAATTTTCCGTAAATCTACTCTAGGTAAGCGCTAGATATCGCGATCTTCGCGTCGTTATTTCTCTCTCTCCTCTTTTACTAGTACGTCGACTAGGTATAGAATAAGATTTTATTAATAATATCACGGGGTAGATTTAAGTATAGTATTATTAAACTAAATCTTGATAATTCCATATTAGGACTAGCGCCTTGGCTAGATTCTAGTATATTAGGGCCAAATCCTCTATAAATAATCAATATCTTTTATACTATTGATATTCTTACTATTAAAATAACTATATTTTAATAATTCACGTCGATACTCGCTCTAGAATCAACTCTAACTCTAACTCTAAATAATATAATAATTTTACTAGGCTCTTTCGAAAAGATATCGAGTTTAGACAATTTAAGATCTTTTTATTATAAGCGCGTTTCTCGACTAGAATAAAAATAAAAATATTTAAATTTCTATTTTAATTTACTCTATAAATATTCTCGTTAAAATATATATTTATTAATAAATAGTAATAGAGATTAAATAATTAAAAATTATCTATAATATTACTATTACTATTATTATATATTTAATATACGAATCGATTTACTAAATTACGCTAGAATTATATAAATTAAATAATATTATAATTTAGAAACGACTATATTCGATATTAATTAATTAGTTAATTTATATATTTACTCTAATAAGATTATTTACTAATAAAAGAGTTCTTTAACTTATATTTAAATAAAATTACTCTATAATAATATTTACTAATCGTTAAAGAAATCTCTTCGATTAATAATTTTAATTTATCGATAATATGATTTTATTATTATTAATTAATTTAATCAATTAATATATTTATTCTAATAAGATTATTTTATTAATAAGAGAATTTCTTAAATTATTTCTTAATAGAGTTATTTTACGCTAGTATTTATTAATTATTAAAGAAATCTCTTTAATCAAAAATTTAATTTATTAATAATTTATTTCTTTTATTACTAGCCGTTAATTATTTACCCTAATTATTCTATGATTTTATTAATCTTTTATACTATTTCTTTTCTATTTTAAATTTTAACCTCTATAACTCGATTATTTCATTTTATAAATCTTAGGGTCGTTTTTTAATATATTAATTAAATAATTATATTAATCTACGACTCTTTAGTTATTAATTTTTTTACTTTTCTCTTTTTTTTTCTTAATAAGTTTAGATATCTCGCTAGGTTCTAATAATAATCTAGATCGTATTAATTATTTTTTAGTAAAAAAGAATTAATTAAATTATTCTATCTTTATTATTTATTATATAAATATATATATATATTTTAGATTTATATTAATATATTCTTAAAATCTTATATAATTATTTATTAAATAAACTCTATTTTATTTCTAGTTAATTTCGGATAAAATAATAATATATATTTCGTACTCTATTTAGATTAATTAATTAATTTATATATTTACTTTTGTAAAATTATTTTACTAATAAGAGAGTTCTTTAATTAATAAGAGAGTTCTTTAAATAATTTCTTAATAGGACTACTTTATACTAGTATTTATTAATCGTTAAAGAAACCTCTTCGGTTAAAAATTTAAATATATTAATAACTTATTTTCTTTATTATTAGTCGTCGGTTATTAACTCTAGTTATTCTAAAATATTACTAGTCCTTCGTATTTATTTCTCTTCCGTTTTAATATTCGTAACTCGATCGATATACTTTATCGGTCTTATAGTCGTATCTCTGAAAATTAATTAAATTATTATATAAATATACGATTCTTCAATTATTAGTTTTTTTAAATTTTTCTTCTTCCTTTTTATAAATTTAGACGTTTCGCTAGGTTTTAATAATAATTTAAATTATTTTAATTATTCTTTAATAAAAGAGAATTAATTAACTTATTATATCTTTATTATCTATTATATAGTTACTCGTATATTTTAGATTACTATTAATATTTTCCTAAAGTCTTATATATTTATTTATTAAATAAACTCCGCTTTACTCTTGACTAGCTCTAGGTAGAATAATATTATATATTTTATATTTTATTTTCTTTATTTATACTAGTAGCTAGTGTTATAAATCGTAGGTAATTTTATTTATTAAAGGAATTCGTTAAACCCTATTTAATCGTATTTAATTAATATTATTATAAAATTTTCGGCCTTATTTAATTTATTATAATAATCGAAATAGTTTTTAGATAAGTTTCTCTTTTAAATATTCCTAGAAATTATAATTTTATAGTTAATTTAGTAATTTAATTATTATTAACGAGTTTAATTCTTAATTCTTTAGTCGATAATCTTCGTTTAATATTTTTTAATATTTTTAATTAAATTCGTTTCGTTTATTTTTCTTTTTATAATAATTATTACTTTATATTATTTCTTAAATTTTTAGATTTAGAGCGCCTAAATCTTTTTCGTTATTATTAATATTAAGAATACTCGTCGCCGCCTAATTTCTCTATTTACGTTAGAGTTTATTCTAAATATATCTATTTCTAGTATACGTTATTATATAGGTTTTTTAATTAAGTTTAATATTTTAATATTAGGCGATCTAATTAGAATTTAATTAAAGCGATTATTATTTCGATTTTGAGTACTAGGATTAAGATGATTTTAAATACTCCTAGGATTATCTTTCAATATTTATTTTAAATAATTACGAGATTCCTTATATATTTTTTTATAGTTTCCGTTATTATTTTAAATCAATATTATATAGAGCCTACGAATATTAATATTAATTTTATTATTATACTATATATCGCTTTATATTTTATAAATATAGTATTTTATATCGACTCGGGGAGATATTTTATAACCTAGTCTTAATTAACTACTCTAATTTGAAATTAAATTAAATATAATCTTTATTTTAATTTTATTCTAAAATTATAATTCTAATACTCGAAGATTTACTCTTAACTCGATAATTATATTCTCGAAGTTTATTATTAATTTTATATTAAACTTCTTGGATATTCGTAATATATAAATTAATTTATATTTCTAAAAAGTAAATAATATCTTATAAATAAGTTATTATCTTAAATAAATCTCGTAAATTTATTCTAGATTAATATAATTCCTCTCGGTACTTTCGTTATAAATAAATAAATAAACGTTATTTATAAATCCTCCGATTTATATTAATAAGTATATTTAGTAAATTTCTTAATTAATAGTATATTAAAGAATAGAAAAAATATCGGCGAGATTGAGGATTTCTATAAAAAATAATTAATAATATTCGTTCTCTCTCTTAGTATTATAAATATTATTATATTCGATAAGAAATTTATTATTTAATTAATAATTAGATTCAAGATATCTTTTCTTCGTAAATTATATAACAATCTTTTATATAAAATATTATCGAATATTTTTATTATATTTAATAATAATAAGTTTATTACTTTCCGTTTATTATTTATACTATATATCGATAACTTGGGAAACCCTGATTTTTACGTATTCTATACCGAAAATATATAAAATACTAGAAATATATATCTATTTATATCTCGTATTCTAAACGTATTATATACCGATTAAATAGTAATTAAATAACGATTAAATAACTTTTTTTTCAATTTCAACTTTTAATAATATATAGACTAGGGCCCCTATATAGGAATATAAATATTTTACTATATTTATTTTTAGTCTATACTCCGATTTCTTAATTAGATTTTTATTAATATTATTTTATAAGATTATAAAGTTATTTTTAGAATTAAATTTAACTCTTTTACGTAGATTTTAACTCTAACTATATAATCTTGGCGCCAAGATTTATAAAAACTATAAAATACGTATTATATACTAATTAAATAACGATTTAATAGGTCTATTTTTCCGGATTTATTAATATAGTTTTATATTATATATATTATTTCTATAAAAGTCTTAAATATAGTTTTTATAGAATATATTCGATTAGTCTCTATTTATTATAATAGTAAGAGTTCGTATTCTTTCGTTATATTATTAAAACTTTTTAGAGATAATTATTACTAATATTTTATCTAATATATCTAGGAGTATTATAAATTTATATAATTTTAATTTAGAGTAAAGACTTAGCTTTAATTTTTTAATAATTATTATATTCTCTTTTTTAAAATATTTCGGGGAATATACTCTTCTAAAATAAATAATAAATAAATAAATAATAATCTTTATTACTTCGGTTTATATTATAACCCGTAGAAATTGATTCGGAATTCCAATAATATTTAATACTTTATCTACGATTAAGTATTAAGTTATTTTATATACTTTTTTATTAATTATTTCTCTACTTATTTTTAAAGACTCCGGGTAGTTTATCTCTTTAATATTATTTAAATCTATCGTTAATAAAAGGGTAAATGATTTTTATTATAAGATTTTTATTTTACCCCCGAAGTTTTAAACTTTTCCTCTCTTTTTATCTTTAATTATTAGGAATTAAAGAAATTCTTCAAAATACTTATTTTTTCTCTTTTCTTTATTTAGCGAGTTTCTATACCCTCTTTAATTTAATTAAGATTTTATATATTCTCTCTTTATAAAAATATTTATATTTTCTAAATTATATATATTTTATTTTTATTTATTATATTAATAGTCTTTTTTTACCTAGGTATTATAATTTCGTTTATATTTATTTATATATTCTTTATTTTTCAATATAACTTTAATATAATAATAATATTAATAAGATTTAATACTTTAATATAAATAGATTTATAAAATTATAATATTAATAATTTCTTAGAACTCTTTTACGATTTTATTTAAATATCGATTAATATTATATCGATAGATCCGGAAAATAAACTCTATTGAATTACTATTTATTCGGTATATTTTACGTATTTTGTAGCGTTGGTAAATCTTAGCGCTAAGATTATAAAGTTAGAGTTAAGGTCTACGCGAAAGAGTTAAATTTAATCCTAAAAGTAAATTTATAACCCTATAGGGCAACGCTAATATAAATATAATTAGAAGTTCGGAGTCTAGGCTAAAAATGAGTTTAGTAATATAGATTTCTTATTATATAAAGGTACTAGTATAGATATTATTAAAAGTTAAAATAATAATAAAAGTTATTTAATCGCTACTTAATCGTTACTTAATCGGTATATAATATATTTAGAATAATCGATATAAATAAATACGTATTTCTAGTATTTTATGTATTTTCGATATAAAATATATAAAAATCGGGGTTTCTAGATCTATTAATATATTTTTACTCTTAAATTCTAATTTTCTCAAAATTTAATATAAGTTCTTAATACTTTTTCTTATTTTTTCCCTAAATAACTTTTTCCTCAATCTTTTTCTAGGCGCGATAAATATATAATATTACTTTTCTTATAAATACTCGAATTCTATTATTATTAATTGATATTTAAATTTATAATATATATCTTTTTAAATTATAAAATTATTTATAATTTAATAAACTTCTTTTATAAGAAATAATAAATTAATAATATTTTCTTATTTTTAATTTATATATATAGTTAATTCTTTTAAAATATTATTTAAATATATTAAAACTTAATATATTACAGTAACTAAATCACGTAATCTAGGATTTATATATAAATTTTTTATATTATATAGTCTTGCGTATTCTTATAATTTTATAGAATAATTAAGTATTCTTCTATTATATTATAAACCCGGTTCGTATAATAATTATTCTAAAGTATAGATACTTTATATTTAACTAGTATATTTATCTATTTATAATATTATTATTAGTAGTATCTATAGGTTCAATTTACTCCTACGGTATTTAATAATTTACTATACTATAAATTATATTACGCGATATACTATAATCTTTAAATAATAAATAAATTCATTAAATAATAATTATCGGTTATTAAATAGAGTATATAGTATAAAGTTTAGTAAATAGTTAGGAGGAATAGGCTAAATTATAATTTATTATCTCTACGACTAATTAGAACTATACCCGTTGATTAACCTCTGGAATAATACCTATTTCCAAGAAAAACATTAATATTACGTAGAGACTTACTATTATTAACGACGATAATACTAATTACTCACGTACTATTTTTATTAGAATAGTATATATATATTAACCTCGTTAATATTAATAATACTCTCTATTAACTCCTAGTCTCTAATTCTTTTACCCGGTATTACCTCTAATTTTATTAAAAAGATTATCTCCTTTCGCGCCTTAAAAGGCTCTTTAATTACTAGATCTACTATTTATCTCTATAGATCCTATTTATCCTATCGGTCTTAACGATTAATTATTATTATACTAGGAGCGCCTAGAAAATATTTATATCTAATTAAAAAGTAGTTATTTAGAGCGTTAATATTATTAATTATATTAAGAGTATTTAATAAAATCTATATCTAGTAGTAAACTAGTTATTTAGAGTATTAACTTTATTAATTATATTATTTCCCCGTAATTACTCGTTATTATTAATTGTGATTTTTTAGAGATAAGTATTTATATAATAATTATAAATTTTACTATTAATAAAATAGTAAATCCTATATCTAGATTATATTCAATTTATTCTAATTCGTCTAATTTTTATCTACTTTTTTATCTTAACTTAATCGTTAAAGTCTATCGTCGCTCTATAAATATTTATTTCTTTTATTTTATTTAATACTTTAGATTTAATCCTACTATTTTTAATAATAATAATAAACAATAATAACGACTATTAAAGCCCCGAAGATCCTTTATCGAAAGACTCTAATTTAAATATTAATATTAAGTTATTTAAATTATTAAATAATACCGAACTCTTAAATCCTAGTATTAGATTAAATTTAAAATATTTATAATATCTTTATCTTTATCCTCCGATTTATTTTTCGATTTATCCTCAATATTATCGTCCTCTAAATTATTAAATATATCTTTATTATAGTTTATATAGTAGCCTCGTTAGTTTCTATTAATAACTTTCTCTTTATAGCGATTATAATCTTTAATACTCTAGAGTAGTACTTTAAATAACTCGAGAGTATTACTAGTTTCTTTATTTTTAATAATCTCCGACCGGAAAATCTAAACTCCGTAATTAATACGAAACTATATATAATTATCCGAAACTAACTCGGATATACCGGTCGCTAAGATATTAAAGATTTAATTTAATTATATAAAATTCTAAATCGAGTTCCGAAAAACTTTAATATAAAGACTCTAGTATTTATATTAAATTAATATATTAACTATATATTATATTCGTAAATGATAATACTATTAAGAATATAATTAACTATATTAAATAACTTTAGTAAACGAATATCGTAATTACTAATCTTAAAGTATTATTAAAACTATTTTAAATATATTTAATCTAGTTTTATTTAGTAAAATTAAAGAATCTTTATATTATTTTCTAGATATTATATACGTAATTCTATATCTTTTATAGTACTACTAATATATATATCTTTAAGAAAATAACCCTTATTACTATAAATAAATAAAAAACCGATATCTACGTAGGAAATCCGAGTTATAATAATTATAACTATAGATCGATCTCGATAAAGAGGAAATAAACCTATTAAGTCTCGCGAAATATAAGACTTTTTATAAGAAATTAGGGAAGAAGTATTAGTATTTTAATACTAAATAATAATCCTTATATCCGGAATAGAAACTCGATAAATTTAAAACGGAAGTTAAAAAAGTAATTTATTTAATTACTAAAAAACGAAAGTTATTTAAAATCGATAAGGATAATTTTATTTAAATAAAAAAACTACTCGACGATTATTTTATTAGAGGTATATTAATAAATATAATAATTAAATTAGAAATAAATATCTTTTATTTATATATTATTAATAACGGATATACTCGAAGCTCGATTATATATTAATAAAATTTTGTTAATATACGACTTTATTCCGGCTCATAAATTAAAGAAATTAGAAATTAAATAAATACTCTATATAATATTAGGAATATTAAACTATAATATAATATTAATAATATTAAACGTATTCTTTTTATATTGGGTATATTACAACTATAATATAATATTAATAATATTAAACGTATTCTTTTTATATTAAGTATATTATATATACTCGATATAGAAGTAAACTTATTATCTATAATCTATTTTCTAGATATAAACACGAGATTTAACTTCTTTAAATTAAATAACTAAATATTCGCTTAACGCGCTATCTTTATAACTTACTATATATATAGATTATTCGTTCTCGATTTATAATAAGTTTTAGTAACTTTGAATATTTATAATATTCCTCGTACCTTTATAAAATAGTATTAATATACTCGTATAAAATTACTTTTAATCGCTTTGGGGGTCGATTTTTTTAATAAGTTTAATAATAATAATATCTACGAGAGTTATATAATAGGTTAATTATAATTAGTTTAATATATGAGCGAATATTAATTAAGAAAGTTTTTATTGAATTTTATTTATAATAATCTTATTAACTCGTTAATCTTTATCGAATTTAGGGATTATAAATACTTTATAATATAAATTATAATAAGATTAAATACGCCGAAATTGAGCCTCTAATATTTAAAAGTTAAATTTCGGGTTATTTAAATAATTTAAAACTAAATAGAAATATAACGACTAGAAGATTTATTATTTATATATTAATAATAGTAGCGAATATATCTCTAAAGAGTTCGAGAACTATTTAAAGAATAAGAGTATTATATATATATTTATAATATCTAGGTATCTCTAATAAAACGATAAATTAAAGTATTTTAATCGTATTATAATAACTAGCTTTTATCCTCTATTTATTAACTCCGGCCTCCTATATAATTTATAATTCAAACTCGTTTAAATAGTTATTTATTTTATTATTTATAAAATTATTAAAAAGCTACCTCTTTTATTAATTAAAGTATTCTCTAGTCTACGCTCTAACTTCTTTTATTTACGTATTATCGATTTAGTAATCTAGGTTATAAATCGAAAATAAAAGAAATTTCTTAATAGAAATACGCGGTACTTCTTTACAAAATATAAGAGAAACTATATCTCTCGTCTATAAAAGTTAATAATAGGGGAAATAATTTATTTAAAGTTTTCTTATTTAGGAAAAACGCCCTCGATATATCTCTAAAGTAATTAGAATAATAATCTATTAATTCCGAATCTCTCTATTAAGCGCTAATAATATATAACTTCTAGAGGAGAAATAGAAAGAATCTATTATTATTAATATTATTTAAAATAATAAAGTATTTATACTCTTTTATATCTTTAGTACTCCGTTATTCTTTATTCCTTCTAGTATTTCTTCTAGTATTCTCTATAATACCCCCTCTTCTAGTAATATACTAGTCGGTAATTCCTCGACTATAATTATATAAATCGAATTAATTAATCGGGTTATTAGAGATTACTCTAATTTTAATTTACTAGAATATTAAGAGTTATTATTACTAGATTTATTTAATTTATTTATATTACTCTCTTAAGTTATTAATAATAAACTTTATAAATTTAGAATTTATATTAAAGTTATTCGAAGTAATTATAAAACCGACTACTAACTAAATAATAATAAAAGATAAATTAATATTATTAAATTTGAAAAGTAAATATTAGTATACTTTAAATATTATTAATTTTATTAGAAATTTATCTACGAGTTTATATTAAAACTCTATATTAAATACCGACCCGAGGTTTAATAGGATTAATAAATCGGGGGTCTAGGTAGAGTCTTATTAATAAATAGTATTTACTATTAATAGGTTCAATAACTCGATAAATCTTTAATAATTTAAATATTAGATAAATAGGCCTATTATATACCCTATAGTATACGTAATAATATACGTAATAGTATATATTATAATATAAGTTATAGTATAGGTTATAGTAAACCCTATAATATATATAATAGTATACGTAATTTATATATACTATTGAATAGTATACGAGTAGTATACGTAAAGGTATTTTAAATAGTATATAATATATACCCCCCGTAGTAGTCTTTAAAATATTAGACGAAAGCCTCTTATAGTATACTCAATAGTATACGCCAAGGTATACGCCATAACATACGATATAATATAATATCTATATACGCGATTTTTCTAAATATGCCCGGGTAACGCCCCCGCGAGAACTTTAATTAAAACTTATTATTCCGGGGCCGGTAGGTCGCTAGCGTTAATATTTATTACTAGGGGTTATTATCGTTAATAGTAATAATTATAAAACTTTATTTATTTCGGCCGTTATAAAGAGCTAAGTTATTATTAATATATTAATAATATATATAAATTATTAAAATTAAACTAGAGTTATTAAATTTATTAGAAATAATTTACCTAAACCCCCGATTTACTAAATTTATTAATAGGACGTTAATAGTTTTATTCGTAAATTATAACTACTAGTAGTATTTTATTAATAAATTTTCTAAATAAAAATTATTACTAAGATATTACTAGCTCTATCCGCGCGGGCGATAATTTAGATTTTAATAGAAATTTCTAAAATTTATTAATAAAATTTATTTATTTAAAATAATATATAGTTATTTATTAACCTCTTAGTTACTAGGAAAACTCTTATTATTAAATAAATATTTACTCTTAAACGGGGCCTAAAAGTAGAAGATATCCTACGATATAAAATATATTAAATAATACGGGGTTTAGAATAACGTAAAGATCTCGACTATTACGAAATCTTTATATCGATAGTTAAATTAATAAATAATAAATTTATCTTTACCCTAGTAGTTATTTATAATTAAAATATTAAATAAATAGACCTTAAAATCTCTTTTCTATACGGAATTATTAAGGAAGAATTTTATATAAAATAAACTATAGGAGCGAGCCTAATTTTTATTAATATTTGAATTTTTAAAAAAATTTAATATAGTTTAAGATAATCCTCTAGTATATAATATAAAACTCTTATTAAATTCCTTCGTTCTCTAGGTTTTAAATTAATTAATATCGACTTTAATATCTTTAATAACCCTAGGATAAATATTATTACTATTATTTACGTAGATAATAATCTTATTATCGTCTTAAAGATCGCTAATATTAATTCTATTAAATTAAATTTAGATAATCGCTTTTAGATAAAAGACCTCGGCCTATATACTTTTTATTTAGGGATAATTATTTTACGCGACTATTTTCATAAAATCCTATAATTTAGTTAAATTAAATATGTTAAATAAGTCCTAAAAAGAGTTAATATATAAGAATATAAATTATAGTTTACTTTTATAAATATCTTTACTAAATTTTATAAAGCGGATAATAATTATATTATCTTTATAATATTCCATTTCAAATACTACTCCGTAATAAGATTCTTTATATATATTATACTAGGTACTCGCTCGCTCTAATATAATATATACGATATTAATAGTTTAATTAATATAGATTTAATTCGATTAATATTTATTAAATTATTATTAAAAGAATTTTTCGAGATTTAAAAGTTATTATAAATTATTACTTTATATATAAAGGACCTTTAGACTAATTATCTAAATATATCGATATTAATTAATTAAATAATTATAATATCCGTCGTTCTATTTTAAGATATATAATTAATACTAAAATTAGTATTATTAACTAGTTTTTAAAATATTAATCTACGATCGCGTTATCGACTTATATAACTAAATATATTGAGTAGATTTAGACTTTTAAGAAAATTATCTAATTACGAAATTTACTAATTTAATTATCCAAAATTATTAAATAAACTATATTTATTTATTATAATAACTAGAGGATTATAACTCTCGTAAAAAACCTCTAGTTTTATACCCGTATCAAGTATATTAATATTAATTAATACTTTATTCGAGAAAAGATTATTAAAGACTAAATCGTTCTAGAATATATATTAATTAATAAATAAATAACCGACGGCTTTACGAAGGCCCTAAATAAGAATAAATTCAATATATTTCGATAAAATCTAGGCCTAGAGTCCTCCTAGATAATCGATCTAGTTATTATATTATAACTAGAATAATATTAAGAACGCGGGTATATTATTAAAATTAACGAGTATTTAACTTAACCCCTATTTCCGTTATATCTTTTTCTTAATCGTATTATTTTAAATAGTAGAAAATCTAGTTATTACTTATTTACTATTATTACTCTATATATAATATATAATATAAAATTCTATATATTCTACCTTCTTCGTATATTTAATTCTATTATTACTACCGTAGAAGTCTAAAATTTAATTATTAATGTTAAAAGTTATAATTACTTTAAGTTAATTTATACCTAGTATAAAACTAAATCCTTCTAAACTTTAAAACGATATATTAGTAACTAAGTTATTCGAATTCCTAGTATATATATAATTCTTTATATTAATATATATATATACTCGCTCCTTATTATTTCTTATAAGAGATAATAAGATTTATTAATATAAAGACTTATTAAATCCTAAAGAGCGCGACTATTATAATAAACTCCGTAACTAAATACTCTAAGTTATTAATTACTTAACTCTCTTTACTACCTAAATTAATTTATAACTTAGTATTAATACCTAGTTAATAAATATATAATATTATTAAAATACTATTATCTTTATTAATTTAAAACAATATAGTAAATATCTTATTATCTATAATTATAAAGTTAATATAAATCAAGATTTCGATTAATTATATTCTAAATAGTTTATAGTTCTAATTTAACTCGGTTTTATTTAAATATATTATAGGGTAAATAGTTTATAATATAATAATAACGATTTTATACTCTCGGAGTTATACCGCTATATTCTTTATATTATTATTTATATTTAATTATTCTTTAAATACCTAGAGTCTTTATTCTAGAGTCTTTAAGACTAGCGCCTTTAAAGATTCGCTCGTATTAATTATAAATAAATATTATAATATTTTATTTATATAGGCTCTTAGCGCCTATAATTACCCTCTATAGTAATATTTCTCGTAGTATTATCGTCGAGACTTATTTATATCCCGTTTAATTTTAGTAATCTATTTATAGTATTATATTCGCTCTATATAATCTATACGTCTATATTTTAAATTATAAATAGTATAGATATATTATATATTATATATAAAAATTCGGAAAATCGTGTTTTATTAAAATTAGGAATACTTTATATAAATAAATAGGATTTTTATTATATAGAAGTCATTTACTATAACTACCTAGTATTTATTTTTCTATAATAATAACGTTCGAGTAAAAGTATTAAAATATACTAAGGCTTAGTATATTACGTAACTAAGTCACGTAATCTAGAATCTATATATAGACTCTCTATAATATATAGTTTTTTTAATAAATAAATATTCTTCTATTATTTTAATAGAGACCTAGTTATATTTTTCTCACGTTCGTTTTTCTTAGGAACTAATTTATTATAATATAAAAAATATATCCTTTTATATTATCTTAGTTAGGATAATAGAGGTTAATTTTTTTTTAAAAAAATTCCGCTAGTATCTTCTTCAATAATAATAATATTAATAAATTATTAATCGAGGTATATTATACTAGTAAGGAGTTATATATATTATAAATATAAATCTTTTTCTATTAGAAGTCTCCTCCGCTAGTATTATTTATTATATTAAAATAATTTATTTCGGGTCTTTATCTCGTTCCCTATTTTAATTATTTTATCTTTATTAAATATAAATTATCTTTATAATAGACCGGCTCTTGATTAATTCTATTTATTATTTTATTTATATAAAAGTATATACGTATTTCTAAGCCTCCTTTATATATTAGGTAGAAATAATTAAGATTATTATTATATAATATTTGGATCGCCGGATTCTAACTAGACTTTTAAATAATTAAAATTTCAATATTTTTAATTTACTCGTCCTAGATTAATATTATTACTAATTTCGATATCTTTTTTATTTTTATTATACGATCTTAAAAGAGTATAATTATTTACTTTATATTAATATTATATTCGTAAATTCTTTTTTTAACTTTTAATTACTTGTTAATATTAAATTTAATTAACTCATAATTAATTAATTTAATATCGGTATTAGGAAGTCGTTCAAGACTTAAAGAATTATTTAACTTAGAGTAATTAATTTATTAAATTACCTTAATCTATTTATTTTCTCAAAAGCGATAATAGTATTCTAAAACTTATTCGTTATATACGTTAATATCTTTCTCTTCCTTATACCTCTAGTTAGTACTAGTTTAAACTTATTATATATTAATTATATATAAAAGACTTAAGGTACTATTTATATATTATAATAAATTATTTCGATTTATTCTTTAATTTTTATTTAATTTAGTATATTTCTCTTTATTAAATTATATCCTCTTTATTCTAGGATTTATAATATTTAGAGTAAACTATATATTATTTTTATTTTTATTTCTTAATATTATAATTCTTTAATTAATATAACTCTATATATATAGTATTGAAGCGAATTCCTATACATTAGATTTATATAATTAGATTTTTAATAATTAGAATATTATTTTAAATCGCCGGTTCTCTTCTTTCTTTTATAAAATAATAGTTATTCGTTTTTTGAAAAATTATCTACTATTAATTTATTCGCTATGTCCGAGTTTAGGATTTTAAGAAGGAATCTTAAATATATTTTCTCTTAATATTTTTTATTTGATTTAAATATAAGTCCTAGTTATTTAATATTTATTATAATTAAATCTAAATATAATTTATAATACTTTTTCTCTAATATCTTTATCGTTATTTTTTGAATATTAATATTAATAACTTTCTTCCTTATATTTTATATAATTTTTATATTATTTTACTCTACTACTCTCGTTAAAGAATTATTATTTATTATTTAAATAATTACTTTCTTTAATTCTTATCTTACTTTTATTATTATTATATAGAGAATAATATTCTATAATATATCGCGCCTTATTAGGCTAATCTAGTTTATTAGGAGTATTAATTATATAAATTACTTTATGAAAAAGAGTTAGAAGTCTATATATTTATTAGGTCCCCTCGAAACGATATATTAATAATCCTAGTACTAAATCTAAGATCGGACGATTTATATTTATCTTATTAATTATCTCTAGATCTTACTCTAATAGCGGAGTTATAATATATATAACTAGAAATATATACCTCTTCCGGCGATAAATATAGTAGAAGTATTATACTAGCCTAGCCTTAATATTACTAATAAATAAATAATTATTTATATTATAAATATAACGACGATTAGTTCTATAGAAGGCTTTATTAATATTTATATTTATATATCTTTAACGACTCTAAAGATAACCTATAAATTTATATAAATAATTTTATAATATTATTTTAGTACCTTCTAGCCTAAATTTAATATATATATTCTATATTTATTCCGATAGGTTACTATTAGATACTGAATAAACCTATATTATAAATTGAACTTTATTAAATTAACGGATACCTTAATATAGAAAAAGGGGTCTAATTCGAAACCCTTTATTAATAATTATATAGACTTATATTCGCCGTCGCCGGTTATATTATAAAGATTTTTTTTATTATCTTTAGTAATTTATTCTCTAACTAGTATAAAGTTTTTTATAAATACTAGATATTATATATCGAGTAGCCTAAATACTTTTATTATTTCTAGGTAATTATAGTCCTATACTTTTATTAGCCTTAATTATAAGGATTATTTTATAACGTCTCAAGCGAATAGATATTTTATAAAGTTAAGAGGAGTAGCGGCGTCGACTATACCTTTAAAGATTCTAAAGCGATATTAACCTCGAGTAGTAGGATTATAAAATATTTATTTAATTATTTATACTTTAGCTCGCTAGCTAGGATATTAAAATTTTAAATTATTATATATTCCCTAGTATTCTCCGTAAGGTATAGGTTTATATATATATTCAATAATATTAAAAACCTCTAGAACTTATTAATAAAAGATTTCGGTATTTTATTTTTTTATTTATCTTTTTATTTACCCCTCTTCCGCGTTATAAATAATAGTATTATTTCCTCGTTTAAATCGGAGCTAGAATAAACTACCTATAAAAGAATATTACTTAAGATTTTATATTTATTTTTATTATTATTATTATTACCTTTATTACCGAAGCCTTCCGTAGATATTATTATTATAGTATATAAAATTAGTTTTTAATATACCCGACGCGCCTTTATTATATATTTATAAAGAATATTTAAATCGGTATAATATTAACTATTTATAAATATATTAAATTATACGATTAAACTAAATACTTTAATAATAATTTAAATAGATAATAACTCGATAATTATAATATTACCGGTAGTTTAAAGAAACGTAAACCGGAACTAACTAGTTATTTCCTTATTTTAGAATATTAAAAGTATTAATAAAATAGTCTTATTAACTTCCGATAAGAATTATAATTAGATATAAAACGCTAGGCTTTAAATTCGGCTTTAATTTAATAAGAATTAGAAGTTCTAAAAGACTTTTATATATATAATAATACTATATTTATTAAGAATTAATATTATAAAAAAACTTTAGAGGATACGCCTAAAATCGTTTTATTTAAAATAAAGAGTATTATAAACCCGTATTTAGATAAGATCGAGGGCTAGAGTAAACTTCGTAATTAATAATACTTTAAATTTAACACCTATATTCTTAATAAAATTATTAAGGTCTTTTACAATATTAAAACTTTCTATATATTCTCTTTATTTAATAATCTCTTAATAATATCTCTTATTTTAAATAGTATTATAATTTAGATCTACTCTCTCCTCTTTTAAATAAAAATATATACGATATCCTCTTTGAATATTATATCGTATATAACCCCCGTTATTAATTTACTAGAGTATATCCCCGAAGAATATTATATTAAAAGTATATAACGATTTTATTTCGTTATTAATTTCTAGTTTTAATCTTTAGTCTAGGTTTTAAATAAACTTACTAAAAATTTTAATAATATTAATAATATTCGTATTATAAGACTTTAGTATTAATATAAATATATTTATTAATTTTCTACGCTCTACGTAATCGAGGTATATAGGGATTAAATAAAAAGCCTTAAAAACTCGGTATATACTCCGATATATCGGTAAAGCGAGAGCCCGTACAAGAAGAGTCGAAGTACTAAATCCGTATTTTCCTAACTTTAGGCGGAAAAATAACGAAAAGAGAATATAAAAAAATAAAAATTAATAAAAACTCTAAAAATAGTAATTTCGGATTTAAGATCTTAAATCCGTGATTTTCTACTAGCGTCGGGTAGCTCGCTAAAGTTATATAGAGCGCTATAACTACGCTAGTCTAATTTCGATTTTAAATTATAAAAATTTATAAAAATTATATATACGCGTAATAGCCCCCTAAGCTAGCGCGATATTATAGACTATATAATTCACTATAATACTATATATATCTAATTATAAACTAGTATTATTTGAACTAACTTATTTTAAATTATTTAAAATTATTTAAAATAAGTCGAGGTATTGAATATATATTTAGTAACTTCGGTATTAAATCGATCTCTAGGGTTTCTTTTTCGATAGAATACGGGCTCACCGCTTTATTAATATATACCCTATATTAGTAAATCTTAAAAACTCCTATTAAAATCTAAGTTACCGCCCGCGCGGATAGGGCTAGTAGTATCCTATTAATAACTTTTCTAAATGAAAATTATTAATAAAACGCTATTAATAGCCTTAATTTACGAATAAGACTACTAGCGTCCTATTAATAAATTTAACAAATTAAAGATCCGAGTAAATTACTTTTAATAAATCTAATAACTCCGGGTTAATTTTAGCCGGATTAATAATTTTAGTAATTTATATATACTATTAATATATTAATAGTAACTCAGTTTTATAATAAGACTAAAATAAATAAAATTCTATAATCGACGTTATTAATAGTAGCGATCTTTAGTAATAATTATTAATACTAGCGACCTACCGGGCCCGGAATAATAGATTTTAACGAAAATTCTCGCTGGGGCGTCACCCGGGTATATCTAGAAAGAATATATATATAAATACTATAGTATATCGTATACTATGGCGTATACCTTGGCGTATACCTTAGTATATACTATAATTACGTATACTATGGGGGGCTTTCGTTTAATGTTTTAAAAACTACTACGAGAAATATATATTATATACTATTTAAAATACCTTTACGTATATTATTCGTATATTATTTAATAGTATACGTAAACTACGTACGCTATTACGTATACTATAGGGTATACTATAACCCATATTATAACTTATATTATAGTATATATATATATAAATACGTATACTATAGGGTATATAATGGGTCTATTTATCTAATATTTAAATTATTAACGATTTATCGAGTTATTAAACCTACTAAATTTATTAATAGTAAATATTATTTATTAATAAGACCCTACTTGGACCTCTAATTTACTAATCCTATTAAACCTTAAGTCGGTATTTAATATAGAGTTTTAGTATAAATTTATAGATAGTTTTCTAATAAAATTAATAACGCTTAAAGTATATTAATATTTACTTTTAAAATTTACTAATATAAAATTATCGATAAATAGTATATATAATAAGAAGGTATAATAATTATTAATAAAAGTTTTTAAATATTAATAACTAAATTAAATTACTTTAAATTTTATATAGGTCTAGTATAATTAATATAAAAATCTATTAATAAATATTTAGAAACTAAGAACTCTTCTAATATAAAAATAATTATTAGACTAAATAACCTCCTCTTTATTATATTCTCGACTAAAGTATATATTAAAATAGTAGTTAATAGTATCTAAAGTTTACTTAAATAAGATATTTTTAAATAAAAAGTATTTATAATTATTACTAAAATCTAGTTTAAAAATATATAGTATAGATTATTCGTAACGTTTTTAAATAATTATTTAGGTTATAATAATAATATTCTCTTTTATTTTAAATATTAATTAATAATCTCGACCGATAAAAGTAATATAATTAATATAGTATGAATATAAACTCTTAATACGGATAAAATCCTTAAAGAAGATAGGCTTATTTACCCGTATATAATATACTTTATTAAAAATAATCTTAATCGAAGATCTTTATATACGGGAGTATTATATTTCTATAGGTTTATTAATATATTCGGTTATATTAAAGAATATCTTTTCGCGGAGCTTTATAGCGGTTAATATAATACGAATTAAATTATAGGAATTATATCAATATTATAATAATATATGTTTAATCCTCTAACGTTATATACCTTTTTAATATTACGGAAGAGATAACTATTTTTCGATAATAACTATTAAAGACTTTTATATAATCTTAAATAAAGAGGTATAATATCGAACCTATTATTTTAATATATCTAGCTTCAACGGAAGAGTTTATATAAAGTCTAATTCCTTTTATTCGTTATTTATATCCGTTTTACTATTTACGGAAGACTTCGATAATTATATAACTTCTTATAACTTAATATAATCGGCTTTAGAATAACCCGACCTCTCGAACTATAAATCTAGTACTAGGTATAAAGGTAGTAGAAGAGTTTTTTTACTACTTTACTAGATAACTACCTTATATAAAAGTATAAAAGAAGGCGGGGAAAGCGGCTATACTTTTAAAAATAAAGTTTAACTTTAGTATAAATATAAGAAGAAAGATAAACGAGTAATACTAGGTATATATACTAGTAATATTTAATCGTTACTATCTTCGCTCTCGCTTTCGGAATAAAGGTCTTTAAGGAACTAGAGGATTATAAAGAGTTAAAATTCTTAAGAGATATTATTAATATCTTCGGTTAATTATAATATAATTAGTATTTAAGATAAATAGTAAAAGATTATTTATATTAAAAAGATCCTTATTATCCTCTAAGTTATCTCTATTATAATCGTTATTTATATTAATTAGGGTATATAAATTAATATTAAGTAAAATTATAATTATATTTTTTATACTATTTCTAAAAAAGTCTTTATTCTTTAATTATAGTTTATTATCGTTATTAATCCTACCGGAGCTTTTTATAGTTATATTTATATTTTTAAATAATAGAGAACTAGTTTAGAGTACTAGGACTAGCTCCGGTACCTAAAGTAATTACTATATAAATAATAAATATAGAGATAATAAAAATAAAGGTACTTCTTTATTAAATATAATATTAATATTCTATATAAAAACTCCTAGGTAATTAATATTTCGAGGCCGAGAAACTATAATATATATACTATATATATAGCGAGGTATAAATAAGTAAATAAATAAATAGAAGTATTAAAGACTAATTATAAATAATTATAACTTAATTAAGAAAGTACGTAAATATTTAAAACTAAAACTTTATAGGACGGGCCGAGAGTTAAAATTACTTTAAACTTCTAGTCAAAAAATTTAAAAAGGGTAAAAAGACTAATATATACTACTTTTATACTATAACGGTAGGTTTTAAATTTATAAAAAGTTATAAGAAGGTAGTTTAGACTAAAGGGATAAAAATATTATAAATATTAAATAATATTAAACGATATTTCTACCTAGATATTTTACTATCAGGGCTAGTATATAAAAACGTAACTTTTATAATAATTTAATACGTAAAAGTCGCGTAATATTATAATTATAATTATAGACGTTTATTAATATCCTCTTAACTTACTAAAAACTTAAAAGAATTTAGGCGAGTAGTTATCAATAAATTAATAATTATATAACCGAGATATAGGTTTAGGGTATTATTTCGTCGTTTAATAAAAACTTTAGAAAATCGAAAGACTTTAACGTATAAATTATATTTTTAGTAAATAAGTTTTATTTAATATATACTATAATATCTAGTAAATGAAATTAGGGTATGAATATTCTAGGTTACTATTAAGTATATATAGAGGAGATATTATTATTTATTTAATAATTAGGTTTACCTACCTAGAGGTAATATTAAAACGATTAAAAGAACAAAATAAAATAAATAGTTTTCGTGACTAAAGGCTTTAGTACTAGGGTATTATAGACTTCGTTTTATATATAACTATTAATTATAATAGGTATCGCGGAAAGATTTTATAGAAGTATTTATATACCGGGGTCTTTACTAAATAGGCTAGTAATTAATATACTTTATAATATCTAAAGAAATTAATTATTATATAGATACCTATATCTATACTAAAGGCTTTAACATTAGGGTTATTATATAGATTTTTATAATTATACGAGAGGCTTTAACGCTAGAGTTATTAAATATAATAAATATTACCGAAGGCTTCTATAAATATATATATATTATGATTATTATATATTTATATATACCCTATAAATAATATAAGATTTAAAGTCTCTAAAGTTAAGAGTAGAGATTATTTATTTATATTATTATATACTAGCCTTTCGTACGGAGTAATATAAATCTAAGAAAGTTATCTATAGATAGAATCTTTAACTACCTAAAATAATAAATTATTAAATCTATATCCTTATAGCGGATAAACTATATATTTATAATATACTAGTCTTCGATATTTATAATAACGGGATTATTATTATCCTCGTTAAAAATTATCCGATTAAGGGTAGCTATAGTCTTTAGGATTATTTTCTTAATATTCCGTATAATTTACTTATCGTTAAACGTATTATTAATATAATACTCGTAGACGTATATTATTTTATTCGGATTATTTAATCGTCTAACCCGATTAATAATTTAGTTTTATATACCGAGATTAATCGTCTCCTCTATAATATATACTCTTTAATATATATTTTAGAGGTTAAGGCCCGTAGCTTTAACAACGAAGGTTATAATCAAAATTTAAATTCTATAATAATTTTAATTAAATTAATCGATAATAATCTAAAGCTCTTAATTTAAGTAAAATATAATAATAATTACTACTTCTAATTATAGTAATTAGTATATTATAAGTAGGAGCGTAATTATTATAGATAATTAATAGAATATTAATATTAATATTTTGTTTTAATCTTTAATAATTTATAATTTTAGATTAATATCTACCGAAGCCTTTAATAAATAAGTAAAATATAGAACCTCTATACGGGTATTTACCTAGTTTCGAATATTCCGTAGGAGTACCCTAATCTTAGGCGCGCCTTAATATAATATATATAATATATTAATAGGATTTTTAATATTAGTATTTATATTTATATCTAAGAACTATTATAGGTAGAATAATTATTTATCGAATATTTTCTTTAAGTTTATCGCCTTAAAATTATATATATCGTCGAGTAATAGTAATAATAATAATATTATAAATATAAAAAGCTTTTTATAGATAGTTAATAATTATTTAGACTTTATTTTCCTAGATCCGGGTATAATTAGATTCCTTAATAATTAGATTCCTTAATAATTTATTTTTTATAACTTTATATTTCTCCTTCTCTTCTACGTTATATATATAGTTAATAAATATAGTTTATATTTTCGGTAACCGCGAGCCAATTATTATATCTTTGATAAATAATATTTAATTTAAGTAAATCCGATATACTATATAATTCTTTTAGATTTTAACGATATAGAGACCCTTTTTAACCAGCGTAATCTTTATTATATAAATTTAATCTTTTAATACTCTCGAAATTACTTATAATTTCGTAGTTAAGTAGTTATTATTAAATTTATATAAATTTAAATCCTTTTTAAAGTTTATTTCTTAAAGGAATTATTTCTCCTATTAAGTATTAATATCTTTAGTCTTAAGAAATAATATATAATTATATTAATCGTCGATATTATTCGGGATTAGAGTAGTTATTATAAGAATATAAAAATCTACCTTTAATTATTAGATAATAATAGATCCTTTACTCGAGAGTTATTTAATTAAATAAACTTTATCTATTATTATATACCCGAAGTAATAATTAAGGCGATCGGGTTATTATTTATTTTATTTATTTATTTTTATATTTACTTTTATCTTCGTCTAATATTTTGAATTAATATATTATAAACGTTATATATTTAGCCTATAACGGGCGATAAAGGTATTATATAAATTTACGACGATAATACGGTAATTTTTAACCTCTTTATTAAAAATTAAATATTTCTCTATAAATCTACCCTTTATAGCCCTATCGTTTATTATTAATTTATATCTCTTTATATTATCTTAGTATTTATAGAGGCTGAATTTTCCTAGGGTTATAAATTCGATTTGTATAATCTATTAAATAATAAACTTCTTAAATATGAGGATAAGGATTAATTCAGCGGTAATATATTTAATCTCTATTATTATCCTCTCTATTTAATACTATTAGCGAAAGATTTTATAGGGTTAATTAAAGGCCCCGCGGAAAACTTTAGTAAAATATAATCTAAATAAAATATAAAGCCTTCCGTAGAGGGTTAGTTAGGGGTTTATAAATAATAAGAAATAAATAATAACCTAGGTTTTATTTAACTTTATTATATTTATTAAAATATAACCTCCTAGTTAATTATTATAGAAATTAATAATTACTTTAACGGTTACTAGTTACTAGAATTCGAGTATTTAAAATAACGATATATTTAGTATATAAAAGATTATTATAGACTCTTTTTAAAGTATCTTTAATAATTAATAATATATTACCTTAATATCTTCTCGCTAAAAATTAGTATTATTTAATTATTTTTATTATTTATCGAAATTATCTCTAGCTACGTTATTAAAATTATTATAAATTAATAAATCTTCGTTAAGATCTTAAATTTATTTTTTAAATATAATAATTTATTCTTTTAAGACTAAATTATCGAGATTAATAATAAAAACTAACTTCTCTCTAAAGCTTTAAATATCGTTATAAAATTTAATAATTTAATTTATTAATTAAGTTTTCTAAAATCTCTTAGAGATATTAAAATCCTTATTATTATTCTTAATATATATACGCTCGGTATTAGATAAAGTATAAGTTAATAAGAAATAATTATCGTTAGAAGATAAAAAATTAGGTAGTATTATTATTTATTATTTATCTTTAAGGTATTCTAATTTAACTTTAATACTAGTATTCTTAATAATATCTTTAGTATCGAAACTTTATATCGGTCGAAAGATATCCTCTTCGTTTTACTCCTAATTTTTAATAAGAATAAGTTAATCTTTATTAAATATAAGCTACTCTTTATCCCCGCCGATAATAGAAGTAGGTCGTTTAGTAGATATTATAAATTTAGAAATCTTTAGTCTTTATAAAGGTACGGAATTATATTCTTAATATTTAATTAAGGCCTAGATCCTAATATATATTTCCGCCTCTAAGGAACCTTTTTTATAGAATAAACCCTAAATACTCTTTAGATTAGCCTCTCGGATATTATATAATATTATAATATAATAATCGATACTATCCTAGGAGTCCTTATATAGGTATTTATAAAAGAATTTATTATTACCGGCTTTTTTTACCGTTAATAAACCTTATTTCTATATATTTTGAACCGAGTTTTTATATTTTATCTTTACCGGACTACTTTATATAAGTTTATTATAAATAGGTCTAGGCTTTTATATAAAGTACTCGTCGAAAAAAAAAATTCAAAAATTATTTACCCTCGATAAACTTTTTTATCTCCTTTATTATCGTAAACCCTAATTCGCGTTTTAGCGTATCCAGTTTCCGTAATATTAATATATATTTACTAGCGTCTTTAATTAAAGTAGGTATAATTACGGAAGGTTACGAATAATAACCTTCGATAAATTAAGAGTAAAATATAATTAAAGATTTTTAATAATTTTATTAATAATTAAATAAAGTATAATTAAAGTTTTTAATAATATTAAACTTAAAGTAAAATATAAATAAAATCTTTAATAATCGATATTATAATAAAATTACTAGTATTAAAAGAAGAGATAATTAATAAGACTTTTTATATATTATACTAAAGTAAAAGTTATAAGAATATCGGAGTTTTTAGGGGAAAGAGAAAGGAAATAAGAAATTAAAGAATTCATAAACCTTAGCGAGTTTAATAAATACTAGCGAGTTATAATAATACGAAGTAAATACTCGGAAATAATAATTAATTAATAGAAGACCGTAGAAAATATATATACTTTAATAAGATTTATAGAATTAATATATTTCTACGAGTAAGACTTTTATATACCTATAAAAATATTAAAGTAGTATAGATATTACTATATATTATATTAGATTTATACTAGTATAGAATAGCGGAATAACCCGCGCCTATTATATATCTATTATAGGATTGGATAGAGAGGTACTATAGAGATATCCTCTTTATTTATATAGATTACTTCCCGATCGCTATATAGATAACCCCTCTATCTTGGGCTAGTGGCTAGAGTTACTATAATAAAACTTAATAGAATTATTTAGGCGACGTGGGTATATAGTAATAAAACTACTACCTTATCCCTAATACCGTTAACGACGACGACGTTATATATATTAGTATTCTAAATAGGTAGATCTTTAAATATAGTATATAACTAGGTAGTATACCGAGTATTTAATAATAGAATCGCTATAGAGTAAATATAAATAGGATTTTCGTTATTTTCGTTTTTATCCTGGCCGAAAAACGCGCCTATAGTAGAAATACCTTAAATCGTTTAAATTAGACGTCTTTTTTAGAAGAAAAAAACCTGTTTTAATATCGCTAAATTAGCCTAGCTACTAAACTAACTTATTAAAACCTATTCTCGATATTAATATACTATATCTACGGTCTTAAGGGCCTAGTAACGCTATCGCCCTAGCTAGAGTTAACTCTAGCGCTAGCGCCGACGTAATAGAGATACCTCGCCGTAGGTCTATAACTATCGTTACGGTAAAGTAAATTAATTCGGGGAAGTACTTATTTTAATAGGAAAAAATAATAACGCGACGGTACCGTTTACTAACGGTAGATATACTAATAGTTACGATAACCGCCGCGATTAACCCAAGATAGGGGAGGGGGTATCTATATAGCGATTAAGAGAGTATTTATATAAATAAAGAGGGTATCTCTATAATACCTTTCATTAAATATTATATTTACTATCTAGCTCTTTATTTATTCTACTCTTTTATCTTTTATATTAAGTCTCTATCCTATTTACAAAGTTATTTTAATTATATAGTATTTATAACTAGAGGCGGATCTTAGAAAATTACTTCTACGTCGAAATCTTTTAAAGTTTTAATACCTAAGAAAAAGAGATCCCGGTAATAAATTAAGTTATTTATATTTAATAAGTTAATTATATTTAAAAACGGGGAATTAAAAAATAAATTAACTAGAATTATATTTAATTATAATACTCCTCGATAAGAGCGAGACCTAAATAAAGATTTAGAGGCGGAATATATTTTATTTTTTCATAATCCTAAGAAAATAAATAATATATTCTTTTATATAAATACTAATTAATAAGAATTTAGGTTAAAAGAGTTTAATTATAATTTAATCCTCTCTCGAACTCTTTTTTATAAAATAAATCCTTATTATTAAAAACTTAGTCGTAGTACTAGCTCTAGCGGAAGGTTTTTATCGTACTTTAGTTTATTATACCCTAGTCTACTATACTCTAGAAGTTTTCTATAACTTTTTAAAAGTAGTTTATTATACTCTAGAAGTCTTCCGTAGCTCCTTAGAAATAGTTTATTATACCCTAGAAGTCTTCCGTAAACTTTATAATAATTAGTTAAAAAAAGGCCCTCTATTTATTAAGATAATATAAGGTTTTATAATAACTCTTTAATTATATTATAACGAGATAACTAGAATTAAGGAAAGACTAAAGAGTTATAAAAAATTATAAAATTATAAATAAATAAGGAGTTATAAATAAATAAGAATATTAATTAAAATATAATTATTAAGAAATAACCTAAACGGCTTAATAAGACCGAGGAATAAATATATATAAAATTTAATCTTTTTACTCCTCGTTATTTCTTAATATATTTATTTAATACTTATATTAATGAATTTATACGGGCCGTTTTTCCGGGTATAAAATCTAGATCCTATATATAGAGAGGCCCGGAAGAGGATTTAAATATATTATAAATAATAAAAAATAATTATTCTCTCGGCCGCTAATAAATAGTAATAACGTTTTATTATAATTTTAAAATTAAGCCGCCGTAAATAATTTTTAAAACTAGTTATTTTCAAAATCTTTAAAAGTATTATTAATTGAAAGTATAATAAATTATAGCTAGAGTCGATATTTAAATTTATTATTAATATAATAAACTTTAATAAGATTAGATCCGAAGGGTTATAATTTTTAAAATATATATAACTACTAAAATTTTCTATATATACGAGTATATTATTTATAGATATCCTAGACGTCTTTCTTTAGCTAATTATTTATTAATATATAAACGAGTTTTATAAAAAGTAGCCCTTTAATTAGTAATAATTTAAATATAATAAACGATATCTCTTTAACCTATTTAATACTTTATATAGTAAAGATAGTTTCTAATTAAATATTAATAATTACTTATTAAGGGTTGTTTTACGTATAATTTAAAATAAACGCCGACTAAAGTTGAATATTAATAAGGACTCGGATATATCCGATATTAATTTACTTAATAAAGTTAGTAGTTTTAGAATTAAGAATAAGAATACTAATACTATTACTAATAGTATAATAAATAATATAGAGTAAGATATTACGAGTGGTAATACTAGCGGGGATTTTATTAATATAGAATATATCGCTATTAATAATAATAATAACTAGGTTAATAAGGGTAATAGCGACTCTTCCGATAATTAATATAGTAGGTACTATAGAAAGCTATTAATAATATTCGTATTATTTAAATTTATATTACCTTTAATAGTTATTTATACTTTTACGGTACTTTAAAGTATCTAGTAGAAAGTTTTTATATAATTTTTATTTCTTTACTATTTATAATAAACTCTATAGATATATATAATATAAATAACTTTTTAGGCGATGTAGTTTACGGATATAATACCCTAATAATATTAAAGTAGTAATTTATTTATAATAATTTATTTATTTATAACGAATAATTTACTTATAATATATAATTATCTAAAAACCGTTAAACGACCGTTAGGAATTTTCTTATATAATTAATAATAATTAATAGGTTCCTAACTATTTAATAACGATTTAAGAATAGTTTAAAAACGGTATTTTAACCGTTAAAATCCCAAAGCCCTCTAGGAACTAATATTTAATTATTTTATAACCGAATTTTAATCGACCTAATTCTTAACGGATCGCCGATAAATATCGGCGATCCGGCTACGTACTTTATCTAGGTTTATTTTATCCTAAATTTTAATAATTATTTACTTTAACTCTACCCGGCTTATTCGATTATATAGTATATAGTATAGATATTACTTTAGGATATTCTATAAAACTTTTATAGGCTTAAAATCTAGCGACTAAACTATATATATAAATTAGTCGATTTAATTTTGATCCTTATAGTCCTACGCGAGGCCTGGATTTTATATATTATAATTAGAGTTATTATCTTCTTAAAGTTTCTATAAATATATCTTAATATCGTTTAGCCTAGCGTCTTATATTAGGCCGATATAGACGGGAAATAGGCGTTCTATATAGTAGAGCTACGTTATCGAATTACCGGTCTTTTTCGCGTTAACGTTATAAGGTTTCTAGGCTTTGTATTCGGTATATCGTTAATTATATTCGTTTTAAGTTATTAAAATTATAGAAGAATACTTAATTATTCTATAGAACTATAGGAATACGTAAGACTATATACTATAGAGAATCTATATATAGATCCTAGATTACGTACTTAAATTATATAATATATTAAGACTTAGTATATTTTAATACTCTTACTCGAACGTTATTATTATAGAAAAGTAAATACTAGGTAGTTATAGTAAATAGCTTTTATATAATGAAAATCCCGTATACTTATATAAAATATTCCTGATTTTAATAAAACGTGGTTATTTGAAAATTTTATTTAATATATAATATATATATATTATTTATAAGTTAAAATATAGTCGTATAGACTATATAGGGCGAATATAATATTATAAATAAATTATTATAATTAAGCGGGATATAATTAAATCCCGTCGATAATATTATAAAAAACGTTATTATAGGGGGTAGTTATAGGCGCTAAGCGCCTATACGAATAAAGTATTATAACGTTTATTTATAAATAATACGAGCGAATTCTTAAAGGCGCTAGTTTTAAGGATTTTAAAATAAAGACTTTAAATACCTAAAGTATAACTAAATCTAAATAATAAGATAAAGAATATAGCGGTATAACTCCGAGGGTATATAGTCGTTATTACTATACTATAGGTTATCTACTCTATAATATATTTAAATAAATATAAATTAAGTTAGAAGTATAAACTATTTAAAGTATAATTAATCGAAATCTTAATTTATATTAACTTTATAATTATAGATAATAAGATATTTACCGTATTCTTTAAAGTTAATAAAAATAGCGGTACTTTAATAATATTATATATTTATAGGCTAGGTACCGGTACCGATTTATAATTTAATCTAGGTAGTAAAAAGAGTTAAATAATTAATAACTCGAGGTATTTATTTATGAAGTTTATTATAATAATCGCGCTCCTTAAGATTTAATAGATCTTTAGACTAGTTAATTTTATTATTCTTTATAAAAAATAATAAAGAGCGAGTATATATATATATTAATATAAAGAATTATATATATATTAGGAATTCGGATAATTTAGTTATTAAGATATTATTATAAAGTTTAAAAGAATCTAGGGTTAAATTAAATATAAATAAACTTAAAATAGTTATAACTTTTAATATCGGCGGTTAAATTTTAAACTATTATAGTAGTAATAATAAAAATTAAATATACGAATAAAATAAAATATTTAGAATTGTATACTATATATTAAATATAAAATAATAGTAGTAAATAAATAATAGCTAGCGACCTACTACCTAATTTTAATATAATTAAAGATAAGATATAATAGAAACGGGAACTAGGTTAGGTATTTACTAGTTTTAATAATATACCCGCGGTCTTAATAATATTTTAGTTATATTATAATAGTTAAATAAACTCTTAAAGAGCCTCTAGGCCTAGGGCTTAACGAAATATATTAAATTTATCCTTATTTAAAATCTTTATAAGGCCGTCGGTTATTTATTTATCGATCGAGATATATTTTAAAACGATTTAATTATTTATAATCTTTTCTCGAATAAAGTATTAATTAATATTAATATATTTAATCCGGGTATAAAACTAGGGGTTTTTCGTAAAGACTATAACCCCCTAGTTATTATAATAAATAACTATAACTTATATAATAATTTCGGATAATTAGGTAAATAAATTATATAATTAAATAATTTCCTTAAAAGTCTAAATCTACCTAATATATTTAGTCTTATAAATTAATAACGCGATAATAGGCTAGCGCTTTAAAGACTAGTTAATAGTACCGCTACTAGTATTAAATATATATCTTAAAGTAAAACGGCGTATATTATAATTACCGGCCTAATCGGTATCGGTATATCTAGATATATAATTTAGAGGTCTTTTATATATAAGGCGGTAACCTATAGTAGTTTTTAAATACTAGAAAATTCTTTTAATAATAATCTAATAAATATCGGTCGGATTTAATCTATACCGATTAATTATTAATACCGCGTATATTATATTAGGGCGAGTACCTAGTATAGTATATATAAAGAATCCTACTACGGATTAATATTTAAAGCGGAATACCGCGGGAGTAATATAGTTATCCTTTATTTTATAAAGTTTAGTAAAGGTATCTATAAAGGTAAATTATAATTTATACTCCTATATATCGAATCTTTTTAAGATTTATTTAATATATTTAATTTAAATAAGTCGTAGAGTCTTATTAAAGTAGTCGCGTAAAATAATTATCCCTAAATAGAAGGTATATAGGCCGAGGTCTTTTATCTAAAAGCGATTATCTAATTTTAATTTAATAGAATAGATATCGGCGATTTTTAGGCCGATAATAAGAAGATTATTTATATAAATAATAATAATAATATTTATCCTAGGGTTAATAAAGATACTAAAGTCGGTATTAATTAATTCGAAATCTAGAGAGCGAACTTGTTTATTATTTGAAGATTATAGTATTGATACGTTATAATATAGTAGTTATTAAGCTCCGTAGGAGTAAGTTAAATTATGAATCTCGTTAATAATAGTACTATAGATAGGTAGGTATGCCGGTTAGATATAGGGTATTTATACCCTAGAATAGTCGCTATACGACCCGGGCTTATAACCTATTAAAATTATAAAAGAATACTTTATTATTCTATAGAACTATGGTAATACGTAAGACTATATACTATAGAGGATCTGCATACAGATCCTAGATCACGTGACTGCGTCACGTAATATACTAAGCCTTGGCATATTTCAATAGATTAGGTTATCGCGAGGACGGAATTATAAATTTATTTTATAAATCTAATTACCTACGTCTATTTAGCGAGGTACTTCGGTAGTAGTATTATTTATTATATTTTTTTAGTGAGGTACTCCGATAGTAGTGATTTTAATAATAGTTTTTATAATTATTATAATATCTACCGAAGTCTTCTATAATAACTTTAGGAACTTCTTTTATTAATTATTATCTTAATATACTTTAATAAACCGAGCCTTAAAGTTATTAAATATCTTTATAAATATAATATAGTAGATAGCTACTAGTTTAGCGGTAACGACTTAATAGTATTAAAAGAAAGTTTTAGTAAATAAAGTATTAAGTATTTTTAGTACCTCTGTAATTAAATAAATTTATATTCCCTAAAGTCGTAAAGGGGTATTAGGGACGATATTTAACTTCCCCGATTTATACTTTACTACTAGATCGAATTATAATAAATATTATAATACTCTAACGAGGCGTAAATTAAACTTATTAATTAATAAGGATAAGAGACTAGTCTAGCGCGAGATCGGTACCGTAATAGAATAATTAGTATATAGGATTACGGGAGGTTTCCTAGATAACTCGATTATATATTATATTTTCTTAATAACCTAGATGATACCTACTATCTTAAGCTCGGTAGGCTAGTAGTTCTATTTAATTTAATTAAGTATTTTATTTAGGAATATAATAAGTTATACCGATATTCTAGAGAAACCCTCTATAATATTATCTCTAATATAGTAGATTATAATAGTAAAACCCTAAACCTTATAAATATCTAGATTTATAAATAAACTCCTTTTAGGGTTAAAGTAAACTAGGAATAATAATTATAAAAAAGTAAATTTAAGATCTCGGAAAAAATTTAATTCTATTTATATAGGGTCGTAGTATAATTTACTAGACTATACCTTCCGAGTATATCTGGACTAAATATATCCTAACGAAGCCTTCCTAACTTTTTAATAAAGGCTATTTTACGTTACTAAAGTACCTCCGCGTATTAAATATACTTTAATATTAAAGACCGTAGTTAAATACTAAGGCCTAAAAAGATTTTAAACTCCTATAGAGACCGTAGGAAATTTAAAGCGTTAATAACTTCTAGTTTTTCGTCGGATAAAAAAATAATTTAGCGAATTAACTCGTTAACTTAATAAAGTAATCGAAGGGTAGTTTAAAAAGGTTTTTTTTAAATTAAAACTAACGCGGCGTTACCGGAAGAGTATAAAAAGTTATTATAAATAAACTAGGTACTCTAATAAGGTTTTAGAGAAAATAATTATATTATTAATATAGGCCCTAGTAAAGCTTCTAAAAGGCCGGAGTATTTTATTAATTTATTATTAAATATATAGCGGGGAACCCTTATACCCTATTAAAGCGATATTATACTACTTTTATCCGCGATATAAAACGACAATAGGTTTATAGCGGTCGTTTTCTTTAATATTAAATTAATAAAAGTAACCGACGCCGTCTATTATAAAGATATAAGGATATCCTACTACCGTAGATATAATATCGGATTAAAGGGGTAGAGGATAATTATTAAACTTTATAACTTTATTAAAACCCCGTATATCGATTACGACGCATACTACGAAGATAGAATAATTAAATAGGGTCGGATAATTAGCCTAGGTTATTTTACTTTACTAGTAGAGTTTATCGAAGGTTTATTAATTACTTCCTTATTTTTCTACTTAATAAGATAGACCTTAGACGACTTTAATACTACGTTAGATTTAAATTATATCGGTATCTATTTTTCTTTAAGAATAAGTACTATAGTACCCTAGTTAATTCAAATTTCTAGGAACTTATTTACTACCGTAGTAATCTAACGTACCACGTTAAGGCTATTATAGACCGTAATATTATTAAATATAATATACTTTAATTTAGGATTAATACTAATATAAAAAGTCTAGGCTAGTACTACGGAAGGTTTTTACGCTAGCCTAATATAAATTATAATAAGGACGGCGAGGCCTTTAGTAAATTTAGTCTTTTATAATATAAATTTCCATAGACTAGTATTACCCGCGGCGAGGCTAACTTAATCTAGCGAGACTATATAAACTCTTTACTACTTATATTCTATAATAAATCTAAGTTTAGTATTACGAGGTATTTATATTAATACGTTAAAGACATTATATATTTAAATAAAGGATATTATAGAGTTAATAATATAGGTAAAAATACCGCCCTTTAGTTTAAGATTTATAGAATACTCTAGTTTAAAGAGGAAGTCCCTATTAGAAGGTATTTCGCCTTTATAAACTATTATAACCTATTATACTATATAAACTAGAATAATTATAGCGGACTTTACTTTAATAATTCACTTGATATATATTTAGAGGCGTGTATATATATTAATAAAAATAATAAGGCCCTAATATACTATAATCTTTACGGTCTTTATAACGAAGTTAATAGTTATCCCTTAAGGTTTTGAAATATTAGTTCCGATTAATAAATTAATCTCTAAATTATCGACGATATATACTTTTATAATAAAAGAACCTATAGTAGACTAACCGTCGATAGTATTATCTATATATATCTCGATTACGATATATTTATTAATACGAACGATTTTATTACCTATACCTCGTATTAGTATTAGTAATAATATTTTCTTAATTTCTATATTAGATAAGACTAAATTTAAATAAACTTTATTAATTAATATAATAGAGTAACTGTTATTTAAATAAATATCCGTTTCTTTATTAGATATATAAGAGTATAACGAGCTAAACTAGTGAATTTTAATTATAGTATACTTTTATCCTCGGAAGCCGTAGCCAGGTACCTTAATTTAGTTTAATATAATATTTAACTTTACTAGAATTAGTCTAGTATAAGAAGGTTAGGCTAGTATAATATTAGGTAGTATTTAGGCTAGTTAAGTTAATAGAGCCTCGTCTAGTTTACTAGGCTAATAGCTCTAATAATTTACTTTAGAGGCGACTTTAGCGGAAAGCTTCGACGGGGTATTAAACCGAGTTATAAAAATTCCTATTAAAGGGGGAGTTTTATAACCTAATAAAAAACTTCGGCTAGATTATTTTTATTTAAGGTATTAGAATAATTTATTTCTTAATAAAAAGCTAGTAGTATAATTAGAGTATTTATAATCCGTATTCTTAGGTAGTAACGTAAAATTAATATTTATTAAATCCTATTATAACTCGTTAAGATTATTATAAAGATTATAGAAAACTTCGGAATTCTCTAGTTAATATATATTATTACTTTAAATATAGTACTATTAGAATCTAGTAGATTAATTATATTTATTATCGAAGCCTTCGGTAGTCTCCTTAGTAATAGTTTAATAGGTATATTATAACGAGAATCGAGGCTATCTATTACCCTAAGATCTAGTAAATTTATAAAGTCTATATTAAAATACAGGAGTATAGGACTACTTAGTAACTATTTAGTAAGTAGATACTTGGCAATACTTAGTATTAGGGTCTTACACGTATATTCGCTTTTATCCTCCATAAATAATTAATTAATAAGTATTTCTACCTACTATAATTTAACAGGTTATGAGCCCGGACTCTATATATATATCCGCTATATACTCGCTATATTATCATAGTATCAATAGTAGTAATACGGCGTTATTATATTATTATAACTACGTTTAGAACGACGTACCAGATTACGCTCATAAGAAATTTTTAAAGTAGGGCCTTAGTATATAGAATATAATTCCGCTGGCCCCGCCTCTACTAAGGAATAACTTAATAAATAGTATACGTAACTACCAGAACATCGGTAAATCTTAAAAGTAAATGTTAGTATGCTCTAAGCGCTATCAGCCCTATTAGAAAGCCGTCTACGGGTTTGCGTTGAAACTCCATATTAAATACCGACCCGAGGTTTAGTAGGATTAGTAAGTTAGGGGTCCTGTCAGCAAATAATATTTACTATTAGTAGGTTTAGCAGGTTCAGTAACTCGATAAATCGTTAGTAACTTAAATATCAGACGAATAGGCCCATTATATACCCTATAGTATGCGCATTTGCATGCGCATTGGTATGCGCCATAGTATAGGCCATAGTATGGGCCATAGTATGCCCCATGGCATGCGCAATGGCGTGCGCAGCTTGCGCATGCCATTGAATGGTATGCGAATGGCATACGCAAAGGTATCCTGAATAGCATGCGATATGCGCCCCCCGTAGCAGCCCCTAAAACATCAGACGAAAGCCCCCCATGGCATGCGCAATTATGGCATACGCCAAGGCATGCGCCATGGTATGCGACATGCCATAGTGTTCATGTGCGCATACTCCCCGGATATGCCTGGGTGACGCCCCCGCGAGAACTTTCGCTAAAACTTATTATTCCGGGCCCGGTAGGTCGCTAGCGTTAATAGTTATCGCTAAGGGTCGCTACCGTTAATAGCGTCGATTATAAAACTTTATTTATTTTAGCCCTATTATAGGGCTGAGCTACTGTCAGTATATTAACGGTATATATAAATTATTAAAGTTACTAATCCGGCTAAAATTAACCCGGAGTTATTAAATTTACTAAAAGTAATCTACCCGGACCCTTAATTTACTAAATTTATTAATAAGACGCTAGTAGCCTTATCCGTAAATTAAGACTACTAGTAGTATCCTATCAGTAACTTTTACTTAGAAAAATTACTAATAGGACGCTGCTAGCCTAATCCGCGCGGGCGGTAACTCAGGTTTTAATAGGAGTTTTTGAGATTTATCGATAAATAGTTAATTATATTATATAATATACGCTAGAAAGTAGTTAATCGTTTATATAAAGTTTATATACCGCTAGAAAAATGGCCTAATCGCTAGTAGTCTTACTATAGCTAGAAAATAGTTAATTACTATACTAGGGAGTAGTTAATCGCCGTAATCGGTTAATATTAACGTACTTTATATATACCTAAATAAATACCTTAAGAGTAGTTATATACGATAGTTATTTATTATTATTAATACCTCTATATAACTTATTATAATTATTACTAGCGTACTATAACTTTAAGTTTATAAGGTCTTTTTAAAACCTAGAACAATTATAATTAATTACTATTATAACTTTCTTACCGCCTTAGAAAAACAAGCGTTAGTAGTATTAATAACGTTAGTAGCTAAGAAATAAATTTATAACTCCGTAGTCGGGGGAAAAATACTATAAACTATAACTATAAATCGTAGTTATAACTATAACTTTTATTATTAAAGTAACTATTAAAGCTATTTACCTCTATTTCTTTATATAGGGTAATAGCGAGTTAAACCCTAAATATACTATCCTCTAAACTTCTAGCCTCGTCGTTTAGAACAATTACGATAATAATAATTATTAAAACGAAAATAAAATCTAGAGTAGCTTAAAACTAAACCTCTTTATTTAATTACTAAATAATGATATACCCTCTAAAGACTCTAGCTCCGTATCTTTCGGTAGATTAAATAAATAATCGACTACCTCTATAATAAAATATATACGTACGATAATAAAAGAGACGTTAATATAATATATATATATCGTTATCGATCCGACTCTCTAGCCAGCTTTAATTACTCTAAATTAATACTAGAACCGCCTAATAATATTAAGCTATTCAGCCTTATACCTAGGTTACCGTTAATATATCGGTATTCGTAAAGGTTATTTAGGTATTTACTAAAATCGAAACCTTAAATTTAATAAAAAGCTTTATTAAATAGAAGTAGGATATATATAATAACTTTAATATAATAGATTTATAAAAATACCTCGAAGATCTACTTATTATAACTTTAGAATTAGACGTAGGTAAACCTAACTATAATATCGATACTATATATTAATAGTTCACTAAATAATAAAATAATTTATAATATCCTCCGTCGTATTATCGCCCCTATAATTTATACTAAAATTAAGAATAATAAGGTCGTTATTATAACCTAGACGATTATTATAAACGAATTCAAACCTTATAACTCCGGCTATCTATATAAGGTATTAATTAAACTTAATTAATTTACTACTAGTTAATATAATAGTCTTAGCGACTACGTTAGTAAATTTTAAAAGGCCTATAACGAGCTCTATAACTTTAACTACTTTAAACTTAATAATAACTTTATAGTTTAATAATTCTACCGTAATCTTAACTTTAATTACTAGCGCTACTATATAATACCTTATTCGCTAAAGACTATAACTTATTTAATATTAATAATACTATTAAGACTACTCTAAATATAGCGATCTCTCGCTTCCGTAATATACTATGTTTATAGGCTAGTAGTACTAGTTATAATTAACTAGTATTTATTATATATATTTTAATACTATAACGTGTCCAAGGGCCTAATTAGGAAGGAACTATTTAATTATACCCCTATTATACTAACTTTATTAGGCGGGTATAGTACTATATTATCTATAATAAGCCCTAGTATAATAATCTTGGTTATAATAACCAGCGCGACCGTAGCCGGCGCGGTCGAGGTAGCCGCGGTAAAGGCGGCGGTAGGGGTAATAATAATACTACTATTAAAAATAATAGTAATAATAATAAAAGCTAAAATAATAAGAGTAAGGATAATAAATCCGATAAGTTAAATAAACGCTAGAGGTTTAATACCGAAGGTAATTCTAATTTAGGAAATATAGAATACTACTACGCCTTTATAAATATTATAGTTAATATTTCTAAACTTTAGGTCTTAAATACCGGTATTATTATTTATATTAACTACGATCGCTCTATTTTTATAGAGTATAATAAACTTAAGGGCGCCGATAGTATTAATAATTTTAAGGGCGGCCTGACGTTATATAATAATAACGTTATTCGGCTATTATATTTAGGCGATAAAGGCGTATAATACCTTAAGGTTAATAATATTATATATATTCTTAATAGTAGTTTTAACCTTATTTCTTATATTAAGCTTTAACGAGTTACCTACCCCCTAGGCTTTATTTCTAAAGGGATCTTTATCGGATCTAAAGAAATTACTATAATCTTATAGGACTATAACCTCTATATTCTATATATAAATTAGTAGTAGTTAGTATTAGCTACTATTAACGCTGAAGCCCTAACCTAATAATACGAGAGACTCGGTTATTTAGGGAAAGATAATATAGTACGGTTATTTAAAATAGCTAATAATATTAATTTATTAAAAGTTAAGGGCGATAACGGCTATAAGACCTATAACGTTATAAAGATATATATTTATTCGTATAAGCGCAGCCTACGAAAAGGCCGTTTCGAATATAATATTATTTATAGTAATATTATTAATCTTAGGGCCTATAACTTCGGCTTTATAATTACCTATATTAATAATAAATTTAAATATAATTACTATTATTTCATATTTAATAAAATATGTATATTTAGCGCCTTTTATAGTTATAGGTCCGTTAAAGAATATAACGACTATTATATCCATTACCTCTATACCGATAAGGATCCTATATACGCTAATAAAGCGTTCGCCGATTACTAGTACGAATATAGTATTATCTAAAACTACTTTATCCCTAGGAACCCCTAAATAAATAATATATTAAAATATATTAGTTAAGCCCTACTCTAGAAGGTATATACCCTATTAGATAATAACGGCCTTAATAAAATACTAATTCCAGAGTTTATCTCGACTATAAACTGGCTCCGAAATCGGTTTTTATTATTATAATAGATATTATACCCTATAAAGGCTCTACTAGAATACGTCCTAATTTATCGTATTTACGTAATATTAATTAAATCGGCCTATATTAGGACCGCTATATTATAGGTAAAAACTAGTAGAAATTTACTTAACGTAATATTAAGGGCGCCCTCGTTAGGTATAAGAGTAATTATTTCTATTAAATATTAATATTTACGGGTAAAGTACTCCGCTTTACCTAGGTTTAATAAACCGAGGAGCGCTATATTAAAAATAAATATACTACGGCCTAGGTACCGTTAGTTAATAGAATCTCTAGAATAATTCCCCGTTAAAGGGGCGACGTTATAATAAAATATAAAAATATTTTAAACCTATATAAACCTCCTATTAATATAGAATTAAATATTAACGATTACGGATATAGTAGTAATAACTCTAAATTTATTATAGCCCCTTTATAACAACCTATTAGACGCGCTACGGTTATTAAAGTTAAGAGTTAATATACCTAGCCCTAGCCTATAGGCGCTATAGTCGTTATCAATTATAAATAATATATTATCGCGAGTAATAATACTAAAGTCCTCGAGTTTTAATTTATTAAATAATATAAATCCGGCCTAATATTCCCCTACCTCCGCCTCGCCTGTAATATTAATAAAGGTATTTAATAGGTATCTAGAACTACGCGAATTTACTTTTTACTTTAACCTAATAATACTACTAGCTAAGGCGCTATTATATAAACTATATAAACCTAAGATATATAAAGAAGTTATAATTAATACCCTAAATAAAATATCCTAATAACTCGGTATAAAGGCCGAAATTAATTTACTCTTAATTAATAATACCTAAATATTAATTAACCTACTCTATAATCGAAAAATCCTTCGCGGTAAATAGGTCTATAAACTTAAGCGTAGTATTATTAATAAGATAACTCGCTATAAAGCCCGTTAGGTTATATATAGTTTTAAATAATAATATAAAATCGATTTTAATAAGATATTTACTTTAATAATTAAGCTTATAAACTATAAAGTATTATTCGTTATCGTGGTTACCTACGACCTAGAGTTTAAATAGATAAATATATAAATCGCTTTTTTATACGACCTAATCGATAATAAAATCTATATCGAATAGCCTACTAGTTTCGACGATAATTTAGGCCGTATATACTTTTTAAAACGTACTTTATATAGGTTTAAATAATCCCCTCGAGTATAATATATTATCTTTACGACTTTCCTAGCTAAGCTAGGCTTTATACCCTTAAGTAGTAATTTTAATATATTTCTTAACTATAAAATATAGCTAATAATTATATTATATATTAATAATATACTAATTACCGGCGCCGGTAAAGATATTATTATTTAGTTAAAATAACGCCTAAGCGATAAATATAGGATAATTAACTTTAGCTTTATTACGTATTATTTTAATTTTAAAATATCGCGCGATCGCCCGAATCGTATATTATCCTTTAATTAGGAAATATACCTAGAGCGGGTATTTAAAGATTATAATATATTTAATATTAGGGCCAAACTTATAGGAGTCCTTATAGATTTTATAATTAAATTTATACCGGCCGATAAAGGATATTAAGTTAAACCTACCTCTTTTATTATTTACTAGTTAATCTTTAGCTTATTAATATATACTATAATAAATATACGACCTAATATCGTTTACGCGGTATTAATAATAAGTCGTTATACTTCTAACCCCGACGAATTTTATTAGGCGGCTATAAAACATATCTTCCGTTATTTACGCGGTATATTATACCTGAAGTTAGTCTTCTAGGGTTAACTCGCCCTATTAGAGGGCTATATTAATATTAATTAGGCGGGTAACTACGATATAAAGTATTCTACCTCTAGTTATATATTTAATCTCGGTAGTATAGCTATTAACTAGTAATCTAAATATTAGTTAATTATTATATTATTATCCTATAAAGCCGAATATACGGGCTAGACCTAGGTTATTAAGGAAGTTATCTAGCTTAAAAGGTTATTTAAATAATTAATACCTATTACGCGTATACCCTATTCCGGTAGAGATTTAAACTAGTATATATTAATAGTACTCGTTATTATATTATTTATACTAGCCTCCTACTCCGCTCTACTAGCCTATTTTATACTTATAATAATTATTTTCTATAATAACTAGGGTATTATAACCCTAGTTAAGAACCCCTAGGACTATAACTAAAATATACTAAATATATTACGATTTAATATTATTTCTAGCGCGAAAAAGTCGCGGTAAATAAAATCGAGTTTTACTATATTCCGATTACGGAGTAGATCGCTAATAGCCTAACTAAGGCTTTTTTTAAAATTAAATTTAATATCTTTTATATAGCTTTAGGCCTATAATAAGTATAATTTTATAAAAACTTATTAATACTCCTATAGGAGCCCGTTTACGCTCTTATAAAAATTATCCTATATTTATAAACGTTAAAACGCGGCTCTACGGGCCTATCTAGAGGTTCTATAAACTATATCTTAGTAACCTAACTAGTAATAAGTATTAATATTTAAATTAATATTAATTAATAACTACTATATCGAATACTACTAAACTTTCAGGGCCCTATCTAAGGTCTTTATAGAATATACTCTCTAAATTTCAGCTAAATCGCGTCCGTATATATAGCGGTATATCGTAAAATCGCTTTAGGTACTTTTAGGCCATGTTGGAATATAGGAGTATAGGACTACTTAGTAAGTAGATACTTGGTAATATTTAGTACTAGGGTCTTGCACGCATGTTCGCTCTTATCCTCTATAGATAATTAATCAAGAAGTGTTTCTACCTACTATAATTTAATAGGTTATAAGCCCGGGCTCTACGTATATATCCGCTATATACTCGCCATATCATCATAGTATTAATGGTAGTAATACGGTATTATTACGTTAGTTTAACTGCGCTTAGGACGACGCACCAGATTACGCCTATAAAAAAAATTTAAATAAGGGCCTTAGTATATAGAATATAGTTCCGCCGGCCCCGCCTCTACTAGGGAATAGCCTAATAAATAGTATACGTAACTACTAGAAAGTGGTTAATTATACTATATAATATAAGCTAGAAAGTGGTTAATCGTTTATATAAAGTTTATATACCGCTAGAAAAATAGCCTAATCGCTAGTAATCTTACCATAACTAGAAAGTAATTAATTATTATACTAGGGAGTAGCCAATCGCCGTAATTGGTTAATATTAACGTATTTTATATATACCTAAATAAATACCTTAGGGGTAGTTATATACGATAGCTATTTATTATCATTAATACCTTTATATAATTTATTATAATCGTTACCGGCGTACTATAACTTTAAGCTTATAAGGTCTTTTTAAATTTTAGAATAATCGTAACTAATTATCGCTATAACTCGTTTACCGCCTTAAAAAAATAAGCGTTAGTAGCGTTAGTAGTGTTAGTAACTAAGAATAAATTTATAACTCCGTAGTCGGGGGAAAGAATACTATAATTATAATTATAGGTCGTAGTTATAATTATAACTCCTACTATTAAAATAACTACTAAAGTTATTTACCCTTATTCTTTTATATAAGGTAATAGCGAGTTGAACCCTAAATACGTTATCCTCTAAGCTTTTAACCTCGTTATTTAAAACGACTATAATAACGATAACTACTAAAACGAAAATAAAACCTAGAGTATCTTAAGGCTAAACCTCTTTATTTAATTACTAAATAATAACGTACCCTCTAAAGACTCTAGCTCCGTATTTTTCGGTAGATTAAATAAATAGTCGACTACCTCCGTAATAAGGTATATACGTACGACGATAAAAGAGACGTTAATATAATATACGTATACCGCTATCGATCCGACTCCCTAGCTAGCTCTAGTTACTTTAAATTAATACTAGAACCACCTAATAATATTAAGCTATTCGGCCTTATACCTAGGTCACCGCTAGTATATCAGTTTTTATAAAAGTTATTTAGGTATTTACTAAAATCGAAACCTTATATTTAATAGAAGGCTTTATTAAATGGAAATAGGATATATATAATAACTTTAACGTAATAGACCTATAGGAATACCTCGAAGATCTATTTATTATAGCCCTAGAACTGGACGTAGGTAAGTCTAACTATAATATCGATACTACGTATTAGTAGTTTACTAATAATAAAATAATTTATAATATCCTCCGTTATATTATCGCCCTTATGACCTACGTTAAAATTAAGAATAATAAGGTCGCTATTACAGCCTAGACGATTATTGTAAACGAATTCAAACTTTATAGCTCCGGCTATTTATATAAAGTACTAACTAAACTTAATTAGTCTACTACTAGTTAGTATAATAGTCCTAGCGATTATGTTAATAAGTTTTAAGAGGCCTATAACGAGCTCTATAATTTTAACTACCTTAAATTTAATAATAACTTAATAGTTTAATGGTTCTACCGTAATTTTAACTTTAATTATTAGCGTTACTATAAAATATTCGCTAAAGACTACGACCCTTTTAATACCGACGGTACTATTAAGATTACCTTAAATATAGCGATCTCTCGCTTCCGTAATATACTATATTTATAGGCTAGTAGTACTGGCTATAGTTAACTAATATTTATTATATATATTTTAACGCTATAGCGTATCTAAGGGCCTAATTAGGAAGGAACTATTCGATTATACCCTTATTACGCTGACTTTATTAGGCGGGTATAATACTATACTATCTATAATAAACCCTAGTATAATAATCTTAGTTATAATAACTAACGCGACCGTAGCCGGCGCGGTCGAGGTAGCCGCGGTAAAGACGGCGGTAAAAATAATAATAACGCTACTATTAAAGATAATAGCGATAATAATAGAAGCTAAAATAATAAGAGTAAAGACGATAAATCCGATAAATCAAATAAGCGCTAGAGGTTTAATACCGAAAGTAATTTTAATTTAAGAAATATAGAACGCTACTACGCCCTTATAGGTATTATAACTAATATTTCTAAACTCTAGGTTTTAAATACCGGTACTACCGTTTATATTAACCACGATCGCTCTACTTTTATAAAGTATAATAAGTTTAAGGGCGCCGATAATATTAATAACTTTAGGGGCGGCCTAACGCCATATAATAACGATATTATTCGGCTACTATATTTAGGCGATAAAGGCGTATAATACCTCGAGGTTAATAACGTTATATATATTCTTAATAACGGTTTTAATTTTATTTTTTACGCTAAACTTTAACGAGCTAGCTGCCCCCTAGGCTTTATTTCTAAAAGGATCTTTATCGGATCTAAAGGAATTACTATAGTCCTATAAGACTATAACCTCTACGTTCTATATATAAATTAGTAGTAATTAGTATTAGTTATTATTAATACTAAAGCCCTAACCTAATAGCACGAGAGACTCGGTTATTTAGGGAAAGATAATATAGTACGGTTATCTAAAATAGCTAATAGTATCGACTTATCGAAGGTTAAGGGCGATAACGGCTATAAGACCTATAGCGTTATAAAGATATATATTTATTCGTATAAACGCAGCCTACGAAAGGGCCGTTTCGAATACAATATTATTTATAGTAATATTATTAATTTTAGGGCCTATGGCTTCGGCTTTATAGTTACCTATATTAACCATAAATTCAAATATAACTACTATTACTTTATACCTAATAAAATAGGTATATTTGGCGCCTTTCGTAATTATAGGTCCGTTAAAGAATATAACGACTATTATATCTATTACCTTTATACCGATAAGGATTTTATATACGCTAATAGGGTGTTCGCCGATTACTAGTATAAATATAATATTATCTAGAACTACTCTATCCCTAGGAACCCTTAAATAAATAGTATATTAAAATACGTTAGTTAAACTCTACTCTAGAATGTATACGCCCTACTAGATAATAACGGCCTTAATAAGATATTAATTCTAGAGTTTATCTCGATTATAAACTGGCTCCGAAATCGGTCTTTTATTATTATAATAAATATTACGCCCTATAAAGGCTCTATTAAAATACGTCCTAATCTATCGTATTTACGTAATATTAGTTAAATCGGCCTATATTAAGATCGTTATATTATAGGTAAAAACTAGTAGAAATTTATTTAACGTAATATTAAGGGCGCCCTCGTTAGGTATAAGGGTAATTATTTTTATCGAATATTAATATTTACGGGTAAAGTGCTCCGCTTTACCTAGGTTTAATAAACCGAGGAGCGTTATACTAAAAATAAACGTACTACGATATAAATACCGCTAGTTAATAAGATCTCTAAAATAATTCCCCGTTAAGGGGGCGATATTATAGTAAGATATAAAAGTATTTTAAACCTATATAAACCTCCTATTAATATAGAATCAAATATCGACGATTACGGATATAATAGTAATAGCTTTAAGTTTATTATAGCCCCCTTATAGCGACCTATTAAATATATTATCTCGTTATTAAGGTTAAGAGCTAATATACCTAGCCCTAGCTTATAAGCGCTATAACCGCTACTAATTACGAGCGACGTATTATCGCGAGCGATAATACTAGAGTCCTCGAGCTCTAATTTATTAGACGATAGATCCGGCCTAATATTCCCCCGCCTCCGCCTCGCCCGTAATACTAATAAGGGTATTTAATAGGTATTTAGAATTATATAAACCTACCCTCTCCCCCGACCTAATAGTATTATTAACTAAGGCGCTATTATATGAGTTATACGAGTCTAAAATATATAAGGAAGTTATAATTAATACCCTAAATAAAATATACTAATAACTCGGAATAAAGGCCGAAATTAATTTACTCCTAATTAATAGTATCTAGATACTAGCTAGCCTACCCTATAATCGAAAAATCCTTCGCGGTAAATAGGTCTATAAGCTTAAGCGTGGCGCTACTAGCGAGGTTACTCGCTATAAAGCCCGTTAGGTAGTGCGTAGTTTTAAATAATACTAAAGAATCGATTTTAATAAGACGTTTACCTCTATAGTAAAGCCTATAAACTATAAAGTATTATTCGTTATTATTACGGCGTTCGACCTGGAGCTCGAATAAATAGACGTATAAACTACGTTTCTCTATAGCGAGATCGATAACGATAAAATCTACGTCGAATAGCCTACCGCTTTTAGTAATAGTTTAAGCCGTATATATTTACTAAAACGTACCCTATATGGGCTTAAGTAATCCCCTCGTATATAGTATATTATCTTCATTATTTTCCTCGCTAAATTAGCTTTTATACCCCTAAGCGCGGACTTTAATATCTTCTTTAGTTATAATACTTAATTAATTATTACCCTATACGTCGATAATATATTAATTACTAATGCTGGGAAGGCCGCTATTATTTAGTTTAAATAGCGGTTAAACGATAAGTATAAAATAACTAATCTCGGGCCTATTATTTATTATTTAGGCCTTAAAGTCGCGCGCGATCATCTTAATTATATATTATCCTTTAACTAGGAGGTTTACCTAAAAAGGGTATTTAAGGACTATAATATATAGAATACTAAGGCTAAAGTTATAGGAGTTCTAATAAATTTAATAATTAGGTTTATCTCTACGGATAAGGGCTACTAGGCTGAACCTACCTCTTTAACTGTATATTAATTAGTTATCGGATTACTTATATACGTAATAATAGGTATACGGCCTAATATCGTATTCGCGGTATTAGTAGTAAGCCGTTATACTTCTAACCCCGATGAGACTTATTAGGCCGTAGTTAAATATATATTCCGCTACCTACGCGGTACGCTGACCCTAAAGTTTATATTCTAGGGTTAACTCGCCCTATTAGAGGGCTATACTAATACTAATTAGGCCGGCGACTATAATACGCGATACTCTACCTCTAGCTATACGTTTAATCTCGGTAGTATAGTTATTAACTAGTAATTTAAGCGCTAACTAACCGTTATACTATTATCTTATAAAGCCGAATATACTAGCTAAATATAAACTATTAAGGAAACTATTTAGTTTAAACGGTTATTAAAATAATTAATACCTATTACCCCTATACCCTATACTAGGGGGAAATCTAAAGACTATACGCTAGTACTACTCGCTAACGCACTATATACGTTTATTACCTTTTCAGCGATACCCATATACTTCGTATTTATTATAGTTATCTTTTATAATAACTAGGGTACTATAGTCCTAGCTAAGAACCCCTAAAATTACGGTCGTACTAAATATATTAACTTATAGTATTACTTCTAACGCGAAAAGATCGCCTTAGGCGAAATTAAATTCCGTTATATCTTTATAATAAATTAAATCGTTAATAGGCTTACTAAAGCCCTTCCTAAAATTAAGTTCGATATCTTTCGGGCTACTTTAGGCCTTTAATAGTTTATATAAAAGCCTATTAATACTCTTATAAAAGGATTTTTAAATCTTTATATACTAAAGATACGGCTCTACGGGTATACCCGAAGAGCCGTATTTAGAGTTTAATATATATTTAGTACCTTCCCCGTAAGTTAAAAATTAAGATACGATTTAATACTAACTAATAATTATTTTATAGATTACCGTTAAATCTTTAAGGCCTTATCTAAGGCCTTTATAAAATATACTCTCCAACATCTACAAAAGTGCAAGCGACTCGAATTTGCTCGGAGCGCTCAGGCCCGCTCGCGAGCGCTAAAATAGCTCAGAGCTAATTAAGAATTCTCAGGCCGGCTCAGGCTCGCTCAGGATTATTTAGGATTCTCAGGGCCGCTCAGGGCCGCTTAGGGCCGCTCAGGATTATTTATTTACATGGCCATTACTACTACTATAGATATACGCGTATACATGGCCCTATAGATATGCGCATTCATGGCCATTGCTGCTCCCATAGATATGCGCATACATGGCCCATAGATATGCGCATTCATGGCCCATAGATACGCGCATATATGGCCATTCTTACCCCCATAGATGCGCGCATACCCCCATTTATGGCCTATACATATGCGTATATATGATGTTCCATGATCGCCCTTATCGACGGCAGCGACCCCCCGGAACCACCCCCAACGCCAGTAACTTTTGATTCCCGGATTCAATCGATTCGCGCGAAATCTACGCGGGGGTGACGCCCGGGCTATGCGACTCCGGATATATGGCGACGTTTTGCCAGGTGCAGTTATATGGTGCGCCAGCGACAGAGCCTTGGCCATGAATGAGGGACTTGGCCATGAATGGAATGGGGCTATGGCCATGAATGGAATGGGGCCATGGCCATGAATGGAATGCGCCATGGCCATGAATGGAATGCGCCATGGCCATGAATGGAATAGGGCCATGGCCATAAGTGGGGCCATGCATGGGGGCCATGTTAGTGGCGCATTCTAAATTTAGGCATTCTCACCAGCCAAAAACATTCTCAGGAGCGCTCATGGGGACTAATAACGCTCGAGAGTCAGGACATAATATCACCCCGCTCAACCCAGCTCAACCGGCTCATGTGCGCTTATAGCGCTCAGAGCCTGCCCTACACCTTTGTAGATGAAGTTTTAGCTAAATCGTATCCGTACGTATAGCGGTATATCTTAACTCGCTCTAGGCACTTTTAGGCTATACGCGGCGACGATAAAATCGCTTTATAATTTATCGTTCTTACTCAGCCCTCCTATAACCCTTATTAATAAATATATACGTCGCTAGAATATCCCCTAAGTATCCGTTATAGTTATATATCGTTATAGCCGTAGTACCTAAAGCGGTCCCCGTAGTATCCTAGGCGGTCTTTATACCCTTCTATTTTTAATAATTTTTTCGTGGTATTTATATCGTTTATTAATACTCCGACCTAGTTGCCACCTAAATTTGGCGTGCATAGGTTAACTATTAAATAAAATTTTCAAAATACCGTATTTTATTAAAAAACGGAATTTTGCTAGCTTGGCCCCCACCGACATGGCTTAGCCCCATAGCTTGGCCCCTATTAATCATAGCTTAGGCCCATAACTTAGCCCCTATAAACCAAGGGTTTGGCCCCTATGGCTCATCATAACGACCCCAAAATAGGGGGAATACAGGGCTATTTTAGAGACTTCTTAATAGAGGATTTGGTTCGAGTGGGAGTATTAGAATATAGGAGTACAGGACTACTTAATAAGCAGATACTTACTAATACTTGGCATTAGGGTCTTACACGCATATTCGCTCTTATCCTCTATAGATAATCAATCAAGAAGTGTTTCTACCTACTACAGTTCAACAGGCCATACGCGGCGACGATAAAATCGTTTTTTAATTTATCGTTCTTATTTAGCCCTCCTATAATCTTTATTAATAAATTTATATATCGCTAGAATATCCCCTAAATATCCGTTATATTCATATATTATTATACCCGTAGTATTTAAAGGTCCCCGTAGTATCGTAGGCGGTCCTTATACCCTTAATAATCGCTTCGCCGTAGAATCTTATAATATCCGACTATTTCTAATAATCTTCTTATAGTATTTATATTATTTATTAATATCCCGACCTAGTTACTACCTAAAATTAGCGTGTATAGGTTAATTATCAAATAAAAATTTTAAAATACCGTATTTTATTAAAAAACGGAATTTTTCTCCTTTAGCCTCTACCGACGTGACTTAGCCCTAAAGTTTAGCCCCCACCGATATAACTTAGCCTTAAAGTTTGACTTTTACCGACGTAGTTTAGCCCTAAAGCTTAGCTTTAAAGTTTAGCCCCTACCGACGTAACTTAACCCTATAGCTTAACCTCTACTAATTATAGCTTAGGCCTATAACTTAACTTTTATAAATTAAGATTTTAGCCTCTATAGCCTATTATAACGACCCTAAAATTAGGGGAATACGGGGCTATTTTAGAGAATTCTTAATAAAGGATTTTGTTCGAGTAGGAGTATTAGAATATAGGAGTATAAGACTACTTAATAATTATTTAGTAAATAGATACTTAGTAATACTTAGTATTAAGGTCTTATATATATATTCGCTTTTATCCTCTATAGATAATTAGTTAAGAAGTATTTCTACTTATTATAGTTTAATAAAGTTAGTTTATTAATTATTAATAAACTATTTAGCTAGCTATAATAGCGTCGAATATAATATTATAGAAGGCTTTAATAAAGGCCTAGTAGTTTAATAGAAAAGTAATATAGCGAAAGTATTAATGTAATTATACTGGGCTTTAACGAAGAAGTACTATATTGAACTAGTATTAATACTAGAGGATAACGTTAATACTTTAGTAAAATAAAGAATAATATTTTATAAAGCCTTTAATAACGTTATCGTTACTATTATTATTATAGTAAGGTAGTTATTATAGTGAGGTAGAAAGATAGTCTATTAGTTTTATTAGGAAAGATCTTAAATATTTATTACTTATTAAGACTTTATTAAACTAGTAAGAGCTAGCTAACCTATAATAAATATAAATTATATATAATTAAATATAAAATCTTTATATCGATTAGTATAACTAGTAGAAAGTATATATTATTTAATAATTAAGATATATTCGTTAAAATAATAAATTTCTTTCTTTAGTTTAGTTATTCTCCGTATTTATATTTTATAAAGTTATAATTATTATACGCGTTAAGTTTAGTATTATAAAGATTAAAGATATAAATCTAAATCTTTATTATATCCGCTATACTCTTTATATATTTATGTTGAATATAGGATAGGTAGAAACACTTCTTGATTAATTATCTATGGAGGATAAGAGCGAATATACGTGTAAGACCCTGATATCAAGTATTGCTAAATATCTATTTACTAAGCAGTCCTGTACTCCTATATTCTAATACTTCTACTCGAACGAAATCCTTTATTAAGAAGTCTCTAAAATAGCCCCGTATTCCCCCCATTTTAAGGTCGTCATAATGGGCTATAGGGGCCAAAACCATGATTTATAGGGGCCAAGTTATGGGCCTAAGCTATGATTAGTGAGGGCCAAGCTATGAGGTCAAGCCATGTCGGTAGGGGCCAAGTTATAAGGCTAAGGGAGTAAAATTCCGTTTTTTGACAAAACACGGTATTTTGAAAATTTTATTTGATAGTCAACCTATGTACGCTAAATTTAGGTAGTAACTAGGTCGGAGTATTAATAAACGATATAAATACTATAAAAAGATTATTAGAAATAACCGGATACTATAGGGTCCTACGGGGAATCGATTATTAAGGGTATAAAGACCGTTTAGGATACTACGGGGACCGCGTTAAATATTATAATAATATATAATTATAACGGATATTTAGAGGATATTCTAGCGACGTATATATTTATTAATAAAGATTATAAAAGGGCTAAATAAAAACCATAAATTATAGAGCGATATTATCGTCGCCGTATATAACCCAAACGTATTTAGAGCGGATTAGGATATATCGTTATATATACGGACGCGATTTAGCTAAAACTTAGAGAGTATACTTTATAAAGACCTTAAATAAGGCCCTAAAAATTCGGTAGTATTCGATATAATAGTTATTAATTAATATTAATTTGAATATTAACGTTTATTATTAGTTAGGTTATTAAGATATAGTTTATAGAGTCTCTAGATAAACCTATAGAGCCTCTAGATAAACTTATAAAGCCGTATTTTATATTTATAAATATAGAATAACTCTTATAAGAGTATAAATAAACTTTTATAAAAGCGTTAATAAATATTTATAAAAGGTAATTATTATAAGTCTAAAGTTATATAAAAGGTATTAAATTTAATTTTAAAGAGAACTTTAGTTAGGCCGTTAACGATCTACTCCGCCGTCGGAATATAGCGAAACTCGATTTCGCCTACTACGATTTTTTCGCGCTAGAAATAATACTAGATCGTAATATATTTAGTACGGTTATAGTTTTAGGGGTTTTTAGCTAGGGTTATAATACCCTAGTTATTATAAAAAATAATTATCGTAAATATAAAATAAATTAATAGAGCGGAGTAGGCGGTTAGTGTAAATAATATAATAACGAGTACTACTAACGTATACTAGCTTAAATCTCTACCGGAATAAAATATATACGTAATAGATATTAATTATTTAAATAGTCTTTTAAGCTAGATAACTTCCCTAATAATTTATATCTAGCCCGCGTATTCGGCTTTATAAGATAATAATATAATAATTGGTTAACGCTTAGACTACTAGTTAATAACCGTACTACCGAGATTAAATATATGATTAGAGGTAGAATACTTTATATTATAGTTACCCGCCTAATTAATATTAGTATAGTTCTTTAATAGGGCGAGTTAACCTTAGAAGACTAATTTTAAATATAATATACCGCGTAAATAACGGAAGATACGTTTTATAACCGCCTAATAAGATTTATCGGGGTTAGAAATATAACGATTTATTATTAATACCGCGTAAACGATATTAGGCCGCGTATTTATTATAGTATATATTAATAAATTAACGGCTAATTAATAAATAGTAAAAAAAATAGGCTTAACTTAATATCCTTTATCGGCCGGTATAAATTTAATTATAAAGTTTATAAGGACTCCTATAACTTTAGCTTTAATATTATATATATTATAATCTTTAAATACCCGCTTTAAGTATATTTCCTAGTTAAAGAATAATATATAATTAAAACGATCGCGCGATACTTTAAAACTAAAATAATATATAATAAGACCGAGGTTAATTATTCTATATTTATCGTTTAAGCGTTATTTTAGTTAAATAATAATATCTTTACCGGCGCTAATAATTAATATATCGTCGATATATAATATAATTATTAGCTATATCTTATAATTAAGAAATATATTAAAATTAATATTTAAAGGTATAAAGCCTAACTTGGTTAGGAAAGTCGTAAAGATAATATATTATACTCGAGGGGATTATTTAAATCTATATAAAGTATATTTTAGAAAGTATATACGACCTAAACTATTATCGAAACTAGTAGGCTATTCGATATAGATTTCATTATTAATTAGGCCGTATAGGAAAATAGTTTATACGTCTATCTATTTAAACTTTAGGTCGTAAATAACTATAATAATAAATAGTATTTTATAATTTATAAACTTAATTATTAAAGTAAACGTCTTATTAAAATCGATTTTATATTATTATTTAAATTTACGCACTACCTAGCGAGTTTTATAACGAGTAATTTCATTAGCGGCCTTATATTTAAGCTTATAAACCTATTTACCTCGAAGTACCTTTCGGTTTCGAGGTAGATTCGATAGTATCTAGGTACTATTCGTTAAAAGAGAGTCGATTTCGGTATTTATACCGAGTTATTAGTATATTTTATTAAAAGCGTTAATTATAACTTCCTTATATATTTTAGGCTCGTAGAGTTCGGTAGGTAAAACTTTTATAAATAAAGTTAATAAATTAAAAGATAAAATAAATATACGAAACTCTAGATATTTATCTAGAGTTATTAGTATTATAAACGTATTAGCGCTAGAGCTAGAAGAACGTTAGGCCGGTTCTATATTAAATTCGGAATCTATATTTTCTAGTATATTTACGCGAGTTAATTCCGATTTAGGGTCGCTAAGGTTTATATATAACTATTATAACCGCTACGCTAGTTATAAATTTAGTATAGGTAATTTTAGCCTAGGTCTTAATAATATTATATATTTAATTAATCGCTATAATAGCGGTAAGAATTAAATAATATTATTAACCGATTTAGGTTAGGTAGCTTTACTTCTATTATAACTAGCGCTATAATTATTAATATTAGATTCCGAGTTAGTTTATTACTTATATAGGTTTAAAGAGCTCTTTCGTTTTACTATAATATCGCCCCCCTGTCGAGGGACTATTAGCGAGATCTTATTAACTAATAATATAACTATACTCCGTTTATTATTATTAGTATATTCTTCAGTCTATTATATTTAGGTAAAGCGAAGTACTTTATCTATAAATATTAATATATAGTAGAAATAGTCACCTTTATAGCCGATAAATATACCCTTTTTACTATAATCGGTGAATTTTTATTAGTTTTCCTCTATAATATAGCGTTCCTAATAGATACCTATTTAACCGATATTACGTAGATATAATAAGTTAGGGCGTATACTAGTGGAGGCCTAATAAAGTATAACGTTTATCGTAGATATAAAAGAGCGGTTTCGGAGCTAGTTCGTTATAGCGATAAATTTTAAAATAAGTTTATTATCGAGCCCGTTATTAACTAGTAAACTATATACCCTCTCGAGTAAAATTTAACCGACGCGCTTTAATATACTATTTATTTAGGGGTTACTAGGGATAAAATAGCTCTAAATGATATTATATTCGAAATAATAATTAATGAATACCCTATCGGTATATATAGGATCTTTATCTATATAGAGGTAATGGATCTTATAGTCTCCGTATTCCTTAACGCTTTTATAGCTACGGAATACACCGAAGATACCTATTTTATAAGAGATAAAGTAGTAATAACTATATTTATATTTATCGTTAATAAATATTATTATAAAACCGAAATTATAGGCTCTTAAGTTAATAATATCGTTATAAATAATATTATATTTAAATCGTCCTTACCGTAGGTGGCGTTTATATAAATATATATATATTTTAATAACGCTATATATTTCGTAATTATTATCCTCTTTAACTTTGGATAGGTCGATTTTATCGGTTATTTAGGATAAATATATAATATTATCTTTACCTAGGTAGCCGAGTCTTTTATATTATAAAGTTAAGGCCTTAACGTCTATAATAAATAGAGCGAGTTAATTTTATTTATATATATATAGGACGTAGAGATTATACTCCTAAAGGGTCGTAATAATATCTTTAGATTTTATTAAAATCCCCTTTAAAATAAAGCCTAGTATATAGTTAGCTCGCTAAAGTTTAGTAGACGAAATAAGATTAAAACTACTATTAGGAATATATATAACGTTATTAATTTATAGATACTAGATATTATTATTACCTAAATATAATAATTTAATAATTTCGTTATCATATAGTATTAGCCTACCCCTAAAATTATTAATAATATCGGCGCTCTTAAACTTAGTATATTCTATAAATATAAAGCGATTATAGGTAATATGGATAGTATAACCGGTATCGAATATCTAGAGTTAGGAGACTTTAGAGTTAATACCGTTTAAGGTATAGTAGGATTTTATATCTCCTTCGGTATCGGCTCTAGCCCGTTTATAGGGCGACTTATCTTTATTCCTATTATTATTACTATTTTTAATAGTATTATTATTACCTTTATTACCTCTACCGCCGCGGTTACCTCGACCGCGGCGGCTACGGTCACGCTAATTATTATAGCCGAGATTATTATATTATAATTTATTATAGGTAGTATAGTACCTAGCTTATTTTACGAAGTCGATATAATATAAATAAAGTCGAATAATTCTTTCCTAATTAAACCTTTAAACTCGTTATTAAATATTATAAATAACGAGAGCGAGTTAACTAGTATCAACGGTACTAGCCTAAAGATATAGGGTATTATAAAAGCGAGAGATTACTATACTAAAAGATATCTTAGTTATACTATTGGTATTAAATAAATTATAATCTTTGGCGAAGGATTTATAATACCGTTAATATTTAATATTAAGATTACGATTAAATTTATAAATTATAACGTTATTATTAAGCTTAAGGTAATTAAACTTATAAAACTCGTTATAAATAACCTAAAATTTACTAGTATAATCGCTAGGGCTATCGTAATAAAAAATAATAAATTAATCAAGTTTATTTAGAGTAATATATAAATAGCCGGAGCTACGGGGTTTAAATTTATTTATAATTATTAGTTAGGCTTATAAAGTCATCTTTTTAGTTTTAATCTTTATATATATTACCGGACTAACGGTATAACGAAAAATATTATAAATTATTTTATTATCGCTTAATTATTAGTGCGCAGCTTCGACTATATAATTAGGTTTACTAGTATCTAGTTCCAGAGTCTTAATAAAAGGATCTTCGAGGTATTTTTATAAATTTATAATATTAAAATTATTACGTATCTTTTATTTCTATCGGACGAAATTTTTTATAAAGTTAAATTTTTCGACTTTATCGAATACTTAAATAACTTTTAAGTATCATAATATAATAGCGGTATTCGAGGAGTTAGGCTAAATAATTTAGTATCGCTAGGTAGTTCTAGCGCTAACTTGTCTATAAAATAACTAAAGGTAGCTAGCGAATTAAATTAATAATAGTATTTATATACTTTATCGTCGCACCTTTTATCGTTATATACTTTTATATAAATTTTCTTAACCGTACGCTAGGTCCGTTAAAATATACGGGTTGAAAATTTCTAAAAAATATATTAATACTTAATTATAAAACGAGGTAACTTAGGCCTAGACGGTTATTATTTCCGTTTTAATAATCACTACTATTATAATTATTCTAAACAACGAGGCTAGAAATTTAGAGGATAACGTATTTAGGGTTTAACTGGTTATTACTTTATATTAAAAAATAAGAGTAAATAACTTTAATAGTTATTTTAATAATAGGAGTTATAATTATAACTACGATTTATAATTATAGTTTATAATGTTTTTCCCCCCGATTACGGAGTTATAAGTCCGTTTTTAATTATTAATACTATTAACGCTATTAACGTTTATTTTTAAGGCGGTAAGCGAGCTATAACGGTAATTAATTACGATTATTCTAGGCTTTAAAAAGACTTTATAAACTTAAAACTATAATACGCTAGTAATAATTTTAATAAGTTATATAGAGGTATTAATAATAATAAATAGTTATCGTATATAGCTACCCCTAAGGTATTTATATAAATATATATAAAGTACGCTAATATTAGCCGATTACGGCGATTAGTTACTTCCTAGTATAGTAATTAACTATTTTCTAGTAGCGTACTTCGTTTATTAGTTATTTTCTAGCGGTGTATAAACTCTTTATAAACGATTAGCCACTCTCTAGTATATACCATATAGTGCGATTAGCTATTTTTAGTAGTTATATATACAGTTTGTTGGGCTATTTCCTGGTAACGGTAGGGCCGGCGGAACTATATTTTAGGTACCAAGCCTTAATTTACCGTCTAGAAGAAAAATTCTGTACGGGCGTAATTTAGTGCGCGCTATAAGAGCGTAGTTACAACGTAACTATACTATATTACTACTATTATTTATTATAGAATAGGGAGTACGTAGCGGCTAGATATATAAAGCCCGGGCTTATAACCTATTAAATATAAAATAGGTAGAAACACTTCTTAATTAATTATCTATAGAGGATAAAAGCGAATATACGTGCAAGACCCTAATACTAAGTATTACTAAATATCTACTTACTAAGTAGTCCTGCACTCCTATATTCCAATAATTTGTATATTATAGAGTACGAAACCTAAAGTCTAATTAAAAATTAATAATATATTAATTATCCTCTTTCTAGTATTATTATTAATAAAATATATACCTAATAACTTTAGTAAAATATTGTATTTTTTCCTTTATATTAAAAATATAAATATTATTATTTAAATAACCTAACGGGGGCTAAAATCTATAAGAGTATATCTACTTTAATAAAAAGACCGTAGTAATATATTTAATAAATATAATAAATAAGGCGCTTTAATTATAATATTCTATTTTAAAGACTCGATAAATATTAAAAATCCTAAATTAAAAAACTCTATTATCTTTAGGAACTAAGATACCCGCGTATTAAAAAACTTCCTTAACTACTTTAATTTTATATAAAAAAATTATTATTGGATCGGATCCGTTTATTTTAAATATTTTATTTTATTTTTTATTATTTAGAGCTATCTTATTGAAGTTACGCGAGAGTAAAACTAGTAATTAATTTATTTTCAACCAAGATTTACTAGAAATCAGTATTGAATGTCCGTCTAAATTGATTAATACTTTACTATTTAATAAGATAAATAGTAAGTTCTTATAAATAGTTTATTTAATTATTATTCTATATAATCTCTATTAATAATCTACTAAGAATAAAAGGAAGTTAATAAATAGTTAATAGATTATTAATACGTTATGAATAGTAACTTAATAATAAATATATAAAAAATTATTAAATGAACTATAAGTTATTAGCTAGTTTAAATCTAACTTCTAAATTAAATAAACTAATAGTTTATTAGAGGCGTACTAGGTTATAGATAAAATAAATTTAATAAGGTCTTTAGGTAAGGCTGAACTTGGCTATTTATAAATACGCTATTAATAAGATACTATCGTTTTATTACGAGAGTATCGCTAAATTCGTTACGCCATTATTAAAAATCATTTAATATATCTATTATAATCTATTAATTTATACTAGGAATCCACGGTAGATCTATATTATACCGTATTATTTTAATAATTTTATTTTATTCTACGTGGTAGTTACTTTAAGAATACGAGTATTTAGTAGATACCGTTTCGCTATTACTACTACTACTACTACTACTACTAAAGCGTACCGGTTATGATACCGCTAGTTAATATCTTTAACGATAACTTTAAGAAGGGTTAATATAGTTACAACGTTTTATCGCTTTACCTACTTTAGTTCTTTACCTACTTTATCGCTTTACTTATCTTACTTATTTTAGCTCCTTAGTTTTTTAGCTCCTTAATTTTCTTAGCTTTTTAATTACTTTAGTTTTTTAAGTCTTTAGTTCTTTAATTATCTTAATACCCTAACTACCTTAATTTAGAAGAATTAAATAACTTTTGTCCTATCTTATAGTCGGAAGTTTATAGATCGAAATCTTTTCGATTAATCTTATATAGTTATAGAATATTTAGTAGTAGACTTCCGATATATCTAGATAATATAATTTAATTTAAATAGGGGCTAGCGGTTATTCTAGGCTAATATCGAGAAAATAGTATATAGAAAAGAAAAAGGGAAAAAGTCTTTTAGTTAAATACTAGTTTAATATTATACTCCTCGGCGCGGCGAATATTATTAAGAAAATAATATATATAAATAAGAGAATGGCCTATTAAAGAGCTAGCTAGATCGATATAATATTTAATTATTCTTAGATAAATCTTCCCTTTAAGCTCCGCCGTTTATTATAATACTAGGATATATAGCGCTATATAGATAAAGGCTCTTTATAGCGAAGTATTTCTTATTCTAGAGGAGTTACCTCTATAGGAGACGTATTTAAAGGAGTTATAATTAAGGAGAATTTATCGAGGGAACTATAAAGCTATAACTCTAAAAATGAAAATTTAATTAATACTTACTTTAGGCTCTCGGCGTTAGTTATTTACCTATTAAAATTAAATATCTTAAATACTAGGACGGTAGAATAACACTTAATTATTTATACCTAGTAGCGGAATTAGCCGTAATATTAAACTATAAATTAAATTATTTAATAGAAGTTCGATAAAAAGAGGGACGGCTAGTATCTTAAATAATTTAAATATATCTAGATATCTTAGGAAAATAGCGGCCCTAAAAAAGAAATAATTAATATTATATTTAAAATAGGGAAGGGAGAGACCGACCTTTATAAAATCGATTTAATAAAAAAGTTTATTCTATTTTATATAACTTTACCTTAATAGTGGGCTCGTAATTATAAATATCGAGATTATATATTTACTTTTTATTTTATACTAAGCCTTAGTAATATACTTCCTTCGTACCTAACTTTTTTCTTTAGTTATATTTAAAATCCTACTCGGCTCTTACTCGTGCTATACTTTATAGAATTCGATATATTATATTCGTTAATAGGGCGCTATATCTTATTAGTTAAATAAACTAGAGTAATTAATAAAACCGCGTCTAAAGAGGGTTCTATAATATTTAGGAGAGTTTATTATTTAGAAGTTAATATTAGAGCTAGATAATGTTATAATATATTCTCTATAGTAATACTAGCTATTAGAAAATTACTCTTATTCGAATAATTTAAAGAGTCGTTTTTATATTTACTCCGCCGACCTATCTAGTTAATAAACTATATATATCTATAAAGTATCTTTTCCTAGAAATTTTCCCTTATTATAGTCCGCTATTTTATAATAACTAGATTTAATAGAGTTTAAGGAGCGTTCCTTTAATCTCTTCTTCTAATATAATCTTTTATCCGTTATTATATATATTTAGGTATAGTTAATAAAGGACTCGTTATCGAGGCGCCTAAAACTAGGACTAGAGCTAGTAATCTTATATTATGAGTATAGAATAGCGTCCTTACTCGATACCGGCGTTTCTTATATATAATATAATAGTATTATTATATATAAAGTATTATAGGATATTCATAATATTAAGTAGTTACTAGTAAAAATATTAAGATAGATTTTTAGTATTAAGATTTAGAGTTAAGGCTCTACGGCGCTACCCGTAGAGCCTCGGTTTAATATTTTTATAATATTATTCGCGTAGTATTTTATAATATATAATATAATATCTACTACTCTATAATAGAATAAAGGAAGTACGGAGAGTTGAATAATATCTAGTTTAAATATAATCTAGTTTTTATTAGAACTAGGAGTTATATAAATTAAATATTATACTCCTAGTATAGAAATAAAATTAAACCGCCTCGCTCTAACTTTTTTCTACTATTATCCCGTAAAACCCGATTAATAGGTAAGATATAGTATTTTTTATAATTAATACGAGGGAGCCCGATTATCCTCTTTTTATTTAATATTTAAAGTAATAACGTTTATAGAATATTATTAAACTTACGTTCCTTAAAGTCTTTTATTAGTAAATTTTAAAAACTCCTACTAAAACCCTAGTTACCGACCGCGCGGATAGGGCTAGTAGTGTCCTACTAGTAACTTTTACTAAAAAAAGTTATTAATAAGATATTATTAGTAGCCCTAATTTACGAATAAGACTACTAATATCCTATTAATAGGTTTAGTAAATTAGGGGTCCGGGTAGGTAACTTTTAATAAATTTAATAAATCGGGGGTTTAAATAATATCCTATTAATAACTCTAGGTAAATTTTAGTAGGATTAATAAATTTAGTAATTTATATATACCGTTAATATATTAATAGTAGCCAGCTTTATTATAGGGCTGAAATAAATAAAGTTCTATAATCGTCGTTATTAACGGTAGCGATCTCTAGCGACGATTATTAACGCCAGCGACCTACCGGGCCCGGAATAATAAATTTTAGCGAAAGTTCTCGCGGGGGCGTCACCCGGGCATATCCGGGGAGTATGCGCACATGAATACTATGCTATTTCGCATGCCATAATTGCGTATGCCATGGGGGGCTTTCGTCTGATGTTTTAGGGGCTGCTGCGGGGGGCGTACATCGCATGCTATTCAGGATACCTTTGCGCATACCATTCGCATGCCATTCGTATGCCATTCAATGGTATGCGCAAGCTGCGCACGCCATTGCGCATGCCATGGGGCATACTATGGCCCATACTATGGCCTATACTATGGCGCATACCAATACGCATTTGCATGCGCATGCTATAGGGCATATAATAGGCCTATTCGTCTGATATTTGAGTTACTGATTATTTATCGAGTTACTGAACCTGCTGATAGTAAGTACTATTTATTAGTAGGACCCTACCCGGACCCCTAATTTATTAATCCTATTAAACCTCGGGTCGGTATTTAATAATTCGATATTCTAAAACCTTATATTATAGATCGATTAATATAGATACTAGTTTAGACTAGGGAGTTATAAAAATTAAAGTATAAAAATTTAAATATAAAAACCTAAATATAAAAAACCTAAATATAAAAAACCTAAATATAAAAAATTTAAATATAAAAAACCTAAATATAAAAAGTTTAATTACGAAAAATCTAAATATAAAAGTTTAATTATAAAAAGTTAAAAATAGTAAAAACTATATTTATTAAAGTTGAATTAATTATAAAGGTCTTATTTAATAAAGTTTCCATTATACTTTAAGATTCTATTACTCTAAGATTTTATAATTTACTTTTTTATAAAGGCTAGCTTCTAGTACTACTATATATTATAATTACGAAGGAGAGTTACGCTCCGTTTATTATAATCTATCTTATATACCTTCTAGAGTATAGTATAGAAGGGATCGATAAAAGCTAATTAACCTAATTATAAAAATTATTATAACTTATCGCGAATATAAAACCGATCTAGATATAATAAGGCGATAGGGTTCTCGTATTTCTTTTCTCTTAATATTATAAATCGCGAATCGTTATACTCGTCTTCTATTTTAGACTTTTTAGAACTAGAATATAGTAGTAATATATCTAGTAGTACTAAATAACACCGATTAATTTTAAATATTATTAATATAACATTAGGCTCTATATAGTTAAAAGCTCTAGTAAGAATAAATTCAATAATTTAATATATAACTTCTTTAGCCATAAGTATTTTAGTAATATTACGATAATTAATATATAGGATATCCGCCTTAAACCGCCTAGTAAAAGTTAGTAAAGTAATTAAAATATAAATTTATTCGAATAAAGTTTAAACCTATATTTATCCTCGCCCGAAAAAGTAACTAGGTTATTTAATATTATATACTTAAATATAATATCCTCAAAATATAAATTAATATAAATATTTAGCCGACTCATAAAGTTACGATATACTCGAGTCTTTTTTAAAATCTTACCTCTAGGTATCTTAAAAGTCTTTTTTAAAATATTATATTTAAACTTCTCTAATTAACGTAACTCGCTATTTTCGTAGCCTATACTAGTCTCTAAAATAGTATCTAGCGATACTATATAAAAAGAGATCGGGGTTTCGCCTTTTTTAAAATCTAATAATAATATTAACGCTACGTATTAAAATAATCTTTAAAACGCTTTTCGAGTTTTAATTATAGAGATATATAATTAATCCCTTTAGTCTAACGTTATATTAAGGAATAGTATTATTATATTTAATTAAGTTATTAACGTATAATAATAGACTATATAATTAATAGTACGGAGTTTATAAGCGGGGACTATCGTCTCTTCGACTACTTTAATATATAATAACTAAATCTATTTATTTTAAAGCTAGGTACGAAGAAGGATAAGAGTAATAATCGAGAGTCTAACGGATTCTTATATACGATAATTTTATAGATATTTTATTAATAATTATAGACGACCCTAACTAGGTAGAAATAAGAAATATTTAAATTTAATAATATATATAGTCTTACCTTTATCGGTTAGAATAGTATCGACTAGATAATATTATACTTATTTTATAATCCTAGTAAGTTTAGAATAAACTATATCCGTCGGCCGAGATTTAATAATATTTAATACCGGTAAGATATTAATTAAAGGCGTTTATTCTACTACTATTCTTAGTCCTTTTAAATATATAATATTATAAGATAATTCGGCTACTATAACTCGCTTACGAATAACCGTATAATAGTAACGGGTATTTAAAGTAGTATCGAAAGCAAGGTCTTTTTTCTATACTTTTATAACGAGGTATTTACTATAACTATAATTAGATAAGATACTCCTAAATCCCGAATTTTCTTATTATTATTTTATATCTCCGATATATACTAAAGTAAATACGTAAAGCTATATTTATATACTATTAATATTAATAACTATTTCTTTTTTAAATATTAATAGACTCGGTTCTAAAATCTTAATTATATCTTTAAATTTTACTATATATAGCCTAAGGTATAATAATAAGATATTCGCTCGGCGCTTTCGCTCTCGCTAGTTTATACCCACTATAATTATATAGATTCTAAGAATGGATCTATATATATTACGGAATAAACCGAATACGTTAATGAAGTTAAATAGGGGTATTAAAATATAAATATCTTTAGATAATTGAATTAGATATTAATATTTATAAATAACTAGTTCTAGATACCCCCTATAGGCCGGTGAAAACTATAGTATACGAGTTAATTTATCGCGGTAGTTATATATATTTCGAATAATAATTCGTTTTATATACTTAGTTAATTAACTCCTTTTAGTAAAGTTTAGGCCTTAGTATAAATGATTAAAATAAATATTCTTTTCGAGTAATATTACTTAGTCTTAGTAAAGTCTTTTAAAAACCTTATTTAGTAGGAAATACTCCTCGCTTTTAATACTAGAAATTATTAGGTAATTATTATTTATAAATTCGAATTTAGATATATTAATTAGAGGATTTACTATAAATCGAATCGCACTTTTTTAAGTACTTTTAGTTATATTAATATAGTCTTTCCTAACCGCGAAGATACGATTAAAATACCTAAATTAAGAGTTATAATATTTATATTTCTTTTTATTATAAATATAATAAATATAGTCGGATAGAAAGATAATAGTCGATTTATTACTAATTATAATATACTCGCTAGAATAAACTTAAACCGAATACGCCTATATATAAAAATTAAATAATTCTAATAATATATCGATAAAGTAAACTATACCTCTATATATTTTCGCGGCGATAGTATTTAACGATAAAGTAATTTTAAATAAATTTATAAAGTTAAAGAAATAGAGAGCTTTTATAGAAGATTTATTAATACCCAGTTCTTATAATTTATAGGTCGGTAGATACTTTACTTCGATAAATAACTCCTATTTTCGTAGCTTTATTCGTAGTAGTTATTTAATAACGTATTTTTTAATAATAGAAACTATACGAGGTAGTTATCTTAGATATTTAATATTATCGATAAACGCGAAAATCTTAAGGAGACTCTAATAATTATATTTTATAATACTAGAGACTTAATATTATAGGTTAAATACTATACTAAATTTACTTAACCTAAAGTTCGCTCTTATATATATAACCTCCTTAGATAGATTAGTAGTAGATAGGCGGCGCGATAGTAGAAATATACTAGAGGCGCCGTTATTATATAAAGGTAATACTAGTTTATTAAAATTATTAATAAAATCCTAGATAGGTAGTTCGGGGGATAATAAGACCTCTAATATCTCTAAAGGTACCGGCTAATTATTAATACTATCTTAATAATTAAGAAATTTATATATAGGGTCGAATTCGTCCGTATCGTTAATAAAATCGTATAAGGAATTAGTAATATTAAGAATATCTTTAAAAATTAGCGAATTTAATTTCAGATATATAATTTAAAAGATATAATATAGATTTACCTACTAGCCTAGTTTTATAATATTATTAAGAATTATAGAGTATTTATTAACTATATCTTAATTAAAGAAAACTAAAAATTCTTCTTCGCTAAGCGCTAATTATTTAAGTAGATCTTTAATATCTTTTTTTAAATATACTCTTTTAATACTTCTCGTAATTCGAATTTATCGAGGGTCTATATTAATTAATAAATTATTATAATATCTTAGTTATTAAGGCTAAGAGATAAATCCGCGAGGTATAATAAAAATAAATTTAGAAATAACTCTATAATATAGAGTATTAGTATTTAATAGTTAGACTATAAATAGTATAAAAATATTTTACCGCTAGATAGTTATTATCGATTACTCTACCTTTAGTTAAGTTATTTAGGTTATACTTCTTTAATTTCTTTAATTTATCTAGCTCTCCTAATAAAGTAATATATATAATTATAATTTTAAAGAATTTCTTTTTTTATACCCGAATACTTATAGCCCGCCGTTTATTATAAAGAGATCGGAGAGGAAATATCCTCCTCCGTATTTACTTTATATAGCCGATTATATAGAGCTAGAGTATAATAATTTAGAGAAGTAGTAAAGAGACTACTAAATTATTAATTTAGTATATACTACTACGGGTATTATACTTATAATACGGCGCTAGCTAGTAGTAATTCTAGGCTTAATATATAATATTCCTAAACGTAATATAAAAGTATAGGTCTTATAGACGGCGTTATAAATAATCTATATATAAACGATATTAATTATAACTAGTAATTAGAAAAAAATATTAAAAAATATTAAATTTAGTAGGGTTAAAGTCGCTAATTCGATAGAGTTAAAACTAGTTTAGTAAAATTCTCCGTTTATTAACCCTGTTATTTTATATCTATACTAAACCTTCTCGCCTTCTATTTATACTATAGGTATTAATTAAACTCTAATTATATATCTTCTTTATATAGTTATAATTAAAATCACGAAGAATACGAAGAAGATTATTATTTAAAATTAGTAATTTAAAAGTTAATTTAAAACCTTAAATTATATAAAAGTCGCTCTAGAATCCTAGTCTTAAGGTTTAAATAAAAAACGAAAGACCCTAGATATAATACCTATACTTAATTTATAATTATCTTAGCGTCGTAGTATAAACTAAAGTAGTAGTCGATTAAGGTTAAGAGCTAGAGGTTTTAAAATTAACGAAATTATAAATCTTCTCTATCGACGATACTCTATATATAATATCGTATATATACTTCGTGTTAATACGTATTCTAAAGCTTTCGGACTATACTAGGCGATAAGGAATTAATCGGTAATAATAAATTATAACGGAGTAGTAATAATAATACGGAGAATCCCGTATATAATAATAAATTAAACTAAGATAATTAGGATTAAGATTAGGATTAGAATAAAGTTAAAGAATTCGATAGTAACTATAACTCTAAGTTAGATAAAGTATTATAGACGGCGGTTATAATAAAGGCGTCTAAATTAAAATTAAAAACCGGATTAATAAAAGAGAATCGAGTTAATAGAATCGTTATAGATATCGAGAATAAGAATTCTAAATATACTATAAACGTAAAAGCTCGTTTTATAGAACTATAGGAATAATAATATTTATAAATATTATACTAATTTAATACCTAGTTATTTAAATAATTAATAAAATAAGTCTAGGGTAATAAACTAGGCGCTAAAGAATAAAAGTAAATTACTTCTATATTATAGTTATCCTAGAATACGAGTAATTAGAAGTCGAGATCTATTAATAATATAATTATAAATTACTATTCTTTTCGTTTATCTTTTTTAATCGTTAATACCTTTAAAGATAAAGTAAAAAAATAAATTAAGAAAAATACTATAAATATATTTAACCTATATAACGATTCTCGGACCTTGACTAATCTTTTAAAAGTATATTATTCTCTATTTATTTTCGACTACGTCTTTAATTTTACGCGGTAATATATAGATATTTTAGAGACTAATAAAGATAAGTATTAATACTACTATTTTAAATATTTATACTTTTTTTAAATTATTTAATAATTATCGTTAATTATACTACTAGTCGTCTTTATAATACTAGCGGTAAAAGTTGGATTATATCTCGATTAAAAAAAGGATCTAAATACCCTCGCTAAATTAATTTATATTTATAATAAACTAATAATTTAGTTTAATAAGATAATTAAAATAATTAAATATTAGTATTCTCTAGATAAGCTAGTACGCGTAGAGTTAAAGGGCCGCCGACGTAGTAAAGATATTACTACGGATTTAGTACCTAATCTAAACGAAGATAAAGAATATTTTTTCGTCGGTATACCGTTACCCTCTTTATCTCCTCTAAAAGCGTTACTCGCTTAAAGAGTAAAGAAGTATTCTTTAACTCGTTAACTAACTATATAATTCTATAATTATTATTTATACTAGCCTCTAGAGCTAATACTACTAGGCGCTTTTAGATAAATATAATTTAATTTATATAATTTAGGAGTAGATAATACTCTTTAGAATTTATATAATTTTAAACTTTAATACTCTTTTAGTACTTATATATTTATAACTACGATTTATATTTCTAGGATTTACTTTTTCGGTCTTTTATACTATATTTATATAATACTTTAAATAGTAAATCGAATTAATCCTATCTAGTTCCTATTATTATTTACCGTCTACTACTAATAATTATATAGTGTTTAAATTCAAAACTAAAGTATAGATACTAAAGAAATTTTAAAAAAGATAGCGCTAAATTATAGTTATTATAATTATAGAGTTAATAGTCCTTTAGTGAATTATAGAAGTATTTAAATAAAGTAGTAAAATTATAAAACCGTCTAGTATTAAGATGATTTATTAATAACGAGTACTATAAATATAATTTTATAAATATAATATTGAAGTTATAGAACTAAAAGTTTATATTACTCGTTGAAAATAGGGTTCTATATATAGTTAATAGTCCTAGTAAAAACGCATTACTATTAAAATACTATACTATCTACTCCTATTCTCTACTAATAATATACGATTTAATTTATATTATTAATTATTTACTAGATACCGATAACCTCCCTTAAAGTATATTTACCGAAAATACTAGAGATTTCGGATCCTATTAATACTACGGTATTATTAAGGATTTAATTCTATAAAAGAAAAACTACTAAAATAACTAATTAAAAAATATACTACTAAAATAACTTATTTAAAAACGTACTACGGTTTTCTTAATATTAAAGTTCTATAAAAAATATCTACGCTACTAAAGGATATAGCGCTGGAAATTATACTAGTAGGAAATAATAGATAATTTATTAACTAACTATTAACTATTTATTAATATAAACTAGACTTATTATTTTTAAAACTAAGATTTAAATAACCTATTAATCGCCTATTAATATATATTAAATTTACCGTTTTTTATAATTACTATATATAAATTAATATAAAATTTACCTTCTATTATAAGAAATAAGAGATTAATAAAATATCGGAACTCAATTAAGAAACTATTAATAATAAATAATTTAACTATTAATATAGTCTTAACTTCCTATTTTATATAATTACTATATATAAATTAATCAAAAATCAAGTTATAGTTACACGATATAAGAACGACCCTAAGGTAGATACTTCTCTTTATTTATAAATATATTTTTATATATAAATCTTTTAAATTATAATTAAAATTTATAAAACTCTTTTATTTAATTACTTTCCGATTAACTTCTTTAAATATAAATAGTTAAAAGATCCGTTATTTCTAACCCCTCTTTTATATAAAGTTATAAATCGATTATAATTTTTAAATATAAGTATAAAAGTTTTATTTATGATTTTTTCGAGGTTACCGCCTCTATTACCTTAACGAGGAAAGATAGAAAATAAATAATAAAAAGGAATAAAAAGTAATTAATATTTTTATTTAAATAATAATGACGAAAAAAGAGAAGATAGTAGTAGTAAATTAAAAGGGGAGGTAGACTATATAAAAGAGAATAAGAAAAATAGTAATAGTGAGTTAAAAGAGGAGGTAGATTATATAAAATATAAAATAAAAAAACCGAAGCGAGTTAAAAAAAGAGGAGTCTAAATTCGAGTATATTATAAAAAAATAAAGATATATTCTTCGTATTTAAATAAGGTAAATAAAGACGTAGGACGAAAGAAAATTAAGAGAAAATATTAATTAAATATATTTAATTAATCGTAATCTAATTTATATTTACGCTAGTCTTATTTAATAATATCGACTAATACTCTTAATATTATCGTTATATTATTAATATAATTATAATAATATTATTTATAAATTTAAATACTCTAAATCTAGTTTTTAAATATAAAATACGAGATACTCCTAAACCGGCCCTTATGTAAATTATATATAATTATATCTAATTAGGCTTTCTATAGTAAATTACGAGAATTATAAATAATTAAAATAATTAAAATAATAATACGTCTATTAATAAAGAATATTAAAAGGATCGTTAAAGTAAATTAATAAATTATTAAGATTTAAATATTAAGAAACCTAATACTCTCTTTAATTAAAATTAAAATAAATAAAAAAATACTACGTAGATAATAAAAAACGAAGCTTAGAATATATATAAAAAAATTATATATACGCGAGATAAGGCGAAGGATAGATTTAGAAATATTAATAATAAATTATTAAAAGGGATAAGTAGCTCCTATACTATATTAATAACTACGGTTAATTAAATTAAAATAATAAATACGTTCGTACGATTATAATTATTACTTTTATCTACTAGTATAAAAGGAGGTAAAAAAGATTTTTTAAACTAATTATATTATAGGACGTATATAGAGATCGAAGAATGAGAATATAATATATATAAAGCGATTATATCGAATATTATTTATTTATATTTATATCGAAAAATTATATTATAATTAAATCGAGTAGTATAATTTTATCCTTATATATAATAAATAAATAAATCTACTAAAAACTACGAAACTTTATTATATAAATATAATTAATTAAAAAGGCCTTTATTTTATAAATATTCTAATTAATTTCTTTATTTTATAATATTCACTAGTCGGCCCTATTATTATTACTACTCGTTTTTCCTTTATTTTTATTTTTAATTTTATTAACTTCTTTTTCTTTTACTATATTCTTCGCTCTAAATTTATTTATTAACTTTTATAATAATTATCCCTAAAATCTTTCTCGCTTAAATATAAAATTATATTTAATTAATTATACTTTATATATTTCTTATCCCGAATTACTTAAAAATTAAAATTATAATAACCGAAGAGGTAAGAAACGTAGATTATTATATTATAATAATTAAACTAGAAATCTTTTTTATTTTAACTTCTCTCTCTTTCCCTTAAGAACTTATTTATTAATATATAAATATATAATACAATTACGATTTTATTAATGATTTTAAATCTATTAACGATTTTAAACTTATTAATAATAAAGTAAAATTATAAATATATTCTTTAATTATTAAAATAATTATAGGAGAGAGCTTTATTAACGGGAATAATATTAATAATTTATAAAGTAATATAACTATACTAAATTATAAAGAATAAAAGAATATACTCGGGTAGATCTTTTTATAATATTTTCTCTAATATTTAATCCTTTTATCTCCTTATATAAATAAGAATTTAATTAACTTTTATAATACTTTTAATAATATAAAACCTATTTATCTTATTAATACCTAGTATATAAGTTTTAAATTCAAAGATCTCGAAGAGAGAATCCGTTTTTATTTTTATAATATTTAATTAATCTCTCCTTTTATTTTTAGGGTTTATTATTAATATTTAATACCGAATAATTAATCCTTAAATATACCTCTATTAAATTATTAGTATCTTTATATTAATCTTTATCCTCCTCGAATACCTCGTACTAGATTTTATTATACTAGAACGGTTATCGATATTTAAAGACGTAAAATTAAAAAAGAGAATTTATTTTTAAATCGATTATCGAAATTAATTCTAATAAAGAAGACCTATTTTAATTAACTCGTCGCTAGCGCCTAGCTCTTTAACTAATTTATTATTAACGCGCTTTTATAATCTTTTATAATAACGAAGAAAATAGTTTTTAATAGATTTTTATTATATAATAAATACGCCCCGTTATATCTTTAAACTTTAATACCCAAATATCTCTAACTTTAAATTCGTATATTAAGAATTATAATTATTTTTATTAAAATCTAAATAAAATCTAGTAATATAATTCTAATTTAATATAATATTCCTTAAATCTTTCTTTAAATATATATTAATATTCGAATTAAATATAACCGCGGACGAGGATTTAAATATAATAAAATCGAGGGAGGGGAGAATACGGAGAGGAGATATTATTATAAATATAATAATAATCTCAATATCGCGTTTATAAAGGAAATAGTAGGTAGGCCTAAAGAGTATATAAAATTACTTAATTCTAAATTATTAAATAAGTTGAATCTAGTTAAAAAAAAGACTATAATTAAAGAATAAAAGTCGAATAAAAATAAAATAAAATAAAATAAAGCGAATCCTAAAATAAATAAAATAAAATATATATATATTAATAAAGAAGGTTTAAAATAAATTACTATAATAAATAAAATAAAAAATAATTAATAATTACGAAAATTACTAAATATTTTATCTAGTACGATTATATTTAATAAAAATCCTTTATCTAGAAATTTTATTTTCAGGATTTATTTAATTCCGAGTATAGATCTTTTATAAAGGAATATCTTTAGGCGCTAAAATTCCGACTAAATAGAGGGTCTACACCGGAGATTAACCGTTAGTATACTAACAGTAGCTCAGCCCTATGATAGGGCTGAAATAAATGAAGTTCTATGATCGTCGCCATTGACAGTAGCGACGACTACCAACGCCAGCGACCTACCGGGCCCGGAATAATGAGTTTTGGCCAAAGTTCTCGCGGGGGCGTCACGCAGGCACATCTGGAGAGAATGCGCACATGTGTACCATGGCATGTCGCATGCCATGGCGCATGTCATGGCGCATGCTATGGGGGGCTTTCGTCTGATGTTTTAGGGGCTGCTGCGGGGGGCGCACATCGCATGCTATTCAGGATACCTTTGCGCATGCAATTCGCATGCCATGGGGCATACTATGGCGCATACTATGGCGTATACCATTGCGCATGCTATAGGCCATGTAATAGGGCATATAATGGGGCCATTCGTCTGATATTTAAGTTACTGACGATTTATCGAGTTACTGAACCTGCTGACAGTAAGTGCTATTTACTAATAGGACCTTACCCGGACCCCCGATTTACTGATCCTACTAAACCTTAGGTCGGTATTTAATATAGAGTTTTAATATAAACCCGTAAACGGCTTTATAATAAAACTAATAATATTTAAAGTATACTAATATTTACTTTTAAGATTTACCGATAAACTCTATAATAGTCCTCGAAGGACTATTATAATATATTGGAAGATTAATCGAATAGAGATTTATATATTTATATTTTATTATTTATTAAAATCTTAATTTTAGCGCTAGACGCGTTAATACTAGAGTTATATTTATAAATTAATACTTTAGAAGTTTATCTTAGAGGGGTCGTTTTTAACTACTTAGGGGTATATAAACCTAAGTAGTACCTTTTTCTCTTACTATCTATAGCGCACAGGAATATTGTTTATAGGCTCGGTTTGGCCGGCGGGCTAGCCAAAACGCTAGGGGTCCGGGCTAAGCCCATTAGATCCCGAGTGTAGTCCCTGTGGTCTCAACCAACTTCTCTATTAAGGTTACATGCAGGCTGGGAGTCAAAGTAATTAACGATTCGGGGTTGCCAGTGGAGTCAACTGGAGGACATATTTAATCCTCATGCCCATCAGAGACACATTAGTTACCCGATAATGACTTAGGACTAGTATTGATGGACCAAATCTCTACTCTACACATTTTTTAAGCCGATTTCACGCTCAGTAGCTCTCACAACTATCGCATATCTTGACAGCTTGCTTGCATGTCGTTCACCACCAGCATTCCCAACTCTCTAAGCTGGATAGCACACAGCATCATCTTTGATATATTGTATGCTATGTTATCTTCCTTTCGAATCTTGCTAGGCCCCTGACGCTCAGAATGCGTATCGTTATTACCCATGCTCTCAGAAAGTCAAAACGCGGTGGAGGGACAGCAGCCAAAGTTTGCTTTCAAATTGGTATAGGGGCCTCGAATCTCACGCTTTTGCACGAGCAGACTGCAGTCATCCAGGAAAGCGTCAAATCTTCCAAGCACAAGGACCTCAAGCAACAGGGCCTAGCCCTCTACGATCAGGGGCTACACTTCCACAACAGTGTTTTTGGAACCGGCTTTACACTATCAACATGATTCATACATCATACAAACAGCCTTTAAACATGCTTGAATCTCAGAATGAGCTTCCCACCAGCAGGTCCAGATATATACTCATCAGCCTGCTCGATACCCTTGTCATCCACAATTTCAGTCGTATAGTTCGTATATATTGCTGCAATCACCAATTTCATCTCTGCAATACGAAACACACATCATCAGCAAGCCACAAAAACTAAGGTCGAATAATTTTGACATACCTTGAATAGCGAAATTACTACCCAGACACATCCTCCCTCCACTGCCAAAAGCCCAAAACCACCTCTTCATCTCCTCCTTATGGCCATCTTCCGCATCCATCCACCTTTCTGGTATCCACGTCAACGGCTCCGGAAACACTGTAGCGTTTCGATGCAGAGTATAGGCGTTGGCGCTAACCCTGACGCCGCCGGGTATGTTGTTGTAACCCTCCAACGTCGTACCTGTAGCAGTATACGGTGTCATGCGTGGCTGGAATGCCGGTGCGGCAGCGTAGAGGCGGAGGGTCTCTTGAAGAATGCTGTCGAGAACTGGGAGAGCATTGATAGAGCGCGCGGAAGGTAGGTACTTGTGCTCGTTGTTTTGGGAAGGGTGCGCGATTGGGGGGCTGAGGGTGAAGAGTTCGCTGCGGAGACGGGCTTGCAGGGCGGGACGCTGGGACAGCTCATGCACAAGGTAGGTGAGCGTTATGCCTGAGGTCTCGTGTCCGGCTATCAAGTGATCTAGCATTTCCGAGGCTGTCTTCACCATTATACACCTCGAATCAGGCTTGGACTGGGATGGTTCTTTGAGGGATTGTGACAGGCGTCCATAGACCACAGGCTGCGTCGCTAATGGGTCCTCCTGAGCTTTATCTGAGTGGGTGAAGGCCTCCGCAGCTTCACACATTGAGAAGCACCATCTTTCAACTTCGCAGTCTGCACGCTCTTGTGGAAGCTGAAATTTGAAGGCTTTGTACTGTTCGAGCCAGTAATGGCGGTACTCGAGGTCGTGCATGAAGTTGGTCCCATTGGTTAGACCAAAGAGATACGCAGACGTAAAGTCCATCCCAACTGCCTGAAAGAAGTCGAAAACATTCATCTCAACGCCATTCCTTACCACCGAGTCCATTATCGGCAGGAATCGGTCAAACGTCAAATAATTCGAGGCTTTCTGCAGATCCTGGGAGCTTTGCAAGAAAGACTTCGAATAGAGATTGGAGACCATACGCTTCTGCACCGAGTGTGGCTTGTGTTCCAACATGCTGACCATGTTCGGGGTTCCATAATTGACAAAAGCATCAAGATACCATCTGTCCTTCTCAAAACCGCCCATGTATATCGTTCGCAATGCGCCCGGAGTGCAGACACTGATCTCGTCGGGGCTGAGTCTCAGGATGGGACCTTTCTTTTGATGCAGAGAGTAGACAGCGCGAACTCCGGTGCCTGCTCGTTTCTTGGACGAGATCCATAGGGAAGTAATGGGTGCAGAGAAATGGGCATTGGGAATCTTAGACAAAGGAGATAAGAAGGTTGGAGCTATGAGATATTTGTAGAGCAACAGCGATACCAGGAGCGAGGCTCCAACGATTGTAACGGCAAACATAGTATGGGGATCAAGGGACGAATGCAGGTAAGAAGATGAACAGACCACTTATGAATTGCAGGTAAGAATTGAGTTTATCATGCTGGCCAGACCCCCTCGAAGGCTCGAACAGCGGTGTATCAAGGTTGCGTGTCCGTCAATGAGGGGTCGAGCATCGTGTGGGGAAGGATTAGATAAGAAAAGAGAAAAGAGAAAAGGGAAAAGGTAAGCATCAGCAGAGCCTGAGGAGATTGTTTTGGATTGGCCAAGTCATGCTGCTCTGCTGTTGCTGCATTCACTACTGCATGATGGACCGTAGCAGGTGGCAGTGAGATTGGTTGCTCGCTACCCTGTCGTGCCTGTCACACCCTCGCTAAGATGAGTTTCAATGAGAGCCCTAAAGCCGCTACGGAGCCTAAAGTACCGGGGAGACCCCCCCTTCGAGCGCCTAAAACCTCTCTCGGTCGACGGTCGCCCTTTAGAGGCCTCGCTTAGAGGCCTCGCTTAGAGGCCTCGCTTAGGGCCTGGCTTAGGGCGCCTCTCATTGAACTCCACTTTGGCGAGGGTGTGCCTGTCTGGCGTTCCGCTAAAATAAACCGATCCTTTAGCGTTGTGGTCCGTTATCAACATCTAGCGTATTCCAAATTTTGAATACGCCACTACTTCTACGCTGAATACTAAACTTCCCTCTTGGACCCTTGAAAAAACAAATACTCTGTTCTCACCATGAACAATCGTCTTAAGGCGTTGAGTTTTCCACATAACTTGGTTGACAGTCTGAATATATTACTGCCAAAATCCAAGAGCTAAAGTGAAGTTGAGCTAGAGCGAAGGTGTAGTATAACTGCCGCGACTGCGCAAAGTCTTGGCTGCTCAAAAAACAGAATATTCCGACTGAATATCTAGTATGGGGTTGATACTTGTTGTCCTGATCACTGGCTCGTTGTTGGGCTTCTCTCGCCTGTAGGAACTCGATGTCTGTCTATGCATTAAACCCAATGTAGACAAGCCTTGCTTAACCCTTCCTCATGCTAATTCAGGCCACGCATGTGCTGTCTGGTCCTCATCAACTGCAAAAGTGAGGTGGAATGGCCTCCTGGGCTCGACCTGAAATGTGCGTTCTCGGCTCCGTACTCATCTGGTCTATGTTCTGTCCCTATATGTTAAACATGGCTGGACCGAGGGTCGAGCTCGTGAAGGTTCCCCAAGTTACGGGCTGAAAATTGTGTCCTGCGATCCATGCTTTGCATTCTACACACTCGCGTCTGAATGGACTTGAATATAATTCAAAAGCACAGCGTCAAGGGTACTATGAATGGCAACGCTCAAGGCTCCTACATCAGGGACGAGGAGTATCTCCGCGTGGGCAATGCCGGACAGGTCGAGGCCAAATATCAGGGTACCGCCGCTGACCAGCGAGACATGAGTGTGTTGGGAAGGGAGCAGGTGCTGCGCGTAAGTAAGCACGGATCCCAATGGGAAAATCTCTTCTATTGACAACAAACAGCGCAATCTTTCGTTCCATCTTGATTGTAGGCTTTAGCTGCACACTCATCAGCACCTGGGAGGTCATCCTGACGTAAATATCCGCCAATGCGGTGTTAGCTGACACGGAGAACAGACTCCTCACATTCGCCCTCATAGATGGAGTCACGGCAGGCCTTGATATGGGGTTATATTGCCATCGTAATTGGCTTCCTGGTCGTCTACGCCAATTTATCTGAAATGGCTTCGATGGCGCCGACCAGTGGAGGCCAATACCACTGGGTATCAGAGTTTGCGCCGAGAAGTACGCAGAAGCTCTCAAGCTTCATCACGGGTAGGAAATCCGTTCCTCAGACTCACAACCCCTCAATAGGTGTTTACAGAAATGCGTAGGCTGGCTCTGCGCAACAGGATGGCAGTGCGCTACCGTATCAATCGCTTTTTTGGCTGGGACCATCGTTCAAGGTCTGATAGTGTATAACGACGCCGGCTTTGTTTTCGAGCGCTGGCATGGAACGATGCTGGTCATTGCCATCACGTCCTTCGCCATCGTTTCAACACTTTCTTGCCCAAGAAGCTACCCATGGTCGAAGGCTTGATATTGATAATTCATATCGTCGGTCTGTTCGCCATTGTCACACCTCCGTGGGTTCTTGCACCAAGAGCTAGCACCCGTGATGTCTTCCTTAAGTTTACCAACGCCGGTGGATGGAGCTCTACCGGCACGTCTGTCATGGTCGGATTGTCGACTGTGGTCGTCTCCATGCTTGGTTTTGATTGTGGGGTGCATATGTGTAAGTGAGGCACAGTGACGGATTCTTGAATATAGCGCTAATCGAGTGGGACTAAATCTCTTCCCATTCATCCAGACCTTTTTACAGCACAACGCAGAGCTATAGCGCAACGAACGTCACGTTGACCATCCTCATTGTCACTTTCACCTCAAGTGCCACCTCCGAAGCAGCCACCGCCTCTCGATAAATATGGTCCTTCGCCCGTGACGGAGTCTTGCCCTCCTCTGCAACGCTATCATACGTAAGTCAGCAGCAACACCCTTTACCCTACGCATGATAAACCTCTTATCAGGTCACACCCAGCTGGAACATTCCTCTCAATGCCGTGCTTGTTTCTCTAGGGGTAACCGTGTTGCTTTCACTCATTAACATCGGTTCCACAGTCGCATTGAACGCCATCGTCTTGCTCACCATCTCATCTCTGGATTCCTCCTATATGATGACCATCGGGTGCGTTCTGGCAAAGCGCGTTCGGGGAGAACTACTCCCAGCACGGCACTGGACGCTTGGCCGCGCCGGCATGGCAATCAACGTTCGCGCGCTACTATTCTTGATCCCAATATTCGTTTTCGCTTTCTTCCCGCTGGCAACACCCGTGGTGGCGGCCACCATAATTGGAGCATCGTTATTTACAGTGGGATAATCATATTTGCGACTTGCTGTTATTTCGCGTATGCACGACACGTATATGTGCCCCCAGTGGCGTTGGTGAAGAGAGATATGTAAGCTTTTGGTGGCTTCGCTCCTGATCGGAATACTGGGTGAATTTGGTGGTGAGTAAAAGTCTGCTTCATGTAATCCAAGGGCGGGCATTGTGATCAGATAGATTATCGGTTCTGCGGCAGCTAAGGCTGTAAATAGAGACTTAAAAGGGCATTACTAGGTACGTGTCAATATACACCGATTTATGGAAAGGATATGCTTTCGCAGTGGGCCGTACGAAAGAAGCTTAGCTCGGCGGTTTCAAGTGATTATATATATGGAGTTAGTACGCGAGGTGTGATTGGAAAAGGTCCTAACCTGTCAAGATGTACGGCTATACTCGATATTCTCGCTCTGCATTTTTCAGACATGTCAAAAGAAGGTTACACTCGATTTTCCGCTTCGCGTAGCCCCAACGTGTCAATACGCATGTCTGCACTCCCTGTGTCCGCCTTGCATAGTCATAAGCCGTCAAAACGCAAAGGCTGAAGTGTAAATTCTCGCCTTGCATGAACACAAGGGAGACTGATTCAACCTCTCTGTCATCACTACAGCTGTACAACTTTGCAGCATTGGAACACCAGCTGTGGAGAGCATAACAGATTTCAATTCGCATCGAGATTGGTATTTCGACCTGAGGGGGGAAGACGTCGAGACTTTTCACTTTATATGCCTGCGTTGGTGATCCAGGATTATCGTGATGCAGGGACTCTGGCGCGTATCTCTTTCCGCAGTCCTTCAATGCTTTCAGTCTTCTTGGCCAGTGTCTTCCTCAGTGGAAGGTCTCCCAATCCTACTATTGCTCTGGCAATAGGTCATCAAACTTGAAACCCTTCTCCTCCTTCAGTGCCTCCTCAACCGCCTTTTGAAAAAGCTCGCAACAGCTATGACCAAGGCGGGGTGCGCACAAGTTCGGCGGGAATTCTCATATGTGGGAGGATGAGGCGCGTGCTAGATGAGTTTACCCATGGGTAGAAAAGCTCTTGCTGGACCTAATTTTCGCACCGGGAATTAACGCACGAGAATTTATCATCATTTCAGCCCTTTGGAGCACCAATTCAACGAGTCATATCGAGTATTTCGATCGCTCGAGCCACAATGCAAGATATGAACCTCATGAACCTTCTAAGATTCCGTAGTAACCCTCGCCCTAGCATTCGTGACCTTGACACCCAACATCTTTGCCTTTGCCACGATATCCACTCTCTTCCTCGACGAAACGGCGTGTGAGATTCTGCTTGTAGTCAGTATCCTATACTTGCTCGCTCACAAGCAATCGAAGACTGAGCGATCGATGGCAACCTACTCTGCGGCGAATGTCTTGTTGTGCATGAGAAGGAGGTCGATGTCGTTGCGGTTGTGGACGACGAAGGCTTTGTGGCCCGAGGGCATTAGGTGGCGGGTCTTCTTATTTGAGCCGTATCCGATCTAGAATGAGATGACCCCATCAGTATCTTTGTTCAGGCATGTCAAGTCCCCCAGTAGTTCATCTTCCCATGCCGACGCGTTGTCAATCTTTTGCCCCATATATACCGCCTGTACCTTCGCCACAGCATCTTGACCCAGCTCGTAGAGATGTAACGTACCGAAGGCATCGCAGCTTGTCCCTTGAAACGTCTCCGGACTCGATTGTCAATACCCTTTGGCTTGCGCCAGTTTGCGTCAACGCATTTGTAAGTGTCGCTCTGGTGACGATTGAAGCGCTTTGTGCCTGGAGGTTTGCATGTCAGTAATGGCATCACATGGATAGTCCCAATCTCAGAGAGATGTAGTTGTTTAAAAAAAGATTGAACGGGTTCCAGAGGGCGGACGTACGCTTCTTCACAATCTTGATGTGCTTCTTTGCGGCCATCTGTACGAGCTTTGTTAGTAATTGTCCGCATATAGCTTCAGTCTGTGTCTGCTACGGACCTTGACTTTCTGTGATTGATGTCTTCGTGGAGTTCAGAAGCGAATTTTGATGAGGCAGCGGCAAGTCGTTGCCTATGTGCGCTAAAAGATATCCCGCTAGCTAAGCGATGATGACCCCTGTCACTTACTTAGGGCTTTGACTACCCTGAAAAACATTTTAGCAAATTTTGAAGGGTCGATTTCTATCACATCAGAAGTAGTAATAGGAGCGTCTTAAAGGCGATGTTGGGCTCTATTTGCATGTATCCGAATAAAACCTAAACGGACGTAAGTCTATCTACTGCCGCACAAGTGTCATACTGTATTCTGCATGGTCTATGTTCCTTTTCCTGAGACTCCTTGCAATGCTGCAGGCCGATCAAGTACCTCTAGCAATGCTTACTGCTGGGCGCACTGTGGACCTTCCTCCTGGTCGTCTTCATCGACCCAAGTTTGGCCGCCTTCTGTACCAGTGCCATAGTCGTCCAGGCTGGCGGTCTCATCATATGTGACTTCATCGACGACGTCAGCCTTGATCGGCGCGTCGGGCTTTGGTAGAAGCTCTTGTAACTTCGAGATCACCTGCTTCTCCTCCAGCCATGAATGCTCGGGGAACATGATGTGGACCACCAAGTACAAGTTTCCCTTTAAGTCGCTCTTTTTATGCGGCATACCTTCTCCAGCAACCTTGATGATTTGCCCAGGCTCCAGAACCCGTGCTATAGGCTGGGGGTGCTGTACGTGAAGACCTCTGCCATCCAAGTGCCTAATGACCACTCTAGAGAAGCCACATAGAGCTTCTGCCAAGGTGACATCGATGTCGGCTGATAGATCGGTACCTGACCTCCGGAAAACGTCGTGCTCGGTCTGCACGAGGCTAAAGACAATGTCACCCGGTTTCTGATCAGGAATTTGGTCCGCTTCACCTTCTAGTACTATTTTATCTCCCTCTCTACATTATATTAGCTAGTAATTTGAGATGCTTTCCAATCGAGACCTACTTTGATCCCCGTGGTATATAGATCTCCAAGACTTTGCGAGCCTCCGTAACACGCTCGCCCTTGCACTTTTTGCATTTGTCTTTGGGGTTGTACACTGTCCCTTTGCCTTTGCAGGAGTTGCATATCACGGTCTCTCGAGTGGCCATACCGTGCCCGACAGATCTGAGACCTTGCTTGGCGCCTGGATCATCTTGTCAGCCTTGTGGCACACGCCGCATAGGACTGCCCCGCATACCTTTGCCCTCACACGAGGCACATTTCTTTGGTGTTGCCTTCTCCTTGCCACCATTTCCATTGCAATGACTACATATGACGTTCTTCTTGATCGCAAACTTGGCAGTTTTCCCTTTGTATAATTCCTCCAGCGTCACCTGATATTGAACCTCATCGTCGCTGCCTTTCGTAGGTTTCTGTGGCCCTCCGCCGAAACCTGGCGGCATTCCCCCTCCGATTCCCATCCCGAACATTTGCTGTAGCATGTCGTCAAGGTCGACATTTGCACCCATACCGTTGCCATGGCTGGGATCGAATGCTGACATGCCATGAGCGTCGTACAAGTGTCTTTTGTCATCATCGCAGAGTATTTCGTAGGCTGTGCTGACGGATTTGAATCTGACCTCGGCCTCAGCTCGTTCGTGCTCGGAGACTTTGTCGGGGTGACTCGATAGCGCTGCCTGACAGACTCAGGGTATGGACGTAGAAAATCATGAATGGGCGTACCTTGTGGTATGCCTTTTTGATTTCTGTTTTGGTCGCGCTTCGCTCAATCTCTAGGACCTCTGCGAAACAATGAGTAGATGCTGGGCCCCAGACGCAGATTGTCAGCTAACCATACAGGTCTATGTCTTCCGAAGTACCGTCCACTGTTCGGTATTAGCGACAGGTGTGATCGATGCAATTGAGGCTTACTTTTGTAAGCAGGGCCTTGAACGTATGCAATTTGATTACCTCAGACACCACATGGCAAGTAGAATAGCTTTCCAGCGCTGACGGCCGCAGAAGCAGAGTTGTAGCAGAGCCGCATGACTTCCGTGAGTGCAATATTAAAAAGACGTTGAATTAGTTTGTCACCTGTGCGGACAACGTTTTTCCCCCCCAAGCTCCACAGTTCTTGGCATCAATAATCCTTCCCATTCAATGCGCGTTAATCTCTACAACATGGCAGGCACAGTGAACTTCATGCCATGATAGTGCCCAAACATACGATTGCCCTAAGCAGATCTTGGGTATGCCACAGATGTTGCGCCCTATCTACTTTTTCGGACCGGCGACCGTCACAGAAGCTCCCTTCCACCCCAGCTAGGACTCGTTTCGCGCCGTCGCCTACAGGATACCTCCACCTGGGATCTCTACGAACAGCGCTGTTCAACTATCTCACCGCCAAGGCAACTGGTGGTCAATTTATACTACGCATTGAAGACACGGACAAAGTTCGTCGCCGCAAGTACAAGCAATGGTTGACATGGCTGATGGTCGTAGAAAAGGATAGTCGAAGATGCAGAGAGCCGATTGTATCAGGACTTGAAATGGGCTGGCCTACAGTGGGACGAGGGTAGGGAACTCGCGGCTGTTGCGGAGACTGGACTCTCTGACGGAATTCTAGGTCCAGATATTGGGGGACCTTATGGGCCATATAAGCAGGTACACCAGGGTGTCTCTAACGGGCGGAGGATTATCTGACAGGCTACTAGTCTGAAAGGACATCTGTATATCGGAGCCATGCCGAGAAATTACTCGACTCTGGACATGCATATCGCTGTTTCTGCTCGACGGATCGCCTGAACAGTCTTGCCAAGAAACGCAATGAGCTAGGACTACCAAGTGATTACGATCGAACATGTGCATACATCCCGAAGGAAGAGGCCGATGAGCGGGCACTTAAGGGAGAGTTGCATACCCTTCGGCTGAGAGTACCGGATTTCATACCGTCTTACACCGATCTCGTCTATGGAACTGTCAGCCAAAGAAGGATGAATGAGAGACGTCAACCCCGGCGGGCACAGCCTACCTATGAGGATCCAGTACTCATTAAATCCGATGGCCTTCCTACATATCACTTAGCAAACGTAGTCGACGATCACCTCATGGGAATCACTCATGTCATTCGTGCAGCGGTAAGCATGGCGGAATTCAGCGGCGCCTTGTAGAAGACAATACTGAGCTGGCTAGGAATGGATGTCTTCGACGCCAAAGCATATCATCATGTATAACGCGTTCAATTGGGAACCGCCGACGTTTGCCCATGTAGGGCTACTGCAAAATGACTCGAGGCAGAAACTCAGCAAGCGTGACCTTTCTCTGGATATTCGTTCGTTCGAGAAGGATGGAATTTTTGCGGAGGCGTTGGTCAACTACGTGGCGCTGTTCGGCTGGTCCCATCGATTAGGAGATGATTTTTTGCCCCTACAAGACCTCATTGAGAATGTAAGTTCTTCGTCACGTATGTCGCTTGAGCGTGATGATTAAACGGAATCAGTTTGACTTGAAGTTCACAAAAGGCAACACCATCGCCGCGCCCAATAAATTGGTTCATCTCCAAAAGCGTTATGCTCAAAGATATGTTGAAGAAGGGAGAGAGAACTACAATTCAATGGTCAATAAGCTTCTTGGCATTGTGGAGCAGCGCCTTGAAGCCAATCCCGAGTAAGGAGATTTCACAAGACACTGCTATAGCATTTTACTGATTGACTCGTGACCAGAACACGTTCCTGCTCAGACAGTGAGCTCAGAGATCGTATCGCTGCTGTACTGCGCCTTGACGCAGCTAATTACACCACGGCAAGGGAGTTCTTTGAACGTAATTCCAACTTCTTCTTCTCGGAACCTCGACAAGAATACAAGCGCCACGCAGATGATCCCGTAATCAGGAAAAACCTCAGTGTGATCAACAAGGCTTTTGTAGACGTCCCCTCGGAGCAGTGGGATGAAGCACACCTGAAGCAAGCATTTCACGAGTTGGTGGAAGACCTTTCAAACAAACTGGACAATGACTACGCACCGGACTTTGACGACCCTACGAAAGGTTTCAGGATCCCTCTACAAAGGTTCCTGCGGTGGGCGTTGGTAGGAGGTCGCCCAGGCGTGACGTTAATGGCTACAATGGTTTTGCTGGGTAGGGATGTGTCGTTACAGAGGATCGAGGACGCTGTAGCTGCGGCTGGCACTTTACTCGCAGAAGAAACTCAAGCTTAGCTCATCTGGACGACATGTTTAGACACGCGGAATAATTTTGGTGTAAATTTTCTTTGTTCTAGCTGTGCCTATGCAAGCTCGTCTGGAGCAAGCCAAGATCTGAATCCGTGGCTCCCTTTGTATGCATGCTCGCTCAAATGCTCAAGGCATTGTAACCATTTCTCACAGTATGCATGATACAAGTCCAGCCTTGCACGCTCAGGACTCAACCAGGGTATCTCTGTGAGTGGTGGCAGTTCCCACACCATTGAACAGCTTGGCTTTGACATCGCTAGCCAAAAGCCCCGTGACCTCTTCGCTTGCAATCTTATTGCTATCCCGAATGACCTTGTCCAGCTGTGTGTCCTTTCCACCCACCTTATGCTGTCCACCCCTCGAACTCGCTCTGACGCCCTTCTCCGCTTGCCGGATCTTCTCGCCAAGATCCAGCATCTGTTTACTGCCGTACTCACGGTTGGTAAACAGAGGACTCTGGCTGAGAGTTGACACCCAGTATTTGTTCCATAGAAGCTCCAGCAGGTGCGAGTCCAGAGTACTTTTGTAATGAGAGATCTCCATTGAATAGTATTTGCTAGCATGTGCGCCGAAGTCCTCAATTTTTGCGAGTGGTATAGTCTGGTAGCCATCTCCCGCCCCGCTTGACGGAGGCGTATAGTTTTCGGGGTATGTTCGAAACGCTCCAATCTCTACCTTGCCAGCCGAGATGGTGCGATCAGGATCTATGACCACAGCACACCATGGGTCCAGCATTTGGTAGTTCATTTGCGTCGCGACGTCGATGCCAGAGAGCCAGCATCCATAACCTGGGTGGCTGTGATACCAGCCTACAGCGTTGTCTGGACGGCCGTTCTCCCTGCATTTCTCCAGATATTGAACCATATATTCATTGCCAGCGTCCCCAGCATTAACCCTGGTTTCTGTTCCCTCGACAGGTAGTCGAAAGGCGTCAGTTACGATAAAGGTTTCGTCAGCGATCTTGCCTTGCATAAGGCCCATGATCTCTATCGAGCCTCCAGATCGTGCGTGCATGACCATTTTGAGCAGGGCTACGGCAGAGACACGGATATGCTTGAAGTGGCGAGGGTCTTTCCTCCAAGGTTGCTGCGAACTTATGGCTTTTTGCTCGGCCTCATCATAACCGTAGAGGGCGTCGTGGTGAGGATCGACCAGCCTGACGGCATTCTCCAGCTCTGTTATCGATAAGCATGTAACTTTGAACACAGTGTGAGAGGACAAGGCCTACCCCAAGCTTTCTGTGAGGCGTCCATATTGATATCATGTCAGATGAGGAAACTTCAAAGTAGCAGTGTCATTATTGGATTTTGTATCGAGACAGCTATCAGGCGGGCGTGGATAACGCCGACAAGGCTGCTATATCCGCCTTGGCGAGCTAAGTTAGCTCTATTTACTTTCTCGAAACCAACGCAAAATCAACATCACGCTGACTAACGTATGCCGCTGAAGGAAGACGTTGGTTATTTGACTATGCTCTAATTTCTGGAGATCAAGACACGCCTCTTTCTCATTGTCATATTTCGCAATCATCTTTACGAGGTACGCCTTCACAAGGCTCCTGCTTTACGCTGGTGTCCAGCTTCGACACCTACCAAGGCGACCTAAGCACAGCTCAGCCATGGACACTAGCTATCTTACCACGCAGGTCTCTACCATTATTGGGCAACTACATGGGCTTTTCGACGAGATTGGAGTGCCCAGCCATGAGAGGGAATCCAGGGAGTCGGAGGTAAGGTTGAGGAACCCTGGGTGAGGGACCGACCATTGCTGACAGAGATCATAGCTCTTTACTGCTCTATCAGAGACACTGCATAACCAATTACGGCTAGTCACTGCGTGAGATTAACCCCTAATGCTTCCTGTCTCCTGTTTACTAATTTCCTATAGTGAGAAGAGTGAATTAACCGAGGAGGCCAACCGCATTATCAAAACAGTCAAGCAGATGGAAGCGTCGCTGGAAGATCGTACCGCAAACAATACATATCAGCTGCACGACAAAGAGCTAAAAGTCACCATCCCCCTCACGCGCTGCTTGCAGAGTCTCAAGGAAAAGCACAACGCTGTTGCCAAGATCCACCGCGAGAGGTTTGAGCAGGTGATAAGTATGGTCATGCCCAAATCAGCAATATCGACGCGCTAAATTATAGTAGAACTTGTCCAAGCTCTCGAATCATACTCTTCCCATCTCGAGCCTACCTTCGTCAAAGTCGCTCTTCCGCCCACGTCAAACAATACCTCTGTCCCTCCCACATTCGACCTCTCCCCGTCATATGTTGCATCTCTGGACACCGAGTTCACCAGGGTGTATGAAGAATATACTAAACGTATTGCTTTGGTCAAAGCCCTGGGAGAAGACATAGTGAATCTATGGGCTGAGCTAGGAACACCACAGGCGCAGACCGAGAACTCAATTGTCAAAAATTACCGCGATGCTCCAGAGCAATTGGGCCTCCACGAGGTCGATGTTCAACGGCTGCAAGGAAAGCGAGATAGACTGATCGAAGAGAAGCGAGGCCGAGAGCGCAAGCTGAAGGAACTCAAAGCAACGGTGGAAGGACTATGGGACCGCCTAGGAGTTGAAGAAGTAGACCGTAAGAGGTTCCTGGCCGGAAACCGAGGGTGCGGACTCCGTGCTATCAATGAATTCGAGGCTGAGTTGGACCGCCTGAATGAGCTGAAGAGACAGAATCTGCATCTCTTCGTCGAGGACGCGAGATACAAGCTTCAAGAATTGTGGGATGGCCTATACTTCTCCGAAGAGGAGATGCTTGAATTTGCGCCTGCGTTCTCCGACGTTTACAGTGACGCTCTTCTTTCAGCACACGAAGCGGAAATAGGACGTCTGGAGGCTTTGAAAGAGCAGCGTGCGCCTACCTTGGAATTGGTTGACAAGCATCGATCACTCATCAAGGATCGGGATGATTTGACAGCTTCAAGCCAAGACGCTTCCCGACTTCTGGCAAAGAACAACAAAGGAGAAAAGCGTGACCCAACCCGGCTGCTAAGGGAGGAGAAGATGAGGAAGAGAATCGCCAAAGATCTCCCCAAAGTCGAAACAGAGCTCAAAAAGACGTTGGAGCGATGGGAAGATGATTATGGCCGACCCTTCCTTGTCCATGGGGAGCGATATCTGGATGAGCTAGCAGCAGCTGCTGCGAAGAGCCTACCTCCAAGATCCAGGACGCCTGCAGGGCCAGCACCCTTGACTCAGAAGGTACCTCTTAGATCTGCACCAGCACCCTCTTCTTCGCGGGCTGGAAGTGTGATGCGAGGCTATCCAGCTTCGCGAGCTGGCACAGCAACGCCTGCCGGTACCATGAGGCGAAACCCTATGGCAAGCTCAGTCTCTACCGCTACTGGAGGACGGACCCCATCCAAGATCCCGGCGCGTGTGCCATTAGGAAGTACACAGAACGGCGGAAACTCACCTGAGCGACGGCCACCTCCGCCCGAGCCATCATACGATTCCAACACGATTCGCAAGATGGGTCCACCTGCCAGAGCACCACCCCCAAAGATGCGGGATCTCTTTGTTCCCCCAAATGCAACACCAGCCAGCGCTAATGACACCGAGAATATACGTAGTGCCAGTGTGGCATCATCAAATGACACAAGCAGCGTCCGTCAAATCACGCCAGAGGATGTTTATGACGACAGAGAGCGGATGTCGTATGTACCCACTTCAGTGATGCACCCGGAACGAAGCACTCCCCAGAACTACCGCGACGCGCAAGCTTCAGCACGTCACGAAACCCGTTACCAGCAGCATGGCCATTACGTACCAACAGCCGATAGTAGACAGATATCGACGACCTCAACATCCACTACAGCAGCTTCCGGATCAGAGAATTGGGAAACCTTCGATGACGCTTCAGAGCCCGAGGTAGATGCTAGTGATGCGTACTATGCTATGCTGCGAGCTGCAAAGTCTGGAAAGCGCTGCACCCCAGAAGGTGGATACACCCCTCCCCATGGTGGTCCAGGCAAGAAGTTCAAGGCATTGTACGGCACAGGAAACCATCACACCGTTATCGAGGAGGAAGGTGGACGACGGCTTGTGACTGGGAGCGAGTCAGCCTGGACCGACGAAGATGCCTTGTAAATTATCGCAGTCACGACTCACGGTTTTATATCCTTCAACTCATGGACATGAATAAGGTTCTCGCTCATATTTCGGATTTTGAAAATTCATCAAGTCGATGAGGGGTGCTCATTATGAGGTATCGTTGGATGATTCTTCTTCGAGGCATTGGTCACTTGTATTTTATCCTTTCTCCTTCATATTTCGTCGTGTAGTGCAAAGATCGGAGAGGCTCAACGATAAGGAGCCGAGATATGGAGGAACGACTGGCCGCATGTCCGCTCTATGTGCTTTTCAGCTTGGCGAACGGCGAATGGATGTCCAGCAAGGCCCGAGGAGAATTGATTCTGTTGATAGATGTGCAAAAAGGTTCAATGCAAACGATTCAAAAGTACAGGACCTCGCATACTGACTATATACTGATTTCTTGAACACTATGCTAAATTTGTGAGACATCACCAGTATGCTAGAGAAAATCTTCCTCGATCTATGGGTATCTTTGCCAAATTCCAATCCCCAATCTAGAACACCGTAAAAAAGCCCTCAATGCCGCTTCTGCGGGACCTTGAGACCAGTCAAACGCCGCACACTATACCAAAGGCTGTCAGACACCTTGAAAGGCAGTTTATTCCCTTTCAGCCTCGAATCGATGAGGAACATCCCAACCACAAACTCTTCCCTTTCCAATTTCCCAATGCCTTGAGTGTCGACGAGGTCCCATACCTCCTCGAGAACATCGTCAGGAAGATGGCTTCGTCTCCAGATATCCCGCACCACCACGTTGAGGACAGCATCTGATGAATTAGCGTGCATCAGGATGCCTTTATTCGCAGCCCATACCCCCTCATAGCGCTTTCTCTCTCGTTCGGTGACTTGGTTCCTGTACCGCTTTCGGTCACCTTCGTGGTGCTTGTTGGGATGCTTTCTCACGATATGGCCTCGTTTCTTCTTATAGTCCAACTCGTCATCTGATTTCGCTGGGTCTCTCATGGTGTGTCTCATGGTTTTGGCTGGACTCGGTGTCCGTAAGATCTGCTCCTGGCTGTGCTGATGGTGAAACAGAGAGTATGACTTGCCGTGGCGACGAGGCGGGGGTAATGGCGGTGGTTTGCTTGGAGATGGTGCACGAGACGAGGCTAGGGAAGATGCTACCATGGCGTCTGCAAGAGAGTCCACGGTGAGTTGAGAGACGTAGCTGTCTGAGGATCGGGTAGTGATTCGCACAGGTCTCAGGGCATCTGAGGTTGGGACTCGCTTGTCGAAGCTCCTGGTGGGCTGTAGAGCAGGGCGTGAAGATGGATTGGAGGACTGGGGGAGAGGTGTTGCCATGCTGTAGGATCGCCACGTTGGTATAGAAGGAGGGCCCGAAGACTTTGGAGGTGTCTTTTGTAGTATTGCAGCAGCGTCATTCAGAAATACTTCAGTTGCGTCTTCGCTTGCACCTTGTGGGATCGCTGTGGAGGTATTCCTCAGGTTGCTCTTTGCTGGGATCCGTCCACCACTGGTTTGAGACCTAGCCATTACAGGACGCCTTGCCATTTTGTGCAAGAATACTGATGGGCGGCGTTCCGGTTGACTCATCGGATCGAATGTAATGTCATTCGCTGATCCATCCACAGGAGGCATTTTACGACTTCGCTGGGGGGCTGGATGCTCAGGTACGCGACATACTGCGTCTACTGGCTGCACTGACTTGGTTGTTCCTACTCTTGCTGGGCCTGCCAGTCTCGAAGCTGCACCTGCAGCTCCTGCATGCGAAGGCTTTGAGACTTTTGAGGCAGCGACATTTCTGTCTGTTGTAGATGTCGTAGCGAACGTACTGAGTGAAGCCGTAGGTGGTAAGTTGAATGTCTTTAATGGTCTGACCGGTGTTGGACTTGCGATCGCTGGCGTAGGCTTGGTGTAGTAGCGGACTGATTGAGTGACAGGAGCGGAACTTTTGGGGGGTTGCTTAGATTCGAAGAGCTGTACTAGAGAAGTGGTAGCCTTGGAAGGTGTGTCATCGACCGCAGGAGATGATGCGACGGTATCAGGGCCACGACGAACGCCTTGTAATGGGGAAGGTCGACGTGATACTGGTCTTGGAGAGGATTTAGGCTCTCGAGAAGGTGTAGACTTGGGGGTACCAGACCTGGAAGTCGCTAGCATGGCGGCGGTATAGGAGGGTGACTGCTCTCTGGAGTGAGAGCTTTGGCGTGTGGCATCACGCATATTGGATGGGCCAGACTGGCGAGAACTTTTGAAAGGCACCGTCTCACTTTTGGACCCGTATGTAGATGATCCTCTGGCGGACGACTCTTCCTGCCTCTTCCTTCCCAAGCCTGCAGCCGACGCCGCGGCCAATGCTCCATTTGTGCCGCTGTACGTGTTTGGCAGCGGCCTCAGAGGGGGTGGGCCGGAGAAGAATGCATGAGAAGCACCATGTAGAGCTGAAGACTGCCGTCTCACGTGGTGGTTAGTAGAGGCAGAGCTGGTTGACGGGGAAAGGTCCTTGGAAGCGTTAGAGGTCATGAAGCCATGAGCTTTCTATTGTGGACTGGCGGACGATGTGGCATATTCGCTCAAAACACGTGTAATGGGTCGACCCTGATGCATGAAGGAGGATGAGGTCAAGGCATTATTCTTACTAAGATGTGTAAACGCCTTACAATATCTCCTTACAAAACCCTCATTGCGTTCTCTGCATTGATCATTTCTTCGATGTCTTCTTCGGTGATTGGATCAAACGCATGGTTCTGCGGTGATAAGTCTAAAAACCTTTTCTATGAAAGAATCATCAGCCCGCAAGAAGAGTTCTACAGATTTGCACCGAGTATTCTCTTTATCCTCTAAGTTTACAAGTTTTACGCTCCATAGAAGGGTTCACCCCCTAACTACTCGCACCCCCTAACCATTCAGCCTTACAGGGCTACTAGCGTACACTTTTTTTTTTATATCTTTTATAGTAGTTTTGAATTATTTATAACTCTATAAACTTCCTAAAATACTATTTACCCTCTAGTTTTATAAGACTTCCTAGTACGGTACCCTCTATTTATTAACGCCCTTTCTAGCTACTTTAATTAGCCTCTATATTACTACTACCGACCTAGTATAATAATTTACTATCTTTACTCTAGCTCTTTTATAATTACCCTAATTCCTAACCTAACTATAAATTTTAGATATTATTATTAAAATATTATTATTTTTTTATATATAACCTAGCCGCCGAAAATATCTTTATAGATTATTTTACTAAATTAAAGCGTCGTGGTCTTTTTATATATAACTTTACTAGTAATTTTACCCCGAAAAATATCTTTATAAATCGACTCTAGTTTCTTTATTTTATTATCCTAGTTTTAATCCTCCTTCCTTTTATTTATTACCTCCTAGTTTATATATCGCGCGTATTTATAATTACTCTTTTTATATTTCTTCTTATTTTCTTTCTATTTATTATATTCTATAAATTCTTCGTTAGTACGATTCTATATAATAGATTCTATTATAGTAAATATTATAGATTTATTAACTTTTTTAAAAATATTCTTAGTCTTACCCTAGTTACTAGTATTATAAATCTTTTTTATTAAGAATTATATCTCTTTTATATTCATAAGCGTTAGGATTACTTCGTAAATATTACTCGAGTTATTATAATTAATATATATCTTAGGTAGAGTAATAGGGCGAATAATAATATTATAATATTAAATTAAAGAAATTTCTAAAGCTTTATAAAATAGGAAGTCTTTAAATATAAATTAAAAATCGAAGGGTAAAAGGCTAGTTACTTTCTATACTTTTTAAATATTAATAAATAAAATTACCTCGTTACGCGCTAGGCGGTATTACTCTAGAAAATCGACTTTATTAATTAAATAATTAGTATTATAACGAGTAATTATATAGATATTATTCTTATATATAGTTATTAAAGGGGCGAAAATACTAACGTCTAAAGATTATAGAAGGTAAATAATATATATAGAGAGGTAAAGTAAAATAATTTTTTTTTAAATATAATACTCGACTATAATAGTAGTGATATACGAAGTATACCCGTTAATAAAAAGTATTCGATACTTTTTTTTCTATATTAACGCTATTTCTTTATTAAAGTATCGTTATATCTATTATAACCCGATCTTATTATCTATCTACCCGTTCTCGTTAGTTATAATATAGGTTTCTAGATAAACCTAGAGTTAGGCCTTTTATTAAAGTTTTACTTTAAATATAATTTATAGATAAAGTTTCTTATTATTTATAAAAATATATTTAATTAACGATACCTATTCTCGGTTACTATACTACGTTATATTTTTTTTTCTCGTACTTTAAATAAATAACTTTAAGTTTAGTAATTATATTTTATATAAAGCCCTTTTTATTTATATTATATATATCCTTCTTTTATATATTATAGTCGGTATTAATAGAGTTAAATAGTTTAAATTAATAAATTAGAATTATAGGATCTTCGGCTAAATAAAGCGCGCTTTTTATCGAGGGGTAAAATATACCGCGTTTTAAATTAAAAATAATATACTAGGAATTTTTAAAACTAGTTAACTTCTAACGATTCTATATCGTCTTTTATATATAATAGATTTTTAGTTATAAAGTATATTAAATTAATACGCGGTAGCTAGCCCTAATTTTATAGATAGACAATTTATTTAATTAGAGCCTACTCTTCCTTAGGGCTAAGTTTCTATATATTTATATATTTATTATTTATAGAAATTACTCTATTATAGCGCCCTCTAAATATAGTAAAATTAATTTTATATACTCTAATAGTCGGATTAACCTCGAGGGGTTAGTTTATATTAATTATAATTTTCTAAATTTAATAAATAAGATTTAGTCTTTTTTAATAAAGAATCTCTTCGTCCTTAAGACTAGGAGTAAATAAAGGAGGTAAAGAGAGTAGTATATTATTATTAAGAGTTATAGCTATAATATAAACTATAAATAAATATTAATAAAAGATACTTAATGCGTTAATAAATTAAAAGAGTTGAAATCTATTATTAAAAAAATAAAAACAGGCTAGTAGCCCTGTAAGGCTGAATAGTTAAGGGGTGCGAGTAGTTAGGGGGTAAACCCTTCTATGTCAACGTATAGTAATTTAGAGAGAGAAGGTAGAATCGTGATCTTCTAGTATAGAGTCCTACCGTGCCAATGGTGGGAATAGCCTCAAAGCACGAGATTACCCAAAAGGCTATATAAGGTCACAGGAAGCAGGGATACTATCCTAATGTGTGAGTACTAGGCTCAGTACTCCCTAAGAATCAAAATCATTGATTATCTATCACCGATGTGCCTCGCTGCCAACAGCAGCGGCAATACGCAGCGAGTCGTATCTGGATCGGAGGTTCTTCTACCCCTATTCCAATAAAGCGTATTTCAATTTGGGATCCCCCACCAATAAAGAATCTAACAAATCATATATCAGACTACCACGTCGTTGCCTCCAGACACTATACGATATGAAGCACGAAATTTCTACGAAGAAAAGCTTCGTTGCTTCTCTCCGTTAGGAGTTTAGGAGTATTGTATCACAAGAACGGTGTCCCGATGGTAGCCTTGTTCGTATTAGCTATTTACTTCAAGTGGCTGCCCGTCTTGCAAGGGCCTTTCAAATTCTCTGTCGCAACTGTTCGTGCTATAGTAGATTGCAAAACCACCGAGGCTGGCGCTAAATAGATGGCCCGCGCACTAAATTTAGGCGGGGCAACCACTAACGTTAAATAAACATATATATAGTAAATTATTCGTGTAGTAGGCCCGTATTAATACCCTAATCGGGTAATATTAAAGTTGAGCTAGGGCCTAATTATAGTATAATATATAAACCGCTCTTCCCTCGCTTTTATAAAAATATAGTCGTCGTCGCTACCCCTAGAATATTTATTAATTAATTAAGAAATAGAGGGAGTAAAGTAAAAAGTTATCGCTAAAGAAACCTTCTTTTAAGAAATAACATTTATCTATATTATTAAAAAGTACTATTATTAATAATATTACTACTATAACTCTTTTATTTATTTAGCGGGTAAAGTTATCTTAACCTCGTTTATAATAAACCCCGAGTTATTTAAAGATTATTAATTTAACTCCTATTAAAACGTTAATATATTTAAAATTAATAGTTGGTCCCGACGGTAGTAAAATTCCTAGGCGTCGAGTCTTATCTAGTTTTAATAAATAGTTAAATAACTCCTAGTTTAGCCTAGGATCTTTATTACTACTTTTATTTTAATTAAATTTAAATATAAAACCTCCTCCTCCTTCTTTTTATTTTAAATCTTTTATAATTTAAGAGAGTTTCGGCGAGTTTATAAAAATACGGGCTAAAGATACTTTTACTTTTATAATACTATCTAGGTCCTCTTTTCGTAGAGCGAGATTATTCGGTAAAGAGAATAAAGATAAAAATAAAAATAAAGATAAGAATAAGAATTCTAAACGAGAAGTAACTACTATTTAAGCCGAGTTAAGTTTATTATTATTAAAACCGCTAAAATGCGTGAGATTTATAAAGTAGTAGTTATTAAAATAACTAAATTAATTATTATTAAAACTATTATTATTATTTAAATTATTATTAAAATTATTAAAAATAAATTTATAACGGTACTTTATTAAATATATATTCTATTATATTAGATAAAGAAGATAATTATTCTATATAGCGAGTTAAAGAGTTATAATATTAATAATTTAAAATTATTCTTATTAAGGCGAGTCCTTAAAGACTATTAAAAAAAGACTAGTAAATACGCTTTTAAATATAGACTCCCTATTTACCGGGTTTTTATAACGGCGACTTTATTCTATAGTAAACTAGTATTAATAAAACGATATCCGTAGTTTATTAACGACGTTAGTAGTTAGGGGGCTATTAAGAGCTAGCTAGATTACTTTTTTAAAAATAATAAAAATAAACTAGAAGTAGAATTACTTTTATATTAAACTCCTACTTTTATAAAGGAAATATTTACTATTATCTCTTCTTTATAACTAGTCGTTACCGCTTTTCTTATTACTAGTTTTAATACTAGTACTAGTATTAATAACTTTATTTCTAGAGTAAAGAATCGGAATAATTTTATAAATCGTTAATTTACTATTTTAGAGGAATTATAACGTATATATTCTATTAATACTAGTACCTTAATACGTATTATTAAATAATAGTCCGTTCTTTAAGAAAGAATTAATAAATACTTTATAAACGAATAATTATCGCGTATTATTTTCCTTTAAAACGAAATTTACTAGTTAATAATAACGATATAATCTTATTCTACTCTCGTAGTAGAATTAGACTAGTTACTAGTCTTTATAAATAATTAATTATCTCGCTATAATACTAGTTCTCTACTAGTCTCGAACTAAAGACCTTAAATTATTATTCGTACTATTTTCCTTCGGATAGAAATAATTAAATTCTTTTTATTTCGGCTTAAAGGAACTATTTTAATATATATTTTAATTATTATCGATTACCTATACTCGGTACCGGCTACTTCGTTATAGTACTAAATTTTCTTAATTTTAACGTTTTATTTTAAATTAAATTACGGTTATAAAGAATTTATAATTTATATTTTTATTTATAAAGAACGCCCTATATCGACTAGCTATATATTATCGTTTATATTTTATATTTTTTAATTCCGCTATATTAAGGCTAAACGTAATCTTTAGTCCTATATAAAGTATAACGGATAACTAGATATCCTTTCCTTTAATAAATAAATTAATTATTCGTTAAGAAAGCCTATTATATATTATATAATTATACTATTTATTTACTCGTAAATTCGAGGCCTACGCGTTTTTTAAAATAAAGAAGTATTATTAACCCCGCCCGAAATTAAATAATTAAAATCTTTATTATTACTACTTCTATATCGAGAAGGAAGAAAATTTCTTAAAAAATTATTCCTTTTAAGATACAAATCGTTATAAAAGTAAATTATTTATATAAATAAAGGGTTTTATCGTTTTCCCCGTAAACGATTTTTACTTTTTCTAAATCTTATTATATAAATTAAGAAAAGGCGGAAAAACCGTATTTATCGAATCTTATTATCGTATTAACTTTTTAATTACGTTCGTTTTTAGAGAAGTACGTCGAGTAGTATAAAAAATATATTAATAAAATTTATTATTAAATCGTTCTTTTTATCCTCGATATATATAAACTACTAGTAGATATATTTAGAGGTAATTAACCTTATATAAAAAAAGATCGCTTAATTTTAGTTAGAGCCTAGGAAGAAGAAATAGAGTAGAATACTTTTATTTTCTTACTTTTATAAATATACCCTCTAGCGTTAATAGAGGCTTTAATATCTTTTATTAAAAAAATTAAATATTACGTCGATTTAATATATTTTAAAAATTAAAAGTGTAGGAGTATACTTTTTAAAATAAATAAAATCCCTAGTTTTTAATTATCTTAATTTAAAAAGAGAGGTAAAAGTTAATTTTCTTTTATTTTATTATCGCCTTTATTTTTTCTTATAAAACCTAGTCCTTTAGAAGTTAATAATATTATTTTTAAAAAACTAAAATTTTCTTTCCTTCCCTTAGACTCTATTTTTACTACGAATAATATAATTCGAAGGATTCTTTTCTAGAAGAAACTAAATATATTAAATAACGGAGGATAGTCTAGCTCTTTAAGGTTAAGATCTTATAAAAATAATAAAGAGAATTAATTCTCTTCTTTAAATCCTCCGTTTAATTATTAAATTAAATAGGATTATTTTTATAAATAATAGGGAAGTAAAATACTATTATTTTCTTTTAATATCGATTTAACTCTCTATAATATTATAATTTAAATAATCCGCGCTATAGTATTAAATATAGTTTAGGTTACTCTAAATAATTAAGGATTTAAAAACTTATTAGGGTCTAAGGGATAATAAAGACCTTTTAACGAAATAAAATAAAAATAATAACCCGGAAGTTTCTATACTAACGAATTAAAATTCTTTTATCCTAATTATCCGGAGTTACAAGACGTTAGTAATATTATTCCGAACCTTAAAAACCTAATATTTAAGGAGGTTTATATATTTTATAATCGAGCTTAAGATTTCGTAGTAATAAAGAGTAATAAAATTATTAGAAAGAATCTAAATAACTATTTTAAAAAAACTATAACGAATTAATAATTTAAGATTCTATTATAGGATAAGAAAAACGTAATAATATAATTTTTAAACGGTTTATAACGCTAAATTATATACTTTCAAAAGTATTTTAAAATCACGATATCTATTATATTAAAGGAATTTAATCGGTAATTTTATATCTTAAAAAATACTACTGAATAAGTAGACTTATCCGTTTATATTTAAAATATAACTAAATTTACTATTTAAACCGGAATTATAGAAAAGTACGTATAAACTATATAGGCTTAGAATTATTTAAATATTAATTTCTAGGTTATTATACCTCCTCCTATAAATAATATCTCGATTAAATAATTTATTAAATAACTAAAGAGTCGAAAGGAGATATAGTATCGTATATAAATATAGAAGGAGAAAGAGGACTAAAGAGAATACTATAAAGAAATTAAGGATAAAGAGCGAGAACGGGAAAATAAATCTAAAAATAAATCCTAGCCGTAATAACGATAAAATAGGTATAATTCTCTATTTTATTATTTTTAGTAATAGAATTAATATCGGTCTTTCTAAACGTAGAGGCTTATAAGTATAGGAATAAATTCTTATAACTCTAGGACTTTCTAGCTCTTATAATACGCGAGGGTTAATTCTTTCTAGTTTTCTTAATATCCGTATAAATATTAATAAATAATTACTCCCGTTTTTCCTTTTTTTTAACTTTATAAATAACGAGTTTACGTATAAAATTAATAAATTATACCGTAGTAATAATAATAATAAACTCCTAAATTTATAATATAGAGTTTATTAAAAAATACTTTTCTAGCTCCGAAATAATCTTTTATAATTACCGCTAGAAATATATAACCTAACTAGAATTTATTCTTTAAGAACCGGAATTATAAGAATTATAAAGCGTATCTATACTACCTATTAAGACTATATACTAGTTTCGGTAATTAATTATAAATATAACCGGCCTATTTCGGTAAATCGTATTTTAATAATCCCGGATCCGAAAATAATAATTATAGTATTATTAAAATTAGCGAAGGTTATTTCGGAGTATTTAAAACTCCGTTTAAAAATTATTATATTTATTATACCGGCGTTAATAAAAGTTTTTATAATATTTAAAAGATAATTTCAAATAGAAAATAAGATTCTAATAATAAAATTAATATCGGGTTCGTTTTAATTATATATTATACTTTTATAAAAAAGATAGGTTAATATTTCGTTTATAAAAACTATAAAACGGGCTTTATATTAAATAACTTTCTCTATATATATTTTAAGGAAAAGTTATATCGTTATAAAATTCTAATATAAAAAAACTCTAAGCCCGTTATACCCGTATACTCTTCGAATATTTCTATTACTATTAAGCCGACGAATAAAATAGTTATTAAATCTATAACTCCTCCGTTTTAAAAAGATAATATAACTTTTCGATCCTAATATTATTTTAATAATTGAATAGGTCTCTTTTTAAATACTACCCGCGATTCGAGATACCTAGATATAAGATACTTAATAAATATAATTAACTACGTCTTTTTAAAAAGTAGAGCGCCCGAATTTTAGATAAAGAGCTACGATAAATTTATTATTTTATAAGAAATCGGGCCGAACTATTATTTAATAATAAAATAAACTTCTTTAAATTTCTATATAAACGGAAAGACTAAAGATAATACTAAAATTATAATAAAAATCATTAAGGATTTTTATATAATAAATAATCTTAAGATTAATATATTTATAAATATAAATATTCTTAAACCAGAAAAAGTTATTATTAATTTACTATATAATTAAGTTCTTTTCAATAATTATAACGATATTTTAGTACCGATCTAGTCTATAATTAAGAATAATATTAGAATTTATTATATTATTAAATCGGAACGCCGCTAAATAGTTCTAGTAAAGATTATAACTATAATTATAGTTTTATTTAAAGGAAAGTCTTAATTACTTAATAAGAATTTCCTTTTTAAATTATAAATAAATAATATTTATATTTATTTCGTCGATACTAGAATTAACTTTATTAATATTAGGAACGATAAGAATATACTCTTTATTATTCCTTACTATTAATATATTAATTTAATCGTCGAGTATAAAGTAAAGGAGGCCTATTTTATCGATTTTAATAATTATTCTCTAGCGGCGAAAGCGCACCCTAAAAATATATCCGTTTTATAATTAACTAGTCTATACGATCTAAGACTAATCTTTAAGACCGAAATTAATTATTTAATAAAAACGAAACTACTAAACGGGATTATTATTTATAGTAATAACGAAAATATTACCGTAATTAAGCGTATTATAAAAGAATACCCTCGTATATAAAAAAATACTAGAGATATTATTAACTTATTTAAATCGGAATAATTATTTATTCCGTTTATTATTAATTAATAGTTATTAGATATAAAGTTTAAATATAAAGTTTACTCTTTAAGCCCCGATACTAGAGTCTTAATTAATAAGAAATTTAATAAAATATATTAATAAAGAAAGATATCTTAGTTTATAAAACCGTCCTCTTTCGCTTTCGCCTAAAAAGACTCCGGTATAGAAAGAAAGAGTAATAATAAATATTCGTAATTTAAATAAAATTATTATTCTAGATAACTACCCCCTTTTATTATAAAACGATATTATTTCCTTAATATAGAAATATATATATATTAACGTAATTAATTATAACGGGTAATTCTATCTCTTTATAATTAAAAAAGACGATTATTATAAATTTATTATCGTCTCCTACCCCGGCTCTAAATATTATAATATTGTAATAATAGGTTAAAAGGGCTCCGTACTCTATATATAAAGAAAAATAAATAATTTTTTACGTTTATATAAAGAATTTATAAAATATTATATCGATAATATTATTATTTTCTTATACTCCTACGTTAAATACCTTAAATATTTAATAATAATTTTTATATTATTTATAAACTTTAAAATTTCTTTTAAACTAAAAAAATTCTTTTTAATATACTTTTCCGTTATACTCTTAAATTAAAATATCTATAAAAGTATAAAATAAACTCTAAATATTATAAATATATATAAATTAATTAAACCGGGTTAAACGGGGTAATATTATATTTTAACTTTTAAATATTATAAATACTTTTAAGAATATTTTTAACTAGTAAAAATACCTAAATTTAGAATATATTATTAATATAGTTTTTATATATAACTCTATTTATAGTTATAACCCTATTCTATTTATAGTTATAGTATATTCTATTTATAGTTATATTATATTCTATTTATAGTTATAGCCTTATTCTATTTATAATTATAGTATATTCTATTTATAATTATAGCTTTACTCTATTTATAACTTATTTATAATTAAGGCTCTATCGCTAGCGTACTATATAACTATACCTAATAAAACGTCGTTATATATCCGGTGTTATATAGCCTAGGCGTCACCCCCGCGTAGATTTCGCGCGAATCGATTAAATCCGGGAATCAAAAGTTACTGGCGTTAGGGGTGGTTCCGGGGGGTCGCTACCGTCGATAGGGGCGATTATGGAACATCATATATACGCATATGTATAGGCCATAAATGGGGGTATGCGCGCATCTATGGGGGCAAGAATGGCCATATATACGCGTATCTATGGGCCATGAATGCGTATATCTATGGCAGCAGCAATGGCCATGTATACGCATATCTATGGGGCCATGTATACGCGTATATCTATAGCAGTAGTAATGGCCATGTAAATAAATAATCCTGAGCGGCCTTAAGCGGCCCTAAGCGGTCTTAAGCGGCCTAAGAATCTTAAATAATCCTAAATAAACTTAAACGAGCCTGAGCCGGCTTAAGCCGGCCTAAGAATTCTTAATTAGCTCTAAGTTATTTTAGCGCTCGCGAGCGGGCCTAAGCGCTCCGAGTAAATTCGAGTCGTTTATACTTTTATAGATAAAGAGTAACGGTCTAGATATAATAATTATTAAGGAAAAAATTATAATAATTAAGAACTTTTATTTTCTAGATATATTATAAACTTTAGAAATATATATAAATATAACGAATTAGTTTAAAAATAATATTAAATACTTCGCCTAAATTTCGGAGTTATTATAGAAGCGAAAAATTTAATTATTAAAAACTTCCTCTTCCTAGAGTAGGAATATACGAAAGATTTATTCTAAAAAAGTTTAATTTATTTTTATTAAAGAAGAGTTAATATTATTTAAATTATTATAAAAAATATTTACTTCCGAAATATATCTCTATTATCGGGATATAACGCGCTAGCTCTATATTAATATCGATATCTCTAAATCGTACGGGATTAGCGCGATAATATATTATATAAGAAATAATCCTTAAGGTAATTTATTCCCTCGAACGAATATCTAACTAATTCTTTTTTTCTTTAAATTATTTAACTTTATTAAAGTATAATACTAGTCTATAGAACTCGAAATAATAAAATTAATATAAATTTTAAAGAAAATTCCTTATCTTTTAATTTAGTTACCGATAAAGAAAATAATTATTTTTATTAATTATTCCGCGACTATCGATATTACGAGATATTTTATATTATTATCGTCTTCTTCGGATAGGATAAATATTAAGGCTCTCCGTTCAATACCTAAATATAACGTCGATAGGACCTAGGTTAATATTTATAGAGAGGAGTATTAAGGATTAAAGGATAGTAGGCTTCGTATTAATATAAAATAAGATTAAATAAATTTAATAAATTTAATTAATAGTTTAATAAACGTTTATATTCAGAATTTATAATTAAAAGTCTTAAGGGAAGTTAAGTACGAAGCTTCTATCTATTAAGAAAATACGTAGTTTATATAAAAGAAAGAAACTGCGCTATTTATCCGCTTACTCGTTTATTCTAATATCGAGTAGATAAGCGGTTAAGCGCTCACCTACTCATTAGTCTATATACTGCGTCGAGTAGTGAGTAGACCATTGGCGTGCCAAGTATACTAAGTCTACTAAAGTTCTCAGCGAACCTTGATCGTAATAATAAATCTATAACTAGTATAAACTTCCTAGTATACGTCGTAGTATAACCTCGATATTCGATAGTATTCTAGAAAATAAAATATCGTACCTAATATATTATTATAGTTAATTTAAAAGAGGAATAAAAATATTAATATAAATACTCTTAAAGTACTTAACGAAGTTTTCGTTTTTTATATAATATTAATATAAATATCTACCGATTATAAATAAAAGTTAGAGTAGATTTATACCGAGGATAAAAAATAATCTAAGATATATTTTTTTTTTATAAACGAAAAGAATAGACTCGAAAAAAAGAACCCCGGTATTATAAAAAATAAAGATATCTTTAATCCGAATATTTCTTTTTTACTCCGAGATTCCTTTATTTAATATAAAGATTAATATAATAATAAGGAATATCTTTATATCTCGAAATTTATAAAATAAAAAATCTTTAAACTAGTATATAATAAATATAATTATACTAGTTTTTATAAAATATATAAATAGATCATAGTTAATTATTATATAAAATATCTTATAAAGAGACTAAAATAATATATCCTATATTATCCGCTCTACTAGTTTAATTAAACGAAGCGTTATACCCTATATAGTATTATAAAACCAATTCTAATAATCCCGAAAATCTACTACTACGTTACTATCGACTTTATTATAGGGCTTCTTTTACTACGAAATAGATATAAAATTTATTAATAATTATTTATAAATTCTCGAAGAAGGTTATTACTAATTCGGGGAAGAATATATAATCCGCCGAAAAATAAATTAAAGTATTATTATTCGTATTAATTAACTAGGGAATCTCTAAAACTATTATCTTTAATAAAGATTCTAAATTTCTTTTAGTTTTATAAAAAGTTATTTTTAAAGTCTTAAGAATAAAACTTATAATATTAATAATATATTACTCGTAGTTAGACGGATAGTCGAAACGAATAAATTAAACTATAAAAATCGTATTAAGATTTTATTTAATCTATTTCCTAGACGCCTAATAAGACGATTTCGTCGTTATATTATAAATTATATTAAATAACTCTTTAAACTTAATTATAATATTTTCCTCTAACGAAATTATCTTCGGAATAAAACTAAATAATAGTATTTCGCTTTTAGGTAATTCGGTAAAATAAATAAATCTAATTAATATAAAGAAAACTAACTATAAAGAGGTAACCGACGTAATTTCGTTCACGATAATTAATATTAAGTTTCGTTATAATAATAAATATACGCCCTTAATAATAAAAATTAGAGAAATAACTTTCTTTAAATTATATAATAATTACCGCCTTCCTAGTTTAGGAAATTATAAATTATTTAATTAAAAAACTAGATCTTTTAAAATTTTTAGATATTATAGAAATTTAATTTATAAACTTAAACTACCGCCGATAATATTTATTTATTTAATAGTATTTGTAATTACTTTAGAGTTAGTATTTAAAGAAAAGAATCTATATTACCGGTTTAATATTACGGTTTACTAGTAGATTCTTATTATTTAATATACTAGACTATATATAGCTAGCGTAAATACTATAAGTATATAGGCCTAGTATTTAGAAATAGTAACTCTTTTACTATATACTAAATACTATACTACTATATTATAATATAGTAATAACGACTTTATTCGATATTAATTAATTATCGAATAATTTACTAGGAGCTTCTTTATTAAGATTTCCGCTATTTATTAACACCTTTATTAATAGACGAGACCGGAGTAGAATAATACCCTTTTTTATATTTTATATAAATATAACTACCTTTACGCCGAAGTCTTCCGTAGGACGGGAGTTATTATTATAAGAAATATTTATATCTCCTCCTATATACTAATCTCTAAAGTCTTTAATATAATCCTATTTTTAGTTCTTTAATATACGAGTATTTTATTTTTACCTATCGAAATAAGGTTTCTTAACGAAAGTTAAATATTTTTATTATTTTACTAGTTTATCTTTTTAGTTTTAATAAAACTTTCTTTAATCGATATCCTTTTCGAGGAATCGATATTATTAATTCTTAATTATTAAACTAGTTTTTTATTTATTTTATTTAATTAACGAATATGTCCTATTTATCTTTTAGATCTTTAACTTCGTTGACGCTATTAACCGAGTATATACCAACGAGATTCCGGAATTTATAAGTTATTTAATCGATTATATTATTAAATATTACCGCCGTTTAGTCTCTAGTAGAGCCCTAGCTCCTAGACGAATTAATCGAGCTACTTTAATAGAGTTTTTTATTTATTTATATTAATAGTCTACCGACCTACCGATCTTTAAAAGAGTTATAGATATTTTTATAATTTAAATATAAAAGTTCTAAAAAGACCTAAAGATTAATTAATAGATTTAATAATACCTCCCTCCGTTTATAAAAAATACGTTTATATTTTTAAAAAGTTATACCCTAGAAACGATACCCTCGGCTTCTATTTTAGACTCGAGTATAAAATAACTTTTATATATATCCGTTATATCCGCCGAGGAAGGTATCTTTAGTTAGTTAATCGAACCTAATAATAATATAGTATTTAATTTCTAGAATATAACCTAGGATTAATTTTAATAATATTTAATAAAAGTTATCTAAATAGTAGTCTAGTAGTTATTATTATAAGGTTTATAAAGTCCGTAAAATCCGTTAGGCCCGTTAAATACTAACGGTAAAATTTCTAGTAATAGTAGGTAGAACTTTAATAACCTAGGCTATTTCGATCTATATCTCGATAAATCGTATAGCGAAGGTAACGTCGTTATAGTTAATCGAGATATCTACTATAAAAGCGTTATTCTTTTCGTCGAACGCGTACGTAACCTCGCTACCGTTAAGGGTACTATAATTATTCGGATTAACTTTAATACCTTTTTTAAAAGTACGGCCCTAGTTTAGTATACTACCGAGTTATTAAATTTAAAGAGAGTTAATTTACGAGCTAATAAAAATAGTATTAAAAAGTAGTATATTATCTTTATTAATTATTTTAAAGAGGTTATAGGAGTAGCCCTAGCCTACCTAATAAATAAAAAGTACTCTTTATATAATATTTATACTCGACGAGAGCCTACTAGTTATATTTAGGCTATTATCCGATATATTAAATCTATTAAAATTAATAATATCGAAAACTAGTTAATATTCGTTTATTAAAATATAGTAGCCGAGTTTCGTACCTTTATTAATCCGCCTAGTATTGATATTATAGTATTATCGTTTATCTAGACCCTAGAACTAAAGAAGGATATTTAGTTTGAAATAAATAAGAAGTCGTTAATTTTCTAGAGTTAAAGATTGTAAAGCTAGTACTAGTAACTTTAATATAATAATAGAAGCCTTCGGTAAAGCCTACTACTTTACGGAAATAATAATCGTTAAAATTAATAGTATTTCGGTTATTAACTTTCGAATTCCTATTCTTAACTCTTTTATAATAGATAATAATAGTAGCTCTTTAATTACTAGTAATTATAACTTTTCTTTATTTAAATAAATTAATTTATTAATAATATTAATTAATAATATAAAAATTAATAAAACCCTCGCTACGTACCCTAGTAAATTATTTTACTACCTCCGCGATAATAATTATAAATTACCGGCGTATTAAATACGTTAGGTTCGATATTATTATCTATTATATTACTTTAATAACTTTAAGGTAGTTAAGGGTTTTGAAATTATTATTAAAATAAACCTCCCTAGTAATTAAATAGTTACTATAATAAAGTTATAATATATTAGGCCTTAGTTAAGGACGATAATTTAGAGTATTAATAAATTAACGATATTAATAATTAGAATAAACTTTACTAAAGTGAAATCTACTAGTATAAGTTATATTACGCTAGTAAACACTCTATTTAATAAAACCACGGAGTTAATTCTTACTCCGATAATAATTTATAATATAATAAATAATTTAGTAACTTTATCGGGATCGAAACTTATTATTATAACTATAACGCGTCTTTTCTATTAAAGATTAAACTCTATAAATATTTACGGGAAAGTTATTTATTAAAGTCTTTTAATAAAACTATAGATCCTAGTAAAACTACGAAGTCTTTTATTAATAATCTCGATAAGTCTTTCTCTAATATAATTATAAAGCTTTTTATTAATAGGTTTAATAAATTTATAAACCTTAATATACCCTTCGAAGCTAATATTATAATTATTAAAATTATAGAATCTAATTATTTAAACCCCGTTATATTTAATTTAGGCTTCGCGTTTTAAAGTTAAAACTATATTTATATACCCGTTAAACTTACTTTTATTATTAAAGAAGAGGAGGAAGACGAAGGTTATACTAATATCGGATATAGAGTTATATTAGTTAATAAGCCCTAAATCTTATCTAAACTCTCTAATATTTAAATTAGGAAAATAACTTTATAACTTTATATTAAGGGTATTAACTCAACTATATATAAAATAAATAAATATATTATTATCTTTATCTACGTCCTAGGCGTTAAAGATAATAGTATTAAAGTATTATATTATATTAGAAGGGAAATTCACCTAGTTAATAATCTAAAAATAAAAATATTTATCGGTAACGATATTATCGGGCTAGAAAAGATAATTATTAATATTTATAAAAATACTACGTTTATTAAGAGTTATAGAGTTACTATATTTATTATAATTTATTAATAAGGTTAATATATACGCCGCTTAATCTATACTCGTAAGGCTTTTACTATTCTACTATATATTAAAGTTATAATTCTAATTTATACCCTAGTAGATTTATTAGACCGGGATTTTATTTTCGAGTTTATCGTTTAAATTAATTTAACTCTCTACGCCTACCTCGTTAACTTTAAAATCGGGTATATCTTTATTAGGAATAAAACCGACGTTATTATTTATATCCCGCGAAGGCTTCGCCTAGGTACACTTTATAAAATTAATTATAAAAATATTTATTTCGCCGACCTATTAAAGTAGCCGGTCTTAATACTAAACTAGGCTTTATAGAAGCCTTCCGTAAAGTATTAACCTATTAATTAAAGAGGTTATAAAACGCCTTATTTAATAAGGACTTCTATAATTTAAAAATCGACGAGTTAAATTAAGAAAATAATTATTTATATTACGGCGGTAGCTTTTAATTTATTAATACTCGTTAATAATATTATTCCTAGTATAAGTTTCCCCGCCTCCGTAAATATAAACTTTATTAATTTAATAAACTTTAGTATAACCTCTAAAATTAAACTCTATAATAACGTTATAGTCTTCGGTAACCCTGATAAAATAAGGGCCTTATTAGATCTTATCGACGAGTTTTCTATATTATAGATTAATAAGGGATTTATTAAAGTTTCTAAAGAAAAATAAATAAAGATCCCGTTATATAATAACTAGTAAACTAAACTCTTTAATAATAACCGTATTAAAGTTTATTTACTCGGTATTAAAGATAAAGTTATAATTAATAAGATTTTCGACGAATTATATAAATAGGGTCGTTTAGAGTATATAACCTAACCTACGCCTTTTAATTATTTAGTTTTCGTAGTATAGAAAACTCTACTAGACGATACGCGTAAAAGTAGAATAATAGTAGATATATATAACTTTAATAACCTTATCGTCCCTAACGTCTATCTTATATTACTATAGTTTAATATTATTATTAAACTACTAGGTTATACGTACCTCTTAGTATTTAATATATATTTTTTTTATTAATAGCTAGTATACCCCGCCTTTAGATATATATTTACCGTTATAATATATCGCGGTTAAGAGACGTTTAACGTACCTATTATAAATTATATAAACTTAATAATATATATATAATATTAGATCGATAAAATTTTATACTCTTTAAAGGCTTTTATTTAGGTCTATATCGATAATATTATTATTAACTCGAAATTCTTTCCCGAGTATTTTAACTACCTACGCGCTCTATTCCGTCTTCTAGTTAACTATAATATTATTATTATATTTAAGAAAACCTTCCTAGGTTACCCCGATATTAATTTATTAAAATATAAAGTAAACTCGCTCGGTATAATTATAGTTAAGAATAAATTAAAAGTTATTAGTACCCTTAATTACTCTAATACTTTTAGGGACCTCGAGTACTACTTTAATTTTATAGGCTACCTCCGTAACTCGGTTTATTACTATATTTAACTAGTAGGACTATTATAAGATTTAAAAATAAACTTATTTAAGGAAGCTCCGACTAAGGGTAATCTATATAAAACCTATTTATCTCGATACCGACTACTATTATTTATAGCCCGAGAAGAAGTAAGTTTCCAAAGTCTTTAATAAATACTATCGGTAGCGTCGATTCTAATTTATTTCGATTTTAATAAAATACTATAGATTAATTTTAATATTTCTTAAAAGTAGGGCTTTAGCGTATAAATCTTTTATATTAGAAAGAATATTTAACTCGAGTCTAATAAATAATTATTACGAATTATTATCGAGTTAATTATATTTTTATCTAGGGTTTTAATCTTTATAGAAAAGAACTACTAACCTACGGAGTTTAAAATAGTAGAATTTATATAAATAATTAAGAAGATTAGATACCTAGTAGAATCTTCGAAGTATACCGTCGTTATTTAAACTAATTATTCCGCTATATTTAATATTATAAAATAATTATCGATTATAACGACTACGTTTACGATAAGGATAGATATTCGATTAATTAAGACTTTTCAATTCCTCCGCTAGTTTTATTTAAATATAAAGTATAAGCCCGGTAAAGAGTATATTATATTAAATACTTTATTAAAGTTTATTAACTTAAGTTTATTAACTCTATTAAATAATTATTCAGAACTAGATATATTTTATAACTATATATCCTAAGGCCTCGTTAATAATAGCGAATTATACGTATATACGGCTATATTTATAGAAATAAATAATAGTTTTTATTCGCGTTTAATAGAAGACTACGCGAAAGACCTATACTAGATAAAAATTATTAAATTAATTAATACTAATATTAAAATACGACCTAAATAAATAGATTTAATAACTTTTATTCTAGTTACGTTATTTAAATTCTTTATTACGGAAGTAGAGTCTAACCCTAGCGCGGTCGCTACGTTTTTTTTTATCCGTAGTATCTTTAATTTACTCTACTATATTAATAAATTTATTAATTTAGAGTATTTTTATATTCCTTAACCTCTTATAAAGAAAATATTAGATATAGTATACCACGCTAGTTACCTAGGTTTTAATAAATATTTCGAAATTATATTTAAATCCTAGTATATTTATAGGTTCATAAAATAACTCCGTAATTATATTAAATACTACCCTAACTACCTAGTACTATAGACTCGTCGATATTATTTATATAGTATTATATAACTAATTAAAAGCCTATTTATCCCGTTCTATATATTTATACTCGACTAGATCCTAGTTATATTAATAACTACGGAAGGCTTCGACTATATTATAACTATTATATATAAGTTTACTAAACGTATTATATATATCCTAGGTAAATCTACCTAGAATATTAATAATTAAATTATTATATTATTAGACCGCCTTAATATCGGCGATTAAGATATATTTAAAATACTATTATTAAATAGAGACCCTAAATTCCTTAGTAATTTATAGAAAGTTATATTCAAATACTTTAAAGTCGGTTTATTATACTCTACGACCTACTACCTTTAAACGGACAAAAGTAGTAAATATACTAACTAAACTATTAAAATAATATTACGGTTTTATATATATATACTCTACGACTTAATACTCTAGCCTACGGTACTACCTGGAATCTAAGATTTACTAAATAATTTACTCTCTATAATAATATCGAAAACGCCGAATAAAGTCTTTTACGACTTTACCTTAAACTAACTTTTTAATTTAATAAATTTAGGTATACTACTACTATAATAGACCCGTAATTGTATAGAAGTAACCGATATTATTAACTTCGTATAAATAAGCTAGAAATATTACTACGATTATAATTATTAATTTATATACTTTAAGAAGGGCGAAAAGGTTCTATTATATTTTTATATAAATTACTCTATCCCTTAAACTATTATAGTTACGAAAATTCATAAATTTAATTAATAATATATCGGACCTTTTAAAATCCTAGAGTATATAGATAAATAAATTTATTATCTAAAAATATTAAGTTACTAAAGAGTTTATTTAGTCTTTTTAATAGTATAACTAGAATCTTAACCTAGTATACTAGATCTTTTTAAACGTTCTCTACCGGAGTAGCTCGACTCGGTCTACGTCGATAGCGATACCGATAAATATAAATCCTAGGTTATAGAGCGCCTCTTTAATAAAAGGGTTCGCCGGCGAGGTAAAGAAATATCGGTAGAATATTTAATATAATAGTAAAGTTACGGCCCTAAATTTAATTAATAATATAATATTAAATACCTTAATAACGCCTAGGACCTTATTAACGAATACGAGGAGGAAATATTAATAATAAGACCCGATTTAATATTATCGATTATAACTCGCGGAAATCTTTAGTAAATACCTATAATACTAGTATTTATAATACTAGCTTTTACTACGTAAATATTTACTACGCTAGTACAACTTTCTAGAAAAGAGTAGTTAGATATATTTACCGTAGTCGTTCCGAGGCGTAATCGGAAGTAAATAACTTTTAGTATTTAATTTCATCCTTACTATAAATATTAACGAGGATACTATAACTTTCTTTTATTTATAGTATATTATTACGGTTTACTAGTAGATTCCTATTATTTAATATACTAGACTATATATAGCTAGCGTAAATACTATAAATATATAAACCTAGTATTTAGAAATAATAACTCTTTTACTATATACTAAATACTATATTACTATATTATATTTAAAGAAATAAAATAAGACCCTATTATTAATAATAATCCCGAAGATATATAAGATTATTACGAGGTAGAACGCCTTTTAGATAAAAGAGTTAAAAGATTTCTAAATCGAGGGAAAAAATTAGTAACCGAGTATCTAATTAAATAAAAAGGATAGGGACTATATTAGAATAAATAATATAAAAAGAAAGATCTTTAAAACGTAAAAAACTTAATAAATAAATATAACTAGAAATATAACTCGATATCGGTACGCGAATATTAAATAGAGTGAAAAGGATAAATAACTTTTAAATATTTTTTATCTATTAATAATAATACTATTAAACTAGATATAAAACGTAGTATAAAAGCCTACGCTAGTTACCCGATTAAGATTTAGGAAGATTAAAGTATTTTAATAATATTATCGCCCTAAAAGTAAATTAATTAAAAATATAATAAATTACCGCGAATTCCTTAATAGCCTAATTTATAAATAATAATATCTTCGGGACTTATAAAAGAGAATAATATTATTATCTCCTACTTTTCTTTATCGTATCGTATACTTCTTTATTATATATTATTAAATATCTTTATTAATATTTTTTACGTAATAAAACGACCTTATATACTATAATATAATAATTAGTTAATATAAACCCGACTATATATATATAAATAATATAAACTAGCTTTAATAACGAGTTTATAATACTACTATATAACGAGTTATACCGAAAACTAATAAATAATACTACGATATAACTATTAACTAGTTATAATCTTTCCTCTTTATAAATCTAGGTAGTCGTAAAATATAACTATATTCTTTATAAAACGCGATATAATCGGTATTTATATATATTTTACTCTAAGAACTATTTATAAATTAAATAAACGAATAAAGAATATACTATAAAGATTACGTCGGAGACGAATCCGAATAAACTTATATATATAATTATATTTAGGTTCGCCTAAATATATAGTAATAAAAGAACGAGATTATTCGGGATAAATTAATTTAACTTAATTAAAATAATACTAAATAACCGATATAGTATATTTAATAATTATAAATATTTGGATTAAATCTTAATACCCGTCGCGAATATTTTTATATTATAATAGGAATTAATCTTAGGGCTAGCGACTCCGGCGAAAATATCTATTATAATAACTAAATCTAACTAGAAATAAAAGAAAGTAGGCGGTATATTCTTAAAGAATTTAAAATAAATCGACGAATTAACGAATTCTTTATTAATATAATTTATTGTATCGAAAACTAGTAGAAAATCTACGACTAAAATAATTTACTAAAACTCCGTCGGAATAAGAAATTAATTAAATAATAAAATAAAAGCGAAGAGATACCTTAAAGTAAATTCGGTTATACCGAATATAATATATATACCTTCTTCGACGCCGGTAGTAACTAAGGAAGGAAATATAATAAATATATTACGTATTAAACGAGCCTAAATTTTCGCTTTTATAAAATACTACTTAATTATTAAATACAGCGAAGTATAAACTTTTATAAAATTAAATAAGTTCGGGGCCTTAAAAAAAATAAAAAAATAATTATAATTCTTTCTTCTTTATAAACCCTTTCCTACTTTTAATTCCGGAGGGAAATAAATTTTATAAAACTTTATAAAGCGAGTCCGACGCTAAAGTAAAAATAATATATTAAAATATAAAAACCGAGATTAAAAAGTATATCTAGGAGAGAGGTATAAAAATAATTATAAAAAAAAATATAAAAATACTAGTAAAGAAATAAATTAAAAATTTATTTCTATTCTCCGTATATCGGTAACTCCGGAAACCCCGATTTTTGCGTATTTTGCACCGAAATTATACAAAATACTGGAAATGCGTATCTGCTCATGTCCCGTATTCTAAGTATATTATGCACCGATTAAGCAGCGATATTGCACCGATTTAGTAACTTTTTTTTTTTTTTTTTTGAACTTTGACTTTCTATAGTATCTAGACTAGGGCCCCTATATAGGAATATAAATATCTTACTAAATCTATTTTTAGCCTAGATTCCGAATTTTTAATTAGGTTTTTATTAGCGTTACCCTATACGGCTATAAAGCTACTTTTAGGATTAAGTTTAGCGCTCCCGCGCAGACCTTAACTCTAACTTAAAAATCTTGGCGCCAAGATTTGCCAAGGCTGCAAAATGCGCATTTTGCACCGATTAAGTAGCGATTTTGCAGAACTATTTTTCCGAACTTGCCGATGCTAATCGTTATTAATAATTTGGTCGTTATAACTAGCGGAAGTAATAATTGATCCATATTAATAAAAAATAGGCCTACGACCGAAGAGAAAAGTAAATAAAAGGCCGGCTTTACTCCGTTAAATTAAAAATTATAAGATAAGATTAAGGAAGGCCGAGTCCTATATAAATCTTTATCGAAAGAGGAGTTAAAGGAAAAATTTATTTTATAAAACCTTATATAATTAAAGAAAAACTATAAATTACTATAAAATAATATAAATAAATTACGGGCCGATAACGAATATTTAATTAACTATATTAATCTATTAACTAATTAGTTTAATAGAGTATAGGGTAAAGTCGTTTACCTATACTCGGTAATTAATAATTTTTATATATATTTTCTATAATACTAAAGGCGTCTAGTAGAATAATCTTATATAGAAAAGTTATAATATTCTTTATATACGTCCCTAAATATTAATCGAAATCCTAGGTTATAAAACTAGTTTTATAAAATAACGGAAGCGGCCGATAAATTTAGGGATAATAAATAATTTAATAATAAACTCGTATAATTCGTTAATAACGCGATAGATATCTTAATTATAAAATTCCCTACTATATTATACTTACGTAATTATAACGAATTTATTATATAGAGAGAGAATAACGCGGAGCCTTAAATTAAGTTATTCGAAGAAGAAGATATAATTTTAAATTAATACGGAATCTTTATTTAGAGTAAAACTTTCGCCCTTTAAAATATTATAAAATAGTTAATTTCTTTTAAATAAAAAATTTAAATAAAATAAATATTATAATAGACTTTATATATTAATTTCTTTTAATTTTAAAATTTTCCTTCGATTATTAAATAACTAGATATTATAGGTAGACTTTAGAGTAATTAATTTCCCTTTTATATAAATAGCCTTAGGGACGAACGGCTATAAATCGGCGGGGGTAATTATTATATATATATTCCACTAATATTAATATCTTAATATGTATTATTAAATAATAATCCGTTCTTTAAGAAAGAATCAATAAATACTTTATAAACGAATAATTATTACGTATTATTTTCCTTTAGAACGAAATTTACTAGGAGTCGAATATAACGGATTCTAAAATAATTTTAATTAAAGAGATTCTAGAATACTAGGAGTATTATAAATATATATATTATAATAATAGAAAGTATTATTAAGTTAATAAAAAGGAAATATACTACTCTTTAAATATTAACGATACTACGCTTTAATAGAGTAGTATTAAGATAAATATTTTAAAATAACTAGATAAAGAAAAACCGCCGGCGACTATAAAAAAGAAATAGGAGAAAATAAAAATTGAAAATAAAAGAAGAAAGAAACGATAATAGAAAAATAAAATTATATTTTTTAACTTATTACCGCTAGTAAATTATAATCTAGGTTAGGGCCCGCTACCTATTATTTATATATATATATTATTATTTATTTAATTTATAACCCCTCTTTCTCTATTAATTATTCCAACCTCTTAATTAAAAATTAAATTATATATTAGAAAAGTTTTAGAGCGAAGGGAGTTATTATTTTATTACTAGCCCTTTTATTCTATTATACGCGGTTTTATTATTTCTCCGTCTCTCCGCGGTAATAGCCCGGTTAACGGCGACGTAGCGGAATATATTAAATAAATTAAACCTAGGCTATACCCCCGTAAAAAGAATAATTTAAAGAACGCGAAGAATAAGTTTTTAAATAAAAGTTATATTATAAAAGATATTTAGAAATAAAAAGATAATATATTCGAATATAAATAAAAGAAGCTAGAGATTATACCTAGAATAAAATACTCTTTTACTCGATTTATAAACTAATTTAAACGTGAAATAAAGGAAAATAAAAGTAAAAATACTACTAGTTCTAAATATCTCTCGATTATTTCTATAAAAGGTTCGTTAGTTTTAACTATTTATATATTAAATACTCTAAGGCCTAGGCCTATAATTAAGGGCCGTATAATTAATTTAATTAAATTAAAAGAGGGTTTTCTTAAAGGCTAGAGCGGTAGTTATAAAGGAGATAATAATCTAAATAAATTAAATAAACTAAATACCGATTTTAATAATTAAACTATAGTAGGATAAGAAAGTTAATATTTTATATTTATTCTATAAACTATTTATAGATCTATATATATATACTCTTTTCTTACTTTAAATTATTATTTATATTATTAACTAAATTCTTTTCTTTTTTTAAAAGGCCCCTTTTACTTTTATAATTAATATTTAACTACCGAAATAAATTACCGGGGTCGTTATAACTAATTTATAACTTTATTATAAAATCTAGAAAGTAATTAAAATACCTCTTATCTATATATATTTAAATAATATTAAAGTACTATTTTATCTAGTTTTTTAAAATTACGAATAATATCTTAATAAGGTTAAAGTCGGGTAAATAAAAAAAGAGGTATTCGAGTAATACCCCGGTATTAATATATAATCTCTTTAAAACTATATTATAATATATATTAATATTATTATAGACTAGTGCTAAAAGGGCGTTATTATTCTCGAAACGACCGTAGTAAAGAAGGATATTATATTCGATAAAATTATTAAATATCGCCGCCGTTATTAATTTTTAATAAATAATCTAGTCGAGGTAACTATTAATAGTATATATAAATAAAAGACTCTACCTCCTACCCCTATATAAAGACTAGATAATTAATAGTATAATTTTAATAAATACCTAGTTATATTTCCTATTACTTATAAATATTAAAATTAATTATATCGACGGGATAAAAACTTAGAATATATTAATATATTTATAAATAGTACTTTTATCTAGGAAAATTAATTAATTAATTCGTTACCGCCCTAACTTTATAAATTAAATATCTTTTAATATTTAATTATACTCTTTAATAATTCTATATTAAATTTTCTTAAATTAACTTAACTAATATAAATATCTTAAGATAATAACTTTATTAATAATAATACTATACTCGTTTAATAGGGAGTATACTATTTTATTTAGATACGTTATCGGCCGCTCTTTAAAATAACTTAAAAGTTTATATTTTAAGAACTCGTTAATTACTTTAAAACGCCCGCCTACGATTTTATTTAATATAAAAATAATATTATAAAATCTTTATATTCTTTTTATCCTTTATAGGGTACTAAGGCCAACGTTATAAAAATTAATAAGAATACTATTATTACTATACCCTAGCTCGAATTTATACTAGATAAGAGTATAAATTAAAGTTAGAGTAACGGCGACTATAATAATAATAAAACTAGAGATAATAGTAAAGAGAGTAGGTAATAGAGTAAGATCTATAATATTTAAATAACTTTAATTTTAACTATTTAAGCCAGATCTATAGTATATATACGTATTTATTCTATTCTATTTAACGTTGGTGGTTGCCCCGCCTAAATTTAGTGCGCGGGCCATCCATTTAGCGCCAGCCTCGGTGGTTTTACAACTACTGTAGTATCCCAGAGAAGCATCATGTGCCAAGCAAAGTAATAGCTTACCGAGGCTATGAACGTGACCGCAAGCATAAGCTGCCTCGTCGTGTGGGCTTCGGCATGCCTTGCTTTCATTCGCTATCACGCCTGCTCAGTCTCCATTCCTGCACGATTAACATGGATACTAAAGCTTGGTCTTCAAGGCTTTGTTACCACAAGGAAGCGATATCGGAGAGGTACCCTCTAAATGACAGTCCCAACTTCAATCCTTGGGCAAAGAGCTGTGAGACACGCAAACTGCTCTAATCACTACAGCCGGTCCCAGCTTGGTGCGGTCTCGTGCTCTGCATCTTAATCGTCTTGATATCTACATCGGCAACCTGGTGGAGCACTTCCGTTACTTCTGAAAAGGTCGCTATTGCGTATGGTGTAATAAGTCACTCAGTTCACACTCCACAGCACCACTGCATCTCTATCTCAAACCTCCAATATTCCGTTCTATTCAAAATGCGAAATATTTTCACTCACTCTGTTCGATAGACCATCGTTCAGACGACATTATTTGCTATATCGAAAATTAATTACCTAGAATCTATACGGATTCATCGTTAAAAGATATATTGCAACGGACTGAAAGCTATCTTAGTAACGAGTATCTTGCACGGCTGCTCCCATAAACATCCCGAAAGCAATATGGATAGGGATGACGCGCAGTGACGCCATTCGAACTGATCGACTGCTGGCTCACAGCAAACTTCCAATAAGTCCAAGCCAAGTCCAAGACCGACTGCTCGCCTTCCGCAGACCAATCATGATTCATTTCATGATAACTTGCATTGTCTCTGACTGCATCTTGTCATCATCGTTGTCTGGCATTGGGAGTCGGGCATCGACTGAGTCCACGTTGGATTTTAGGTCACCGAGCTCAAAGGTAGGGTCAATGTAAGCATTCATCTTCGTTCTCATCATCGTCCGTTGCTCGAATGCGTACGCGAGTGAGATGAGGGTCTCTTCGCTCCATCGGCGGCCAATGAATGCAAGCCCGAATGGGATATTGGGAGCCACATTCACCATCGTCCCCTTTAGATTCATTTCCGGCGGTGTACCAGCAGGATAGAAGCCCAGAGGTACTGTGACAACAGGCAAGCCTGCGATGGCGGGAAGATGGAAAGATGCAAAGGTTGGCATTACTAAGGCATCAAGGCCGTAGCGATCTAGTACGCCTGTTACGCCCTGCTCCTCCGCCATGTGGAGATTGGCTTGGTAAGCTTCGTAGGATTCTTGCGAGTCATTGGTGAGGTTACGTTCGAGCTCTCGCTCCCAGACGTAGATCTAGGAACGTTAATTGCATTCTAGTATGGGATCAAGGGGCCGTACACCTCGGTCAGGGTATTCCTCTCGAAGGTGATTTCTGGTAAACTGGGCAACATCATCAAGGCTATGCACGTTGTTCGGGTTATGTGTAAGTTGGGCGAAGTAGTCGGAGAGCCCAGCAACGAAGTCTGTGCCCAAAACGATGCTACTGTTGCGGCCAAAGGCATCAATGTCGAATGCTGCAAAATCAGCTTTGTCAACGATTTTGGCTCCAGCGGTTCGGATCAACTTGAGAGCCATCTCAAAAGCCGCCATCACCGGTTCCGTGGAGCCACTGAGAAAAGGGCTTATGCCGTTCCGTGGGACGCCTAGGCGGGCTTCTCTCAGGGCGTAATAGTTGCAAGCTTTGGCATAGTCAGGTACTTCACCGAAAGGCTGAGCCGAGGTCCAATTGTCGTGTTTATCTTGTCCAGATATCACCGAGAGAATATGAGCTGCATCCTTGATAGTCTTTGCAACAGGCCCAACAGTATCTTGACGCAAGCTGATAGGTATGACCATACTACGTGATGTCAAGCCAAGAGTCGGCTTAATGCCTACTACGTTGCTCTTTTCAGCTGGAAGGACAATGCTCCCGCTGGTTTCCGTAGCCAGCGATCCTAGAGCTAATCCAATGGAGATTGCCACGGCACTGCCACTTGAGCTACCACTGGGATCTTGTTGCGGGTAGTATGCTCCGAGTGTTTGACCACCGTAAGCGCTCCAGCCGTGGGAGGAGCTTGCTTTGCGCGACCTCATTTGCGCCCACTGCCCCATGGTATTTTTGCCAATGATGACAGTGCCTGCATCCCTCAATTTGGCCACCACCGTAGAATCCCGCGGGACTCTAGCGCCCAATAGCGCAAAAGAGCCAGCTGTAAACGTAAGCAACGAAGAACAGGCGGGACGTAAGCGATTTTACAGGTATTGTTCATAAGGTCTTGCGTCGCGATGTTGTCCTATACAATCTTAGTGGACTTATCAGGTCATGGCGGTCAGCGCACCTACTTTAATTAGAATTGGAATACCATGTAGTGGCCTGAACACCTGGTCAACGAGGCCACCATGACTCATCGTTGGGTCACATACCCTCGCACACGACCAGCAGCACGCTCTGCATCCAAAGATGCCGCGATGTGCAAGGCATCGGGGTTGATTTCGCTGACCGCGTGGAGAAGGGGGTTTACTTCTTTAATTCTTTCAATGTAGGCCTGTGAGTGGTTAGTATCGCACTGAGTGGATGAACAGGAGGGCAAAGCATGCATGTACAAGCTCCACACTGGTTACGGCGCCGCTGGCTTGGAGAGCGTTGAGATCATCAATGCTGGCTTCATCGAGGCGGGGTAAGCCCGAATGGAGCACTTTTCCTGAACATTGGTAAGTAACATGATCGCCAATGGCGCGTAGTCTAGTAGCGAGTACAAGACAAAAAACGTACGACAGCCCCACGAGGAGGCTGGTCTGGCGCATTGAAATTTGGGTTGCAGACACTTTGAAGTTGCAGCTAGAATGACCCGTTATAATATCTCCGCAGCCCCTTCTTTATCCTAAGTTTCAAAGTGGCACAAGGGCAACCACAGTTTTGCCTTGACAAACGGTTTGAATCCACAGCTTCTATGTGGGAAAGAACGTCCCGAGGCATTTTGGACCAATCCAACAAGCATCAGTGGGCACATGCAAGGATAGCACCTATCAGGCTATCTCTCAGACGAAGGGAAAATCTAATCGTGCGGGCCACTGAGCTGAACTTAGTGCTGGCTACCTCAACGCTAATACCGACACGCGAATCTATTATACAGCTAAAAATCGAATGTTTCAAAATATACATAGTGGCCACTATATATATTTATACGGTAAATATAGTGAATTCTAAATATAAGATATAAACCTAAACGATATTTTTGATCGAAATTATTATAATACGAAAGATACGAAAGATATTCAATTTTACTAGCGCGATTCTAACGATTTAATATCTAATATCTAAATCTTATAGTACAAACTTTATCTTTTATTATTAGAAGGATAATATTTATAAGTTTAATATAGGAAGTTATCTTGGTATTATATATAAAGACGGTTATTATATATATTTTAAAATATTCGATTTTTAACGGTAAAATGGATTCGCGTTAAGATGGCATTAGCGTTAAGGTGGCCCGCACGATTATTGGCTTCCGCGATAAGGAATAGCATTTTGGCTTACACGATGTCATTATTATGGTATTCGTCGCTTCTACGAACCTTGTAAAGGTATCAAAACCGACGATGGCTCGCTGTCATTCAATGTCACTTCAGACGGAGAAACATAAAGAAAGAACGAAAGAAGAAAGACAAGCAGCATCCAGATTTACATCAACCTGATCAATAATGCGTATCCCGCATTTTGATGTTTGCCGAACTTCTGCCGTTAGCGCCAATCTTGGGCTAGTCAGGGCTTCAGAGCTCGAAAACCTAACAACCCAAAATTGGGGCAGTACAGCAGGACATTGACCTCCTTTCGAATGCTACTCGTGAATTGCTCCCATGCTCTTGTGTCGATTGAAGGTATTCTGAGCATAGTCTTGTATTGTTATCGACTGCATAGATCAGAGACTGCCACTTACTCCTGCACCTAGCCCACTAGAGGCTAGAGCAAGTGTTGCCTGCTCCGCACTGTACAGCTTCGACACTCTAAATAATTGTAGGGGCAATGTTGCTTGCCCATCCCTTTCTGGAGCTGATAGTGCCCACGTCTACCAAATCAGGTTGGATGCTAATGGTTCGAGGCTTGAAGTTGGGATTAAGGATCACTCAGTCATGGCCGATGTCAAAGACTCAGAGATGGCTGATGCCAGTGTCAGCCAATACACCCATAATCCGGGTTCGAATTTGAGAGGAGGGGAGCTCGACGAAAAATATCCCAATCGGCCACGGAATCGCTCAGGAACACTGCCTTTCCATGATCTGTATCTGACCCTTTTCAATCCCCTGAATGAAAACAAGAAAAGGCCCACTGGCCCCACAGTGGCAAGGAAAAAGGTTGGCCCTCATGGATTTACTAATAACCCTCATGAGATACGGCAAAACATCATCGAACGCTTCATTTCTAGATGGAGGAAAGAAGTTGGCGACGATATCTATCCCGCGTTCCGGCTTATTCTGCCAGAAAAGGACCGGGAGCGGGCCATGTACGGTCTTAAGGAAAAAACCATTGGCAAGCTACTTATCGGAGTCATGAAGATCAACAAGGACTCCGAGGATGGTTACAACCTCCTAAATTGGAAGCAACCTGGCCAGACTACGGTGAGCCGAATGGCCGGAGACTTCGCTGGACGTTGCTATGAAGTCATCTCTAAAAGACCCATCCGAACGGAAGTTGGAGATATGACCATTGGTGAGGTCAATGAGCTCCTGGATAAGCTAGCTGCTGCCCAAAAGGAAGAGGGACAAACTCCTATATTCGCCGAATTCTATCGCCGAATGAACCCTGACGAGATGATGTGGCTAATCCGTATCATTCTACGGCAGATGAAGGTAGGGGCAACCGAGAAGACTTTTTTCAACATCTGGCACCCCGATGCTGACAGCCTGTTCAACGTGTCGTCCAATCTTCGGAGAGTCTGCTGGGAGCTCTATGACCCTGCAGTTCGCTTGGAAGGCGAGGACCGAGGTATTACGTTATTGCAATGTTTCCAGCCACAGCTTGCTCAGTTCCAGATGCACTCCTTTCAGAAGATGGTCGATAAGATGAGACCTACGGAGGATGACCCAGTGTTCTGGATCGAGGAGAAGCTCGATGGAGAACGAATGCAGCTTCACATGATCAGCGATGATGAGATACCTGGAGGCAAGAAGTTCGGCTTTTGGTCACGAAAGGCCAAGGATTACACCTATCTCTACGGCAATGGCCTTTTTGACGAGAAATCGTCCCTGACTAAGCATCTTACGAAGGCTTTCGACGAAGGCGTTGAGAACATCGTTCTTGATGGCGAGATGATCACGTGGGACACGGAGGTTGATAAAATGATGCCATTCGGAACACTAAAGACAGCCGCACTCGCACAGAAAGCTAATGAGTTCGGCAAAGGCATGCGGCCACTGTTCAGAATCTTCGACTGCCTCTACTTGAACGGTCAAGCGCTAACGAATTACACCCTCCGAGATCGCAGGAGTGCCTTACAGCAGGCAGTCAAAGACGTCCATCGAAGAATGGAGATACACCCCTACAAAGTAGCCACAAGTGTAGCAGAAATCGAGCCGCTCCTGCGACAAGTCGTGGCGGATGCCTCGGAAGGCTTAGTGCTCAAGAACCCTCGCTCACCATACCGGCTTAATGATCGCAACGATGATTGGATGAAGGTGAAGCCCGAATACATGACAGAATTTGGCGAGAACCTCGATTGCTGCATCATAGGTGGTTACTATGGATCCGGCAAGAGAGGAGGGGGACTATCAAGCTTCATGTGCGGTTTAAGGGTCAACGAGAACCATGTCTCACAAGGAGCGAACCCAATGAAGTTCTATTCGTTCTTCAAAGTTGGCGGAGGTTTCACGGCGGCCGATTATGCTGCCGTGCGACATGCAACAGATGGCAAGTGGAAGAAATGGGATCCAAAGCGGCCGCCTTCAGAGTATATTGAGCTTGCTGGAGGTCCGTTGCAGTATGAAAGGCCTGATGAATGGATTTTGCCAAGTGATTCTGTTGTGGTCGAGGTCAAGGCAGCGTCTGTATCGGCTACAGATCAATTCAGGATGGGATTCACCCTACGCTTCCCGAGATTCAAGAAGCTTCGTCAAGATCGGAACTGGGAAAACGCCTTATCCATGTCGGGCTTCACCACCCTCAAGGCTAATGTCGAGAAGGAATGGAAGGAGAAGCAATTTAAGATCGATGGCGGTCGGAGAAAAAGACAGCGAACACAACGCAAGAAGCCTCTCACCGTAGCTGGAAGTGAAGCAGTGCTTGACGCGCCATTCGCAGGCAAGCCAACCAGAGTCTTCGAAGGTCTCCAATTCTTCATCATGACTCCATCGCAGAAGCCAGAAAAGAAGTCCAAACCAGAGCTAGAGCAAATGGTTAAGTCCCACGGCGGAAAGCTTGTCCAGAAAGAGGGCGGACCAGGCACCATCTGCATTGGAGACCAGCGCACCGTGGCCGTTGCTGCCTCCTGCAAGCGCGGAAATGTAGACATCGTTCGGCCATCCTGGCTATTCGACAACATCATACAGAGCGAGGCAGACGTGGTTAGACCGACCCTCATTTTGCCTCTAGAGCCGAGGCATATGTTATTCACAACCGCGGATTCCGAATCACGAATTGAAGGGGCTATAGACGAACATAGAGATAGCTTTGCCAGGGATATCACGGTCGAGGAGTTGAAAGAGATTTTCGATTCCATGCCTACAAAATACGAGCACAGCTTTACTGCGTCTCAGTTCAGAAGCGAGCTCGAAGAGCACGATCATGATCTTGGAACCCTGCCCGCTTGGACTTTCGAAGGTTTGCTGATTTACGCCGAATTTCAATCCACGGAGGGCGAAATGCTGGTCACACAAAAAGACTCGGACTTCAAAATGGAACAAGCCTGCAACATTGCTCGCTTCGCAGGAGCACGTATTACTCACGATCTCAAAGAAGGCATCACGCATGTCCTACTTGGAGAGGACAAGAGTCGAGTCAGAGCCTTAAGGCAGCAAATATTTCACTTCAACCGCCTGCCGCGGCTCATCACAATCGATTGGATAGAGCAAAGCTGGCAAGAGAAGACGCTGCTTGATGAGGAACGCTTCGCGGCTGGATGAAACATGACGATCAGTTGAGAAAGACTTGTCATGCAAAAGCGAATGCAAAAGACCAGAGTCACGACACTCAAAGGCGATTAACGTCAGTCAAAGTGTGCCTCAAAACGAGGTAATTGCCGCTTATATGAGTGGGTGACTATGTCTACCTCGGGTTCATTGCCCATATTTGAAGACCAGAAAGAGAATGGATGATTGAGCCTGGCATAGAACTATTCGCACTCCTCATTAGCGCAATAGGAGCGTGAAGGCGAATTCCCCAAGTATGAATTGTACTATTGTACTCGCATTCATGCCGATGACAGAAGAAGAATATGCGTCGTATATCAAAACTCCAAAGGCATATAGTCCTCTTCAATTACCATCATCATCAACGATCTTCGCCCTTTGCACGCCCCCTTCCACATCAGGAAAGTGGTCTCCCATCTATGCCCCTCGCGCGACGGTCTACAAGCCACGGACCACTCCCCTCCCTCGTCCCGTGCATATTCTCGCATCGGCTGGTAATCACATCGGATGGTGGGCCGCATGGCATAAGCAGGGACCAAAGATCTGAAACCCGTTGAGGTGAAAGTACAATGTATTCTCTGTCGAACTATGCTCTATACTTGGGTATATACGCTAAACGCTATCAGTAAGTCAAAACACTTTGTCACAGCGATGGATCATGCTCTGATCCCAGCCCATCGAGCTGGAACCTTCTTCTTCGCCTCTCCTTGCTCAACATCCACCATCTTGCCAGCTTGTCTCGCTGGTAACCATAGCCTTGCTCTCCCAGGGTCATCACTGGTCAATTTGCCCACTTTTCGCATATTCATCTCCAACACAATCACGCGCAGGAAAGCACTATTTTCACGCGGCTCACGTTGACGCGGGTGCGAGGCTTGAGGGAGACCGTCAACCGCATCTATCGCTTTCTGTTGCGAAGAGGAAAAGATGGGAGGCGAGGTGGCCTTGTCAGTAATGCTATGTTTGCGCCGGTATGTCTGTAGTTGGATCGAAGCGGTGCAATTGCGCCGCATTCCCTGCGAGCTTTGATTCTCGGAGTGGTAATGAAATTCCGAAGGCGAGAAGTTGACGGGATTGAGGTAACGTCGCAAGGCTGGGTCTGGGAGATCCGCTGAGGGTTCTGGCCGCTTCTCGTCCACATATTGCGGGGCGAACAGTGACCGAGAGAGGAAGTCTTCTCGATGATTGGGAGGCGTGGCGAAATTTGAGAAGGACTGGGCGGCTGAGCGAATCTTGCGGAAGGAAGCGGTGAGGTTGGACTTGAAGGAGGATCTCGCTTTTGCTGCGGCCGAGAGTGGTGGGGAAAGAGTGACAGGACGTTCCTCGTCGTCGTCTTCCAAGCTCATACCCTTTGTCTGAGGGAGTAGAGGATGATCCAAGCCACAGCCCTCCCCAATGGATGTAGCAATACTTTTCTGCCGCCGATTGCTCATTGCCAGCCCGGGTGTTGCCGGGTTACTGGCAGAACTGAGCGATTCTGTATCAGTGTCCAGCGATGGCATCGACTCGGTGGACATGGATCGGAGGGATGAAACGGGACCAAGTGTGGTATCGCTCTCGAAGCTGCCACTTTCCTCTTTAATGTCTTCAGGCGGGCTAAGAAGCATTCCCCAAGAGTGGGGGCTCGAAGACGAGATCGAGGGTCTTTGCCTATCCCGGTGGTGATTTTCTGGGTTGCGGTTGGGCCCCTTGCGCCTTCCTTCTGATCGAGGTCTATCTTCAGTTTCCGGCAGATTTGACCTGGCAAGCAAAGCCGCCACGGACGATGGTGTCGACGACGGATCATGATGGCTGCCATCTTCCTGGGATGCCTTTCGCTCTCTGACTTTTGATATGGACTCCCTGCTCTTTCTTTTACTTCCATCTCTTGTTTTTGTAGGTATCACTACTGGTTTCGAGGCCGTAGCTGGCGGCGGTGAGAGCAGATTTAAAAGCATCGTCGATGTGGGCGTCTTTTCTTGCTTGTTGGCAGTCTTGGGTGCGGTGCGCTCCACCACAGAGGCCGACATTGTGGCTCTCTCGTCACATTTTGTATATACCATAGGTGCACGAGACGAATGTATATGTGACCGGGGTACCATCATCTTGACGCGTCCGAATCCTAATCCAATTACTCCCTACAAGCAGCTGCTGTGCTTTGCTGTAGGACGAAGCCGGAAGGTGTTCTGAGGGCCGTATAATTTCTCGCAGACAGCTCAAGGCTAGCCGGAAGAGTCTCCGAGGATTGCGCTGATAGCGCAAGCTGCATCTGAGCGTCTGATTCAGCTCCGAACGGAATGACCGGATATCTGGACCACAATGGTGTAAGCTGTTAGTGTGATGGTAGAGGGAGGATAAAGAAAACAAGGCAGACGGCGAAGCATGTTGGATAGGGATGATGCTGAACAAAAAAGACAGTAGCATGGGAAGCAAGGTGGTTCAGGCAAAGGGTATGGTCGTCCGTGCACTCATAGTCCATGGTAGGTAGTGGAATACGATAGGCCATGTTGGGACGTAGGGCGTAGGGCGTAGGCGGCCGTGGTGACCTGGACTTGATAAGGGAGCACGCGAGCAACTGGCCAATCAAGAAAGCGGCATATTTGATCACCGAAGGCCGGACTGCATTTTTCTGATAAGAAGATATCGCGCTTTTGCGACCGGCAACAAAAGACCCTCACTTTCGCTTCTTGATGTATACTCGTAACGACGGCGTGTTCAGGCACCACGGGCACGAGAAAGAGAAGGAGAAGCTCTTTTGCTAGGGTCTTCATTGGTGTACGGAGTAAGGTAAGGTAGGGAACGATGCAAGCACCACATGAGCCAGATCTCAATAAAGTTGGCGGGAAAAAGAAAAGAAGTGGCCTGATCAGGAAGGTGCGAAAGACGGAAAAATCGTCGGCCGAACGGGTAAACTCCGCAAGATGCGAAGTTTACCCGAAATTTATCTCTGTTCTCCCACAAACTTTCCCTTTCCCTTTCCCTTTCTCTCTCCCATCCCCATCATCGCTAGTTACCTTACCTTACCATCAATTGACTACGAGTATTATCAAAGGGAAGCAGGCATCTTATCCTAAGCTTTGATTCCCTGGATTGCTGGATCTTGTATCTTGATTTCTTCATAACCCGGCTGTAACCCGGCCGCAAGCCGGGTTAGGTGAGTGGGTTTTTAACTCGGGATTGAGTAAGTGGTATTACCTAAGTGACGAATGTCCTACTCATACTTTTCACCCACGAGACACACCAAGACGACTAGACCATACGAGTATAAGAACAACAGACGGGAAACATGCCCTGCCATGCCTTTGCCCTGCTTTTACCCCGGCCTGGCCTCCGAGAGATGTAGTTAGGATAAAGTAGTTGCGATAGAGCCTTACCGCCCTTGATGCTGGCACCTGGTTCTGTTGGAGTACCATGCTTGCTCATCAATCAATCTCTGCAATTGAATCAAGTACTCAAAGCCATACTCGCTTGTCGCAACTCTGCTGATGCTTGGTGGTAGAGAATTTGGTCATTCACATTCACACTGGCCTAGGTATATACTGATTTTGATCTTTTCGTTCCCGCCTTTCAAAGCTTCCAACTTTCCGAAAGCCACCATCAGCCAAGCCACTCCTCACTTCTCACTCCTTCAAGAGCTGCTCACCTACGCAGGCTTCCACTCATAGTGATGCTTCCCCGTCACAGGCTCCCCAGCTGGCTCAGATTTCAAGTCGAACATGTGCTTCCCGAAGTAATCCAATTGCGCCTCGTAGAATTGAGTCGGCAAGATTGTATTCACTGAATACTTCAGATACTCCAGTGACGCACTCAAACTGGGTATAACCGCGTTGCTCTGCACTCCCATAGTCACCACCTTTTTCAGCGCTGCGAAATTGCTCTTCAATTCTTTGGCAAGCCTCGGATTGTGAAGGAGGTCTCTGTCATGGTCTCCCGCCTCCTCGAAGATCTCTACGAGCATGTCTGCAATATAATCTGCTCGAATGATACAGCCATTCCTCCAAATCTGGATGACTTCCGAGAAGTTGATGCTCCACTTGTTCTCTTGGTCCGCCTGGTCGATGATGTTGATGCCTTGAACGAAAGCCGCGAGGGAAAGCTTCATAGACTGCCTTGCGGAGGTCTTCCAAGAACTCTTTCTTCTCTTCTGCGGAACCTGTCCACTTCTCTTCTGGAAAATTACCACCAAATGTTTTCTTAATCTTCAGCCGGTCTTTTCGGAAAGCGGACGCTATGCGGACATTATGTGCGTCTGAAAGTGTCGGTGCAGGCACATGGAGTCTGACAGCTTCCAGTGAGGACCACAGTCCCGTCCCCTCCGTCCCATCGATGTCTTGAACGACTTTGTCTTCCACGACGGATAGAACATGCTTCCCCTTGCTGTCTCGCTGCTTGTTGATCTTCCCTCCAATATCTATGAGAAATGTTCATTTCTGCCGAAACCGTTAGCAGACGCCGTATGCTCCTTCTATCAACGTCTTACGAGTTCTCCATCTGCATTCCATCTAGCGAACTCATCCCCGATTTCATCATAAGTCATCCCAAGACAGATGCTCATGAATTTCCAAGCCTCACTCTGCGCACCCATCGTTCCATGCTCGATACCATTGTGAATTATTTTCAGAGAGTGTCCAGACCCGGCCATACCGCATCGACCTTGAACGTAGTGTGGAATTAGCGCTTTATAATTCTCATGTAGCGAAAGTCCAAGATTGTGATTTCACTGAGACTTACCAGTACAAGGCCTCCCCCTCTCATCGTTCGCGGCCACCTTCTGCAAAAGCGGCAGCGCCATGTCTAGCGCCCTATCCTCACCACCAGGACAAATCGACGGCCCCCGTCTCGCGGCCTGATATCGACCAGACACACCCATTCCTATATAATAAACCCCCATCGGCACCAACTTCCCCTACCTCCGCTGAGTGTTCTGCCAGTTCTCATTCGAGGCATCGATGATTAGATCACCCTTCTCAAGATAGGGATGCAAGCCATCGACTACGCTGTCGCCTACTGTCCCCGTGAGCAAGGGAGAAAACGAAGACTTTGGGGGAGTCGAGGTTTTGGCAGAGCTCTCCGTAGTCGAGGTATTTTTCAAATTTGGACTCGACACCATCTTTTCTGGCTGTCTCGAGGAGCTGGTTTACTGTGTCTTCCGAGGGGTCGTTGAGGAGGGCGTGGATACCGTGTTCTGCGAATAGTAGAGCCATTCCATCTCCTTCAGTCAAGGTCATTAAGGTAGATAGTGGGGACCCAATCAGATCTGAAAACCAAACCCATGCTGCCACAGCCGATCATGGCGAGCTATGAATTCCGAAGAATATCAGCCCCACTCATGCGCTTTTACTCCACCGAAAAGTGCTTTTGACCCCTATTCCTCGCTCACCTTATTTATTTCCGGTACCTCTGCCATGTTGATAAATAATTCTGCTGAAGTTTACTCTCTTCTTTGCATCGATTTACGCTCAATGACTGCCAAGTCCAAAGGTTTTGAAAGCGAGTAGGTATTCCAGGACGCTTTTATTCGCAACGTCAACTTCCCGCCGCTGGGGACGTCATTGTAGAGTACGGGACTTGGCGGGATTTCATTCGCTCGAGTTGAATCAACATGAAGACGAGTGTTGGGACTCGAAACCATGATTCACAGTAGGGCAACTTGCATCGATTCGCTATTTGCTATTTATTCAGGTAGAAGAGCAAGAGTTGGCAAGGCTGAAGCGTGTAGTGGGCCATGCTTGGCCCAAGATGCATCTCAGTACCTTTCGATCAGCCAATCTCTCCTCTCATGTCGACCCATCTTCTTGAGCATCTCATTCTCCGCTCTTTTGACCTTCGCATAAACATCCACAGCAGGGCCCAGTATCTCACATAACTGCTTGTCCGCCTCCAGCGCATCCACCGCCTCTTCAATACCCTTTGGAAAATTATCCTTGATCCCAAGCTCCTTCCTCTCCTCTGCTGTCAAGCTTGCCGGGTCTTCTAGACAGTCTTCCATCCTCAGAGGCTCTTTGTCGTCTACGCTCTGCAATCCCGCCCCGAAAATAGCGGCCAAAGCAAGATACGGATTCGCAAGCCCATCCATGCATTTGATCTCGAAATGGCCTCCGTTGATGCTCCGCAGCGGCGTTTCGCGATTCTGCGTCCCCCAGCACACCCACGTTGAACCTGCCCATACGCCATCAACGACTCTCTCATAGCTGGCGTCGTTTGAGTAAGTAAAAGCTGAGATTGCTCTCATGTGTTTCAATATTCCGGCATAGAACGGTCGCCAATGCTTGGATGATGTCATGGAGATGTGTACGTGTGCGCCAGTTCCGGGATGACTAGGTGAAGGTTTTGGAATTAGAGTTGCTCGCATGCCGGCGTTTGCGGCGGTGATGATGATGATTTCTCTGGCTGCGAGAAGAGTGTCGACCGCCTGAAGTGGCGGTAGAGGGCCAAGGATGAATTCGTATTGGCCTGGGCTGCTCTCGGGGTGGAATTGCTGAAGCTCGATGCCTGCATTCTCAAGCTTCTTGAAGATCTCTTCGAAGAAGTCCATCAGGTCATCGTTTTGGAGTGCGCGCGCATTGGACCAGGAGTGCCCTCCTTCGTTGACCGGAGTATCGCCGTACGAGAATCCACCATCTACCTTCTTCCTGCTCATGAACACGATCTCGACCTCAAACCCAACAAGATATTTAATATCATTTTCAGCAGCTTTCTCTACTTGTCGGCGTAGCAAAGTCCTCGGGCAGATTGGGCTTTCCTCTCCCGTCACCTTTTCCTGGAACTCGCACTGCACGATTGCTATGTTGGCTCGAGTCCCTAATCGCAGTCCTTCAAGGCAAGGATAGAGGCTATATTCTCCAGTTGCGGAGAAGCCGGGAACAGCCTCGTCTGGCTGTAGGAGTCCTAGCACGGCTTTCGTGATACCAATGGACTTGTGTGCGGTGAAGAGCTTAAGGGCTTGTTTGATGGGCAACATGCGCACTCGTGGTGTACTTGTGCTAAGACCAATTTCAGTACGCCTTTTGTATAGTCTCCTTTTCTGCCACTTACTAGTCTAGCCACTGCAGTCGCAACCATTGGATTGATGGGTGTTCTGTCATAAATTTCTTGAGGTGTGCGAGGTTACTGGCCCACTGTTTTGAGGGTCCTTCAGCAGGCAGTCCATGCCAAATGATTGGCTCAACAGGACGTAGAGGCAGCTTCAGTTGATAAAGCTTGTTTGAGGTGTTGAAGAAGACGTCTTGGACGATCTTGATAGCTTCAGTAGATGTCAGAGATCCACGCTCTACATTCTCGCCTAAAACTTGCCGCATCCCTTCCCGGATCTGGTCAACGGCTAAAAGATATGTTTCTGGGAACCAGTGACCATCTATACCAGATCCTGGATTAGTCTTGTATACCATAGCAGGATATAGTGGGACATTACCTGTGCTCCACGTCAACTTCCCCGAGGGGCATAGTTCCAAAGCCTCTCTAATGACCTTCTCTTGTCCGTCTTGACTTACCATAGGGAAGACCTCCCCGATGTCCAAGTAGCAATTGTCATAGACACTAGCTAAGTAGCCCGCTTGAGTCGTAAAAGGATATGATGCATGCAGAAGGACGATCGACACCTTCGGATATGCTTCGATAAATGGTTGGAGGTGAGAAGGGTTAGATAGTCCGAGATTTATATCGTTGTCTCCAAGTCCGGTGTGAAATTGGATCGGCTTCTTCGAATTGTGGTTTTGTAGCGATAGCATGGTAAGATGAACAAAATAAGGGCTCAATTGCTCGTCTTCCAGCCGAAAATCCTTGTCTTCATCGCCCAACAACGCCAGGAATGCGTCCTTTATATCGGGATTGAGCTTTGCTGGTATGGCTAAACCAACCCTATAGCAGATGACCGACTTGAAACCGGCGACTTCTGGGTCAGAGATTGCCTCAGTTATGGCGCGATCGAACCTACTGATGGCCTGTCAAAAGTTACAGAATTAGTAAGGTACCTCTTTCGGTAGCCAATAGCCTCTCAACATTGCTCCACATAGACATACCTCTTGACGGAAGAAGTCGCGATTTTCGGTGGAAATATCACGGAATTCTTTCAATTGATCTTTGATAATGCTCTCTGCCACTCGTTCAATTCTGACGATTCTCTTACATTTAGATCGAGTAAGACGATTGTGCCATTTGTATGGGTGGACATTGGAAGGATCGAGCCCGTCGTCGATGAGAGCTGTTTCAATACCTTGAAAGCATCTCCGAGCCCAAGCATCATCTGGCTCAGTCCTCTTCGACTTGATTGCCTTTTGGACTGCATCCCACTCTTGCTCGCACTCAAGAATCTGTGCAAGCCCCTTCACTGCACGTATGTGAGCAAGCGTAGATGGAGTATGCTGCAGAGCTAATCCAGCTGCTTCAGAGGTAATTGCCATCATCTCATGAGCGTCAATGTCAGACGCTGTAAGGAGGTTGTGTGCATGGTGATCAATGATTGGCGTAGTATTGATGGCTTCGATAACGTCCTCCATAATGACCGGTGGACGTGGGACAAACCAATACTTGCCTTTCGTAGCGCTCGCACCCCCATGAATGAATGAATGTAAATGTCTGCTTGAAGAGCAGGCCAGTTGCCCGGGTCTGGGTTGCTTGACCTTCAGGGATCTATTTCTGTGCGAGTGTTCCTTGCAAAACAGGCTGCGCGAGAGTGGAATACCTACGGTCAAGAGGTCATTCTGTGGCTCCAAATCGTGGGATCAATACAAGATTACTGGGCTGAAGAAGAGATGTTGCCAGTTATTAGGCTGATAACTCAACGAATACTTTCTCAATTTATATAATTTCTAGGGCGTTAGAATCGCCTTAAACAGAGCTCTCTACTCATGTAAGGCTAGCTAATTAGAAGAGTTATCTGTAGAGCTGGTACTCGGTAGTATAGCTGTGGGGGGAAAAGAAAAAAGAAAAAAATGCCAAGGACTCCACAGTTTTTTTCATACGCTAAAAGCTCCCGAGCCGGCTTGGTGATAGTAAAATGTCTGACATGTATGTAATGATGGTTTTGATGGAGACTAATAGATTCACGAAATGACTACTTCGAGGGGAACAAGCCCGACAACTTGGGAATGAAATTCGGCGTGACGATGAAGAATTGTACTTGCGCAGGTCAATCTATATGCCGAGGCTACACATATGTTCTACGTCGCCTTCAATCGCCCTAGGTTATCAGAATCGACTTTGAGGTAAATGCAGTGGACAGATCACCAATTCAGAAAGCATCGCTGTGGCACGTGTGGCACGAGCTGAGGCGCATCAAACTATTCTAACCAGATCTAGAAGTCTTCATGTAATGTAAGGTAGGATCACTGCACTCACACTTGTTTTTTGGAGAAGTTCGGTCACTTCTCAATTTAGATCATCACTTAACTATACTGCAAGGCGCAGGTACAGAGATGAAGGTGTTCTACCCTGGCATGATCCAGAGTGGTTTAAGTGGCTCAACAAAAGCTCGTTGCTCACTAGCCTTGCCTCCCGAACCGGAACCTTCTTGGCCTCCAGTATCAAGCTCTTCCATGCTTTCTATGACAGCCAGTGGATCGGTCTCTTCCGTTGCTTCTGTTGGTCCTGCCATACCAGGCGGTGGGAGAGCCCAGTCGGGCAGTGGAGTCTCGTACTCCCAATTCCCGTCTGCACAAGCATACCTCTTCGCATGCAGATATATGCCAAGCTCATGAGCTCCTGGATCACTGTACAAAGGTGTATCGCAGGTTTCGCAGAGCTGGCCCGTCATCTTCTCTGCCTTCTTCTTGTTGTACTCCTCCATCATCTCGTCGTGATATGCCATGGCCTCTGCCACCTCGGATTTACCCATTTTGGACAGTCGAGATATGATGTCTTCGTCGTGATCTGAGAGGGCGTCGCCAGCGGCGAGCGAAGGACCAAACACTCTCTGGTTGCAGTATATTGGGTCATTCGATATCGGGTGTCCAAGGAATTGCAGGTGCACTCGTAGTTGGTGAGTGCGGCCAGTGACTGGACGGCAGCGGACGATCGAATGGCCCTCCTTCGCTTTCCATTCCATCTTGGAATCTCGAATTTTCTCTTTCTCGGTCCTGCTATCTTCTGGCCTTTCCCTCTCCCCATTGACCGATCGTGCTGGGGGATAGTACGCCAAGCGCTTGAATACTGTCCGCGCTTCCTTCCCGCTCGCTCTGGCTCTGTTGAGCCCGAGCTTCGGGCTGATCTGCATGACTGGTTGTTCGCATATGACATCCCATTCTGGGAACTCCCCAATCACCCTGGCCACATATTCCTTCTTCACGCTCCTCTCCTGAATCTGTACGCTTATCTTCTCAGCAGCCTTTGGATTCTTGCCAATGAACATGACGCCACTTGTCAGCCTGTCCAGCCTGTTGCACGGTAGAGGGTTCCACGCATGACTTCTTTCGGCACGCATGATCTCGATAACAGAGTTGAAATTGTACCGGCCTGCCGGATGAACAGGGACACCTGCAGGTTTATTGATTACGATCATATCGTTGTCTTCGTGAACTACACCGATAGGCTGCGCGGTCACTGGAGGCTCATGTCGATGTAGGGTATGGGATATCACGTCGCCATTGTTGACAATGGCCTTGACGCTGGCAAGTTTCTTGCCATTGACGACTACATTACCTCGCTCTATGGCATCTTTCTAACGAATGTCAGTACTGCGATCATTCTCAACGGAAGAAAGTAGTCTTCACATAGTAAGCCTGAGGCCTATCTCGGAACTCTGTAGCAAAGATGTCGAGCAGTTCTCTTCCTCGCCATCTTTCCTTGCAGTAGGTGTTGTATGTGAAGTGGTAGGGGTGCACTTTTCGAAGATCGTCTTCCAGGTAGTAAGGTCGAGGCCAGGGATCACAGGGAGTCGTAACCACATCTAGGGGAGCGCTGAGAGCTTCCTTGTCCTTTTTTCGACTGCCTTTCCGAGCTACCAGCGGTTCGATGGTAGTCAGCGCCATATTCGTGGCTCTCGACAGCCCCTTTCGCGCGAGATACGCGACAATACGGGGTGAGGGAGCCAGCGAGTTGTCTACTACCCGAAACCGAGTGTCCTGACTTTTGGCGCTCAAATGTCTCAAAGACGGGCCACTTCCGCCTTGGCGTCGTGCCTCGGTTCTCTCCATCGTCGTTTCCGAAAGCGGGCTTTCAAGAGATACAATGTTGTCGCCAGAGCTCAAGGGCCGGCGCAAGGGCGACTATGGCTATCTGCAGGAGTATAGGACGAGGTGGTCCGACAATGATATGTATGGTAAGGAATAGACCGGACTTGAGCCATATTCGACGCTCATATCGAGGACTAGACCATATGAACAACAGTGTATATTCTTTCCTGTATGTCCGCCCGCTTTGAATGCGAAAAGGACGCTAGTCTGACTGTTGCCAGAATTGACTCCATTATCAACGCCTACCTCATCGAACATTGCTGCCTCCGACCTCCGATCTCCCCCCAAATTGGCCTCGTCGTCCATTCACACTGCGACTTCTTTGGTTCAGTGGGCTTTCCTTCGGTCGTGGATCTCGGCTTGCGTGTGAAAAATTTGGGCAAGTCAAGCGTTGCGTACGAGGTTGGTGTTTTTGAACGTGGGCAAGACGATGTGCGAGCCGTTGGGGGCTTCACACATGTTTTCGTCGAAAGGGACACCAATCGGCCTGCTGCCACTGGTATGTCCACGGAAATTAGGAGCGGCTTAGAGAGGGTTCTCAGTGGTAGCAAGTCCAAGTTGTGAGCTTTGGCTGGCTTTAGCTTTACTCATCCCGAAAGCCCTGAGTATCTCGCAGTATCTTGAATTGATACTTGATAAGTCGACGACAGAGAACTGCGCCGCTCACACTCTATCCGCCAACGAGGTTAACGCGACGAAACAGCCTTCTTCTGCTGTCTCCGACCAGCAGAGGCTTGTGTAATGTCGATTATGGCGGCTCCTGCAGCTTAGAAACCATGGTTCAAAGTGGGAAGAGTCGCCGCTTGGGACCGAATTTCGGCTCTGAGTAGCGGCGGAATGTTTCAAACCATACTCCATGATGGTCTATAAGATCTCCTATCCTGCTCTCACGCTTGCCTCTATGCACTTCGGTCGGTTCGATGACACTCTTTGCGTGCCCAACCCGACTCTAGACGGAGCCAATAGAATGCAGTATGCTGCTTATCACAGCCCCATATATAAACACTTCCGGGTTGAAGCATATGAGAATTTGCCAACCATACTTCAACCTATCCAATTCCTGCTTCATTACTCGGATTATATTCTACATCTTTGTTAATTGAAGAGGCCTACTCAGCCAATTGGTACCCTTTTGAATGGTTCCGACTGATAGGCCACGCTAGGTCAATCTATGTATCAGCCTGAAACGGACCAGGATCATGACTACAACTATGGCCAGCACCAGAGCACGCGAATGGAAACACGGCAGCCTTCTAAGCTCCTATCGCTGAGAAGATACCTTTATCAGTGCAAGGGCCCGTGACGGCCAATCTTGTAGCGGTCGCTTTTCTCTTATCGCGGACAATTTGATTGAGGGTAACGACAGGGGGTCAGTTGAAGGCTCACTCTGATTGAAAAAGCTAGGAAAGAGACCTGCAGGCGAGGCTGTGAAGATGGGGGTGGTTTCAGGATACGCGCTAACCCAAAGCGCAAAGACTTGGCCGTTTGTGACACGTTGCTCAGTCTGTAGATTACATTGTTATACTTATAATCAATTATTGAATCATATATCACTCGTTCCTGTAATTGAGATCAAAGGACTCATCCTCGTTCACGCGCAAGCAGCCACTCTCGCCATGGCCCTCCCACCACTCCCAACATTCCTCCCAACATTCAATACTAAGTCCCCCACTATCAAACGCATCCTCAAAGAAGCCACCGAGCTCTCTACTCACCCAGATCCTACCCTGCACGCTGCTCCCCTGGAATCGAACCTCTTCGAATGGCACTTCACTCTCTCCGGACCTCCCGGTACCCCATACAGCGAAGGCGCTTATCATGGACGCATAATACTTCCCCCGACCTATCCGCTACGCCCGCCAATGTTCCGTTTCCTCACTCCTTCGGGAAGATTCGAGGTCAACCGCGAGATATGTCTTAGTATCAGTGGACACCATGAAGAGACATGGCAGCCCGCATGGGGTATTAGAACCGCACTATGGGCGTTGAGGGCGTTTATGGAGGGTGATGCGAAGGGGCAGGTGGGAGGCATGGAGATGCCGGAGAAGGAAAGAAAGAGATTGGCTGGCGAGAGCAGATCTTGGAGGTGCCAGGGCTGTGGCAGGAGGACTAACGAGGATATACTGAGAGAGGAGGGTGGTGAAGCGAGCGAGGGCAAGCAGAATGAACCAGTCATACCTGAAGGGTTAAGATTCGGCTTCAAGGATGAGATGGGCAAGGCTGCAGCCCAAGAGGTCTCGGAAGACAAGTCTCAACAAACACAACCGATAGCTAGACCAGCGCCTGCGGTGACGAGCTCTGTTACCCCCTCAACTACTTCGCAAAATACTCCTGCATCCTCCTCTTCGACGTCTCCTCAACCTACACGAACTATAATAGCACCTTCTACAGCTGCTGTACCACAGCCTGTAGCAGCACCTACGCGCCGAGTGCAGTCGGATGGCGTACCTGCCTGGGTGGACAAGGCAATAACCGGACTTGCTGCAGCCTTGGCTGTCATGGTAATAAAGAAGATTCTGCTTTAGAAGATCTCTACGTGTTGTGCTCTGCATTATGGGAACAATAAGTGAGCGAATTGACGATAGTGTTTTTATTCTAGAGAATAGAGGGAAGGCGTCTGGAAGACTGGCAGCTGGTAGCCGAGGCAGGCATGAATTTGATGTTGGAATGATTATGATGCACATACCTAAGTGGCGCGGAGTTCGAAATTGTATAAAGTAGGCTTCATTCTCTTTGAATTTTGTCACTTGCGAAATCCTCTCACAACCATTGTGGCCGTTTAGAGCTGTCGGTGGCTGTCTGGTCTCGCAACTTCTGGCCATGTGTGTGAATCACGTGGTTTCTTTAATACCGAAGAAAATAGCAAGCCTAATTCAGAGGGCATGCGGTCCCTTCCCGAATGCTGTTGAATGTGATGAGGGGCGTGGGGAGAGCATTTGAAGAACATGAGGATTATAAAGTCCAGCCCGATGAATATCTTCTTGAGATACTGAATGGCCAATGGTTGGTCCGGAAAGTCTTCGTCTGGAGTTCCACAAGCCTTTTTGCGTGCTACAAATACCTAGACTGGAGCCTACATCATCCTCTATAAATGTTCCTCGACCTCTATGGTCCTGGCAAAATCCCAATTTCTGCCCTCAAACAGTACGTTTTTCGCCGCCACTGACTCTTAGCACCACGATACCTCCTCAAGCGACGCCCTCACAGCCTTCGAGATTGCCAGTATGTGTGTAGTTCATACCATCACAACCAACAAAGGCTGCTGTAGGCTCTACCGAAGCGACGTCGACTGCTGCGATACCTACAAAGCCATCAACAACAATATGGATTTCAAGACCAAACTCGTAACCTGGAGGTGGCGAGTCTGGGACGTCGACCCGGCAGGCCTCAGCTTTGCACTCGTGTGCTACGACGTTAATGTTGTTAATGGCCCGAAAGGGTTTAACGGATGCAAGAGCCTCAAGCTTAGATCATGTGGGGAATCGATGTATTGCACGCTTTGCGACTATCCAGAAGTCATTTCGAAGGTTTGGAAGGCTATAGATGAGCAGGAGAAGGGGAAGAAGTCGGGCTTGGTGTCCAAAAAAGGACCAAGTTGGATACCAATGGAGCCGCTTTGAGCACAGAACGCTCATGACTTGAGCAGCAAATTAGGCGCTCAAGCATGTCAACACTGGGGTCCAGGGCACCGTGTTCCGCATAAAGCTCGGCAACACTTATCTTGAGCCCTCATTGATCAGCGATCTTGCTCCAATGCAAATGTGGTCTGCAATTTTTGGGCTCCGTATTCGTGACAAACGCCAATTACTTTTGACGCGTTGTTTTAAACAATAGGGGAACACACTTTGAGAAAGATAATAGCAAGCTTGAGAAGCCAATATATGCATGACGTTGTGTATTTGCCTTTGAGTGGTGTATGGAGATGTCCGCCTACTACCTCAACACATTCTCCCCCTTTGGTGTCATGCTTCAATGTCCATCCTTGTCGTCATGTCATATCATTGCATGCTATGCATCAAGAACCAACCCCACTTCCAGTAGCGCTCTCCTCACCGCCTCAACCCAGCCGCAGCTCTTCCTTTCGGAATGGGCCTTGCATTATATCGCGCACGACGCAGGCATAATTCCCTTTTGCATATTTTTCGCAGCTTCTCAGGCTCATCGTGGGGTGCTATATCACAATTAGCATGTTTTCTTCAACACACTGAACGCGTTCGCTAAATAGCTTCCAGTAACGTGTCAACAAGGCTACTGGAACATGTCTGGCAATCCCCGTGTGGCTCGGACTCAGGAAGAGAATATGCTGGCAATACGCACCTCTTCGGAACCGCTCGAACGCAGGATGATCGGTGTCAAGGAGCCAGATGTAGGTGGGCTTCACCTCGCTGCTCCTGAGACGTGTATGGGGATTACACTCGTGGTTGAATATCTGGACAGTGTCCATTATGCTCGCAGGGTGGTTGTAGATGTAATATACACACAACCGGAAGAGCTGAGAATCCGAGAGGTCGTCGCGTGCTCGTACCATTGTGTTTGTGATATGAGTCGTTTGGGGCGTTGCTGTCTTGAGGTGGCTGAGCTGACGGAGTTGGAAGAGACACAAAGAGGAGATCGAAAACTCGTTATGTAGGTGCTGGAGTTGAAGCAGCTTGGCTGTGAATGACTTGAGATTGGCATTATGCAGGTGCTGGGTAACACTATAGTTATAAGCCGGTTAGTTAAGAGTGTTTAACATATAGTCCGGTCTTAAGAAGACCGCAAGTGCTTATATATTGGAAGGCTGAACGGCTTACCCCCGGCCTTTTCATTTACAAGCTACCGCGCAGGCCTCAGTATTTCTCTGTGCAGCCTCTATTGTAGCAGGTCATCATAAGATAGCGAGTATGGAATAGAAGTGGAAGGCACGAAGCCAGAGCAACGGAACAATAAGTGTCCATCTCACGAAGTACCTCAGAGGCCCAATCAGGCTTATACCATTAGAGACCGCATTTCAGTATACTGGCAAAATGCATTCATTTTGGACATGGCTGCGGATCAAGCACAATTTTGGACGACGTTCACTCTTGCCTCCTATTACACTGGAGAAACACAGGATATAGACGGCCTTTGAAGCAGGATATATGTTTTTATGACATGAAGAAAGCCTGGGTCAAGGCAAAGAAGAGTAACGACGGAATTACGACGTTTACCAGCTTCTTGGTGCAAATAAACTTTGTCAGGGGCAGTGAATTTTGCCATTACTCCGCCCCTGCAAACCGTGAAGCTCATACGGGCTCAATTTGAGTTGGATATGCACATACTGCTTATGACTGGCACAAAGCCGCCTCTTCAAAAGGTCGCACAAATCTGTCTGTCCTTCATTCAATCTTTCTACTTGTGACCAGCGAAAGGTTGAGCTTTGTAAAAGCAAGCAAGCAGACATTGAACCCAAGTGAATTTTCTAGACAAAGATCGCCAGTCGCATCTTGTCTCCACCAACAATATACGACCCATCTGCTATTCTCGAAGCTTGCTCACAAGAGCCTCAGCGAGATGTGTCACATCGAAGTGGTAATGCTCGAACCATGCGACTGTCAGCTCTTCCCTTACGAACCTGAATACTGCAAAGACTATGAGAACGCTCACCCTGAGGTCCAACCACCATGGACACCTACCATATTGTGCGACGGACCTTTCGAGATTGGGGACCTCGACATCCTGAAGGACGGTATACGGTTCCAGATCCTATCGAAGAAGACTAATGACGACCTTCAATTCTTCGACTGTAAAACCAAGGAGTATTCCGGCATGGCCATCGGGGATTGCTGCGTCTACCATGAACATCTGAAGTTGGTCGAAGGCGAAAGGCAAGCGGAAAAGGTAGTTCTAGCTAGTGAACGGGCGAGTGACGTCATCATGCGCCAGCACAGCGATTTCAACGATTTCTGGGACGAGCAAGGGGGAGTGGAAAGGGGGGATTGGAAACCAGCCCTTAAGTCGAATAAGCAGGCGGAAGAGGTGGCTAAGAAGAGGAAGACCAAGGTTCTCGCTTATCCACCTAACGTCTACAACGACCTAGCTAACAAGGCCGAAATGAAGAAGACTGAGGAGAACTCTGCAATTGATGCCGCGTCCCTGTTGGAAGCCAGCCGCAAGAAGTCAGAAGACCTGACCCTTTCAGATGTAATCAAGCGAGCAGACCGCTTTATGCAGAGACGGAGATTGCAAAGGCGTGGCTCTGGGCTTGGAGATGTCCTGATGATGAGTGGTCCACCGACGCCTCCAGCTCAAGAGCCAAAGACGAAATTCTCAACGTTGAAAATGGACCAAATTGGTTCAGAAAAACGATAGTAATTCCACAATCTAACAGCTCATTTCAACCCTTTTGTATTGCACTCTCTGTTGCCAGCTCTCGTCTATAAGGGTATCAAAAACGAACTTGTGCCTCCCAAGCCCAGAGCTCAGCCTGGCTCCAAGCAATGCAAGCACCACATCGCCTCCTAAATGCAAGCATCATCAATCGTCAAGCACCATGACCATAGCATCATCGATCGTATCATTAGCCCTTCCTATCCCCTTGTCCTTGCTAGTATCTTCATCAGACCCACCAATCAGCTCTTCCATACCTCCCAATGCCAACCACCACCATTCCTCGACGCTGTACCCAGTCCCCTCTCTCTTCGCAGCTTTTGCACCGACCAGCCACCGCAACACACTCTCAATCTCCCAATCTTCCATTGCAGGTTTCACCGACTTTTCGATCTCGCTGGCGCCTGCGCCTGGCCTCATAGCTAGGATACACATTATAGCCGCAAGAGCCATCTCCCACATCACAGGCACAAGCGAACCATGGATATCGTACCAAGTTGGGATCTTCGCGTTTGGATCTTGCAAATGCTGCGATGGTGGTGGAGGGTATGGCGAGAGTGGATTACCATCCACGTAGTCAGGTAAGGGTCGAAGCTCAACATCGAATTTGAGACGGTTTTTGTCCATGAGACGAGACTCATATCCACCAACTGTAACGCCCCATTTGCTCATTGGTACATTGATCGGCACAGCTGTGATGCGCTTGTTCGCCAAGAGGTTGAAGACAGCCAATACGTCGCCATCGTCTGCAGTATAGGAGTAAGGATGGAAACCTTTCTCCGCGAAGTCAGCATCGAGGTGTCTCTTGAATGCAATTGCACGTTGAAAGTGGGCAGATAGCAGTCTCTTCCTGAGCCGGTCTAGAAAGAATCCACTGACGTCGTAGTTGCGGCCAGGGACAAGTCGACCTTTGTTTTCTTGCATGAGGACTTTGTCGATGAGAAGCTGCTTTAGTGCGTCCTCGACGATGTTCTCGGGGAATATTGACAGCTTGGCACGCGCGGCTGCGGAGTCGTATGTTTCTTTGGGGGTGATGATGTTGGCGCGGACCCAAGATTTCGCTGTTAAAAGTTGTTCTGCTTCTCCCATGCCTCTTGATTGACGTTCCTGCTTGAGCGGAATAATATAAGCACTTCGACTGATCGCAGATCTTCTCTTCGTTGTATTGAACATCCTGTCAAACTCGTAGAAGTCCGAATTGTCAACTTCGCAGGCCTCTTTGACTGTGTATAAGTCTTGGAAATGATTTCGTTCAGCAGGAAGCTCCGGCTGTGATTGGAAGGCCGTGTCAATTTTCGCCATGACCCACTCCACGAGCCATTTCCAGTCATACGCTTCAAGATTGTCGAAGTCGATTTTAGGTACCTCACCATCTTCGTACGCTTGGGCGAACAGGTCTTGAAAATCTGACTCCATCTTGGGCAGCATGAGCGTGAATTTATTTTGCACATAACTGTAACGGCCGTGAATAAATAATTGGTCGAATTCTGGCTCGAATACTCTGGCGACTAGTATCCAATCAATATGTTTTTCAATGCCTCCAGTCAGCGTTCGAACCACCATAACAGCCGTAACGAGGCGCTGTTCGCCGTTCTGTCCAAGATAATTAGCGCTACGAGGACCGCGCATTCTGCGATATTTGGTCGGTCTGCTATCGGCTTTTGTGGTCGCACCTTCACCCTTCTTCTTGGCTACAGATAGTAAGCGGCGGCGTTTTAGATTAGTCGGCGGTCCAGCATTGAGAGTATGGGCCTCTGCAGGAGAGATATTCCTTCTTTCCTTGTTATATGGACTACGGGCCCCCTTGGGTCTTCGCCCTGATTTGGTAATGGGTCCATCGTCGTCGGAGCGGACTATATCACCTCTCGCTGCTTTCTCAGCCGCTGCTATCGTTTCGATAGTCGTGTGAGAGTGTGGGAAGTTATAGTTGATGATAGGCCAGTCTTTGACTACAGCGTCTTGCACTCCTTCGGTGTCGAGCTCCCATTTCAGAAGAGTATCCACTTCCTCTAGGAAGCGTTCTTGAGGAGGTTGCGCGAAGTGGTGAAGTCCAGCAGCACCGAGTATTGCATTGTACTTTCGGCCAATGAGGGGATGAACAGTCTTGAGCTCAGCTCTATATGGATACGTGCAAGTACCACGGTGACCAACAATTTTTCGCGGAGGTCCGATTCCTGCGAATGTGACTGAGAATGTGCCGGTATGCTTGTGGAAATAATGCACGGGGTCCATGAAGCCGACCAGGAGCGATCTACGATATACTTGGGTTTCATGAGCTTCCTCAAGAGCAGTTGGCTGCCAACTCAGCACAACCTTTGGAGCGGATGGAGATGGTGCTGGTGCTGGTCGCCTCGTCTCCGGACCTGCACTCTGGAAAGTGATGGTCCCCAGCGAGGATCCAAAGTCTTCAGACTCAGCATCTCCAGACTGAGCATAGCCTAACGAGGTAGACCTTGATGGGAACGAGGACTTGAGATTGCCAATCTTCGAAGGACGCTTGGCACCAGACCCAAAATCGCTGTAGAGCAAGGACGGCCTTCCGGATTTCAACTGCACTTGATGACGCTCTATCTTCGCCGCATTTTCTGCTATCTCTCGCATTCGCCTTTTGGCCTGTTCTTTAGGGTCTTTAGATCCCTTCCCCTGCGGAGGATCCATTCGGGTTCCGTAGCGAGCGTAGCGGCCACGTGTGTCCTCCATGACGGCTGGTTCCAAGATTGTTGGTCTCTCCTCTTCAAAATTGAGCTCTGAGAACGCATACTCGGATGAGAGCCATGTCAGGGCTTTGGTAATGGTTGATGGAGCTTCTGAAGCTGGTACCGGCGGCGGTCGAGGTATAGATTCGTTGGAGATATCCTGGAGAGTGGCTAGCCGTTGCACTCTGCCCGTTGATCCAACATTGTTGCCTGTACGTCTGAAAGGGAGTCCCGATGGCACAAAAGGTGCTTTCTTCGTATTGTTGGGACTAGGATTCTCAGGGTCAAAAGGAAGATCGACGAGTTCTCCCTGACTGTTTCTTCGTCTCCTTCTCCTTGTAAGCTTGGGCCGGGATGGAGTGGCAGGTTCAGAGTCAGAAACGTCTTTTCCTTCCTTATTCCGTACTTTTCTACCCTGGACGCCGAGGCTTTGCGGATCTTTGACTGGCGTTATAGCTGCGGGAAGGTAAAGGCGTGGGTGCGCGGCCACCATCCTGCTTTGTAGCTCTTTCACCCTTGAGTCCCCACTGTCGATACTGGCCAATGCTATTATGTCCTTCGTCACAATCAAACCTTGGCTGGTCTGGGCTGTGAAGGTGATCCGTCGTATCCTCTCCTCGCTGCACAACGCAGTCACGGCATTTTGCAGTGTTTTTGGCTCAGGGTATCCTTCCTGTCCTTTTTTATGCCATTCAATAGCGAAAGGTTGACTCATTTCTCTGTGATTGGGGAAGACGCCTCCGCATTTCTCGACTAGATCCAATATGATGTTCTTGCGCAGTATCGCCGAGGATCCACCTTGACGACTCATGTGACCCAAGGATTTCTTAGCGGAACCAAAGGATTTTCTAGTAGGCGGTGCCATGCTCTGTGAAGCAGAAACAGCGGTGGTTGGGGTTTGGGGAGAGGTCTCTTTTCTGCCCGAAGCTTGTTCGGGTGTGACCCTAAGTTGTGAAGCAATCATGAGTGGTTTTGGACTCGGCGAGGGAATGTTTTCTTTGACACAGCCTGGTTCATGGGCAGCAGTAAGGTTCAGGTCATCAGTATGAGTACTCATGTCCTTCGGCGTTCCTGGGGTACGTCGAACTCCTTCATCCTCAATTGTCGTGTCGCCATCTGCCTCAGTGAGCGCTGAGAGCACATTTGCCGAACCGAGAGGAGCTGTCGGATTTTCTGTCGCAGTAAGAGGCCCCGCTTTCGGTGGAGATCGGCTAGGTAAGGGAGCAAGCGGAGGCGTATCTCGAGATGCATTTTGAAAGACGAGTGGTATTCTTGGCGCTTCTGTGATCGTGGAAGTTCCTAAGTTTGGCGGAGAGTGTCTAGACAAGGGGGTAGGTGAAGGTGCAGTCTGTGACAGCGTTCCTAACTCAAGTGGAAGTCTGGGCTTTTCTGTGTCGGTAAAGGATCCCATTCTCGGTGGAGAATATTTAGAGACGGGAGCATATGGAGGCGTACCCAGAGTAGGCTGGGGAGAATCCCCTCGTTTCCTCTTCACGCCATTAACGTGAACAGACTGAGAGAGGTTGCTAGGTTCTGGTCGTACTGCCATAAGCGCTTCGGAAATCGACGTGGGAAGTGTTGGCTGTGAACGAGTAGGTCTCCTAGCAGTCGCTGTAGGGGCGTGGTAAGAAGTATTCAACGCCGCGTTCGGTAACACCAGGCTTTGGCTTCTGCTACGATTTGGTGTTGACGCCAAGGGTGCTGTCTCAGGAACGAACCATTCGAATTCTTTCAGACGAGCCGATTTGAAAACCACAATCTTGAACCTCTTCGGCCGGAATTCTTTAGGTTCGCATAGTCTTTTCCTCCGAGGCATGGTCTTCCCAAGAAAGATGCCATCACAAGGTCTTGAAATACTTTGGAGTTGAGGCTCGTAGTACTTCCACATGAATTGAATCCAACCATGATAAGAGCCCTCACTCAGGTCTGGTAGAATGGAATGTGTGACACTGTTCCGCTTCAAGCCTATGCCGGTAGAACTAGGCACATATGGTGGAAGAAACTTGCCGGAATGTGCGGCTGTTGACGGCATGTATTTGTATTGAACCAAGGTCCCTAATGCTGGGGACCCATCGTCTCGCGCGACCGGCTTGGGCTTGTTGGGGCCTCTCCTCCGCTTGAAGCCCGCCTCCTTAGATGGCGATCCACCTGGTGGAAGGAACGAGCCGGAATGTGCAGATATCGACGGCAGATACTTGTATTGAGGTATATCGACTTGTGCTGTGGGCTGCATGGATGGCTGCTTTGGAAGTCCTTTCCGCTTCAAGCTTGTACCAGTAGTTGGTAGTGCATACAGGGATGGAGACAAGGCCGAACATGCAATTATTGATGAGGCTTCTTGAAATTGGGGCTCACTCGATTCCGGTTGCTTTCGAGGGCGACCCCTTTTGCGCGGCACCTTATTCGGCGGAGCTACTGTGTTCGAGGAGGGTACGCGAAGGCTCGGCCAGGAGTGTGCAGCGACAGAGGGGAGATATTGCATGACATGTCTCACATGTGAAACAGGCCGCGCTTCTAGGAGAGGTTTCTCGCCTAGAACAGTGCTAAGATCAGGCACCGGTGTCCTCTTACGCCGTGTCCTGTTGGCGAGAACCTCTATCTCATCCACTCGCTTCTCAATCACTGGCTCCAGAATCACCACAGGTCTTCTTCGAGGAACATGGGTTGGATAGCTATGCGCAGCCAATGAAGGCTTGTACAGCGGTTTTGTTGGACGACGTCCTATCGTTTTTGATCGTTGATACGCGGGAGGTAACTTAGATATCCAGTCTGTACCAACGGTTTTAGCAGGATCGGGTTTTGGTCCGCCAGCGAAGTCGAAGAGAATCTGTGATGTCGTAGCCTCAGGTATGGGTTCCTCTCCCTCTCGCTGGCGCAAACTGTTCGCAGCGGCCAGAACTTGATCAGCGACTAGGATAGGATCTTCTCCTTCTTCGATTCGTTTCACTATTTCGATTTCTATCTGAATCTTTTCGTACTTTTCAGCCATCTCTTGTGAGTCGCGCAATTGTTTGATGTCCCTAGCCGACATTGACTCGATATTCTCAGGGACCCCCGTCTTCGGATACTTCCTAGGTCGACCCAACGGCTTATCAGACTTGCGAACGTACTTGCGCTTTGGAGTTGGCGTTTCGTATAGGAAGGATTCTGCAGAAACGGGAGGTTTGGAGGTGGACAGCGGCCGTTTTGGTACAGTAGGAGGTTGAGGCGTTACTGAGACAGGCGGGCCATGCGACGCTTCCATCTCCTTTGGGGTCTCAAAAATTCGTCCAGACGGCGACGAGGTTGACACTTTATGCTGAACACCATCGCCAAGAGCCGTAGGTCGACGCTCCGCGTGCTTGTAACTGATAGCTACGTCAACGTTAACAGGTGGCACATTGGAGGAGCGCTATATACATACCATAGGTACTATCGGCCTTTTGCTTCAATATTGGGTCCTTGATCCCAATAGGCAGCGGGCCAACGTCGAGTGCAGAAGCAATTTCTCTGAGCGTTAGATCATTGGAATGTCCCGCGAATTGATTGCTATCGAGATTGGGGAAGCCATAATCGTCCACATCAGGCTGGGCATCCAATGCCGCAATGATGTTGTTTCCCTTTCTCACGTCAGTAGGGACGGTGGTCACTGCTTCCCAAAATCCTCTTTCCTGATCGACCAGCCCCTGGAAGTTTTCAAATGTATAATAAACGTAGATCTGGCTTTTACCTTTGAGCACGGTGTCTCGAACAATCGAGAGGTGACGAAGATGCAGGGGCTGTGAGATCTGCCAGCTCTCCACTAGACGCGAGACATACTCTTCTGTCATTTTCCTGACGTTTGAACCGAACAAACGGTCTCGGATATCCTGTTAAGCACGTCAGTATGGGTAACGGAAGTAATGTTAGCCAGAGCAAGATGGAACTCACGCTCATGCTCATGCCCTGAATACCAAATTGGTCCACAAGATCGAAAATCTGGTTGCTGATAGAGCGACCTGCTGTCCACTGAGGGATGGGTCTTGACTCTGAGCACGTATTGCCATTTGTGGATGGATCCTTTTGATCCTGGTCAATGCGAGGCTTCTTCTTCTTCTTCTTGGCTGACTTAGGATCAGCTTGGGTTGGATATGGCTTTAGAGTCTGATCCGACTCAAATTGAGCAAGGTGCTTCAGTACACATCGGCTTGTATGTAGTAGCTTCGATGGGCTGCCTTCCCTGACGGCAATTTGTTCCTTAACGATATAACCTCCTTCATGTAATCGATCTGTTCGCGATGGGAGAGACCGCTTATCCTGACCGCTGAGCCTGGTGAGGTCGTGCTGTAAGATACCTTGAGATCCGAATCTTGCTATGATCGCCAGACAATCAAAATCAAGAGGTTTGACTTTGTGTAAGTCGGGACCATGCCCTGTCAATGCATGCCACATACGGCTTTCGCTTGTGTAAAGACGGATCACATGCATGCCTTTGGATCCTGTCAGGCCTCTTGTGACTTCTGCAGACGGAGCAAGTGCTGCGTCAAGCTTATCATTTTGAGCTCCATGCTGGGATAGGCTGTTAGGTACAGATCCGTTGGGTGGCTGAGAAAGAGCAGTGATGTTCCCGATTTTGGGAATCCGAGCGCTAGCATGCTTGGATAGCTCAAATACTTCGCCACCTGCTGATTTAGCGGATCCATTGATCTGGGCTGCATGACCAAAAAGATCGTCTAGCACCCCATTAGATGCCTCTAAAGCTGGACTGGCTTGGCCAAAGTTCGTTTCCTGACGAGCTGTATCGGATTTTCTGAGCTGCTTTATGGCGGCATTTCGCTCCTCTACCTCGGACAGTGTAAGATGCTTGTGACCTGCATGGTCTCCCACCCGGATATCAGAGTTCTTAGTGAGCCATTTCCAGATCTGCTCAAGGAAGGGTCTGTCAATGTTGGGGGCGGATGTTTGATGCGAAATTGCGTTTTCTCCAGTTGCATTTTGGGCAGCCTCGATAGATTGTGCATAGTAGCTTTCGACATAGCCAATCAAGTCGGAGGGCAAGGCTCCTAGGCCTCAATCAGTACACTAAAAGCTTTTATATCGAAAGGCAATATGTTTTACAGGCATGGATATTAAAGAGTACTGGTAACCTTTACATGACGTGCATGAGCAATTGTGCTCCAGTTGAGCCTAGTGTTGAAAATGACAAGCGTAACAACACAAGTAGCTAATCTAGACTCGAACGGCTTTTAGGAATGGGATCATGCAGCTAAACAGCACATGGCAGGGGCAGATCAAGAAAGAAAACGCGAAACCGAGCAGTAACTTACCATGTTCACCACAAAGCGCAACCTGATCTAGCAGATGGCGGATCAGACCATCCAAACTCCTAGCCATACCAGTTCCAACATTGTGACCCCCCTCTAAGAGGTCCCAAAAGAGCAAAAAGCTACGCCATGATTGGCCGAAGGAATTATGGTAGTGTAAGATTCGAACGTTAGTATTTTGTGCTGCTGGAAAATGCGGTTGATATGGTGCAGTGGTTCGAGATGAGTTTTCGAATTTGAGTAGTGGGGTTGGTGATTTTCGATGCCGATAAGGCCGCGCTAACGGCTCGCTTATGATAGGCTAGGTGGTTAGTGACATTATTTCCTGCCACGCAAAATCTATTCCTTATATTCCGAGAAAATTCTCAGATCTACAATAGAGACCAGAGATAGTAGTCGTTTAATCTTAAGCTCTTATACTCATCACGTGGTAAGGAACGAATTATCGAAAGTCTTTACTTTTGGTGGTTTACGCGTCGATCATCCTTTTTGCGTGGCAGGAAATAGTGTCACCAACCCTCGGGCACGAGAGATTTGGAGAGCTTAGGTTCGAGGAGATTGTAGCACTTAAATCAAAGCGCGGAAATGGCATGCTCAAGAAGGAGTGTCTCGATTGCACTTCAAAAAAACTATGGTATCTCAACATGCCTCAATACCATTTTTCCAAAGCGCCATCGATACGCTGCCACCAGCGCCATGACCCATGTGCATCTCTAAATGCTCAGACAGATGCATCCGCAGGGCGCTCAACAGATCCGTCAATCCCACCATGCACATGGTAGGACGAACCCTTCATCCGCTTCCACCAGCCGCGGTGCTTTCTCCAATTCCTTCTCGTTGCTCCCTTCAGGTCATCTACATTCAACAGGTCGATTCCTTCTTTCACCAGTAGGTCCCAGACATGGTTCCGTAGGCTAATGGGCCAGAACGGGAGGTCCCAATATCTAGCCTTCAGCCCTCTCTTGTGCGCTCCTCGAATTTGTCCTCGAAGCCGCTCCAGCTGCTTTTCCGAGAATTCGCCTTCCCATAGCTGACCGATCGCTTCGCCGAAAGAAACACTTGCGTAGTAGGAGTTGCTAGCATTGAAGACATCTAGGCTAATGGACGAGGTGCCGGATTTGCCTTGGCCTGCTTCGTCTGACCGCTTTACTTCTGAGACTGTCGACGGATCTGCGCCGTCTGCTATAATATCTGCAGTCGGGGCTGGCTTATGTTGCTCGGTCGCTTCCGCAAGACTCGAGTTTTCTGGTGAGGCTTCGTCACTCATAGCTTCATACATGTCATCAAGGGGGGCGTCGAAGAAGATGTCGTGGTGGGGATTCGAAGCATCCGAATTGACCAAGTCGAAGGGGGTGTTACCGGTTCCTACGACGGTGATTGGACCCGGAATTATTTCACTCCCATCCGAGCGAGTCAGGTAGCCTTGCGCTCGTAATGGCTCGAGCGCAGTTTGTACGTACGGCCAGAGGGCATCTCCAGCGGTCTTGAAGTCAATGAGGAAGATGAGTGATTGCTCAGGGTCAGTGTCGAATACACCATGTAGCTGGCCATCATCTTGGCGAATGAGAGTGTTTTCAGGATTCTGTTTGGATAGAGTGTCAAGTAGTGGTTTAACGTAGAGGCTGTTCAGCGTCCGGTTGCGCGTCAGGCTTGCAATGGAGTGCCCAACAAATAGTTCCTCCTCAAACAACCATATGTCCGCCTCCACACCTATGCAGCCGGCTTCGATCGCGGAGAATAAAGGGACTGTACGCCAGTAATCGTTGTGCGAGTGACAGGGTATGGGAAGTATGTCTCGAGAGAAGTCGGTAGGCCACGATGCCAGGCCTGCGCCGATTTGTCCTGGGCGACCCCATAACTGCACGATATCATGGAGACCACCAGGGAGGATAAATGTGATGAGGGCGCCGATCAAGTTTAAAAGTTGTATCACTCCACTAATCGGAGCATTAGCACTTATGGCATCAGGGGTGGGGGATGCGCCTACAGCAATACCAGTATCCCCAGACCAGCTTTCACACATGTTCGAGTTTTCTTTCGTCGTCCTACCACTCTTTTTTCTGCAAAATCATTCCCCGGTCTTGATGGCTTCCGCCGTGCTTGCTTTCGAGAAGAGAACAGTTTCCTCCATCTTGATTGCTGGAAGTTTGCGTTCATGTATTCCGCATCGTCTTCGAGTAGAGTATCGGAAGCTGATATGTGCGAGTCGCTATGCGCATTCGTATCGTCTAGGTACGGACCTCTGGAGGTGAGACCAATTGACTCGTCTGAGGACGCGGTCATGATTGCTTAGTTTCTATCTAACACCAAATCCTTTCGCGGAACTGCTTCCCTAACGTATGAATCCAAATCTTTTGGCCAGAACAGATAAAAAGAATGTGGTGTAGGTCATGGACGAGCAATTGTAAGACTGTTGCGAAACGATAGACCCTCGTGTAATAGACGATAGTTCCTGCCACAGGTATGTTATGGTCGAAATGTAGGTAGCATTGCGGAGGAATGCTGAAAGCGTGCAGGAGGCCCAGCTCTCAAGGTTAATGCAGCATCTCCGCTCCTCACTGACTGGTGAGGTTGACAGCTGATCGGAAGCCTGTGCTTCGGCGCAAAGAGAAGTTCTGGACCGCAAACTGCTAACTGCCCAGCCAATAGACCGCCAAGCCGAAGAACGTGCTTTTCCGAGGCTTGTTATCTTTTCTATAGGACTCTAAAGTATGTGTCAATATCTCCAATCTGAATGAGCATAGCATTCGTTGTGAAGGAAATTTATCGAATGCGATTTGAAGCTAAAGCTTGTCGAGTCATCTCGTCATGCTGTTCGCCATATTGTGAATTTCGCTCGGCCGACTCCTCGGGTTATAGGGCAAGGGCTATCAGCTGCAAGGGGGCCAGTTCCTGATTGCTTGCTTGGAATCGCACACGAATGCTTGTTTACATTAAGCATAGCGGGGGAAAATACAAGCTTCTTTCGTGCGCACTAGCAAGAAAGGGTCTAACATGGTCTGCACGACTGTTGGAGATAACAGACCGTCAACATGCCTCACAAGCATAAAAGGAATAAGTCCGAAGCCGACCCCTCATTCTATGACCTACCATCCTCAAAAAAAGTTCAATCTCTGCCGACAAGAAAACCCACGGTCGTTACCAATGGCAAACCCACGACTACCAACAGCAAAACCCCTCCCGAAACGTCCAAGCGCAAGCATGCTTCCATCCAAGACGACACCCCCCGAGCCTTCACACGCCTCCTAACCGGCTACCGCCCTCCGCGCTCAGGACTAGACGATGGCACTCGCCCCTCAAAAAGGCTCAAAAGCTCAAAACCCACAACCGAAGACTGCCCCGCTCCTCCACCAGTCGCGCTCCCAACGCCAACAATCCAGCCCCATGAATCCCTCTCCTCGTTCGCAGCGCGCGTAGATGCCGCACTCCCATTCTCTGGACTGACGAAGAAAGGTGGAGGTGGGAAAGAAAAGGGAGGGCGGCAGACGAAGACGGAGAAGAAGATGCAGAGGATGTATAAGGAGTGGAGGGAAGAGGATAAGAGGAGAAAAGAGAAGCGGGAGGGAGAGGCTGATGAGAAGGTTGAGGAGGAGGAGATTGAGAAATTGCAAGCTAAGAAGAAGGGGAAGGGGAAGGGAGGGAAGAAGAGGAAAGGTGGTGGGGATGGCGAGGAGGTGGATGATGATGAGGATCCTTGGGCGCACATTAAGGCGAAAAGGATTGAGGATATGGGTGGAGGTTCGGGATTGGTGGGTATGCATGACGTTGTTCAGGCGCCCCCAAAGTTCTTGAAGGTGCCGAAGGGGAAGGAGAATTCTAACATTGGGAGGGGTGAGGGTGGCTTGAAAAGACAGGCTGAGTTGGCTGAGGCGAGAAGGGGTGTAGTTGAGGGGTATAGACAGATGATGAGTGAAAAGAGGGACACTGATAATTAGACATAGCTTGAGCTTCTATACGTAAATTCACTATATTGAGACACCCTAACATATGAGACGAAAGTGAACAGATTGACATCAGTTCAACTTTTGTTCTCCGTCGCACCATTCAGCCTACCAGATGTTTCGATCTTTGGCTCGGTGCCCTCGCGGCTGCCTGACCGTCAGTATACATAGCCCGCAGGAGAAACACACCAATGGGTTCGAATGATCATAATTCATCCATCTCATCTACAATACATTATTCTCGTCCATGCGTTGCATCACCGATCCAACCCATCAAACTCCACCAACTTCCTCACCACCGCCACGACTTCATTGCTGCTCAAATCCAATGACGGATCATCGATCTTCTTCGCCAAAATCTCATCGAGCAACATCCTTAACCTACTAATGAGTACACCAATCCTTGCCCATCCCCGCAACCGCAACCAGCCATCGACAACCAGCCCTCGCCCAAGAGTATCAAGCGTAATAGGCCCCGAAAATAGCAAGAGACTGTACGCATTGAATGGCGCCAGCTCCCTAACAAAAACCTTGCTCGTCGCCATCTTGTTGAAGTAGCTTAGATAGACGGAGCTTCCAGCGAAACCCTGTGCGCCGAAGAGCGTGGAGCTAGGATGTACGAAGACGCGGCCATTGTCTTGGTCAAAGAATTTGATAGTCCGAGCTTCTGGATCCAGTTCCACAGCGCCAGACATCGAGGGCGCAAATTTCTTGTCTGGGAAGTTGATCTGGGCAATTTGAGGGTTGAAAGCGCCTGCGATTAGGGCGCGAATGAGGGCGTGGTTACTGTTTTGTGCGTTCAGGGGTGACTCCATGTTGGCATGATAGTTCGGGGAAAGAAAAGCCGCTTCTTTGAGCGAAGAGAGGTACTGAGTACGATTGGAGGATATGTCGTTGAGCGTTTGGTATGAAAGGTAATTCTGATCGCACCACATCTTAATGTCGCGGTAGTGAGACGTTGCCTTCCGTTGTGACCACTCTTCATAAGCTCGCAGGTCGCAAATGAGATCACCTTGGCTTGGGGCAAAAGACAGCCTGGCGGCTTTCGACTCCTCGCGCTTGGTCTGTGGCGATACGAATGGGCTTTTGCCCGTAAGAATGGCAGCAATTGTAAGGCAAGCCTCGAGGCAACTAAATGTAGCGCCATAGACCATGAGCTTTCCGCAGCGTAAGTCTGCCGGTATCATCGACAGATGCCTCCCCAAAGCCGTCAGCTCATCGCCATCGAGCGCACCTATCCGACCTAGGAGATTTATTGCCCCTTCAACGGCTAGGGTTTCAGGCGGCGTCAGAGCGCTTGCGAGGAACTGTGCTGGGTCTGTGAACCCCATTGCTCGCACAGAGAGACATAGTTGCTCAAGTGGCACACGTCTAATCTCGGGCTCCGGCCGCTCCGCCATCTTGTTCTCTGCATTGCGCGTGTACAGCTTGTAGCATGTTCCGGCTTGCACACGTCCTGCACGACCACGACGTTGCTTGCAAGCCGCTCGAGATGCCCAAACCTCCTCGAGCTTGACCATGTTGTTTTGCGGATCGAAGCTCGTTTCTTTGACCTTTCCGCAGTCAATGACGGCAACGATGTCTTCGATGGTAATTGAGGTTTCCGCCACGTTGGTGGCAGCTATGACCTTTCGTTTGCCCTTGGGAGCTGGGGGAAAGACACGCCGCTGCTCTATTGGCATGAGAGAAGCGTGCAACGGTAGCGCATGTAGATTTGGTATGCGATTGACAGTATCAAGCGCACGGTTGATCTCCATCGTTCCCGGCAAGAATATGAGGATTCCTCCTTCTTGAGACCCTAGCTGCGAATCGATGGCTCGCACAGTGCTGGCAATAAGATCATAATTTATTCTCATACCAATACCCTGAATAGTAGCGGCTAGGGATGGATCTTCGTCTTCTGCACCGCTATCGTCCGTTTTCCCATTTTGTGTACCGGCATTGAAACCTGTCAATCGAATGACATCGTCGAGATAGTAGTCTTCAACTGGATAGGTGCGGCCTTGCATCTCGATCGTGGCAATAGTGGAGGCGCAGCTGAAGTACCTCTCGAAGACACCAGCATCAAGCGTAGCACTCATCAGTATGACCTTCAAGTCCTTGCGACTAGACAAGACATCTCGGAGCAACACAAGGAGGAAATCCGTGTCCAGACTTCTCTCGTGAACCTCATCTATTATGACATGGCTGACGTCTGCTAAAGCTGCCACAACATCGTCCTTACTCCCTCCTGAGGTTTGCAATCGCCGAAGGAGTACACCTGTAGTCACAAAGGTAATCTTGGTTAAGCCCTGCTTCTGTTTCGCTTCTCCTCTGATGGCGTATCCTACCTCGTCACCAACAATCGAGCAACGCTCATCACTGACACGGTCCGCAAGCCCCAGGGCTGATATCCTGCGTGGCTGCGTACAGATGATGTTTGCAGAAGCTCCGACCTGGCGCTGGATCATGTCATCAAGTATGAATTGGACTGATTGCGTGGATTTGCCCGAACCAGTCTCACCCGAAATTATGGTGACTTGATGACCATTGACTGCTCGTACAATCTCCTCTTGCAGTCTCCACGCTGGCAAAGACTTCCTTGCCGAGAGCATTTTGAGCTGCTTTGGTGTCGCTTGTCTGGATTGCCAGCGGGACAGTAGATCAATACTCTGGGCACTTCCCGGTGTCCGATCGACTCTTGGAGGCCTCCTACGATTCTGCTTATGACTTCCCCAAGATGGGCTTTGTACTTTTTCATTGCCAGCTGCTGCAGCGGATACATCACGTAATGGCCCAGGACTTTCAACTATATCTGGTATCTCATTCTCGAGCCAGTCCACTAGGTTGAATATCATGGGCTGTCCTACAAGGTCCGCCTTCGCATGTTGTATTAGCTGCCGAGTGATGCTCAGTCGAATGTAAGCAGGAAGTTCTGCCGAAACAATTGAGACAATTGGAGGCAGCTGGGGGTATTTTGCTGATCGTCGAATGCCCAAAATAATGGGACTTCGAAATCGCGGAACCTGTAACATCACTTGATAGTGTTCAGGCGCAAGACGAGTAAAGCGGTCGCCATAGATCGAACTTAGAGTGTCGTACTCCTCGCTCCAATTTTCGCTAACCTCCTCGATGCTAAAAGCGGCAATAGATGAGGCATCAGGGGTTTGAAAATCCGAAGTTGAGGTCACGAGCGCGTTTTGTAATGCTTCTGCTGCCCTGCTTTCGTTGCCATCGCACTCATCAAACGTTCTCGCGCAGACTTCACTAGAATATCCCGCCTCCGCGAGTCTTTTTATAGATGTTTCCCTTTTGATGTTTCCACTGGCCACACTTACTCCAGCAGTGTAAGACTCGGGAAGACTCCATTGGGGCAAATCATCCTCGGGAACGTGGATCAGCAGCCACTCTAGAGTCTCTTCTCTATGCTTACACTGTTCCACGGCTTCTTCCACATGGCTTCTCCTGAACCCTAGATCAGTAAACTCGCTGATGATATTACGACGCTGAAACTCAGAGATTCGGGCACCGTGAGCATTCCAAAGTGCCTCCCTCCGCACTAGGCTCTCTACCTGTGCTCGAGTACGCCTGCCCATCTCGATTTTGGGCACTCTAGTCCATCCTCGCATCACGTTGCGATCGGACTGACCGTTATTCGAGCCTGCAGTAGCCAGTATGTTGGCCGGATTTGCTGCTGCCTTCGCTTTCTCCTTCTCCCGCTCATCCCTTTTCTTCGCCATGATGGCCTGGGCTTCCTCTCGCTCTTGCTTTGCCGTGAAAGGGTCGGCTTCGTACAGCCAGCCCCTGCCCTGCTTGACGTCCTCGGACTTCAAGTCCTGAAACTCTTTCTTCCATATATCCCTGTAGACAGGTGGCAACATCATATGAATGTTCCTCATAGAGCATACTCTGAACAGGGCGTATGTAGCTGCGAAGTGGCGGGCTTCCACAGCAGTAGGCTGAATAGCAAGATGTTTGAAGTCGGATGGAAGTTTGAAGGGAGGAAGAACGACGGTTTCCTTAATTCTTGGGTTCGTACTTTTTAGTATAACCATAGAAGAAAAACCCTCCAGTGTCTTGGTCTGAGAATTATATTAGCAACTGGCTGTAGTTTAGGACATTATTAGAATTATACCATAGTGTACTCTGGCTTCGCCCATTTCTGCTTTTGACAATGCTCCGAGAGCATGTTCACGGGTAGCTTCCCAGTCCATGATGCTCCTGCTATGAGGGTCCTCGTGTCTGGGTTTTTTGGTCCGTCACTCGGGCCTCTTTGACGGTTTCCTCCCCCATCTCCGGCTGGATCGCCCCAAGTGGTAAGCTTTTTCGACTTCTTCGCTGACTTTGCATCCCCAAAGACCACATTGCTCTCTTCTTCGTTCGGTAAAGATGAAGAAGTAGTCGGTTTCTTGGAGCTTGCCCCACGGCCTCCCTTGGGCATGATCCCAGTCTATAACATGGAGCGAAGACAAAGTGTTTGCAGGATCCATCAGGTTGCTCTAGGAAGTTGTTGTTAGGTGGGTAGGGTGTGACAAGATGTTGAAACCAAAATCCTTTGGGCGTTAGCGTTCATTTTTTGCTAGCGTCTAGTCCCTCCAACCTCAATTCTCCCTCTTCACACATCTTTCTCTGTTACAATTTTCGAGACTAGAGTACTTTCTTCCTTTACATTCTAAAACTGGTTTTCATACCGTAGTGGAGACTACAGTTCATAGCGCTACTTTTCCTGTTGGACTAAGGAGCTTCCAAAATCTTCATGGATGGGCGGAGAGCACCAATTTTATTGTTTTGTACTATCCCGTCTTTTACTTTATAGATTCTCGATTGCGAACCTCATTCGTGTGCAATGGCAATTGTCAAGTCCCAAGCATTCCTCCATTCCGTCTTTGTCTCTGCTATGCTTCACTCTTGTCATGCTCATGTTGTATGTATATGTTGATTGGTCGATCGGAGAATGCCCCTTGGTATATTACCGACCGTCTCACATCATGAATGCAGGGAATCCCGTTTTCCCCGTGTTGTATCCGCGTGGAGCGCCAATGTGTGCGGGTACCTTAAATTTCCTCGGGACGTCAATCGATCATCAATGAGACAAGGCAAGGCGTCGTGTGGCTGGCCTGTTTCGAACTTTTCGGTCTTCCTTGAAAGCTATGGTGAGCTGGGTGAAATTCCTTCTCAGGCGGCTCCCCTTCACCTGCTGCTATTCCTGGAATCACGCCTCACGCCGTTGAATTGGATTCCACTATCTTATCTATGTGTGAACAACAAGGTCTTGGATCTGGGTACGACGTTTATCAAGGATCGAATTTCAAGGGTGCTGTTGGATAATTTCGTGCCTCGTTTTCCGTCTATCCGCAGACACTCACTGCCGCATAGGCGCCCTCCTAGTAGAGGCAAGCACGTATGGAGCTTCTCGACGATAAGCAAGAGCTGCTCTTTAAGTGGACTTTGGCCTTCAACAACCTTGGGGGGCTAAGTTTTGCAAGGCTAGCAAGAAAGGATCTTCTACCTATGGGAATGGCGTGGAGAGGTCAAAGCACACCCAAGTGATCCACATAAAAAAACCTCCACATATGCAGCCGCACAGCGCCAGGCGGATGCAACTACTCGTTTGATCAGGAAAACGGGTTCCACTTTATTCGTGTTGGCTTCAGTATCCCATTTCCCGGCAAGACCTGAAACGCTTCGTCACACTTGGCAGCAATATATGGGTAGTTGTTGATAATGAGAGGGAAATGGCGGTAGGTTGTGAACATAGTACTTCTTTGACTCAGGCCGTTTTTGGGAGGAGGATAAAGAAAAGATCCGCTAGATGGATCATTGGAAGGACGCCGTCAAGCTGGTATGAGTTTAACACATTGATTGAGAGCCCTTCGCTGACAGTGACTAGAGCTACACCATTGAATAATACCTTAAAGCATTAGAAACTATCATATCTCGACCTCGACATGCATTTCCTACTCATCGTCCTCTCCGCACTCGCCGTGTCTTGCACACCAATTTCAATCCTATCAAGAACGCTCAATGTGCGTGCAAAGGTCCCCTACCCAGGCCCAATCCCCTACAGTAGCTGGAACATGCCAAACCAACAGAGCGTAAACTCCAACGACAAACACGATGGCCTCACATCAACCATCGACGTCATGACCAGCTGCCTACAAGATTTCGGCTACGGCCGATTTTACGATAGCTGGGACGGGAACTATTGCGGAGGTTATGGCTGGTTCAAGGGGCCAACAGATAGTAAGATCAGTACTTATGATTGCTATCATACTTGTGCTGCGTATGTGAGTTTGATGGGTATCAATGGGGGAAGTAAGGACTATCAGTGTGATTTTCGGACCGGGACGAAAGGGCATTGCTGGATGGGGTATCACCCAGCGGATGCTCCGACATCAAATGCGACTGGGACGCTGGAGACTTCCTGAGCGCACGGGGCCTTTTAGTGTTTGGAGTCGCTGTGCATTAGATTTGGGATCGGGAATAAAGCATAGACACATAGATTAAAATACGGCTACCTCTTAATTAACATGTTGGTCAGAGATCGATCGTTTCTGGTCCATTCAATGATGCAGTTTTGAGCAAATCCAGACGCAAGGAAGTAAGCTGTCTGATTTGTGACCTTAAGGGCCTTTGTTGGAGATATTCTTGACGAGTAGATGTGCATGCCAAGCCCTTCTACAGACAACTAAATTCGTAATATTAAGGTACCTTAGGTAGGCGAATGTCTGATTTGGCACCATCCTTAGTAATCCACTCAGACAATAAAGAGACAAATTAAGATGTCAATCCACGCAGCTGCTATTTTTTGCCCACCTTAGTGGTTTTGACAGCAGTCCTGTCAATTCCATGTAACTCTTTCTCAAACCTGCAGTTCTCGCCCCACCGACAGTCTCTCTTGCCCTCCACATCATTAGGACATCTGTGGCCATAGATGCACTTCAGATCATCACATTCACTACCAAACTTGCAAGGCGTCATGCGGCTCACGTATCGCAATGTGGCAAGCTCGTTCCTATTAGGCTTGTAGTGATGGTCATGAGTGCAAGGGTCGTATGGACAATCATTCCTTAGGAAGTGAACATTGCACATTTTCATCTTTTTGATGCGCTTGACTTCTTGGGGATCATATTGAACAACAGGATCAATGCGTTGACCGTGGCGATTGCGAGGTACTTCTTTGGCAGCTTTGAGTGTTGGCTGCGGAGTAGGTGGCGGCGATGCAACTTGCATTGGTGCTGCCATAGCAGTGCTAGCCCACGTAGGAGCACTAGGATTAAGAGTCACCCCATTCGTAGGCGAACTTGAAGAAGTGCCGCGTGAAATGGTCGGCTGATATGGTGGTTGATACTGGGCAGGCGGCGGCGGCGACTGATATTGTACCTGCGGCGGGGGTAGACCGTTGGTTTGCTGTACAGGCACTGACGGTTTAGAGTAACTTTGTTGGTAAACGTTGATCTTTGTGGTACGGAAGAGTCCTTCAAATTTTGTTGTTTGATATCTTGACTTCAGCTGCGCAAGCTCTCTTTCGAATGGAACCCCTTCCAAGAGTGTTATACTGTTGAAGATTGTAGGTTCTGCAACATCCTCGAGTAGTCGAGCATAGCCATTGTCGTGAGAGCAACCGAGAAGTATTTGCCGGCAGTGAGTGTCGTATAAGTGTAATTTGAATATTTCTGCAACCGGTCAGCAATGGCCCCCCAAACGTATAGTCTGACTCCGCTTACCAGAGATTTTATCATCAGCACGGTCTTTGCCCATGCCAACCTGCTATAGCATTAATCGAAATCTGGCAGGTTCAGCCAGGGAAAGGCGTACATCCACAAAATCAAAGAGCTGCTTGCTTCCTGTAAATCCACGAGCAAAATTCTCAATCATGTCTGGTCTCTCAACGATGCCCGACCTGCTGCATACGTCTCCTAGACCCTTGAGGTTGGCATAAACTCTTGCGACGATCCTATAGTCTGATGGGATCGAAATGTTTTCCCGAACAAATTCTGTCACTGAATTCCAAAGGTGTCCGGCTGCTTCTCTACCTCCAACCTCGCCTTTCGAGATGAGCTCGTCCTCAAATATCATCCCATCACCATCGATTAACACTAGGATGAAGGCGTCACGATCCTAGCACTTGTAAGTGAACGAGCTGTACGGTTGGCACTGGGCATGCCATTCTGGCAATGGTTTCAAAGATGGCTTACCATAAGGGCCTTATATTTCTGTAATTCATTTTGCAGACGTATCTCTCTCTGCTGGACGTCTCTATTAAAGTGTGATTCTCGAGCATGATCCAGCCTCTCCTGGTGATAATCATCGGTGAGTTGATCCACACGGCGAAGAAGCTCCTAATGCATGTCAGAGAAAGAGCTTACTGAGAACAAAACATGCGTGTTGTACCTCGATAAGGTGATTCTTATGGTTTTCAGCACCCTTCAGCAGCTCATACCGCTGGCGAAGAGCAGTATTCTCTTCTGTAGCCATGGTTGCAGAGTCACTTGTGTCTCAATGCTAGTCCTCGCTTGCTGTTTTCTCAAAATTATTGTAAAGATCAGTGCCAAAGACAGATGGCGGTGAAAAGGGTAGATGCTTTGTTTTGCGCAGCTCCACAGCTGGGCGCGTATGGGAGCGTGACTTAAGGCTGAAAAGCTTATATAAGCATCCAAGACCCATGAATTGGCCAAGGAATTTTAGCCCATCTTTTCCTTTGACATACCTCAGGTTCGAGCTTTTTACTTGAGCTTCAGATACCGCGAATATGGGTCTCTTCTCTCTTGCTACGGTAGCGTTACTTTCCCTGCGAGCTTTCAGCGCTCTAGCCCAAGATGTATGCCGAAACCAACCAAGACCACATTGCAGCAATTCACTGACTTCCCCAATAGGCAGATGAAGAAATCGAGAACCCTTCTGCCCTTCCTGGGCTAAAGATGAAGATCTCTACATCTTTCCCATCCTCGGAAATCTTCGGTATCAAGCTTATCAATGGCCATGCGACCCAGGCTCTCCTCTCCATCACGAACGACGAGCCCGAAGCTGTCAATGTCAACTTCATTGGCGGCAATCTATGGTCGAATGTTTTCGCAGGAGGACCCCAGATAATCCGTAACCTTACGACTACGAGGTACAATGTGGAGATTCCCGCCGGCCAGACCGATAGCATTAGCTACAATTTCGCAACCGACCTCCACCCTCAAGACCTGAGGCTGAATCTGGCCGCTGTGATCTCTGATAGCGAAGGAACGCCCTACACGCTCCAGGCTTTCAACGAAACTGTCAGCGTGGTTGAGGCCGATACAAGTATCTTTGACCCGCAAATGTGAGCTTTCCAAGCTGTTACCTCAGTCCTTGACTGAGGAGATGCTAACTATGCCCAGCGTCTTCCTCTACTTGTTCCTTGGCGCCGCCTTCGGAGGCACCTGCTACTTTATCTACAGCACCTGGATCAGCACTCTGTTCCCGCAGAAGCGCCGTGGTGGAAAGGGCGGAGAGCGCGCAAAGAAATCGTCGGGCCAGTCTAAGAAGGTCGACCCGGCTGATCAGATGTCAGTTGTTGGAGCTGACGGGCCAGCGGTGACCTCGGGGGCAAAGGCTTATGACGAGAGCTGGATCCCCGCACACCACATCAATAGGCCGCAAGCGCAGCGTGTGAAGAGCGGGGGAAAGCCTAAGAGCAGGAGTAAGCAGCCAGAGTAGAACGATTGCTGAGGCTTGTTTGGAGGAAATCATCTCTGGTGCTTGATAGGACAATTGTCCAAGAGTTCATGCATAGGCGGTCATTGTACAATAGTCGTTCCCAAAAATTTACCCGCTTGGGAGATGGTGAAAGATGATTTATCAAGACTTGTTGAATATCTATGCTCTCTATGCTTAATGCCTGCCAATTGCGCATACAACATGATCAGCACTAAAATAGAGCTCGAAGGCCCAACGCGGATGACAAGATTGCCACTTCTTGGAATTTTGGAGCGTGTATCTTGCCACTTTCAACGACCTGGAGCCTTAAGAGTGGCCTAAAATATAGAAATGGAGTAAGATGCGAGACATTCAATAGGCAACACGAGCATACCCTGTCACGCTACAAAGTGCAATAGAGCGATATTGACATCAAGCTAGGTTCAACTATCGACCTCATTGTATTATTAAAGGCTCAAGAATGACCGCTTTAGGTAAAAACGGCTTGTCTTGAAGCTAAAGTATGAAATTACCCCTATTCCAATAATGATAGCCCGTTTTTCAATTTTTGGAATTTTTGCGCACCCACCAAATCTAAAATCCAAAAATCACCTAATTGGACTACCACGTCACAACCAGCTCTCGTAAACTCATCGAAATTTTAGAAAGTATTATTTGGATATAGTTTTATTATATTCTTAACTATCATTGTTGGAATAGGGGTACCGCTGTCTGAGCCTCGAAGTCATCAATCATCCGATTCCCTACTCTTTCCGCCATTCCTCGAACTCCTCTTCATCCAGATGCCCCTTCAGCCTTGCAAACTTGTTCCCAAAATTCCTCCCACACCTCCAACACTTCAAATCCGTATTCAAATAGTTCTTCCTCCCCGGATGTCTCCTGCTATCTTTCCTATCCAGAGGAAAATCCTCGACATCGATCAAGAACGGTGTTGAAAAGCTGTTGTAATGTTTCCTATGCTTCATGCACTCGCTATGCCTGTCGATTGAGAGGACGTGGACGTGTAAATGGTTCATGCTAGGGCCGACATGTATACCAGATATGATCGATTTGCTCCAATCCCGGCCGATTGGTATATTTTGTGACTCGGTGTCACCATCGTCACAGTCATTATCGAGAGCGTCAAGCGCTTGCTCTCGTTCCTGGTCAAGCCTAGAGAATCTGCCGAAGCGACGGTGTAACTCCTTCGCAACTAGTACTCGCAACTTCTTCACTTCCGCCTGGACCTCCTTTAGGAAGTCGAGGTCTTCAAAGGCATCGAAGGGATGTAGCATTTGCTTCGTAGGGTCCCGTGGAAGCAGCAGTAGATGTATAGATGACTTTGGGAAGAGGTCATTTATCACGACCCACTTCTTGTCGTGGTATATTACCCTTGAAGCAGGGAAAGACTCTGGCGAGGTGATGTAGGCTCCTAGGCCGTCTCGACCAAGGAAAGTGGTATTGCGGGCTGGATCAGATCGGGGCGTGCTTGAGTGAGGACTTTTCTTGGAAGGTGAGGGCTTCTTTGGGGACATGAGATCGGTGACTGGGCTTTCGAGATCAGTAAGTGAAGGCTGGTAGAAGAATAAGGAGGGAGTACATGGGTTGCGTTTAGGTGGTGCGCCATTAGTGGGTTGGGGAATTGCCGTGCTGGCGATTTCCTCTCCTACCGTTGCATCTTGGCTTTCATTTGGATGTGAAGCCATATTCCTGGCTTTAAGTGAAGCTGAGGAACGCGAAAGCAGTCGAGCCCGCAATAGTTTAGAAAGTGAATGATGAAACATACATAGACAGGCTTTATTGTTCTGCGGTAGCTTATCGCGGATACAATTCCGCGCTAATGGCAAAATACGCGGGTCATTTCAGCCTTAGAATATGTATCAAACGGCTCAGATCTTCCAAAGTTGAGCGATAACCACCTCGCGCTTTCTCTGTCTTTGCTAGACCATCAGCATCGCATCGACAATGCTAAGCGCAGATAGTCCTAGGCTGTGAACGCTCCGGAAAGCTCCAGGCATCTGCTGAGCTGCTTCTACTGGCAGCCTCCGAGATGCCGGCGAGTCCCAATCTGTATGGCTGCTGAACGGAGATGGGCATCTTCAATCCGACCTTCCTCCTGGGACTGGTGGTCCTACTCTATATTGCCTCCTTCGTGGTTTTCGCCATCTTACGTATAGTGACCGGCATCTCCATCCAACGAATTGGCTACTTTTCTCTGAGGCGCATTGCTTATACCCCAAGAGATGGCATACGAATAGAAATACGCGGCTTGGGCTTGCATCTTCACCGGCCGACGTTCGCCCAGCCAACATGGATAAGTCTGCGATTAGATCGGCTGAAGCTGACAGTCGAGGTCAAGGCGCTGAGCGCAGGAAATAAGCCTGGAGGCGCCCAGCAAGAAGGAGAATCTACGGCCGCCGCAGACAAAGCTGGAGAAAGCTTGTCCTCTTCTTCGATTTCTCCGAAACCCATCCTCCGTCATGGTCTCCAGGGATCTTCGCGGAGCCGAGCTTGGAAGCAGCTAACCCAAATGAAGGAGAGAATCAAGCGTTTACATAAAACAATACACTGGCTGCGGATGGTCGATGTCAGTGCTACGAACACTAGCCTGGTCGTCGAGGACGTTGGCTATTTTCAAGTCGGAACATTCAGCATGCTCGTGGATACAAGGCGCAAGACCGTGGATCGGGGTCGTCTTTTCCAGCACAAAAAAGTTCCTGCTGGCGACCAACGGCCCGCGGAATGGATGTTTACTGTGAAAGGTGTGTTGTTCACTCCGGAAGGAAAAGACTCGTTGGAAGTGGTCGATATATGCACACTCAACATCCATGGTCTACTCTACAGCGATCGTCCTGGCCTCCGTGACACCTCAATAGCCTTGAAACTAGGCCGAGTGCACATACCATATGACGATTTGATGGCATGCTCGAGGCGTATCAGTGACTGCCGAAAACCTTCTCAATTTGAGCAAACAGAGGCTGAGGATGTCGAAATCTCGTTCACAGATGTCGTTGAAGAATTAGACCGACCAGGCAGTCGAGAAGCCAGGATAGTCCAGACCGTATCTGACTCAAAAGAATTCATCAGCTCTATCTTGCGAGGCATTCAAGAGATCCAGATGGCAGTGAGCTTCGTGGGCATGACGAAGGAGTTCAGCTCAGTCCGACCATCTGGCTCTCCTCTGTATCTCAATGTTGCTATGAACGAGTTCGGCATTGACCTGCATCGGCTTGATCCAAAGAGTCCCGCCCACCGCATGTACTTTTCTGCCAAGGATACAGCTCACCAGGCACTTCTTGCTGCAATTTCGATTGCTGTGAGCCTCGATGATGGTCATGAAAAGCCCGAAAGGATACTCTACGTACCGATGGCCACCACGACAGTCAAGACGACTTTGCCTTCCAAGAGTGTCGCCTTTTCCCAGGACGAGAATGTTGCTGAGCGCAACGCTAACATTCTCTTCGCAAATCTGGTGGTGACCTCTCCGTCGGTTGATGTCGACCCGAAACATATGCCAATGGTCCTTGCCCTCGTTCACAGCCGTACCTCAATGCCGGACAGCCCGCCAACAGCTCAAGCCCGCCCTCATCACCTTCTATCGAGGCTGTTGCCCAAAGCCCATATCAAGCTCTCCGTACATGAGCCTGTCGTTAGAGTCACCCTGCCACCAGCCGATCCCAAACTTAAGTCTGCCGACGAATACGACTTGCTCATCCTGTCAATCGCTTCTATATCACTGGATGTGGAATCATCACATTTCACAGCAGGGGAGCTGCATTACGCGCTTACCTCAAACATGCGAATAGCATCGGCTCATCTCTATTATCACACAGCAGCCGCCGAGCGCCATGATCTCCTGATCACGGATGCACTCGAGCTAAAGGTGCAACTTAGTGCTTCCCCAGAAGTCTCTGTGGTTGCATCAGGCAATCTGCAAACATTTTCCGTTCATATGGTGCGACCAGAGATTAGTTCCGGTGTACGTCAAATAGTCCAGCAGCTCAGTAAGAATGCCCACCTCGACATAACCCTTGCTCCTGCTCCTGCAAGAGAGCCGGATTTTTTGAGACCTCTACCGCCATGGCTCGTCCAATTCTCGCTCCAAGGCTCCAATTTCGGAGTCGAGGTAGCTGGCGTTGATGTTGAGGTCTCCAACGATACACGAGGTGTTGCTCTTCAACTAGAGTCTTGGACTGCTGAGTACAAAATAAGGAGGACCGCGCCTGATGAAAGACCTCCCTCCAGACGCCATGTGACAAACAAACACCCTATGCCAGAAGAGCCTTCGATCAAAGTCACTCCGCCGCCAAGTACGAACGAAGTAACGCCCGTCTCGACTGACGGTCGGCGCTTAGCAGTACATGTCCGAGGACTCGAGGGGTTCATCGTCGAAGGTGCGGATTCCGTCGAACATGAGTCTTTTATATCCCTTCCTCGGTTTGAGGTCGCGTTTACCACGTCAACTGATGCGCAAGGTCCAATCTTCCACATCAATTCTCATACCAAGGCTTTGTATTTGCAATACTCTCTTTATCGCTACTATGCAATGGGCGTCGCGACTGCAGTGCTTCGCAAGGCTTTCATTATCGATAGAAGCGCTACGAATGTACCCCCTTCTATGTCCACGGAGCATACCAGACACGATAGTTCTGCACTCTCTGGTGTACCACCGCATCGAAATAATCAACAAGAGCTAGTCACGATCGATGTCAAGGCAGAGCTGGTTCAGATTAAAGCAAGAATGCCGTCTGATCCTCCCATGATGCTTCAGCTCTATCGAATGGAAGCTGGGCGACACAGATGGGCGATGCCCTTCATAAAGTCTCAATTCATAAGACTCTACGCCGAAGCTCCGCAAGTCTCTTCAGCGTGGGCTAAGATCCTCAGCATCAAGGGTCTGCGTGTGGATCTTCGGGAGAATCGCAGGAAGCGCGGAACAACAATTCTACAAGAAAGATCTGTCGATATTGTGACTGATTTCATAAGGATTGGCATACCCCATCAGCTGGTCCTACACAAGATCTTTGACAATGTTGTGAACGCAATGAAAGCTTCTGAGCAGCTATACCATCGTTTCAAAACCGGATTGAATGATTATATCCTGAAGAAGAGACCCGAAGAGCCCAAGAAGGTACCAAGGATATCTCTTCGAAGTAGGGCTTTACTGTTTGACATTGAAGACGGACCATTTGATTGGAAACTTGGAACTATCTACCGGATTGGATTGATTGAACAGAAGCAACGGCTTGCGCGGGAAGAAGCTTTCAAAGAAAAGGTCAAAAATCTGGAAAGTCACAATCGTGGCTCCTCTCGATACCGCCCACCCACGCATCAGTCTAGATCTCAAAAGCGTCAAAGAAGCAAGTGGCCACAATCAGTGGAAGAGCGAGGAAGGAGTCGAAGCTCTGAGGCAGGGTCCAATCATCGTCATCACTCGGAGTCACCACCAAAGGGTCGAGGTCGGAGAATGCGTTATGATCCTGATGGCAAATGCAACTTGTCAAAAGAGGCCAAGATCACAGTTGATCAGGCGCGAAACAGGCTGGATGAGCATCACGCTCAAAGTTGGAAGAAACGAATTGATGGCGCTTATCGTATTCAATGTTGGGGCATGCGTAAAATCCGTGGTATCTTTTGGGGTCACGACAATGTCCCCGAAGGCGATGATGGGACAGAAAGGATCCTAGCAATGCCTGAACGACCTGGCCTCATGTCTACGCTTATCAGTGATTTGCACATCGTGATCGACAAGCCTTCCTTCCCTCTCGAAGACTACCCGACATTTCTTCACAGGGTGGGAAAGGGCATGCCGTACGCTATGGAGTACTCTCTGCTCATCCCACTGAGCGTTCAGATCGACATGGGCGAAGCTCGGGTAACACTACGGGATTATCCCTTGCCATTGCTTCATGTGCCAGCGATCAGGCCTGGGCAGTCCCCACGTCTGCCAAGCTGGTCACTCAAGACAGATTTCGTCATTGCCGAAGAATATCGTGGTGATGTCTCGACCAAACAAGTCCAGGTCGAAGTTGTGCCTCCCGAGAAGTTTTCGAGCTCAGATCATGCCAGTGGCTTCGCTATAGACGTCCGAAGGACTGTATCCCCTGTCAAAACCTACTCTGACGTCGACATTGCTATCAATACCAGTGCGCCCACTAGCATAACATGGGGGACCTCTTATCAGCCCGCGATTCAAGATATGATGATGATCATAGAAGGTTTTACGAAGCCACAAGTTGACCCATCAGACCGAGTTGGCTTTTGGGACAAGATTCGCCTTAGTGCTCATTCGCGTGTGAACGTTGGCTGGAAAGGTGACGGAGACGTGCGCCTACAGCTCAAAGGTATGTATCTCCTGTAATACTTATCCTGGCAACGCTGATTACATTTTAGGTTCCCGCGATCCTTATGTTGTGACGGGCAATGGCGCAGGATTCGTTATGTGCTGGCGTAATAACGTGCGCTGGGGAATCCACCAGAGTGACGATCCCAAGAGCTTCATGAGTGTTGACAGCGATGACTACGTTTTGGCAATTCCAGATTATAGTCATCAAGCGCGAGAGGCTTTCAGCCGAGATGCCGACGACAACTCAAGCACATCGAGCACAAGTATCAAAAGGAATACCACGATGTTCAAGAAAGTGATCATGAAGCTCTCCGGCAATGTACGGTGGGGTGCTGGTCTAGTCTTCGAACGCGACGTTGAAGGAGGTGGTCGATCCTTCATGTTTACGCCCCACTATGATGTTACACTGAGGACTTTGGAGCATGCAAAGGCTCCGCCTGGCGAGGTAAGTCGTTTCCACTCTGGAAATTTCTGCTGTGCTGATGATAGAGCAGGTCTACGATGCCTTCAAGGGCTTCCGGAGTAATCACATCCACATGTCTGTAGCTGTCATCGCGCCGCTTGATCGAGACTGGACGACAAAAAACATCAAACCATCCATGAGCTATAACTCTGTCCACATGACTCCTAGATTCTTCACGCATTTCTTTGACTGGTGGTCACTGTTTTCGGCGGTCATGTCTTTGCCCATAAGGCAGGGCAAGCTTTTTCCAGGTATTGAGAAATCAAGCAAGAAATTTGGACGTCACCTGGCGACAATAAAGTATAATCTGCTTCTGTCGCCGCTCTTTATTGCCCACATGTACAAACACAAGGATGTCGAGGATTACTCCGAAGACCTCGTATCTGCTACAGGACTAAAGCTTAGGCTTGACAGCTTTATGCTGGATTTACACCAGCGGCGAGAAGAATTTGCAACTCAAGGCAAAGGTCGAGCTAAGCAGATGAAGACAAGTGGGATGCGAATCAATCAAGCGCAGCTTGATTTCATTTCCGCAGATATCAGAGCTGTATCTGCTAGCATCGCTGGTACCAATGCTGACGACGTCAAACGTGCCACGGCTGAGCACCTTGCGGCTTACCAGCAAGCGGCCCCTTCTGCTGACATCTCTCGCTTTACTATACCCGATAATGACTTCACATGGATTGACATGGATGACTTTGTTGAAATCGATTGGATTTTACCATCAGAGACCAACCCAGAGACCAAGATCCTGCCGCTAGCCTTCGCACCACGCTTCACTTACTTCCGACAGACAGATCATCCAGGATCTTCTTCTGCCAAAGGTGATAAGAGCAGTCCTTTCGGGGATGAGCCCACACATTTTTGCGTCATGTCTCAAGACAACGACCCACGAAAGGTCCAGTGCCAGCTGATTGAAGAGCGCCTGGAAAAACTTGATAGGCAATTAGAAATGCATGAGAGGACTCTTGGAGAACAAGAACTCCGTGTTGTTCGCGACTCGAACCGAGACTCGAGCCTAAAAGAGCGTTATGCTATGCTCAGTGAGCAGGGTGACAGGCTCCAGGCCGAAAAGAGATTCCTTCAGACAATGCTGGAGCGATTGACTCGGGCCATTGACGAAGGCCGACCTTGGATCTCCGCAACGGGCGACACTGCTGGACTTGATATGGCTGGTGAATCAGAGGAGGAAGACGATAGCAATGAGGTAAAGCCATTGGACGCAGCACCACTTACAGGCTCCGTGAGCGACTTCAACAACCGCTTTATCATACATAATGCCCAACTCAAGTGGAATAACTCTCTGCGGAACATCATCCTTCGTTACGTCCACCAAGTCAGCCAGCGCAGGGGTTTCATCTATTACATGTCCCAAAAAGCAGTCAAGTTCATTGATGACATCGTCAAAGAACAACACAGGCATAGGAAAAGGCAAGAGGATATGACAAACTCCGGATCACCGGCTTCTGAATCACCCCCTCCTACCGCATCCGAGGAAGATGATGGCAAAGACGACTCTAGCTTTGAGGACATGATTAACGACCTTCTCAATGATGAGAAGAAGGTTGTTGATGCTGACGACCCTGAAAAGGTCCCAGAACCTCAAATGCCGAATACAGACAATCTTGGTAAGGATATCTCAAAGGAATTCACGCCACAAAATACATACCACGTTCGCTTGATCGCACCGCAGATCCAGCTGCAAAGTGAGAAGAACCCCAAATCGGTGCTTTTAGTAACAGCCAAGGCTATGCAGCTCAAGGTTATTCAGATTATGGACAGGGACCGAATTGCAGATGATGTAAGCGGTCTGGTACAACGCAGATTCTCTGTGGACATGGACAGCGTACAATTCTTCGTTACGAGCCAGAAAGCTTTGATGCAATACCTGCACATGTATTCGGGCAACCGTTATGGCACCCCCAAAGGCTCTGCATGGCCACCATGGGTCGCTTTCGAGGTCAATTTTGATTTCGACTACGACCCTTTCGGGTGGTCGCGGGTAGTACAACGGACTTCGGCAAGTCTTCGCTATGACAAGTACAATACCCTCAGATTGAAGTACAATGACGAGGTTAGCAGCGGTGAAACGGGCCATAAGCACAATCCAGAGAACATGGAGAACCGCATTGACCATCTATGGGTCGAGTTCCCGCATATTCGAGCTATCTGTGATTCAAGCCAGTATTACACCATGTATCTGATTGTCCTCGATCTACTACTATACAATGAACCACGGGAGAAAGTCAGAAGCGAAAGGCTTGAGAAGATTATGCTGGCTTCTGACTTTAGCGACCTTACTGGTGCATCTACGATGGTGGTCAGCCTTCAAGGTCGGATCCGCCAATTGGAGGAGATCAAGACACACTTCCAGATACATACAAAATACCTGGACAAACAAGGATGGGAAGATCGCTTGTCAATTGAGCACGATCTAGCAGCCTGTGAGGATGAGCTGTTCTTCATGATGAAGGCTATCACCACCTCGCAACGCAAGAACGACGACCGTGTCTCAGCGAATCAAACCACGGGCCTTCTGCGCTGGTACCTTTCAGCGTCCGAGATGGTATGGCATCTGATGAAGGATAAGGACGATCCTTTGATGGAAATCCAACTCAACAAAGCCACCTACGACAGGACAGACAACAGCGATGGGTCCAATCACAACACAATGGAGATCGACCGAATACATGGACTCAATCTCTTGCCTGATGCGCTGTATCCTGAGATGCTCGGACCATATCTGGAAAGTGGAAGGAAGTTTATGGGCACTCAGGACCCCAAGATGCTCAAGGTCAATTGGCATAGCCTCGAAGCGATTGCTGGTATACCTGTCTTGGACCAAGTCGAGGTTGATCTGTTCCCGTTGAAGGTCCAGCTCGAAAGGGAGATTGGCCAAAAGCTCTTCGAATACATATTTCCAGGAGGCACGGATAAGAACGGCGATGGTAAATCACCGTCCATGCTCAAGCACACATTACCTGGTGGAGAAGACGAAGACTCTGATGCCGAGACGCTACCGAGTGTTCCTGACACACCTAGATACGACGTCAATGGATCGAGTGATGAGGTCGCGTCAACAAGGCCAGCATCTTTAGATATGCGGCTACGAGCCACCATGGCTTTCAAAGAGAAAGAGAGCCATTCCACCCCTGCCAACAAGTCAAAACATCTCGGCCCAACTAGCAATGGAGATGTCCATCACTTCAGGCTATTCCAGCACTCGAACAATTCGAATGCCTTGCAAAATACATCACGGCCCTCGCTAGCTCGCCCAAATTCGGGCATGAGAAAGCCTTCTCAAGAGAGTCTAGCAATTGCACGTCGGTCAAAAGAGGGGTCGTCGACAAATCTCTCAGCTATGAATGGTCAGCCGGAGAAGCAATCGAGGTTCAAGCTCAATCGCACAAACAGTCAAGCAACCACAATAGGCAAAGACAAACCCTCGGATGACCTCTCTCAGATGCTCTCACGAGCTTCGAACTACATGACTCTTGCATATGTCAAGATTCCCAGCGTCGTTCTCTGCCTGAGCTACAAAGGTCGCGGCGAGCGAAATATCGAAGACGTCCACAATTTTGTCTTCCGCATGCCAGTCCTCGAGTACCGAAACAAGACATGGTCCAACCTCGACCTCGCCCTTCGCCTGAAGAAGGACGTCATAAGAGCCCTGATCTCGCATACTGGCGCCATCATTGGCAACAAGCTATCTCACCACCGTCCAAACAAGCAGCAGCAGAACCGGCTACGAGGGCTCGCCAATTCCTCAGCTCTGCTACCAAACAGCAGTCCTCTAGAAAACTCGAACGAAACAAGCAGCCTGCGCGACAGAAGTCCAAATCCAGGCGACTCCAACCGCGAATCATTCACATCCATCCCTGGTAGCCAATTGGCGAGGACCAGCTCCTTTGCTTCGAGCTTGCGGCAATCTGTGCTAAATAGTGGGCTACATGCGGAGCCGCCTTCTATACCCGAGTCGGAAGCTGAGGCTGAAGGAGAGGATAGTGTAAGTCCCTACCTCTACTACTTCTTTGCTACTGGGTGCTAAGCCTTCTACAGACGCTCAAAAATCTGCGTCAAAATTTAGTTCGGCGCTTCACGAGCGAGACTCAAAAGCTGCGGCGAAAGGACATGGATGGGGAGGACACCGATGAAACGTATGGGTGACCGCTTTGTCTTACTATCCGTTCACTGACGGTAATACAGCAGCACCCGCAAGAAAGGTGTCCAGCTCCTGGGTAAGAAGATCCTCGGCTCTCTTAGCTCATAAAATCGCAGTTGTCAATCATCACCACTATATAACGCACTACCTGCCTAGGCTTGACCTTCATATCGCGCTATCCTCCTGACTACGCTTCTATTGATACCCTACCACCAATTCACCACTACATGTTTCCTTTTAACGTTTTCATTCGGCTTTATACTGTACATATAGACAGGGTTCGGATTTAGGACAGGATATTGGAAGGAAGGCGGATACCGGAGAAAGTAGAGAACGGCGGACAGGTTCCTGCATTTACATGGCGTCCAAATATCCTCCAAAGGTGACATGGAGAGGCGGGCTTCTATGATACCACCTTCACTGTAAATATTGATTGTAAAGTACATACTTTCTAGCCAGCACCGGGGAAAGATAATCAGATTTCTTTATTCCAAGATCAGTCTCGCATACTGGGCAAGTTGTTAAAAGAAGTAGCAGTTACGAGGGTTCCAGCGCCTGAGAGCCGTAGTATAGGCACGCAGTGGAGCAAGGAACCTATCTATCAATGCTTTAGCTGATGCTCAACTTATTCATTACTACCCTCAATGTTCAAGTAAGACGGCCAGTTTGCGGCCTTGATCGAGAGCGTTCTGTGCCAAATCGGCTGGCTGCAGTTGCATGCAAGACTGCCATTCACATTGACACCAAGCCTGATACTTTCATCTAATCATTCTCTCGGCTGTTCCAGTTCGAAGTACTTGGCTTCCCTACTCTCTCTTTCGTGAAGGGGTTCCCATCTTAGTTTACCAAAGTGTTGCCAGAGGAGCGGTGATCATAGCGTTAGACATGTGTGGCAATTTCAATGGAGTTGTTGCATGGCTCTTTCAAAGTAATGTTCTCTACACATAGAGACCAGTGCTTCATCTACTTGGACCGAGTACACCAGATCTGTGTACTGCAATGACAACTTGGCACAATTCGAGTGAAACTTCTCTTATTCATCGATTCAGGCTTCTCTTGAGATAGAGGATGCTACTTTTTGCAGTCTGTACTATTTACAATAAACCCTTTCCGTCTAAAATACTGGTCAACCATTAGTAGCCTGCCAGCCTAGCTCTGTCCCCGATTTGGAAGATGACCAGCAGGAAAAGCCTCGTCGACGCCACCGTTTTCAAAAAGAAGATGATAGCTCTTCTGGAGAGCGTTCTTGAAAGCGCCGCCATAGAGCCGAATTGTCACACCAATCGCCTTTGCCTGCCTGATGCCGAATGAACCGCTAAAAGAGAATGTATGTACTGAATGCTGGGTCTGTCATGGATGGCGTGAGGGTCGTATGAAATCATGATGGGTATGCCGCGCTATGCCAGTCGTTGAAGTTGCTGAATGGAAAATGTGAATTCTGGATGTACGAGTCGCTCCAATATTGCTCTTCCAAGAAAGAAGAGCTGTGGTAGCGAGAGGTTATGGCCAGAGGCTGTGGTAGTCGAATCTCACATGTAAGACAAGGGCGAGTTATTATACCAGCGTTGGCAAGAAGCAAGTTTGTGGTAATTGAGCCAAGATTGCTGGAATTGTCAAGTATGTCACTTCTGGCCCCACAAGCTCCGATCATCGTACAGGCTAGGATATGGAGCGAGGGTATTAGTATTGACATCCAGGACCTGGAAGCCTCTCTTCATCTCAGTCTCAGCAAATTGTGAAGCACGCTTGTATCGCTTGTCAAGATACTTGTCGTAGATCGCAGCGTGATGCTTGCGTGCGTCTTCGCAGCACTCGACCATGAGAAGGACGAGGCTGAATATCTGGGAGTAGGTGTAGTTCGAGTAGTATATGTGTGCAGGAGTCTGTGGGATAATGAGCTTCGGATCCAAATTTCATGGTAGCAATATACATACCCAGACTCCCTTCTTAAGCATCATTCTCGCCAAGCAGTGTGCTCCTGCAGCTACGAAGCTTGAAGGGCTGCCCACGAAACGCTCGTCCATAATTGTGATCTCAAGGAAGTACTTGGCCAATGTTCGTGTCTCGAGATCGTAGTCGTCAGCCTTGCTAATCCTCCTCAAGAAGCTCATTGGGCCAGGCCATCCGAGCTCGAACGCAAGCATGCTCAGCATGAAGCGCTCTGCCTTGAGAATCTCGTCGATAGTGTAGCCGCCATCCACCATGTAGACAATCTCTTGGACCGACGGACAATCAATTTCCTCGTACTTTGCAGCAATGAAGATAGCAGTTGCACCCACAAGTTGCAGCTTGCCAAGGGAGACGACCTTGCAGGAAAGGAAGCGGTCAATGTAGTTGACACAAAGGAAGAGCGTCTCAGGAAGGAGGTTGAAGCGATGGTGAACCTGCACAATCCAGTCCATCAAGACAGAACGCATTGACCATTGGATCTCAGCTTGGTTGTCCATGTAGTGGGCGTTGGGGAGCATCTTGATCTGTCCGGGGGAGTCAGCATGACGACAAGCGGTATTAATTGTGTGAGCATACCTCGAGGTCCTTCATGTAGCCAAAGATTTCCTCCCCATACTCTGCCACCATGGTGGTGTCCCAAGCTTCATCCTCCAGCTCTTCAGCTGTCTTTGATCCCTCTATTAGATCCTTGGCTGCAGCAATGTCTCTCTTGGCCTTTTGGTTGATTTTGGGAAACAGCACAGTAGTAGCACCGCCAGTCGTGTTCTCTCCTCGAGACTTGAATGATCGAGCAGTGACATAACCTTCCTCGTCGTAGTTCTCCTCTGCTTCGTCATCCCAGTACTCTTCCGGCTCTGACACGGGAGCCAATGCTGACTTGTGAGCTGGCTCTGGCTGTGTATTTGCAGGCTGATTGGCGAGAATAGGACCCAAGGCTATTCTAGTATCTTGCTTTGACATCTCTGTAGCCACAGGAACCTCTTCCTTCGCCGGTCGAGCAACTTCTGAGTGCCCGACAGGTTTTTCGTAATCGTAAAGCCGTACTTGACCTTGGTCGTCAATGTAGATACCATCTGACCTCAATACTGCAGGCTCTTCAGAGGATGCCTGCACAGTCGATGGTTCTGCTGTAATCTCTTGAGACTCTGGCTTCGCAACGTGTTTGCTTGGCTTACGAGACAATTGAGGCTGTTGCTGTGACTGTGGTAATTGATACCCTTCGAGCTGCGTTGATTGCTGTCGAGGTAGGAGCTCGCAATGGACGGGAGCAAGTGGAGCTGCTGAAGGTAGAGGTTTTGGTAGATCTAGAGCGGACTGTTCTGGCTGTGCAATGGCAGCATCTTTGAGGACTGCAGTGCTCTTCTTGGTGGTAATCCTTCGTATATTTGCGGCTTGGCTCGGTGGCTGTGATGATTGTTGAAGCTCTACCAGAGGCTGCTTGACAAGAGGTTGATTAATGGAATTTGTGACATTGTTGAGAAGGCCTTTGATTCCACCGACCGAGAGTGGACGCTGGGCAGGTCGGAGAAAAGATGTAGTCTTCTTGTCCTGCAGTGTTGGGACTGCCTTCTCCGTAATGCTGGAAATACCCTTCCCACCAATGACCGAGTCGTCCTTGCTTGGCCGTGATACGTTGGCAGTGTTGCTGACATCCCCGAACGCGGTACGCTTTGCGGCGACCTTCATACCTCCTGCTTGTAGCATTGTTGACAAGGATGGACTGGATTTGTTACGTTGGTGTAGAGTCTTCCGGGCAGCGGTGGTAGGCATTGCGTTCTCGTCTCCGTAGACGTGGAGAGTCCGCGTCGGTCTCTGGGGCTGTTGATCGAAGACTCACGTCAGCAACAATGCCGGTCAATCGTGCTTGGAACGGAGGTTGTGATTCTTCAAGAGCAGAAAATTTGCTCCAAGTGGAGAATGCTAAGTTATGTAGGCTTGGCAACTGTCTTTGATGCTCACAGTGCTGTGCATCTTTTACTTGTGGAGGACATAAACAATAGATCAAGTCTTACCTTAGCATCCATTGTGTTGCAACGCGTCCGCGCGCCCTTACAAAGCTGTTAGGTAGACCAGGCACGCCTTTACACGGGTTTCTTGCTTCGCGCGCCCTGCCGGATGCTTGAGTCTTGTTAGCTATACTCAATGGATGGCGGTGCTAGTCACACACCTTCGATTATGACGAGGGACAAAGCAGTGTTCCTGACTGACCCCTTGCGTTTTGATGTAATGATGTCGTTAAGATGTGCTGTCTGCAGTAGTAAACAAAAGATTGTTTCGAGTTGGCGTCTTCCGCACCCCTGCCATAATTAAAGCTTGTTTTCGTCGCCCAGCAACCGCAGGAAGCCAAATATTGATTTTGCCGAAGGCCTCGCTCAACAACCAATTTTTGGAAATCGCTCGTTCTTGTGCGTTACAATTGACATACTTCGGAACACCCGGCCAAGATATCTACAATGTGTCAAAATAAATGGTCATTGAGAGCATGAAGGATGTAATCTCTTGACAAGAAACGACGACTAATAATGAAATCGTTACACATGTATCTGTTAGTGTCTTGCCCTAAAGGCCTACGATAACTCTGTACGTGCACCGTTCGTCCTTGGAGCTGTCCTTAAATTCCTTCCCGATGCCAATCTGCCTCTCCTTCGCACATCGCTGGCGGCAACCCTCCCATGATGCAGAAAATCCACGAGACCAAGTATATACAGTACTCCCGATTCGTTTGCTGGCTCGTCCTCATTGTTCCCCACTCCTCCAAGTCCTATATTCTGTATCGTGCTTCGTGTCCCGCAATCATCTCATTTAAATCAAATACACAATACATGAATTCATCTTCTCCTTGCTTCTATTAATTCTTTGCGTTGGTCCAATGACTCGCGTACCTCCTCCCTCGCCAAACGAAGCACGTCGTCCTTAAAAATCATAAGTATCTTGATCCAAGCAGTACATAGCATCGCCTCAGTCTCCTCCAGCCAAACATGTCTACCGACCAGCCGTCTACCCTAGCGCATAGAATTGCGATTATCGATGCTGGTGACAATGCGTCGAATTTCTTAGTTCTATAAATCTACACTGCTCCAGTAGCTAAATCTCTCTCTTCTCGACATAAAGCTGGTGGTATGATCGCTTTTCTCTTGTTTCAACGTACAGCTGAACGTTTCGAAGCCGCTCCTCAGCGAAGGGGTAATGCTAATGCTTGTAGTGTTACTGTAGCATGACGTTCTCCATCATTGTCCACGTCCTGGTCTTATTTGGTCGTGAACCGCTGGATTGAAATTATAACGCTACATTGCTCGATAGTATTGATTGGTACCTTGTCTATCTCAGGACAAAGTCTCCGTCATCTTATATGTATTTCTCGTAGCCTCGCAATCAACTCCCTCAAGCAGTGCGGGCATTCTACGCCGCTTTTGTCAATCTCTATCCGGAGGTTCTTCAGAACATATAATTGGTATGGTCAATCTAAGTCATTGGGAAGATGCATCGTCGCTGTAAAGATATTCGAGGTCAGTCCGTCTTTGTGTAGAAGCCAAGGATTATTGTTTTAGCCGAGATAACTCATTCGCTTACCTTGGATGACTTCACATGTCTCTTCCCTTTGACATCCTACAACTTTCTGCAGCCCTTCTCTGTAGTCATAACCTTCACAATCTCGTCCATCTCGCTCGCATCTGGGTCGTCCTAAATCAAGTATTTGGCTGACAGTCCACTTTGCTCCCTCGCGCTAAACGATCCATCCAAACATGTCACACTCGTCCTGTCTGGCTTTGTTTTTTGTTCTGTCGAACCTCTGGATAAGTCCTCATCACTCAATTTTTGTTTCTTCTGAATCTGAAATATATTCCTGTTTTTGCTAGAAATGGAGTTGTTGCTGTAATTTCTGACACTGTTGGCGGTGCTTTCTCTTGCTCGATCGTTTGAGTCATCTCGTTATCCTGCTAAGCAACTCGGGATCTTCTAGTTCGTCTAGTATTACCTGATCGTCCCATATCCAGGGAAGGATAACCTCACTATCTTACAATAAACTTCAAAGTAGCAGTTGACTATCTGTTAGATGTCGTCTATCCCATGCTGGCACTTGTTGACTTTGTTAGAAGCTATCCGCCTGGGACTTCAATACTCTCCCTGAATGCTGATAGACATGATACCATAAGCAACAATTGGTATCATGTCTATGTTTCCTACTCGCCTCACACGTTCGCATTCCTTGCGCCAACGGTATGCCGGACTTTGAATAGTGTTAGCGCTGTCCTAAGGTCTACCATCTGGGATAGTACTCTTCATGTCGTTGTCTCTAGCGGTAGAAGCGCACCAACAGGATAGAGGCGTAGTCGTGGCTGCGGCGGTTGCTTATGTCAGCACCCTTGCTGAAGTCGCGTCACCTTGCCTCAGTCCCTCAGATGTGCCAAGCTCCGCTAAGCCCCTTCGGGTTAGCTTCCGCTCGCTAAGCCCCTTCGGGTTAGCGCCTTTTATTTACTACGGAACCTCCAGGTAGCACGTCTAAGCGTAAAATCCGAATATTACGTCTAGTTCGCCTTATTTTAACTATCGATTATTAAAATACCCGTATTATTCCACTTTTAGATTAATACCGTAATCTTAGCGATAAAATCTAAATTCATTATATATTAATACAGCCGTATATAGAAATATTATAATTAATAATTACTTTAATATTAATAGAACTTAAGTTATAAACGACTATTTATAGGCTTTCTTATTATTATCTATAAAATTATAATACCGACGTAATAAAAATCCTATTAAAAGTATTTATTAATTAATTAATTATCGTTATCTATTAAATATTAAAGAGTATATATTTATTATTAGAGATTAAAGATTATTCTTTACCTAGCCCCTTTAATAAAGTACGACGTATCTAAATCCTAAAACTTTATAAAGATCGTGTTTTTATTATCCCCGTTATTATCCGTTACCTTATCTTCTCTCTTTTCCCCTTCCGTTGGTTTATCCTAATTTATATCGAGGCCGATTATTTTTACGTCCGTTTTAAATTTTACCTTAATATCTAGTATATTCTTATTATTAAGGATTATATTATTAATTTTAATATAATTATAAAGTTTCGCCGGCTCGAGTTTCTTTCTATATTAAAGGCCCTCTTAAATTATATAATAATATAAATTATATAAAGCCTCTCTACGATAGTAATTATTTAGATAAAATAAATTCTCTATATTAAAAGTTAGAGACCGTAATTAAATTATTTATACTAGACGCTCGTTCTTCTATTTAAAAGAGTTTATTAAATTCGTTATTAAAGCTCCGTAAACTTTATCTCCTACGTCGAATCCTATATTTCGCTACTCCGCTCGAGTATCGATTATAATAAAAAGACGATTAAGACTATTATTTATCGTTAAATAGATTTTAATATAACGGAAATAATAATTAAAATAGAATTATATATTTATAGATCCGGGATCTTTATTATACTCGTTATTAATCGAGTAATCGAGATAGCCTAAGCGCTAGATATTATACTTAAAAAGAATACTCGCTATATCTTTACGAATAACTTTATTAACGCCGAGTAAAGTAATATAAAGTTAATCCGCTATATAAATAACCCCCCCGAGCGTTTCGGGGTCTCCGATCGGAATATCATAATCTTTATTTATATTATACTTTACTAGTTTACGAAAGCCTCTTCTAAATATTAACCTCTCGTTCTTTATTAAGTAAAGGATAATTTCTTCGGTATAAATAAAGTAATACCCGTAGATCTAGTTATAAATCTCTTTTAGAAGCGTTTCGAATATTATTATAATATAATAGTAGTCCGATAAATTTTAATTATAAGATAAATTAATTAATATATATATTATATTATAATAGGTATTAGGAAGAGAGGGTATTAACGATTTAAATAATAATTCCGATATTATAAATTAATAATCGAAAGGGGATTAATAATTAAAAGGGATTATCTAAAATTTTATTAGAATTAAACTCTAATTTAGGAAATAATTTTAAAAGTTTAAAAGTTTTAGGCGGGGGGCTAGCCTTCTAATATTAAACTCTTAAGAATAATTAATAATAAATATACTTTAGGGTCGAGCTTAAAGTTATTTAAATTTAAAGGTTTAGTTATCTAAAATTAAAACTTTAGTTATTTAGTATTAAGATTTTAAATTTATTATTATTATAATCGTAGCCTTATCGTTATTATACGTAAGTTTTAATTATTATTATTATCTAGAAGTCTAAAACGTTAATACTAGTATACTCGTAGTTATAGAAAATAGAGCTAATATATTTACGGTCTTAAACTCTAGTAGTAAATTCGAAATTTTAGTTTTATTATAATTATTCGTAGGCTTAGTATTATTATTTAAAGGATTATTATAAGCGACGCGGTAAAACTACGCCGCGCGGATTTACTAACTTTCTAACCGTTATTAAAGATTATTATAATTATATTTAAAAATATTCTACTAGATTACTACTATTACCTTATTAATCTCGGTTTATATAATATTATTCGCGATTAAAGAGGAGGGTTCCTAGGCGGCCCCCTTTATAAATAATAATAATTTAACGTATAATAGTAAAGTTAGGAAGATCGGGTCGTTAGAGTATCCGGGTATAAATTAAACGATCGCCTTATAAAATCGTTTTTATACTAGTTTTTAATAACGGATCTTCTCCCTAGCTAGACGCTTAAGGTATAGGTTAATATTAAATACCTTTTATCCACTTAATATATATAGGCCCTTCGCTTATATATAGTATTATCCCTCCTCCCCCGTTATTAATATATTCCCGTCGATATTTATATCCCCTACCGCTTTTTATTACTTAACGGTATAACCGAGAAGGTATTTTAGGCCACGTATTATTCCGGCTAGATCGAATTCGCTTAATTAATTTATAAAGATTCTAGCCGGGCACTAGTTAATTATAAATAAAATAATTTAATTATTTAAGCGGATACTAGATTTAGGGATCTAGTCGACTCTTAAGATTCCTAGATTTATAAATAAAGTAAAGTAATTATAGGTTACGAAAATTATATATCGGCGCTCGGCGGGTCTATTAATATTCTTTCTAATTAGGTTATAAAGATCGTAATAAATAATATTATATATCGTTATTCCCTAGGTTAGAGGCTTAATAATTTTAATATCGCGCTTTTTCTTTATAGATTTATTAAAGTCCTCGTCTTTTTTAATCCTAAAATTTATTCTTTTCTTCCTCTATTTTATAAATATTCCTTTAATAAACCTTATAGCCTTATTCTTTCTAGATTTAATAAGTATTTTTTATTTATACTTAATAGGCGTCTCCTTATTATTAGGTTAATCCTTTATATTCTTATAATTATAGTTAACGTCGTTATCGATTAATATAGCGTCGTTATCGATTAATATATCGTCGTCATCGCTTTTATTTACCTTCTCCTTCTTTTTTCTACTACGAGTCGATTATTCCTTTTTAGCTATTTAAGCCTTAGATACCACCGGTTTAACTTTTAGGATTAACGCGTTACTCTTACCTAATTTAAATTTTATACTTAGCTTCGGGGTAGGCCCTTTATACTTCGGCTTAATATTATTATCTTCGAAGGTTAGTTTATAGTCCTCCGTAAAGTAATTCTAGTTATAATATTAATATAATAGATAGTAGAGGTTAACGAGTAGGATTTATTAAAGTTCCGTCCTTAAATATCTCGCCTAAGATTATCCTTATATTTATATTATTAGAGGACGATTTATTTAATAGATCCCCTTCGTTATTATTATCGTTAGAGTAAACTATATCGTTTAAGAGATCGTTAGTCTCCGTAATTAATATTAAATTATAAATATTATTATTCCTTATTATAATTAATATTAAAGTATAAAGATTAAATAAAGAGATTAAGAAAATTAATTTAAAGAGGAGAAAAAAGAAGTAAAAATTAAAATAGGAGCTAGTTTAAGAAATAATTTTAAAGTTTAAAGATTTTTAGGCGGGGCTAGGGGCGCCTAAATATTATTATTAATAATTATATTATTTAAAAATAAATTTTTATTATTCGAAAATGAATTTTAAATTCTTATTTAATTTAAGGATATTTAAGATTCAGCCGTTACTAGTATTAAATAAAGAGATTGAATTAAAACGTTATTATTTAATATTAAATATTTATTTGAGTTTCACCTCCTAGCCAAAAATATTCAAATTTTAAAATAATCTTCTAGACTAATAACTTCGTATATTAACTAGTATTGAATATTTATTTAAATTTCACCTCCTAGCCAAAACTATTCAAATTTCAAAATAATCTTCTAGAGTACTAACTTCGTATATTAATTAATATTAAATATTTATTTAAGCTTTACCTCCTAGCTAAAAATATTCAAATTTTAAAATAATCTTCTAGAGTAATAACTTCGTATATTAAAATTTAGTACGTAAAGCTTACTAACGATTATTATTACTAGTATTATTATTAGTATTTACTATATTAACCCTATTATTATTATCGTCGGTAGTATAATAATTCATTTTATTTATTAGTTTTATTCAAACCTTTATTACCTTTATTCGTTAAAGCTCCTTACCTCTCTTTACTTTTTATCGACTTATTATTTAACTATTTATAATATTATCCTCGTTAGTATCTCGTAAAGATTCTCTTTCCTTAACGGTCGCTAGAGCCTCGATCCTCGCGTTTATATTTAAAGCCTCTAATAAATTACTAGTAAATATATACTAGAAGATTAACGAAATAATATATTAGGCCGGAGAACTAAGGGTATAAATTAATCTAATCTAGGATATACTAGAAAAATTCGTTAATAATACGGAGATCGCTAACGAGATTATTACGGAGGTATAGGGTATATTAATAAATAATAGATTTTAAACGGTAAGATTCGGGAGTAAATAAAAGGCGTATAAAGCGCTAGACTCGACGATTCTATAAAATATCCGAAAACGGGCGATAACTAATCGTAGACGAAAAGAGAAATACGTTAAAGGTATACGAAATATATAGGGGACCGTAGTATAAGATTAATAATTCGATACTATAAAGGAAAATCACCTCGGCTACGTAAATTAAATCGCTAAGAAATTTATCTATAACGATATTTATTTTATAATTATTTAGTTAACGGTTAATTATTTAGAACGGAACGATTATAGACGAGGATCTACGCGTAAAAGTATCTTAAAAGACTAGTAAACGTTAAGTAACTTAAATAAAACTAACGCTCGTACTCTTTTAATTAAATCGGGTTTAACGGATAAATAATTAATAAGATTAGAGATTAATCGAAAGTATTTAGTAAGGTTAAGGATAGATAATAACGAGAGACCTTTATTACGAGGAAAACGTAGGAGATATAACCGTCGAATCGTTAATAATAAGGAGATTAAGCCTAAATCGGTGAATTATAAGATTAATAATAACGATTTAAGTGGTACCTCGGAGAATAAAGATATAGTACCTTCGAGCGGTAACTTTAATAAGGACGATAATAACGATAACGATAATAACGACGACGATAGCGGCGATAAGGATTAAGGAATAAATAATCGGGTTAAATATTTCGGTTATAATTATACGGGCCTATCGGTTAATTCCCTTAAGCGGGTAGTAAAGAAAAATCCAAAGGCTATTAATATAGATAGCGAGGCTAGTTAAATCGGTACCCTCCGGGTATTTATAGAAGCTGGGTCCGATTTACGATATATTTATTATATATATTTATTATATATATTTATACGCTATAGCTAGATATTTCGGTTTATAGACTAAGTTATTAAACGAAGAGAGTATCCGCTTACGATTAATTAAATACTAGTATTATCGAAGTAATATAAATACTTTTAAGATTAACGTAGCTATTAAGAATTAATAACGGATAATAACCCGATTATAGATAAATAATAATAAATATAGGGTTTATAGATACCGAACGATTAGAGCGAGTATTAGAGTATTCTTAACCGATTAAATATCGCGGTTTATTATTCGTAAAATAAGAGGGCTAGAAATATAGGATACCTAGAAAAAGACGGGCAATATTATTATTAAAGGTATATTTAATTAATTATAAACGGGGGTAAACTTAAAGGGTAACTCCGAGGTTAAAGTTAGAAATATTATAGCGGAGGAGTTCGATATATATCTTTATTATTAAATAAAGCGGAACGGATAACCTAATAAAGGGTAATTATAAATAATATTTTATTTATTAATATAATAAATTATCCGGTAAAATCCGATATACTAGGCTCTATATATATACCTACGACCTAATCGTAATTACCGACTAGTTTCATATCCTTATTATATTAAATATACTCGGCCTAAAGACTCGACCTTCTTTTAATATATCGATATAAATATACCTAAGTATCTCGCCTATAGGTATAAAGTTAATATTATATAAGAATTAATATCTCTTAATAACGAGATTATTAATAGTTATACGGAGATTATTCTAGGTTTTTATAAAAATATAGCCGAATAATAAGAGAGGGTAAAGGGGCGGGGAAAGATAATAAATAATTATATATATAAAATAAATAAGATCTGGGAGCTAGTAGGTATAATTAATTATAATTAATTCGTTCCGGTACTATATACACGTAAGGATATAAGAATTACTCGGCCTAAGATATTATATAATTTAATATTAAACCGTTTAAATATTACCCTTTAAAGGATTATCCTTTTATAATTCGTAGAGGTAAAGGAAGATAACGAGACCTTAAATAACGAGGAGTCCGATAAATAATTAGACCTCGCCTTTATTTACTTAAAGTAAATAACGATAAATCTTACGTTATTAGGGTTACCGAATAAATTTAATTTAATTCTTTATTAATTTCCGGCCGGTACCTAACTCGTTTTAATATTATTTATTAATTAAATATTAATATATAAAGTAACTTAAGAGGACCTAGTCGTTTAAAGTTATATTAATTTATTATTAAAAACTAACCGAGGGCGCGTATAAAAAGTTATTTAAAGATATTATTTAAAAGTATTAAGGTTATTTAAGGTAGCCTAAAGTAAAGTAAAATAAACGGAGAAGAGGTTTTATAACGAGAGTAGTTTTTTTCGGTAGGCGAATAATAAGATTAAAGGGCGTTAATATTAAACTATATAAATAACGTAGGATATTATTAATTATAGGGTAAAACCGCGCGGCGCGGTTTCGCCTAACTCCGTTATTTTAATCTTAATTATAATAATCCTATATTAGTTATTAATATTAATCCTTAATATTAATAATCCGCGTTATAAATTATATTAAAATAGAAACTACGTTATTATTTACTAGTTTATTATCTAGCCCCTTAATATCGCCTCCCCGTTTATCTCCGTTATATATAAAGACTATAAACCGCCCGTTTAAATAAGCGCGCCGTACCCCTACCCTAGACCTCCGCTCTTATATAACTTTAAGTAGGTTAGCTTTTATTTCCTCCCCCTCGAGTTCTTCCTCCGCCTCTACCCCTACCTCTACCGGTAGTAATAATTTATCGGAAAAAACGGAAGCGGGTAATAAAAAACGTCGTCGATAATAAACGGAGGGCGAAAAGATTATTAATATATTAATAGTAATAACCGATATATAATAGGATATAAAGAGATTTTTAAGAATACTTTATAAATTACGTAAGATTTATACTTTCCGTTTAACGTAAAAGTAATTTTTCGATTTCGTTTATAACGAGCTACCTAGCGATTCCCGATTCGAAAAATAATTAATATTTAAACGGCGTGATTCGCTAGTTAGGAGGTAAGGCTAGTTAGTTATTAATATACTTTAATAAGAAATTAAGGTCCTAGGGGAGTACGAAATATTTAATATTTTTCGTTTATTTATAAAAGGGCTTAAAGGCGGTACCTTATAATTATTTAAAAATATTATTCCGGTTATATTACGGCTGGCCCCGTAGTAACTTAATATCTTCTACCGAGTTTACTACGAGAATAAATTAAATAATTTATTATTATTATTAATAAATCTTACTACCTAATAGCCCGCCGTTTTTATATTATTAATACTCTATTATTTAATACGGCCTTATAGGTCGACTAATTTTTAAATGATTTTAAGGCTTTATTTATATTAAGGGGGGGTACGACGACGAGTTCTCGATACTTTATATTAATTTAGTTTAATTATTTTATATTTAATATTATAACGACGTATAATAACTTTAAGAAAGAATACCGAAATAAGAGTTTAACTAGTAAGATAGGCCGCGAGTATTATTTTAATTTACGATAACTTTAAATATATAGAAGGAAGGCGTAGGGAAAGAATAAATAACTACCGAGAATTCCGATTAATTACTATTATATTAATTTTAAAAGGGCGTCTCTTTAATAAAGGGGCCCTTCGGTAAAATATATAGCGCCCGATAACTATATTATTATTAACCGAGATAATCGCTCGTTAATTAATACCCACCGATATAAATATAAAGGTACGTTCTTTATTTTTAATTTTATTACTCTTCCTCTTACGCCTTAATATTAATTAATATATATTAACGAACCTAAGTTCTAGATTCGGCTATATTATATCGAATTAATAATCTCGGCGGTATATATACTTTATTTAGGTAATATAAAGTCTTTATAAATAAAAGCGATACCGGTCCTAAAGAAATTAGACCCGGTAACGACGAGATACTTCCCGATAGTACTAGTATTTAAAGATAAAAGTACGACGGCTAATAATATCTATATATTAGAGGATATATTTAAATATTAACTTAAATTAGACGATAAGAGCCCTATTTTTAATATTAATATTCGATTAATATACGGTAACTTTAAGATATAATTACGTATATAATTTATTAAGGCTTTACGTAGCGATATTTCCGAGCTCCTATTTAATATTTTTAACTAGCTACTACCGGGCTTAGGTCTCTAGTACCTTCGCTTTAATATATTATAACTCCTCTATAAGATTTATTAGGGCCTTAATAACTCTATAGATTTATTTATTTTATAATACGCGGCCGATCGTTAAAATCGCTCTAGGGTTATTTACCTAACGGACTTTTAGGCGTTAAAGAACCTAATTATCTATAATTATTAAATACGTATAATAGGAACCTAGATTAAAATCCTAAGATTATAATCTATAAACTTTTAATATATAAAGGATATTATATCCTAGCTCGCGGTATAAAATACCTCTAATACCTAACTTCGCGTATTAAGAAAGATTTCTAAAGTTATATATACTTAACCTCTATCCACTCGCGATTAATAGTTCTAAAATCATTAATATTTCTATATATACGTCGAAATCTATTTAACCCTGCGATATATTATTAAATATACTAATATTGGCCTACTCCGCTACGTTTTATACTACGTTACGATTCTTTTCTAGGCCGACGCTACCGGTACCCTAAAATATATATAGGCCCTACTCTATATACTTTATATAGTAGATTCACCGGTAATAATAATAAAGTTATAAAAGTATATATTAATAAATAGTCTTATAAACCTACGGGGAATAGCGGATATAAATTTCGAGCTCGACCGCTTTCTTAAATTACTTAATAATAATCTTAAAGTATTCTAATATAACCGGTCCTATTATTCTAAATATAATAACGTATTACTTAAGAATTAAGCCCTTAATAACCTATATTTTCTAGAGTTAAAGAGGATAATAAAGTTTATATTTAGAAAACCCTCCTCGGTTATATATCCGGTTAAAAATACGGCCGAGGATATTTAAAATATAGCCCTTAACCTCGCCTATAGGTCGTTTATTCGTTATATCGAATAAAATAAATTCTCTTTAAGCCTAATTATTAATCTTTTTAATACCGGACTTAAATAATTAAATAAGAATATATTAAAGTATAACGAGTGGTATACTTAAGAATATATATTATTAGCGGATAACGAGTATAAAGATACTCTAACGGTTAGGCTAGAGATTAAATATAATTTTATATTAAGGAGTTTTATAATCTTAATTTCTACTTTAAAACCTTCGAGTACGATATTTATTAATTAACCTAATAATAAATCCGCGTAGCGCGGGTTTATTAACTAGTTTTAAAATCGCGTAAAGTATTATTTATACTAACGGGATCGAAAGGGGGTTAATTTTACTAGTTAATTCGCCGATACCTCTTATAATAATTAATATAACCGTTATAATATCGTTAATTCCCTCTTTAATTTACCCGCCTTACTATAAGGACTAGGCTACGAGGCGTAACTTTTATTATTATACTACTCTTTAATAATATAATATTTATTATCTTTATACTAGGTCTTCTTCGGCTTTATATTCCGAGGTTTATTAAATTAACTCTCCGCCGCGTTAATTTTAATACGAGATTTACTTTTTATAACGGGTATATTTAATCGCTTAACTCTTACCTTATTAATTACGGTTCTACCCTTAATACGCGCTTTTTTAATTATTAATTTATACTTTACCTTAATTAACTAGTTATCCCTCCGCTCTTTAAATTTAATTTACTCTTTATTAAATAACGGATCTAGCCGCCGCTTTCTTTTAATATCGTTATATATTACCTATATATCGAATATCTTACCCCGATTTAACTCTTTTTATCGTCCCTACTCTAGGATATTTAATATTTTAATATAATATAGGTAGAGGCTAAACCACGCGCTATTAATTTATTAATATATAGTTCGTTTATCGCGAATACTCTCTACCTACGTCGCTAAATCTTTTAAGATTTTATCCGGTATTATTAAAGACGTAGAGAAATATTAAAACGAATCGACGAATTTCTTATTTAATTTTTAATATCGCTAAGCTCGAAGTTTAAATATATACTACGGACGTTTAAATAAATTCTCGTCTACCGATTTATTTAACCCCGCGTAAATAATAATAAGCGCCTATAACTCTAAATTATAAACCGAATAATAAAGGAATAACTTCGTATAATTCGACGTTTTATATTCCGTATTATTAAAAAAGGCGAGGCCGATATCGCGAATATAACCGCTCCCGGGTACGTTAAGGAGATCGTATAAATTAAGTATTATTCGAGCTCGTCGATTAATATTTATATAATTTATATAAGTTTTTCTAAATCTTAATAAAGATCCCGTTATTATATTATCGAGTGAAGTTAGCTCCGTTAAAGATATATTACTTCTAGGGCCTATATACTAGGGTAGATATAATAAGATAAAATACGCCTACTCTTAATTATAATATATCGCGCGACCTATACGTTAATATACCTTCTAAATAGACGAAGGGAGTAATTATTAAATAACTCTTTTTATATCTAGATTATTAACCCTTAGCCTATAAATATCCGTTATAATAATAATACGTAGAGATAAGCCTTAAGCGGATAGTAAACCGAAATATATCGCGATATTTTATTTATCTCGAGTAGTTATCGCCGCGAAAAAAGGTACGATTAACTTCGTACCCTCGATCGGATACGATAATCGTCTTATTTATATATATATTAATTAATATATATCCCTAACCTAGGTTACGGAATCTATAAAAATAATCGTCTTCGGAATATCCTAGGCGGTAGTAATCTACGATAATAAAATATATTATAAATTAAATATACCGTTAATAGGATTATAAATAGTATTAATTTAAATATATATCTCTAGCCGATTAAACGGAGTCTTTATAATAATAATATCTTCCGTAAAAGTATATCGCTCTTATATAGTCTCGAGTATTTCGATATCGAGTATTATAAAGACCTCTAAAAAAGGGACGTTAAGTAGTAATTATTTTTAGAGGATACCTAGATTAAAATATACTAGTCGAAACTCCTTCTACTCGGTTATTAAATAAAGCTCGTCGATTATTAATAAATATAACCGTAACGTAAAGCTAGTATACCGTAGTACGTCGGTATTAAAATCATTCGAACTAATAATCTTAGGACTCGTAAAAATTATTATTATTAACTATTTATCTATAAGTCGCGTTTAATTATTATACCGTAGGTAAACTGGCCGGAGCGTATCGCTATAATATTAACGGGGTTATTACTATCGCCGTTTAGAATAAAGAGTCGGTAATTAAATATACGATTTAATTTCTTGTATTACTCTTTTAATAAAGTATTTAAAAGTATAATAATTAATACCGCTTTAATAAATAAAAATATTAATAATAAAGCCTAAAAGACGATATTTTTATTAAATCTAGTTTTTATAATTAAGATTAAATCCGTTCTCTAGTTTAATAATATATTTAAAGTATTATACTATTTCTCTTTAAACTCGACCCCGAAGTAATATATCGCGGCGCCTTCTATATACTCTCGATCTAAAGTCTTATATAAATTATTTATCTTTATTATAATAGGCGTAGACGCGAAATCGCTTATTATATACGGTATTATTATAATAAATATTAGTTTTAACCCTAAATATATTTCGCGGAGGGTTTTATAACGAAGGGGACCTACCGATAATAAAGAATAAAAGCTAGTAATAAATAATTATTATTATAATAATAATCGAAACTCGAGTTATAATTAAGGATTTTTAAATAACCTATATTTATTTCGTTATATATACGATAGATAGTATTATAGATAACTATATTCGAAAGAGTATATATAAAAGTATTAGCGCGCGATTAATTTAAATCTTATTCTAAAATAATTAGATAACGATCGCGTCGTAAAGTTAATTATTAATAAAGAAAAAAGTTAACGGAAAAATTTATATAAGCGGCCCGCGAAAATAATACGAACCTAATAAAAATATAGGGTTTTACGCTCAGACCTGCCGCCGTTTAGCTACGAAGTTAGTATTTCTAACCCGAAGGGGCTTAGTGAACGGGAGCTAACCCGAAGGGGCTTAGCGGTGGCTCGGCAGGTCTGAGGGACTGAGGCAAGCGTCACCCAGAAACCAATGATCTAAACCACAAAGTGTCGCAAACAAGATGTATGCTTGCGACAGGGCTCAAGTGTTCATAATTCGTACGGTAGAGCTACGCGATCCATTTGGGAGCTTCCTAGCTGTTGGATCGCTTTACATGGGGCTGGAGAGCTCTGGACTGAACAGAAGACGCGACGTTCGCGCGAAATTCTTTTTGCCACGAAGTCATGTGACCGTTACGATTTGAAAGAAGGTTTCGATAAAATGATTGAAAAACGCCATCCTCCGCCTAGAGGACACCATTTGTCTCACAGAATGGTGGAGATAGGTTGCAAGTTGGCAGCGCTGGTAATGGAGAGTTGCTTCTGATTGCGAATCCCCGATTGGAAGTGGAGCCGCCCAATTCCTTGAAGCCCTACTCAACGGACCTATGAAGCGAATAGCCCACTGAAAGCTCGAAACTGTCCCCGTCTCGGATATATACATAGTGACACCTCAATTTTGGACTCTCTATGGACACAAAAATCGTAAAGCGACTTCGTTGAAGTCCTTTCATGATGATTATCGTCATCGTTAAGATGAATCGTGGTCGTAGTTGCGCGAACCTTGAAGACAAGAATGTATCAATACGTGCAGATGGAGGCGTATCTCGCGACAATGGAAATATCCCCGGCCCAATGCATTGATGAAGAAGCAAGGTAGATGTCGTTATCGGCGCAAAGGTCTGAGCGAAAGTGGGGAGAATGCTGGGCACACAGCGGAACCGTTCGATTCGAATGGTAGCGGAGAGAAATGGCCGTTAGCGTCGTTGTCGATGTTTGGCATGCTTAAAATGGCGAAGGTAGATCCCTCGCATCCAAGCGATACGTGTGGCCTCACAAGCCTATCACTGCGAAGTTTCGGATTTTAGCAAGTTTGCTCTTGGGCAGAGTGGGAAATCTGCCCTTTTCTGCTACGACAGCTACATGTGAGATTGCGGCGCAGACAGGCCGACGGCCCCTCCTTCCATAAGCCGCGCTGATTTACAAGCCACTTCGGTACACGATGGCTAGTCAGAGGAATACATGCGCCGTCTCAGCGGGGTGAAAGCTGGGCCAACGAGTTGGTTGAAAAGGCAATGTACCTTTCCACTAAACTGACTTCTACCTGAACAAAGTTGGCGCAGATGTTCGCCTCGTATCGAATCTATCGATCGAAGTACACGCAATTCTAAGACCCAATTGCTCCAGCGATTCTTCTCGACTGGTGAACACGCTCAGAGGGGATTGGCTCGATTGCATGCTGCACCACCTTCCTGAGACCTGAGGGGCCTGCCTAGGACTTATCCAGGTCAAGGAATCTGCGGTAAGAGACTTCAGCCAATCATTCTTCCCACCTTAGGGTCCTCTTCCTGTACCTCCGTAGTGGCTGCTTGTTTGTAGATGCAAGGCGATGCGACATCGCTCATGTTCCAACGGAAACACCAGAGCCAGCGGTGCAGATATAGATCAGCTGCAATTTGAAAGACCGCAATCGCAAGTCATTAGATCGTATGACACAGCCTGTAACCTGGTCGTAGACAGCTTATGCCAATTGTGTAAATTGTGCAGTTTGTAGATAAATTATGCCGTGGTTGGTGGAAGCCTCCGCTTCTCTTGATCACCTTCTCTCACCCTCCACCAACCCCCCGCCAGCATCAAGCACGCCTTCACCTTATCTGAGGGCTGCCAATGCCATCTCTAACTAGTTAATCTCTCTACTGGAGCATCTTCTGCGTCCACAGACGTCTTCTTACCTATTTGCACCTATTGTGAAATGTTAACGCTGGCGCTGCGCTGAAGCCGGAACCCAACCAACCACGCTCTCAAAGATCTGTCTTGACAACCACCAAGACTTACCTCAAAGACTCTCCAGTAAGTAGATTACACACTGCATGTCTATGCGATCCACATTTACACCATTACACGATGCTATCCGACCCTCTGCGCTTCATCCCTTGACCTACGAGTATCGACATAGCCTTCCAAGCCATCGTGTGAAGGACTGTACCTGAAACAATCCCAAAGGCTATGGTTACTCACTTAGTCTTCACCTAGCATTACCGTTTCTTGAGGATTATCACTAATGCTTGCTCTCCTTAGACTATCGCCCTTTAAGCGGAAGAAAAAACCTGTCTGGCACCTTGTACCTTCGACACTATTAAGCCGGTGCCGCTTGTTCTACCTACAGACTGGACCCCTCGTGCCCATCCTTACGGGCTCCTATTGTACTCTACAGCTATACCTCGTGTTGTCACCATGGATGTTGCCAACCTTTTGTCGCATGAGCCCCCAAAGACATCTCGCTCTCAACAGCCGACTGAACCCTCGCAACATGAGCCCCAGAGGGTTCACCAATACCCAACTCGTCACTCAGCGATATCGCACAATCCCACCCTCGATGCTCAGCAATTTGCTACCCGTCCCGGCCCACTGCCATATGGCAATAACAGCTTGAATGGCTCTGCCAGCTACGTTCAGTCACCTGGGGCTGGAAATCCAAAGAGTGTTTCCTTCGAGCTCCCTCTCGATAGCGGTACGAATCACAAAGCGCGGCTGCCAATGAGGGTGTTGATTCATCCACACGACACCACCGAATCAATCATCACCACAGTGAAGAATTTCTATGGCCTTTACGGAGGTGCTACACAAAGCGTCAGCTTCGAAGATGCTCAGGGCAACATTCTCATTCCAAGATACGAAAACCTGGAAAACCACATGACTGTCTTCGTTCGGGTCATGTCTGACTACTCGCAAGCATGGCAACCTCACAATCAGATGCCGAACCAAGGTGGATCTCCTGTGCGTGCTCACAGACTGCTGGACGAAGGTTTACAGATGCTTCCTCCTCAACCTGCCCAGATACTCAATTATGGCGAACCTATCTCTCGACCTGCCTCTCGCGTCACTCGAAAACAGAGTGCATCTCCTCGTCCGTCCAGAAGCCGCCGCAGTGTCTCGGCGCAAAAGGCTCGTTCACGCTCCGGCATGATGAGTCGTGAGGGCAGTCTTCAAGAGCATCCTGCTGAGCTAAACAGTGACGCTATGAGAGGTTACAGCAGCAGCGACGGCGAAGGCGGCTCAGTAACCAGTTCTCGCAAGGCCCGAAGCGAGCAAGTGGTCAATGCTAATATCAGTCTTGACAATGTTCTTGAAGGCAACAGGAGGAAGAAGGCCAAGTTCGAGAGTTCGGTAAGTCTTTCAAGAAAGTGCACAAAAGCTCACTGTACTAATGACTGGATCTCTCCCAGGAACTGCCACTCTTTGTACCTCCTCAAGTGCCAGCACCGAACTCAATCTCCTCTATCTCTCCTCAGAGGCGGTCCAATGGTCAGGACAATCCTTCTCCATTCGCGCGACCGACCCAACGGGCCTTTGCATACAGCCAACCCATTCAATCCCCACAGAGCTACGGATTGGGGGATCACACATATGGCATTGTCCCACAGGGTAGAACAGCAATCACAGCTCCGCCAGTAGCTGAGAACGGGCGTCGCCTTCGCGATCGTGTCTCTGCACCAAGTCTTGCTGCGCGCTCGTCTTCTGGCCAAGTGCCACGAGTACAAGGTTTCGGCATTCTCCCCACGCCTGATCCTACGATTGCCAGTTGCATCTCTGATGAGGACGTTGCTTTACAGTTGATGCGACTCGGGGATGCCTCAAACATCTCGTATGGACGTACTTCGGCATCCACCTTGGACGATGCCCTCAGCGGTCGTGCTGACGTAGCCTCTTCGGCCACGGACGATAGTGACGAAGAGAGCGACAATGGTGCGCAGGGTTCCCTACCAATGACTCAAGCTCGTACAAAACTTGAAGCCAGTCCTGTATTCCAATCACCAACATTCAAGAAGCATGGCAAGCATCCTCATGATGGCCTACCCAGTACCGACGGCTTCGATCCTAGCGGTGATGAACTTGATGGAGACTATACATATGACGGCAAGAGAGACGGGGTCTTCAAGAGTGACCCAGACGACATGGTCGACGAATTTGGCGAAGGGGTAAAATCGAGACTGTTAGGCTCAAAGCAACGCACAGCGTCGAAAGCCAGCAGCGTCAGTTCTTTCAAGAATACCTCCAGAGTTCCGAAATCGAAGTCGTCCGGCAATACCAAGAAGGCCAAGTCTTCCGCACTATCCATCGCGTCCAAAGTTTCCCCGTTTCCAGCCTCCGTACCTTCCCAGTCTCGCAAGACCTCGTCCGGTTCCGTTGGCAACTTCCAGCACCAAGGCGAAGAAGACCTCTCTTCCAAACCACGCTGCCAACGCTGTAGAAAGAGCAAGAAGGGCTGCGATCGTCAACGCCCCTGCCAACGATGCAAAGATGCTGGCCTTGGAGCCGATCAATGCGTCAGTGAAGACGAGGGCAACGGGCGCAAGGGTCGCTTTGGGCGACATATGGGTGTCGCCGTGAAGAACGATGCTCAAAGCTTTGGCCAATCAAACGAGACTGATGAGGCTGGCGCAATCTTGGATGAAATGTCTGCTGCCCAGGAGAAGAGCAAGAAGAGAAAGCGGTAGATTATTATTCCTTCAGGCTTCTATTTGGACATCCGCCACAAGCTTCGCTCCCCGGCCTCGATCAGCGCTTCAAGGCTTCTCGAACTTCGACCTAACGTATAGCATAGCTGGCTACATGAGCGTCTAGCTTGCTACATGCACGGCGCAACAGTCTCGCTGGATTGATTCTAATCATCCTTTACTACTGGCTCATCGACTACCTTTTTGGTCGTTTCAAATACCCAACCCATCGCACAAAGAACATCATTCTAATCGCAAATCTCGTCGCCAACATCGGCTCTGGCCAAGAGAGCAATTCTATTCCTTCGCCATCATTCGCACGGGCCCTGCGACCATTCGACGCTACCACCTACTGGCTCGACCGCATTCACATTCTCTTCCAGTACGTGGGTCGCTTGGATAGGCGCCGATACTCCTCGGAACTACCCCAAGTTTCACCGGCGCAGCCATTCCGATTTTTTTATTTCTTGCTCTTGCTCGCTATCAAAAGTCATTTCTTTGTTTTTGTCTGGCGTGTTGTGTCTTACGCAGCGTAACGATGAAGGCGGGTGAAGGCGGGTGAAGGCACCCAAATGGAGGGTACTTAGAACGAGCGGATATGTTTCATGGATCGATCAGACGGATGACTGTACACGAGTTTTCACAGCACCCAAGCAGCGATCATTGATTCGGCAACAATAAATGGAATTCTTAAACTAAACAAGTCGAGCGGGTTATCAGTTATCCAGTTTATGCGATATACTTGCATGCACAAAGTGGAGGGACGTCAAAACAAGCTCATATCCACGAGCGCTAGTCGATCGGTGCGCGGGTCGTCATGCTCCCGTGGTCTTAGCGCGCCAAGATCGCCCCACCAGCTTCTGCAAGCTACTACATTTCTTTCAGCCAATCAGAATACAATGCTTGACTTTTGAAAATACCCCCAAATCTGTTCACCACCCTTGATGCAAGTTCCTCAGGATTCACAATGCCTCTAAAAGGTCAACCTCGTCGGAGGCAGCCAGCTCGAGGTAACCGAACTGCTGCCCTCGACAATGAGTCAACCGAAGTTCTGAGTGCGCCTTCACAGAAACAAAACGTGGTGGAGGATAATGGAGATCCGGACATTCCAATGGAAGTAGACCATCAAGAGGCGCCATATATAGAGTCGCGCGAATTAGCAGCTCCAGAACCACCCTCATCAGCACCCACAGCAGTTGCCGACTCCCCTCCACCAAGACGCTCAGTCCAACGCCTAACCTCTGTCCTACCACGAGGCTCTCCAAATCCTACCGCAGCAGATGGCCCAGATAATCGACCAGCCCTCAAGTACAAACCAAAATCTTTCATACGACGCAGCAAAGAGGAGCGAGAGGTCGTCGAGAGAGCTGAAATCGAGCGACAGGCCGCGAGACTTGCCGCTGAGCGTGGGAGTGAGCGAGTTGGACATCATAGTAGAGGGCGGGGTGGATATGGGGAGATGAACCGGTGGAAAAATGAGAGATTCAATCTTAGTCACGAGGCTAGTGGGCATTTGGGTGGGGCTACGATAGGAGAGAAATCGGCGAGAGGGAGAGGGAGAGGAGGATATGGAGGCAGAGGCGGAGGAGGTGGAGGAGGAGGGTCTGGCGGGGGTACTGGTAGGGGAGCTGCTGATGCTCGCTTAGGCGCTTTGGAGCCTTCCGAGCCTACTTCTTCTCTGAACCCAAACAAAGGCGTTAAGAAGGAGCCTGCGGCCAAGCCGGGGAAAGATAGGGATGGGAGTATGATAATAGCCTCTTCAAAATCGAAATCGAAGCCAAAGAAGACGAAGATCAAGAAGGAGGATCAAGCGCCAGCTTACGTATCGTCGGAGGGAGAATTCGACTCAGAGGGAGGAAAGAAGGTGGATATTGAGAGGATCAACCTTGTGACTTCTTCAGAGGATTCGGGCGATGGACTTCTTATACGATCCGGGGTTTCGAAAGGCAAACAGCGGCAACGAACACCACACATACCCTACAATACCCTCAGACCAGTCAGAATACAGCGGCAAGAGCACGTGAAGCGTGCCGTAGGCGTGAACACGGATGCTAGCTCCCTTACTTCAGCGGAGCTTCGGCGAAGAGCAAAAGAGCGCGCCGAGGCTGGTGGTACTCTGTTCATGTCTGAAGATGAAGCGGAGATTATTGCGACGCCAAAGGTGAAGCATAGAAGGAAGCCAAAGGAAGTGGAGTTTGTTCGAGACGAACGAAAATGGAAAGGCGTATATCAAGACGATGATGGCAAGGAAGGAATTGTCAAAGTCAAGGAGGAGCCTAAAGATGATAACGATATCATGGTCGTGGATACAGATAAGTCTAAAGATATTGACAAAGCTACGGTTGTTAATACGGAAACGCCCATGCTCAACAGAGAGCCGGAGGCCATGAACTTCGACGAAGAGGAGGCTGGCGTACCCTTACATACGGCAACACAAGAAGCTTTGCCCGGAGCTGAAGAGACCCTCAAAGTCATCCACGACGTCGAAGAATCAGGCGACCCACCTGAAGACGATACTTTACCCCAGTCCGAGAAGATACATGCAAGACTGGGTCATTACTTGCGCCGGAAGAACCTTAGCAGTGAAGAACGACATCAACTTCTCACGGAGCTCAATGAGATTTGGGCTATTGAGCATGGTGACGAGCCTCAGTCGTCGGCATCAAAGCCAGCACCTGCTACTAAAACCCACGATGACGAGGATGACGAAGTCATTGAGAACGTCCACGAGTCCGTCTTCATGGATGGCGCCGAAGACAGACTCGCCTACGTCTTCCAGCTCCCTCCAATCATACCTAGTGTGCGAGACATCTCAAAGAAAGCCAACCCACTCAAGTCTGAGGACAAGAAAGAGGACAAGAGAAAGGGCAAAGCCGTAATCATAGAAGTGCCTAAGTCAAATTCCTCAGTAAACCCTTTCCACGTCAAAGAAGATCCAGACGTCAAACCCGACCGCGACGCTCTAGCCAGCGACAACGCCATCCCCAATGCCTACATAGCCGGCGGTCTCAACCATCCTGGCGGCTGCGCAGGCGTCTTCAATATCCATGCAAGAGGCCAAATGCGAGCGTACTGGGGCGGCATGAGTCTAGATATCAGCAAGGGTGGTGGTGGAGAAAACGTGAATCAGGAATTATTAATGACGAACTATGCGAGTGAGATGGTGAAGATAGAGAGTGAGGAAGACAATCGGTGGGAGGAGAAGGTCAATATTGGGCAGAAGGGGTGGACTATGGGGCAGACTCAGGCTGGGTATAAGTGTGTGCCTGAGTGGGGGAGCCTACTGACTTGATAATCCAAAATGTGGAAAGACAATTCGACAGACAAGGTGACAAGATTAAGATAAAGATAGACGGGGCAAAAGACGCTCAAAAGCTGGTGACATTAGAACTATGCTGATTCAACCTTACGCGGGCTCCCTCCGTATCAGAGCCATCCCGTTGACTCTATACATACTAAACAAGCACAAGACGGCACGCGCCTCATCATCAGTCTACTTACAACAGACTAGGCTCTCTTCACAGCTTCCTTGTCATTTTAATCCACTTTGCGTCCTCGACGCTCCTCGAGGCGCTCCAAAGCCTTCTCCACCTTCCCCTCCCGCATAATCTCATCCACCCTCCTACGCTTCTCAGCAGCATCCGCCTCGGCCTCCTCGCTGTTCCTCCTCGTAACCTGAATTTGCTGCTCGACCTCGTTCAGCACATTGTCAATAACCTCCATATCCTCGATCTCCGGAATCTGCTCTTCGACTTCAGCCAGCAGACTGTCGATAGCCTCCATAGCGCTGATCTCCTTCGCGTCTTGCTGCTCCAATAAGTCAACGCGCTCGTTTATCTCATCCCAGAAGCCATCTTCCTCCAGTGTGCGAGCGCGATCGGCTACGACGTCTATGAAGTCAGTGGTGCTAACACCATTCTCCTTTTGGTAGGAGTTGGGTGCGCTGTCACATACCTCGAGACCGGCTTCGCGACGTGCTGAGCGCGCAGGTGGAGGACACAGGAGATAGAAGATCACATAGCTGATGAAGGAAAGTAGACAGCTAAGGATGAGCTGCAGGAGGAGGATGAGGGCACTGAGTGTTTGGCTTGTCGTGGCAAGCATGTGCGCGTCGGGGCTAGTGGTGGGAGTTGGGTGAGACATACCTGAGGGAATTGACGAGGGTATTGGTTGATGGGTTGCGTTGGGCTTGGTTTGGGTTTGTGGTTGTGGTTGTGGTTGTGGTTGTGGTTTGCGTCTGGGTTTGGATCTGTGGAAGGAATGGAGAGAATGAGAGTAGGAGAGGAGATGCGAGGGTGATATAGATGATTGACGTGCTGCCGAGACAAAGGCATTGATTTTAGAAAGACATTGTTCGTACAAAGAACATCAACATAAAAGGAAGAGGGGCTGGGAATATATAAATGAGGACAAAGATTCTGGTGATACAAAGAGGTTGTCTTTGCAAAGAAAGAATTCGCATTATCGGAGAACTCTTTGTCCTGGTGATACCAAGAGATTGTCTTTGCAAAGAAAGAATTTCGTATTATCGGAGGACTGAACGCCTGTCCTCGATATAGCGAGAAGATTGCAGGGAGCGAAGACACGAAGAGCGTAAATTTGCTCAAACCTGATCATCTCGTATAGGGAATTTGACAATAAAAGCCGATGCAAAGGTGATAGATTTCGGTATGTACTCGCACATGTATTTCGAGCAAAACTCTCGGCATTACAACGCTAGAAAACTCAACAAGAACCTTGAAATGCTTCATGAGATAGCCAAGGTAACCAGAGCCCTTGAACTCAGTCATGATATTGCCCTTGCTCTCTTCTGCGTCTCTCCTGCGCCCAAGTATGAGCAGCTACGAAAATTCCGGGGATATTACGATCTCGTATTGCTGGGTAATCTTGCGGGACTTTCTTCGCACTGGAGCGAAGGAAACAGCCTCTAACAATCTTAAACAGCGCGGACGCAATCCTGATGGATATATAGGCAAGTACGACAAAGATCTCGAAGCTAAAATCGCGCTGTTCGCCCAGAATTTTGATCTCTTGGATGCATGTCTGGGCGAAGAGAGTGCCAACGTCGGCAATACCTGGTGCGGGTATGATTAGTTGAGACATATCCAGGTTATCGAGCAATCGAGCCTATCATATAAGGCTCTGGATAGATGTTTCTCTGGAAAGATGCTTTCCGTGATGGTGGTTATGGTCTTCGATTTCATCTGTATATGCGAGACTAATATCAGAAATATGTGTGATGTGCGAAGTGTTCGAGGGTACACTGGGAACAAAGACATCTTTTGTACAACGGCATTTTAATACCTATAAAGATATTTCAGAACATCGACGCTGAGAAAATACATCTTTCACAACGAGGGAAGATCGGAAGGAAATTTGCGTGAAGCTCTCGAATATTAACGCAAGGTGTAACGCAAACAGATTCTAATTCTTTTAGTAACTCGATTTGACATCGATGTTAGCGAAATAGTGCCATTAGGATGCCAACGACGACCTCAATTACCCTTATCATACTGGCCAGCAATCCCCATAGATCAACTGCCAACAAAGCTTTAAACTCAGCCATGAGCCGGCACTAGACCATTGATTCTGCTATATTTGCGCTACTCTTGCAGCCGCGCAACTGTCTATAGAGTATCAAAACACTTCCAGCTCCAAGCCAAGCCAGCACAATGAAGGCGAGGATAGCTTCGCTGCTTAGGTCAGAGAGGCTGTTACTTCCGAGACATTGCTTGACGAATAGTCTTTCGAAGTTGGTTGGGTCCTGTAGGCAAAGATCCAACTCAGACATTGCAATTTGAGTCGCTAGAGGAAATTCCGGGGGTAGTCACTTGGACTTGGTGCGCTGAGAGGTCGGGCGAGGTAGGCGAGAGCTATGTTGCCGCGAGAGTGTGAAGAGAAGATGCGAAAGTAGTCTGCCATTGGTATAGTAGCTGCAGCATCTCTCTGTGTACTGGGAACAAAGGGAGAGCGCAAAATTTACAAAGGTATTGTTGCATCAAAGACGCATGCGGAGTTTTTTGTTCTCACGCAGCGTACAACTAAACAAGCGCCCATGTGTCCAATGCCTACTTCGAAGGAAAAGCTAACCAAGAGATGAAGGGGGGTAGTGGACGGTGAAGACTGCAGTGTTGAATAAGAACCGCCATAAATCCTATATATCGCTGTCATAAGAGCTAGAACGGGTCGCCAAGCATTAGGGGAAACACAAACTTTATGTATCATTTATGGCCAAAGAGTAACGAATGTCAAACAAGGGCGTTGAATGCGCGTGAAATCTTACCATGCCAACGCCGTCAACCTAGACTGCTGACAGCACATGTCTCTGATTCCAACTTAAAGTTCAAGCACTAGTACGATCAGCCACCCAAAGAACCGTACGTCCATCGCGCTCAGTGTAATCACGATTGACCGTCACTCGATCCTGCCTAGATCTCTTGCTTGGTCGTTGCTTAGCCTTCTCCCAGCGTTGAATAGCCTCAATCCCTTTATTCCTGCAGATCTCCTGTGTGTCAAGCAATTGCATGCGAGCCTCAGACTGGATACGCTGCAGTCTCTCTTTGGCAGGAGAAGTTCCGTTGCTGGGCCGAGTCTCCCGCGACTTAGAAGCCCCAGTAGACGACCTCATCAGCCCTGCAATAAAAGCCTCGAGTCTCTGATCCTCGTCTCTCTGACTAAGAGCTTTTTGGACAGCAAGGCCGCCCGGCTGCTCTCGGCTGTGTTCACGGGCGCGCGTCTCAATGGAGTCCGCCCTCTCTTTCGCTGTGCTGAGAACATCGAAGGTGGGTTGAGGAAGTGTGGATTCGGAAGGGCCAGGGTTATTGTCGCTCGCTTCTAGGTCTGCCCGGCTATTTCCGACCCTTTTCGAATTCTTCTCGTTCATCTCCTGCTCCTCTACTTCCCCAGCGGAACTCATGTTTCCGATGTTTTGGTTCGCTGGCTCTTGTTCCTTTGCCGTGGACTGAGCCAATCTGCCGCCGACGGTTTTGAGAAGAGTAAATAGACCGCCGATTCCGAGAGAGGTGAGGAGGAGAAGAGCGGCAAAGGCCTCGTCGTTTGGGCGAAGCGAGTCAATCTTCCGGGCGTCCTCAAGGGAGGACAAAAGACTGTCTAGGATTGGGGTTTGTGACATCCTAGGAATTTTGAGATTCTGGGTTGATTGTAGGGATGTTATCCTTTTGAGGAGGGTATCGAAGGGTGATGAGATGTGACGGTATATCTGATGGATACCAGGAGAAGAGAGAACGAAAAGGGAAGGCATCAGTGTCATAATTTTGTAGGCACGGTGATATTTTTGGGACAAAGAAAAAGGCAAGACAGAGACAGTTGCTTTATACAAAAACATTATCTGTAAGAGTATCCCACATGCTCATAGACAATAAGATTTCAAAATTAGGATGACAATGAGTCCAGGGCAATTCGACACATTTATAAGATATAGGACAAATATGAATACCGACGCTATTGCTTTGAAGCGAACCACCATGCTTGAAGGCCGTAGCAAATGAACAAACGAAAGGAACGCTTATTGAATCATGTAGTAGGAACAAGTTGGCCTTCCTCTCCCAAAGAGAGCCCAATGTTCTCCTCAAACAAGTAGCAAATCGTCGATCTTTGCTGCGTCATTCTTGACCCACTGCATAACCTCTCCGTCCATTAGCCCGTGCACATAACACTCACCAATGTACGTGGCGTTCCGATCGCCACTATTGCATGTCCTCAGCACATAGAGTACCTGCCCACCAAGCAGCACGTAAATCCAATCATCCACAATTGCAGAGGCAGGAATGAGACCAATATACTCCTTCCTCGTACGACACATGTTGCGCATATTTCTCGCCTTATTGAGCGCCTTCTGCATAAGACTTTGCCTCTCAAGTTCTACAACAGTAAGCCCATCTCTGTTTGTACGTGGAAATGCAAATTCAATGCAGCCACCCCAAGAACACACCCGCCCAAGTGTGTCGTACTGCACATCCGCAGATTTAGTCCTTCGCAGAGCAATTTCCAGGGACTCTCTTGTATGAGGGTACTGTCCATTCGATTGAAGTCCCCTTTATTTTCGATTTCTCGACACTTAGCCATGTCTTGTAGAGGCATGATCTCTCGGCGATAGCGTCGCAATAAATTCCTTCGATACTGAGGGTAGTATCGACAACGACTGCTGTGGGCCTCGCGCCATCGCAAGCATGACAGCAGCTCACCCTTAGTCCTTCCTTGCGGAAGGGATTGTTCCTACGCTCAATGGGCCTAGTCACTCTTTGCATCGTCGTACCGAACACCCAGTAAGCTTTTAGGAAGTGGATAAACGTCCATAGCGATACCCCAGTTGGAAATCCAGGACGCCAAATTCTCCAAGGGTCGCTTTGATGAGGTATGAGCAGTTGGTTCTCTTGGCTTCACCGCATATGCTAGAAAGTCCAATTCGTGGCCTGGGTCGATAATTAAATACTTTACTACGTTCAAGTACACATCTGCAACTGACTGCTTGTAGTCTACCATGATACTCCGCTTGGCAGGGACCGGTGCAAGCCCTAGTGGCGCGTAGACTTTGTCGCGGGGATGTTGACACTCTGTCAAGCGAAAGATCTGTAAGGTATCGAGGATTGACGTTTGCTGGCCCTGGAGGCGTAGCAATCTGAGCATTGAGATTCTCCTGCACCTTTGCTCGATCCCTCGCATGAGCCTGTATCTAGCTTTGGTGTTGATCGCAGGAGATCTACTAGTTCTACCGCCCGGGTGTAGTCCAAATCGTCCCAACAGAACGCGGAGGAGCCCTAGAAAACCCACTTTGTACTCATTTGGAGATATAACATCCACTCCCCTTATATAAGAGTAGGTGATTGTGTCTGGGTAGCTTCTTGGAATACCCAGGTCATTGTCCACCAGGACTTGCGCCATCCATCGGGGAATTCGGAGTTAGCATTACTAATTTAGGGTAAGAAGTGAGTTTTGGGCATGATTAGAGTGCCATCAAGGAGCTAGTACTCCTGAGACATGTCTTGCGACTCAGGCCGAGATCACTCAGAAAATAGCCTTACATGGCGCATATACCGAGCCATGCATTGTGCGTCGCAGAAAACTGCCACATTAAATATGGCTTTGTCGTTGGGAGAAATGCTGTCCCGCCCTCCATAAACACCCGTCTCAAACTAGAGATACCATCACATACGGAGGGAACCAGTTCGAGCGAACTTGATCATTTGCTTGAGAAGCACCAAAGATTAGTCCAGATGGGGTGTGAAGGTGCAAGTCTTCGCAATTTTGAGTGTCTGGTAGGATGCGGAAGTCCTCGCCGTGGATGTTCTCGAAGGTCTTTCGAGTGATGCCTAGGACCTCTGCTCGAAGTGAAAGCGACGGGAAGAGGATGGCAATGATGGAAGCGAGGACCGCCAGTCCAATCATCAGGCTCTGAGTAAATGCCATGTTCAGGCGTAGATGGAGTACTGAACGATACCAATGTTAGGGTCAATGCTGCCCTGAACGTAATGGTTTCTAGTTTGTTGCCTGTCAACAGTGGGATGATCGATGTATTCTTGTAGAGGCGGGAGTAGGGCGGATAGACGAGTGCTATGTATTGACCTAAAATCTACTAGCTGAGAGGTAGTAGGTACGCAATTGCTTTATCAATCAGCAGCCTGTTTACAAACAAGCGAATGCGATTACCGCCATTACTAGCTGCTAACTTACACTAGCTTGCTGGCCCCCGTCTTGCTCCACCCTGAGCAGAAGTCACTCTCCGTTACGAAGACAGCGGCGACCGATGAGGCTTTTTCGATAGATATACGAGAAGATTCAATGGATAAGCGTCGTGAGATTGAGAGAGGGGACGTGCATAGCTACCTCGGCTATTGCTACATGGGGATTAGTCTCTTGGCGAAATGAAGCCGTGTCAGGGGATGTAAGCCAAAATATGGCTCAACCTTTTGTACCTAGCTGCAGTGGTATAAAAGGATTCAAGTCTTCCTTCCCTTTTCTAGCTGACCGGCTCAACCGGGGTTGACCTGTCTCATCAATACACTTCGCAGAGAGCACTTGGGTCCATGCTTTTCATCCGAGATGAGACGGGATTGGGTGCTAGAACTGTCTGCACTGTTTTCTTGGGTGACAAGAACACCCAAATCTTCCGAACACTTGACTCTAGCCTTGCAGCGATTCTTCGGATGTGCTGTAGCCCACTGAAGCTCAGGTAGCGTTTGCGTGATGGCGGATCTGAGGCATACTGCACTGAGGCAGAATAAGTTCAGATTTCTCAGATCGACCTCCACTAGCGAGCTCGCCTTTGACTTAGTCCACATGTTCCTTGGAAGAAACGCCCGCTATTGCGCTCTGTCATATACTTGGGGGACGCCTAACTTCACTCACAAGTGTCACAGAGACTCTACATGATGCGCTTCAGCAATTGACAAATCGACAACGAAACAAGTCTCCACTGATCCCTCCGGGGCATGATCTGTGGGTAGATGCCATATGTATCGACCAGAGCAACAGATTGGAGCGTGCCTAGCAGGTGCGGCTGATGGCAACACTATACGAGCAAGCCTATAAGATTTATGTCTGGCTTGGAAGACCAGAAAATGAATTGCAAAATGAACTTGCTGGCCAAAAGATGGCTGAGTCCATTCAAAGGCACATCCAGTCCACGGTAGGGGATAATCCTTACCGACCTTGGTGGTGGCCTCATAAGCATGCGCGTTAACATGCGTTCTTACCATCATGGCACTCGGCCCATCTTGTCTGCCGCGAGATTTCTTTGCGTTAGTAATCGGAGGACAGGTCCGTCTTCAGCGGAGATCCGGGTTGATTTGCGTCCATTCTGCCTGTATTGTGCCCTCCCTGTGGCTTTCATCCAATTTTGGCTACTTGTTAATTCGCCATGCTGTGACAACGAGCCCTCCACTGGCACGAATCAATTTGAGCTAATGGATGTGTGACCAGCACCTTAGCTTTCAACGTCTCCGAAGCCTTAGATCAGGGTTCAATTATAATTATAGACCCAGAGGTATTGTGGAATCGAGCTTTAAACTACTTCATAAGGCTGACTTAGATCTACAGTACCAGACAAAGTCCTCCAAGCGGCTCACCTTAACCGATTTCTCCGGTCCTTTCATAACCCACGGCATCGATATCTGGTCCCCCACCGATGATTCAGATGAAGTCTACATACTGGCCATAAATCACCTACCCAACCCAGCGTTCGTAGCATCGAACGGGAAGCTTGGCCCTCAAGCACGTTCCCAAGTAGAGCTCTTCCACCACACCATTGGATCCTCCGAGGCCAAGCACCTACGCTCAATCTGGAATCCACTAATCCGCACGCCGAATGACATCTACGCTAAGAATGCAAACTCATTCTACGTCACCAATGATCACTACTACCGTAAAGGAGAAATGCGAACGCTTGAAGATGTTGGCTTTGGTCTTACTCCGTGGTCTGATATTGTCTACATTGAGCTAGACGACCTCCATGCTCAGGACGCATCTGAAGGAGTCACTGCCACAATTGCCAAAGATAATATCCAGAATGCCAATGGCTTCGGTCATGGTAAAGAGGACAGCGAGATCCTGATCTGCCGAGCAGCGGCTGGAGTGATGGAATTCGCCAAATCAGAACCAAATGACAATCTCACAATCACTGAATCACTCCAGGTTCCCAACACAATCGATAATCCGTTCTACTTTCATGATCCGTACGTGGAAGAGACAGGCCGCGATGCAAGCGGCTACGTCATTGCTGGCTTAGCCCAAGCCATCAAGTTCCCATCTCCGGCAGACCCAGTGGTTGTATTGTTGGCGCAGAGGGGTGAAAGACCTGGGAGCTGGGTGCACAACAAGCTGTTCCAGGATGATGGAAAGATAATGAATACAGCCAGTATAGCGGTCTTGATTGCTATCGATCCGAAGAAGAATGGAGGAAAGAAGCAAGCTTGGTTGTACGTCACAGGCCCTATGTCTTCTGGAGTCGGGGTCTCCACAGTCGACCTGTGAGAGCTCTCTTGATCGGCATCAATTGTGTGGCGGTTCTGTGCTGATTTTGGATTGTCGACCCTGCGTATGTATAGTACTTTTTTTTGCAAGGTCTACATATCTGAAAAGAGAAGGCTTGCATTACCGCATTACGCGGCTGTAGCCCTGTCCAATACCGAGGTCTTCTCTCAAATGCGGTGTCCCCTTCATGTAACCTCCTAGGAGCTTGGTGGGGCAACGAGTCCGGATGGAACTCTTGGGGGCTGAAGACGACAGAAATGTGCCCCAAGCTCAGTCAGGCCCTAGCGCTTGGGCTGGTTCAGCAGATTAGCAGATTTCCACCTTGGGGACTGGGCCTTATCATTTCGATAGGATGATCTTGATATCGGCAATGTTCGACATCAAGACACTAGACCTGACCAAGGCTATAGTGCGCTTTAATCCATGCTTTTTGTGTTTCTCCAGGCATCAGAAGCGGTCCCACTTCCCCATCCTTTTTTCCATCCCAGCTATTAAAAAACCCATACCCCTTATAATCTTTCAGGTCCTGGTAAAACTTTGCCTCGAATCTATCCCTTAGCATCGCGCACCTCTCATCCATCGTCCTCGCCATCCTCAGCCGGCCCATATCCTCATCATACGGCACCAAATTATCCTCCTCGTCCACACCCGCCCACACCGTGTCGAACTCGGCAACCCAAACCCCTCTTCCATTCGACGGCCATCCAGCCTTGAGGAGACGCTTCTCGCGCATGGTGGGTTGGGGCTGTTCGTCAATGTGGAAACCATTCACGCGTCGATGGGTCGTACCTCCCGTTTCGATCTCCGAGACTATCGAGTACCTTGCTTCGCTGTCCCACCATTTCGCCCCAAGAAGAAGCAAGCGCTGAGCAAATGCGTCTTCCGCGGCTTGGTCTTCCAGACGTTTGAGTGGTGGCTCAAGTGGGTCGAGACCGAGGAAGTCGAAATCTATGGCTTCGGCTGTGTCTAGAATAATGACTCCGCCTTTTGATGGCCATGCGTAGATTATGGCTTCGCTATTGGTGAAAACGGTCCGTACGCTGGGATCAAATGGACATTCGGGACCGCCGGCGCAGTTTGAGCCCCCTGGGTATGCCATAAGGCTACTGCGAGTCGTTGGTCTGGTGCCCAGGGAGAAGAAGAAAGGTGAGAGGGATGAGACAAGGACAACGACAACGATTATGACGATACGGGAGAAGGTATCCTGTGATACTGAAGAGAGTACAGTGCCGCAGTCAGCATCAAGAGGTTGAGGATAAGATATTACCGCGTTGCAGTTACCGTGGATGAAATGCATTGAAGTAGACAAAATTCGTGAGAAATACGAGGGATCAGGAGCAGAAGACTGTGACGAGATTTGGAGGAGCGAATTCTTGTCGAAGTGTTGTAGCAATGGGCGTCAGTTGGAGGCTGACGGTGGCGGTAATTCGTATGTACGCTTCTTGGCGCGCGACATGTCAGTGTGGGCATGATACACACTAGGCTACCAGAGCGGTTAAATAATAATCATTGGATGAGAGGATTGACGAAAGATCTGCTTGCTACAGATGCTGAACACCCCTGATAGTATAAAGTAGGATATATTTCCGCGCGCTTTCGTTCCGGAAAATATTTGATTAACACAATCCACATAAGATTGGCGAGCGGCCGAAAGGAGGCGAGGACGAGAGTCCGCCCTTCATAAGAGACATTGTTCTTATACTAGATATCCAGAAAGACAGACGGAGGCGGACGCTCCCTTATAACATCTAAATCAGTAATTCTTCTTCTCTCCTTTCATAAAGAGGGATAAGAAAGAGACCTACCAATTCATTATATGGTACGCAAAATACCCAATCTGCAGCTGTTTCTGGATACGAACCCTATATAGACGATGAACCTAGTGAAGGTGAACAAAAACCTGGCCGCAAGAAACGGAAGCCTAAGCCTCGTCAGTTCGCTCGCAGACGCCAATACCAGCAATGTCACCGCCCTAGACATGTTGGGCGCCTCCCTAGTCCGTGAGCAACGACCCAGACCTAACTGACAGCCGGGTGAATATGGGTAGGAACCCCGGGCAATGCCTCAGTATTGATCTTCCTAAAGGCGGCGCAGTGAGGTGTACCCTACGGCTTTGGTTATATTGGATGTGAGTATCTGCCTGTTCATTATTCCTGTTATCTTCCTATCGTGGTCAGCGTTTAGAAGAGCAAGTTGGCGGGCAGGCTGTATATGATATTAGGGGGAACCGAAAATAGACGATATCGATGAATTGCTTGGAAGCTTAAAGCACGGGGAGCTGAATAGGTAGAACTAGTCGCGTCCGTGAAGGCTGGAGGAGGGTCTAAGCAGAAGCGCGAGTGATAGACACAAAACATAAATAAGCGATCATCGTATGTAGTGTTTTCGGGTTCAGCGTAGAGGCTCGAGCAAGAAAAATGCTTCACCGGCAGCAGCTCACCCACGCCTTTGGGCGCGATCACCTAAGGATCACCTAGGCTCGTCCGACCCTCACCGCCGCTCACGTCATCGCCAAAATAATTTGCAATGAGGGCCCTAAGCCTACCGCGGAGCACCCCCGTAAGATCCTATCTGGCACATAAAACCTCTCTCGGGGCACTTGAAGGCTTTCTTGGGGCTCCGCTTAGGGACCCTCTCCGTGCAAATTATTTTGGCGCTGACGTGCCGCCCACCCTCCGTCGGAGGTAATGTTGGGGCACATTTCCGGCGAGGGTGACCACTAAAAGCATTCGTTGAAAGATTTTGATATCCGTCGCCCAGACTAATGCTTCCTGATCTTATAGCTTCACTCAAGATCCCAAAGGCACACTAGCTCCTCAATGGCGGCGCAATGCCTTCTCCCTTCCCAGCTACATCCTCCAAACCCGGCCATGGCAACATCCACCTGACACTGCTACCACCGAGCAATCCCAGTTTCTCAACCCTTGCCTACGCATACCCTCTCAAGCTCCTGCCTTCAACACCCCACATTCTCAAGAATTGCTCCGCGTCCTTTATAGAGACATCTCCAACCAATGGCGAAGCCAATTTCAAGGCACCATCTGCAACAGCCGTTCCGCTCCTCTTCCTCCTCACATACGGCGGCGGTCTCGTAGCAGGTGATCACATCGATCTATCCACCCGCCTCGACGCCGGCACTCGCCTCACAATCACCACCCAAGGCAGCACCAAGATCTTCAAGCCCTCTTTCTCTCCACCACCGACCACTCGCCAAGATCTAAACATCCACATCGCCCCTCATGCCGCTCTCTGGCTAGCTCCCGATCCTGTACAGCCATTCGCCGACAGCCTCTACGCGCAGAAGCAAATATTTCAAGTTGAGAGGGGTGGCAGTTTAGGCTTCGTGGACTGGGTGAGCGAAGGACGGAAAGCGAGAGGCGAGCAATGGGCTTTTGATGGATGGAGGGGTAGAAGTGAAGTCTGGGATCTCTATGGCGAAAGCTTGGAGAAGAAGAGGATGCTCGTAAGGGACGCAGTCATATTGGATGGCAAGGATATACCAGGTCGGATGGATGGCATGGGTGTTTTCGGCACCGTGATACTACGAGGCCCACTGTTCAAGACGCTTGCAGACTTCCTTGTCGAAGAATTCAAGGCGCTGCCTAGAATTGGAGGGAGGAACTGGGCTAGTGCTACGGAGCCCGTTAAAGAGCTTACGGCCAAGGAAGAGTGGAGGAAGGAGAGACTGCAGAGGGAGAAAGAAGCTAGTGTGCTATGGACAGCGTGCCATATTAGAGGTTGCATGGTTGCCAAGTTTGCGGCGAAGGAGCTTGAAGGGGCGAGGTGGTGGTTGGGGAGTATGTTGAGGGAAGAGGGTACTATTGCGAGGGAGTGTGGAGAAGGTGGACTGATGTTTGTGCGATGAATGGACCTCAACGGTTAACCTCATCACGGCCTTGCCATACACGATGCGCAGACGTTGTCAGTCACCATTGGAGCTGCTTGATCGACCTCGGAAAGGAACAAAGCCACTCCGAGGTCGCCGTTTAAGAGGCACTTGAGCCAGGATGTTGGTTTTCGGGGCTTCAATTGACCTCTGTCGGACAAGTTGGAACGAGGCTCGGAGGCTCGAAAGTACTATTCTTGCTACAAATCGCTCAGCGTGGCGCTAATATTCGGTACAGAAGAAGACTGCCACAGGATGCTGTCCATTCGTCCCTCTACAGAGTACTGTAAGCCGCCCCAATTGGAGTAATGTTTCCAAATTCATCAAACATATTCGTGGCTGGCTGGACGCTACTCCAAGGTACCGCAAACCACGCATACCTCTCCACATAGCTCAAATCCTCCAGCATGGCAACCGCACTCTTCATATACGTCGTTAAGACAGTGGAATCGCTTGGTACATGCGGCGGATTCTTGCTGTAGTCAACATACGCCCACTCGGTGACCCAAATCGGTTTCTTGTACATGTTGTAGATGCCCTCGATATACTGCTGGAAAGTGGTAACATTGCCATCCGGAGAATAGTAATGCAGGCAGATGAAATCGATATGACTACCTGCAACACTGATGTTGGCCATGAACTCATAAAACCAGTCGCCAGGCACAAGTTTGGTATTAGCCGGCGCAGGACTCCCAATGCGTTTGCCAGTCGCGACGACCTGCGGCCATTGTGTAGCAGCGTCTTCCCAGCTCACTGGTGCTGCTTGTGCGTCGGGCTCGTTGTATCCGATAATCTCCTTATACGAGCTCGATTTCAGTGCGGCGAAATCAGACTTCGAATCAATCATAGCCACAAGATCCACGTTGAGTGGTAATGAACTGGCCCAATAACCAGTGAAAGAGGTCTTAGGCCTGTCGGACCAGTCGTACGCCCAGGTTGCACCAATCTCCGTGACCATTTCGGTAAGGTTCTTAACGGCCCAGACTCCTGCGCCTTTCTTACTGTTGACGGAAGCACCAGCAACACTACTAGTTGTTTCAGACGAGTTGTCGGTTGTGGCAACGAGAGATTCAGTGCCAGAGCTAGGTGGATTGGCTGAGTTCGGAGGGTCAACGGCCACTCTGTGTACAGGAAGATGGTACGGACCCGCAGAAGCATCAGTCGTTGCCACAGGCTTCATTGCAGCTTTGTCGTTCGCTCTGTCTTCCAAAGCACCGTCATAAACAGCAGCAGACGTGGTGGTTGGCCAGGTATCAGCCGCCACGACAGTGGATGCTTGAGGATATGCACAGCTCTCGCCCATGCAGGCGCTGGAGCTGTACTGAGGATAGGCACAGCTGTCACCGGAGCAAGCACTGGAGCTGGGTTGGGGGTAGGGACAGCTTTCGCCGCTGCAGCCAGTGGTGGTGGCGATAGCCTCCTGGTGATTGTGATGGCGTCTGTGCCAGGGAGAAGCCGCGCTGGCGTGGCTGGTTACCGAGACAAGTGGCATGCAGCTCAGGTATAGAAATTGGGAATGCATAGTGAAGGGTGTCTGCTGGCAAATTTTTAAAAAACGGAAAGGTCAACCAGTGACTATGAGGAGAGAAGGACTGTCTACCACTATCCTTAATGGCCGAAAAGAGTGTGAGAAAGAATGAAGACATCCTCATTGCGGGGAAAACAGCATCATATACATATCTGCACTATCAAAGCGGTACTTACATAGAACCCCAAATGAAATGGCTAGCCAAGGGTGAGCTCCCTCAGGCAAGCATCATTATCCTGACCATACCCCTCATCACAAAGGAACGTGCATGCAAACAGCGAAATTAAGCATGAAATTCGCATGGGAGGTCGGCGGCTGTAGCATCTCATGGGGTGGGTTACAGGCGCGGCTGAGTACTTTAGCCTCGTTCCAGCAAAGGTCCTTGAAACAGTCACGCGGAATAGCTAGCTGCCATGACACTATCGCTGAAGTTTTGGACAGAAAGATGCGAATGCAGGCCCGAGTACCGAGGACTTACGAGCCACGCCTAGGTAATTGTGTATTGTGTAGTGTATACAGGAGGCAAGATTCAAATTGAGTCGGCCACAGTAGTTGTAAGCTAATAATACCAAGCCAGTATCTAGACCTCCACTCTTGAACGCCTTGCACCTTGCGCGTCACATAAGAAGTAGTAGACAAACCATATCCTTGCAGTCAGGTCTAGAGAAGGAGCCATCGCAGGATCATTCAATCGCCCATAATATCATCGTCATCCTCCACCTCATCAGCCCCCGGTCTTACATCCTCCTCATCGCCATCCTCATCAGGATCCACAATTCTATCTTCGACCAACTCCCTCTCTCTCAAGTCCTCCTCGCCCCCTTCCTCGTGCTGCGGCTCGTCTTCACTCTCCTCATCCTCATCTATTACCGGCTTAGCCACCTTTTTCCTTGGTAGTGCCCTCTTCTTTGCCTTCGCCTTCGCCTTCGCCTTCGGGCCATCCAGATATGCGACAACTTCTTTGAAGTTGCTGCCTAGTCTAATTTTGTTGCGTTGTAGTCGCTCCTTTATCTTGCCCTTCTTCGGTCCATCGTGATCGAGCACGCGGCCAACAATGGCGAGTACCATTTTGCCTGCTAGTTCGCATAATTGCTTCTCAGCCACAAGGGTTTCTTGATGAGTGTTTCCATCCTCGTCCTCGTCATCAGAGGAGTCCTCTGGGTCAGATGCCAGTTCGTCATCTGGAGCTGCTTCGAGAGCCTTTCGTGACTTCTTGGCGAAGGACTTCTCGAGTGCAGTGTATGTGGACAGGATTAGAGCTTGCGCAGGGTCTGGAATATGTTGGACGAGCCTTGAGATAACTTCGACCTGTTCAGGCGAAGCTTGAATGTGGCGGAAGACAGCGAAGAGAGTGTAGAGATCTAAGAGGGTGCCTGTGGCGGCGAGACGGACTGTAGAGGCCTTGTGGTGGCTCTCAATAATAGCAACAAGCGCTTCGGAGAATGAGTTGTAGCCTGGAACGCTAGAAATGTCATCACCTGAGGCGATTGCATTTTGAAGGGAGCGGACCTTCCACATATAGTAGAAGAGTAGGGCCTTCATATCGTTGATAAGAAGCTCGTCTGCCTCCTCGCCGGCTTCCGAGTCCAGGACTGGATCGCGAAGTAATTCGATCAGGAGGTTCCTAGGGCTCTTTATCGTCCCGGTTTTGGACGTCTTGCGCCCTGGTGGCTCTTGGTGATCAAATACTTCGACGCAATCGGATATGCTGGCCAGATTTGCAACACGCCGCGTAGTATTGCATAGGTCCGAAATATTATCGTCAACGCCCGATTTCGCAAGGGAACGTAATGCACCGATAGTGCCTTCCCATAGCTCTGACATTTTGCCCTCAGTGGTCTCTTCTAGGTCTTCAAAGCTGCGGGCATGCAGAAGAGCAGTACTAGCCTCAGCGAGCACATTTTGATCTGCGTGACTTAGGAACTGCTTATTGATGTCGTCTAAGAGCGAGGCATACGTCGTAGAGTCCTGTCGCAGCTCCTGGAAGATCTCCAAATTGAGAACATGCTCTAATCGTAGCACTGCGGACGCAGTATTTGATGCAGAGCCAAATTTCTTCAGTAGTCGCGGAATAGTGGTCGCCAAATGGCGCGCTGTTGCTTCTTGGATTGCAAGTGACTCGTCTTTTGATGTTTTCGATTTCTTACCTTTCTTGTCCGCCTCACCCTCGATCGCCTCCAGTAGCCGGCCTTTGACCGAGACATTGAGAATCTCAAGCAGGAGGGTTTCCTCTCTTTCAGAGAGTATACATCGCGCTCTGAACGTTGCTTTAGCATCTACTGTATCCTGGTCCGCAGTCGAGAAGTCGTAGAGAAGATATCCTGCCAGAGCCTCCCACTCCTTAGCTTCCGGAATACCGACGTAAATGGTCTGAGCTGCTAATGCGTATCGAGATTCTACGCCACTAGTCAGAAGACCGCCGTCAACTTCTCGAGGCGTCTGATCCTCCTCTTGGTCCTCTGCATCGTATGACTGCAAAGCTTCCGCGACACACTTCAGCTTTAGCCAGCTCATCCTTGGCGCATCATAGTCATCGTCGATCTCTTCGCCCAGTATCTCCGCCAGACCTTCTTCACCGCCAAAGTCCTCCACTGTGTTTTCGAATAGGTCGTTGATGTTCTCAGCGAAGAAGCCTGCTACAGCTTTCCGCACGCGAGGCTCGGTGTCAAAGATGAGCCGTCCGACACCATCTATGTCGTCAGGCTCTAGCAATCCAGTCTTCCTGATCACATCCAATAGCTCAACAGTGGCTGCTCTGATACTGACTTCCGAGTCTTGGACAGACATCTCTACTAGTCTTCCACGGAATCGTTCTGTGAACTGCCGCAATCTAGCGACATTGTCCTTGTTCTTAAAAAGCTTGTAAAGCTGCTTAACGACTTCTGCTCGTGTAGGCGCAAAAGTGTCCGATAGAACCCAGCCGAGGTAGCGCAGGTATATACCCTCGAAGAAGACATCTGGGAGAGTTCCAACCCAGGTACCCAGTGCCGATACACACTCAACCCGTATCTTTGGGTCTACATCTCGATAGCGATGAACGAAGACAGTGTCGAAAATTGCCTGAATGCTCTCAACGATTTGGAACCGCCGACGCTCGCCTTCTTGCACTTTATCATCAAATTCTTTGACGCGCCCCTTATTAACGCTCTTCTTCTTTTGCTCGCCCTCTTTCTGCCTCATTGTCTTGGCCGTGTTCTCGGTGAGCTCGTTTGCAACGTTGCATAGTGCGGTTCCTATCGCCAGTGAGACCACAGTCGCAGTATGTCTAAAAGGGCGGATGGCGGATGATGACATGGTGGTGACCCATACTTCGATGTTCTCGATTATAGCCTGATCAGTGTAAAGTAAGCCTGCGGCATGGCATGTAGCTATCAAAGTCTCAAAGAACCCACTCAGGGTTGCGCGAAATGAGGCATTGCCTTTGAGTCTTGAGATCAGTGGGTAATCTGTAATTTTCCGCGCCTGGTACTCGTCTTGTAGATCCGTGAGATTGCTGACCGCGTTGTCTGGGTCATTGATATCGTGCACATCAACCGTTAGATCACACCCTGTACACTTGATAACAAAGTTGACCAAGTAGCACATCGCCTCTGAGTTGTTTTGCTCCCATCTCTTGATCCAGTCGGCCGCAACAGCGTCAAGGATGTTCCCTTGAGAGAAGACCTCCGCTGCCTTCGATTAGCTTGTGAGCGTTCTGAGCGTGGATGAGACTGACCATAAAGTCCGGTGCCATCGTCTGCGGCATTTTTGACAGGTCGAGCCCGCGGCTGCTTGGGCTTTGAGGCCTTCTTCACTCCATTGACGGCCGGGCGCACAGCAAGATTTGTGATCAGAGCTGGCACAGTCTTCGGCTTCTTGGCAATGGGTTTCATGGAGACCTTTTTGTTTCTCGACTTTCTCCTCTGCTCCTTCAATTCTTCCTCGTCGGGGTCGCTCTCCTCGGTATTGCTGTCATCAGCCATATCATCATCAGTGGGATCAGACACAACTTCAACGCGTGACTCTGCACGCTTCCTCTTCGCGCCACTGCTGCGAACTTGCTGTGGAATATTGGGATCCTTATTGAGCAGCACGGGCTTCTGCCTCGAGCGCCCAGATTTCCTCGCGGTGGCGTTCATGTCTGGTGTTGCAGGATCAGACAGCTCCATACTTGAGGTCCTTCTCGGCATTCAAAGCATTCGGTAGTGGAAGAAAAAGATGGGAATTCACTCTGGAAGCGGGTATGTACGAACAAATGCGCGTGGGCGTGTTCAAAGGAAATCGACGCGCCGTATTGACGCTAAATTAGCGGGATGTTTATTACGAAATTCGTCACTACAGGACCGATGATGATAGTGACGATTTGAATATCGATTTAGTCTACAAACACTGCCCATGGCAAAAGCATACATGTATACACAAATCCTATGATACAAGCGATCGCGGTACTTTTCCGGTTGAATTTCTCCTCTTTGAGCAGATCCATTCCATGAAAACATCGCCCTGTCGAAGCATTACCATCCGTTGGGGTGTATCAGGACCTTCCTGCGCACATCTCGGAGTCAGCATTACTTCCTTGGGCGGATTTTAGGTAACAAATATGTCTCGGGAGTAAGTCGGAGGTGTGAACCAGCAATCCCACACACGGTTTTAAAACTTAGAAAAAAAGTATCAAAGGGAGGAAAAATACTCACGTATAGCCTTCGATCCTTTGGTCAAACTTCTTGTACGCCGTTGGAGCCTCATCAATCCCAATCTCATGGGAGACGACAAAGCTCGGGTCAGCTCTTCCAGAGATGATCATATCTCGCAAATAGCGATTGTACTTCTTAACATTGCACTGGCCTGTGCCAATGGTGAGGCCCTGGCATGTGGTTTAGTAGAGGACTATCCCAGAAAGCTGCAGCTTCATACCTTCTCAAACAGCTTTCCAAAGCTCATCATCATCATCCCCTTCGCGCTCTTCTCATCAGGCGCGCCTGGATCACTTGGTACGTATAGCCCTGGCACACCAATCCCACCCGTCGGCCTCGTGACTTTGATACATTGTTCCATCACAATATTCGGCACCTCTCCTTCGCCCTTGCCAGAGCCTACAGCCTGGTATCCCACTGCATCGACTGACCTATCCACCATCTTGCCTCCATTCTCTTTGATGATCATTTCGACTGCGTCCCCTGCACTGAAGTCTATTGGCGTCGCGCCAGGGATCTTCGTCGCTGCGGTGAGACGTTCTGGTACTTTGTCGACGACGTAGACTCGGGACGCGCCACGTAGGAAAGCGCTGTAGGCGGCCATCAACCCAACGGGACCAGCACCGAAGACGGCTATCGACTCGCCTGGTGTGAATTTCGAGAGGGTCACTCCGTGCCATCCAGTCGGGAAGATATCAGCGAGTAAGGCGAAGGAAGCCTCGTGCTCCTTTCCAGGAGGTAGAGTCAGGGCATTGAAATCGGCAAAAGGCACGCGGACGTATTGGGCTTGGCCGCCTGAGTATGGCCCCATCGCCACGTATCCGTACGCTCCCCCAGCAAATCCTGGGTTGACACCTGTACAGAAAGCTGTATTGCCCTCTTCGCAGTTCAAACAGCGCCCATCGGCGACATTGAAGGGCATTACAACCCGGTCGCCTTTCTTCAGGAGGGTCACGCCGCTGCCGATTTGGTCGACAATGCCCATATTCTCGTGACCTTAAACAATCGAAGAGTCAATCATGTGGCTCCGAGCAGTGGACATACAAGCTGGACAGTCGGGGATCCCATACCGAAGATGAGGCCAGCTTCTGCAGCAGTCCTTCCCTGATACATGTGCAGATCTGAACCGCAAATCGCTTTGTTCTGTCAGCCCATGCTCTTTTATTCACAATAGAGCGTCATGTACTTACCAGCTGTAGTAACTTTTATGATTGCATCGTCAGGATGCTCGATCTTGGGTAGGGGCACTTCTTTTACGCTGACCTCGAAAGGCTTCTCGTAGTGGACGGCTTTCATGGTGGTTGTGGTTGACGACATGTTGGTGAAGGGTATATTGAACGAACTGTAGGAGTGGGTGCTCTACAAATTATTGAATAAAAGTGTTTCATGCTGTCAACAAAGCGCCTGTTAGTGTTTTCGGATCGCGTTCTCCACACTGCGGGGGACCTGCTTCGCGGGGTAGAAGCAATTCATGTGACGTAGTTCCTCATCTCCGGCATTTTTGGAAACCAACGTACCGAGTCTTTGATGATGTTAGTCAACGGGCAGCGAACTCTAGCGCTCGTTGAATGTGTTGAACGCGTTGTTGCTGTGGCGCTGAATAGGTGTCTTGGGTTCAACGGGATGCTGTGAATTTGTGCGCAAGATATGATTATCATAAAGAATAATTCCTTGTGATAGCGTCCATAAGTCAGTACATCTGCTTGATTTCAGACAGTAGGATAACGAAGGGGCGTGGGAAGAACGCGCGAAATGGAGCCGCAGAACTAAGGCAGTCCTATCAACAGAACGCAGGCGGCGCTGGGATCAATTCAAGTGTGCGTGATAGTGGGGTGAATCTTGCTTCAATTTTCATGAGCTGGGGTGACACATGAGTATCTCTGATAGACGAAAGTCTTTCTATTAACATTGCCATATCTCAAATTGAGATATGAGCCAAGACGGTGGACGCACGCATGCGCCAGGGTGAATAGTGCTGTGCTGATCCGTGTCGGGGTTACATGATGGTGAATCTCTGGTCGTAAAATGGTCGTTGCAACAAGGGGAAGCGTGGATTGTATTGATGGACGTGAGTATAGGAGTAGGTACCATGAGGCCGATATTGTTGGTTGGTGTAAGGGCCGAACGTGCTGTGTATGTTGTAGGTTTTGACCAACATACATTCATTGCCTAAGCGGTGCGAAGAGCAGGAAATCGGGACTGTTGTCGAGCTCTGTCTGACATCGAACGAGCCAAGCGATGGGTGCAATAGACCAAGCAATCTGCGCTCAGCGAGAAGGTCTTGCTCGTCGCCCGGTCTCGATGGAGAAGTAGAGCATCACGGTTTTAGAGCCATGGTTTACATGTCCATTGAATCGCCTCCGTTCGCGAAGTTGAAACCTCCGCCTTGTTGAGGCTGTTGTTGTTGTTGCTGGCCGAATCCGAAACCGCTTTGACCAGGTGCGGCATCCATATCCGCGCCAGCCTCGTCATCGTCAGAGAAATATTTGCCAATAATATTGAAAGCCTTCATGTAGATCTCTTCGTTGATGTTGTTCTGGCAGTCGTGAATCTTCTCCATGCCCCCAGCTTCCTCTATGTGGAGCGCGAAGTGATTGACGCTCTGATCCGATGGGTCTTCCGAGGTCTCTTTGTCCATATCTCCCACCTTCAAGATGTTCTCCAATCCATCCAGCGCAACTTGGATGATCTTGTTATCGGGGCACGAGAGCAGATCGCACAGAGGCTTGATACAGCCCTGTTGGACCAAATAACGAATTTGTTCAGGCTTCTGCAATCCACCCGATGTTGCGTTCGAAATGGCCCAGCAGGCTTCCTTGCGGGTCTTGAAATCTCCGTTGGACAACAAGTTGATCAATGGAGGTATAATATTTGCATCAATGACTGCCTGGATCTGGGTGGAATTCCCGGCTGTGACGTTGGAGATGGTCCAGCATGCTTCCTTGCGGATCCCATCCTTTTGAGAGCCAAGCAAGGAAAGTAGAGCGGGTAACGACCCACAGTTGATGATGATCTGTGTTTGAACATCATCGCCAGTGACGATGTTACCAACCGAGCGTAGAGCGGGTGTTTGCACGGAGGTCGACTGATGGGTGAGTAGTTCCACCAGGCGACGGGGAATGCCGGCTTCAATGACTGCCTGAATCTTGTCGTTGGCTCCATCAGAAAGGTATGAGATGGCCCAGCAAGCGTCGATTAGAACCTCGTCGTCGAGCGAGTAGACAAGCTTGGCAAGTACAGGAAGGGCTGGGAGGATCTGCGACTGATCAGCATATTAGACGTTAGGACAATCACAAAGGAAAGAGAAAAGGAAACTCACTGTCTGCCAATCGGGCTGCGGTGTTTTCCCACGACAGAAGTTGCTAAGCGTCCAGGTAGCATTCCTCAGCATGCTGAGCTTACGGCTGTCGCCTAGAAGAGCCAGCAACGGCCTCAAGGCGCCAGCTTGCAAGACGAAATCCCTACAGTGGGGGCTGTCACCAGCAATGTTGCCCAATGCCCACACCGCTTGCTCCCGAACATCGGGCTCATGGCTACTGAGAAGCTCCACAAAAATAGGCACAGCCCCAGCATTGATGACAACTTGTGTTTGCGCTGCGGAGCCAGAGGCGATGTTGGTCAAAGCCCAGGCTGCTTCGAACTGGACCAAGGTATGGGGTGATCGTAAGAACTCAACAAATCGGCTTACAACACCAGTCTCAATGACTCTCTCAATGGGGGGATTCCGCTCCTTTGACAAGAGCTTGCGAAATTTTGTAGTGGCTTGGATTTGTGAGTCGATCTCGTTGGAGAATACGCCATCTACCATCTGAGGGAGTTCGGTAGTAAGCTGAACGTAAAGATTTTGATTAGCTTAATGTACTGTCAAGGACTCGTAGAGCAAGAGGGTCTGCAAGAGGGTTGTGTCGTGTGACTGCCCAGGATATAGCATGTATACGCAGGTCAAGACAACAAGCCCCTAAACTCCTTCTTGTCGACCTCTCGCAAGGTATAGAGGGACATTATGCGGAGTGGGGCGAGTAGAGGCTGTGACGTACCTGGCTCTCGATCGTTCCACCCTCATCGTCACTGTCGACTGCTGCACCCAAGGAGGCTCCAGGAGCTGACATTTGCGAACCATCTCGACCAGTGATTCCTCTCCTCTTGGCCAAGTTTTCTTCACGTTTTGCTTTTCGAATCTCGACCTGTTGCTCCTCGCGGCGACGGCGCAGCTCATCCGGCTTGAATGTATTTTTAGCCTTGAATTGGGTGCGACGATGCTCGGGGATGAAACGCTCAGACATGATGGCGATGGATGACTCGTCCCTGTCCCTAATTACTGAAGTCAAAGCACTTCACTCTCTTGGTTTCGTTCGCTGTTGACCGAGTAAACTGTCAGGAGTAGGTGTTGTGCGTAGGGATGCTTTCAGAGTTCGCGGTGATAATCTGGCCTAGCGTCCTGCTGACTAAGCTATCAGAACGCGTTTCTGACGTGAATTTACCCATTCAAAAACAAACAGGTACGTAGGTATATCTGGTTTTCCTTGCAGCGCAAGTGAACATTTTCCCAGATCGGCGATGTTGACCGCTCATTTGGAAAGTCAAGGGAGTATTTCCGCCCGTCCAGCACGAAAACCCGCGTTGTTGATATTACTCATCTAAATCTAACCCTGATACTGAAGGCACTGAGGAAGACAAGTTTCATATTTGCAAAACCTACCCGCTTGCTTCAGCTATCGGTCATGTCGTCGACTCCTCCACCAGGTTTTGTTGACCTCAACACCGCTTTGACGCGCCTGAATGCAGACGTCAATATCATGGGCGTTGTTGTAGACTGTCAGGCCCCTGCTCGGTCACGGGGTACGGACTGGATGTTCTCTTTCACGCTCGCCGACTTATCGTATGGTGGTTACGATGACGGTTTTAAAGTCCGATTCTTCAGGCCAATGCAGAGCGAAATGCCCGCAATCACGGGGACAGGCGATGTAGTTCTCCTAAGATTGATCAGGATCAAGGAATGGAGTGGAATGACTCTCGGTCTTGCAAACTGGAGGACATCCTGGACTGTATTCCCGGCGGCTTCAATCCCAACAGCAATACCCCCATCGCAGCTAAATCTAAAACACGTCAAAGAAACCCGTGCGACTATTCCGAATCCTTCCGAAGGGCAATACGCCGTCAGTCTTTGTAATTCTCGTGACAGAAGTACATTCACCGTGTCCAATGAAATGCCTGCAAGCACTTACGAGGCTGGGCTACCAAGCGGAAATTCACCAGCAAATGCCATCAAACGGGACAAATTTACTCTGGTTAAGGACGCCCAAGTCGAGACGTATTATGATCTTGTTGGGCAAGTGGTCAAAGTGTATGCCCAAAATGACCGAGTCGAGCTTTACGTTTCAGACTACACATCGAACAATCTACTTTTTAATTACGAATGGGGTCTAGATGATGAAGATGTGTCAGGTCGAGAAGGGGACGAATACAATTACGCTCCGCGGATTACTGCGCTCAAGAAATGGAATGGCCCTCCTGGGAAATTGACATTGACGGTCACTCTATGGCCTCCTCATGCGAGTTTTGGCCGAGAGAAGTTGAAAGAGAACGACTTTGTGCATCTTCGAAACGTGCACATAAAGTGGAGCCAGGATAAGAAGATGGAAGGTGTTCTTCATTCAGACCGACGTTATCCTGATCGTGTTGATGTTACAATCTTGAAGAACAACGAAGACGATGATCGTGTCAAAGACCTGCTTCGACGAAAACGCGCTCACGTAAAGAAGTTCCAGGATCAGAGCACCGCGATGGTCGCCCAAGCGAGAGCATTGAAGAGGAAGAAGATGGGCGATGGCGCACCACTGTCAAAAAATCAAGCAAGAAAAAGGAATAAGCGGCAAGGGAAGGAGCAGCTTGCAAACCCGAGTGAAGTGGGAGATTCGGAAGATAAGGAAAATCTTACGAGATCCTCATTTGGTACCCCTAAGGATCGAGATCAGTCAGTGAAGCCTCAAAAGCAAGACCTCAACCCAAATGGTACGTTAAATGCTTTGTTGATTTTCCCTGATGGCGAATTGGCCTGGAATTTGCGTTTTATATCTTATATTATGCTCCGCCACTGCACATAGGGCCATAGACTAAAGAATACTCGGCATCCCGTCCGCTCTGCCAAAGACAAGCTTTAGATCGGCCAATTAGTAGTTGGGTGGGTGACCACCAGCGAATACTGGCTGCTGTATGTTTTTGTTTTTTTTAACGTCTTACTTTCTAGAACAAATTCTCTCAGCGATATCCGAGTTTCTTTGGCAGTCGTGGCGTGCCGCACTTGCCCAATTTCTTTGTGGTTGAGACTAATTCTCATCGCCTAGTCAAATGCTCTCACCACCTCATCACACCTCGCTCTGTATCATCCATGATTTCTCTTGAGAACCACACGAACAAGACGCCCAAGGGCATGTCATATACGTTACCATTTCACAACATCAATTCGCGCACCACTGTTCGCGTGGTCGACTTCTTCCCACCTGATCTCGCTGATTTCGCCGTACCTTGCCCAAAATCCTCCGAATATGAAATTCTGTCGGATGTGGAGGGCGATGGAAGCGAACGTGAAAGCGCGCCTCAGAGTCAAAGCAGCAATGCTCTAGATGACGAGCGAGGGTGGGAGTGGAGGTTTGGCTTGGTACTCGAGGATGCCATGGGCCCTAAAAGCGAAATGAAGACAACCATGGAAGTTTATGTGGCTGGCCAAGATGCAGAATACTTGCTCAAGTTGGATGCTGAAGAGTAGGTCTGGCTGTGTCACCGCTACGAATACCTAGTTGACAATATTGTAGTCTTCGCAAATCGCCAGAAGCGTTGGCGACGCTTCGTGAGAGGCTTTTCCTTCTATGGGGCGACCTTGAAGAAAGAAAATCAAGGAAATCGACAATTCTCCAACAGGTCGATGCAAATTCACGGTCTCCTATGAAGGAAGAAACACCCAAAAGCAAGCCTTTCCAATGTTGTGTTAAAGAGTACGGTGTCAAGAAAACGAACGAATGGACCACTGAAGACGTCGAGAGTGGCAATGACGGCGACAGTGAGGGTGAGAATGCGAGTGCGGAAGCGGATGTCAGAAGGCATAGCAACTGGACTTGGGAACGAAAATGGAGAATGTTCGGCTGTACGATTCTTTGAAGGTTGCATGGGCGTTTGCATCGGAGCTTTGCCTATGAAGGATAAGATACCCCTAGTGTCGCCAACTAGCACACTGACTTCGCTTCACCATTCACTCTTGAAGCACAAAATGCAATATCTTGCAGCCTTAAACCATCTCTAACATCAGTTGCGTTTCTATCCAAAATGTGCGAGTGGTTGGCGAGGCTGACTATGACCCGCGTCTCTTCCGCTTTGGACACCACTTTTTCCTCGCGAATTACCAGCACTTCAGTTGTCTTCGATTCCAAGGTCTCTTCCTTACTGGCTAATCCGTCAATGGAATACTTGGAATGGTGTGTATATTTTTCATGCGCGCCTGGTGCTACGCCGCCCCCGCCAAGACATGCAAGTCATGTTTGACCATGACCAACCAACATCCAGCCTCGCAAATCTGGACGGGCGTGCCAATTACGGCCTGGCCCCCTGCGAATCTTTGTCGCTTCAGTGGACGAGACAAAGGCTTCACTGAGCACGAACACGCGTGCTTGAAGTGACAAGGAGAAATCCTTCGCATAAGGGCGTCTACAAAGAACACTCTCCTCTGGTCCTCGGATTTCTGCCTTCAATCGACCCCACAAGCACATCCCCAACCCTCGAGAACAACCGAAAGGCCCTCCTTATCACCCCCTCTGGTCCTCCACAATGTCCAGCAACACAGAGTCCACATACCACGAGGTTGGTATTATGGCAGGCTTCATAGCTGCATTCATTCTCATCACAATTATATACCCGATCGTATGGAAAGCGGGTAATAAGCGGGAGGAAGCGAAGGAGATGGAACCATTGGAACGGCAAAAGGTGCTGGCGGAAAAGACGAATCCAAGGAATACGAGGGTGTTTGAGAAGGAGGGGGTAGGGGAGCGTGGTTGCGGAATATTTATTGAGTGTGGTGGATTAGGCGCGGTCTTCTGGGGAAAGTGGGGCCTGGGATATGAGAGGTGGGTCTGTAGGCGTATCGAGTCATGGGGCAGAAACCAATTGTTCTTGCAGGACATGTTTGTTCGTTCATTGAGCCAGAGCTCTCATCAAGATGGTCATTACATCATGTTTATCGTGAACGCCGTGGTATCCCATCTCATATCCCAGGCTTGGTTTTATTTCCCAATAGTCAGGAACAGCCTGTCCCCAACATCGCCTAAACCGGGCACAATCATCCCCTTCTCATTGATCTTCTCGTCCAATCCCCCAATCCATAGCTCCACTTTGTCACTGCCATTCTCCTCAGCGGCCCTCTTCACACCCTCTTCGCTACCCAGTACGCTAATAAGCACGACTTTCTTGACACCCCATTCCAGCAACGTCTGTATGGCCGCACTCGACGTCCCTCCAGTTGCGATTACTGGATCAAGAAGGATAGCAATTTCAGGAATGGGGAAAGGATCAGGGTTCATGGACGTGGGGCGGCGGTAGGGAAGATTGTTGTAGTATTCCACTGGTTGTAGCGTTGTGGGTTCACGGAAGAGGCCCAGATGATGGACAGGCACTGGATCTGGCAGGAGAGTTTGCAAGGCTTCGATCATACCCAGCCCAGAGCGTAAGATGGGGACTAGGGCGACATTGGGCGCGGTGGTTTCGGTTGTGTAGGTGTAGTTGAGGGGGGTTTCAGCCTGCGAGATGGGGAAGTTAGTTTTGTGGATTAGTAAAGCTGGGGTTATGACATCGGTTTTGGGCATAAATAGAGGCTCACTGTACCGCTTGAGGTGTTTTTTAGACATGACCCTAAGGCTTCACAGCCTAGAATGAGGGCGATGTCGTTGACTAGCGCGTTGGTCTCTCGACAACTGGCGGCTTTGGATCGGAGTTGGGATAGCTTGGCTCGCAGGCATGGGTGAGTGGAGACGTGGACGTTGGAGGGTAGTGATGATGGAGGCATTTCTTGGGCCAGTATTAGGAAATAATGATTCAACCGAAGGTGGGGTTCACAATAGCTAGAGTCATGGTTGTTTAGTATCGTTCCGGATATGGATTAGTTATGCCAATAATTGTGCAGATTATGAAGCAAAATAACATCCTAGACCTATTCACGTAGATAGTCTCAAAGCCTCCACGCGAATTTACACCTCTTTCCCGCAACGACTCCCAAAACTCCTTTCAGCTGGTTTCCCTTCGGAGCCATCCTGTGCCCCAGCTACAGTCCTCTCCAGATCTCCTTGCACTTCTCCAACCCCAAGTTCATACTCCTCCCCGGCCTTCAAGAACTGCATGCCAATAGAAAACATCTTCGATATCTGTCGATACCCCTATCCCTGAACTTCTCTCGTAATCGCAAGGCTCATCGTAAGGTCTGAACGAGACTTTCACGACGCTTTCTTCTCCTGGTTGCAAGCTCACGAAGGCGTCTTTACGCCTTTGTGTTAATCTAGGTATCGGTGGGACATTTGTTGGCGCGTCAACGCGAGAGACATACTCCTGCCGACCGCTGCTTATATGGGTAAGAATGATGGCAGTCTGAAGATGCAGTGGCCATAGACGGCTCTGTTTCAAAGCGATGAATATTGGCAAAGAGTGTTGAAGATTCATCTGTATCTCGAGCTGTGGCTCCTCAATGCTGGAGACCGAGATGACAGGTGGTAGGTGGACGGTCACGTGAAGCGAAGTGCTCGCTGATGTTGTGGAAGCCATCTCAAGTATCGTAAGCGTTGGTGACTACCATACTCAAACTTCTCGGTATTTATTTTGCTGAGTTTAGTGCGGTAGGGTGGACTTATCGATCAGGGTGTCTCAGCATGACTCCGTGATTTGTCAGGTAAGAAAAGTTTGAAGTTTGGCAATGGTGATGGTTTTTTCGGGGGTGAAGATCTCTCTCTGGCATTTTACATACTCTTCAGTAATTTCGGGACGTGAACAAACTTAGGAGCTTAGCGTTTAATGAGATTTAATGAAATCCATCTTCAGTGTTGAGCACTAAGCATCAGGCATCAATGGATCTTTCTACACTCCCCATATCACTCCCTCAAACCAAGATTCATGGTACCCTTCCTCCCCTGCTTCGACACTCAATCCCTCATCCCAGCCGCCCTCGGCTTAGCGACAACAAAAAATGTCAACCGGCTTCAAACCAAAGGCCCCATCCACCTTTACTTCATACCCGTTATCCGCCATCTCCAACTCCACACCGCTAGCCATAGCAACCAACCTAACCATCGCCTACTGCCAAGCATATACCTTTCCAATGCACTATCGTTTCCCATTACCCAACCATTCCTGTGCACCCTTCGGCATGTTGTTGAACGCTTTGGGGAGTATTATCTCTTGGCGAAATGCATCTAGCTCGGAAAAGACGTGCGGGGCCTGCGGTCAGTGATTGTTTGGGGGATTTTGGTATTGGCCGCGGCGAGCATTACCGGGCCTGTCTCGGATGGCAAGGATTCGATATTGAAGCCTGGGGCTGCGGCGGAGAGGTGGATAGACTCCTTGAGTATTGCGTCACAATGGAGCAGTCTTGCGAAGTGCGCCTGAGTGAGTGGGTCGTCCGGTCCTATGACCGTGTCGATCTCGTCGCGGGCTTTGCAGAGCTCTTGAGGGTTCTGTAGAGGGCTATATCTTGTGAACGAGAGCAAGCTAGGACATGTGCTTGTGCCGATGATCAGGGTGACTATTTCATCAATGACTCGCACCTCATCGAGGGGCTTGCCCGTTTGGGGGTCCTGAGCATGCATCAGAGCATAGAGCATATCCTATTCAAGGACTTGGCTGTGACCTGCGATTGGCGACAGCTTCAGCGGCGAATCTGCGCAATGTTTGGGAGCCATTGTCGAGCTTGCGCTGGTATTGAAGCCACTTGAGAAGTCCTGGTTGGTTGGGATGTAGCATACATTCCAACAGAACGTCATCCAGGGCCTTCACAACCGGCTGTTCTGGGTCGATATCTATGCGCGAACCTTGGTCTGAGTTGGTCCATTTTGAAAGGGATTCCGAGGCGGTATCTCGCATTCCAGCGCAGGTGCTTTGACACCTGAAGGCGAGAGCAAAGGAGCAATAAGTCGGTGTGCAATTCTCAACTTGGCTCGTAATCATAGGTAGGCAGTAAACAGCGTGTCATGGACAGCATGGCATATTTCCACAATAAGCCCGATCACCAATCTATAGAAGCGCTTTTCGTCAAAGATGTCCTCAAGGAGGGCGACGCTGCCAACGTAACGAAAACAATCTCCTGGGTAAGGGTCTTTATCTTGAAGATAGGACTTGGCCAAGAACGAGCGTTCAAGATGTGGATGAAACTGGCGTGAAACCCACCATCATATTGGTCCACGAGCTCTTTCAACGACACCCAAATTTTACTAAGGTCCAAATCGAGAATGTTTTCCTAGTGAGTAGACATTGTGCGGTAATATTTCACCAGTGAAAAATGCAAGCCCAACCAGGCTGGCGATCGTGATACATTACAAAAGGTGCAACGCGTTGAGCGGATCGGTAACGGCGACTCGCAATACAATAGACAGATAGGAGGGAAAAAGAATGGGCGCACTTTTTTACACCTAAGTGTCTTAAGCATTCTCGATACGGATCACCTAGGAGATCGCGATTCGTCGGAGTCCGTTCCTCCCTGCTCTTGGGGGTTCATCTATGGATGTAACAGCTGTCCATCAGGTTGACTGGCACGTCTCTTGGTTCGGGCATACTGACTGACAGGCTAAAGAGGTCTATTTCAGCCCGAGGTAGCTTCTCAACGTGAACGCCATGCAGCTTTTTCCGAGAATAGTCAGACCGAGCAAAAGCGAGGTTAAAATGGATGCTGCAGCAGAAGGCTTTGACCACTGATTGCTAGTTACTAAAGCGAGAAGGCCGTCTGAAAGTGCGAAAGAACATTATATGCATAGTCGTGATGAGTGAGCACTTAGAATGAATATGTTCAGCCTAGCGCGCGAGGGGAGAAAAAGGCTTGGCTTTGACAGTGTCGATCTCCCGAGAGCTCCCGCATCAACATCGTCACCAAGCCGCAAACGGCAAAGATTATTGAATCTCCATCCCAAGTCTTGATGTGATGATGGCAATCTTTTCACCTTTTCAGTATCTTGCGTGGATGATTTTGCATGCGTGAGTATTACTGCGGAGACAAACCATCATGGCGCCAGGAGACGAGAACGAAGGAGCCGTTCTCACTCCACCCGAAGAGGAGCGTCGAAAGGCGCGCCTCTGGCTTGGATACTCCGCGGATAACCTGCGCAGTAAGCAAAATCTAAAGGACGGGAGACCACAGTCGCCTCCAGAAAAGCCTCCAGTAGCACCACTTGGTCTTGTTGAGACGGCTCAAAAACAGGAAGAGATTGGCTCTCCAGTCCAGCCCAGGAAATCCCGTCCTTCGAGGAGCAGTCGCCGCGAAAGCCAGCAGACTTATACAGTCCCCAACGATTATGGAAATCTTGACGAATTAGCAGTCCCTTCTCCTGTTGCAAGCCCACAGAAAGAGCGTGAACAAGGATATCTGGAAGAGCGCGACACTAGATCTGGTACGGAGGAAAAAAACCTCGATGAATTAGCTGCGCCGCCGCCGGTTGCAGAGCGTCGGAGAAATAATGAAGAAGGGTATTTTGAAGATCGTGACGGCTCCCCTTCGACAGACGACACGAAGGAGAAGCAAGACGTCTCTCCACGGCGCCAACGAGTCTCCCAACTCGCCACTCAGATATATACGATATCCTACCTCATCTTCTTCTCGATTCTTGGCACTCTCGCGCGTCTTGGTCTACAAGCTCTGACTTTTTACCCTGGCGCACCAGTGCAGACAGGCGTATTATGGGCCAACGTGGGTGGAAGCCTGGTGATGGGCTTTTTGTCTGAGGATCGAAAGCTCTTCCAGGAAGAATGGGGTTCTAAGCCCAAGCAAAAAGACGATGATGAAGAAAAGGGCGAATTGGACCGCCCGACCCATTCTGTCATGCAGAAGCATGCAGCTGTGAAGAAGACACTGCCGCTCTACATCGGTCTTGCGACTGGCTTCTGCGGCTCCTTCACCTCCTTCTCGTCCTTTATGCGAGATTCATTTTTCGCTCTTTCTAACGCTCTACATGTCCCTATATCTCATCCGTCAAGCGCCCCTATATCGGAGATGGTCAATGTACATCGCAATGGTGGCTACAGTTTCCTTGCAGTGCTTGCAGTTCTCATCACTACAGTCGGTCTTAGTCTTATGGCTCTTCAATTTGGTGCACACACAGCGCTCTTTTTAGAGCCATGGACGCCGTCTATACCATTTCTCTTTGCTCGCAAAATCGTGGATCGTTCCGTAGTCTTCCTTGGCTGGGGTTGCTGGCTTGGTGCTATCTTCCTAGCAATCTTCCCTCCGGACCGACCTGGAGGTCCTGTGGGTGATGCATCGTTGTCTCAAGAAACATGGCGCAGTCAAGCCCTCTTCGCCTTGGTCTTCGCGCCACTCGGATGCCTTGTACGCTTCTATGCATCCTTGCATTTGAATGGCAGGATCAAAGCATTCCCGCTTGGCACATTTGTGGTTAACGTCTTTGGTACGGCTATGGAAGCTATGTTTCTTGATCTACAGCGTGTCCCTATTGGTGGCATGATCGGATGTCAAGTCTTGCAGGGGATGGCGGATGGCTTCTGCGGATGTCTAACGACTGTAAGTACGTGGGTGGCTGAGCTGACAGCTTTGAGATTGAAGCATGCCTACTTCTATGGATTGATGAGTGTGGGTGTGGGTTTGAGTTTGATGATCATAATTATGGGAAGCCTACAGTGGACAAATGGTTTCCAAATGCCTCTGTGTATGAGTTGAAATTGGTTGATGGGCAACTAAATCATAACACACGATGCGCTTTATGAGGCAGCTCACGACCAAACCCACTCAGCTGATCACCTCGAAGCCTGAAGAATCGCACGTGAACTGGTAAGCTATGCAGCCGTGCCATTCTGCCTGGCTATCTGTTCAGCCAAAACAGCCCGGTCCTGCTCGCTCGGCTGACGAGGTCCAATCGGTTCCACTCCCAATAGTGCTAGGACATCCTTGCATCCCTGCGTGCCAAAGCGTTTCTGTCGCTGCCCGCAGTCCCCAATTGAATGACTGCATGGCACAAGATAGTAGCCAGTACGCTCCCTAGGGCCTGGATCATCTGGCCTGGGTGGGAAATCGCTAGCCTGATATGTCATCATATATACTGGTTGTCCGCACGACTCCAGACGCCCAGTCAGCTTCAAGAGAGTGGGATTGTGGTACAAGAAATTGGAAAGCAACCCCATCTCAGCACACATAGACGAGAAATGGTGAACCATCTTCGCCCTCCCAATCCTCGCCTTCAGCGTTGGATGAAGGATAGCCTGGGCTCGTGGCCCACCAGCCGGCACCCCTCGGACGCTGCTGTGGATATAAACCTGCCAGCCTTTCCCCACCGAGCGCGTCCCGTCCTTCACCTCATTCAAAGCAAGCAACACGCCCATCACCGCAGGCGTAGACGTCCTCCCAAAATGGAGACTCTCCATACTCTGCACAGCATGGATGCAGATCCCCCTCATCATCGTCTCCAAAATCTCTACATTCCGCCAATACTCCTGCGGAAACGCCGAAGCTGAGAGAGTGACGCCAGGGCCTCCCCCAGCTACGCTTTTCGTGCGTGGGTTATCCCGCGCAAAGCTTCCGCTGTTCAGGGACACGGTCGCGGAGCCGGAGCCGAATTTGATGGGGACAGGGTTCGCTTGGTTGGGGAGGACGGGGCCTCTGGGGATGGTTGATTGGGGTGTTTGGCCGGTCCTGGGTGGTGGAGTTGTTCCTGCGATTGGGGGGCCTGGAGTGGCGGTCGTGCCGAAAGTGCTGGAGGCAACGGCGCTGAGGATGGGTCTAATCAACGACGACGCTAGGGTGATGGGGGGAGCCGTTTTGGGATTGGATTTCGCTGCCATCTTACGCGGGGTTGCTGGTCTGGCCTACGAGACTTAAGCGTCAGCTTACTCACTCAACAATAAGCGAGAGAAACAGGCGTCTTGGGCTATTAACGCTTAGCAACACAAGTATCTGACATGCATGTATATGGTACTAGCTTTTTCGCGATGAAGGGGGGGCTCTTAACTCTGAATAAGTCAGTCCCAGATTTTTTTTGGGATGATGTTATTCTAGACGAGTACATTCTTATAGTCTCTTGGTAATATGGAAACATGACTGTCTTCGAAGAGCATATCCTCTCTCGAAAACATTATTCAACGCGCGCAATTGGGCGAGACGAATACATCAAAAGGCCTATATCTACTCCATACATATCCAGAAGTCCAACTTCATTTCTCGCCAAACAAGGACAAAAAACTCGCCATATCATTCCAACACAATTCTCTCAACTCTCGAAAATGAAATTCAAATCGCTCCCTTCGCTAAGCCCTCGAAATACTCCACGTAGTCCCATACACCGAATTCGCACCACACTCCCCCACCGAATCAATCCCCGGATTACTATCCTTGTGACTCCAAGGCTGCCCGCCCTCCAAACTCTCTCTCAACTCCTTCCCCTCAATCGTAATAGCAGCGCTGGCAACCGGGCCATCACAATTCAGATTCAATGCATTAATCAGATCGCCCAGTAAAAAGGCGTTCGGGGCCCCAACGCAGCGCCAACGATAGTTCCAACGATCGGAACTGCGGAGCCCACGAGCGCACCGGTTGCTGCGCCGGCTGCAGCTTTTGCACCTTCACCGATGGCTTTGGCGGCTGCTTGGGCGCCTGTGGTGGCGAGTGTGGTGGCGGCTGTTTCGAGGAGTTTGTGTACGTTGCTTTCGGTTGCGTGGCCGTGGTTCATGATTATATACGTGAAGACGGCGATTTCGTCATCGGTGATGGGAATATTGGTCAAGGGGATGGCTGGGAAGGAGAAGCCTTCTCCGTGGTTGTCGAGGCTTTTGGTCTGGACGATAGGGTCGCGGCTGGCGATGGCGAGGGAGACGGACATGTGAATGGTGTCTGTGTCGCGGGAGCGGGTGGTTGTGCAGGCGATTTGGTTGACGGAGAAATTGTAGCTGGGGCCTTGGAGGCCGCGTTGCATGAGGATGGTGGAGGTGTCACCGTACCAGTATATGGCGCCGCCTTCGAATTTGTTCATGCGCCCGGTGGCGCCGGGGATGGGGGTTTCGTTGGTGGTTGGGAGATCGAGCCAGCTTGTTGGACCGCCGAGAGAGAGGTAGCGGTTGCGAATGTCGCCGTAGAGGGTGTGCGCTTGGGTTGGGCCGGACCAGTAGATGGATCCCAAGGAGAATTCGCTGACTCGTCCGTGCACGGCGGGGCCCTCGTCACTGACTGGGTAGCCAAAGCCTGGCTCGCTGGCAACGGCTACCCATTTGTTGTAGATATTTCCGTAGACTAGGTGTGCACCATTTGCGGGCGTGGATACAAAGCGTCGATACTAAAGTTGTTGATGCGAGCTTTGTTGTCGGCCGTAGATGCTTCGTCCGTGATTGGGTAAGCGAAGCCACTCTTGGGGCCGCCTTGAGTCATCCATTTATCATAAACGGGGCCAGTGATTGTGTGGGCGCCAGAAGCAGGTGACCAGTCGATATAGCCGTTCTTATAATAGTTATAGAAGCTCTTTACATCTGTCGAATCGGCCACCACTGGAGATGTTGCTGGACCGAGGAATTCGGTATCGCCTATAAGGATTTTGGAGTCAGCGTTTCCTGTGACGGAAGATCATTGGGGGGACTAGACATGTTTCAAGAGCAGAGAATGGGCAAAACCCCTTTTCTGCTCTTGATAAATCTCTTCGTCGCTCAACGTATATTCCAGAAGTATCATCAGCTCCAAAGATGTACATGGCACAAGGTCAGCATGTTTTCCACTGACTGTAACGTCAGCTCCGGTGTTGGAATCAAGGTGAAATGGTGGTTGGTGAGGTTGCTTGATTTGATTCATGGTGATTTATTGAGTCGTGAGGAGAAAATATGGTCTGCTAACGCTCAAGAGGAAGACAGGTCACTATACTTATATAACACCCATCCTCATGGACCAGACGAGCCACGAGAAGTCAGCTGAAGACTATGCTTTCAGCTCTCATCGGTCCATGCCCCGCCGGAACACCCCAGTGCACACCGCGTTCAGACAGATCTGATAACCAGAGGTAATCGCAAGAAGCGCTCTGTTATGGAGGCTTCAGCTCGTCGCTTGGCAGAACTTTTCGCCTTGAAATATCGTTACTAGAACATCGTCTCTCGCTAGACCTGGGTGGGGATTCGTCGACCTCTTTCAGCCCTTCAACGACAGGAATTCTCCAAAGACCGCTGATGATCAAGCAAAGACCCTGAATTGAAGCCATCCATATCTATACAATCCAGATCGGATGACCCACAACATCGTCCTGCCCTACAGGGCCAACGTAGGGCGGACGGTAACAAGCGGAGGCTGTAGACTAACACCAGAGGCGGTCAAGGCAGACTCTGATGTGTGCGATCGATTCTTTGTGCGGTATTTGGCCTTGTGAAGCTGGCACATCCATCGTGTGGAGTTATTGCGGCTTCTTCCGTGCAAACTGTGATGAATCACATGGCCAAAACGTAAAGTAGGCTATCTTGGCTCGCGAAAGCTCTTGGCGATATGAGGCCCTTGGCGAAGATTGGACTCGATCTATACATATTGCCTTCCAAGTGCACGCAGGTACAAAAGCTGCATTGTAAGATCCTCAGGAGGGGATATTCACTCAAATAATCAGCTAGTACGCCGATGATTTTGCAACAGAGCCAGTAGAAATACTCTGTTGTTATCTGAACGCCGTGCAGTTTGACTTGGTTGTGTATTCTGCTGCGAGAGCAAGACTTGCAGCCTTGAGTTTTCAACAAGTGCAGATATGAGCTGGACTAGGTCTTTTCTTTCCTACTGGACTTGCCAATCGAAGGCTTTGTTGCTTAACCGTGCGGAGTGTGCTAGGAAATACAACTTGACAAGATTGAGACTGCACGCTCTGACAAATACTCGAGCTATCGCTAGCATGGAACGTAACTCCATACACCATGAATTGGGCGATTTTGAGAGCAGAAGACACCCAAGAACGAGTCGAGAAGTACACAGAATTTGGTACAACATCATGATGGGAACGCAACCGCATTGCATCATTGGCGCTGCTTCACTTTTGTGGCAACTGCCCAAACCTGACGGCAACGTGCCTTAATTTCATGCATCGTCCCGCGACATGGAAAACTTAAACACGACAGAATCAGAACCACAAACATCCTCAAAACCTTTGCAATATGATCCGTTGAATACAGATTGCTTTGCCTTAATCTTACCATCATGATTGTCGCTCCTTCAAGATTCCCTGGCGTTGTGCTAACGACGCTCCTTCTCACCCCACTCGTTCACGCAGACTGTGAATGCGGCTACACTGTCAAGTCCACCCTTTACACTGACCTTATTGAAACCGACTTTCTTCACCTGGCAAACATAACCACAGATACAGACTGGCAGCCACAGAACTACACCGTAACATCTGCACTTGCGCGCGGTCCATATGGCAAGAATGCATCGCTTTCCAATGTGGTTACAAACCCGCTGGAAAGCAAGTATGACTGGGCGGGCGATGGAGTCAACGGAGGCGATGCGGGCCTGCAGCTTTACGTGAGAGGCGGTATACCGCAGGATGGGCTGATACCAATGGCAGAATTGGCGACAACGAGGAGCGATCTGTTGTATGGAACCTATCGCGTAGGCATGAAAGTCACCCCAGTCAGTGGCACTTGTGGCGCTTTCTTCTGGGTACTTACCTTTGCTCTTCTATGCACAAGAACGTCTGCTAAATGTGTATAGTACTTCAACGACACAGAAGAGATCGACATGGAGTTCCTCTCAGCGGAATACAATGCCTCTTCAGACCCTGTCAACCTCGTCCTCCAATCCCCTGAATCCGAAGAAGACGGTTTCAACGCCGCCAGCACTGGTACCTTTCAGACACATAAGCTCCCGTTCAATCCCTCAGGCGCCTTTCATGAATACCGCTTCGGTAAGGCATTTTTCCCACTCTATCTTCTCTGTTTGATACCTTCCCGAAATCTCGAAGACATGTTTTCTGGGGTGTGATCCTGGGTTCTTACCCCAAAAGTACTCCAGGACATGTCGAAGTACCTGATTTCTGACATATTTCTGAAGTATGCTCATGGGTTCTTACCCTAGAACTACTCCCAAGACATGCCACAGGACATGATTTCTTGATTTCTCCTCTCAACTAAACGATGCTGACTCCGAAATGTGCCAGACTGGTCACAAGACTCAGTCGCCTTCTTTGCAGACGGTGTGCTTCTGGAAACCATGACAGAGGCAGTGCCTTCATCCCCAGGCCACATCACACTGTCTCACTGGAGCACAGGGAACCCAGACTGGAGCGCTGGACCCCCCACGACAGACACCATCCTAACCATCGAATATCTGAAGGGCTACTTCAACAGCTCAGACCGAGCCAGACAGCAAGACTGGTCGAAGCGCTGTAAAGACCCATCAGCCGTGAACGCGACGTGCCCTATCCCTGAGGTCACAGAGGCACCGAATGGCAATGTGAGCGCTAAAACTTTTCTTTTCAGCATGCAGAAGAATGAGACGGGCAACCAGACCGTCAGTGGGGGCAAGAAGAGCCAGGGCGCCGGCTTGAAGCCGCCATTGACACCAGGAGCAATAGGTATTACGTTGATGTTGGGCCTCGTATGGATAGCACGATGGGCACTTTAGCGCCACTGATTGTCATCTTCTGGCGCGACTGTACATTAGGAGTGATTGCATGCCGCCATTAGTAGCTTGGATACTATGTATCTACGCTCTGTACATACACTCATTGTGCTTGGGCAATGACAGGCTGTGGCGGCGGCTGGCTTGAAGGTTGGAGTTGGATTAATAGCTACGGTAATGATGGGATTTTGCCAGAAGCGTGGAGGTGTAAAAACCTGTATAACATGCAATAACAGGCCCAAAGCTCATCTTTGAGAGAAAAAGATTGTCAATGTTGACAGATCTATTTCCGTCCGTTGCCTCCTTGATCAATTTTCGCCTCTGTCGATCATTCCTCCTGCCAAGCCCCTGACTGAGCAAATCAAAGCAAAGCACCAGAATTACTCCATCAACAACAACCAGCTGACGGCCTCAATCCTATCAAGTTTATACTCGCAATAACAGTCGTTACAGCATCTCCTATGTGCCAATCTTGACCCGACTGGCTTTCTTTGTTCACTTTCGAGCCTTGCGTTTCCGAAACAAGAACGAAATTACGAGCCCGTACCCCTTCTACCACGATTTCGATTTTCTCAGACGAACCTCTTCCTTGGGGCTGTTCACCATTCAAAGTGGTGTATACTTCACCACTGGGAGTTGTGGAGGTAGCAAGATTCAATACAGACTAGATTACGAGGCAGACGCGTTTGAGAGGCACTGGTGGTGCTGGGGGCTTCTGACCGTTGAGACTTCGGCCAACGAACGCCATCAACGAGAGGGATTGAACTTCTAAACGACAACCCGCACAAATCTTCGAATTGACTGTAGATCGACTGTTCTTCTACTACGCCCTCGAGACCTTCGGGTCCATTGCAGCATTTTCCTCGAACATACGACACGAGCTCGATTCGACTCCTCACAATGCGAATCACCGATATACCAATTTTCCTCCTTCCATTCCTCGCCACAACTTCAGTCCTCGCACAAACACCATCTGCAAAACCGCGACCTATACCCCGCGCCCTCGATGCCATCCTACTGGAACCCGCCCCCTCCTCACCCACTCCCTCACCCTCACCAACCCCCTTCCTCAACCACCTCGACCTTCGACAAGTCGCCGCCGCCCCCGCAGCAAACGGCGCTCAGGCCAACCCCCCGGCAGCACCAGTACCAGCCAACGCTCCCGCCGCTCCAGCCCCTGCAGCCGCCGTCCCCGTCGCTCCAGCCGCAGCACCAGCAGTGGGCGTAGGAGGAGCGGGCGCTGCCCCAGCAGCAGCTCAGCCAGTAGCCGGCGCGCTGGCGAATCCGGTAACAACTATAATGGTGCAGACGGTTGTAGGAGGCGTGACGAAACAGGTGCCGAAGGTTTATACGCAGACGTTTGGGGCGGCGGTTAGTGCGCCGGCTGTGCTTACGGGGACGATTGGGTTGGGGACGTTGACGGGGAAGGTGGGGGTTGTCAAGACGCAGCATGCGAAGAGCGATGCTGTTTCGGCGGTAAGAGGGGGGGTGCGGATGGAGGTGCTGGGGATATTGGGTGCTTGGGCGGTGGGGATGGTTGTTGGAGGGGGGTTGCTTGGAGTGGGTATGGCTACTTGAGAGGTTGTGGAGACGCTGTTTAGAAACACATGTTGCATTTGAGCATCGGGATGGAGTTGGGAGGGTATCATAATAGATAATGCCCACGCATTTTGCTCACGTATGTTGGCATGTATTGTATCCATAGAGCGTACAAGCGATGACGCCGGCTGTAATTTCCACATAGCAATCACATAACAAATTCAATGCGAGTGCTCAGTCGTATCAAAAACCTTGCAACCTTTCTCCAGCTTCTCTCAAAGTTCCAGTTCTCGCCCCTGACGAGACTACACATCTACCCACTCATATCCGTCAACAAGTCGCACTCCCGACCATCAGTGCAGTCAACATGACCACAATATCCCCTCAAATCGACCAAAACAAACCGAATAACCCCTTTCAAAGCCTGAAATTTTCGAAGTCTACCGCAATCCATCTTTGAGCGTTGATAGAGCAATATCTTGCCCCAGAGGAGTGAGTTTTGCTGCCACTTTGGGGCTCTGAGGTTTAAGCAATTGTTCTGTATTTTGATACCACACCTGTGGGAAAGGAGTGTGGAAGGTTTATCGGTTGATCACTGTTGCTTAGTGCAAGAGTATGGCTACGTTGCCAATCGAGGTCGGTAATGATTGAGAGAGCTGTAGTGGAGGCTGGGGGCGTAGTGACAGTTATGCAGAAAAAGCGGTTGATAGATGCCAAAAACGTGTATTGTATGACGTGCTTGCAGAAGCAGGCTCTCATTGCTTTGTGTGCTCTAAAATCTAGGGTCTCAGCTTGCTCCTCTCTATCGTACACATTCATCATCACTGACGAAGTCTTTCACCGCCCTTCCCTCCTCGTTTGACTCTTATAGACAGCCATCCGCTGCCATAGGTATGCAAGTAACATTACTCGCTCGCTTGCACAAGACAGGAAGCCTCCGAGAGGACTAGGAAACGCAAACATGGTATCTCTGAGTAAGTTGGAAAGTATATATTAGGTACTAGTAGTGGAGTGTCGTATGGCAGGACCAGCCTGCGCTTGTGTAGTTGCAGGTGGTAATGCGCGAAGTGGGGTATGTATTGGTAATAGCCCGAAGACGATGGCCAGAGGCTTTGAAGATAGAGGATTGGCGGGAAGGATCTATGCTCTCGAGCCGAGTATCCTGAGCATGTGGGTCATTGATGCGGCTGTGAGCGAGGTATTGCGCGAGGACAATCCAGCCATGAAACGATCAAGTGTGTATGGACTGGAAGGAGGCGTCCATGTCCAAGTCAACACCCTGGGATGACATGGTGGGTGTACTAGCGGCTGACCCAGACGCCACGGCGTCTTCGTAGCCAGATAGAGCTTGGGCGTGGAGTTTGAAGGCTTCGCCCATGAGCTTAGTGATACTGTAATGCTGGTCAGGACTGATTTCTGTACACAACTGAGGGTTGGTGGACTTACCCCCAAACGACGACCTCGTCCAGCATGTTTCCCCACAACCGTGCGACAGTCGAACTCAGCTTGGCATTGTACAAATCGTTCGATCCGTCGTCAAATAGGTTTCGGACTTTGTTGTACATTGCCAGCTCCTGTTCAGTGGCTTGCTCGTCGTCGTGTTCCAGGCGGTAGAGCCACAGACTGAGAATGACCATGAGGTCAAGACCACAGAGAGGATGCTCAACGCTCCAATTCGTAGCGCATGTGCTGCTGACCCATCGTATGCCTTGCAATGCGACAATCTCGATGCAATTGTAGCATTCTTCAATGACCTTGATCATTTCATCGGACCTTTTGACGATGTCTCGAGCTTGCGTCATCTTGGCAGCAACGTCGTAAGAGTCGTGGTAGCGAAGAGCTTCTTGCACCTGTTTCAAGTCGACTTCTAATCGAGCCTTGGTATTTCGGAAGACAGCCATGGCGTTGAAGATGAGTGGATGGCCTTTATGTGGTGCACTTAGCTGCACCACGATCGTCTCAGGCTCGCACTGTTCTAGGGATTTTTCCCAAGTCTCAAGAGCCATGCGAAGCTTGTATTCGGTGACCACATCTTGTAGAGCCTCGAAGCTGCGTTGCTGGTTGTAGACTGCCAAGAAGAGAGCATTGATCATGACCCTCGTAGCGAAGGCGCTGTATTGTACTGGCTCTCCTCGGAAGAGACTATCGTGAGCTGTGCGAACAGTGACTATCGTGGAAGCCGCTAAACTTTCTCGCCATGAGTCTTCGTCAACGACTTCAAGGTTCCATAACGACTCTGATGAGGGTAGCTCTAAGGTATCGAACTCTTTGACGCTGATGGCCGGGGTATGGTCGTAGGTCAGAGTAAGCAGGCCGAAAAAAATGTACACTGCGTAATAGGTTCGCCTGCATCCTTCGTCCTCAACCCATTCGGCGTGGGTGGGTTGGGCACCTTCTCTAGCTTCCGATCGGATCTTTAGTTCGTACCGGTTGCCTGCTACCATCTATTTTCGTGTCAGCCAGCAGCAGTGATAAGTGAGAAGGGTAGAGACATACATTTGCAACAAGACTCTTGATCGAGCCCGCCCATTCAAGGCCTTTTGGATCCCCACTCCAACTGGCAAAGATCATGTTCAGGAGGGTGCTTTGCATTGTCCATAACGGGCACTTGCGCGAGCTGAAGCTCTCCTTATTTTGTAGGAATTGAGTGACGAGCATCTTTGAGCCGATGTGGAACATGAAGGCTTTGTCCTGGTTGAAGGAGTAAAGAGCGCCGATCGAAAGTACTGAAAGGAGGAGTGCCGGCGAGACTTGGCTTGCATCGAAGGATTCGAGGTGAAGGAAGGGTAGATGGTGGTGGAAGAGTTTGAAGTAGGATTCGAGACAGGCGTTGATTTCTCCTCGAGTCTGGGTTTGGAAGTTCAGTTGGGTCGTTCGGTCGTCGTCGCATCGCTTCATGTTCTCTTGCATAGCGTTGTATTCGTCGTCGGATTGGAGCTGGGGTACTCTGGGCGTCGTGATCGGTTGACTAGGGCCAGGTGAGCGTCGATAATCTACGGGGGAGACTGGTCCAGTCATGAACGGGAAGGGCGAAAGTCCGCTAGGCGTGCCTGGTCCTGAGATGGGCATCGAGCCGGTGAGTGACTGAAGGCCGGGGGCGAGGGCGTCGGCTCCGGAAGGATACCTCTCCATCATTGGCGGTAGCTGATTCGGATGAGGCTGGACGGTACTGGCACTGTTGAAAGAAAGCTGTGACAATTGAGAATCTTGCGAGCCAGATATACTTGAAGAGGAGACTGAATGAGCTTTAGGTTCAATTACCGAATTTGACATGAAGTTATCCCACGGCATCTGAGACAACGGCATCGCACCAGGCATGTACGACCCCGCGGTATCAAACATGGTCGTATGATCGGGGGAGTAGGGCGTGGTCTCGTCAAGCTGGACGTCTTGAGATTGAGATGCCATTACGGCTGCGGCTTTGTGTTTGAGGTCGGTCATCAACATCGCAGCAGTCTCTGGATCAAGCATACCATCACTGCTTGCCTCTATTTGTTCCAGCGTCGCTGTATCCAGGCCAGTGGAGGGCTTCGTTGGAGTGGCCTTTGGCGTGGCCTGTTTTGCGCCCGGGCGTCGCTTGACCTCGCTGACGAGGGGTACTCCTCCATCTTTTGCGTGTACGGTGCGATCGTGTCGGAGGAGCAGGTCTCGTCGCACAAAAGTACTTCTGCATTTTGCGCATTTGAAAGGTCGCTCTTTGGTATCTGCGCAAAGGAAGTCGAGTTAGCAAAGGGCAAAGAAGCTCCTCACGACCCCACCAACCCCTCCATCAATCAAAGCGGATCTAAGGTACGGAATAACTTACGCGATCTTTCATGTCTGCTCCGATGTTCACTTCGACTGAACGCTCGCGCGCAATAGGTACATTTGTACTTGCGTTCTATGGGTTTTTGAGCACCGTTCTTCGCCGTCGATGACGAGGCGGGTGGAGCGGTCGCTGCAGCAGGCATGATTTGGAGCTGTGCAACACGTTCAAGTCGATGACCAGTAGTCCTCGTGTGAGAACGAAAGAGACTATCTGGTACTGGTATCTGGCTGACGATGGCTTGGATGTATATCAACTCGAAAGCCTTCGTTCATGCCTTGATGTGGGAGGAGGAGGAATTGGTGGGACTGGAGTGACTTCGGTCTTGGCTGGCTAGCTCGCGTAATTCGTTGAAGTCTAGTGGGTAGGTTTTGGCTGTGAGTTTCTTCGGGTATGTCGACTTTTGACTTTGGTTTCGATGAGAGATGGACTTTTGAGGTGGGATGTCTTTTCTCGAGTGAGGGCCTTCAGGAATGGAATCTGGGATAATTATTTTGGAGGGGCAATATCTGGTCACTTTTCAACTACATCACAATTTAAGGGGTTGGGCTTGGACTTGGAGGGGCTTGCCGGTGGCCACGTTATTCTGCGGATACGCTATCTATACGGTACTGTGCTTTTATCTGCAACACTCTCGACACTCTCGCCTAGCCATAATCTCGCTTCTATTCTTGTACCGCTTCATACATCCACCGGCTGCAAGACAGAAGGCGGTCGCGCAATGTAGCATCGCAGAGCATATCAATAAGGCGGTCTGTACGTGTCCATACCTGACAAAATACAGCCTGCGAGTCACAGGGTGCCACATTTGCGCAGGGCTAGGAGCCATGGCGGCCTGAGAGCCAGCGCAGAGAAAGGCGGCATTGCCACGAACCTCGCTAGTAATCTTCTCTATGACCTGCTTCAGGAAGACCCGGAGTATTTGACGTCCATCAAAGATTGTACTCGTCATTTGCCGTTCCCTTTTCGTAATCGTTTGCCAAAACAGATTCTTCTCTTTCAGTGGTTGGCTGGTTATTGCTCGGGTGCTTTGCAGATTTTGCGCAGCACTGCAGCAAGTCTCGGATCCGTCATCCATATTTGGTGATGCTCGGCGTGAGAGCGAAAACGACAGACAAGAAAATGAAATGTTTCCTGTTGGTTTCAGCGACTTGATAGCATCCACATCCAACCAAACGCTGGCTAGCTGTTTGTGGCGAGTATCAATATGTGCGTTATATCGTGCCCAGCCCCTCCTCAAGTGGCTCATCATTCTCGATCGAGCGCTGGTGCTTCGGAACCGCCTTCGAAACCGTGGTTGAGATTAGGATGACGGATGGCTCCGCATGATTGGTCCCGTGTTGACGGTTCTCCTCGAATGATTCGATAGATCTGGGCATACTGAAGTCATCGCGAAATTGGAGATCCTCATTTGGAAAAGGGTGGGCCTTGGATGAGCGCAAAAGTCAAAAGTAGCCAATCCTCCTTCCCCGGACCCAAAATCGAGCTAGCGCTGTTAGCCACTTCTGCTTCCCTGTCGTCGCGTGCGTGGATGTTCGATCTGCAGCTGACAGCGATCAAGGTACGCAACGAGGAAACAATGCAAGACATCGACCCACGACCACGACCACGACGAGGACAGGGAAATTCGGCAACGATTATTTGTAAATTTGTAGACCTGCTCTCAATGGGCATGAAGCAAGGCTGACATCGGCGCACTGTGCAGAATCAGACAGGTTACCAAGATACCAACTGGCAGAGCAAGGTTGACTAGTAGCCAGCATCCCCAAACCGCCCGAGCCCATCCCGATGATCCCCGGCCTCCACCCTCTCCAATCGTTTGTATCCGAGGGGCAATGCTGACGAGGAGCCCTGCAGAAAAGTGAGATCCACCTTCATTTGTAGGATGAGTTGAAAACAGAGTAAAAGAAAGTCCTCCTCCTGATGCTTCACAAATGGATGTTGAAGGCAAAGGGAAGACCAGAGGTGGTATCCAACACGTTTGGCGTAGTACAAACTACGTTGTCACTTTGTACCCCGCTACCTGACCGATCTGTCGGAGAGGCGCCCGATCGACGGGGTTGCAGCCCTGAAACCTTCGAGAAGGTGAAGAAGCGCTGTGGCACCCCTTTCACTTTGACAGCGATCTGCGAATGATGCGTTCAGACGACGAGTGTTGCTAATGACGCCCACCCAAAAGCAAGTCGGTTTGCAATCATTCGGGACCGTGAAAATCCATTGGATGTAATTACTGTACCTAGAATTACGAAAATTTTACCTCCGCAAAAATTGTGAGGTGTGCCTGGTCTCTCTACTGTTTCGGTGGTGGAGGGCATCTTGCGGCAGCCGTTGCATTTCGATCGACCACCAAACACCACCTCCCAACAAAGTACGGAGTACTGCAAGTTTGACGGGTCGTAGTGGGGAAATAGCCCGGAGAGTGGCCACCACACTCGAATGACACAGCATTTTACATATCACATGATTGTGCTAGGCTTGGAGATGGAGTAAGGTAAACGTCAAGTTAATGCGTAAGGCTTCTTGAAGCAAAGTAGAAGGTAAGGGCGGCGTAGGACCCGGTATCAAAGAAGAAACACTCGTACGATGGTATCTAATAGCCATAAACTCGGCTCGGATGAATAGTGTACTGTACCTCAGTGGGATTTGTGACTCGACTCTCGAGCGATTTTTGATGCTCGGCGCCGCCCACTGAGAACGTAAGGGTCCAACCACCAGCTAGGTATGCAAGAGGTCAGCCCGCTAATTGTTTCCTGGAGAGTATCTCAGCCAGCCTAGAGTGAAGTTGTCCTGATATTGATGGCGTATAAATTCTATCAGCGCGCCTTTTTATACTGCTTTTCAGCTTTCTGAGTGGCCCACGGCGCGGGGGATCTAGTTGAACCCGCTTCTTCAAATTCACGGTATTGGGCCTGAGGTACATCCTGCATCCAACCAATGACCAATCATCTCTCAATAGCAACTCAATCATAGGCGCTTGCTTTCAGCATCGACGCAGACGAACTTCGCGTTACTCGCCCTCAATTTGCCTAGCCATCCTTCAGGGCTGCGAAGGAGGTCTCACGGCAGCGCAGCCTGTGCTCCAACCTCAACAAGGCACCTCCTCGCAAACCTGCATCATCCATTTCGCGGCGTCACCGAGCTGCGCAAGGTCACCTGCCGAGGACGATGTATACGAGAACTGATGCCGTTACTCCTCTCACGATAAACACCAGGACCAACGCAAATGGTAAACCCACCGTATTTGGCGCAGCAACCTTCCACTACACCGAGGAACCCTTACGAATGGCCTCAACCCAAAGCCGCGGCCAGCAGCATCAAGGAGCAACGTCTTCGGCGTCAAGAAGCCGCGCAGCTTCAGTTGGGATGAGCGTGCAATCTCCAACCTCTGCGGCGGCCACTCCCGCGCCCCTCTATGTTCGAGCATTATACGACTTTGATGCCGACGATAGGACGAGCATCAGCTTTAAGCAAGGAGATGTCATACAGGTCATCACCCAGCTGGCCAGCGGTTGGTGGGATGGGATCCTCAACGGCGTGCGGGGATGGTTTCCTAGCAACTACTGCGTGGTAGTCACTGGACCAGATGAGGCTACAACAAGAGACAGTCGGCCACCTACGAATGGAGATGCGTCCGGGGAGTCTGGCACGGAGGATGAATATGAAGAATACGATAATGGACAAAATAGCAGACTAGCCTCTAGCCAGCACGAGTCGCTGCTATCAACAGATAGTGCGGAGCAAGATCAGGAAGAAGCTGCTTTCTGGATACCGCAAGCTACAGCTGAAGGGCGACTCTTCTACTTCAATACACTCACTGGAGTATCGAAGATGGAATTACCACTAGAGACCCCGAGTTCTGCCAATGAGCAAGGCCCCAGAGACCGCATGAACATACATGTACCGGATCAGACCAGACCTCCTCCTGAGATGATGGCACGCGGCTTGGAACACGAAGAAACTGAATATGAGACTGGCGACTCGGCGTCAGAAATAGAGGAATCGCCCATGCTCTCACGTCCGCGGAGGCGACGCTCCTACATCTCCGATGGCGTGTCGCCCGCCGTGTCTACAGAATCCTTCGATACTTCTCCAATCATGAGCAATCGAGGCTTTGAAAATACCAGTATGTCCATGAATGCAGTAGCACAGGCTTCCAGTGGCATGTCAGCGATGGGCACGACGTCTTTCACAAGTAACCCTCTGGGCCAGGTCTCTGCTTCCGCGATACCTCGAGCATTCTTTGATGACCCAGCCTCGGCGCCTTTGACTTGGAACAAGCTGGTTGACAACATCCGCAGAGCTATCGAAGCGTATAGGCAAGCGATTAACAATGCTGACCGCTCAGAATACGTTCGAAGAGCTGAAGACATATCCGACCATCTTCGGATGCTACTTGCTGCAGCTTCGGGCACCACCGACAACCACTCCGGCAACCCATCAATCATCTCTACAAATAAAGCCCTCTACCCACATTTTCGCGATATGATGTCTCGATTCTCGAAACTAATGCTTTCATCGCATATCGCAGCTGCGGATTGGCCAGCTGCGGATGCTTACACCAAGTGTTTACAAGAGGCGGAGGGAGTCTTGCATGGAGTATACAGCTACGTGGAAGTTGCGCGCTCGCAGCGTGGCGAAGATATACTTCGCCTGGTACCAGGATTCGTGCTGGGAAGTAACAATGGTGGTAGCTGGCAGAACAACGGTCTAGGCGTCAAAGATCCTATGATGGCCTCATCCTTCATGGAGCAGGACGAATACGAGCCATATGTTGAGCCTGTACAGAGTCTGGACGGCAATCTCCTAGAGAGAATGGACGAGCTGAAGCGAATGATTGTTGCCAATGTTCGCCGGCTTGAAGAACATCTCGCAGTCAGAGAAAAGCTCGTCACTCCATTCCGACACAAATTGATTGGAAACGCTGTTTGCCAAGCAGGTGGTAAAGTCATTGAATCCTTCCGGCCCTGGATCTCTACTGTTGAATCGATCAACCTTGCACCCTTGGGCTCCGCGTTCCAGAACCCTCAGCTCAGCGAATTCACTGCTCAGAAGCAAAGACTCTATGATTTGGTCATGCAATTATTGCTGGCTTGCCAAGCTGTGGCAGCTCCACTTGGTGACGAATGGGCTGAAAACCGGGGAGATCCGCTCGAAGAACGTCTAAATGAGGTTCGGACGATCGCAAGGCAGTTGGAGATCTGCACCTCTCATGTGGGCTTCTCATTGCTGTTGCTCTTGGACTTGATGCCCCAAGAATCAAACACGCTGCAGGAATTGAGAGATGCGCAGGTCGTTCGCGGCCACCGAACGACCGATCCCGGAGCACCCTACGACGGATCCTCCACTTTCCCCAGCTCCTCGAAACCGAGACGACCTCAATTGTCAGACATGAGCTTCCCTGTGTCGTACTCTGAAGGGGTCGATCCAGCGCAAGAGAACTATCGGAAGCAAGACAATAATTCGAAAGTCAAGAAGTTCTTCGGGGAAGTTCCAAGAGGCATAGAGGAGGAGCCATCATACTTGAGGCTTGACTACGAAGGCCAAATATCATATGACTCTAAGACCGACCCCCCACAATTGCGTGGTGGGACGTTGATTGCGCTAGTGGAGCAATTGACCAGACATGACCGACTAGACGCACACTTCAACAACACCTTCCTTCTTACCTACCGGTCTTTCACAACCGCATCGGAGCTATTCGAATTGCTGGTCAAGCGATTCAGTACTCAGCCTCCTAGAGGCATTAGTCAAGACCACTACAACGATTGGGTGGAAAAGAAGCAAAAGCCCATACGATTCCGAATAGTCAACATTCTGAAAAGCTGGTTTGACAATTACTGGATGGAGAATAATGATGAAGCCACAAATGAGCTTCTTCGAAGGGTTTACTCTTTCGCTAAAGACTCAATAGCACCAAGCGGCACGCCAGGCTCTGCACCGCTCATGGCTTCAGTTGAGCGACGCATAAAGGGGCAGGACAGCGGTGCCAGAGGGCTTATTCCTACCCAAAGCACCGCAATTCCTACGCCAATCATGCCGAAGAATATGAAGAAGCTGAAGTTCCTTGACATCGATGCCACCGAGTTCGCGAGGCAGCTGACGATCATTGAGTCTAGACTGTACGGCAAGATAAAGCCTACGGAGTGCCTGAACAAGACGTGGCAGAGAAAGCTGGGTCCTGATGACCCTGAGCCAGCTGCTAACGTGAAAGCCCTCATTCTACACTCGAACCAATTGACGAATTGGGTTGCCGAGATGATTCTGAATCAATCAGACGTCAAGAAACGTGTTGTTGTAATCAAGCACTTTGTCTCTGTTGCAGATGTAAGGACATCGTCTTAGGTTACCATTGCCTACCGGGGTGCTAATTGTCCTAGAAATGCCGAGCTATGAATAACTTTTCAACGCTGACCTCGATCATCTCCGCCCTTTCCACAGCTCCTATCGGTCGATTGGCCAGAACTTGGGCTCAAGTCAACGCTCGAACGCAGACGGTCTTGGAGCAGATGAGGAAGCTCATGCACAGCACCAAGAATTTTGGCGAATATAGAGAGGCACTACATTTAGCCAATCCGCCTTGTATTCCCTTCTTTGGTACGCTTTGACAAGAAAACGGTTAGAGCCTACGCTAATCACACTGGTCAGGTGTCTATCTCACTGATCTCACTTTCATCGAAGATGGCATACCCTCCGTCATCAAACGAACTAACCTCATCAACTTCGCCAAACGCGCCAAAACCGCGGACGTCATTCGAGACATTCAACAATATCAAAACGTCCCCTACCCCCTCAAGTCTGTCGGCGACTTGCAGGACTACATCCTGAGCAACATGCAAGCGGCTGGGGATGTGCACGAGATGTACGACAAGAGTCTGCAGGTTGAGCCACGGGAACGGGAGGATGAGAAAATCACAAGGTGGGTTGACCTCGGTCTCGCTGAACCGACTAGACGATGGCATTCGTCATGACATTTTGAACTGGGGTTGGGTAGCTACCGCATGTTCCTCTGTATCCACCAAATATTGGAAACCTTGCCTCGAAACAGCACAGCTATGTATCAGAATCCGGCCACCTGCGTTACATTACCTACCCACCTTGCTTCGCCCTCACATCAAAAGGATGCGGCTGACCGTTGTCGCAATCCTAGGCTCCTGTCAGAATCGGGCTTCTTGTGAGACATCAGCAGCCCTACGATGCGACACATCCAACCTTGCATATCGACCTATCGGGAGACGCCAAGCACCAACATCCTATATCCCACCCTCGAAACCAATACATACTCTAGCGCAGCGCCGTTTGGGACTGTGGACCAGCCCAGCGGAACGACATTTTCGGTACACTACCCACATCGATATACACTAGATGGGAACACAGTTTCACCACATACCAGCCGACTCTCTACCTCCCCACCGCCATACAAATACTCTTCACGACGCCAACGATTTCGTGCTGCCCTGGTCAGCACTGGGTTGGAAAAGCCACTTTTTAATTGCGATACTACCAACAGGAGGACAAATGACTTAATGATCTTTTTCGGACGACGGAGGATGTTGGTTGTAGCAATGAATGATTGTATTCATTTTGTGTAGATATCTCCACATACACTTATTGAGCCTGTGGGCTGGACAAGGCAATTGTGTCCTTCATCCGTGACCCTCACGCAAGGAATGCGGACTGTGGCTCGTCGTCTCCTCTCCGCTTCGCTTTCCTACCCATGAGTCTTGTGCCAAAACGCTGCGGGCAGCGGCCCCTCCTCTTACCTTCGTTTCTGCTTCCTACCCACTTGCAATTGCTAGATGCGGGGACTACAATCCAGTGGCAACGTTCTTTCAAGCACCACGCTTGAAGCATGCCTATTCGCTTTTGTGTTCCCAAGACCTCTCATCAATTCCCACCCTCTGCATTTCGCCAAACTAAAAGCCCACCAAATTCTATATTTCCATCTGTACTTATGCCCCCACCACATCTCTCTACATGCAACCATTCCACTTTTTCTAAATCCATTCCTAGCATTATAGACCTCAACACGTGTACATCGTTTAGGAAAAGGAAAGGAAAGTAAAGGGGTCACAGTCAGCTATAATCTCGCGGCCTTTTCTTTCCTCGGCAAAGCTTTTATCGGATTCGCACTATTTCTCTATTCGAGGCTAGAGCCTCTACTGACGCAGGATCATGCGTAGAAAGGAAGACTGATTGGCGCCGACGCGGATTTTTGAAATGATTCGCTGGGGATACGGGTATGGAAGCAGATTTGGCGTTCTGGTGGGAGGTCGTGTGGTGAATAGAGCAGATTGTCTGGGATGGGAAGGGAAAGGTCTTGAGATGGAAGAATGGACTGTGCTAAATGCGAATTGGTGAGGGCTGAACATGAGAAGGAGGACTTCTTATTGGCGTATAGAAGGATTGACTGGTAAAATTGAAGGTACAGGAGCGAAGTCATGCAAGGTATGCCGACTCCTTCGTCGAAGTTTCGAAGCATTGATTTGACCTCGCAAATTATGCCGTCGGTTTGTGATCATGTCATTCTTCATGTTGGGCCGGCATTATTTCAATACAATGCGTCTGCGAATCGCCGATTGCACGTACAGAGGGCTGTACCTAAGCTTCCCCAACGCCACTTGGCTACTAAAGCTAGATACGTTACCAAATCGACGCTTTCTTCGCCGATGATGCTTCGGCTGGGGCAGCGCTTAACAGGGCTCTCTAGGCATGTGAAGAAGTGCCGCAGTCGGGATCATATTGGAGATCCGGCGATAGAGAAGGAAGATATATCAGCTTCTACGCAAAGAGCAAAAGATGCGCCGGGAACCGGAGAGGGGGGTTGCTGTTATACACGGAGACGAGATTCGCGGGTGGGATGAACTATCAAATTTCGTCTTTTTTTATTTCTGTGACTGTATGTACATAAGTGTATTCTTGCCGAGTGTCAAGACGAGGACGGACGGGAACGCCATCAAGTCCCAGCCGAAACGACTGTCTTCATGCCTTAGTGAGAAATTTGGACTCAGAAAAGGTCTGCATAGCCAAGTTTCTCTTCCTTTATCTTGGCCGTGGCTGTGACGGTAGTGTTGTCAGATCGCTCAAAGTCGTGATAATATGCTGGAAAAGTTTCGAACGAATGTACATTTGGTGTACTCCCAAGCCCATGGTGATCGCGGTATTTGTAAAGGAGAGGGGAAGGGTGGCCTAACCAGACCACCTAAAGCATTCATTTGCACAAGATCGACCCGGTGCGGATGAAAAGGACGAACCATGGCGGTCTTTGCTCCTTGCTGGAGAATTGATTGGTTAAGCGGATTGAGCCTATCGATATAAATGTTGTTGTTTATCTGGGCTGCCCAGCCCGAGGCGCAAGTTATTTCACAAGAACTTGGAGACAATGACCACGCAGTGATGGTATCAAACCGTCGAGGAGTGGTAAGCTCCGGGATTAACACTTCACTCAATGATGATCTTGATACTCCCATTCGTAGTTGACACCTCGATGCTCCCATTGCCCTTCCCTGCTCGTGCTTCCACAACCTTTGGCGACCTTGATTGAATATCCTTCTCAATTCTCACCCCCTTTCCCTCCACAGTAATACTCCCATTGTAGCTCTGGGCTCTGATGCTGCCCTCGAAAGGCACCTTGAGCTTAATGGCACCATTAGTGCTATGGCACCGGATATTGACATTGTCCAAGCTGCCCTCTACCCCCGTCTGTAGAATACGAATGTCGTGCTGCCCATTTGTGCTATGAACATCTAGCTCAGCACCACAATCCCAACTGGCTGGACAGAGGTCAATTTGGATCCTCCCATTCTGAGATTTGAAGGAGCTCCTCGATCCCAGTATATAGGGCCCTCGAATAGCCCCATTAGTCGATTCTATCGATGTTCGATAGTCTCGTTGGGGGATTCCAGCGGCGTATGTAGGGAATCTAGCCGTAATGTGTCCATCTGATGTGGAACCGTTGAATGTAGCAATTGCCGAAGTCTTAGCGCAGCCTGGCTTTACAGTAACATCAATAGCGCCGGAAGAATTAGAGAGGTCGAGGAGGTCGAGGAGAGGGTAGGGACCGCTGATTTTGTCCGAAGTGTGTTTGATGATGGTCTCGCGAGAGACGTCGGCAGGCTGGCTCTCGGAGTATGGTGGTGGGGGATCTGTTGGCTCGTCCTGAACGAGTCAGTATAATCTAAGCATACTCTGAAGGTAAAGGGTCCGTACCTGGTAAATGATAACCATGTTGATGTCTAAATTAGTGGCAGTTGTACTTGTAGCGATCCTTATAATTCTACTGATTTCAAGTGGTTTAGTAGAGAAGATGGAGGGAGTATAGAATTAAGGAGTCTACTATGACGATATACAAAAATAGCATGACGAAGGCTGCGGACCACTGAAGTCGGAGATGGTTTGCGAGAACGGCAAGGTTCTTGTATATGAATTTATTGACTAAGGTTCATCTTGGGCATAGATGTCAAAAATGATTGGTTTTAAGCCACCTTGATGCGTGGACGAGTTGCTGTCCGAGAACAAGGCTATTGTTTACGATTGCTTGCTGGCAACTCATGCATTACAAAATAATCATCAGCACAGCTCCCACGCATTACTTATCATAGACAGACCTCAGGGTTCCTTTCCTGACTAGGTGAATTGTCAACGTATAGAACGCCACCGGCATGGAGTTGGAGGAGACTTTAGTAAAGCAAGGGCTTATCGAGCGCTACGCTGCACACAAGTCCTCCAAAGACCATTTTCTTCGCTGGCCACCAGCCCCAAATTCCGTTGCAGTCTGCCATAGACCTTTCCTGCGCTTGTCCAGCGTCTCAACGAAACTAACAAAACGGGACTTTGTTCTCCCCAAGGCATTCTGCGGTGCCCAGGCAGTGAGCCTGTTTCCTGTTTCTCCGGATGCTGCGCAATACTGCATATATCTTGCACCTCAACAGTAGTAAGTTGTTCGCCTCAAAGCCTCTTCGATTGAATCCTAGTACAACTGGCTCTTTTGGTAGCAAATGCGGGTATAGCCCGGTAAATGGCTTAGTAACTGATGTACACGCCTTGATCTGTTCTCACCGGCTAATCATCTGACTCTTTGGTAAGCACTCAATAACGGTGGCTTACCATTAGTAGGCCGAAAGAGCGGTAGCATTATGACGCTAGAAGTCATATAGCACCAGCCTTGTTCTTCCATTGAATGGGCTGGGCTCACGCTTGTCATAACCACAAACACCAAAACTATGTAGCTCAGAGGTAAGATTGGCTGGGGTTAGGGACCGATGGAATAGCCTTTGATGTATCAGGGTGTGTTGAAGGCCGGAGTTTGTCCAAAATGATTGCTTGTAATATCATTAGGCCGGCCCGGACCTTACATGCAGAAAGGTAGATATAGTTCCTGTTTGTGACATGTAAGCACACCTAAACTTTGTCCGCATCGACCAGAATGGGCGTAAAGGAAAGGGTTACGTAGATGATCTCTTGAACCTAACGTCGTACAATCGAGGTGCAGAAGAGCAGAGATGTCGTCTGTTGTGGGCGGCTTCGAGCCCAGCAAAGACGCGAGGCTTTCACTTGTGCTGACAGCAAGCTTGATCTTCTGGTACCGCTAGCAGTGTTCCTTGAGTCTTGATCTCCGTGCATGGCAGCGGTTGGCTGCAGAGCGGGAGTGGGGCCGAGGTGCAGTAACCTCAAGTACGCAATCGAAATGTGACCTGTTCCTGCAGGCCCATCCAATTGGAGGCCGAGGGTCTCCTTATCCGAAGGTCGTTCTCGACCTGGAAAGACCCCATGGGTGATGTGCATTGCATGACCGCTTGTCCGACCCGGACTCGAGTCCTCCATCTTCGAACCCTCTTCGTTGACCTTCGAACGTCGCTTTTGTGACCACCTCAGCCTTGTCTGCTGCTCCTGTCCAGGTAGAATGCATCCGCATTGTTCTTGAAAAGCCTATAACACTATCAGAGTGTTTCAATAGGTCTTCCCGGAGGGTAGGGCCGGATTTCAGTAATACACGCTGGTGCACGGATTTGTCCGGAAACTGTCAAACACCTGTCCTATGTCTCGCATTGGTGAAGAGATGTCCGAGTCCATGCAAACAAAGGCATGTTGCATACCGCTGACAAGACACAATGTATACCCACAATGCAAGGGAGTAAAAATGGCTTAGAAGATAATGTTCTCCGGAAGCCCTTGCGTGGCAATGCGGAACAGAAACTGGGCTAGTTTAGCGCATACACAATCCCATGCCAAATCCACGAAAATCTTTCAAATGGTCATGTCAACACCACTGTTACTCCAGCATCCTCTTCATACAGTCTCTCACGCCATACTTCATCGCATGCAGTAATTCAGCAGACCTTACCGGACGGCAATTGACAGATACCGGACCTTTATTCTCTTTCACCTCACCTGTCTCCAGTTGAAACAAACACTGCGACGAAAACGTCAACACAATAATCAGTCATATCCACAATGGCACCAATACCAGAGGACTTCATGGTCGTTGTTCGAGACAATTCCAAGCGAGATACCTCTAACGAATGGCATGGTCGTGGAGTCAACCTCGCAATCATCTCTATCACCTTTTCCTCCGTTGCAGCATGCCTCGTTGGGGTACGTCTGGCTTCGAGGTTCGATTACAACCGCAAGAAGGTGAAGGGAATTGGTGGCGATGATGTTGCTATCGTGGGCTCTCTGGTAAGTGCCTCGATGTTCTCGCGAATTCGATGTGACAAAATCTCACGAACTTACAATAGCTCTGCGCTTTCGCCCTCACCATTGCCAACTGTATCAGTAAGTCGATAGCCGGACACGGCCGCTCAATGCTGTTTTTGGAAGCTAAACGATGCACAGGCACGGACAATGGTATTGGGAAGAAGGGGAGCGAGCTGAACCAGCATCACTTGTACTTGACGTTGCAAGTGAGCTAAATGCTGTCACCCTTCTTGTATACTGAACCTGACCACATTCGCAGACCTTCTGGGCTGCCCAAATCACGTATAAATTCACGATCAATCTGACCAAGACGTCAATCTGCCTCCTCTACCTACGCATCTTCGGCCACGACAAGAGCTTTCGACGTCTCGTGTATGGTGTGATGGCCTACGTCCTGCTGTACGCTACGGCAAGCATCATTGCGACCATTTTCGAATGCGTGCCCATCCCGCGTATCTGGGATAAGAAGATTGAAGGCACCTGCATCAATCTCACTGCCTTTTGGTACTCGAATGCAGCCGCGAATATCATTGGGGACATCATCATTTTCCTCTTGCCAATGCGACAGATTGCTAGATTGCAGATGCCATTCAACCAGAAAGTGGGGATTAGACTTATCTTTCTCCTTGGGCTCTTGTAAGTTTTTGAACACCACAAAACTGATACAGTTCCACTGACAAGCACTCAGCGTCTGTGTGACATCGATCTTGCGCTTGACGACTCTCAAGACTGGTGGCCAGAACAAGGACCAAACCTTCGGCACACTCAATTCGACGATCTGGACGACGATTGAGGCAAACACCGGCATCATCTGTGCCTGTCTTCCCATGCTCAAGACCCCTCTAGCGCGTCTGCTGCCCCGTTACTTCCCTCAAGGATCCCAGGTATCCGCCGAGAACACGTTGACCAACAGCCGTCCTGCACCGGTCTCTCGCAACGCATCTCGAACCCCACCGGCAAACCCCTTGTGGGACAACCACGGTATGCCCATCCGCATGACACCGCAGCCTGCAGTTCTACCCCCACCATCTAGAGCGTCCTCAAAAACAGCAGCCGGAAAGGCCAGCAACGACATCTCCAGTACCTCCTCCTACGAGATGGATCGCGTTCCTCTCCCTAAGAATGTCATTACGAAGACCACATCCGTCAACGTCCAATATGCCAATGACCGCGGCTTTCAGGCCCCACTCCCAAAGGTCTCCAGCCCCAACAGCAAAGACCACACTAGGAGCACCTCGAACCTCATCGGCTCCGAGTACAGCAATGTCAACTTGGCATGAGGAGCGTCGTTGCTCGGCATGTGTGAAGAACCTATCCAGTATAGCGCCTCCTTTTGCCAGCTCCATGTCACGATGTCATTTTCTAATACCGGTTCGATTCATATTCGTGTACACATTCAAGGGGAGGTTACGGTTCATTCATGTGTATTATATTAGCAGAGGAGGTTTAATGGCGACGTCGGCGGTTTTATTCCAGCGTGTCATATTGACAGAGAAGGTGGCACATTACCATAAATGTAGAATCGAAGGATAGGAACTGTACGTCAAACAGATAAATCAAAGGACACTGATACTTACTCATATGCCGCACCTGTTTTAAGGAACTTCTCCATCACAACAGAGGCGAGCTGAGGTTCAAGCAAGCTTTTCAACCCGGGAGCCACCCTAGGAGCGAACCAAATTCCGCATTTTCAGCCCCCAACGGTGGGGCTTCAAAACAAAACGGACTGGTCGGCTAGCACTACCGAACCCCCACGAAAGTACAGCCATGCCTATCGGGGTCCCTACAACACACTTTCCATGACACATAACGGTTCATTAACCCTTCTAGATTGCTGACACCCAGCCCTCTTACCCAGATAACCAGCACGATGGTCAAGCTCGCCCTGGTTCAGGCTTCCAATGTTAATATCAAAACTACCTTCTCCTCCCCTACCGCCCTCTTTGTAGGCGCGACTTCCGGCATAGGGGAGAGTACGCTCAAGCAATTTATCAAGAACACCGAGAATCCCACAATATACCTGGTCGGCAGGAGCCAAGGCGCTGCTACAGCCATAATTGAGGAATTGAAGACGTTGAATGCTGGAGGGACATACAACTTTATACAGAGCGATGTCAGCTTGATTGCCAATGTGGATACTGTATGCGACCAGATCAAGTCCCAGGAGAAGAAGTTGGACCTGATCGTGCTTTCCCCTGGGTATCTTACCTTTGACGGACGCAATGGTTAGTCTCCTCTTCTACAATACCAGTGACTATCAGGCGCGTGTTTTTAGAATGGATGGCCTTGCTTGACGTCAGTGCCATAGATTCAAGCTGCGATTTAGCCATGCAGCTCACTCCAATGCCAGAGATCATGTTATTGCAAACTATATTGAGCCTCGATAGGTCGAAGCCTTGTTCCTTTGTCGTTGTCTGCTGCCGTTCCAGGCTCTATAGCCCTCGCAGCTGCCATTTGTTTTTACTGCCAGCCATAGACTAACATCTTGCTCTCACAGAAACAAAAGAAGGTCTCGACACCCTCCTTTCCCTCCGCTACTACGCCCGCATGCGCTTCATCCAGAACCTCCTCCCTCTCAAACCCACCCGAGTCCTCTCAATACTCTCAGCCACAGACGAAGGCGCCCTTGTCGAAGACGATCTCGACCTAAAGAGCAATTACGGCTTGGGCAACTGTGCAAATCACTCTGCTACAATGACATCTCTCTCCTTTGAATATCTTGCCCAACAATACCCTGATACATCATTCGTGCACGCATATCCTGGGCTTGTAAAGACTGCTATATTCTCAAAGGGGTTCAGTTGGTGGGTGGCAATACTCATGACGTGGGTGGTTGGCCCGCTACTTACGCCTTTCGCTGTCTCCATCGAAGAGGTTGGCGAGAGGCAGCTCTTTCATGCGACGAGTGCGAGATACCCGCCTAGAAAGAGCGCGACCAGTGGAGCCGAGGCTAGGGCTGCTGGCGTTGCGCGGCCGGAAGGTGTGGACGTTGCAAAGGGTGATGGTGCCTATTTGCTGAACTGGAATGGAGAGACGGGGGAAGGGAAGTGTATGAAGGGCTATAGGGAGAGGGGTGTGGGGAAGATGGTGTGGGAGCATACGGCAAGGATGCTCGAGGAGGTTGGTGGGAAGACTAAGTAGATGTAATGGTTGTGGGAGATTTGTATTTAAGCTAGCAATAGTGAACTGTGAGTTGGGTAATGCACTATCTAAGAGAAGCTAATCAAAAGTATGCAGAATCAGGAGTCTTTCTCCCTCGATAGTCCGTGTCGATGTATGACAAGGCTGCGATGACCCATCCAAACCCTAAAGCTAAGCTCCAAAAACATCATCGACATCATCAACATGGAAATGTCAACAAGCGCATGTATATGTCCAAACACCACAGTCATTACAGACAGCCCCGTCTCTACGTTTCCAGTATTATCATAAAGTATTCATCCTGATGATCCGCCCTTCACCACCGTCTCAATAATGGCCACAACCTCCCCCACTCCACTTCCGCTCTCGCAACGAATCAACACCGCAACCCGCCCCCTCCACACGCAACTAAACGCCCTAATCCTCTCCCTCCTTCCTCTCGCCCTCCCACCGCACGCCTCGGATCCCAAAATCTACGCGGGAGGCCTAGAGCATATCCTATCGATCTACTCCACATTCGAAAGCGCATTCAAACTCCTGCTCACACGAAATTTACAGAGATATCGGGAAGAACCGGGGAAGAAGCGAATATCTCTCATCGATGGTCTATTAAACCTACAAATACCGGCGCTGGAACGCTCGCAGAGGCTGAGGATGGATTGTAAATGCATTTTCGGCCGGGAACCACGAATTGGCAGGACGGGGCCGAAACTTGGGGGGTTTGTGATGCACATCTCCGCCGCTATACACGAGCGGTCGCATCTCTTGCTTGCTTATACGTGGATTCTTTATATGGCGCTGTTCTCTGGTGGACGGTATATACGGCGGAAGTTACGGCAGGCTGGACCTGGGTTCTGGGGTGCGGTTAGAGGGGAGAAGGGGGATTTTGATCGCTACCTCGCTTTTTGGACATTCGAGGGCGAAGAGGATGGAGATGATGTTAAAGCGGACTTTAAGCGGAGGTTTGGTGAGGTTGAAGTGTGCCTGACTGAGGAGGAGAAAGAGGAGGTCGTAGCAGAGGCTGTGCTTATCATGCAATCCATGCTAGAAGTCGTACCCGAGATTGCAGAGACCGTTGGTGGAGAGAAGGCTACTGGACAGACTTTGGTCCTTCCAAATGAGCAGGATCAAAAACACAAGGGAGTGGGCTTGAGAGATGGGCATGATCCGGGAATGCACTGGCTGCTTTTCAAGCATATTTTGCCTATGGGGTTTGCGGAGTTGATTATAGGCGTGAGTAGAGCTGTCACAATGGGTAGCGGAACGTTACGGGGGAATTTGATGGGTGGAGAGGTTGGGGTGAAGTTCTGAATGGAGGTAATTGGACATACATGGGATGGCGTTATATACCCTTTGTTGAGAGTGTTAGTATATGGATGCTGTATTGAACCAACTGTTCAAACTGGCAGTCTTGCATCATCGCTGTGCATTCGCAAAAATACCCTTACAGGTTGAAATCATGGACAAATTGATTTAAGAATCTTTCCCAAGAAGAATGGCATTCCATGGAAAGGGAGAGCTTGAAACAGGAAAAAGCGTGGTCACTTGAGAACCCGAATAACCAAAGAACTCGGCCAGTAGTGCAGAAAACATATCTATTCAAAGGCATCAAGCGATCACTTTCAGCACCATATTGCGAAATTATATCCACCGCTCTCGCAGATTTCAATTCAACAGAGGCGTAATGAGACTTTCCTTGCAAAGGTGGTATACCCAAACCCAAAACACACTCACAGGCCTCAAGCCAACGAAGCCAATGCACCAAACGCCGCTGAGGGTATCCCAACACTATCTACATCGCCTTACTCCGCCCGACTAAGCAGCCCCCTCACCCTCTCAATCCTCCCTAGGCGATTCTCTAGCACCTCCAGTCTCCCTCTCTTCTCCTTATCCCGACTTTCTAACACCGCGACCCTCTCCTCCAACTTCGCCCTCGCCTTCCTTTCCGTCGCAACCATTTCATTCGCCTCTGTAAACAACTGCGCGCTCAACTCCTCCAACTCCTCATTCGTCTGATTGACTCTACTCTCCGCCGCTTGCCTTAGCGTCTGCTCCCTTGTCAATAGCGTAAGCAAATCCGCAGAACTACTAGGCTGTGTCTGGTGACCTGACTGTTCCGAGGGTGGCGTGGAGGTAGCACGGCGATTGGAAGGGAGGAGATTTGAGAGGCGGGAGGGGATATGTGGGCGGCCGGGGCCAGCTGAAGATGCGGGGCGTGGTGAGGAGGGTGGGTGAAGAGCTAGTTTAGGTTCTGAGTTGGGAGGATGGCTAGTTGCGGTGGTGGATTTGAGCTCGCGGAGTTCATCTTCGTAGTCGGCAAGTTTGTCAACTAGAGCTGCGTTTAGCCTGACGGAGTAGGTCGCGAGGTATTCGTAGCGAAGGAAGAGGGTGTAAAGTCGGGTGTTCTCCATTGCGAATGGGCAGACTTGGATGGATGGGAGATGGGGAGGGCTTACCTGCGGCGGTTGCTTTCCCGGTTATAATCTTGACTTGTGTCTCAAGCTCTGATATGCGTCTTTGTGCGTCTTCTGCGACTTCGGGATGGGTGTGAGATAACGAGGCGCCGCATTGGTGGCACGTCTGGGTGAAAGACGTTGTGGGGAAGGTTGCGACTGTGGGGGTCTTGGTTATGGTGGTGGTTGCTGAGGACATGTCATGATAGTCTCGAAGCGTTGAAAATGTGGCGGAAAGAATAAAATGCGGTATTGAATGCTCTGTATATAGTAGTATTGGTAAAGGCTAAGATAAGTGGTTATTGTTGCTGACTTGGTGAGAGAGTGAAGTGAGACGGAATCCGAAACGATCCGGCATAAGCCTGGTTCGGCCGCTAGTACATGATCGCCGGACCCTGAAGATCTCCGCTTAGTCATCCATAATCCATATCTCCCGAACTGAAGCGTGCAACCTTCAAAAAAGCTGCACTCGTGGACTCAAATTCTGGCCACTTGATGGGCGACAGGCTACCTCAACAATGCATTCCACAATTGATGTGAGCTTGTGGAACAAATTTCCAGACTTCATATGTCGATTCTTCAGGCCAAGTCGATATGGATCTACCAAAACTGCGAGTTCCAAATCCAAGAAGCAGGACGTGCAGGGGTTCGCTCACTCGAGAGCTGTACCCTTCTTCGGCGATTGAAGGGCCACTGTTCCCCATTTTGCAACTTCCAGGAGAACTAATCTTGATCATCGCCTCAGAGTTACCGATCTGCTCGCAAGCAGCTCTTTCGTTGACATGTAGAGCTCTCTGGCTTGTGCTCCCGATTCAGTTTCGAAAATTACGAATACCCGCAGAGCAGCCCCTCAACCTTCGGGATCCAACGATGAGCAAGCCTCAATTCTACCAGCCTGACAGATGGGACTTCCTTCGCCTTTTGGAAAGGGATATGTTAAAGCATTGGCATCTATGCTCAGAGTGCATTATGCTTCACCCTTTGCAGCCATCTGTAGGGTACAAGAACTCCTCACATCACCAGCCGGAAAGTGTGATCGAAGAGACAAGAGCACCTTTCGACGAGCCTAGGTCCCACAAGACTGGCTCACACATTGCCGCTGGCATTATTGATCTTTGCCCTTGCATGAAACTGACTGCAAGCAAAAGGCGCAAAATAATTGCAAATCTCGAGGAGGCGGCACGGGAAGAGAAACTATGGGGCTGCCCTCCGTGGGAATCGATAAACCTGAGCCGACCAGCATATAGGCCTCCATGGGTGCACGAATGCCGACACATCTATGATGATGTCAATGTCTGGACCAAGATCGGCGTATTCCAATACAGAGACGGCGGTGACTTGGGCATCATCCAAAAGTACAACTTCAGCTACCAATCTGGATCCCCTAATAGATCGCCTAGACTATCTACTCCACACCAAAACCTTGATAAGGCGATCAGAGATCTCCTACGCTGTCGGGATGTGCATCTAGAACGTTTTGTGTGCGTGAAGTGTAAAGACGTACAATGCTGCCCGGACTGCGGTACGAAGATATGTGAGCTCACTAGGAACAGTGGCAGCAACGAAGTCTGGACTACCTGCTCTTTTGAAGTGGAGCGACGTCTGGATGATAAGACATGGTGCTATCAGACCGTGTTTCCATTCGCAAAGAGCCGGATTCCAACTGAACGATAACCTTTGGAAGTGCGATAGCTAATGGAGTAAAGACTCAGATACCTTACCGAGAGAAGTGTGAATATATACACTGTAAGTTGGAGAAATTTGAGTCAAGCTACTGACTGCTCGTATGCGTTGTCGCTGCATGCAGCGTATGCATCTTCAATTGGGCCCAAATCTGTAGCTGAAACTTCAAAGTCCTTGGCCTGATGTCTAAGGAGCAAGACTTGATTCGGTGTGGGCGCTAATTGGGCATGGATGTGGTGTCGAAGAAAAGCACTGTCAATGTATACAGTTGAAGCTATCACAAGACTTCGTCTCGTCTACACAGTAAGCCTGTGGGTTTCTGCCTCAAAGCCATCGACATGCGTGCTCTGGGTATTGATTTTCAACAGCGTCAATTGCCGAAAATCTATGAATTTGAAAGAACCTGTTGCAATCTAGTGTACATTGAAGTCTCGACCAATGTAGGCCATATACCGCATTTCTATTGCGGTAATACCACTGTAAATCCACCTACAAGCTTGAGAAGCCCTAATCAGGACGTCAAGGAAACCCCCTTCTGACGCCGAAAGCGTACTTTTGCGCTTTTGCGCGTTGCATGAGGAAATGTAGTCCCTACCAGCCAGCTGTATCCAGAAACGTCCATGCTAGAGCACAAGAGCTATGCAAAGATGCATCTACCCGAATGGCGGCCCACAACGCCAGTGAAATAATGGTTGTGTGTGCGGGGATGAGGAGAGATGAAAGATGTGGAGTAGAGTGCTGCGGAGTATGGTAGTGGTCGTGAGGCTGTTTTGGATCCTCTAGGAGGCGATTGCACGAGCGGCTTGGTTTCCGTTCTTTCGCTTCTTCTCGGGCTTAGAGACTGTGCTCCAGCCTTCATCCTCGAGAGTGTCGGCGCTGGTATCGGGGGTGCCGTTGACCTGTGCGCCGTTATCTGCGGGCTTCGAGATGTCTTGCACGATTTCCTTTGGCTTAGTCTCCTTGTCTCCAGCAACGAGGTCGCCATCTTCAGGTGCCTCGTCCGCTTCTTCGTCTGCCGCAGAAGCATCCTCATTGGCTGCCCTTCGCAGGATCTCGTAACTCTTATTGGGTGGTGGAGCTGAAGCACCATTCTCTTTAGGCTTCTCCTTGGGCTGGCCATTTGCCTTCTGACCGTTCGCTTGGTCTTGAGCTGCTGGTTCTTGCTTTCTGGCGGCCAAATCAGCGTCTCTTGCTGCCCTCTTCTCTTCCTTTGCCCTGTCATCGGCAGCCTTCTTTTCCGCACGAGCTTTCTCGTCCGCCTCCTTCTTCTCGCGGACGGCGGTTTGGCGCTTCTCCTCGACCTCTTTCTCTCGGGTCGCAGTGTCGATAGGCCTAGCTGCGCCGAAAGGACTTGCCTTTGAGTCTGATGCTGGAGCGGGAGATGCGTCTGTAGGCGTTTCGGAGACGGTGCGTTTCGCCAGATTTAGCTTCGGCCGCGAAGCTGGAGCAGCTGGTGGTGCTGCGGGAGATGGCGGTGTGCTTAGCTCGTGATTCGAGAGCGCAGGCGATCGTGCAGCTTGCACTGGTGCAATTGGTGGCGCAGGTGGCGCGTCAGGCTTCATTTTGGTCCGCCACTGGTTGTCTTGTTCGGCTGCTGTTGGTCCGCGCTCGATGACTGGTCGGTCCACAAACTCGCGCCTTGGAGGCCTTGAGCCAGCGTCAGACCTGCCTTCACCCCACGATGGCGAGTTTCGTCTCTCAGGTCTATCAGGGCGTGGCCCATCACGGCTCACTGGGCGGTCAAAGCTCCTTGCGGCTGGTCCAGTTGGTAGTGTGGGAGTGAGTGGCCCTTTTCGATCCCAGTTGCCGAAATCTCGAACCTTCCCATCGCTTGGTTCGTAGCCGCGGCGACCTCCGCGCTCGCTCCCAGCATCAGAGGCATTGTCGAAGCCTCCACCTCCACGCCCAGAGCCAAAGCCACCCCTGTCGGGGACACGTCGTGGTGCACCACCTGCGTCTGCAAGGGGTCCTTTCCGGTCCCAATTTCCAAAATCTCGGCCGTCGGGTCTCTCCTTTTCTGTAGACGCAATCAAATTAGCGTTTGTCTCTTCTTATGACGATCATGCAGATGGAATGGACTTACGAGGCTCTGCAACGCTAACCCTGATGTTTCGACCTTGAAACTGGGTATCATTGAAGTCTAGCGCCTTTTTGAGTCCATCAAGCGAAGCGAATTCTGCATAGCCGAAACCCTTTGGTTTCATTTCCATTTTGTCTTCCACGATTCGGACACTGGTGACTTCGCAGCCCCCAAAGAAGTCCATGATATCGCCTTGTGTTGCATCGAATGACATGTTTCCAAGGTGGACTGTGTATGGTGGTTTCGTAGGCAGAGGTAGTTGTTCGCGGACGGAGTAGCCACGGTCTGTTTCGCATATGTTAGTATAATCTCAGACAAATCATACCAGCGAGGCCATAGCATACCATTAAGACCACCGCTACCAAATCCACCTCCGGTATTATAACCACGGTCGCCACCGTAGTGGCCACTGGGTGCAGATGGCATGGGCGCATCTTCCATCTCGTCGGCCCAGTTGATTTTCCCATGCTCTATCAGCAATTGTCAGCAAGTCGCTCATCTTCCGCCTATGCGTCGAGGTCTTCACGACTTACTCTCGTCCTTGAGAAAGTCCCCGATGGCCATCTTCTCACCCTTCGCCTTTTTGGGAGCTGGTATCTTTGGTCAGTATATTGCAAACCATGACGTGGTCGAGGGGGATGCAGGTTGGGTAGACATACCCATGGTTGCGGCTCAGTATCCTACGCTCTTACGAGCGTCCACCAGCCTAAATGGTGTACAACGTAGAGTCCGCAGTGATTTGTCTTCAAAAGTGTGCTGGTTGGTGTATTGTGGGTGTCACGACAGGTGGTGTCGTTGAGAGAAAGCCTTGGTGTGAGGGCTCGGCCTCAGATAAAAATTTAGCCTGTGTCCCTCTAGCGTTGCCGCCTAGCGCTATATTGATGGGCGTCCGTCACTGTGCATATGGCTAGGTATTCTTGACAATATCCATAGTCATTAAGACATGCGTTATGCCGCTAGCAAGACGTTGACAGTAGTCCTTATCCACTAATGGCTTCTCAAAGACCTCGTGCATCGAGCGTGGAGCAATTATACAATTTTCCAGCGAAATTGATATTTGTCCCGGCATTGAAAGCCGGTATACTAACTGGTAAGCTATCTCCCTACCAATCCGGAGTGCCATCCACAAGAAAATCAAAGTCTTGTTGCCGGAGAATCTATTGCTGTCTGTCCTTCATATACTTGTCAACTCGTTCCACTCCTTTCCAAACATCTTTCATTGGCTCTGAAACCCCGTCTTCCACAGAGCCAGAAAGCCCACCTTGATTGCTCACCATTCTACTAGGGACCGCCGGCCTCCTCACTGGCGGCGTACAAGCTATTCTTCGCTCATCACCCACCCCTACCCTCTTCGCCATAGCCTCTGGCTTACAATGCTTCGCCCTCGGCAGCACATTCTGGGCGACTCGCTCGACTCTCCTCTACACCACCTACCCTAACGCTACCCCTTCAGATCGCCTCTCAGCCTCTTCCTACGCTGGGGGTACAACAGGAGGTTTGGTCGGAGGAATCCTACGTGGCCGACGGAATGTGATACCTGGGACGATTATGTTTACGCTCTTTGGCTTTCTGGGGCAGACGGTGTATAATAGATTGGATGCTAGGCATAGTGAGCAGGTCGCGCTGGAGGTGGAGACTGCGAAAGAGGGGAAGGAGAAGGGGGAGAGAGGATTTTGGGATAGATTTGCGGAGATGAAGTGGAGTCCGTTGAAGACTCTGACCGACGAGGAATATCGAGACATTTTGAGAGAAAAGCTTTTGAGGGTTGACGCAGAAATTGCGCTGCTGGACGAGCAGGTGGAGAGATTGAGGGGTGAAGAGATCAGGGTAACCGAGAAAAGGCCAGATGAACCCAGTATAGAAGAGAAATCAAGGAGGTAACAAGAAACCAATCGATACGAGAGGGCTATATCCAAAACGATAACCTTTACATCTGGCTACCGACGCATGCTATGCACGCTATACAAAACATAATACAAAATCCTGGACAGCGCTTTGAGGCAACTCATCCATCATCGGCATCCCACGCCTCGTCCGCGTCCGCCCATCCACAACCCCACCGCCTTCCCTCATTCTCACCTCCCATCCGCAGGTCTCTAGCATCACTCCCTTCTCGCCAACATCTGACAGTACAATCATCGCCAACAGTCACCAGCTCACCATCATGGGTCCAACTCAAGCCGGTCACCTCGCTACTATGACCGCGAATGAGCGCAGAGCCGTGCTGATAGATTGGGATCGTATCTTCCAACCGAGTTGATAGTCCTGTGCCGCTGTCTGTGCGACTTAGGGCAGGCCTAGGCCGTGACAATGGTGATTCTGAGAGGTGAGACCATTGGTTGTTCGATCGTTGCATGTATCGCTCGTTTGTTGGGAAGATTATAGCACACCCGTCGCTGCTGCCGACGGCCAAAAGCTCGGTCCTGTCGTCTTTAGCTGGTCGTATAGCTGATTTGACATAGAAGGTTGTGGCGTGCAATTTCGGATGGCGGAATCCATACATAGGACCCAGGCCCTGTTTCTCTGGGCCACCGGATCTTCGAGGCTTGGAAGCGGTTTTTGATAGCTCTGGTGCATGGCCCAGGATGAGGTGAGGAATCGAGTACGCATAGACGGTGTTGTCTCTACATAGAGTGTACAGCCGCCCACCATCACCACTCAATGACAGCGAGGTGAGACCGAAGTGCCTGTGTCTGTTATGGCTCTCGGGTTGCTGAGTACTGGACAATGGGGTCGCACGACTCCGGCGGTGGTTATGCGTGGTGCGAAGGTCCCAGAGCTTGACGCTTGCGTTCGCTTCCGACCCAGTGATGAGAAGATGTTCTCGACCTGGATGGAGAAATTCGAGTGCCGTAATCGACACGTCTCCCCTCCTCCCAGGTGCCTCGGTCTTTGAAGGAGCATCAAAGCCCGACATGGCCTTATTGCTGGAAGCTGGATTCGAGGATGTTGGCTGCTTACCTGCGTGTGCTTCGAAGATTGTATTGACCGAGCGGGCCCATGTCGATTTATGATTATTTGCTCTCATGGCATCAACAGCGGAAGGCTCTAGGTTAACACGTATATCCCGGACCGGACCATCATAGCCTTTGCATCTCAGATCCCATATCTGGACACTGCCGTCCCTGCTTGAGGTCGCGATTACACTTGAGCTTCCTGGCTGAAATCGTACTTGCTTGACGGACGAAACATGCCCCTCGAGGATGTACGACGCACGTTGAGACGGCATGTCGATGATCTGGGATGTTTGATCTCCTGATGCAGTTGCCAATAGCAAGTCGTCAGGCGAGAATGCGAGGTCGAGGATGGCATTCTTGTGAGGTTGGAATGCGAGGTAGGGTTTCCGGAAGCCAGGCTTCTCACCCTTCGCGCTTTCTAGCAGCTGCACACCACCATCTTCGTCACCAACAGCGATGAGAGAATTGACTTCACCAATTCAAGTCAGCAAACGCGAGAAAGATCAGAAAATCGAGAATTTCACCATTGCAGCTTGCAGTACAGAACGGATTTGTGTGCTCGGACGGCGCTGCCACGTTCATTGGGACGAAGGTATCTCCCGGTCTTGTCAAGAAGTTCGTGGTCTCATACTGCCAGTCTTTAGAACCTCCAATGGTTGGCGACCGGGCTTTTGTGATCCTTCCATATGTACCGGTTTCTCTCCGCAGGTCCCTTCCCAATCCATGACGATACTGTGAACCAGATATTTGCTTGATGGTATTGACTCTCTTTTCGTGCTTACTACCAAAGCTCTGCAGATGTTTCTCGGCCTCGTCTTCGGATACAACAGTCTCGACATCAGTCTCGTCGTCTTCGGCGATCTCCAAGGATTGATTCCGTATCCGTTTGAGTGGTGACGAACGATCTGGCGTAGTGTCTAAGGAGGCTGCTAACTTCCTCTTCCCTCTATTTGATATGCCCGGAGGCCCTTCGAGATCATCTGGGGATATCTGTACAGTGTCTTTCGTTGGTGTTCTCCGTCCTCTCCGGTTTGAGGCTGAGGCAGTGATATCCCTCAATGCTTGTCTGGACGCGCCGATCTTCCCGCCTCTCTCTAGTGAAGACTTGGGGGTAAAGAAGCGCGTGAAGGACCTTGGAGTAATGTTCGGAGGCTTGCGTGGTTTGCTGCCATTTCCCTTTGGCAGTTGGGGAAGGATAGGCGACAAATTCGGATCTTCTCCGTGATCTGTAGATGCTGCTTGACTTGATAGCACGTTTTCCTGTGACCCGATGGGCGTCAGGTCATTCATAACAGCAATGTCAAAGTAACATAGTCATACGAACACAGTGCACAACCAATTGACGGTCTAAAATACGAAAGACAAGCTGGGAGAAAGCTACAGTCAGCGTTCTCCAAGCTAAAGTGGAAAGTCGCGCCAAGATATCACGTCTCTGTAAATCCGAGACACGTCTGCTTAGGGCCGATGCCAAGTCAAGACCGATCTAGCCTCGCGTAAAATATCCCTGCCGAGCCTGCCAAAGATGTGAATTTCTCATGCGCCCATGGACAACTTTTGTATTGTGCAGCTCGCGCCTTTCCAGTGCGAACACTACGAGTCAGGATCCCCGATATCAAGCAATCGAAATGTCACCAATCAAGCGCAGGAGTGATGGTGCCACCGAGAGCACTCGCCCTGAGAAAAAGCAGAAATCCTCGTCCACCACGAAGGTCTCTGTCTTGAAAGAAGAGGAGCCTGCCTTTCCTCGAGGCGGGGCCAGTATACTCACACCATTAGAGCATAAGCAGATCCAGATTCAAGCCAAAAGCGATGTTCTCTTTGAGCAGAACACTGGCAAGAAAGCGGCTAAGAACGAATTTGAGAATGAAGAGAACGATGAGGATATGCCCGATCAGCCCAGCGCACCCAGTGCAAAGGCCAAGCGCAAAAGCAGGTCAAAGGATAAGAAGGGTGGTAAGGACGGCGCGGTCGAAGAGGCAACTGTGCGGGTCGAAGGATTGAGCTACAAGGTAGGCGACCCACGCTCCTGCAATATTCGGGGTTGACTTTTTGAATAGCGACTTGTTCCTGGGTCCATAGTTCTAGGACAAGTCTCTGAAATCAACCGATACGACATTGCGTTGAATTTGCCCAACAATCTGACAGGCTATGTGCCTCTGACTTCGATATCGGACAAGTTGACCAAAAAGGTGGAAGAATTGGCTGCAGCTGAAGACGATGACGCAGAGGAGGAAAAGGTGGATGCGAGGATCGACCCCAGAAGGCTGTTCTCGCTCGGAAAGTATCTGCGCGCCTATGTGATATCTACACAGAAAGAGGAGTCCCCCGGAGCAAAAGGCAAAAGGCACATTGAGCTCTCGATCAATCCTCGAGAAGCAAATGCTGGCCTCAGCAAAACGGACCATGTGACAAATAGCATGGTTCAGGCCTCTGTCCTCAGTGTGGAAGACCATGGCCTTATAATGGATTTGGGACTGGCAGACTCAGGCGTTCGGGGATTTATGTCCTCAAAAGAGCTGGGCCCAGGTGTCGATATTTCAAGTATCGAGGAAGGCTCTGTCTATTTATGCCTTGTCATGGGAAAGAGCTCGAACGGGAATACCATCAAGCTGTCCGCAGACCCTCAGAAGATCGGCAATATCAAGAAAGGTAGCTATCTTGCGGATGCGCCAACAGTGGATTCATTTCTACCCGGTTCTGCTGTTGATGTTTTGATATCGGAAGTAACGCAAACAGGCGTTGCTGGCAAGGTCATGGGTATGCTCAATGTTACAGCGGATCTTATACATTCGGGAGCAGCTTCCAGCGGAAAGGATCTTGAAAACAAATATACAGTGGGAAGTAAGGTCAAGGGACGAGTTATCGCTACTTTCCCTACGTTTGAGGAGAAGAAGCTCGGAATCTCGCTACAAGATCACATTGTGTACTGGAGACCTAAGACTACCACTTCTACGTCTACAATGAAAGATGTACCGCCTACTGAGCTTTTGCCAATATCTTCTATTATCGAGGCGGCTAGAATCCTGAAAGTCGAGCAAGGCGTTGGCTTGCTCGTGGAGGTTGGAGTCAAAGGCGTGCGAGGCTTTGTCCACATCTCGAAGATTTCAGATGGCAAGATTGAGACGCTTACTGAAGCTACTGGGAAATACAAGGTTGGCTCAGTGCACAAGGCTCGTGTTATTGGTTACAACTCTATGGACGGACTCTTCATAGTCTCAATGGAGCCCAAGGTTATTGAGCAACCGTTTCTTCGCATGGAAGATGTCAAGGTCGGCAAAGTGGTCAAAGGAACAGTGGAGAAGATGATGATTGGTAGCAACGGCGTAAGTGGTATAATTGTCAAAATCGCAGAAGGTATCACTGGTTTGGTGCCCGAAGTGCATCTTGCGGACATTCATCTACAGCATCCGGAGAAGAAGTTCAAGGAGGGCAATTCAGTGACCGCTAGAGTGCTATCGACGCATCCTGAAAAGCGCCAGATACGGCTAACCCTCAAAAAGTCCCTTGTCAACAGCGATGCTGAGCCTTGGACGTCTTACGAGGGTTTGAAACCTGGGCTTCAAGCACCTGGCACCCTGGTCAACGTTTTGCCATCTGGTGCAGTGGTCCAATTCTACGGTTCGGTTCGCGGCTTTTTGCCCGTATCTGAGATGAGTGAGTCTTACATTAAAGACCCAAACCAGCATTTCCGGATTGGCCAAGTCGTCAATGTCCATATCGTATCAGTTGAACCAGTTGATCAGCGCATGATCGTATCCTGCAAAGACCCTTCAATCTTTGGCGCTGCTCAACAGGAGGCGCTGAAGGGTCTTGATCTTGGCCAGAGCATTACCGGCAATGTGACGGAGAAGACTAACGATGAAATCATTGTCGAACTCGAATCATCGGGCCTAAAGGCGTCACTGCCAATCGAGCATCTCACAGACGGATCCAGCCAAAAGTGTCAATCCGCAGCCAAGCGGATTAGAGTCGACCAAGTGCTAAAGGAACTTGTTGTCTTGAACAAACAAGAGGGCAAACGCTTGATTAAGCTTACAAGCAAACCAAGTCTCGTCAAAGCGGTCAAAGAAGGAAAGTTGCTAAAATCCTTCGACGATGTCGTGGAAGAGTCAGAAGTCCAAGGCTTTGTCAAAAATGTCACTCTTACAGGAGTCTTCGTACAGTTCGCCGGTGATCTTACGGGTTTTTTACTCAAGCAGCACCTCCCAGAGGAAGCTATCCGACTACCAGATTTCGGCATGCGGAGGGACCAGTCGATATCTGCGAGAGTACTGTCTGTCGACTACGGACAGAGACGTTTTCTTCTGACCCTGAAGCCATTGCAAGAGGTAAAGCAGAATGGCACCAAGAAAGCCGAAGTGGCGGAGACGTATGACAAGGGGCTCTCGAATCCAATCGACGGTGTTTCGACAAGCGTCGATGACTTCACGCTTGGAAAATTGACCAAAGCAAAGATTGTTTCTGTCAAAGACACACAGCTGAACGTCCAGCTCGCAGATGCCGTTCAAGGACGGATTGATGTTTCCGAAGTTTTTGATAAGTGGGAACAAGTGAAAGACCGGAAACACCCGCTTAAGATATACAATAAAGGCCAAGCACTGCCTGTCCGTATCTTGGGAATGCATGACTCAAGGAATCACCGCTTCCTGCCAATTACACATCGTGGGAAAGCACCTGTCTTTGAAATGACAGCAAAGCCTAGTAATCTTATTTCAACAGAGTTGGACATCTTGAGCATTGACAAACTTCGGGTTGGCTCATCTTGGCTAGCGTATGTCAACAACGTCGCAGTCGACTGCTTGTGGGTCAACCTGTCGCCCAACGTTCGAGGTCGCATTCGAGCAATGGATGTCTCTGACGATGTGTCCCTGCTGAAAGACTTGCCGACGAACTTCCCAGTCGGATCTGTATTGAGGGCAAGAGTACAGAAGGTTGACATAGAGAACAACCGTCTCGATCTATCCGCACGGTCAGAGGGCTCATCAAACCCAGTGACACTGCAAGATCTATCCAAAGGCATCATTCTGCCAGGCCGAATTACAAAAGTCACAGAGCGTCAGATCATGATTCAGCTCAGTGACTCGCTCTCAGCGCCCATCAATCTGGTAGACTTGGCGGATGACTATAGCAAAGCCGATCCCACCGCTTACCAGAAGAACCAAACCATCCGTGTCTGCGTTAAGGATGTGGACATACCAAATAAGAGGATCACGTTGTCCGCTAGACCCTCAAAGGTCCTGAGCTCGACATTACCCGTCAAGGACCCGGACGTCACATCCATTTCTCAGCTCAAGGTCAACGATGTCAGGAGAGGCTTCATCAAGAACGTAGCGGAAAATGGTATCTTCGTATCGTTAGCCAGCAACGTCACGGCTTTGGTAAGAGTCTCCGATCTGTCGGACGCCTTCTTGAAAGACTGGAAGTCTGGCTTCGAAGTGGATCAATTGGTGGAAGGCAAGATCATCGTTGTGGATGAAACTCTCAATCATCTTCAAATGAGCCTGAGGAAGTCCCATCTTGATGGCGACTACAAGCCTCTTTTGACTTTCCTAGATATGAAAGTAGGTCAGACTGTCACTGGGAAGGTCCGAAAGGTGGAAGACTTCGGGGTTTTCATTGTTGTAGAAAATTCTTCCAACGTTAGTGGTCTCTGTCATCGTACCAAAATGTCTGATCAGCGGGGTGCGGAACCAAAGAAGCTCTACGAGGAAGGTGATGCAGTGCAGGCAAAGGTGTTGACGATTAACAAAGAGAAGAAGCAAATATCTCTTGGGCTGAAGGCTTCTTACTTCGGCACTAAATCAGAGCGGCAAAGTTCTGCCCATCTCTCGAAAGGCAACGGAAAAAAGGATTTCAATGACAGCGATACATCAGTGACCGGCGCAAACGGAGTGGAATTGGACTCAGTTAGCCGCGAGGAGGAAGATAAAGACTCGAACGACAGCAATAGCATCGAGCTCGTGTCAGAAACGGGAAGTGATATTGACATGGATGGTGCGGAAGATGGCGGCGTTAAAGTTTCCCAGCAAGATGATGGTATTCTCGCTGCCACTGATGGAGTCCAAGGTCTCAGCACAGGCGGCTTCGACTGGACCGGCGGCACCTCAGCCGCGGACGACCGAGGTGTGCAGTCAGAGACAGACCCAGAGTCTGTCCAGCCCAAGAAGAAGAAGCGAAGGAAGGCAGAGATCAAAGTCGACCGCACTGGTGACCTTGATGCTCATGGTCCGCAGTCTGTAGCAGACTTCGAGCGCCTGCTTCTAGGCCAGCCCAATTCCTCCATCCTTTGGTTAAGCTACATGGCGTTCCAGCTCGAACTAAGTGAAGTTACAAAAGCACGCGCGATCGCTGAGCGAGCCCTCAAGACCATCAACATTCGCGAAGAAACCGAGAAGATGAACGTTTGGGTTGCATTGCTCAATCTCGAGAACACGTACGGAAGCGAGGAGTCACTAGAAGATGTCTTCAAGCGAGCATGCCAGTATAATGACAGCCAAGAAATCCACGAACGTCTCATCAGTATCCACATCCAATCTGGCAACAACTCAAAAGCGGACGATCTCTTCCAGACGACGCTCAAGAAGCACTCCCAGAGCCCAGATCTCTATGTCAACTACGCTACCTTCCTCATGTCCACCCTCTCAGCCGCAGACCGAGCTCGCGCACTCCTACCACGAGCAATGCAAGCTCTACCCACGCACACGCACCTGGCTCTCACAAGCAAATTTGCCCAACTGGAATTTACCTCGCTTAATGGAGATCCAGAACGCGGACGTACCATCTTCGAAACACTTCTCTCACAGTGGCCGAAGCGCCTGGATTTGTGGAACGTGCTACTAGACCTTGAAATGAAACAGGGTGATCAAGTGATCATTCGCCGCCTTTTTGAGCGCGTTACTGGAAGCGGTCCGAATTTGAAGGCGAGGAAGGCGAAGTTCTTTTTTAAGAAGTGGCTTCAGTATGAGAATAAAGATGGTGACCGGAAAAGCCAGGAGCGCGTCAAGGCCCTCGCGGCGGAGTATGTTAGAGCGCAGGCGAAGCGTAGAGATGCTGAATAGATACATTTCGTACCCCACAGTTCATAGGACGAATGGGGCCTATAGCGTGGATAATGGTACCCTTCTCACTCCGAAAATCAAATAGTGCAAGCAAAACCCGTAGGTGAGGAGTAGAACTGCATCAAAAAGAGCGAAGGTGAGCCTCGGAGAACACTTTTTATAATTGCCAAACTGTTGACAGCTACTTCTGCCATAAGCGAGTGCACCTTGTCTTATATGCTCATCCATCCTGTTGCCATCTTGGGCTATGCATTGGTTAGATTCTGGCATAGTGGCGCGCTTCCATACATATTTGTTAAAAGGCTCTACGCATGAAACCACAAGGAGCGGATGTAACCCAAGCTGGAAATAGGCGCAAAGTATAGTTCTCGCGAAAGCCTTCATGACCCCACGACCGATCGTGGCAGTTCGGTCCCCATCTCCTTCACGTATCTTCATCTGCCGCACATACTTCTTGGCTGGATAGTGATAATGGCCAGGTACTGTGGTCTCTGTGTCCTGCTACTCCCTCTTTTCATCTGCTTCGTGCTTGCTTCCACCACCCCCAATACATTATCGCTGCTGCCGTCCGCCAACACCACCACTTTTGCAGCGCCAGGGTCAAACAGCGACCTCCATTGCTTTCGTGGCGTCCCTCTTCCCTTCCGGTATGTACCTTCCGGAACGATGCTCTCCTATCTGGTGCTGTGGACTGACGTGGGAGACATATTTTGAGAGTCTCACTCGTTGGTTTGTGTGCAAAGGGCATTTACTGACTCCGAGATCCGTGTAGTCGCCCACGCTTCCACGACTGCGGCGGCGCCATCCGCCAACTGCCTAATAACCACTTGATTGGCTACTTCCACACTGACGGCGATGACAACCAATTCAAACTTCCAGTCGTAAGAACAACGAGAACGTGCACTGTGGTCGTTGAAATAGCAATTAGAAGGACAGAAGAAGTTTGCGGCACTTGGCTATCCGTTGGAGCGGCAGCGACGCAGTTGAATATGGCGTGTGTAGGGACTTATTCGCTGAGGCATTTTTATGGTGGATATACGTTTGCAGGGAGCGGCGATGGGGTGAAGATCACGTTGTCGTATTCTGGGGGCTCGGGGAATGAGGTGAATGGTACGGCCGCTGCTGATGGGGCGAATGTAGCGTAAGCTAGCGGCAACATGGCCATCTCAAGGCTATCTGAAAGGGCAACATTCCCCTCCACCGTGACCTTTGTTGCTTTCCCGACCCCAATTCATTGTCAATAGTGATAACATGAAGGGTCATCTTCATACACGTCCCAGAACATTTCTATCTCTTGCATGATCTCGCCTTCTCGGCGCTTGTTCTTGTTCAGAAAACTGTTGAGTGCCTGCTCAGCGGTAATACCATCGGTAGATCCAAAGCATTGGGCGTATTTGAATACATCATATAGCCATCACTTCTTTCCTGGACCTACGGTCAGGTTCTGTTCTCTCTCTGCCGCGCTGATCGGCGAAAGCCCTACCCTTTTCATGTCTTTTGAGCTGACACTGAAGTATGTTGTCGTGTCAGAGATTGATATCCACAACCGATCTGCTAGGAATTGATCCCCAAAGCGTGGCTCGTTGTCCAGATGTGCGTTTGGGACAACCCAACGCGAAACACTCGGAGCTGGCCTTGACCTGGAGGATTCAGGCGGGTCACAATCCGTTCTTGGGAGAGTAGAACATAAACCACAGAATATTGGTGGCCTTCGTCTGAGCGTTGGTGTTGCCTCAGGTGTAGGGAGAGAGTGGTTGCAGCTGCCTAGGGATTGGACATTCGACGGAACACTGCGATGGGAGCCACCTGTTGCCGTTGCGACGGTGTTGTCTGCCAGACCCGCAAGTGTGTCACAGTGGTCTGGCTCGCAGTCTGCTTCGTAGTCTTCGCTCAGGCCACGGTGCTTCACCATGAGCTGCTTCGCTATGGCATCCACAGCTGCTGTGTCCAAGGGTGATGCAATTTTCAACCTACAGCCTTCTTCGCCATTAACATGAAATGGGAGCGACGACTATCCAGATCATAGGTATCTAACAAAGACTGCTGTGATTACTCAGGACTTTGATTCCCCTCTTTCCCCACCTACTCTTTTTGGCCACATGCATGAGTTCTTGAGCAATGGTTTTGACTGATACAAGAAATCGCCATCAGTGCAAAGTCAGGACGGGTTCTTGCTTAAGTGATAGATAAGGTGCTCACGATGGGTGTAGTATTGCCTGGTCTAATTTGTTATCCTGGACCTCGAACGGGCTCAGATCCATGAGATGAATTCTGCTATGAACCCTTGTCGGATTCATTCACTCACAAGGAGTGCGAATATTCACGAATTCGTTGTCTAGATATTTTCCTAGTGGCCCAGATATGGGTCGTCGCTTGTTGAGCTGTCGTAGCCAGGGTCTCCGCCACAACATGGGCTCCCCAGTCCCATTCCTGTTAAGATTTCCTTCTCACGAACGTCGTTCTTGTGTAGAAAATTCTGCAAACCCTGTAATGTCTGCTTCTTATCTCCGAGATAGCCAAAATGCTCCGCGAACGCGTAGACCTGGAATAGCCACCACTTCTTCCCGCCCATTGTCCAAGTCACCAATCCAGCTTTTTTCATGTGAGCAGAGTCAGCATTGAAGTACGTCTTGGCGTCCGAATTCGAGATCCAGAGCTTTTCCTTGCTGAAGGAATCATAGAAGCAGTCCTCAACAGGAAACTTCGGAGCCTTGAACGTTGCCATTGCAAGAAGTGTGTTCGCTGTCTGGTTCGCTGTTGGCTTCACGGCTGCGGAAAGGTCGCCATGGGCTCGCAGTGCCTCTGTGAAGTCTTCATGACCTTGGTAAACGTCATTTTCGAGGATCCACCTCATGTATGTTGTGGGTATCTCGTCCAACGTCTTGCCACAGTGCCTGCCAAAGGTCAGGGTGTAGGTCTGCTTTAGAGACCCGTGTTTCGCTTCTTCGTAAGACTGGGCCTTGTTTGTGCCTGCTGCCGTTGTATATATTTTCTGCGTACTTGAAGCCTCGGCGGCCACAGCGCCAGCAGATGCTTTGCGCTTGAGCCTTGCAGAGAGAGGAGCTGGAGAGCTCCCGGGACCAATTGGTGCGCAAAGCTCCGACTGTTTGCCTTCTGCTGGAGCGGCTTTTACATCCACGGTCTCGGTTCCACTGGCTGTTCCACCAGGGTTGGGAACCTGATTGGCTGCCAAGAGAAGCGCTTCCTCGTCGACGTCTCCAAATTCGTCTTCGTCATCATGATGGTCTGCCATTGGCTTGCACCCTTTTCGCTAGGTTTTGAATATTGTTGCAAACGAGTTCTCCCAGGATCGGTCACATAGTGAAAAAATCCTGGCATGATTGCAACGTCTTGGCCGAATATTGACGCGTTTCTTTGGAGGTTCCTTAGCGCGATCTCACGTCTTGGCGCAGGCTAGTGATAAAAACATGTACCTTTTTCACCTTGAAATGAATCATAGGTTATCGCCCGATAGCAGTGGCAGGCAATCATACCAGATTCCTACTGACGACATATGACGAAGAACTAACGGAAACCTCAATCAGGCATCTAGCCCAACGATCAACCAATCGACCAGACTTTTCGACGACCGTCACTATCACGCTTCTACATCAAACCCACCTTAGCCTTCCGACCTTCAAGTACATTACCACCATAGAGGCTTTGCCGCCGCTCATGCAATCCTTTGAATTCTCAAGGGATTGAAGAGCTCTGCCTTTTGTCAGATTGCCTACTCGTAACTGGGCAGCAGGTGAACCTCGATTACTCTCCCTTTCTATGGAAAACCCAGCCAAGCCTCAGGAAATATAGCTACCAGCCACATCAAATGTCGCTGACGCCTCCCTAGAAATCGTCGTTGGTTAGAATGGTTTCTCAAGGTTCTTTAGATTTCTTGATCATCACGATGTCATGCCCATGCATGATCATTTTTGTATAAGAGCGCACCTCATTTCCGCCTACCAATAACATAAAGAACCGATATCCAGTCACACTCTGGCGCTGATGTTAATTTTCCCATAAAGTTTGTGCTTATCCAACCTCTAGGTATCATGCGTTCATCTGCAAGCCCAACCGGCAGCCAGCTCCTGCCTATAATTCCTATATCTGACGCAGCCGACACTGTCACGCTTCTTACCCACACGAGCGCTTTCAATGCGAAAACGCCTGAGAATGCCACTCTAGCTTTCCATGAAAAGTACGTCAACGACATCAAAAACATCAATCTCTCAACTATGTACCCAAACCGGTATGCCCTGAACTGCACTTCCTATAACCGCAATGGGACCTTCTACCCTGGTGGACCCGCTATCAAGACCTGAATCGAAGGCCTTTTCGGTCCATTTTCGCACATCGATGTCAATCACCACTCCCACCATGTCTTACCCTACGAAGCATCCCCAGTCATCGGCGATGAAGGAGTGGGCGATCCTTAAGATGCTACCAACAGACTGCTTGCAAGGAAGATGCGGCCGCCTGCTGACAGAGCATGACATGATCTTCTACCTCAAAGGGGATATGTCTGGCCCGGGAATCTCTGTCAGGAGGGCAATGAGTTGGGTTCTGGGCCCGGCTCAAGTGGAAGGTCAGGGTACTGATGGCTTGCAGTGTGGGATACCAATGTTTTGACTAGTGAGATCGCAAAGAGGCAAGCAAAGCTGGACGAGAGGAATTGAAAAGGGACATCGCTTTGGGCGCCAGGCAGACTGTCAGAATTAGTGGCAGTCGCGAGGGTGACAGAAGCTAGAAACAGTAATGGGGTAACGTACTAGAGTAATGATTTACCTATCCGCGCTCAATGTGAAGCTTGGTCAATTGATGAGTACCTCTTATTATGGTAAGATGCCCAGTCTGTGCCTTGAATTGCGGGCTTCAATGTATCAAGTTGGTAGCACGTGCATTTGAGACCGCCACTTATATTAGTACTACGCCTAGCGGGCGAGCCAGACTTGAAATGATTCGGTAGTATACCATTTCTTGCTAATTCGAAAGAGATGTTTCGCCCCAAAAGCTCTTTCCTAGGCTCGAAAGCCGAACCTGTGCTATAAGTCGGCTGTGATCTAATCATCATGCGATTTTAACTTTTTGAACTTGCTTGTCGTTATCACTTTCTCAAGATACTCCCAGCGATGCCCGCATCGTCATGTTTCTTCAGAATGTTAAGAGCTCAGGAGGTAGGCTGCCATGCAGAGTGTGTAATCCAATAAGGATCCGAGGCTGCTGATCGAGGATCCATCCCATAGTTTCTGTGCACGCTGAGGCAAACTACCCATTTTTCTCTCCGCGAGTGGGCTCTAGGATAAGCATCCGAGCTTTGCACCGTTTAATCAACGAAGCCAGATGTCGGCTATGAGGAGTTCATGTCTTCCACTCCTGTAAAGAGCGAAAGGACTCTAATTTAGCTCTCAAACTTCTCAAAGTGGAGAGATATACTGCTTGTCAAGGATACAAAGGCCACTACTGCTGCTTCTCTCCCGTCCAATTGGTCCATTTGAACGAGATCAGAGCTACAAGACATAACGGAATTGAAGCGGACGTGAGATACGATGGAACACATTCAGCTCAATTAAATTATCCTCAAGCCAAGAAATGCCAAAGCAGTGTTCATTGGCGATCGATGCACAGCGCGAGCGCTCTTTCATACGGTATGGGCATCCTGTAGTTGAGAAGCTGACCTGTAGAAGTCCATGTTCTGAACTTGTATGTGGACTTGTCCACAGCTATCAATACCTAACAAGACGTGCGAAGCATTGTACACAATGGTCGTAGATGGCTTCCCCAGCGTCATTTTGAGCCAGCTTCAATCGTTGCATGCAAGCAGAGAATCCCATTCGGGTCACCAAGACAGGTCTGTAGAACGGTACAGTGCTATATAATCACAGTCAAGGATTTCAGATACCTACCATCTGATGGTGGCTAGAATACAATGTCACGGCACACGTGGTGAACCGAACAATGAATGAATAAAATCAAACAATCATGTCGAACAAGTGTCGAGAGGATTTTCGGTCTAGGGCCGGCGCTAGAGCGGATCCAGTTAGTTTGAAGCTAATCAAAAAAAGTTTGCCCAATTCCTTCTTTGAACATAAGAAAATCAGAGTAGACACTGTCGTTCATTACACGAGCTTACGAATAATGACCGAGCGCAAAGGCTTCCATGGACCTGGCTTAGAGACTAAGGGGGGAGGCTATCATGGTGGACCAAAGCGATGGACCGGTCGTGGGCCAGCGCCCGCAAGACATGTACCATGGCCTGAGGTTAGGGCTTTTCTGGCGTTCGAGGAGTCCATTGCTTACCAAATTCTTGGTAGATCTTCAAACACCATATTTCCCTCTGCGAGGGTCACTTGAAAATGGTGGACATGGTACGGAAGCATACGGTAGAGGGTACCGGCAATTGGAGGACGATCATGGCTTGTGTGGAGCGAACACGGGACATGCTCATTGAGGTCAAACGGATCTCGAGGTCATTCGTACGTCAGAAATCGCTCCTGTCTACACTGGTTATAGGCTAACATGGACAAGGTTCCTCCGCCTGGTCAACGGGAGCAAGTGCCACTGGGATCCTCATCAGCCTCTATGTACCCTGGGTACTCCCCCGCAGATCACGAGTATGGCGCAGCTGCAGAGGAATACGGCAGAGCAGCAGCCGCCGCTAGAGCGAAGGGCATCGACATCACGCACCCTGAGGTAGAATACCAGATTGGCCAGGCTAAAGGCCTCAAGAGAAAGACCTTGGTGGGGATTAGAGAGGCGAAAGCGGCAAAGGAAGCTCCTGGCCTAAGTGGCTCAGGCTCAAGGTCTGACGGAGCAGCTCGAAAAGGGAGTACAAAGCCCGCTGCTACAAATGGAGCAGCAGACAAAGAAAATACTCATCAGGCTACACCTATTCAAGAAGCTACACCCGGAGACGAGCAGCCCGCATTCTTCATCGATACCAACCCTACACCCGTCAACCTACCTGGCATTTCCAACCAGGCTATGAAGCGAAGCGCACCAGTTCCAGAACCGGTTGAGGGCAAAAAGCACAAGAAGGCAAAGAACAATCATGATGGCGAACTTCCGAAAGGCGAAGATGGTCAAACCGTGGAGTTCGAGGATATCTCAGGCGAAGTGGACGCTCGGATGAAGGAGAAAGAGGAGAAGCGCAAACGGAAGGAAGAGAAAAAGCGCAAACATTTATCGGAAGGTGACTCTGCCACAGTAGCCAATATACCTAATGCCGCTGGGGAAGTCGAGAAGCCAAAGATGAAGAAGTCAAAGAAGTCTGATGACGAAGCGCTCGCGGATCGGACTGCTTCGAAGAAGCGCGCTCGAGAGGACGACGGAGAGACGGAAGATGAGGATGGCAAGAAAAACAAGAAGCGGAGGAAAGGCAAGGAGGCAGTGGAGGCGACTTAAATTGGCTTGGTCTGGATTTTCGGTTGATGGGATAGAAGTCCATGTAGCAAGTCTTTCAGCTGTAGTAGCTGTAGCTGTGCAGACTTGCGCTTGATCTTCGGCAGGGATGATTTCATCTCCATGCGGGATTTCTCTACTGTGCAGCACCCACGGCACCCAGCTTCCTACCACCTTGTACAAGCACAAACGTGAGGGTAGTACTACGTGGCCTATTAATACCCAGTTCACGTTCTGTCATCCCAACAACGATGTAGGTCAGACAGAGTGATCCCGTTATGTAACCGCTGGCGCACCCTAACCTCATCTTCCCATTGATCAGACGGGGTACCATCAGTATCATTTCACTGTCATTCTCTAGCTATTGTAGCATTTTTCCTCGATCACATTGAAACAATGAATATGCTGACCCAATATTCCTTTGTGGCGTCCGGCGAAAATTCTCGTACTGAACAATCTCGTATCACATAAGCCTAAACAACACGTTCTTTGTAACACATCGTTCTTCCTGTTTTTATTCTCCTTCTGCATTTCCTCTTCGATCTACTGTAAGACCTCAAAACCATCGACTCTCTGCCTTGCCCATGGACTCGAACCCAGAAAAATCTCCAGCAGACAACATCGACATGGTTACGACAACTCCATCGCCGTCCTCGCCACATGTTGTTCTGGATCTCCCTTTAGCCAAAGAAGCTTCAGTATTGGACCACGGCAGTGACGAGAATAGTGACACCGCAAGCTCCGATGTCATCAGAAAGATTCCAAAGCCACATTTTCCCATCCGTGTGTTCACTGGAGAGCCGCCACCCTTCTCATTGGAAGCTCAGCGAGCCATCATGCGGTGGAGCCACGAGCGCCGCCATTTCTTACCTGATCCGTATTGGCTGAAAGAGCCATGCATCGACCATATCAAAGATACAGTATGGCCTTATCTTGAGCAGCTTGGTGCTGACTACGAGAGCATCTGGGTCGAATTTCTCGCCGAAGGTGGCTTCAATCGGGTTTATACAGTTCACACCATCAACAAGGTGACGAATCTCATCACAGACTACGTGTTCCGCATCGCTCTACCCGTGGACCCTTACTTCAAGACGGAGAGCGAGGTTGCTACAACAGAGATTGTCAGACATTTCACGAACATCCCTGTTCCCATCATTTATGCTTATGACTCATCCACCGCGAACGCAGTTGGGCTTGAATGGATCTTGCTGGAGAAGATAGTTGGAAAGAAGCTGGAGGAGACGTGGGAAAGCCTTGATTACGAGACGAAGCTTCGGCTCACCAAGACAATTACAAGCTGGACTGTGCATCTGTCGAAGATAAATTCGAATATGATGGGAAATATCTACATGCGGTATACAGAGACCGATCTCGAATTCTACGTTGGCCGGTCGGTACATCATGTATTGAGTCAAGAGAACCGCCTTACGTACGACGGTTTTCGTGGACCTTTCAAGTCACTGGAAGAGTATTACGCCGCGGTACTGAATATTGCAGATCAAGACGTGCTGGACTTGACTCAGGCATTCAATTCCGGCTCCTTCAAATTCGAGCCAATACCTGGGCGACCCAAACGCAAAGGGACCTTTCTAGACCAGTCGGTTTTCTATTACTTGGAGGTGGATGATGAGGACAAGACTGATGAGGAATGGGAGGCGGAGCAACGCCAGGAGCTGAAGATATTATCGACCGGAATCAAACAGCTGCGAGCAGCCTTGCCGAGGATATGTGCCAAAGCGCCTGAGACCTCTGGCACACTATCTACATACCTAGCCCATGACGACCTCTCGAGAAGGAACATCTTCGTGGATGATGCTGGCACACCCGTTGCTCTATTGGACTGGGAAGCGCTTCCGATGAAGCCGCTCTTGTTTCTTACGAACCCACCAGAGTTCATTCAGAGCTATGACTACGAGTACGATGAACCGGTGCTTGACTCAGCTGAGAACGAGAAGAGGTATGAACGACTTGGCTACAGTGAGGAGGAAAAACAGAGATGTCGGGAGACAAGCGCAGAATACTATGCGGAAAAGATTGAGGAATACACCTGCACAAAGCTTCGTCGCGTCCACCAGGAGGAGCTTGAGCGTATTGGTTCTCCACTTGCTAAAGCTGTGTGGGATGACTACTTTTTCCTAGATCGCCAATTGTTGAAGCGTGTGGTGAACACATCGCAAAATGTCGATGACCTCGTTGAGTGGACTGAAGCGATGCTGGCAATGGACGAAGAGAGTGAAGATGAGGAGGAAGATGAAGAAGAGACGAATGAAGAAGGCGATAATAACAGAGACGGATGTGAATATGGAGATAAAGATGGAGATACGCCTCAACTTGGTTTTGTTCTACACCCAGTCACATTCTTTGAGAAAATGGGCACGTTTGGGTAGGTTCTGATAAATAGATGACATGCAGCATTGATTTCGAGCAGCACTGGAGCTCCTCAATTAGTATTCCTTACCTCAAACCACGTTCATGCACGCATGTAAAGGAGTAAGACACCTATAGTGACTGGTTCGAAACGTGCTTGATGCTGCACAAAGAGCGATTGGACCTCAATAGCGGTATTGAGACACTGATTGTGTGCAACACTCACTTTGTGACACATTCGTAAGCCTTTATCCTCGCTCCACATTTCTTCTTCCTGTCTTCCTTCCTTCTCTCTGTTAACTCCATACAACCCGATCCACTGGTAGGTTACCCTAATAATACCAACATCATGGACGGATATACCCTCATCACCAACAAACACATGCTTCGCAACCATATTCCGTTCAAAAAGGACGTCCGCAAATCCCTGAAAACCTTCGTCGACGTCGAAATGGACGACGAAAAAATCGTCAAATGCATCTCAGGAGCTGATCGTACTATGGCCCCAAACTATCGAATCGATCTCCAGGGACCACCCGTCAAGAACCCACCTTTTACACGTCGTCGTGTGGCAATTCAGATCAACGATGACGCCCCCGACCCAGCTCTCAGGGGAATCACCCGCTCGAAAGGTGGCAGCGGGGGCTCCTATCCTAATTCCCAGCCTACTGTGGCGCAGTTCGAGTTTGAAATCGGGCTTTCGGTAACGGCTGCTACCCCTGATATTGTTCGAGAAGCCTTCTATCAGTCCATGATTCCGGAGACGTGTTTCCCTGGCACGAGGGTTATGTTGCATAGCGTACGTGTAAACAAGAAGTAAGTTACCCCCTTTTTTTAAATGTTCGAGTGGTATTCTACTATTCTCTTTGTGCTCTGACCGGTAACTGACCGCTTCTAGGGGCGAGATATGGATCAAATACAACCAAACGTACCTCGATATGGTGGCAGGAGAGCAGGCAAAGGCTGACAAAGGTGGGTCTAAGCCCGGGAAAGGTGCAAGTGCAAAGGTGTGGGAGAAGTATGACAAAAAGAAGAAGTAGGGGTAGGAGCCAGAAGGAAGACAAATTGTGAGAAGGATAGGGAGTTTTAGCGGGTGTTTGGGTGGGTTATCTTACCCCTTGAATTGCATGCATGGTTGTGATTTGAAGTGGAAGTGGCCATCGTGGAGCTATCAATGGGTATATCACCTCTTAAAAGGCATGAATGAAGATCGTTTAGAGCGCGACATGGAACTGATGTAGCTTCGGTTGCTGCTAGAGACCATCAAGTGAAAGACGTCTTATCTTTTTCTGCTGTTGGTTCGATCTGCTGCGTTGATCATCATCAGGACATGAATTATTGCGTTCGACCATTGCAAAAGTCTCCGAGAACTTCCAAGTGCTTGTTCGTGCGTTTCCAAATGGCCTTGGTGGCCTGTCAATAGTCCATGTGAGATGATAACGGATGGATCCCCGAAATCCATGAGCGCGTGAAGGTCGCTTTTCGGTAGGCGCATGTCGACTAATCGCCAACAACGGGGACTTTGGCCTCCAATGCAACGCGTTATAAAGCATGCATGAGCTCTTGTTGATCAACCGGTATGCTGCAGCATGTTTATCGCCTCGTGGGTCCTGGGTTTTGCAATTCAATATACAGTCGATACTTTGGCCGCCCCGGCCCCAGCAGTATCACAAACAACATCTTTTGCTACAGCCATAAGTAACCTTCTAGCAGTCCTGCCGGCAGATCTCACAAAGTAAGCTCGCCAGTCCCAAGCCCTGAGCTCAACTTCTCAGCTCACAAAAACCCAGCTCAGCCCAACCGTCAAATATCCCCGTCAACCTCTCCACCCTACCAAACCTCCCTTCTACCAACCCAACCATCTCAACACCCAAAAACAACACCCGAAAATTCGATTACAAAGTACCCAAATCAGCCACAACTATCCACCTCGTGCTGCATGAATTCGACCCCGAAGGCAGTGGCGGCGCTGAAGTCCCCTCCGTAATCGAAACGCTCGCCTCCCTGCAAACCGTGTTCGAATGGAAAATCGCCTACGGCGACCGCTGGCTCCTCAAAAACATCGAAGATCCGACCTTCTATGACATCCATTTGGGGTGTTGGTTGGCATTTTATTCGAATCCGAGGGTGGGGGCGTCGGGGATGCAACAGCATTTGACGTTGGGGATTATGCTGGCGGTGATTAAGGGATTGATGGATGTGCTGGGGACGGAGGTGCCGGAGGAGGAGATTAGTGCTAGTTTGGCGATTGAGGATTCCAGGTGGGGGATTGTGGGGTATGGTGCTATTGCTAGGACGGTGAGTCCGCCGGGCGGGAATCCGGTCCAGATTGTTAGGGAGACTTTGCACGATTTGAAGACGCAGCGTCGATAGAGGAGATGCTCATCTTCTGCTATGTTCCTGAAGCCGGTTGGGAATAGGTATTTGACTTGCAAACTGTTAGGCCATCTGGCGCACAGTCATTTCATTTTCTCGATTATCAATCTTCCATTCCAATACACCTTCCTATACACAGCCTTGCCTCCTTAGTCTCGCGTTTGCCCTTCTGACACCTTCTACATCAAGACTTTGCGGATCAATTCCTCGCTCGCCCCAATAAACCGAAGCCAAAGCTCTTTCTGCGCCTTCAATGAGGGCGTAGGAGCGAGGGGAATCCGATATCTGCCAAGCATCTCCTCTATCGCGTGACCTGAAAGGGTGTCAGTCGCTCTGTGAACAGCGGAAGGAAGCTTTGATGGGATACTGACGGTCCATTGACTTAATCGCACCTCCTGTCATTGGTTCCCCATCTCCCCACCACCCTCCAGCGTAATCACAATTCAGCTTGTCGTCGTCAAATTCCTGGACAGAATCCTGATCGAAGGCTATGCGCTCCAGCGGGTCGCACAATTCGGTGAGGCTGTTGTTCTTGAGGCGAGCATCGATGCGGAGACTATTGCGTGTAAATCGTCAGCTATTTTGATTAAATCGAGGGAAGACGTACCTTTCTACCAGCACAAGCCTTTCAACGTCATCATTATTTCTGCCAACTTCAAATATCCCATTGCGCTCAAATTCGCGCAGCTCTTGACGAGCACGTGCCAGGATCTGAGTATTGAAGCGCTGAATGATGGACAGACTGCTCTGATCGCTGGCATTGAGACGCGAAAGGTCTGCTTCTACCCCTAAACGGCGTATCTTCTTCGCGAAAGGATTTGTGTTCCTGCCGTATGGCTGAACGCGACGATCACCAGCTGAACGTTGCTTTCGAATCGGACCGCTTTTGCCAGTATTGGAGTTGAAAAGCCGATTGTGGCTTCGTGAGGACGAAACGATGGGAACGTTCAACAAGGAGTCATTTGAAGGGGCGGATGCGGTACTTGTACAGGTGATCGAGAGAGAGGAGCTGTCGGCTTCGTAGTCGGCATCCTCGAGAGTACCCAGATCTGTCGATGGGGTCGCGCGAGGTGTATCGATCGACATCGCTGAAGTGCCTAGGCTGATCGTCTCCACATCGGAATCATCATCAGGTATACCAGCTTGATTGTGAGAAGGCGGAAACATGACGGCTCTGCTTGTGTTTTGAGTGACCATGGTGAGCTAGAGAGAACTTGGTGTGGATATCTTGATGGCTGAGGAAGGCAAGCCTTCTTGAGGTGAGCGGCTAAGACACCATCAAAGGCGCCATGTTTCTCGGTAAGGTGCTAGTTTCTTGCGAAGAAAGATTCATGATTGACTCAGATAGGTACTAAAGGTGTCTGTCTCAACTCTGAGACACCATAGAAAGAACGCGATGAAATACTCAGACCTGGACGCAAATGAAGCGATGGAACAAGGCCCTAGATCTGCGACCAAGACAACAAAAGGTGACACATCTTATAAGATACGCAGAAACAGATAAAGGACCACGCAATATAAGACCAGCGGAGGCAGAAATCATCGATGTTTGAGTAATAGACCTACCAAGGGGGCCAATATTCGCTCCGCTGGATATGTCCTTTAGCCTGCAAACTCCCTTGAAATGCTGCTTTTCAAGGCTCTTTCGCCAATGTGACACACGACACCCCTTACCAAGCAGCGCCGGCATCAAAATCAAACCTCGTCAACTCCTTCCCTGCATCTTCCACGTCCTTCTTTGCCTTCATTCGCATATAGAAAATAGGACAATCCTTACTCGAGCAGATGACCTCGCAATGCATACTGCCCTGGCATCGCTGACATTGCGTCCACAATCTCCCAAACCTGACTTCAAGCTCGCTGACCTTCGTAAGAGTTTTAGTGTATAGTTCACCAGTCCTCGGTCGACAGTTTTCGCATACTGCGCCAGCCATTTCCGAGGAGCTGACGAGAGGCTTTTTGCATCCCATGCACGTCTGAGTCTTCTTAGCGAACTTCATCAGTCCACCGAGAGTGGGAGCCGCGACGGAGATGGAGCGGGTATGTTCGCCAGTAAGGAGCTGGCCAGATTTCTTCTCCCCCAATATCGGATCGAAGATCCTGCCAAGTGGCTTTGCGAGCTGGTTATCCAGGTAGTATTTCGTATCAATTGGGATGTTATTCTCAAGCACGAAAATCGGGTCTTCAGATCTCTCATAATTCTTAGCACCACCAGCGCCTTTCACGATGACATAAGCCACACGGTCACCGAGTGTTGGGGCCGAGCCAGCGTCGCGCCTCTTCATGCGCTCGGCCAGCTCGACGTGGGCTTGCTTGTTAGCGTAGTCGGATTTGGATAGGGCTTTCGTGATGACGAGTTTGGACATGTCGATCTTGTTTTGAAGGAGGTCGGAGATCGTGTCCTTGACGTAGCTGGATAGAGGAATTAGTGGAGATATGTGAAAGGCTGAGAAGAGACGCTTACTCTTGGGCGCCTTGAACATCTTGATCAATTAGGATCTTGCGGAGAATAGTTTCGATGACATTTTGGACCAGCCGACAATTATCTCTTCGCACGGTTTCAATACCTTTGCTGTCCATCTTATCATACTTCTCCGGGCTGGTCCAGTACAAGCCGGCATACCGCTTCTTGTTGATGAGAAGATACGGGAAATAGACCTTCTCAAATTCCAATTTAATCGGCTTGATAAACTCGCCAGAAACATACGCTGCTGCGTCTTCGCCAAGCTTCATAGCGGTCTCAAGCTCTTTGGGCCCAAATTTGACCATCACGGAATCTGTGTCACCATAGATGACCTGCGCATCGTGCGAGTAGCCTTTAGCTATCGTGTAGCGCTTTTCCACTTCTTCTTTGGTCCTCTCAATCATTTGCCGTCCGTAGCTGGTCGTACTACTGGCGATAGCAAGACAAGGCAATTTGCCCACTGTAGCACCTGTGATACCGTACACACTGTTCGCGCTGATTTTCAACGCAAGCTGTCGACCATTGAGCACAGCTTTTTTGAAGGTGTCCGTCTCAACAGCCAACTCTTTCTTAGCGCGCTTTCTAGCGCCCAACAGCTCTTCGAGAATCTGCGTGAGAAGACCTTTTCGGATCTTTGAGGTGCAGAACATGTCTCCATTTGGCGTGACGATATAGTCTTCGTCCTTGACCAAACGCATCTTCTCAACAGCTTGTTTGTTGAGTAACGTAGTATAGCAAAGATTATGAGCTTGAATAATACTGGGATATAGAGATGCAAAATCAAGCGTTGCAATCGGAACGTCGTAATAGCCCCTTGTGGGCTCAATGACCGTGGCGCCCTCATACTGCTCGTCAGAAGAGTCGGTTCGTAAGTTCGGTATAACAAGATGCTGCTCCAGAGCTTTCCGGAATAGCTGACTGATGAATTTGATTTGCTGGCCTCTAGCAAGCAGGTAATTGAACGGAACGCCGGTGACTCTGGCCATTTCTGTGTAGTTGACCAAGCACATCAGCTTGTCCATTAGCCGTTGAGGCAGGAAGGCATCTTTGAGACAATAAACAGCCAATCGCCGTCTCGACTCTGGCGTGCCGTTGAACAATTCCGTGATCATGGTGTGGTGCACATCTTCCTTTTGTTCACCCAGGAAATGTGCACACACAGAGTTGAGGGTATAGCTTCGCAGCTGATGATCTCGTTGGATCAACTGAAGTAGATCGAGCTGCAATCGACCATTCGTATTCGTAGCTTTGGTATCTCGATTGCCCATCTGCTTGCTTGAGAAATTCGTCTCTTTTGCTTGTGACATCTGACTCTTCAGCCTTGTCCAGTATGGAAACTTCGTACATTTCAGATGCTTTGCCCGGTCCAGAAGATATGGGAAATCGAAGTTGGCGATGTTGTATCCTATGATGACATCCGGATCCACCTTCTCAAGGAAGTCTCTCCATGCCATCAGCATCTTGTCCTCTTCGCCAAATTCAAAGATCTGGGTATTGACAATCAGACTGCAGGTATCTAGACAAAACACATTCCGAACAAAGGGTTTCGGTTCTCCATATCTCGTTACCACATTCGCGATTTGAATGACAGGATCTTGATTGGCTTCGGGGAAGACTCCTTTTCGTCCAGCACACTCGATATCAAAGGACAGTATTCGTAAGGGAGCCATCTTTGCCCATTCTCCATCGTTAGAGTGAGCTATCAGGTCGCGGTAGTGTACGTAGGCCTCTATTTGGCAATTCGAATGCCTTTCTCGTTCAGGAATCATGTGAAATTTCGCCTGCGCAGCTTCCACCCATGACATTCCAGTAACCTAATTACGTTAGCTCATGCAGCCTCGTGGTTCAGTGACAGCCTTACCCCGGTGTCTATCATGAATCGTAGGACATACTGTATGCTATCAAAAGTCAAGATTCCACCATCGACTCCCTTCCACATCTGCTTGTAGTTCATGTTTCCGCCCTCAATCGTCGTTCGCAATCTGTTGATAAACTTTGGATCCGTTACGGTAATCTTCAAGTATGGGCTCTGCTGATTCCCTTGAAATCCAAATAGGTTCTCCCGCATCACTATCTGCACGGAGTGTATGGCGGGTTGGTGCTGCGCGAGCTGTGTCTCGAGGTACGCCTTGAATCCTTCTGTGTCGGTCTTCGTAAACGAAACCGGAGCGGCGACGTAGAGGTAGTGTAGGAAGTCGGTGACATGAAGAAGAACTGAGTGACCTGTCTAGCACCGCAGCAAGTCAGCGTCGATGCCGGCTTCAATTCTTGTAAATCCTCACCTCTGTCACCCCAAACAACTTGATCGTGGTCCTTCCGCCATGCAATGTCCCCTCCTCGGCCTCAATCTGCTGGAATACCAACGCATCTCTATTCTCGTCAAAGTCTCCCAGGCCCGGACGGTCCCATTGCTGGTCCTTCTCAGAATTATTCTGTTTCAGTCCACTGATATCCTGCGTCAACTTCTCAAGCGTCTCCATCTCGAACTGACTCTTGGGCTGACTTGATCCCGGTCCTTTGCCATTCTGGCTGACTTTGAAGCGCTTGGATGGGGATGATCCATTTTCGAGTTTCCGGCGTTTTGCGGTGTTTGGGGAGGGGGCAGTAGGGTTGGCGTTGCGGTGAGCTTTAGTCGTGTCGGCGAGGACTCGCTTTGTAGGGGGGAGGACTGCGGCTGGCATGTTCTGGGAAAAAGATGGAGACGCTGGGGTCGTGCTCAACTACACGGGACATTTGAAAGAGGGTAGTGGGGCGCGTCATAAAGTCGCGTCGGAGTTAATTACGTGAGGACACTAAGTTGCCTCTACCCTATGGCTTAGCTTCACATATTCCTGTCTCAGAGCACGATGAAGGCAGGAGGAGAAACTCGTCGTAGTAACGACACGCTTCTGGGTTACTCCAGCTGACGTAGGAAGAATTTTGGGCTTGCTTCCCTTCAGGAGAAAACGGGCTAAAGAACTGAGAAAAGGTTGATGGAAAAGACACATATACCGAAGGTTACAGATAGTTCTATTCTGCAGCTTGTGTTCGGACAATTGAGTCTGAAAAGAGCTATATTATAGTACAGGATCTTAAGTTTAAGAAGTCGTTACGCTTGCAGGGCCCTCAACTTTCCAAACGGCTCCCTACGCTATCCCCATATTCACCGTCGCTATGCCCTGATACTCATTCAGATGCGTTATTCAAATAGCTAATCGCCATTCAATAGAGCGCTACGTAACTTCGGTTCACAACAAGTCCTGTAATTTTATGGGAAGTGGCCCGGTGAAGAGATCTCTCCTTCTTGGACTCGTCTGATTCGTCGTAGTCAATTGGCCGATATCACACCAATTCTTGATGTTCTAGGATTATTTGTCAGTCAAGGTGGGGAATTCCTCCAAGATTACAGACTCACAATACAACTCAAGTACCGACACCAGTGACACGTTTTCGGGTTTGCTTGGTAAAAGTTCTTGAGCAAGACAATAAAGACGACGAACACGACGACCAGCATGGCGGCTCGTACCAGCCACCATGCCCACCAGAGAGGTTTACGACCTTTGAAGAATCCGACAGGATCTTTGATCACGCCTCGAAAGCCGGCTTCTGCTTGTCGGGCGTGTCGAGCGGAAACGTACGCTGGTTCGTCTGCCCCAAGACGGCGGCGCAAAGGGTCGGGTGAGTGCAGTAGACAGATGCCTAATATCAAGCCCATAAGGAATCCTCCTATATGCGAGAAGTTGTCCAGGCCAGGTAGGAGACCCAGCACGAAGGAGATGACAATGTCGAACATCAGCCAGGCAAGATCCACCCATGGCGATCTACGCTCCCCCCAGTGGTAGAATAAGTCCAGGAGCATGAGTGCTATAATTCCAAAGAGTGAGCCGGAAGCACCTGTTGAAGCTATGCCTTCAGGAGCGAAGTTTCCACCTAGGACGAAGCCGAAGATACCACTGCTGAGGTAGACAAAGATGAAACGTAGTGAGCCAACCTCCAGCTCCATTTCCCTTCCAAGCAGAAGCTGCAGGAGCATGTTGAACGATATGTGTATGATACCTGCATGTAAAAACATGGGAATGATGAACCGGAAGTACTGGTTTGGACGACTAGTATCGGTATAGACTTTGTCACCGAAGCCACAGAGCTGGTTCAGCGTGCATTGATTTGATGGATCATTCAGATCAGAGGACGTTGTGTTTGGGCACGGCCATTGAATGGTCGTGTCCTGCCCTTGGGGCGTTTTTCGCATACAAGGGACGTATCGGGCACCCATGTTGATAAGGACGTAAGGAGAGGGACCGATCATCGGATTGAATTGAGGCTTGACTTCTATTGGGGTTTTGGTGAGAACGCCTAGATGAATGTGTTAGATACGACGCATCGCCCAAAGGAGTATTCACTGCTCACCATTCTTGCTCAATTCTGCAATGAAAACTATAATCTGTATCGTGGTGAGAATATAGACAACCCAAGGTATCTTGCGACCCTTATACCACGGCACCGTCCTCCCGCGAACACCCTCTCCTGGCCGCCTATCCACGATGGCAGGATCATCTGAATACTGTGTTGGCACGGCATCTTTACTCATATGCTGACGCAAAGGTATATCATCGGCAAATGGGTTTTGTTCCTGCTCTCTCCCTCCGGCATTGTAGGGTGAGGCTTGTCGACTTTGATCGGCCCAAGGGTGATAGCCTGTTTCTTGATCGTAAATTGGTCTATCGTAAGGGGAGCTCATGTATGGGGTCGGTGGTTGCACATGGTGCGGGGTGTATGTTGCGTACGGATCTGGAGGCAGAGCTTTGAACTGTGGTGACTTAGGTGAAAGGGTACCTGAGGTTCGATGCGTGCTCCTAGTCGGAGACCGAATGGAGGAACCATTGAAGTAATTGTTGGCAGCCATAGTTGATGACTGCAAATGATGGTAGGTGTGATCAGACGCCTAAAAGAGAAACCAAGTAAGTGGTCGCTTTTGGCATCACAGGCCTTATTGATTCAAATAAGGCTGCAAGTAGTAAGGTGCTACTTGGTCATTGTTCTCCTGAATTCGGATTAGAATGTCCTAGCACCGCCTCAAACACGTTACACGATGGGCAGGCAGCATTTGAAAGGAGTGTCAGTCCTCCCAGGGGGGATGTAGAAAGAATGTTTTGTGTATGGCTAGATTCTGTTTATAGAATTCACTTCTCGTGTTTTCAGAACCGCCGAGCCCGCCACTCCCGCCAAGGATCTTCAAGCTTGGCGCTAGTGACGCGGCCCGGGACGAAATATCCCCATGAGGCTGACGTGGCTGAGTTAGATGTCGCCGCCAACAGCTGCCAACATATTTGTTCTATCTAATGGTCGTGCCACACTAGCTCTTGCAGGACTCATATTGTATCATGGAAACTTTATCTTCATCTTCTTGGAGATCTGTTTGAGTCTCCCTAAAGTATAGAAGTTTTCGGTCTCAGCATTTACTTTGCTACATGCTCGTGGCATGCTTACTAAATATGGGTGCTCGGTGTTCATCATAAAGCTAATTTGAGGAGATGACGACTCGCGAATCTTCAGCTTCAGCTTCACCGTCAACTTCACCCTCACCTATGAAACGACGACCAAAGGGGTGGGCAAAGCAATGCGAGCGGGCTTGTTGCCAGACCGTAACATACTTCCCCTTAGCTTTCGTCTACAGCTTATCATCATGGGCAGTATGGGTGGAGGCGCCAGTTGGGTTCTCGACTGGCGCGAGTACATGGGGTAGGGATCTCAAGACGATGGTTGCGTGATTGCTTTGTGCTAACAGAAGCGTTCAGGCATACTCACTTCCTTTCTGGGCGTAATCCTTTACATCCTCATTATTTGGTCCTATACCACTGCCGTCTTCACCGACCCAGGATCTCCTCTCACCTCATCCAGCCGCCCTGACTATTTCCATCTTCCGACTCACGAGCCTTCATACAGAGATGCACCGTCCTTCACGGTCAAGTCTACCGGCGAGACTCGATTTTGCAAGAAATGTAAGGCCCGTAAGCCGGACCGAGCACATCATTGCTCGACATGTGGCCGCTGTGTTCTCAAAATGGATCATCACTGTCCCTGGCTGGCTACATGTGTCGGGCTGAGGAATTACAAGGCTTTCCTGCTCTTCCTGGTATACACCTCGGTCTATTGTTGGCTATGCTTCGGGGTCACTTCGGTCTGGCTGTGGAGTCAGGTGCTCAACGATAGCCACTACGACGAGAGCTTGATGTCAATCAACTACATCCTACTTTGCGTCATCTCCGGAATCATCGGACTAGTCTTAACAGGCTTCACGGCTTGGCACTTGAGCTTGGCTTACAGGGGCCAAACGACCATCGAGTGCTTGGAGAAGACAAGATACCTCAGTCCATTGAGGAAGACCATGCGAGCGCAGAAATTTGGGAATGCAAACGGCAACGGAGGCCAGAGTTACGGGCAACAGCTTGCTGAGATTCATGCAAACACCGTGCCTGGAGTCACAAGGGCAGAGGAAGGGGAGGCTATGCTTGGCGATGATGACCTTGAGCAAGGTCGAAGGGCCAGGAAGCCGCAGCAAAGGGACTACAATGAGAGGGAACGATCAAGGGAACGTGAGAGATATGAGGATTACCTTGACGAGCAGGACTCGGAGAAGCTGCCAAATGCTTTCGATCTGGGATGTAAGCGGAATTTGTTACATTTACTTGGAGACAAGCCACTTCTACGAATGTTTCCCATTTGCAACACTTCAGGGGATGGGTGGCATTGGGAGCCTAATCCGAAATGGCTTGATGCTAGAGAAGCTACAAGGAGAGAGCGAGAGCACCAATGGCAGGAGGATGAAGACATGGGAAGGCACGACTATCCAAGTGAGCAAGCTGAGCCAAATGGGTGTCCGCAGAGGTGGCCTGCAAGAGGAGACTCGGAGAGACATTACCTGGCTACATCAAATGGTGTCGTTTCGGTGCCAGGTTCCGGCAGCAGGTCGCCCAACAAAGCAGATCATATTTTAGGAAGGACGGATGAATACTTTGATCGAAGTCTTGATGACGGTAGGCCATCGAGTAGGATGTCGATGAAGACTCTTAGAAGAAGGGGTAGCTTTAGTGACAGTGACGACGATGAAGACGAATACGATGTCGGTAGTGACAAAGAGAGACCGCCATGTGGACAGCACAGAGTTGAGAATGGATGGAGGAAGAGGGATTGAATATAGATGATTCATTTAACCTTGGATGAAAAGAATATGATGAGACATTAACTTGGTGCAGTCATAGGATGAAGAGTCAGACCCTATCCGTGAGCAAAAGTGGTGGAAATCGGGAGCTTGCAGATGTCAATTTGCGGAACAAAGTTTTCAGAGCGTACCAACTGATCTCGCAATCTTGCCTGGGGCCTCACTCTCGTGTATTCCCTTGAGGTAGGAACGATCGTTGGGTGTTAGCCTTCACTTTTGAACCATGATCCGGTTAGCGCCTCGCATTCACCTTCTTTCCTCTTCAACAACTCCTCTGATCACCGACTACGCATACATCAACAGTGGTCTCTCCATTGTCGCACAGGTAGCAACGTGCTCATCTCAACGCTCCATGAACGGCACTTGAAAGATCTTATACTCTATCAAGACAATGGCCTGCTTGCAGATATTCTGCAAAGGCTGTGAGGAATGCTTTGCGTGCCATCTGAAAGCTATAAGGGCTAGTGGAAAGTCTGTCTTCAGTACCTGTCGCCCTGTTCTCGCCCGAACCTGCCCGCAAGGGAAAGCTTGGAGGTGTGTTGACCGTGACAGTCTTCTTTTTCTGTGAGCTTACGAATTATCAGGGCGGCGGAAGCTCTTGTCCAAACCAGAGACCCTCCTAGCCTCCAGGCATGTGATAGAATTCACAAGACACCGCCTGGCGTAGCTTTTGCTGGCCCCATTGCTGGGGCCATCCTGTCAGGACCGCGAGCTACTCAGGCGCAGGCTGAAATTAATCACAAAACACCACAAGTAGCTCAGCCAGGACAGAAGCCCGCTACCAATGAGGTCCAAGCAACCCATGAAGCCCGTGCCCGGGCCCGAAAGCTGCAGGAGCAAAATCTGCAGGTATTGAACATTCAGAAGAAGAGAAAAGCAGATTCGTGGTCGCCTGCTAGGGAAGCTCCAGGGCCGCCGACCTATTCGAGAGGTCACACTTTCCCAATGATAGTGCCGCTGGCAAAGCCCTGCAGGCCGAGGGGGGAAACGCGGACTCGTTCCTGGCAAGCTACGCCCAGTGCGCCTACCCTTCTCAAAGACCCAATTTCTCCAAATGTACCATCTTGGGGGCAGTCAGCCGCTCAATCGATACCCCGGCTGGCCCAAAACTCACCTCAACATGAAGTGCAAGCATACCCTACCACGGATCATGATTTCTCCGTCGCCAAGGGCAATGCAATTATCGTGCCCAGGGGCCTGAGCGTCAACATCGACGCAACAGGAGTCCATGTTCAAAATACTTCGAAGATCAGCTTCGCATCGATAGAGCACGCTGCAGAATACTTCCGTGCCCAAGCCCGGCTCTGTGAACAGCGCGCCATTCAGGCGATGCATCAGGCGCCACCAGGATGGGGTAATGCCCCTTACCAGCCCCCTGTGAAGATGCCTCCGCCGCCATGTGGATCCATAGCCCATCAGCATGTCACTGAATTTCTGTCGCCGACTGATCGACGGCGCCATGATGCAACGATTGCTCGGATGGGTGCCGTAGACGCGGTGGCCCAAAGCAAGGGCCAGATGAGCCAGGATTCTCCGTCCTCTAGTATTGCGTGCTCCGAAGGCCCACCTCAGATCCTATTTGACGAGCCAACGCCACAGGTACAACGACTGCTATCTGATATTCAAGTTTTGCTTCCAGAGCGCCACAGACTGGATTGGCATCGTTCACCTCCACCTCCGTCTCCAGTGCGCCAAACAACAAATAGCTGTCACCTGCCTCTATCGCCGCTACGTCAGACTTTGGACAGCTATCGCCCAACGCCATCCGAAGATGGGTCTTCAAGGCACAACGGACTACGAACGGTGGACTCTCGCTCTTCATATAGTCTCGATTGTGGGGACGCACCCAATGACGATATCTCACCGGCGGCTTCTGCCCTCTTCGGCTCACTGCAAGCCCTCGAGAAAGAAGACCGTAGAATCCTGGGAGTCTCTTCGACCGCGGGAGTAGATGAGTACGGCTTCTACCCACATCCAAGTTTCTCTCTAGGGGGCTCTTGCTGACCAAATTCTAACTTTCTAGAATTCGAGCTGCTTATTGGCTCCGCGAGTTTGAATTGGACGCTGACCGCAATCAAGGCGACAATCTCGAAGAGCAAGCAACGGCCGCTTTGACTCTCACTCGCGTGCAACAGGCAGTTGATAGGCTCTGTGGCGGCGCGGATGAGGATACGGGGGAAGGGGAGATCCCCTAGTAGGTGCGCCATGCTAGTGGTGATGAGCGGTTGGCCGGATGAAACTTAGGGCAGGGAGCCAGTGCGATGCATGCCCTAAGCAAAGCAACGGCTGTGTATCTTGTTTACATGCTTACGACGGGGAGCTTACCATTGGTGGCAGGACGAGGGCGTGGTCATTGCCCTTCTTTTGAGGGGTATTTTGGCTTCATGCCCTCGTCCTGCGCCATTATGAGCTCCACTAAGCGCTTTCAACTCCTGCATAACGATTGTGTTATGTTTCTGCCGTCAGCAACTTGAAATGTACTCTACGAGCTGCCTTACGTAGCTAGCTTTGATATTTTGCGATCATCACAGGCGCGGTAGACCTTTCAGTGGTGCAAGTGCTTGAATTCTCTCGTAACTAAAATTACATGATTCCACCTCCTGCTAAACACCCCTTATAAACGAATGTCTGTACAGCCCTATAGCATGGCTGGCCGCTGTCTGCGAAAGAATCGAAAGAGGAAACCGTCCGTGTTGCTCGTAAATAAGGGAAGTCCACCAGTGTGCATGAAATGAAAAATGAAAACGACTGTTGAAATAAAGGGGATTGTTGAATTTGTGCAGGAAAGTCTGAATTGTGCTGTGCATGCAACCAATATCCACCGCATCGACATCGAGAAGCCACCAGGCCACTCGTGAAAGAATGTATCCCTCCACCCTGTGGCTATCCAGCTAAGCCCCAGCTAGATACCAGATCGATCGAAGAAGAAGAAGAAGGGCGAGGAATCCATGAGAATGGTTCGGTTGTGGCGAAGATGTCATGGCAGGCTGGCTGTCTTGTCGAAAGAAAGGGCGGCGAAGGCAGTGCAGTGGTCGAGGCGATTGATGGTAGTGCGTGCGTGCTTGCTGGTCCTACATGACGCAGCAGCTGTATCCGCCGCCGCCTCCTGTACCAAGTTTAGTGGGGGGCGTGAAGAGAGTTAGTAGAGATGCTGGCGAACCGCGGGTGTCATTTGGCTGCTGAGGTACTTCGGTGGGTGCGGCGGTCGTGGTGATTGTTGAGGGAGACATTTTTGGTGAGGGAGAGGTGAGGTTGGGGGGTTTGTGTAGCTGGTGAGTGGTGAATGTAGATGTTAGTACTTGTTTGGACTGGAAATGAGGATGATGTGAAGTGAGCGTGAGGTTGAATTCGGTCTTACTGGATTGGTTTGGGGTGCTGAGGGTTGTTTGAAGTGTGAGCTGTGACTTGAACTTTGTTCGAGGTCTGTTGGTGTATGGAAGAAGGGAAGAGGAAAAAGGGGGAGTGGGAAGTGGTATTTATGTCTTGGCAATGACAAGGAGAGTGAAGATGTCGCTGTGAGGTCCGAGATTTGATGATCTTGGAGAGCGTGTGATTGGGGGAAAAGGTGCTTACCTCGAGATTTGTCACGTAGTTGGCTTTTTAGCCAAGAATTGATCTTTGTTGGTGCTTAGTATTGTTGGTGGGTGTAGTTGATATTGTAGTTGAAAAGTGAAAGAATGATGGAAGTTGAGGACAATAGGCCCGTTATTATAGGAGAAGGTCGCTCTTATGTTGATGACGGTCGTCTTTCAAGGGTATCTGACGAAAGAGTGAATATCATCGCCACGTTTCTACCACCGCCATCAGTATCAACAGGCCACATTGTGCTGCTTTTGGCCAACCCCTCTCCGCGCCTAGGCGTAAACATTGCCTATTCATGGCTTAAGTGCGCCTGTTGCGTCATGCTACCTTGCAGATCGGACTCGGGGTCTGGATCAATTAGGGGTACACGACTGGCTTCTTTGGGGCTGCCACAGCGCAACAGATGGCATTTGCACGAAATTATCTAGTTGCGGCTTAGCAATGCAGATACGAGTAGTACGGTGGTCATTGAACCCAAGGAACTCGGCAGAATCGTGGATAAATACTCGGACACACTTTCTAATTCTCTTGCTTAAGGGAAGGAGTTTTACAGATCAGACACAATAGGAGCAAGGCGATTTGTGAGGATTCCGTGAATGCACACATGACAGAACATTCTCAAGGGAAAATGACTGCAGCGATCATTAGGGTCCAAAAACCTACGATGGGCGTGTTGGGCGCCGCTGCGGGGTGTGAGCTGAAAAGCGATCTATAAGGCTGTGTCACTTCGTTGAGCGGAGAAGCTTTCTCTTGCCACCGGTCTTGGGGTAGCTTGCCAGCGAGATCGCGCTTTTGCGGTGCTTTCAAGTATCACCTGCCTACAATGCTGAGAACATGATCAAGGAGAACTGGAGAAACGAAATGATGTGTTTCGCAGAAAGGGTTTGAGGTTCGCATTACCGCTTTCGGACTTAGCGTACTTCTGCTCAGACATTCCTTGTTCATTCCTTAGTATTGTTCTTTCGCAAAGGATTGAGGCTTCATTGACTCGTATTACGGGCGTTACGGCATTATTTCGACTTGGGAGACTCCTGCTCCGAAGCGACTCGATGTGTGCAAGAGCCTGGCTGCGACACCCTTCCGTGCGGTAACAATGTATTTCGCGCGCAGCATGGGCAGCTCCCGAGGATCCAGCAAGCGAGTATAGTCGGCTTAACTCCTCAGGTATAGACCACCTCGGTGAAAGCGTTCAAGCTCAAACCCTCCTTCGCGATATCCTCTTTGATCAAGAACAGCAATGGCATCTCTACCAGTGTTCCTTTGATTGTGCTCAGCAGATCCTTCATCTCCTTGGTACCTTGGTCTCCAGGAGAGAACTCTTGTTGCACAACGTGGCCCCTGATTGATGAATTAGCATGTCACTTTGAACACTCTTTGAGCAAGGGACAAGACGCATTCGAGGTTTTGCCGAGTAGGAAAAGGCACGGTTCTAGCTTGCGTTCAAGCAAACAGGGATTTGTGCTGTGGGTTGATAGAGCAGTGACGAGACATGTTCTAGATTGACTTTCGCAGGAGAGTCATGCTTAGCGAATAGCATACGTACCACTGGTATTTCGCCGGCTTCTTCTTCCCTGCTTTACCCTTCACCTCCTCGTCGGCCTCCTTGAAGAACACCTCATAGTACTTTTCGTACTCAGCCCATGTTCTGACGTCGTCGTGGGGAACAGGGTGAAAGATCTTGCCGAACGCGAAGGTGTTGGTGCGCGCGCGGGAATTCCAGAGGTTGAGAAAGTCATCTGACAATGGATCCACTACGGCATAGTCTTCGCGAGAACCAAAGTCATAGAGGTTAGGCAACCCGACGGGTGCGTAATTCGGATCTGGATGCTCCATGTTCTGGGGCTTGAGCAGGCCTAGATGCTTACGGAAGAGCTGCCGGCGGAGGGTGGCTGCGAATCGGGCTGCGCGATAGGGCTGTCCATTCATATAGGATTCTACTGATGTCGGGTCCTCAACGATAACGGCGATTTCAGAGTCATGGTCCCCAAGCTGAGAGCGATCATTGAGGTTGGCTGATCCAACGATGGCCACTCTGTCGTCAGCAATGCAGACCTATGCCAAGTCAGTAATTGTGCTTACTTTTAGATGGAAAATCTCATTAAAGTTTCGATTCCATTGAAGCTTACTTACCTTTGAGTGTATGTAGAGCTCCTCGCTCACAAAGGCCTGAATCTCTGGATAATCTCCAGCTTGCCAGGGGACCTCGCGAATGTCTTTGCCACCAAGCATGTAACATTCGCTAACGCTATCCCAATCTCCTGTATAGAGCCCTTGCTGCCTGTTCATGTTCGTAGTCGCTTGCTGATATTGCTCGTACTTTGGTCGGTCCGCATATTGGACAGTGGCCTCTTCTGCTGGCAGTTCAACAGCTTCATCATGCTGCTCTCGAGCTTCGTCATAGTCGACGCCGCTCTTTTGCTCGGCCTCACGCATTGAACTGCTGACGTTAATCCTATCATAGTTCCTTAGATTGTAGAAACGGATATATTCAGTGGGATCGCAGCCTTCTTTGGCGACCATTTCCATGATACTGTGACCACCACGATTGATAGAGTTGTATTGATATTCCATGATGGCCCGGGTCCCAAGACTAGCATCGTCCTTCAGATCTCCTGCGAAGCCTGGAACAGCTGGTATACACACAATAACCTTAAATCTTTGGCCAGCTCTTGCCGCTCGCAAAATGCGTTCTACAATGGCAGCGCCAATTTTGTTCTTAACTGGCTTCTGCTCATCTGACGTCGCCGTGATGAAGAACTGATTCTCGATATAGATAAAATGTTCAGAGTTTCGGATGACACTGATGTAGGCATTTGCAATCGAATGCTCGGTCGGCGCTCCATGACTCCATTTGGTGCAGCTGCGTACAATCTGACAAGGGATACCAGCTTTCTGGAGGTGGCCATGAACTCTGCCATAGTGCTCATTGCCACCCATGTACTGCTTGCCTTCTTCAAATCGGCCCATCATGGATCGTCCAAAACCTCGAGCTTGGTCTTCGAATCGCTCGTGCTGAGGATTCTCGCCGATGCCGCCGGTGCGTTCTGCTTCGGAAGTGTTGTCGATACCACGATTTGACACTGGTGGCGGGGGGAAATATGGTACCTGGCCCTGATCCTGTTGATGTTGATAGGGCCGACTGGCTGGCGGAGGTGCAGAAAGATCTACATGAGCGACTGCACCCGCGGCATTCTGGGCGAACGTGAGTCTGGAGTATCGCACATCTTTCCGAACATCATATTTCTCATTGTAGATGAAGTTCCATCGCTCTATGAAATGCGCTCGAAGATCTTCTACGACTGGGCCATGAAGACTGACGGAGATGTCTGACCAGCCCATCCTCGAGCTGTCTTTGCGGTTCAGTACATTGTTCTGGTAATGTGACACATCCTGGAAGTCCATGATACTAGGACTGATCAGCGCTCTTCGACCTGATAAGTCTCTGCTCTCGGTGGCAAAGCTTACCGAGCATTGTTGTAATCTTGCCCAGGGAACACGATATCCTCAAGATTGGAGGGATGGCAATCCGCAAGCGGATGCTGGTTTGTGTCCCACCGCCCATAGCAAAGATCAAGACCACCCATGAATGCGATACTGCCATCGACCAGGCACAGCTTCTCGTGATGCGCCCAGTAAAGGATGACGTCTTCGTTCATGCCGTAAATCGCTTTCAGCGCATCGGCGGGGAGTTCGGCAGCTTTCTTGGCGGAGAGAGAAATGTGCTGCAGGGAAGACAGGAATGATGACTGCAAGGTCTGCGCATCAGGAAGATGATCTGGATGCCGGAAGACGGAAATATTGGGATGAAGAGCCTCGAGAGCATGCTTCGTGTGGTAGGAACAGACTGTCAGTGGCGAGACAATCAGCGGATTTTCCTTCTCCACATGCTCGAGTGAGAAAAAAGTAGCCGCAAGACCCAGACCAGTGAGGGTCTTGGTCACAAAATCGGTATTTCTGGGCAACAGGGAGTGTAGATAGCCTGGTAGTGTAGGGGACAGATACTTACGGGTGAGGGCCTGAGTAACTTCCTTGTACACGATGATGTTGACCTTCACCCCACGTTGTGCTGCGGCTTGAAGCATACGATCGAGCCTGTACTGCTCATTTCTCGATGGTGGTCTTCGCAGATAAAGCTCTGGTGATAGCCACCCTTGTATTCGATTAGCTAGGCACTTAATACCACAAACAAAGGTTTTTTGGCTCACAGTCCAGGATCCAGACTGACTCAGTGGCTCGTTCCAAGGCCTCTGATACAGCCCACATGTAGCCGCATCCATCCACATACCATTTTGCATTGTTTCCGTTCCGCTGTGCAGCAAAGCTACCGTAGCCATGCTGGGTTGTATCGTGCATGCCATCAGTACATTGGGCTCCACCGTGGGTATGGCTATGCTTAACGCCTCCTGCCCCAGCGTTTGGGTCAAGTTTGCTACCAATCTCGTTGACGGCGTCGTGAAGCTTGTGAAAGAGCATAGAGCCCAAACCTCCACCAGAAGATGACTTCGATGGTTTCGATCCACTGCTTCCATCATACTGGTCATACCTGCTTCGAAGCTTTCGATAAGTGTCTCCGACTATGCCACGTTCTCCCTCCTCGCCCTCAAATTCCTCATCCCCTCGAGATGGGCCTCCATGGTCGTCTCCGTATGCTAGGGGGTCTTCTCCGCCAGAAGCCATTGCGGAGAAATCATACGTCGATAAAAGAAATGCAGAAAGCTACAGTCCAGCTGTATCTCACACGGGTATGAATATGGGTTTAGGCAATTGAATTATTCGTCAACGGCCCCAAACAAAGGTCGCAGTAGAAACCTTGGAGGAGCAGGAAAATCAGCAGAGCTCTTCCTCTTTTAGGGCTTGGCAGCTGTTCTTCAGCTGGACTCTTTCCTAAGGCGCCCAGCAGCTCAGACGACCACTGCTGACGCTGACATTTGGATTCGCGCTTCCCCTTTCAGCTGATGGTGTGCATTTATTAACGAATCGAAATTCAGCGGGATTCAGCCGCACCAAATGTAAAGTAGTAGCTGTCAGGTCACAAAGCTGCATATTCTTTCTACCAGTAAGCTGGCCTCGATGGTGCCATCGGATCTTCGTTCCAATACCACCAATAACCCGCTTGTCTAGAATAACGCGTCGTCGATGGCGTGGAGCGTAGACGCGGAGACGATGACGGTCTGGGCTCGAATGACACGGGATTTGGTCATGTCGATCTCCCCTCCATCCGAGATCCACTGAATATATGAACAACAGCTCCATCCTTCTCTGTTACTAATGGCTTACATACTGGCAAAACAGCTCCCCCGAACCCTTGCACGATCGACGCCAATTTACCTCCATAGTCTCAGACCGTTCAGCACAAGCCTAGCCAAGATGTCCGCCCCAGCTGCCAGAGTCGCTACCATTGATGTAAACACCTACCATTACCAATCGATGAACTGACCACTGACGACCGTATGCAGAGCACCCTCCGAGACCGTCTCCCAGTCCAATCCCACAGCCTTTTCGAAGCGAAGGCCGAGAAGAACATGACATTTGAAGACATCGCTGCCAAACTCGGCCGTAACGAAGTAGCCGTCGCAGCCATCTTCTACGGCCAGGCCCAGACCACGACAGAGGATGTGGAGAAGCTCTCTCAGATCTTAGGAATTGAGCATACCACATTGAGCAAGCAATTGGCTGGATACCCTTTCCGAGGCCAGGTGATGGACATGCCTCCGAGGGAGCCCCTCATTTACCGCCTGTATGAGATCGTACAAAACTATGGATACGCATACAAAGCAATATTGAACGAGAAATTCGGAGACGGTATCATGAGCGCGATTTCTTTCTCGACAAAGGTGGAGAAGGAGACCGACAAGGATGGCAACAACTGGGCTGTCATTACTTTGAGGGGCAAATGGTAGGTGTTTTGGCTATGGATATCAGAGGACAACCTGCTAATATGATACCTAGGCTACCATTTTCAAGGTTTTAGATGTATGAATCTACTGGTGTACACATCAACAAAATATAGAAACTTCTTATATCTCATGTACAGATGGTTGTCAAGATAGGGGCTCCACCTCTGCTAGCTGCCTCTCTCAAGAACTATGAAATTGTACTGGATGACAAAATTCACTGATCGTTCTCCCCCTGAGAAAGTTTGCCGGTGGGTGATTTGTTGCTTTCGAGATGCCAAGCCGAGTCATCACGACTTCCAAATTCACTTTTCGACGCACGTGTTGATTGATTCCAAACACAACGCGACTTCATTGGGTTGCGCTGGGTACCCATGTAATGGTAGAACAACCAGAGACCATGCAAAGAACGAGTGCTCGTACCCAAAATTGTGAATGATTCATGCTGGAAGACCGCTCTAATTCTCGTAAAGTACAAGGCTCTAACTACGCCTAGTTCAAGTCTTCCAGTACGTCACAACCTGCTTGCAACGCCTTAAAAGCACCTTAAAATGCCAACGATGCCTGACCCACGGCATTTCATCAGGGGAAATCCAATCTTGAAGCCCACGAAGCCCATTTCAGCAATTGTGGATCAACGAACCACCCAATATTACGTCCAGAGTCTCGAGCAATGGGCCAAACACCATCCAAACGCGTTTCCAACAGCTCCTCTCGGTCTCTCCTTCCCACATCCACCCGGCCTACATCCATAATCCAGAGTAACAGCACTCCCTCCAGTCCAGTATCCCCAATCACGGCTTTCGACACGGAAATCACACCACCCGCTCCACCGCGCCGCATCATCCGTCTCTCCGAGATCATCGACCCGCGAGAGGTACTCCAAGCCGAAAGGGAAGCCAAACTTGCGGAAACACCCAGACATGCTCGCCGTCCTTCTCAGCCATTGACCACGCCTCGAGCACCAAGGCCGGGTCTAGTCCAATCACCATCAGGCAACGCATTGGGCGCCGAGGAGTTCATTTCCCATCCGGACCGGCCTTTGGCCATGTGGGAAAGGCAGGAGCGGGTGGTGCAGGCGACGAGGAAGGAATTGGAGAGGTATGAGGCGGAGAGTAGGGCGGGAACGAGAAGTAGGTTGAGCACGAGGAGCGAGAAAAGGAGGAAGCGTGGTTGTTGTGGTTGATGCTAGGTGTAGTTATGGCTGCTTTGCTTTACTTGATGGCTTTCAAAAGGATGGCTGCTGAAGCGAGTATCATGCGATTGTATATTAGCTGTCAATATTCATGGCGTTTTGCGGGCTGGAGAGTTCCGGATCAACAAATATGCGTGTAGAAGAGGATATGTCTCTACCATTTGATCAACCATTGCTAGGTATTCGACGTATATTCATGGATTTTTCCCAATATTGCGCCTAAGCGAATAGCGTTCGCATTCCAGATCGCCACTATTTCTGGCACCTAACCTGACAGAGACGTGGACCAATGGCTAAGACTTGTGAATTGTCATCTTCACGCCAAAAGTGAAGTCCGCTACCACGGAATTTTTCGGAAATCCATCATCTTTCCTCGGAGCCGACTTGTAAACACGCAACTTTCTTCCAAACTCCCCACTCACATGCAACCATTGAGGGTAACAAGTCCAACCTTGCTCTGATCACCCACCTAGCTCCGCAAAGGTTTTCACTTGCAGTAGTGTGTCACCTTAACAAGTTCTGCACACGAAGGCTTCTAAGCCTGTCTCGTCATAAGAACTGAGGTTCTCTTCACTTCCATCACCTCATTCTAACCACATCTTCAACACAATTTTCCCAGCTTCTTGAACCTTCTCCCAACATCGGCTGCTTGGAAGACCATCTGCAAGAATAAGCAACCCACAGCGACCACAGGCATTAAACACCGCCAAGCTGTTCATCACCTATCGTCAAGGCTTGCTTCCTTCATCCAAGGCCAACACCGACCACCCCTGGATCTCAATAAAGATCTCGAACCCTACCGGAGCCCACACCCAACCAACAATGTCTTTCTTTGACGCACCCTTTGTGGATCCAACCCGCCTTTCTAGGGACATTGACCCCCGCATACGTTCGTGGGGTGAAGGTGAAGTCCAGACAGCAGCTATGCCTGGCTACGAGAAACAAGCAAAGCAAGCTCAGGCTGCCGCTCCGAATAAGATTGGAGGTTCGAGTATTCACAATAGTAGGATCGTCAGACCTGGCAATGTTGCCTCTAGACCAAGCTTACCCGGCAATGTCAGAGGCCTTCATAACACGAGCAGCGGCAGCGGCAGGGGAGGAAACTGGGAAACAGATTATACTCCCGATCGTGGCACACTCCCCTCAATCGTTCATGGTCCGTCTTTAGGCACAAAGTCTTCAGCATGGTCAAAAGGACCTCCAACTAGTCCGAAGCCGGCACTATGGTCTACCAAAGACCTGACCAATATGGTTCCCGAAGTCCGAGGCTCGTCAGCCACGGATGCAGCACATCAAGGCACCAGCTCTTCAGCTCATACGGCGGGCCTGAGCAGCGCGGCAAAGGCTAGACTGCCACCCGACTCTCATGGCAAAGAGACCAACGCACCATCACGTCATGCACAATCCTTTGCGTCCCGAGCCAGCGAAAAAGCTCCTGCTGCAGCTCAGAGACAGCCCACCTCATCCACCCCTAGCTCAAGTCTGCCACCTCACCTCCGTCCACCTCCTCAAGTCAGCTCAAGCTCTACTGCTCAGTCTTCGAAGAAGGACAGTAAAGTCTCATCTGAGATGATTGCTGGGAAGGCTGCAAAGTCTGCAAAGTTCGACAGTCCGTTCCCATGTACCTACGCTGATTGCACTCGTGGCTTCGTAAAAGAGAAGGATATGATCAGACACAAGGGAGAAAACCATGATTACTGCCGCGTTTGCAAGATAGACTTTGAGGACGACGAAGCGCTGCTCCGCCACAAAATCAATAGTGAGGACCATATCTGCTGTGTTGTATGTGGAGAAGACTTCCGTAGTGCGTCTGGTCGCGACCGTCATCAACGTCAGGTGAGATCAGATTCTCCATACGCCTTCATTCGTTGCTAACCCAAGCAGTTCCATGCCACCCAACAAGAGGTCAAGTGTGTTGGATGTGGATACATCTTCGATAAGGGTTCAGGCTTGATCGATCATATCTATTACAGCAAGTGCAGCAACAAAGGGGGCGTGTCTGCTGGCGAAGTCAACGAACTCAAGCTCAGAGAGGGTCGGGCGACCGCTGCTTTGTATATGGACCAAATGTCTCATGGGGCAAGCACTACAGCAGCGCAGATCGCTGCCTTGCAGCCTTCTATGCAAGGATCGGTGGCTGGGTATGAGTCGACTGCTGGTGGAGGTGTTCTCTTGGACGAGGATAACCCTACCGAAGATTCAATGCAGGAGGCCCTGGTCCCTGCTGGAGCAAATGTTGGGGATTCAAGCGCAAAGACTGAAGACCACGCATGGCCCACTATCGGCGAAAGCTTAGCTGATGGGGTAGATGCTATGCGGATTGGATGCTCGAGGGGTGTTAACCCCCAAACAGTCCCCAGACTCAGGGGATTCAAAGCCCCAGGTTGGGCTCATACAGAATCTCCGGAACGTAAACCAACTCCACTTAAAGGGGAGTGGACCGCTCCCACCATGCCAGACTATAGAAAGAATATGCTACCGTCTCAATCGGGCTTGGAAAGTATTATTCGGACAGACTGGGATTTCATGCGTTTCGAGCGTCACGGAGCTGACAACAACTTCCACTGTCCATTTGCTGCATGCGGGTATGTTGACTCATCCATTCAATGACACCAATCATGGTAGCTGACCATTTCTGGGTGTGCTTACGTGGACCTCGATGACCTGAAAGCGCATCTGACATCGGGGTACCACCAGGGAACGGATCATCGCTGTCTTAAATGCTTGAAAGTATTCAAGTCACCTGTGGCACTGATTGCCCACATGGAATCGGGTAGCGAACGCTGCCGTATGAGGGACACGCAATCCTTTGGATATGTGCTTCACGTGGTATCAGGAGGCTTCCTGGGTGTTCAAGGTCGCCACGCAGACGGGACTATTAAGATCGAGGCCCCGCAAGAGGTGGACGAAGAAAAGCGTCATATCATGCAGGTGGAGGACGACGAGGACGGACGTCCGAAGCATCCTGTTATGCTTCTACCTCATCAGCGGGCGTTGGCCCGCCGCCAAGGTGGTGAGTGGTAGAGGTTGATACTCTTTTTATCATACGAGTCAGAGGAAGTCGCCGGTTAGAAAGTGACTGTTTGTGGCTTGCAACCCAGGCATCATGCGAGGACTGGGCACTGCATGCCAACAAATGCACATATTAGCAAGGTTTCTCACCAAAGATCATACGAGGACGGGCGCTGTCTACTAATGGAACTCATATATCAGCAAGGCTTCTTACCCAAGAAGCAGACTGAGGTAAAGGGAGGCAAACGTGAAGCACTTCAAATTTTCCTCAAGATAGGTTTGCCAAAAGCACGTAGAATAAAATGCATGCATACATACGTATCCCACATGCCCGCCAGCGCCTACAAATGCTCGCTTGAATGCTTCGAATCTCACACTCCCTTCCATTCTCTGGATATCACTCCTCACTCCTCCTTCTCACCCTCCCTATCCTCTCCTCTCCTCCCACCCCCAAACCCCGGAAACACCTCCCTCACTTGCTCCATAATAATATCCCCATACCCCTTCCCAGCCTCCAACTCCTCCCTCTCCCTCTCCAACCTCCGCCTCTGCCACCCAGGCCTCTCATCCCCCATCCAAATCTTCCTCGCCAACCCCTTCACACCCTCCCCCTTCTCCACCTCCAACCCAGACCTCTCCCGTTCCCCACTAGCCGCATCCACCTGCGCCCCCATCACCCCCGTATTCCCCGTCCTCGTCCGCCCGAAGGCGAGTCCGTTGAAGGAAAATACCCAGGCGCCTGTGAGGGTGAAGGTGTAGAGGTCTAGTTTTCTGGGGGGGAGGATGATGAGGAGGGGGCAGGCTATTAGGAGGGTGTAGAAGAGGGGGCGGAGGGGGGTGGTGTTGCTGGTGGAGGGGGTGGGGCGGTCGGTTGACATTGTGGAGGGGGGTGTGGGTGGATAGGTGGAGGTGGTGGATGATGAAGTAGGTGATGGGTTGGTGGGTGCGCTGGATTGTGGGTTTGGGAGTTGTGGTTTTTGGGGGTTGGGGGGTTATTTATTGGCGTTGGGGTGGGTTTTTGGCCATGGATGAAGGGCGAGGAGAGGGCGTACTGTACAAATTTAGGTGGTTGATTGATAGTGGATTAAGGATTGTAAAAGAATTGGTAGTGGAGGATTTAAGAGAGCTGCGGCATGGGAAATGCAGGTTTCATTCAGTGATGTTGGAACGTTGAAGCTGGCCTGGGAAAGTCAATGTCAATTGTCGTCATGACCTGGAATCAAATTCTACGCCCAGTGTTCTCATTGCTGGATTTACTAATGTTCGCTATTTTATTTTATTTCTTTGCCTTTTGTTACACATTATTGATTGAAGACTAATTTATTTGTTTCTTATTTTTGGATGCAAAGATTTACTCTACTTGCGTGGGATTTGGAGTTTTAGGACGAAAGGGTTGATATTGACGATAATGAATGTCTGTAGAGTATCGCTAGCAAGAAGAAACTTGTAGAGAACGTTCACAGATTCAAGGATGTGGGAGCAGAAGTCTGATCATCAAGATTTCATTGACTTTGCGGTATACATAGATGCGGGCCAACAACAGCCAGACTTGGCCTCAACAACAATTGTAGAGCCCAATCAATGAGCTTCTCATCCCGTTAGCGCAATCCATGCAGCTCATAAAGCCGTTAACTGCTACTTCCCATCCGTTCATGAGCCTCATCGGAAACGTCATTTTTAGCGATAGCACGCTTGACCTCTTCCACAGACATCTGCACAAGATTCATTCCTGCGATCCCTTCATCTTTGCTTTCATCGTCACCATATCCAATCATGCCATGCGCTATACTATCCTGGAAGTTTCCTGATCTGGCGAATAGAGCTTCTAAGAATTGTTCAACTCCGTGATTCTTGACCAAGGCCTGTATTTCCAAACGAGCGAACATTGACGGGGAGGAAACGAGTAGGTAAAGCAGGTTGACAACGGCGAGATAGAAGGCTTGATGAGCTTGAAACGTAGCATAGCCATCGGTGGTTGATTGTCCTTCCATGAGGCTATTGGGATCAGGGAAGAGAAAAGGTGCTAGTGTGGTCAAGACTTCTGGTGTTGCGAAGATGGACATCTCTGCATCCCCCTCTTTCCTGTTTTGATTGATCTTGTCCGTGGCAATGATCTCATCCTTCAGCCAACCAACAGCGCTACCCTTGAGGTTTTCATATGGGCAGTGCTCGAGTGTGTCTCGTATAAATGACAGGCGCACATGGTCTGAAGGGTGCGAATGGAGGATCGTAGAGGTCAGAAGATGGGTGTGGTATCGTAGAACAGGGGATGGCATGTTCGCGGATAGAAGAGAGAGACGTTGCAGTATGTTGTTGAACATCGAATCATTGTCTACAGGAATGCCTTGCCCAGCACTCATAATAAGGAAGCCAAGAAAGAGCACGGCATCGATCAGTGGCTCAGGCTCTGCTCCTGTACTACCAGTGGCCGCATTGCCGAGGGAGGTGGCAATTATTGCTGCGAAATCGGGAACGAGGCGTAGAAGTGGTAGTGAAGCTGGGGCATCAAAAAGCGCCGAGGAGGCGGCCATCGTTGCCAGGAGGTACAACGAGCCTGTCCTAGACAAGGGAACATCGGACGCTGTTGAGGGTAGCGCTTCCTCTTCTTCCATCTCCTCTTCGTCCGCCTTCATGATGGAGGATAGAAGATCCTCTGCACTGATCTTGAGATCTCGAAGGAGTGCCTAGGAAGTCAGCATATAGATGATAGGCTCGAGCGTACTACTTACCAGTATCTGGCCAATTACTGCATCGCGCTGGTGCAGATTCTCTTCCTCCACAAAAAGACTGCTGTATGTTCTTCTCCTCGGCATGTTCTTCTCTGGATGTTGCTTCTCCTGGTATCTACCGGACCAGGCCATACCAGGCACATCCTCATCCAATACCATCGACGACATATACCCCTCCGTAATAAAGGTCAGGAAAGACTGGAACAGCCTGGTCTGCAGGGCTGCCTCATCAACGCCTATAGCCTCATCACTTCCTTCGGGATCTGGCGCCGATTCTGGCGTTGCCCGCGTCAGTACCTGGGAGCTGCTCTTGCGGGGTGGTAGTCTTGGACGCTTGCTACCAGACAGGTCTTTGATGAAGCCCAAGACAGCTTCTGTAGCCTCTATTCGTCCTACTACTTGCATGTACGCTGGAAGCATAGCTTGCAGGGAAGTCGAGAGGAAGCGGCTGGGGTACTTCGTTTTGATGCGGGGATGGAGAATGGCAAGCATCTCGATCAGGCTGGTGAATTTGAGGGCCTTTGAAGGGGGCTTTGCTGTCTCTGTAGACCTTCGAGCAGGATGCACGTCGGACCCAGGTTCCTGTCCTTGTGCCTTTGCATCTTGTATCTCGAGCTCATTCATTTTCTCAGCTTCTTCTCGGAGTTCTTCATCCTCCTCGTCCTCCTCTTCCTCGTCTCCGTCCGCTAAACCTTCCAGCAGTTCTGTGACCTTGAGAACGACCTCTCGTGGGTTTCCAAGTCGCGCAACATCTTGCAAACATTGCTGCGAAGCTGGCAGGAGTGGTAAGAGTAAATGGACAAGATCCCAGCCAATGTTTGTAGTGAGTGTTGTGTCTTGCAGGATGTCGTGTAGCGTGGGCAATTGCTCGGCTGTAAGGTTGTACTCGAGCAGAGTAAGGTATGAGATGTAGTCAGTCTCTGGCGGCAGCGCCTTTAAGAGAGGGTTATCTGACTTGGCTACCATTTTTGTAGAGAACTACAGGCAATTGACTTCGGCGAGAGATTTGTATTGGCTAAACCAGATGAGGAGTAAATAGACGAGCCAATCAACTCGTTATCAGTGAACTCTGAGCTTGCTCCAATTTCGCCGCCGCCAGCAGATCTAGACCCTAACGATAGTGAACATAGTGTGAAGATAGTCAGACACGGCTCGATCAGAGTCTAAAGGCAAGTGCTATGAGTAACAGAAAAAGAAAAGATGTCAACCATGGAGAACTTGACTTCTTCAGCAAATCTACGCAAGGAACTGTATACAAATATTTGGCCCATCCTGCAGTCTACTCGCGAGCCGGCATTAGCCCCGCATATTGCACTCCTTGAGCTCCAGCCAGGAGATATAAGGCCAGTAGAATGGACAACAACATCATTCGACCATCTGTCAAAGCCAATGATGAGAACCGTCTCGCAGAGCTAGGCTACGAGCAAGAGCTCACGCGCAATTGGTCATTGATACACAACTTTGGTGTCTCATTCTCCATTATTGTAAGTATTCTAAGTTGGGCATACTATTTTCATCCGATGTTCAAGATGGCAGACACGAATTAAAGGCCGACTCTACCAACCCGCTGAATGTCGAAAAGGAACAAAGATGGATTCGGAGCTACGAACCGATTGGATTGATTATTTTGGGATGAAGCCAGCAGCTGACCAGATAACAGAGTATAATCACAGGCATCACCACGTATGAAGTCCTCAAAGTGCGCATCATTGACAAGTATTGATTAATGAAACATTCAGACTTTTCGAGTATGGCTTGTCCACGGGAGGACCAGGCGTCATGTCCGTTGGCTGGCTCGTCGTTTGCTTCTTCAGTAGGTTGTCTTCGGGAGGTAATCCCTCGAGTATCGCTAAGTAGGCTCAATGTAGCCATGTTCGTTGCTCTTGGCATGGCAGAGATTGTCTCTGCAGTTCCAACCAGTGGGGGACCCTACTTCTGGGCGGCCATATTGGCTCCTCGTGGTCAAGCAGCATTTTGGTCTTGGGTTACTGGCTGGTGCGTCATACTGTCTTAGATATGAGCATAGGCATTTCGCTGTTGAATATCTGGGTCCTTGCACTTTGTTCTGACTACTATTCTCAGGTTCAACTTTCTTGGCCAGGTAGCAGTGACCACCGGTATCACGTTCGGCTGTGCAGGTCTGATATCGACCACAGCTACCGTAAACACGTCTTACACCCCGACTGCCGCTAAGACAATAGGGATTTATGCCGCTCTCTTGACATCTCATGCTCTCATCAACAGCTTCGGTGTCTCGATACTGCGGTACCTAAACAATCTCTCGATCCTGCTCCACAGCGTAGGAGTATCCTGCTTCGCCATCGCGGTGCTCGCTAAAGCGCCAACCCATCGGAGCGCAAAGGAAGTATTCGCTACGTTCTACGATGGCACCGGTGTGACGCCGAGCCCAGGTTGGAGCGTCAGGGCAAGCCCAGCATACGTAGCTGTAAGACACTTTCCGGAGTCTTTCTACCCCTATTAATTCCCCTCCCTGACTCTGAAGGGAAATTTTTTGGAGTGTGATCGTGGAGTCTTAAGTCCCGAGCCATGTCTTGCTACCCAACTTTCCGTCCCCACCTTCCGTCATGAAGGCATAATGCTAACGCCCAAATTGCTAGGTGTGCGGCATCTTGATGGCTCAGTACACTATCACTGGTAGGAGAAGATCTTCACTACATCTATTACGCAACTTATTTTTTACTATAATTAGAATAACTCTTTCTAGGCTTCGATGCGTCCGCCCATCTGTCCGAAGAAACTCATAACGCAGCTTGGAATGCACCTCTGGGCGTCCTCATGTCCGTCGGTGTGTCGGCGGTCTTTGGCTTCTTCTTAGTGATAGCGCTCCTCTTCTCCATCCAGGACTTTGACACCACGGTCGCCAGTGATGTTGGTCAGCCAGTTACCCAGATCCTCATTGACATCTTTGGAGACAAAGGCGCCATTGCACTGATGACACTCGTCATTGTGTGCGTATGGCATGCTGGACTCTTTTCTATGACCTCTAATTCTCGAATGATGTTCGGCTTCGCGCGTGACCGTAAGGCACTTCTCGCAGTCTTTAGTCCCTTATCTCATACCCTTTCTGGAGTCTCAAGACATGTTTCTGGAGTAGGGTCATGGGTATTTGCCCCTAGTTACTCCTAAAAAATCTCTTGCTACTCAACTTTTCATCTTGGATGGGTAATGCTGACTCCGGAATGTGCACAGGTGGACTCCCTCGATTCTTCAATTCGGTTAACATGCGGTTTGCAGCCCCCATCCGCACAATCTGCTTGGCTGCATTCCTAGCGTTTCTGCTGGCCATTCCCTCGCTTGGCTCTAGCGTGGCTTTCGCAGCTGCAACTTCGATCGCTACGATTGGGCTATACATATCCTACGGTCTTCCAATCCTCATCGGACTTATGTATCCTTCCCAATTCAACAGCATCAAGGGGCCATTCAACCTGGGATTCGCATCGCGCCCGATTGCCGTTGTAGCAGTCCTATACGCTGAGGACTTGCAAGCATCATCGCCCAGTAACCAAATTTTCTAATCTTCCCTCAATGCGTCGCATCCCAATTCGCAGGTTTCTTGGCTTGCAACGCAAGGAGGATTCCCTTGTCCCTGCTTATACTAGAGCGCAGTCATGTCTGTCAGTTCCACTTCATAAGGAGGATATTCTATCTCGACTTACCGAGTGGCCATGGTATTACCACCACTGTAGCTGTTGTAGCCCGCTTGTATGGCATACGTGGTGTTCCATGCTGCCAGCACAGCTTTCCAGTCGGTATGATCTTTCGATGTGCGGTGGATGGCTCTTAGTCCTGTCATCTTGGTGTGTTCTACGTTTGATGTTAGTATTTAACTAGAAGAATGGGAGATTACAGTGCTAACTTACGATCCTGTCGTACCCTCCACTCGACTTTGTCCTTGTCTGAAAGCCATTCAGGAGGTGTGGCTGCAAACTCTGAGCCCGCGGGAGCTGCATTTGCGCCATCTTGGGAACCGCCGCTAGCTTGGGAGCTCTGGTCATGCCCGAGGAGATCATGATCAAGCGCATCAAGCTCTGCAGGGGCTTTCCCTTTGGAGTCTTTGTTCGACGAGTCAATCGCAGAGTCGTCGGTCATTGTTTCGTCATCGTCAATTGTCGAGTTATCTGTGACTGAGGTTCCTTCGCCCATGGCAGTCTGTATTCTAGGGTCCACCTGAGAAGAAGTCAATACATCGATCGAGACACGAGGTCTGAAACAGAATGCATGGCCTACCCCGTATACACGTATGTACGACTCGAGCATCTTCTGGCACCCATTGGGGTCTAGATGGACGCAAACATTGACGAGACTTGATGTCTCGAAGGTCTTGTTCTTGTTATCGCAGGATGTAAGAAGATGTGTCACGAGTGGCACGACGTCGCCAAAATTCTGCTTGCAGACCTTGCAAATCCACCCTTTACCATTCTTCTTCGCAGACGCAACGACTGACATCTCGTTAGCACTGAGGTTGATGTAGTGTTGCGAAGCCATGTCGACATTGATGTTTTGAGATTGCCGAAGGTTGTCCTGAGTAAATGTCGAATGGTGGACTTAATAGTCTTGTGCAAGAAGAGTGTCAATGCCTTTTTGTGTTCACGGAGATACACAATGGTGTTGATTGTCCTCGGTAAAGGTAAGTCATGAACCACGAAGAACGCTAGCTGGAGTGATGGGACAATGCCGATAAGCCTATACAAAGAGTGATGTTAGGTATAGAAAGAGTGACGGCCGGCATATTGCCACTCAATTTCACCATATTCTTGCCACCTAGAGATTAGCAAAGACAGTGCCAGGAACCGAAACAAATGTCATGGAAATAGATGGTTATATATTTACATATCAATAATGATGATTATACAGACATTCAAAGAGGACAACTTGAGTATCGCTCTTACGAAGAGCCCTGCTTATGACTCGGGTTCATCGCCTGATGACGGACAGCCTACCTGCAAGACCGGTCGATTCACTATGCGAAAGGAGACATAGTACCCATTCACCCTGTTGATCGCTGGCGAGAACGCTCGAGTACTGTTAGCATGCAGCATTACTAAATCTTCGCTCGCCTAAAGGCCCTGGCGTAAGATGCCATCTCGCTGCTGTAGAAGCCGGACATGCTAGATTCCAACTGTCTTTCTGGGGAGGTGAATGATCTTGGCGATAATCCTGTGAAGTACTACATGCCTGGAACTTTTCCCAAAGAAAGGTTGAATGTTCACCAGCTTGTGCGGCGTCAGTGGCTGACCGAGTACCGCGCTGACGGTATATCAACCGGGTCCATTGGCGTCGAGAAGACCATCCGAAGATGCCTGATATCAGCTGGCGTGGTACTTTCACTCGTAATTGGCTGCGGTGGTTGTCTAATGGAAGATAGTGCGGCGGAAATCTTGTACAGCTTTCGAATGCCGACTTCGACTGCCACAACGTAGAGCTCTTGACCATTCTCACTCCATGCCACGCTGTATGGAGACAGGTGCCATTCTTCCTCACTCTGTTGCGTGGGCATATCATTTATAGACATGTGGGCACGAAAATCTCTAATGTTATTTATCACAATCACTCGATTTCGATCACTTGGATCTGATGAACCCTGTTTCTTCAAGAATGCAACGGAGTTCCCATTCGGGGAAAAAACGGGATTCGAGGACCTGCCTTTGAAGCCTTTGACCCTAATGATTTGAGGCCTCGGCCTTGAGACTTCAGTGAACGTCTGAAGTGGAATGTAGTACACGTTGGAAGTAGGAGGATCCGGCGCTGTGCCTTTGGCGAGGAAGACAATGCCACTGGTGGAGATATCAAAGTCTATGGAAGTTCCAAACGGCGAGCGAAGCGGTGATTCTAGGCCCGTACCCCTTAAAGCATTGTTGAACTTGGTTGGAGAGACTATATATTTCGTGTCCACCGTGCTGTTCCGCATGGCTTTTCTCCGTAGAGTGGTATACCAGATGGCATTAGACACCTCTCCGCCTATGCTTCCCGCGGAGGAACTCTTTTGAGGGTTGTAGGGATTGCCGTTCGATGTAGCCGGACATGAGACCGCGATAGCAATATCTTTGTACTCGTTGTACAGCTTTTGCAGCTTAAGGTGTGTAGCCTTAGCTTCGAATCTTCCTGCACAGTGACTGCTGACCGGCAGTGACAGCATCTTGAGAGTATTGATGTTCTTCCCAGCGTCATCGGCGTCTCCAATCCAGACCTCTGTTGCCCCAAATTTCACATCTTTTAACCAAATAACTTGATTCCCCATTCCCAGCCATCTGACTTCCCTGACCGCTGGGTCGTTCGAGAAGAGGACCGATGTATTCGTTTGGAGGTCTACCACCCTGGTCTCTGTGATATTCGCGTGATTTCTAGGCGTCTGGATATTGACTGTGTAGAGAGCTTTGGTCGCTCTATGGTTCGGGATGGAAGCAGAACGACGAGAGAAGGTGGGAGTCAAACTGTTGAATGAATACTGCGTTAGATAGTAAAATTAATATGGCCTCAGTTGGGGGCCAGAGATAAACAACAATCCGGCCTACCTCGTCGTGGAATCAGCTTCCGCTGTCCTCGAGGACATGCTGAAAACCGACCTCGGACGCATTGATCACTCCGTTGCCATTGCCCACAGATGACCAATCGACCCGAGATAATGTAAATCAGAAGCAATGTGCGATGAGAGTGAGTTCGATTGACCTGCGTTTTTCTGCATTTTGCCGCAATGCTGGAGGCCTTTTTGCTCACTTTCGTTGCGGGGGTGAGGCTCCCACGCGAAGGCTTCGGGGGGGAGGCACGGGTGGTGCATAATTTAAATAACAGCTTGCAACTTCCTCCAAAGCTTTCAACAATATACTAACTTCAGGGTAACTGGCTTCCATATGATATACTCGCTGTGGGCATAAAGTAGTGGTAAGCCCCCCTTCCTCCTGACCATGAATTCTACCAGAGCCTACATTACTGACAGCAATGTAGCCTCTCCATACCCTAGCCTGACGCAATGGCACAAGAAGAAGCCCTACATCGCTCTCTGCTGCGTGACACAACACCTTACTTAATCTACATCCTACTCGTTGCCGCCGTTGGGCCCCTCCATTTTGGCTTCCATCTAGTAGGTGACTTCCTTCTTGAATATGATCACATACATGCTAAAGACGAACAGGCGGAGCTTAACGCACCGCAAGATGTTATCACCTGCGAGAAGAAGAGCGTTACAGCCAAGACCCTCCATGCAAGCCTCCCACAGTGCATCCAGATGAACATCGACCATTTCGCCGTCGTATCCTCCATCTACACCCTTGGTGGCCTCCTAGGAGCTCTCGCAGGGGGTCCATTATGCAACAAATATGGCCGACTTCTCACCATGCGCCTCACTACAATCTCCTTCATCATCGGACCCATCTTCGAGAGTCTTGCTCCTAGCATCGCCCTCCTATCATTCGGAAGGTGGATCTCAGGGTTGGGATCTGGTGCAGCTCTTGTGGTGGTACCAATCTATATCTCAGAGATCGCGCCACCGAATGAGAAAGGCTTCTTTGGATCCTTGACCCAGATCATGGTCAATGTCGGAATACTGCTTGCTCAATTGCTGGGCTACTTTTTGAGCAGAGACAATATGTGGAGGATCATACTAGCTGTTGCAGGTGGTATTGGACTTGTACAGCTGCTAGGTCTGGCCATTGTGCCTGAAAGCCCCAAATGGTTAGCTGAGCACAGATCTCCGCAAAGAGCAAGAGAGATTTTGCGAAAGATGAGAGGCCGCAAAGCAGACTTGGAGGACGAATGTGCGGCGTGGAACGTTGACAGTAGTGTTGACGATATATGTATGCGTATCCTAAATGCCGAGATAAGCCGGACTAACACCTGAGCAGCGGAAGAAGAGTCCTTGCTCAACGCTCCAGCTGGCACGCATCCAGGGAAAAATCCCGACGCGTCGTCACAATCGGTGGGTATCTTCAGCGCCTTTATGCGCCCGAGATACAGACCTGCTGTCATCGCAGTTGTTGCGGTAAGTTGTACTCTGTCGCAGTTACGTCCGATTTTCGGGTTGCTACCCTCCACATCTCCTAAAATTCGGGCTTTTATTCTCCACGGCTTGCCTCATAATCAACACTTGCGAACTGGTGCTGACCAACGTCTTTTCTCTAGGTAATGGGCGCACAACAATTGACTGGTATTAACAGCATCGTCATGTATTCCGTCAGCCTGCTCTCGGCTCTGCTACCAACAACTGCGGCTCTGATCACAGTTGCTGTGTCTGCTCTTAACCTCTTGATCACCACCCTTTGCGCGCCGCTATCCGACAAAATAGGTCGGAAGACCTGTATCCTTCTCAGTATAGCTGGCATGGGTACCAGTGCCATTCTACTTGCTGTAGGACTTGGCGAAGGCGTTAAGATTCTGGCTGCTATAGCCACACTGTCATTTGTCGCTTCATTCGCTGTCGGTCTTGGCCCTGTACCCTTCATCCTTGCTAACGAGCTCGTCGGACCTGAAGCCGTCGGTGCCACCCAGAGCTGGGCTCTGGCGGCCAACTGGATTGCTACCTTCATTGTTTCGCAGTTCTTCCCAATCCTGAACAAGGCCATGGGTGAGAGAGGCAGAATCTACTACGTATTTGCTGGAGTAGCATTGGTTCTGGGAGGCTTCATTGCCTGGTGGGTACCAGAGACGAAGGGCAAGAGGGGAGTAGACGAGGTTTGGGGAAGGCGCGAGGCTCGGGAGAGGGTTGAGTAAAACCAGTACAGAACTGCATGCCTTAGAATGAACGCGTTGCCCGCTCGCATTGAAGCTTGAAAGCACCATCATTCCTTCACTGATCGGTTCCAGGCGAGCAGAGGACGCACAGTTTGGACGGATTGATGAGAGCAGACTTTAGGGCCACTTTGCCAGCGTCAGGCGGTTTTTTGAGTGGATCTGGCGCCCGTTGTATCAGCACTCTTGCCATGACACGCTGCATGTGGATGCCCGAGCGCTTGCCAAAGATTGGCTTCTGTCCTTTCATCGTCTGCAATTTCAAAGTTCCGCAACCCTCCTCAGCGGTACGAGCCGCAAAAGATTCTTAGCGATGTCCCAAACAGCTGAACAAACCAGGAATGATCTTATCATCTCATACAGGATGTAGACTACGACACCTACACACCCCGGCACTTGTGTTGGATCGGTCTATTGGCATACATCACAGTTGTCCGACAGATTCGCCTCCTTTGGTACTCCGTGCTACCTCGACCTGTTCTTTGGCTATTCCGCACTCATCCGAATACGCCATGTTCTATTTTCGATTGCTTGTCCAGCATTGACAGCTTTGGGTATTTACTCGAACACCTTGACTCCCTGGGCACACTCATCCTCTGCAGGTTCAAAAGGCTTGCGCCCAAGAAAATTAGCCTACAGGTCTCACAGCCGTGCGTCATGGCTCAAGCTCATGGAAAGGCGTTGGAATCATCAGAGCCTAACGATCAAGAGCGACTTGAGTTCTTCTCATTACCTTTAGAGATCCGGATTCAGGTTACGGAGTATGTGCTTGTGCCTGGAGAAATCCACCTGAGGCCCGCGCCTTTAAATCGCCCGGAGCCAAGGTCAAATGCGATCCAAAAGGGAGTCAATCACTTCATCAACTGGCGTCGACGATTGGGTTATGCATGTAAACATGATTGGGGTGAGAACGAGGATCCTCACCATATTCTGGGAGTCCAATTCCTGGCAACCTGCAAGCAGGCTTACGAGGAGGGTCAGGAGATGTAATACTCGAAGAATATTATCTTCCTGGCGGCTGGTCCCTGGCAGAACTCTTTGGAGATTTACGAAAAGATGCAACCGAATCACTTTCATATCATCAAATTTATTGGTGTCAAAGTCGGCCTACAAGATGTGACGCCAGTCGCATTCGAAGATATCCAGAAACTATACACATACAGGGAAACCATACGTAGTAGCCAGATACTGGATTTTGTTCGGCACATAGGGGACTTGAAAAACGTGAAGCTCGCGATCCGCCATGAGTCGACTTTGCTCGAAGGAATTACGCTAAAATACCACTACAATGAAGAGAATTAGCCTCTTCGTGGAGGAGATTGCCATGCATGCTCGAAAGATCTGCGCAGATTGTTGCAAAAGGCTGGAATGGCTATAAACACAAAGATTGAGGGTATATTTGTACGCGATGACTGGAAGGCATAAGAGAACGCAGCCAAATACAGGCAGCTTCGTTCGCACAAATGAGGTCGTTGAGAGAGGACTTCCTTGCGCTGCGACCTATTCGGGAGTGCATTGTTTTGATTCATATTTCGTTGACATACTACGAATATTTTCATGCTACAAAGGGGGGAGCTTTGTTTGTTGAATCTATATACCTTCGCTCTGCTAAGAATCGTCCCAAAGCGAACCATATCAAGCACTATCCAAGAAAAGTTCTTGTCAGTAATCGAGCATACTAATGATCATAGCTTAGGCTTGTCAGGATGTCAGTGGCAGAATCGCTCGCTTTGTTTCCTCAAGTCTCCGAGCTGGCAGCTTGCTATTTGTGTAGATCTTTAAGCTGTGGGCACCAGGTATCAAGAGTTAAGGACCTGTCAGTTTCCAAATGTCTTAGCCGCAAAATTCTCGTTCTCTACAGCTAGCGAGTCGTAATTACGTTGTTTCTCTGGTGTTTGGGCTTCAACATCGTTGCTGCCGATAATACCCGAGCTGACATCGTATAGTTATAAGCTCTAGAAGGCCCACGGTCATAGAGGAGCCGCTGTTATCTAAAAGGCACACGGGAATAGATACACATACGCCTTTTGGGGTCTGTCTGAATATTAAGCATGGCTTGAAAGCTAGGATCTTCAGAAATCTCAGGACGTACAAAGGCTTTTCCGTGGTTTGGAAGCCTTGTTCGACACAGTGTCATCACTTTGAGTTCGCATCACTCCTTCTCCAACGCTTTCGGCTTGATCGACATCTAATTACCATGCCCAAACATTTCCACGATCTTTCAAACCTCTGTGCTATCCATGACCATGAACCCCGAGCATCGCACACTGCGTGCTCTGAAAAGCGTCTGCAAATTAAAATTCCCACAGGCAAAGGATAGAACAAAGCAGATTTCCGTACTTATCACTTCCTCCAAAAGTTCGAAAAGATAATGGATCTGGTCCTCGTGCAAGGCGATATCCATATCTGCGTTGCTAATGTGCTCCGACACATAAGCAACGACACATGGAACTTCCAACACATGGGCTAACACACAAGGCGTTTCTAAAAGTGAACCCCAACTTGGACCATTACGTAGATCCGTTACCTTTCACAATTCACCCAACCATGGCAACATCCCACCAAACCCTCGAATACCTAAGTCTGCCAGCAGAAGTGCGCAACAAAATCATGGGTTACGTGCTCATGCCAGGTGACGTGCATCCTCACGTCCCACTATCAGTACCAGCAAAGAAACGAGCTTTCGATCCGAAATCTATCCGGAATGCCATGTTGGCTGCCGTACGTGAAGTGAATTACGAACTAGTCCTGAAGACATTGTTGGCTGTCATGGGTGGAGTGTTGAGTGGCCTAGTTGCCCCATTTTTCGAGGCCTACTCCAGGCGAACAATCCAGCCTGGCTTCCAGCTTCTGGCTACCTCTAAGCAGGTATACTTCGAGGGACGGCAAATGTTCTACGGTACCAACATATTTCATTTACCACGTGGCAATCTCGAGGACACGATGAAGTGGCACGAAAAGCTACTTCCGGAACATAAAGCGATGATAAAGCGTGTCCAGATAACGATGAGCGTAGTAGATCTTACACCGGTGGCCATGGAAGACTTTGACATCTGGAGATCTGCGGACATCCATCGACGCTGTTCAGTACATGATTGTGCTGCTACCTACCTGCGAAGCCGAGTGTGGAAGCAGAAGTTGGATTTTCTGCGGGCCTGGAAAAGTTTGGAGACTGTGTACATCGATTCAGGCTGGGGCGCTATCCCAGTTCACGGTAGGATCTTCGGCCAGCTAGCTGATCAGTATCTGGGAATAGTCTTGGACAATGCACTCATAGAAGTCAGGGCGCAACTAAGAAGCATGATTGGCACCATGGGGTGGGAAGCTACGCGAGATTTGTTGGCAGGTGGTGCGAGGCGAGGCTGTGTGTAGCTTCCGTGGCGCCAAATTTCGAATGAAGGCTGAGCAGCTTGTGATCGAATACTTGAGAAACTCGAATACACGACTGGGATAAACCACTCTTCTTTATATCTGGACATTCTTTCTGAATTCTTGTTGTTTATACGACACCTCGACTTTGACATTTCATTGCCGCAGCTTTAGCGTTTATCTCATAGAATATGTCTCGTTCTTCCTCCTATTTTTTCAACCTCATCGAGATGGATGTAAAAATGACTATCCGAAAGGGCATATTTCGCTACTTCGATCTTTTAGGTGAGATACGAAACAACATTATGCGTGACGTGCATCCATGGATGCGCGCCCGACCTGTTCTACAGCGCCAGAGCAGACCAAGCACCATCTGGAAGGCCCTTTCCACCTTTCTGTGCTGGCTAGTGATGTCTCTGGCCACGTACCTCATGATCGTAAGGCGTGAACCAAAACCACGGCCTATCCTGAGGGCAAAGTGGCCAGGTTTCCAATCGCTAGCTACTTGCAGGCAGGCCTACCTCGAGGGCCATATTATTTTCTATTCGGATAACGCTTTCCATATTACCCCCGGCCCGGTCAACACTTTGCTTGCCTGGCGAAAAGGTCTACAGCCGCAGCATAGGGCTACGATCAAGTCGGTCTGTCTTAATCTCACTATCGCCGACCTTACGCCGCTTGCCTTGCGAGAAGTTGACAGAATGCGGCAGGTATGGGGAGAGGAAAGAAACTTCGAAGAGGAGGACCGTAGCGAATATGAGCACATGGCCGTCGTCATCGGTTACTACCTGCGCAACCAAGTGTGGCTACCGAAGCTGCAACTGCTTAGGCAATGGCAGATGCTAGACTTGGTCCTACTCAAATCCACGAAAATCACGATACCCTCAGACGGCGCAGACTTCCGGCAATTAAATGAACGGCATTTCGCCAATTTTTGTACAAATGCTGCGATTGAGCTGGGAGATAAGTTGGTTGTGATGGTGCGCGAAGTGGGTTGGGAAAGGACGAGAAAGTGGCTAGTTGAGAGAGCTTAGGCTATGTAAAGCGAGATTTCATGGTTGCATCCCCTGCTTCATGCTACATCATCAGCTCTAGGGAGGGTTTTTTGGCTCGTCGTGTGCATCTTTGACGCTTGAACTTTTACGCTCCGCGAGCACTCTTGCTGATTGATGAGGCTTTGTTGAAGCATAGAGACGCCGGTCCTTTGGGAAGCATCGTCAATTTTGGCGAACCGCCAGCCTTTTTAAATGCCTTTTGTCTCGCGGTCTAGCTTTCTGAAAGGTATCGATGTTAGTCTACATGATCCAAGCGGGAGGTCCTGGGAAAATTTGGTTCAATCGGTTGATCACGGATGACAAGTCTGGAAAAGAGAGATCTCAATAGCTTCATTGAATGCCACAATCCCTGGACCAATTACCATTTGACCAGTCTCAGAAACATGTTTTCTTCAGCAGTCAAGATCGTGCCGCCAAACAGTCAACGGTTCAGATCGATAACGGTCTTAGTGCTGGGCTGAGCTTCGCCGGAATGAACGGTACTTCTATAGAAATGGCAACCTCTTGACCGACATAGAATGTAAACAGTTGTATTTTGCTACGCAACTTAGGTGTTCCTCATTCTCGTCACTCAAATGTTTTGGGTATTGCAAGATTTGCTTATTGTCCTGCCAAGCCCTTACTCGGCCAGAAGTAATCTATGCTGGCATAATGGATGGGATAGCTATACGTCTATTCCCCCAGAGCCTCATCAGCCATCATGAACCCTCTATTCGCTCTCGGCTTGTTCTCCCTGGCCTGCGCCGCCGTTGCAGGCCAGAATAGTCCTAGATCATCCCCCTTAGGCACAAAAGTCGGCGGCGGCATGATACTCAACGATTGGCCGCTCGGCTGATTGATCGTACTCATTGTGAAAAGCAGCTGCTCCAAAGCGCACAGGTACCCTACAGCCTTCTCGATAGACAGCCGCAACTGTTTGAGAGTGATTCCCTCTTCACCAAAATTTGGAGAATGGCAGCAGAGTATACGGGAAGTCCTGGGGGCGCACAAACGGGTTTCAGCGCACAGTTCGCTTAATGGGGGCGCACGACTAGATACTTAGATTTATATGGGGCTCTCACCAAAATCTAAGTACCTATTTATACCCTACTATCGTCGCTATCGGTGACCGCCATTTGCCCTATATAAATATTTTTAACCTCTACACCTCTATCCTTCCTATATACTAGTTACCCTTACCTTATTATTCCCCCTTAAATTATATCGCTGTCGCCGTTATATCGCTGTCGCCGTTATATCGTTATTGTTATATCTTTATAGCTCCCTTATCCCGACCTTAATCCCGAAATCGCACTAAGTCATCGGCAAATCTCAAAAACTCCTGCCAAAACCCCAGTTGCCGACCGCGCGGATAGGGCTGGCAGCGTCCTGCCAGCAACTTTTACCAAGAAAAGTTACTGACAGGACGCTGCTAGTAGCCCTAATTTACGGATAGGGCTGCCAGCGTCCTATCAGCAGGTTCAGCAAATCAGGGGTCCGGGCAGGTGACTTTCAGCAGGTTCAGTAAGTTAGGGGTCCGGGCAGCATCCTATCAGTAACTCCGGGTTAATTTCAGCAGGATTAGTAACTTCAGTAACTTATATATACTATCAGTATACTAACAGTAGCCAGCCCTATCATAGAGCTGAAATAAATGAAGTTCTATAATCGTCGCCATTAACGGCAGCGACCCCTAGCGACGACTACCAACGCCAGCGACCTACCGGGCCCGGAATAATAAGTTTTGGTAAAAGTTCTCGCGGGGGCGTCACCCGGGCATATCCGGGGAGTATGCGCACATGAATACCATGCCATTTCGCATACCATGGCGCATGCCTTGGCGCATGCCATAATTGCGCATGCCATGGGGGGCTTTCGTCTGATGTTTTAGGGGCTGCTGCGGGGGGCGTACATCGCATGCTATTCAGGATACCTTTGCGCATGCCATTCGCATGCCATTCGCATGCCATTCAATGGCATGCGCAAGCTGCGCACGCCATTGCGCATGCCAATGCGCATGCTATAGGGCATGTAATGGGCCTATTCGTCTGATATTTGAGTTGCTGATTATTTATCGAGTTGCTGAACCTGCTGACAGCAAGTACTATTTGCTGACAGGACCCTGCCCGGACCCCTGACTTACTGATCCTACTGAACCTCGGGTACGCTTCGGATTGGCGTGGGGATCCCCAAAGGGAATGCTAGCGTGGGGTGGGGTGGGGTGGGGCTTGGGGTGGGGATCGCGGTTCGATCCCCACCCCAAGCTAGGGTGGGGTGGGGTGGGGATTTACCAAGGGATCCCCAAACGCCAAGATAATAACCCTAGGGACGTATCATAGCTGCTACTGCCCCTATAGATATACGCACTTATGGCTACTGCTGCCCCCATAGATATGCGCACTCATAGCTACTGCTGCCCCCATAGATACGCGCACTCATGGCTGCTGCTGACCCCATGGATGCGCGCACTCATGGAATAAGCGCTCGGACCTACAATTATTCAGGTTAATATTAAAATTAAGACTATTATCAGCCTAAAGTTAGATATAACCGAAGGTTATATTAAAGACGTAGTTTAATTCGTTTATTTTAAAATTAAGGGGACGTTTAAATAATAGTTTAATTTTAAATTTAAAACTAACCCTTTTTAAATATTTACTAATACGTTTTAATATTAGCGTTTTCCCTTAAACTTATTATTTTATTCTTAAGAATATTTCGATTCATAATCTATTAAAAAGTAAAGAGTGAAGAATAATAGTAGATATTAATTATAATAATCATTGTAATAATCGTCTCTCTATAGTATAATCTATAATATATCTTATTATTAATTTATAATGGGGGTAGTAGTAGCTATAAGTACGCGTATATCTATGGGGGTAGTAGTAGCTATGAGTACGTATATCTATAGAGGCAGTAGTAGCCATGAGTACGTATATCCATAGAGGTAGTAGTAGTTATAAATACGTATATCTATAGGGGCAGTAGTAGCCATGAGTATATATATCTATAGAGGTAGTAGTAGTAGTAGTTATAAATACGCGTATCTATGGGGGCAGTAGCGTTATTAGAATAATTATTAGAAATCCGCCTTGGCGTAATAGGGATCTCTAAGGGATCTCTACTCTACTTTACCCTACTTTAAGCCCCACGCCAATAGATCCCCACGCTAGGTTAAGGTAGAGATTATACCTCGATCCCTACCCTACCCCACGCCAATCCGAAGCGTAACCTCGGGTCGGCATTTAATATGGAGTTTCAGCGCAAACCCGTAGACGGCTTTCTAATAGGGCTGATAGCGCTTAGAGTATACTAACATTTACTTTTAAAATTTACCGATAGTATTTAAAAAGTAATAAATAAAATATCTTAACGATATCTTTTACTATTTATATTTAAAGAGATATTTAACGAGCCCGATTAAGTTTAAAATCACCTATAGGATTAAGTTTTCAATTAAGATTTTATTATAAATATTAATTTATATAAAAAGAGTAGAAAGAGTTATAATTATATTTATTATATTAAGAATATAAAGAACTAGAGGAAGCTCTCTAAATATAAAGATTTAATAAATTTAGAAAATTATAAAGTTAGGTAGTAAAAGATAATAAAAATTAAAGTAAAGAGTTATAAATAATATTACTTTATTATATAAAAACTTATTATCCGTAATAGTAAAGTTAAAACGTAGGTTATAAACGTTAATAAATAAAAATATATATATAATTTAGTAGTAAATCCTTTTTCTTATTATATATATTTTAATTAAAATAAAGACTACGTTAAAACTTTAGAACTTTCGAAGATAAATCGCCTAATAAAACTTCTATATAATTAATTCGAATAAGTATTTAAATATACCTCGAAGGAGCCCGATTAGGTATTAATTATCTTAAAGAAGAAATACTATAACCTAGTACTATTAACGACTCGCTCGCGAGAGGATATTTTAAATAGGTTTTTATAAACCCTAGATAATAAATAATTTAAAATTAAATATCGATATAACTACTTAAAAGACTCTATTAATAATACGGTTCTAAAAAGAATCCTTTAATAGATCGTTATTATTAATTATTATTAATATCGCTTAGTAAAGCGCTTTTATAGCGATTTTATATTCTAAAGCGACGTTATATTTAATATTAATATTATTAAACTACTACTCTTTGTCGCTATCGGAATTACGAATATAAATATAAGTTTTCTAGCCACGTTATTATTTATTATTATAAAATCCGAAGAAGTATATAGTTTTTTTTTAAAATATTAAATAAAGAGCTTTAAAACGACTATCTACCCCCTCGTATTATTATCGCGGATTAAAATAAATGATTTATCGCCGCTCTTTTACTCTAGATACTAGAAATCTAGTTTTAACTATATAACTAGTACACTATTCAAAATATTAAAACTAAGGTTAGAAATTCTAAATAAAGTTATTCGAAAGAAAGACGGGATAAAATTTATAATATTATTTAAATATAAATTAAAAATAACTTTACTAAATTAACTAAAAATCGGGAGGTACTAATAACTCTATTTTAATTTAATAAAAAGATTTACTTTAAGGATAATTAGGAGACTAAAGAGTTATTAATCCTATAATAATTAATATAAAATTATTCTAATTCTAGGGTAAATTCTATTTAAAGAAATAAGAGTATTTACTCTATTTTTAAAGTCGTTATAAATTCTTAGGTTTTAATTAAAAACGCCGTTAAAGTTATAATTATTAAATTACGATTATTTTATCGTAAATTATATTTAGCCGAGGATCGGTCGCGTATTAATATCCTAAAAGTAATTAATTATAAGGCGTTTAGCGTCGTTATTAATAAAGTATTTATCTACGTTATTAAGATAATAAACCCTAAATAAATAACTATAAAAGTTATTCTTATTAATAATATTAAATATTTATCCTATACTCTAGAATTACTATATAAATACGAGATCTATATCTATAAAGCGCTACTATATCACTATTACTTTTTATATATATATATTAAGGGATTTTTAATCCCGTTATCTCTTTTCTACTCTTATTAATAACTAGTAAATACTCCTATTCTAAAAGAGTAAAAATTATAATATTATAATAAAATACTCCTCTTTAATAATAAGGATATAACTAGATTTCGGGATCCTAGTAAAAATAAACTCTTTACTATAATAACGAATCTTTATTAATTATATAAAAATCTTCTTTAGTAATTAATTAATAAGTTAATTACCTAGCTCGATAATTTTTCTATTAATATTATTAAGAGACGGGATTAGTATCTAGATATTTATTAAATTAACGGCTAGGTTTATTAAACTATAGTCTAGTTATAATATAAGAGTAGGTTAAAATAAAAAATAAAAAACGAAAACTAGGGTAAAGCCAGCTACTATCTAAATAAAAATTAATATACGGAGTATTTATTTATTTCCTATCTCGACTATATTAAGATAAAAATAGGGAAATTAGTTTAGATTTAAATTAAATCTAAGATAAATTAAGCTAGATTAAAATAGTTTAGATTTAAATTAAATTTAAAATAAATAAAATTATATTATAATAATAACCCCCTCTTTAAAATCGAGCTCCTACGAGATAAGTAAACGATTAATTTAATTAATTAAATTTCGTAACCCTAAATCTTATTTAGGGTTACGAAATAGTTAAGATAAAAGCGCGTCGGAGTATTCGAGTTATCGATAATAATAAATAAGGGATAAGACGGGGAATAGGCGGCGGTATATAAATAAAATTAAATATTAATATTATTATCTATAAACGATAACGGCGGGGCTAGGTTATAGAGTATTATTTATTTATATAGTAATATAAAATATCGGTCGAAGCCGATATAGAACGATAACCGAGGGGATAATAATAAATAAGGAATAAACTATAGTATAAATAAGAGTTAACTTTTTAAAAATCGGACTAGGATAAAGATAGTAAAGGTTCTTTATATTAATATCTTTAAATAGTATATAATAATTCGTAGAGGCTAGCGGCGCTAGGATTCGAGATATAATATTTATTAATAAATTATTAATAACGGGTAAAGTACTAGAAGGGTTCCTATATAATAACGTAACCTTCTTAATTAACGTAGTACTTTAATAAAAGTAGATTATAGCGGCGATTATATTTAGAATTTAAAATACCGTTAACGTACTATTTATATTAATTATCCTCGGTAGTTATAAATTCTCGGATAAACTAGATTTATCTAGGTAGAAAGTTATTAACTATTAATTATAATAAATTAATATAGAAGACGAGGTAAACTTTTATAAAATACGGAAAATTTAACTAAATTATAAAAGAATTATTAAAAACTTTAGAGACTCGGAAGAGGTCGATATTATAATCGTCGAGTTTAACTAAAGAGTATATAGTATTTAGATTCTTAATATTTAATTATATTTAATTATTTATTAAATATATCGGATATAGGCGCCTTCGTTAATTAGCCGAGGATTTAAAGATAATTTAAATAATAAATATCTTATTATAAAGGTAGTCGTTTAAAGCTTCTATTTATATTACGAATTTATTAATAATAATTAAATAAGTACGGGCTTAAATAGTAAAATCTTAAAATAAAAATTCGGTAGGCTCGAAACCGATATATAAATATTAATTATAATTAATTAAGAAAGGCGAGGCTAGAGTATTAAAAGAATTAGTATTATTATTAGAAAACTCCGCTTTAGGGAGTTATTTCACCTAATTATCCTATATATAATTAACGTATATACGGAGGTAATATTTTATTATAGTATTAAATTACTCGGTTTAATTATCCGTCTAAGGATAGTACCCGGTAAATATATATTAATCGATTTTAAAGCGCTTATATAAGGCCTTTTAAAACTCCGATATAAATTAAAATCCTCGATCCGAAATAAAAATATTTAGTAGTTTATAAAACTTCTATATATTTTAATAGAAAGCGTCGTAGGCTTCGTTTATTTCTATCGATATAATTAATACTAGGTATCGTATCTTAGTTAAACGGTCTACGAAAACTAGGATATATTAATAAATAATTCTTATAAAGGTATAAAACGGTAGAGGACTTATATAGTCTATCGAGACGTCTCTCTAATATCGTTACGGGGGCGGTAATAAACGTAGTTATTTTTAAATATATTAACGGGAAGGCTTAGTTCTTCGGTATATATAATAATTTTTAATAAATCGTTAGATAGTAATATAAACATTAAGCTACTAATAGGCCCGATTAATTAATTCGTAATATTTAATACGACCTAAATAACTACCCGCGATATTATTATAAACTAGCTAGATTAGACGAAGGCGTAATTTATTAAAATTTAGAATATATCTCTTTCCTCGGAAATAGAGAACTTTATCCTTATCTTCGTATTTAACGAGGGGAATTCCGCTATAGTAATATATTCTAGAACGTAGTATTTCTAGGACTTTAAGGGCGAATTAATCGGTTTAATTAATTATATTTTATAATTAATAAATCGGGGTATTGTATAAATCTTTATTTAAATTAATAGGTTAGTCTTTATCTAGTTTAGGTTTATAGGATATAAATAAAATTTAAGGTTCTAAATTAATATTTATATTAATCTCTATCGGGGTCGTATAAATTAATACGAGGTATAATTAAAAAAACTAAACGAGAATCTTTAAATTTATTATTAATATAACTAGGGTAACTAGGACTAAGATTAAAATCGCTATATTTAACAATATATTATAAATATAATCCTTAAAGATTTCTAGGGCTAGGTTTTTTCTTTTTAATATAATTTAATATTAATATTAATATCTAGGGTCTAATTTATCCCTCTCTTTAAAGAGGTCTTTTAACCGATATATTAATATATTAAATTTATTACCTTCTTTACCGGGCCGGTAGGTAATTTTATAATTAAAACGGGATAAAAACTTGTTTTACCTTATTTAATAACGAGATAATACTTTAAATAAAATAAAATATTTAAGAGCTTTATAATTAAATATTACCTCGATAAAAAAAGTAGATCCCTTTAGTTTAAGGCGTTATTCCTCGAATACACGGACGATTACTATAAACTCTTTATTATAGATCTTATAATTATACTCGGTAGGGTTATACTTCTTTAAAAAATAAATAATAAAACGAAGGACGTTTTAATTATTATACTAGGATAGGACCCCCCTAGATACGTAATTAAATATATTTATTTCTACTATAATTTTATAGTCGGGGTCGAAATAAACTAGGATAATATTAAAAGTAAAAACCTTCTTTAAGATATTAAAAGTTATTTAATATTAAATACTCTACTCGAAGATAATACCTTTCTTAATTAAGGTTATAAATAATATAACGAGTTTATTAAATTTATAAATAAAGCGCCGATAAAAGTTAGCGAACCTTAGGAAACTTTAAATATCCTTAATATTAATTAATTATAATTAATTCAGGATCGTATTAATTTTCTTTAAATTTATTTTAATTTTTTAAATAATAATAATTAATCCTAAATATATAACTTCCTTAACGTAGAAATTATATTTAATAATATTTATTTAGAGCCCCGCCTTACGGAGCTTCTAAAGAATATATTTAATATAAATTTTATACTCTTCTTTAATATCGCTATAAATTAAAATATCGTCGAGATATATAATATAAATCTTATCGAGAAATTCACGAAGAGTATCGTTAATATAATACTAGAACGAGGTAGGGTTATTATATAATTTAAATAATATAATAAAGTATTCGAATAGGCCGAATTAAATATAAAATATAATAAATTCTTCGTCGCCCTCCCTAACGCGGAGGCGATTAAAAATAAATATAATATTTAATTTAAAAAATACCTTAGTACGATTTAATCGATTTAAGGTTTCTAATATTAAGGGTAAAGAATATTTATTCTTTATAATAATAATATTCAGCCCTCGGTAATTAACGTAGAAACGTAGGCCTCCGCTAGGTTTCTTTATAAATAGGATAAAGAATATAATATAAAACCGACTAACTCGAATAAAATCTTTATTAAAGTTTTTATCTAAATAACGGCGGAGCTCTAGGATCTCGTTATAATTTATATTATATAAATTAGATAACGGAGGTTATAACCCTTTTTTAAACTTAATAATATAATTATATAACCGATACGGGGGTAAAATATCAACGTTTTTTCTTAAAAAAATATTTAAGAATTTATAGTACCGCGTAGGTAATTATAATTAAATTAATATTCTTATTATCTCGGTAGGTTTAAAACTCTTTTTAAATAATAACGGAGGCGAAGTAAAACTCCTTATTTATTTTAAATATAACTCGGTTCTAAGCTTAATCGTAAATATTTTATTTTAGATTTTAATTAAAGTAGGGTTTAAATTTATAATATTTAGATTTTTAATAAAGTTAGGTATTTAAGGTCGAGATTTCTTCTAAAATACCTAAAAATTAATCGATTTTTATAAATAATAAATTAAATACGGTTTACTCGTTAGGCCTAACGAGCTGGGTAAATAATCGAGATTTTATCTTATATATATTAAGAGTAACTAGGTATTAAGTTCGTTATTTTTAATATTAAAACTTAAAACGAAGCGAGGCTAGGCTATAATATTTAATCTTAGGCGTTTTTCCTTATTTAACGATAATAACGATATAATTATACTCGTTATTATAACTAGTTCCTATAAAAATAAATAACTAGGACTAGGGCGGGGAAAACTCCTTTTAAATCTAGATTTATTATTAATAAATCTAGAATTAAAGTAATTTCTTTTAAATTCTAGGTTATTTTATATAAATACTAAACTAGGTTAAAGATTAAATTTACTTCTAGTAAATTTAAAATTAAATTAACTCTTTTTAAATTAAAGTTTACTTTTTATAAATTTAAAATTAAATATACTATTAATAAGCCTAAAATTAAAGTAACTTCTCTCGAGTCGGAATTAGTAGTTTAATAGTAACGTTATCGTCTATAAATAATAACGGCTCTTTATATACTAGCGACTCCTTTTAAATCGGGGTTTACTTTATATAAATATTAAATAAAATTAAAAACTAAGATTCTTAGGTCTAAAAACTTTCTTAAAGTATAAAAAAGAGTTTATCTTCTATAAAGATTTTTACGGGACTAGAAATATAGTTTTTTAAATAAAAATATAAAACGAAGGTTAAGGAATTATCTAAGAAATTAATAGTAACTTCATAACGGTAGAGATATAATAGGCCGATTACGACGGGGTATTAATTAAATTTAATAACGAAGAAAACTATTCGTTCCTAATAACTATAAATATTTAAAATTATTTCTACGATATAAATAATACGTTTTATAATAGTAGGTATATTATTAAAAGATCGGACGATATAAAAATAATAAAGAAAGCGAAGGGGCAGATATTAAATATATATAAAATTATAATTAATAAAAAAATAACCGGATATATTAATATTAATTAAGGCTTTAATTCGAATTCGGGATTAACTATTCCGTAATTAATAAAAAATAATTATATATTTATTACGAAAAGTAGGGTTAGTTTTAAAAAATTATATAATAAATTTAAACGAAAACTTAATTAATAACGAAGGTAAATTAAATAATATAGCCGATAAATAAAAAAATATATATAAAGTTCTAGGTACTTATAATCTTAATATACGACTTTATACTAGGATTATTCTTTTCCCGTATTTAAAATAACTCCTCCTATAACGCTCTCGTCGTCGTCGATAATAATTATAATACTAGATCGGAGGTTAACTAGTTTAATTAAATAAACTCTTATATTATACCCCGGCGATTTATAATAGAAGTAAAACCTCTATTTCTCGTAAATAATTTTAATAACCGGGGTTCTCGTTAATTTACCTTTAATAATAATTTAGGTAGAATCGAGGTTTATTAACTCCCTAAGTAAAAGAGTTAAAGTTATAATAATAAGAATAAAAATACTCGTTATAATAAAGTGGGTTATAAAGATAGAAATTAATAAAGATATAATAAACCTCCTCGAGGTTTATCCTAATTTAATAAGAGTAGTACTTTAACGAGGTAAACGGTATTTAATCTACTAAAGTTTTTAGTCGATTTCGGAGTATATACGGACGTATTTATCGAAGGTATATAACTATTAATTATTAATTTTCCTCTAAAAGATAAAGGCCTATTAGGTAATATAATTAATATTATATTTTATAATATTAATTAAGAATTCGTTTTTTATTCGAGAATGTTTCTTTTTTTAAATAACGAGGTTAAAATATTTATTAAAAAGTATAAAGCCTTATTTAAATTCCCGGATATAATTCCGAGTATCCTTTTATTTAAATAGGTTATTATATATTTCTCGTAATTTCTTTTACTAATCGGTAAAGTTAGTTAAAGTATAGAGACCCTCTTTTTAATAATAATTTATTAAATTAAAGGCTTTCTTACCGATAACTAATTTAAACTTTATATAAACGATTTTATTACTATCGGTAAAGTAACGGTTATAATTAATATATATCCGTTATATTAATATTTACTCTTAAATGTCTAATTTATCTTAGTCCCTTTTATATTCCGAGATATCTAGGAGCTTTTCGGATCTAGGAGGCGTTCGAGATCGTAAAGAAATAAATTATTAAATATTTAAAAAAGAAGACGAGCGTAGGCCTATAATAATAATATTATTAAAGATATTCTTATCGAATACCTAGGGCGGGGGCTAAGATATAGTTTAAATTATAATAAATACGGCCTAGGTCATTACCTAAATAATAGTATAAACTAGGGATTACGTATTTAGCGTAGGAGGAGAAGAAAATATAAATAAAAATAAAATATCGAATAAAGAATTACTCTCGACCTAAATATATAAATAATCGAAGGTATTTAAAAAGCTAGTAGGGTTATTCTAAACTTCGGCGAGGAATTATTATATACGGTCTTCGGGGTTAGGGGGTAGATCTTTTATAATAATTATTTTAATATTAAAGAGTATTAACTAGGTAGTTAATCTTTTATAATATAAAAAAACGGGATTAATATCTAGATATTTATTAAATTAACGGCTAGGTTTATTAAATTATAATTTAATTATAATATAAAAGTAGGTTAAAATAAAAGATAAAGGACGAAAACTAGGGTAGGGCTAACTATTATCTAAATAAAAACTAGTATATAGAGTATTTATTTATTTCTTATCTCGACTATATTAAAATAGAAATAAAGAAATTAACTTAAACCTAAATTAAATCTAAAATAGATTAAATTAAATTAAAATAATTTAGACCTAAATTGGATTTAAAATAAATAAGACTATATTATAATAAATATAACTAGGACTTATAAAGTATATAAAGAGCGGATCCGCGGTATTTTAATTAAACTTCCTACGCCGTTACTTATTAAGAAAACTTAATAGTAAATTTTATAAAAGAAGAAATAATATAATAAAATTATTATTCGTAAATTAACTACTTTTAAAGTTTTTAAAAGAGAGATTAAGAACCGCGAGTAAACGATAACTAGGCGAGAATACGAGGAGTATATATAAAAGCGATAATAATAATAAAAGTAGGAGTAAGAGCGGGGCGACGGTAATATTATTAATAATTTACTCGAAATTTTACCCTCTTTTATTTAATAATAACCTCTACCCTTTTAAATAAAACTACGCCGCCTCTATAATAAAAAGGCCTTAATATAGTTATATAAACTCGTTTTTAATTAAAAAAATCCTTTTATATCCTCCGCCCCGTTAATATTTAAGCGGCGATAACTTAAATCTATTTAGGTATAAAAGTAAATTAAGAGCGAGTTATAACCTCGCCGGGTAAAAGTAAAGAGTTTTATATTAAAAGCGGAGGGTAAAACTAAATCTTTTACCTCTATAAAGAAGTAATTTAAGAATAATCTTATCGCCGCTATAAATATAGACGAGCGGGAGTCGTAGGAGTAGCGGATTATTAACGCGGCGTTTTTAAATTAATTTAGCTAATAGTATAGGGCGGAATACCGGGGTAGAAGAGTAAAAACGATATATAAAAGATATAAACATAATGGATATACGACAGCGATATATATAACAGCGATATACCGCGCTCTATAGTAGGGTATGAATAGGTATTTAGATTTTGGTGAGAGCCCCATATAAATCTAAGTATCTAGTCGTGCGCCCCCATTAAGCGAACTATGCGCTGAAACCCGTTTGTGCGCCCCCAGGACTTCCCGCAGAGTATACGTTGCCAGGGCGCGGATCCAAGAGCTTCTTCATCAACGGCGATGAAAGTGAAACTCATGAAATATATCCCGGGACCGGAATAGTCCTCGGCAGGTCGGAGATGGTAGACTTGGTCGATGGTGCACCCAAGGAAAGGCATGGGCCTTGTCTTACCCATATAGGCTTTGATTTCCCCGAGCGTGTGCTTGGGACTGTTGGAAGTGATCTCAAGACATAGTGTGTTCTTATCTCTATATTTCTCAATCTCTTCGAAAAACTGTCATATATAATCAATGTGTCTCCGAAGTCCAGGCACAGTGCGCTGAAGGAGCTGTACTTCGTCTGGGACCTCGACAAGCAATAGCAAATTTGTTAGTAAGCAGATAGCTAATTTCGGCCCTCTGTAAAACATGCTACGTCCGAGCCTCGTCGTCAACGATATTCACGGACGTAATACAGCACCGTTGGCCGATGAAGATAGAACATTCCCGCTTGGAAGACGAATTAAGCGTAAAAACCATACTTGAACACTGTTACACACTAAAATAAAATGGATATGAATACTAGCCTCGACTTAAGACTTATACGATTTGCTTGTGAACCACTCGGTAGTAATATTACTATATTCACAATTGGAAACTGATATTTATAAAATAAAAGGTATTTGGATAGCGTTCTGCCAACCTGATCTAAGAATGTAACTGCCTTGATCCACCTTCTTTTTGCCATCCGACCAGTAGTCCATACCGATGGTGTCTTGTATTATTGGGACACCTTGAGCATTCGGTTGATATTGTTCCAGGGCTTCGTGATCATTATCAGGCAATGACCTCAAAAAGAAAAAGCGTTCCCCTCAACGCAGCCTTGAATACCCATAGTGGTGCTCAGTCTAGGCATGATCTGTCCACAATCTAGCTCTTGATGGCTTCCAAAGAGTTAAGCTTGTTATGCCCGCCGTGGATTTACCCTAAGACATACTGGCTCAAAATTTTCCCTCCGGCACTGCCGCTATTTCTGGCTTGTTGACTCGTGGTCTTACTTTCCCTAGTGGCACATACAAAGTTATGCAGCGCGTATAAAGAGCGCGGGATGAAGAAAGCTCAAGGGTTCAGCTGGCCCCATTGAAACAAACTCATTATATGGGCCATATCATATAGCCGACCCATGGTACAAGGCCCGTCCCGCTCATAAACAAGCCCCCATCATTGTTCTTTCAATCCTTCTTAGCAAAAGACATCCTTTGACGCTGAGCTTCAGCATAGAATATTCATTACTCCTCGAGATTTCACATGCAAGGGCGGCCAATGGTTTGTAATGAACGTCAGCGACAGCTATACAGCAGATTCCATAAGCGACAAACCCAATGCTAGAAACCGCAGAAGATCGTGGTGTGACAGCGCGTATCTATGGAGACACTGCGGCTAAGCAGCCGACTGCCGACCTATCAATATCATCACACGGGGATCAACAGAACCAAAAAGGACTCGTAGTGGACTCACATAACACGCCCGAATCCGCCGAGAGGGACTTTTGGTATAGACCACGGAGCAAAAGATGGAGCCGCACGTAGGCTAGCCTCCGAGGGCATATAGCCACTTAAATACCCCGATTACCCCCACGATATGAAGATTCTGGTACCCAATTCCGTTCGTGCATCGAATCTGCATGTTCTCCTTGACGTGAGAGACTCAGGAAATCGAGAGTGTCCACCTTTGTTCACACTTTGATATCAGCATCTGACCATACCCGAAGATCACGCAACAACGGATGTACATACAGTTTCTTTCACCTCTCATACTTCTTAGCCCATACCTTCCAGGTGGACTTTGCGCTGCCTTAGCTGTACGCTCAAATGTACATACGAATGTCGTTGATGGCCATCCCCAGAGGGTCGAACCACTAACTCCTATCACTGCACTCAGTAAATGCGTCGTGGTACAAGATGGGATAGGTTTTGGCTGGCTCACTGCATGGGAATAAGTCGAAGAGATATTTCCCATCGAGGACGCTGCCAGGGAGACTTGAAATTCTTTACAGCACCGTGATCGACTCAGTACGCGGCCAATTGAGCGCCACATTTCCTCAACATACCTTCGCCAGCTCTATTGGCAATATCTATCTCTGGATGTATTGCAAGCGATGATCCATCCTATGGCAGTTCATAGCGACATTTGCGGAAAGAGCGTTGACGTTTGCGCAGAACGGACAGCCGGCTTTGTACCGAATCAAAGTTTTTCATCCGAATGCGAGGACTGTGGTACGTAAATTGTGGTCAAAAGCCTATGGTTCGGTATTCCAATTGGAGTAGCATCACATGTTTTGGCAGCATCTGGTGTCGCATTATTGCTCAATCGACTGGTGAAGAGACATGCTTATTCCTTTCGCACAGGTATATGCTATACTGAGCAGAGCTATAGCGGCAGCAGCAGCTTGAAGAAAACAGGTCTCATGGGTGCCTCGTACCGTTTTCGTACGTGTGGATCTTCGGCTTGTGGCGAAGCCCAAAACAAATTGGGGGGTTGCGATTGGCGCGAGAATGGCGCGCTCATGCAGAGCGATTTTGCGCCCACGTTTAGAGCTCTGGACCGGGTTAGGATCAACCAATCTTGGCTGATTCGATATGCAGAAGTCAGCCTGACAGGCACGACAGGCAACAAGGTGCTGATGGTGGGAGGGGTTATAGTTGATGTCATACGCAAGGCTATGAGACCAAATGGCCAACAAAACGGTCAAGCACCATTACTTTAAAGATATGACTAGAGAATCTCATCTTGTGCCACCAACAGTATATCGTCCACTTACCTTCTAGACCGTACCGTAGTTCCATACAATGGCGTCTCCAGAGCCCAATGCGAACCCAGTCATTGTTGAACCATCGACGCCGACTCACGCACTAACTCCACCAAGCCTAACCACCTCATCGCCAGATCTCGACTCTTCTCCCAACTCTTTGGGATCCTCTCGACCATAATCCCAGCACAGTAGTTCCACTTCTATTTCCGATCGATCTTCCGATATCGAATTCGCTCAGATCCCAAAGAGCGTTCCAGAGGATGCATTCCGGGAGCTACCTCCTCCAGTCTCCCTTCCTGCGGGCTCAGCAGGGCCAAACGCTCCATAACAAACCACTTTCCATCCACCGAGGTCTGCACCCTTACCCGCTGCCCAAAGCGTCGACCAAAGCATCCCGGCAACTCAACAAGCCGGCGGTGAAAATAGGTTTCCCCTTGATTCACTGTCTCAAAACTCTCAAGCACTGATTAGAGCCATTGGCTTGGCACTCACAATTACCTTTTTGTGTACGATCATACAAGATGGGTGTCTGGACAATGCACATCGACGCCCGGCAAGCTTGCTTGAATTATATTGAAGTAGCGGTTTCCAGAAGCAAAAGTAATAAATGTGCTGATGTCAAAACAGGCAAATCAACCGATCGACCAGCAATGCAAGGAACGAATCGCAAGGGCCTACCTGACCCGCTCTACAACCTCTGGAAACGGATCCCGCAAAGCTCGACTGATTTCCCCGCCACCACCTCGAATTTCAGGAAGCGTGACTTCACGAAAGCCTGCAGCTTTAGCATCAATGGCTGTCAGGCTCAAAAAGACAAGTCCAGTATGCCTCCTTGGTATTTGACCAGTATGTCTCCTTGGTATTTGCCCGCCATCGTTTTTGTCTCAACAGTCTTGGTAGTGAGATGGTTTGGCCTGTGGTTTGGCGGACGACAGCCTCCAAAAGGCGATGTCTTCACCAGTCCTGCAAGATTCGACTACCAGATCACACGGCACCATGAATCTGGTCCAGAGGTAATAACGGGGCAAGCCGCTAAATTCATTCGGCATAGCCCAGATGAGGATCAATATCCTGGCGAGCTTCGTCGAAGCATTCAGCTTGGGGAAGCAGATGGGGATGCTGACGATAGATCGGCATGGCAGCCATACAACAGCTCTACGGACACCCTCGTTAATCCTTGGGCCGGACACAACCCTTCCAAAGTATCAATCACTAATCACCCAGAAGACGAAAAGCACGAAGGACTTATAGAGCTAGAAACCGCTGGTGATAATAAGACCTTCTTCGATCCCGAGACCGGCGAGTTTATTCATATAACACCATGGAAGAGCACACAAGATGACGATACTTCCGTGAAAGCTGATGACAGAGGCAGCGTGAAGCGCGCCATTGGGAAAATGTTCCCTGGGGGAATGGCATTGGGTGGTGGAAAAGCAGTTGGCGACGCTGTGAAGGACAAAACGGAAGAGGTGGCGAAAAGTACAACGATCGAGCGATGGCATGACGAGATGATCCAACGCAAAGGTGTGCCCCAGCAGGCTGGTGACTGTATGACTGGGGATCTGACCAAAGAGGCTCCTAGTGGGAGGCCTCAATTGGCGTGAAGTGTACATTGCTACTACTCACGCTGGGTTAGCATTAGGCGTCTTATACCTTATCTAGAGACTTGGTAATAAACATAGTAGCTCTGAAACGGAGATGAAAGCCAGGGATATTGCTTTAAACTTGTCAGAATAGGGTGATAAGTCACACAACCTAGGGTTGCAAGCCAAGGTTGGTGTTTGTAAAGTATGGCGATAGGGCACATCGGGGTTCCACAGTTGGCTTGAAGCCTAGTCTGTTGCTCAAAATGAACCTAGATCGAATACTTGATAGCTCCAGCATGGGCTTGAAAGCCTGTCATTCGATCCTCGCTGAGCAACAGCCTCTGCCATCTCGAGGTCCTTGGAGAGCCTCAGATCTCCTCATACGGCAACGCAGAGCTCCCTGCCACCTCTTTCAGGTTCTTCCTCGCGCAAACTGGTCTGTGCACCTTCCAATGCTCCTTTTGACAGTCTCTACCACAGTAGGCCACCTGCCCACAGCCAGCACACCTTTTCGCATTCTCCTTCCCACAGACCTTGCAGCTCATCTTTCTAAATATCCTCTTCTCATGCTCTTTCCCCTCTCTCATGGTTTCCTCTTGCATTCGGGCGAGATACTGCCTAGTCCTCACATCGCATACATTGCTTCCGCAAACAGGATCAATTGAGACGACGACGATTGGTGGGATGAGGTGGAGGGCCGACATGGGAGTCTTGAGGGCATCTTTGGCAGGCTGCTGACAGCTAATGCAGGGAGTGGTAATGGCTCGCATACACTCATCATGGTGCTGGTTCGCAATGACTGAGATCACATCGATGAATGCATCTTTCCAAGCCTGAGAATCCTTTTGAGAGGTCGCCGGTTTGCAGAGGAAGGCCGGAACTGGGTGGGAGTGTTCGATTTCGGAGATGTCGAGGCGGTTCCTGATCTGGAAGCGGAACAGAGCGGGCTTCATTGAGGCTGCCATAGTTGCGGTGGTTGGTGGTGCAGTGAGTCTTCAATCGCTCCGTCGTCATGAATAGTTGGAAAGAGTATGTTCGACGCAAGCAACGGAATCGGAGTATTCCTTTCCATTGTAAGGGAAAGCCGATATACGGACATTGTGTAACACTTTGACAGTTTCGATTGCTCGTTCAATTCACGCGTCCTCGGTGTCAGCTAGGGCGATATGTCGTGTCATTAATTATCTTACGGACCAGACAGCATTGAGCGAGAATCCGATGTCCAACATGCAGACCTCAACTCCGAAGTAACAGGAGCGAGATCTCAACACCCCCGTTCCTACCCGTGACAGTGTTCTGGTCTTTTCCTCCAGTCTTGCGAGCTTCGTGTCCTCCTGATGAGTAGTCAGCCAACATGGCCAAACAACGAATAGATAGTCCCATCGACGCTTAAAGCCATGAGTCCCAGCAATGATAGAGTCGCTAGAGAGGCAGCCAATGAATGATAGCAATATTGAGGATCTGCTTATCCACTTCAGCGATTGGAAGTTCCGATAGGCTTCGGAAATCAAGACTCCCTGCTTATTTGAGAACCACAGGGAAGAGTTTACCAACACGAATGAGAGTCATCGAGAGGGCAACGATTTGGATAAAGAGAAGCCAAGCATACCAGCTAGAGCATGTCCGGCTTCGCATTTGACAAGTCCGATGGTTTTTCAGACGCAGATTGGGAGCACCGCGTGCTGATGATCTGTTTGCTTGGTGTTTACTGCGCAAAGCGTTTGGTGTTATATAACGAACTCTACTTTCGACGAGCCCTGACAGCATTTGGTTTGGGAGGACTGAAGAGGGTGCATAAAGATGTGTGATTTGTACAATATCGACTCACCTCAGCCTGTACGCGGATATGTCTTTCCCGGGACGAACCTTCAAGAGCAGGATGGTGGATTTGTGGGTCTGGACGTACTAGAGCCAGTCTGTCAAGATCATAGACGAGAAGCGAAATTGGATCTGACCAGTCGCAACGAACTTGTGCGTTTCATACCAATCCGACAACTCAAATACTTTGGCTCGGATGCGATCGAGCCGCAGACGGCTGCAGAACGGCACGATGTTCTTCGTCAGCGCTATGCGCGTGCAGGCAACTATGGATCTTCTTTAGCTGGTCTCCCCTGTATATCACAATGGATCCGGCCCTTACAAGATTTAAAGCTGGCCACATGCATCTACATGTGCTCTCTAAGACAGTAATTCTCTTCTCTGTGCTTCTCGGCGTCGCGACAGCCATTCCTTTGGCAAGTACCCAAGCGCGCCGCGTCTTCAATGAGACAATCAACCTCACTGCGCAGACTTTCTCCAATGGCTCTTTACCCCTCGCACTTGGCTTTGTCAATACGAATGCCTCCACTGCCACGACTCTTCTCGATGGGAGTTTCATACCTCCCCAAAACTTCCTACCATATAACGTCCCTCGCTCGCCAGTCACAATCCTCTTTCACGGCTTTGGTCTCGAGATTGGACTCGAAGAAGTCCTCCAAACCATCACTGGAGCAATCACAATAGTGTTCGGCTACGTTGCCGACAGACATGGAAGCGAGCCTATAGCGAATGGCTTTTTCAGCTATAAGCACTCATTCCACAATCAACACGAGGTGGAGTTTGCTGTTGGAGATTTTCGAGAGGTTGGCCGTCCGATGACCTATTATGTTTTGGCGGACGTCATTAGAGGTATTGGGGAGTTTATGATGTTACCCGAGCAAAAATTCACAGAGGTACGATTTGAAATTGAGCAGACGGGTGTCGGATACGTTGGGTCTGGCTTTATTGAACGACTAGTAGAAGTTCCGACGCAGGCTCGTCGTCTTAAATAAAAGCGCGATGACATTCTTATGGGATACAATAGGTACTCCTCTTACTTTGATCAGGTAGCCTATATACTAGAGGCTACTTGTTAGAGCAATTCTTCATCAATATGGGACGAGGACATTGAAAGATCTTGTTCTTAGTATATCAAGTTGATGTACATAATATGGCAAAGAAAGAACACCAAATCCCAACCAACAATCATCTCCCTTTGCTACCTCCCACCCAATGACAAGCAGCCCACTCTCAAAGACTACCACAGTGTTTTTTTCTGCTCACTCTACTCTTTGTCCTTGACACCTGGAAGATCATAGTTGAAAGCGCCGTCGATAATCGCCTGCTGAAGCACGGTGTTTTAACAAGCAGTGTCGCAACGGTTGGCACCAACGGAGCTGTGTGTCACGTGTCAACCATAGTACATCTTTACGTGTGCACGTCCCCATACCACACGAATGTCACGCCTTAAACAGTGATCCCGTCCCCAGTTGCCTGCTCCTCCCAAACATTGTTTGTTCTGCGCACTGCACTGCTTAAGGCAGTCTATCATGTGTCGTTGTTGCTTTGAGGCACAGGCTTGGCCAGGGTGAAAGCCTCGGCCGTGAGGATAGCAAGAATTGTGGAGACATGCATATTTTAGTGAGTGTCGAAGTCAAATTGAATGATTTCGTTGACTGTTTCCAAAGTCTTGAGCTTGAGAACAAGGGTTACTGAGGGTTGACGAGAAGACAAAGATATGATACCCATAGAGGGGTTTGTGTATCGGTCAAAAGCTTACTTCGAACCTTCCTCGCGTTGTTGGGCCAATGTGGGCGCAAGTCGGACTACTTCGGTCTATACAGCTTTTCTTCAATAGTCACAAAGTCGGATTGGCAAAGCCTCGGCTGAGTGTCACCGCGCATGCCTGAGTACCTCTGACAGCTTAAATTTCCCTTCACTGGCGTCAGTGAGTACAATTCAGGATCTTCTATAGCATCATTCTACATCGCCTAGCCCTGGTGAAGTCGACAAATGTTTACCTCAAGGCCTAACACGACGTTTCCGAAGTTACCTTGGGCGTCTCATTACATCAGAGCCATCCACATTTAGCGTTCCTCTAGGATTGGGCTTGCATGCTTTCCACCTCCTCAGTAAAATGACACCTGGCTCATCAATGGCTAGAACTAAGTCAAATAGCGCCCATAAAGCAGCTCGTAGTGGGATGAGCCCGCTGAAACTGGATTGACGGCATGGACTTCCGGACGGTTGTCGTTATTAGCAACTATACGCAAGATGAGGAAGCACTACCTTGATAGACACATATGCTTCCAAACGCGCCATTGGTGTTCTGTCTGAAGAAGTTGTAAGTGTCCGTTCGAGCAGCAAGCGCATAGGGCTGTTTCTTTTCCAAGCTAATCAAATTTACTGTGAAGCGAAGGCCTTGACAGTTCATTCGAGCCATGCCCTCTTCACGAAATCCAGCCCTTCCTCCAACTACAGGTCCTTAAACATCGCCATCATGTCAAACCCATGATCGCCAGGCTCAAGTTTCACTAGCGCTTTTCCATCCGCAAAATACCTCTTTGGACTTTCTGCACAAATTTCTCATATCCTGCCATCTCAACAGCCGTCTCATCCATGCCATGGAAAATGAACAGTGGCGGAAAACGAGCCTTTGCCGATTCTAAAGTCTCAATGGGATATAGCGTAGTGTCGTCAGAGACCAGCATCTTTGAGAAGCGGCCGTGCTGCAAGTCGCATCAGCAAGTTCGAGGCGCTTGGTCGGAGTTCTCCAGGCTTGATGGCTGCCAGGTGCTCGTCTACTTTCGAGAAGGGTAGCTCAGAGCAGCCAAAAGGATGCTTTTCGTAGAGTTGGGTGAAGGATGGCGATTTCAAGTCGAGCATGGGGTACCCAGCAATGACGGCAGTGAAGGTTCCTCCCGGCTGGGTGATGGCGGATAGAATTGCAAGATAGCCCCCTGCAATTCTATATCGTCAGTACTTAACGTGGGGAAAAGGGAGACATCCTTCCTCCTCTTGTAGTCTCAGAACGGGCTTTTCCCCACTTGGAAGTAGGAGATTTAAAGCCTCGTCGTACAACTAAATTCTACTTATTAATTTCGACACCTACTTACCAAGACCAAGGGGAAACCTCTAGCTATATGATAGTAATCTCCTTCGAGTGAGCCGCGTAACCAATACCGAAGGTGCCTGAATACGCCGTAGTTCTCCAAATTCACAAGGAAGCAGTCTCTGGCAAGCCTTTCATGCATGGTATAAATCTCCCCTTTGCCGCACCGAAGATGCTGTTGGAATCAGACGAATGTCACTTCTCGAATTCTTAGAGTAAACAAGGCGGAAGTCAACAACGAAAAACGGCAAGTACTAAACCAAACGCGAAAAAAAATGAACGAATCGTGATTCAAGGTCAGTCATTAGTCTATCGTCTCAGTGCCCAGTAGAAGATAAACCCAAGGCTCTTGGTGTTAATGTCGCCAGGCGATACAATCTGCCCATTTGCTCCTGTTTAATGATCGGTGAAAACCCAACCACGATCATTCGAAAAAGCCACGAATGACATGCCCACTCCACTTTCCAACCCAACGGCCTTGTTGTCAATCAAACACCTTTTTTGGTTCGTGATAGAAAAAGATGCCCATGTTGAGACCTCCAGGCACTTCCGGAATAGTCGTTACAGCCAGAAGGCTGACTGTTGCATTGAGTGTTTGGGTATGATGGCTGTTGCTGAGGCCATGCTGGAGCTGGAGCTAGAGCTGGCGGATTGGGATTAATGTATCCTGGCCGTGGTGTTGGGATGCCTGAGCTGGAGCTGGCGGATTGGGATTAAGATATCCTTGCCATGGTATTAGGATTCCTTGCTGATGGGCGTACGGCGCCGCTGGATGGACATTCACAGAGTATGCTCCGTCGTATGAGATGACTGCGGCGTGTTATAAAACTGTGTTGTGGTAACCTCGACTCAAGCCGTAGCGGAAATAAGGGTCGTTTGGGTCGTAAGGATTGCTGCCAGCTTTTCCGGCTTGTTGGCCCGTCTTTTGGGATCCTCTCTGGGTGACGCTCGAAGAAATGGTAGGCTCATCATCGCTGATAGGTCGGGATGCAGTTGAGGGTGCAGGCTTCTGTATGTTTCCTAACGCAAGGACGCCCGAATGTGTGGCGGATCCTAGTGCACCGCCAACCTTGTGAGCTTACTTTGCATGACTAATACATAAGTGTTTACCTTACATAGTCAACGCAGTTTTCGTCGCAGCCTTCATCGGGTATGTTTATCTAGACCTTTTTTTTATTGTCAACCTTAGCTATAAGTAGCTCAAAATAAAGAGGGTTTCTAGCTTGCCATGACTCACGCCAGTTTTAAGATGTCTGACGTACTTCTCTCAGTATTGAGGAAAACAACCCAATCACCAGCAGTATGTAAAGACAATTAACAGGTCAGCCAAATTTGCATGATTCTTTAAATCCAATCCACATTCAATCGATGAATTCGTTGCCATGAGATGGTAAAAGAAGGGTGAAGGAAACGCTCAGCATATTCACTGGTCAAAAGCTTTGAACAAGTGAATCTCGTACAGCTGCCTACCGCTCTTCTACATTTGTGAGCTAGGGATTTACCATTTCTCCAGCTACTTGAGCTGGAACGCTACCCTTTGTATCGCTTAGCAAGCTAGGGACCCGGCGCCATCGCTTCGACTCGTTGCGAGATGAGACTTCGAGTTGGGAGCCTCGCAATTGTAGAATATCTGCCTCCAGTGCCTTTTGATTCATTAAACCAATTCTGCGGTAACATTACTCCTTTAGAGCTATGGGACAGCCAAAGATACTTTGACTGGGTAGGTATCTGTCTCCCACGCAATACAGCTGCTGAATTTCGTACTTCAGGCTTCAATTGGTCCGACGACTGGAAAGACTTGTCTTATCGTTGGCACTTATAGAGAGTACCGCAACAGGGTTCTTCGGTAAAGTGCCGGATTGATGGTGATGAACATCGAAGGATGAACATGGGCCGACTAAAGTATGGAGGAGGCGATGAACGCCATGTATTCCGGGAATGATTCGTCACATAGAGAGCAGTATGAGGAGAACCAGTGGGTCCAACGGCCAGGCTTTATGTTAGAACAGGTGGTAGTCTTGGACGCCAGTCCCATTGACTCATGCACAGATTCTCCAATTTAAGCAGTATATCATACTTTCAAGCTCACTCTGAAGCCACTAACTACTTCGCCGAGATTCATGTTGAGCTTTGATAATCAATCGCTTTGCTGTTCAGCGGTTCCGTGTAGGTATCTTCGGACTCCGTAGCCTTCGCAACTGCCATTAATCTTGACATCTTGCCTGCAGCCTTGGTTTTTTCCAACTTTTTAAATATTCAATAGCTTAAATAGATGATTGGAATTAGCCTTGGAGCGGTACAAGCATAATATAGTGACTGTCATGTCCGCCATAAGCGGCGCCCGGCGGTCTGCCTCTTGTTGCGCGGGCCGTCGGATCCAGTGGGTCTTGGTACTCGTGGTAAAGAGCGCAACTTTTCCACTGTTGTTGTTGGCATGAGTCTCATCACGCGCTTTGTTACTATCCACTTACTACTTAATCCTGGGTGGCGTGCTGGACAAGCGGCACCAGTGCGCTTGATGAGGCAGATACTACGATCGAAGATCGGAGACCCACGCACCAATAAAAGACAATGGACAGTGGTCTACCAGTAGAATAGCCAGCCATATTACCAAATATACAATTTTCACGGTACCTTGCTTCCACGCGACAGGCACATTTGTATGAAGAGCCGCGCCGACGAAAAAACGTGGCTGCGTGGGTTTGCATGTGAGATCCTCGTATTCATAATGCGACATCCGACTCTCAACAAATGACTGCAATGCCAAGTTCTTGGAAACTTAAGTCAACACCCATTACAAAAGCCATGGACGAACATTCCTCTCCGACGTGGGAGTGCAAGAACCGCGGACGTGCACAGCTTGTCCCTCCTTTCTCGAACGGGTAGGATGCGTCCACGGAGGCATGCCCAAAGCTTACTATTGGCCATTTTGCTGTTCCTTTTGGCTACGACCTCAGTTAGTCGTCCATCTCACATCTCAGTTCCAGCAAGCATTCTTCCGACCAAGGCCGCATCCAATGGTCAGCCCTCAGAGCCCGGCTTACCAGACTTCATTCAAGCGCAGCAAAATAAACTCGATCCTCGAGGAGGCCTCGCCTTCCAACACGCCTTCGACATCGGCAATGGCTGGAACATGTATTACAGCTCCTGGCCAGCGGCCATCCTCCCAGTCCAGCCAGCGGCATGGGCACTCGTGAATCTTTACATGTCCATTGTGCTACAAGCAAAGGCGGCTTGGAAGAGAGGGCCGCCTCAACATAGCTATACAATGTCATTTGGAAAAATTCTGATCGTGATGGTATGCCCTCAGAAGCCGATACCGTGGCAGTTCGTGGTGAATTTTGCGGAAAAGTTGTTATCAATCACGGAGGGTGGGTGGACGGGTGTGTATTCTGTTATGCTTAGCCAGGCGGCGACCGACGTTTCCATTGTGGTGGAATTGAAAATCTTGGGATAAATATAGGTCCAGCCGGTTCATACGAGGTCTTGCCACCATCTTGGCCAGGATGTATAAGCCATCGTCCACTGGCGCGTCGGCGATTCTAGCCACTCCCTTGGAAAACAGAGGCAGAACGACTATGCTTCTTCACCCAATGATGAGACAGCTAGCCATGTTAGAGGTCAAGGGCCCACTAGGCTAATTATGTTTTCTCGCCTGCCATGATTCAGGTACATGGGACTTGCGTGACTTGTAAAGCAGCACGGAAAGTTCGGGTGCTAGTAGAGAACCAAAAAAGGAATAAAATTGCTCTAGAGAAGTCTAGGCACCTTGGCATTCAACGGCATTTCACTCGCGGAGAGACAGCTCAAAAAAGTTACATATTGTGTGTTGTGTTCGCAGCTGTGATTGTACTGACGATGCCATTCTGTACTGTTGTTGTAGTTGATGATGTCGGCTTCAATATGAGCTTCTCGGCGCCAAGAACATAGGAAACAAAGGACAGTACTCCGTAGACCTGGTGAGTGGCAATGGTGTTGGTGGTGTGATGCTCGCAAATGGGTGGAAGATGATTGGCCAAAATTGTGACGTAATCATGCGTCTTCAAAGCATTGCCATTGGTGCCATCGAAATTCGGCCTACCCCACTATACCTCGGACTACTTGCTTTCGCCTCCTGCAACTCTTTCACTACTTCCTTCTTACACCACATTAACCTGTGCAACCATACCCAAATACACTCTACACATATTCTACATCACAGCAATCATGTCTTCACAGACCCACCCCAACGGCCAAGCCAACGGCAACAGCGAGGCATCAAAGTTCCGCTCCTACGAGGATGACAGGAATGCTCCATCCCAAGAGACCATCTACACCAACAGCAATGGTGTCCCAATGCCTCATCCATACGAGACCCAGCGTGCTGGTGCAAATGGCCCCCTCCTCCTTCAAGACTTCCACCTGATCGACCTCATCTCCCACTTCGACCGCGAGAGAATCCCAGAGCGAGTTGTCCACGCTAAAGGTAGCGGAGCTCACGGAACATTCAAATGCACAGACACTCTCGACGACCTATGTCTCGCCGATATCTTCAGCCAGAAGGGAAAGGAATGCCCAATCACAGTCCGCTTCTCTACCGTTGGTGGGGAGTCCGGCTCTCACGATTGTGCTCGGGACCCTCGAGGCTTCTCCGTGAAGTTCAGGACTGAGGAGGGCAACTGGGATATGGTTGCCAATAACACACCAGTCTTTTTCCTCCGCGACCCAGCCAAGTTCCCTCACTTCATCCACACCCAGAAGCGTGACCCTGCTACACATCTCACTGGCAGCGATGACAGCACTGCCTTCTGGGACTACCTGTCCCAGAATCCCGAGTCCATCCATCAAGTCATGATTCTGATGGGTGACCGCGGTATCCCCGATGGCTACCGCTTCATGCACGGCTACGCTGGACACACATTGAAGCTTGTGAACAAGTCTGGTGACTGGGTGTACGCCCAAATGCACATGAAGTCGCAGCAGGGCACGAAGTTCATTACCCAGGAAGATTCCGCCAACTACTCTCCCGATCACTCTCAGAAAGACCTCTTCTACGCTATCGAGAAGGGTGACTTCCCAAAATGGAGTGTCGAGTTCCAGACCATGACCGCCAAGGAAGCTGAGGATCTTTGGGAGAAGCAGAAGATCAACGTCTTCGACTTGACCCACGTGTGGCCCCATGACCAATTCCCTCTCCGCAAAGTCGGCGAGTTCACATTGAACGAGAATGCTAAAAACTACTTCGCCGAGATCGAGCAGGTTGCCTTCAACCCAGCACACATGCCACCAGGTATCGAGCCATCCGCCGACCCAGTATTGCAAAGTCGCCTGTTCTCGTACCCAGATGCGCACCGCCACCGCGTCGGTGTCAACTACCAGCAACTACCAGTCAACTCAAGCCGCACCAGCTACCGTATGGCCAACTTCCAGCGTGACGGCAACATGGCCTTCTACAACCAAGGCTCTCGCCCCAACTATCTCTCCTCCATCGAGCCCATCCAATTCCGTGAGCGCACTGTCAATCTCGACAAGGTGCACGGTCAATTCATCAGCAAGGCTGTCACGTTTTTATCGGAGATCAAGCCCGAGGACTTCAATGGTCCGCGCGCTCTTTGGGAGAAGGTCTTCGATGACAAGGCTAAGGCTCGTTTCGTCTCCAATGTGTCTGGGCACATGGCTACGTGCCAAAGGGAAGAGATTGTCAAGCGCCAGATTGCCATCTTCCGCGAAGTCTCCGAAGATCTCGCTACCCGTATGGAGAAGGCTACTGGCGTCAAGGGTTATGATGGCATTGCGAAGTAAGTATCGGAGCGTTATCCAACAATATTTACTAACAGATGCTCTAGCATGAACTTCAATGGCTCACACAACGGCTTTTCGAAAGACCACAAGATCCGTAATGCGAACGGCATGGTCTCGAAGGTTGGCTTCAGCGGCCACACCGACAATGGAGCCCCAGTTAAAGGCACGCACATGGACGAGAGCATTGAGCACCCAGGCACAAATGGCACAAGGGTAAATGGGTCGGCTACAAATGGTGCCAACGGTCACTGATTCTTTCCTTTCTTTACTTAGATAAGAACGTGTCATGCTCTCAAGGATAGAAACCAGTTCATCATGAAATTGTAGCGAAGGACAAGATGATGTGGAAATTGTATTTAGAAACGAAGCAATGAACATCATGCAAACAAACGTCCAGCTCTGGGCCCCTGCAAACCTGAGCACACTCGCAATTGCTGTTGATTCAGGCCACGGTTGACATCAATCCTCGACCACTTGTGAACGTCCTCACGTTTTGTGTGCGGTATGGCATGGAAATAATTCACGATTATACCACTTTACCAAATCCAGCACTCTTCCTACCCGCTATATAACCAAGACCTTCAACAGATAGCACAGCTTTCAAGCTTCGGGCGACCCTTCGCGCCGCGCCATCTTCGCTTCTCATCAAGCAATCTGCAAGCAATGATCAAGAGTCAGCTTGGGGACTAGCTTCAAGTGTCTACTGTCTAGGCTAACGCGAGCGTTCGTCTACCGATGGATTTCAATATGCAAAGGCAGAAGAGCAGACAGCTCATGTGGCAGCGCTTAGGATAAGCCATAGAGTGGGCTTCCACATCAATTGCTTTGATACAGGTCAATTTGTGTGCATGGTGAATGCATAGCGTCTAGCAGCTTTGGCGTAATTTCGCTGCTAGTTTCGATTTCGGCAATAGCTGAAAGAAACTGCGTTAATACGTTGGATCTTCCCAGAGGATCAGAGAATCAGTGCCACTATCATCACCTTCCACTTTAAAAGGTTTTTTTTGGGCCTTTCCTACGCTCTGATATATGCCGAAGACACTTAGTTCATGCAGTTTTGAGCTCTCTTAAGGCGTATCACTAGACATAATCCTCGAATACCCCAAAGGAAGAGCCCACACAAGAGCGGGGATCAAGATCCTCCTCCAGATTCAACACCTCGAATATTCTGCATTCGCCCTTGGATATAAGTACGGTCGTATGGCCACGAAAAGCATTATACGTCCTCGATCATCTCTCTCCACAGAAACTTTTCATCTATGTCAAAGATAGCAGCTGCATTGAAGGATGCTGCAGAATGCGCTCCGAAGCCATTCGGGCGATTGGCAAAGGCTTTGTAAAGGAAATGCCTGAAATAGTCAAACTGCGATGTACTTCTTCAAGGGCAGCTGCGGAACCACGTGAACAGCTGGAGGAAAATCGGACGTTGATCCGTCTCACTGACAAGATGCTTGTGACTCCCCAGGCAGGAAATGAAGATAGCAATTCTCAAGTTCATGAGGACCCGATGGTAGTGAACACTGAATGTTCGAAATTGATGGCGCAAATGCGAACCCTGAGACTGCCAGGCTCGACATCAGATCAAGCGGTAGCCTTTACCAGTTCGCTCCAGAGCGTGGATACCCAACAGAGACTCAACTTGAGCGTTGATGGATACATTCTTTGTCCTCCTGCTGCAAGTTTCGTGAGCTGTAGATCCTCTGCAGCTATCATTCAAATTGACAGATTGCCTGCTGCGCTGACTCTCAAGAGAGGGTAACAGATGAGCCAAAGGAGATATGGCCGAGCTTTTACCTGTCATTCGCTCGAGGTATTCGGTAAAACAATTCTACGACTGCAATTTGCATTGATTCGACGGTTGAGTACTGAGACATGCATGATGTACCACTCGCTACTATCCATTTACATCGGCGTTTAAGACTTTGCGCTCAATCTTTCCCACCACCGGCAGAGGGTTCGTTTAGCGCGATGCCAAGGAAACGAACCCTCTTTTCTGCGGGTGGAGGGGATACTGAAACGGTATAACTTCAACGTTGATTTACTGTTCATCCATCCCATGAATGAGGTCAGATGTCTGAGACGGAAGTCACGCGGCTCCGTAAGTTTTCTGTAAACTTCCTCTACGCTGGATTTGGGTGTAGTAAGCGAGCTAGATGGGGCGACTAGGGGAAATGGAAGGCTGCCACGCGAGCAAGATAACGCTACCAGAGATAGTCGAGATCCGGTCGAGATTTTAGTGTGGGCAGGCACGGCAGGCAAAGAGCGGGCTTGGTTCCACCCAATTCCTTCGGCTGCAAGACACCCCGCCCCCACTTCTGAAGTCTTTTTTCTAATCTTCAATTCACCCAACAATTGTACTCCGTACCAAGGGATTGAATCTTCATCCTTCCGTTGTATTGCGTGTATATACATATATTGCCCCGCCATGGATCCCAATGCAGGCATCATCAGGGAGGCCGATGTCACTGGCTCCAATCTGGACGACAAGCAGACTGGAAGGCGCAAGTCCGCATATGCCAGGCGCAAATCCTCTGCCGTCGTCGACGAGGCTCCGGCGGCCATTGTCGAAGCATCTGATCTCAGCGATGCCGACCGCAGACTGGCCGAGATGGGCTACGTGCAAGTGAGCTGCATAACTGAATCTAATGTCTGATGCCTGCTAACCGCTGATGAGTTCTAGGTGTACAAGCGAGAATTCTCCTGGCTCTCTACCTTTTCCTTCGCCGTCTCCGTGTCAGGCCTCTTCGCCTCTGTGTCGACCACCTTCATCTACCCATTCGAAGCTGGTGGTGCCTCCTCCGCTGTCTGGTCCTGGCTGGTCTCCGGCTTTGGTTGCTATTGCATCGCCCTCTCAGTCGCCGAACTCGTGTCGGCATACCCAACCTCTGGTGGTCTATATTTCACCTGCAAATACCTTGCGCCGGAAGAATGGGTGCCTGAGATCTCCTGGCTATGCGGCTGGTTGAACCTACTCGGCCAGATCGCAGGAGCTGCTTCGACCGAATATGGCTGTGCCCAATTGCTTCTGGCAGCAGTCTCAATGGCTGGTGACTTCCAGGGATACGTACCGACCGACCGTCAAACTGTTGGAGTCATGGCCGCTTTTACCCTTCTGCACGCCACGCTCAACAGTATGAATACCGCCGCGCTCGAGAAGATGACTAAAACATACGTTATCTTCCATATTGCCGTCCTTTTCAGCTGCTGCGTCACTCTACTCGCCATGTGCGACTACAAGCATACCTCATCATACACCTGGACTACTCCAGTCGTCAACTCGGGCTGGTCCCCAACTGGCTGGTCATTCCTCTTCGGCTTCCTCGCAGCCTCTTGGACTATGACCGACTACGATGCGACCGCTCACATCGCAGAAGAGATTAAGAACCCAGAGATCAAAGCACCCTGGTCTATTGCCCTTGCTCTCGGCTTCACCTGGATCGGCGGGTGGCTCTTCACCATCGTGCTAGCCTACTGCAGCGGAGATCCGACTCACACACTCGGTAACGCTGTCTATCAACCAGTGGCTCAGATCTTCTACGACGTGATTGGCAGAAACGGCGGCATCTTTTTCGTCGTTGCGGCATGCTTGATCCTAAACTTCACAGCCATGACTGCAATCCAAGCCGGTGCCAGGACCATTTGGGCTTTCTCACGTGATGAGATGTTGCCCGGATCCCGCATCTGGTACAAGATCAACAAGACTACCAACACTCCCATCTATGCCGTCTGGCTTTTCAGCATCTCTTGTATCTTGATCGACTTGATTGGTCTTGGGTCTTACGTCGCTATTAGTGCAATCTTCAATCTTACCGCCATTGCTCTGGATTGGTCGTACTGTATCCCAATCATCTGCAAGATGAAGTATGGAAAGTTCCAACGTGGACCATTCCACTTGGGCAAATTGAGCTTGCCAATCAATATCTGGGCGGTCTGCTGGACAGTATTCGTCACAATCATCTACGTTATGCCTACGATCAGGCCTGTGACGGCTAAAAACGTAGGTCGTGAATTATTCTCCCACTGCATCCTCATCATTTGCTGATTTTCCTGTCTCAGATGAACTACGTTGTCGTGCTTATGGCTGCTGTCACCATCTTCGCCGTTGGATATTGGTATGCGGCTGGCCGATACTACTATATTGGTCCAAGAGTCAAGGCGCAGCTCATTATGGGAGTCGAGGGCGCAGGCACTGGCAAGGCGGGAAGTTCGGGTGGTGAGAGTGACGAGAAACGTGTTGTCTAAGGAAATGAGACGACTAATCTTTCGCGCGGTGGCAATCTGTCTATATCTGAACGAAACTTTGAGGAAGGAGGTGGGAAGGGGTCTTTTCTTGTACCCCCAAGTCGTTTTCTTATATATACCCAGAGGCCTAAGCCTCGAATGAATCTATGCTACCCTCGCATATCCTGAACAGCGTTCAGTGAAAGGAAAGACCGTGTATGCCCAGCTAGGTACGGGCAGAACAATGCATGAGATCTACGGCTGGTGAGCCGAGACTGTCGCCTGTCTGTCATCTGTGGTAAAGCCTTTTCCTCGGCTTCCGTTGGTGCGCTGCAAAGTCTATCGTGACGTCTAGCCCTTTGATGACATAACTCCCAAGCCAAAGAGAATCATCGGGCTATATGCAAGGACTGTCGAGGCACTCTTCCCCTTGCATATGCACACCCCTGCCATGTTGCAGGAACTTTACCAAGTCTCCTAGCATTGGGCCAGAATACCAGTGCGCTAGCCCAACATACTCCTTCCATTCCACGCTCATACCCATCCCCTTGAGACAGCTTGCGGCTCCCTGGCCAAGCTCGAGTGGGACTTTCTCGTCCAGAACACCATGACCCAAAAACAGCGGTGTCCGCTGAAAAGACATAGCTGAACCATTGTGTTCAACATCCATCCCAAGCTCCTCGCACAAGAACCCAACGGCTTGCGCACCCGGTCCCATAGCCACCTCCCCGCCAGCCTTCTCAAAAAGATCTGCATCATCACCTTCGCCATCGTTACTTACTGGATTGGCCAACTCGGCCATTTGCGCGCAAAAGGGCAACCAGCCACACATTCCGAATGCGGCGCCTAAAGGCTCACCCTGCCATGTCAGCAGTGCTATCAACGCGGCTGCACAACCCTGACTCAGACCGCCGAGAATAACATTACCAGCGCCAACGTCGTGAATCTCGGCGCTTAGTAAAGCGTGGATGAACGCGGACGTTTCGCGTAAGCCGGCCGTTTGCCATTCTTCGTGCGATGGGAGCTGGGATGGCGGGGGGTGGTCGAACCATTGGGTTAGCATCGCGCGGTTGTGGTGTTTGGCGCGGCGTGCGGATGCGGTGGGGATGATGAATTTGGTGTGGGGGAATGCGGTGTGGAGGGTTTGGGAGGGGGAGATGGGAGTTGTTAGGAGGGGGGGTGCGAAGGTGGGGGCGTTGGAGCCTTGGCCGTGGAGGATTATGATTGTTTGTTTGTGTTTTAGTAGAGGTTGGATGATCGTGGGCTTGGGATAGGAGTTCGACTTGTGCGCTGTTTGGGCTTTGGGATTTGAGGCCATGGTGGGTCTGTATTGGAGCTGGTATTCATTACCTCGACCCGTTTAGCTAGAGATAGTATGCTGGTAACTGGAATGAATGGTCGAATAGTTGTTGGGTGAGACCAAAGGCCGGTCTTTTGTATCTTGTACAATAATCTGCAAGGCAACAGCGTTAGTCGCGGCTAGCAGCGTTTTGAGGCTGACATTTAATTGCGCCCGCCTTCAGTAGCAATCTCGCTTTAGAGCCAGAATAACATGAACACGACCCATCCTTAGCGTTGAACGACCATTACATAATTCCCTTGCAGGTGTGTGCTTCGATTATGGGGCGCTGGTGTTTGCGGTATTCTATTGCCGCGTGTGGGCAAAGAAGACGTACAAAGGACCTGTAGTCGAAGTGAACCCGCAGAGCTGAGCAAAGTGGGCTCCGCTTTGTGATGTCAAATTGTCTGCGAGTATGATAAGAAGCCTTATTGGTGAGTCACATAGCATGAATGAAGACAGAATTTTGAGAGTGTCGACGAGAATTAGCTGTTGTGATACAGTCACAAGTAATTACTCAACAACAGCCTCCATCGAACGTACCGAATCAGGCACTCTAGTAGTTCTTGTAGTATTTCTGGTCCCAGGGCACGACTGTCTTACCTTCTTCAAAATTCCCACCTTTTGGTCTCCACATAAGGTAACAATGTATAGGCGTCTTCAGTAAGCTACCCAATTCCATCCACTTCTTGCTTGGGTTTCTTCGAGTAGAATCAAGATAGAAGGTGTTCATGTAGACGAAGCCGTGACTTTCGTAGCACGGTTTGCCATCATCTGTCGCTTCCACAAAAGCCTCGATTCCCAATTCGTCCGCCTTGCGCGTGCCCCAGTCAATGAGTATGCTTGCCGCACCACGTCGTCGATGTTCTGGATGGACAAATAAGAGTGCCATTACTGGTGATCATCGTCAGCTGTCTTGCTAGGCAATCAGAACGTTCCGCTCGGAGCATCGACAAGGAGATGCTTACGTATATGAGGTCTATTCATCTTGTGATATCGAGGCTGTAGCCAGTCATCTAGTAGCTTGTTCGCGAATTCTCGTGGCTCGCCTGACTCGGTCATCAATACCACATGTCAGATCCTCATCCTAGACAAGCAGTCGCACCTTCTGGCCACCAGGTGGCTTCTACAGGGTGATCCACTGGCTTTGGGTATGGGTTCTCCGTAAAGGTATTCCAATTTGCTGCTCCGACAGTTTTGTCTCCAATGTCCGTGTCCACCACCTTGAGCCAAGTACTCGTAGGGTCATTCTTGTGCTGGGCAATCACTCGGTTTCTGAGCTCTTTAAACCCTTCGCGTGCTTTGTCTGAGTTGCCTCTCTCAGGGCGTAGGAGAATATAGCCTGGATTAAAAGGGTCTTCGTAGGATTCGCATTCGCATTGGATCAGCTCGTTCCAGTCGTCGTCGACCTTGTGTTCGCGCAATTCGAGAGGCATGACTGCTCGCTAGGGGATCTGTCGGTGACGGGGTGCAAATGCACACAGCAGTACGAAGACGCTCACAAGCACGCAGTGTGCTACCCGGCATGCGAGCCATGCTTGAAAGATCCTTTAGCTGCCTCAATGGGCTCTAGAATGGGGGCAAATCCGTGGGGACGGGGTGCCTAAGATCTGAAGCTAGGGAGTAAATGCATGCGCTTGTGGGGGTTAATCCTAGCCGTCGTCTTGTGCGGGCTGGCTCCTCCAAGGAGCTGGGTTTTTAGGGAGGTGTTGCACTTTTAATGCCTAGTATGTTTACTATTCAGCCACTACGAAAAACATAGAAGTGATAGTCTGCGGAGTATCGATGTCTACACCTCAATAAGAATATAATGAAGCGTGGGCGATACCTATCAATAGGACACCCCCCCCAATGGGACACTCGTAAGGGTGCACCCTATCTTGTCGCCTAAGTAACGAGCTCCAGGGACCGTAATTCAAGGATTTGCAGTACTGAAACTTCCACTCGAAATACAAATGAATGCCTGATCTCGACACTGTGGGGCTTGACACGAGTCGATCACAGCTATCATGTTAAGCTGCTGAGAGACTAGTTCTAGCCGAGCACCATCAGCAGGATCGGTGTCTCAACCCACTATGGCGTGTATGGATCCTTTCTCAGTATTGGGCGCAGGCGCAAACCCTCTGCAACTCATCGACACAGCCGCTAAAGTAATCGAGTACCTCAATGAGATCAAGCACCCACCAAGAGAGAGGATCTGGTTGGCTCGCGAGCTGGGCAGCTTGTACAGTGTTCTGGTAGATCTCGAAGGCAGACTAGAAGAATGCGAGAGCGAAGAAGAGGATCAATGGGATGGTGGCCTGAGGTCTCTTGCAGTTACACAAAACAGCTCGACACCGCTTTATCACACACCTTAATGGGCTCGAAGCTCCAGAAGCTTGGAAAGACTTTGACTTGGCCGTTCATTAAGAAAGAGATCGAGCAGATTCTAGGTCAGGTCGAAAGGCAGTAATGCACAATTAAGTTTGCTCTGCAAGGTGATCAAGTAAACTTGGCCAAGGCCATCAAAGCCGATACCATGCATATACCGTCTCTCGTGACAGGTGTTCAGAAAATGCAAATTGGCGTCAGCGCCATCCAAGGGCAGCACCGAGTGGAGAGGATACAGAAGATTGTGAACTGGCTACTCTATTAAGCTTCAGTGATCGACACAACGACGTTCTTTCTCGTCGATACGAAGGGACTGGACAATGGCTTCTTGACACCAGTGAGGTTTCATCATGGCTCATGAGTGCTAAAAAGTCATCTTTGTGGTGTAGTGGGATCCCGGGTGCCGGCAAGACGACCATTGCGGCAATCTTGGCTGATAATATCGAGGAACAATTCGCAGCCTACTAGACTGTTGCAGTCAGTTGCATCTATTGCAACTAGGAGGACAAAATGTGTCAGATACCCATCAACCTCCTAGAACATCTGGATACATTTACGACACAAAGGACCTCTTACGCAAGATGTCGAGGATCTCAACGCTTCATGTATTGCTGAAGGATGTAGGACTCGAAAAAGACTCGGCGATGTTACCAGGATTCTGGCGATAGAAGTGCAAAGGCATTCCAAAGTCTTCGTGATTGTGGATGCTTTGGACGAGTGTGAATCCGCACATCGATTGAGGCTTCTTACGGAATTGAGGGCGCTCCAGACAAAACTCAGATTGATGGTGACCTCGCGCTACTTCGATGCATTTGGAGCTGACATGAGAATTGACACTGAGGTCCAAATCGTCGCTAATGATGAAGATGCCACGAACTATATCCGGATATCGATCTAAGAGACTCTACGGCTATCTCGTTGGTTGAGTCAGACATTGCATTGCAAGCTTTAGTCGCGCGGAAAGTAACAGAAGCGGCGCAAAAGATGTAAGCTAGAACCTGCTAACGTGCACCATGTGCTAAGAATCATCATACAGGTTCTCGGTGGCTCGGCTGCTCAGGGATTCCCTTCGTAGTAAGATGACTCGAAAAGCCTTACAGCAAGCCTTGGATGACCTTCCTAAGACACTTCATGACACATATGATGATACCCTGGACAGGATAAGGAAACAAAATGAAGACGAAAAGATCTTGTAGAACGCATACTTTCATGGCTATCGTATGCCTTCAGGCCACTTACTCTTATGGAGCTCTGGCATGCGCTTGCGATAACCATTGGGGAAGATTCATTTGACGAGTCCAATATGCCTGACGAGGAGGACCTTTCTTCGGTGTGGGCTGGCCTCATTTATATTGAGGAAGGTAACGAGCTCGTGCGCTTGGCTCACTCCACCGTTCAGGACTATGTTGAGAGTATCCGCGATAAAAAGGTCACAGATGCCCGCCGCCTAGTAGCAGGTAGATGTCTGACCTATCGATTTTGCAACGGTAACAGGCTGTGCCACCACGGGCAACATTATATCCATAAATTTAGTCAAGATGGCTGTTTATATGAATGCATTGGTGACGGCAAGGTCTGCCGATATGCAGGAGAAGAGATCTGTGAGATCGCGAAAGATATCAGTGACAGTGAGAGCAACCAGGACATATACCTCTATCATGACAAGAATGACATTTCCTTGGCACGATATCGGTATGCAGCGCACCATTGGGCACGTCACATCAAGAGTCACCTAGAGAAGTCGCTAAAGGACATTGACATGAAATTCTTGCTAGACGACCTGAACCGACGATCGGCCCTAGGAGTTGTCAGAACGCTATGGTGGATGTACCAGGATCCGCGGTCCACTTACCGTTATGGTACTCCATGACCTCCGTCACTTGTGCGCTGTGTTGCTGAAGAAGCAGACTTGTGACCTTAGTAACGAGAATGGCGAGGGATACGGAGCCTTGTTGTCTGCTGCAGAGCTTGGTAGAAGCCATGTCATGAAGACATCTCTGGAGCAGAACAATCTTCAGGCGTTGATCACGAGCGATAGGATTTCGCTATTACACCTATCGCCTGGGTTGCCTGGACTGGTGACCGCCTTGCTGTTCGGCTCCCACTCCAAAGCGCCGGAATCATTAGCAAATAAGACAGTCCCCAGAGTCTTCTTATTATGCCTTGTACAAAGTCCAAATATTGCCGAGGATCGAAATCCTCTTATTGATGGTATTAGAGCGATGGAGTTGCCTTTGAATTTGCCGCTTGTTGCCGTGCTAAGCAATACTTAGCCGGTTAAAGAAATATTGTCATAAAAGAAGTGTGAGCCTCGAGGAGAGAGACGACACTCATCGAACGACGGCGCTTCATCACTCATCACAGAGTGGAAGGACAGGAATTGCGGAGGTTTTGTTTCAGCATGGCGCGAACGTGAACGCAGTAGACGGATATGGAGAGACACCAATACATTGTGCCGTCGATAATGGGGATCTGGAAGTCGTCAACCTCCTCGTTGGAGCTGCGGCTGACCTCAATATTCGCAACGACAATGGTAAGCTGTCAACCGAGATGTTGACGTTGGGTCCAGGAGATAATCCATGTCCCATACACCAGGACGAAATTGGCGAAGAGAGTCCCGACTTCCTTAGTGAGACTGCGACGGACCAGGAGAATGATTCTGTCGTCAAACGGCGTGACTTTGCGAAGAAATATCAGGTTTGGAGAAGAGAGGGTTTCATCAAGACCCAGAGGAGTCTGAGTAGTGGACGCGCGATGAGCCCAGTCGTCCAAGCGAGACGCGTTTCATGCACATATGATGTCCCGTTGCAGCTCCCTGCGAAGTCTTCGAGGTTGACGTCATACTTATTTGGTCTCCCATTCGATCCGTATTATTGGATTACCGGTATTGATAGCGATGGCGGCTCATACATGGCCGAGTCTAGATTCTCTCCGTGACACAAGGTAGATCTTAACGCCTTTTGAACCTCAACCAGATCACTCGATAGCATTGTATACAGACTCAAGATGAATGACAATGGAGCCAGAATGCAATGCCGCTAGAAGCGAGTGCCAACACCCGCAACTCTATAGGGTACGGTAGAGATAGACCAGCCAATCGCCTCCAGGTTAGGCTCGCGACCGTCGCATGTGTGCGCTCTTAACCTCCGGACGTCACGAGATGGGAATCATATATTCTTCTCGATCACTGCTTTATCTTCCTAGTTGTATGTCTCAAAAACAATGTCTCAATCCTGTAAAGTTCCTCTGCTGCGCTTGTTGCCAGTCTACCTCATACTCTCCTTCACAATATCGGCAGCCGTAATCGCCGCACCTGCGAAAGTCTTGCTTTCACTCCCCTCAAATACCAACACCAACCTCACAACATCCAGCGCAATCCTCGTGGGAGCTGACATCTACTGCCTGAATCCCTCTACCCCCGGCCACAGAGCAATTGACGTGCATATCTGCCAACCGTACTTTAACGCCTGGCTGAGCTCACCTGAACTCGACGTGCCCAAGCTCTTCGGGTCAACTGAAAGGATAATCCCGTTGACGGGTCCGCCGTGTATCATCGGTCTGCGATCTCGTGGCTTGCAACGACCTATTATACTATCGCTGAGACAGATCCTTGTCGACGTGCTGGTGGTTTTGACGATTTGCGAGCGATTCGGCAGAGGTGGGTGGACGGCTATCGAGCGAACAACATGGGATGTTATAGTGACTGGGGGCACGGAAGGAGTTGGGCTGGGAAACGGAACTGCTAGGGAGGAGACGGCATGATAGTCAGTTGTACTGAGGGTACAGAGTGTACGTCGATGGTTCTCATGGTGCTGTTGTTGCCTGCACATCATCAGAAAAGTTTTAACGTTGAAGATAGACCCTTACACAAGCTCTTCCACTGAGAATACGGTAGACCTTCTTGATCCCGCTTATACATATGCAGTCCTGATCGCTCTGAAGGCATGTTCTGCGGCAGGTTGCTCTGGTTTCAACGTATACAGTATCTCTACTACTTTTCCACATGTTCACTCATCCCTCAAACCGATCTCGATATAAGCTTTCAGGTCAGCAGCAAAAGCCGCTTGACCTTGACTAATATAGATGAAGTGAAGTCTAGTCCTTGCTAAAGGGGCAGCTAATAACTATATCATGGTCTTGACCTCTCTGTTTCCTTCAAAAGAGCGGCATCCCCATAGACCGGTAACTACTACCTTAATACTTGATCGCCACTACCCTACCACGAGAAAGCGCTATAAGCTTTGCGTATCTCCCGATCAATGTTGCCCGGAAGAAAGTCTGGGATCATGATGCTCGTATCAAATAAGTCGAGTTCAAGAGCAACTACGAATAGAACAGTCCGTTTTCTCCACGACAGAGGATCGAAAATCATTCAACAGGCTTTAGGGATTAAAAAGTCGTGTACTTCGTCCATACCCAGCCATCGATATCGTTGCCTGTGCCCCTTGAACAGTTAGGACTTCATCACCTTTTAGAGTAGGGACAAGCAACATCACGACGCATAGTTCTGGCGAGCAGCCAACCATCATCTCCTCTTGCGACGCAGTACGCTCGAAGCCAACGTCCTTGTTTGCGAAGATGACTGACGCGCCATTCGGCAGGCCGAGGACATCTTGTTCTTCTCCGATGATATCACTATCTGCTATGTAGGTGACCTCGAAGTCTGGGAGCTTCTGGGATGCCTTATTAAATATCCACGTTATGTAGCCTGAATGTAATAGGCCAGAACGTGAAATCATGTATAAGCGGCGACCTGTTGGTAGAAGCAAGTAGCGCGAAGTAGTGGAACAAAGAGAACAAGTAGGCCTCAACCGCAGCCGGATGAGGCGTATCAGAAGAATACCAGATGTGAAAATCTGGCGAGCCATCCGTCATCCATCTCGGAGCTGACAAAGTGGAAAGGAACTGGTGGACAATCAAGCAGGCCACCTGACGTCTCGACAGAACGATTTCTTTGTTTTGAGTGCTCAATGTAGGTAGCGTTGGCGGGAACAGAGAAGGCAACTCGAGAGCAAGGCGTTTCAGGGTTGGCCAAACATGGTCGACAAAATGCTCTTGAGGAGCCCAGTATTTTGTAAAACTCTGGCGGAGGAATCCGTAATCTGTACCAGCCGTGCCTCTAAGGGTAATAGCAATGACTTCAAGCAGATCTACAAGACCTTGTAAGCTTATCAGTGAAGGCTCAAGCGCGCTCTCTAGCACGCGCCAGAAAGGAACTTCATCAGCGTCAGAGTCGGTGAGGTCGAAGCGATCTATGCAGAGAAGATCTGGGTCACACCATAGCTCATTGCGTGGCTTCATCATGACAACAAGATTCCTGGGGGCCCACGAATCTCTGCAATCTTGTTCCATATAGAGTGAGAAAATCACGATACCCTCGAGACCCCGAACAAAATTGGCAACGGGCAGGGAGGAGGCTGAGCCCACGACTGTGCCACAAAGTAAGTGGAAGTCCATCACCTCAGTATTTCCACAGGCACACATTTCCTTAGAGCAACTATCTTGAGCGCCGATAACCCAATCCTTGCTCTCAATGATCGCTCTGGTGGCGCCTTCTTAGCTCTGTACTCTTTCGACTGCCATTTATTCTGACACCCACTCATCTCATCCCTTGCAGCGGAAGGGAAAGCCAATAGTCTTGGTAGTGATCCTGCCGTCATGATTCTGCAATATTTGACCACGGAATGCAAATGAAGGTGCAAGACCCTTTATTTTGTCTTAGCTCTATGCCTCTATCACGTTCTCTTGCTTGCACGCCGCTCTTAATCCCATCAGTCATTGACTCATGATAACCTCATGCTCGCTGCCCGAACATGAACCTAGTAGTTCCCAGAGTCACCACCGCCCTGCTGGTATCCCGAATCACCGCCCTGGTTTCCACCTTGGTTGACCCCGTACTGCTGATCATAGCAGCTATTGGCCTGCTCCTTAGCATCGTACCTCATCCTCTCGCGGTCATAGAAATTCTCGCCGTGGGTCTCCATGAGCTTGTCGGCTTCTCCACCTGCGAGGCCCGCCAAGATATCTTTGGCTACAGTGTGGTTCTCAGCGACGCCTGGTAGAAAAGAGTGTCAGCATGATATTCTGATTATTAGGCGTGGAGCAGGAGAGGAGATTGATGGGGTTGGCGAACCGTTGGCTTCCTCATGCTTTTGGTACTCCCTCATGGCCATGAAAGCAGCACCTCCGGCGAGAACTTCGTGGCTGAGGCTTCCTTGATTGTCGGGCTGTTGAACAGTTGGACATTTCCTTGGTCATCGTAGCATTGCTGTGACAGGCTTGGCAAGAATGGGGATATTGTGTCTTACCGAATCCGAACATGTTTGAGGATTGTAGGTGTGAGAGTTTGCGTCTCTTTTGTTAGTGGTTCGGATTGATTGGATTGATTGGCAGAACCCTCAGGGGCTGGCGGGGTTGAATGGACGGGTGTTGGCCTCGGACAAACGGAAGCCATTACTCATGATAATACATTAATTTTAGGGGTTTACTCTGAAATTGACGCCTCAGCCTGGCCGCATCCGACAACGACAGCAGAAGAACGGGGTTATCTAGCCAGATGTCTTCGATGTGTGGCAAGAAGTAAGCCTACCTAGCTTGTCAAAATGTGATGGAAAGGGTCGTATAAACTTGATGGTCAATTATGGCAAGAAACAAGGGGAGGTACCGCCTTTGAAAATTGCTCAAGAAATATGTTTGGTGGTGTATATTAGAGATCATGGCTAAAAGTACTATTCTCCCGCAAAATAGGGTATTGACAGATCTAGACAATGTGATTGGCTGGAATAGCAAAGGTCACGTGATCGGTGCGGAACTAAATATAATCTGTGACTATTTCCTCCACAACCATCTCCGAATGCTGCAGAAGCATGTGTTGATGGCTTAGATGAGACCGATCACTGTTCTTTGTGATTTTGCCGCCTACCGATCAGCGCAGAGCACTAAATGCATCTCATTGACACACCTATCTCTCGTAATCGCGATGGTTTTCACTCCACCATCAATCCGACTTCTGTGGCGGGCACTATCAAAAGAAGACACAAGACGTGGTACTTCGAGGCTAGAGACGCTACCGGTTGAGATCTTACAACACCTATCCGACTACTTGAGCTTAGACTCGGCTGCATCTCTCCTATGCTGCAGCCACACAATATTAGAGGCTGTAGGCGATCACTGCTGGCATGCACTGCGGCAGCAGATCAACGAACACGAGAAAAGACAGTTCTTGTCATTGCTGCAAAGAGATATCGACCACCTACTGTTCTGTCATCACTGCGGCAAATTGCATCCAAACGTCGGATTACACCCTCCGTGGCTTTACCGTGACGAGCATCCGTGCACACGAGCAGATGGCACTGCTAATCTTCAGACTGGCCCCAAGCTCAGGTTTCAACATGCTCAAATGATTATGAAGGTACCTCGCTCACGCCGAGTCCGTGGCGACAATCAATGATCTAAGCTTGCTGACCTCGTTCATCAAGGTACATCGCTCAGGTAAAGAGCTTAATCCCTATCTCGAATCGATGTCGCACACACTCAAGCCTGCTTATACAAATCCGAGAGCTCATTGCTCTGCGCGTGTGAGGCACGATGAGCTTCTTTTAAGGACCGAAGAATTCATCAATATACGTGGTGGTCGATCGTGGCAAGAAGTAGGGAAGCACTATACCACCATCTGTCCCCATCTCAGGTGCTCTTATAAGGACGACGTGTTATCAAGAACAATACAGTGCCAACTGAGCCATCGCGGCGACCGTGAATGTTCCTGCGACGGGCTGAGGCAGTGTTTGTTCTGCCCAACAGAATTTGCAGTAGACACTCGAAACGCCAGATGGCCATCGAAAAAACTAACAGTTCACATCACTTCTTGGAGGAACTTTGGGGCTTGCAAAACACCACTCGATCCAAAATGGCAAGCACAGGTCGAATCTGGCTTTAGCCGTCGTGACAAGAGCAAAACTTCGTTTATCTTCATACCTGGTAGCATCCGAAACGCTTTCGACTATGAGGTTAATTATTGAGTTCAGCAAGCTACTCGAACAGGGTTTTACTATGGTCCATAGCGTGCTATCAAATATCATAGAGCCAAAGGTCCTTGACGACGCTTTGCGGTTGTTTCCATACTCGCAATTGCCGGAGAAGGTTCCAACGTTTACACGTTCTAGATGTCACTAGCGTACTTTCCTTGAAAAGATCCCGGGCCTCGCTTTATGGCTGCACTGGAAGCTTATCCTGGGCAAACCCCCATGTCGGGAGGCTGCACTGGAGCTATGAAAGCAGCGAAAGAACTGGGCTGGTCGTTTGTCTTGTGACTGTTTGTCTCGTAGTATCGCACGATCTCCAGCAAAAATCTTGGTACATGAAGAAATCGCTCTCATAAGAATACTTTGCGTAGTGGTACAGTCTGACCGAGCACTCGAAGCTTAGCTTGACCAACACGTTTCATAGGCGTACCTTCCTGTTTGCGATTCTCCGTGCATAGCCGTCCCTTCCTTTTCCGACGGGGTGATGGCCAAAGTTAGTTATATTAGTCATCTTTGTTTTGATTTAAGTCGCGGTTGAGCTTTAGTCTTCTTCTTTCTTCTTCAAGGTAAGCCTTATCGAGCACAATGTCTTCAAACGCGTCGGTACAAGCGAGTACGGTTGGTGCCTGGCTGGGAGCACTTGCGATCGGTGCTCTCTTCTTCGTCCTCAACAGGTATCTTCCCCCTCCTCCTCCTCACGCCGACGAGGTAAGACGGAGAGAGGAGCAGAAAGCGCGGGACGAGGGAATACTCACTGAGCTGCAAACCATTAATACTAACCTTAGAGCTATTCGAGATGCTGGAGGACCTCGTCTTGCTTCACCTCCCCAATTCGACGTGGTAGTGACGCAGCGGCGTCGCAGTCCTCGACTTCAGGGCCGTGGAGCTTGAAGAGCTGCTTTTTCCTTTCGAATGGTAATAGATTGGTGTTTTTGTTTTGGGGTTTAACTGGTATTTTGTCGTTCTGCTCTGCCTGCGTGTTCTCCGCCTTCCTCGTTTTTCTATTTCGCGTTTGTCCCTTTCGTTCCCTATGTATCAGCTAAGTGTGCACAGGCATTCCTGGGTGTAGGGCGACCTACCCCGGGCATCCCTCCATTCCCAGCGGTGGCTGGAGGGGTGCACCAGCGCCGAGCTCGCACTTCAACGCAGTGCTGGTGTCTAGTAGCTCTAGAGATTCTCTCTAGAGTGAAGCTATGACGAGCTCACAAGCGTCAAAGATAGATTGCCGATGATAAGTCTCTGCCCACATTGTTTCAAAAATCAGAATTTGCTGACAGCTTTCTATTCCCTTAGGTGAGCGTTCTGAGCTTCCTCCGTACAACTTCTTCTACAACGGCATCTACAGTCGATGTACTAAGGTGTGGAGGCAGTTTTCAAGAGAAGAAGAAGAGGCTGCAGACTTTAAGCAACTCAATGAAGGAGAATAGTATAGTCTGTTTATTCAGTACCTTAGCTATAGTATACTAGTCTTAGTATAAGTAGTACTAGTATCATATCTTATTAGAAGAATTTTCAACTACTCTATCGCTTCTCTAACTTAGTATAGAACTTTCTCTCCGTTTACTTTTCACTATCGTTATCCTAAACTATTAGTATTTAGGTAGAGTCTTCTACGCCTTGAAATAAAAAAGAGAATACTAAAAAATTAAAAAAATTAGAGAAAGCTAGCGTATTTAAAATTAATAATTTTTTTTTAATTATATCGTTCTATATAATATATACTTAATTTATAAATCTAGATCCTATTATTTTAATAAATACTTTATATATTAAATTAATTAAAATAGAATTAGAATTAGAATTAGAATTTCTAATTCTATAATTCCGTATATATAAAGTTTTGATACGAGTATCTTTCTTTTAGTTTAGGAATTTGTAAGATTTTTTCGAAATCGTAAAAGTTCCGTAATTAAATTTTTTTTTCTATATAATATATTTCATCTATTTATTATATTATATTATAATTAATTATTAAAAATAGAGTCTCGAGTTAAGACTACTAATTATATATAACTCGTATATAATTTTTTTATATTAGAATTATTAGAATTAATAGGTAAGTTATTTATATTATAAATAAAATATAATGATATTAAATACTCTATATAAAAAACTAGTAACTCCTAGTCTCTAATTTTCTTTAACGATTATTTCTATTTAGGTTAGAGAATAGAGAAAGAAATTTCAAGTTTTTCGTTTATTCTCTTTCTATTATAAAGGAGAGAATAAAATTTATATTAATATTTCTCTATTTTTTCTTAATTCTTTTCTTAAAAATAAAGTTATATTCTCTTCTATATTCTATAACGTAACCCTATTATTATAAAGAAAATTTTTATTAAATTTCTTATTTATTTCTATATTATTATATATATTTTAAATATTTAAAATAATAATTTTAATCTTTTTAATCTTTTTCGAGTAATAATATATTAATAATATAAATAATTTATTTAAAACGATTATATTATAAATAAAGATAATTTAAATCTCAAAATTAATAATATTATAATATTTATTATTAACGAGAAATTTATAATAATAAAGAGACGCCGAATAATATTAAAGAAAAAAAAAAGATTTTTAAAATTTTAAATAAGAAACTATTAGTTTAATAAAGAGTTTAATATTTATTTTTATAAAATATCTAAGAAATCCTCGAAGTAGATACTTTTTAAATCTTATTTATAATTTACTTTATAATTTTATTAATAAAAAACCTCGAAAACGAGTTTATATAAAATTATATATAATTTTATATTACGATAAAAAAGAGTAATTACGTTATATATAATTATAAAACTTTAATAGAAAAACTATACAAGATTACTATAATTAAATATATAATATAAAATTTATATTATACTTTTAAATAAATAAATAAATAGATAAATAGATAAATAAATAAATAAATATATATAATATATATTATATAGATTACTATTATATTAATTTATAAAATTACTCTAAATAATATTATAACGCTTTTTATATTATTAATAGAAAAGAATATTTATAATTTTAAATATATTTACTTTTTAAAAAAAGAGAATTTAATTTAATTTTAATATATATATCTAGCGATCTAAAATTGTTAAAAATATATATAAATTAGAATTTTCTATTATTTTCGTTAATTCTCTAAAGACTAAATTTATAATTTATATATTAATTTATATAAATATAAGTTTATTTAATTTAGAATAAAAAAAAGTATATAAATAAAAATAAAAATAATATAATCGTAGATATATAGTATTACGAGTACCCGTGATTTATTCTATATATATAACGAGTACTTCTAAGAATAAAAGATTATAGTCGTTATACTTATATAATAAATATATAGAATAATAATAATACTCGCTTTATTTATATAGTAAGTATATAAAGTATATAATTTTTAATATAGTCTTTTTCTAGTATATAAATAAGATATTTTTTAATAATTAATAACTTTATATTTAATTTTCTCTTAAAACTTTTAATTATTAATATTAAATAAAAATTTATATTCTTTATTTATCTAGTTTTATTTATATTTATATAAAGTTTATTATTATTCTTCGAGTTTTAATACTCTTTTTTATTAATACTAACCTAGGTCCTAGCGACGTTATATTATAATATTGAACGGAGAGTCTTAGTAATATAACTTATATTCATAGAGTATAATATTAACGTATTATCGTCGTCTACGCCGAGCGAGATATTATCGATGGCGTAGTATATCTAATTACAGCTAGTCCCGCCACGTGACTTATACGTAACTTTGGTACAATCGAGGTTCCTAATCAATTAGCCTAAATATAGGTGAACTAGAAAGGAAGGGAACCGTCAATACAGCTAAACAGCACTATGGCATACAGGTAGAATGGATTTATTGACCACTAGTAGCTATCTATGGTCCAGCTTGTATGATATCCAGGATGCTAGAATGATGAATAAACAAATGGCGCAGCACGCGCTAATTACATAAGGATTCTCCGCCTATGGGATATTTTACCTAATTATCTATCACCGCAGTACTAAATCGATCACGACTGCAACTGACTGGACAGAGCTGAAATGGCTGTACGAGTACAAGACCGGCCAACTATCATTTCCGGGGAAACCTTATCACATAATTTATGGAACAAAGCCTTAGATACCCTAGGAGTCGAGCTCAGGAACAGTCTTGACTTGAAGAAAGCCAGTCGCGTTGATGTACTCTCAAAGGCCCTGAAAGAAGCCCAGGAGAAGAAACAGGTCTGCGCGCAGAAATGCTGGACGCTCACGAAGCGCAATGGCGAAATCATTGTCCTCCGAGACGTAGTCGAGAAGATTATCGTCTGGGTTGAAAGGTTCAACGCAGTTGGCGATAACGCCATGCAGTATGATACAGTTCACGCTGCGCCTGCCTGGGCGGCTATTCGCTTTGTACTGCAGGTAAAGACCATAACTCTCATGTATCGTACCCTGTTTGTTGATTCTCGTCCGATGGCCGTGAATGAAAAAAAGGGTTTCGGTGAGACGATTGAAAACTTGGAGGCTGTGTCCCATCTGATCACTCGATACGCAATACTGGAAGAGCTGTACATACAACGCAACGCAGCAGCACGTGACAAGCTCGAGGACATGGTCGTTCGTCTTTACGCTGAAATTTTGACCTTTCTTGCGAAGGCCAGGATGTACTTCCAGAGCTCTGCGAAAAGTAAGTATTTTACTCGCTCATTGCGTCTATCAAGCTCACGACTTCAGTCCGTCTCGCTATGAGTATAGTCAAATTCTCCGAAGATGAGCAGATGGCTAAGATCAATGTCCTTGATGGCCAGATATCGAGGTTCACCGAGGTATTCAATATTGACATACAGATTGATACCGCGAAGGGTGTCGCAGCTATGAATGCTCTTCTCACGTCACTCAATGAACCTATCAAGCGATTGGTAGACCACTCAAGCATACCTACGCAAGTTCTACACGAGAGTCAACACCTCCAACTACTCCACTGGCTCTCACCTGTGCCATTCTCCAGTCATCATAAGCGGCACTCCGATACCAGAATCCCTGGTTCAGGCCAATGGTTACTGGATCATGATCGATACCTCAACTGGAGGAACACCAGCTCATCATCCATTTTCCTGCTACACGGCATCATCGGGTCTGGCAAAACATCATTGGCATCGGCCGTTGTGGATTCGTTTTTGCAAGAAAGCCCTGGACAAGCCTCACCTGCTCCAATCGCGTACTTCTATTGCACAAAGAATTCAGCGGAGGCTGAGCGCGGGGACCCAGATGAAATCATGAGAAGTATCTTGAGGCAATTGACTGTCAGTCATGGGTCCTGATCAACAATTCACGAAAGAGTCCTGCGAGAGTACGAAGGTCGGCAAACAGTGGCGAAGGTTGATGGTTTTGAAGTTACGAGACTCCGGGCTGCTGAGAGCGTAAGGCTGATTCTTGACACTACGGTGGCCAATCCAGCAACTATAGTATTAGATGCCGTGGACGAGATCCAGTCTAGCTCAAGGCATATCCTGTTATCCGCCTTGATCCAGATCGTCCAACACTCCCTGAGTGTTGTCAAAGTCTTTGTGACTAGCCGAGATGACAGCAACATACATGCACTACTTTCTGATAATGTGGCTGTGAGGATTCAGAATGAACATACACGCAAGGACATGGATGAGTTTGTGCATCAAGAGGTTTCTTCCGCCATTCAAAATCGAAGAATGCTTAACGGGGTCGTCTCAGACAATCTCAAACAAGACTTGATGAGTATACTGATAGCTGAAGCCGGAGAAATGTAAGTCGGAATATTCTATGGTTGGTCTCGCTCATCTGACTTCCCAGGTTCATATGGGTTGTGAGACAAATTGAAAATCTTTCTCGAATGAAGACAGAAGTCGATATCAGAAATGCAATGCGAACGCTCCCAAAAGATACCTTCAATGAACTTTATGAAGAAGACTTCACGCGATTGTCAATATCAGGGCAACACACTCGAAGCTACGCGATACAAGTCTTTTCCATGCTCCTTTGTACGCAAGAGGCTCTATCTCCTGAAGCTCTCATCCAAGCAACAGCCAAAACATTTTCACGGCAAGGGGAAACAATGACCTTGGCCAAATTGATCAACATTTGTTTCAACCTGGTTGTTCTGGACTCTGAGTTGAACGTGCTGCGCTTTGCACACATATCCTTTTAAGAGTTCCTTGAGACGAAAGCAGAATTTGCACCACAATACATCCACAGGGTAGCTGCAACAAGCTGTCTGGATTTATGTCTTGAAGGATTACCAACAGGCATGGAGACCAATCTGACTCCCAAGGATAATTTCTACCACTACAGCGCGGTCTACTGGGCAGAACACTGCAGGATTTCGATTGTCAATGGAGCTGACGATCTGATAATTAACAAAATGCAAGACTTCGTGTTTCATGAAGGCGATGTCGCTCTCGGCTTTGTCGATTGGATCTAAGAGGTTAAAAAAGTTACGAAAAAGATGCCCAACGACCATGCATTGGCAAAAGAACTATGTTCAGTGATACATTCAGGTGGCAGTCCTTTGTTTACCGCATGTGTATTTGGACTCGCCCCTATCATGGATGACCTCGCCCATGCAACAGACTATGATTGGAGCCAAACGAATGACGTTGGGCAAAGTGGGTTGTACCTGGCTGCTGCGGCTGGCCAGAGTACGATTGTACAGAGCTTGCTTCAACATGAAGTCTATGTCAATACTTTAGGTGGCAAGTTCGGTCATCCATTGCATGCAGCTTGCGCCGGCGGGCACGCCAGTATCGTGGAATTATTGTTAGACCATGGCGCAGATCCTAAACTAGGACCTAAAAGCGCTCTTGAGTGTTCTCTACTAGCTGACCATGAGATCATCGCAATTTTGCTACTAGACGGCAAGTTCGGCATATCAGACCAAACTGAATACGACTCCATTCTACAACAAGCGGCCGAAGTTGGATTTGCAGATGTAGTTCTGTTCCTACAGAAGCAGTATACCTCTTTGTACGGTGATCTTGGATCTTCGAGATGCAGAGCCGTCGAAGTTGCCATCTTCAAAGGCCACACAGGAGTGGTTGAGCGATCGACCCAAGAACTTTCATGCCAGAGGATGCCATTGCAATACCTGCTCTTGGCGGGCAGGATAGTATGATTAGTCTCTTGTTAGACCAGGGACTGGATCTCAATGAAGAGGGCGTATTTGGTACACCTCTTCGTGCTGCCTCTATCTTGTGTCATGAATCTACCGTCAGGCTTCTGCTCAAACTTGGCGCAAGTCTGCACGCCTCAGGGTCGTTTGGCGAACCATTACAAGCAGCGGCCATGCGAGGCCATGGATAAATCACTAGAATTCTTCTGAGCCATGGTGCAGATGTGAACAGCAAGGGTGGGCTTTACGGAACCGCCCTCCAGGCTGCTGCACACCGCGGGCATCAAAATGTAGTGGAGATTCTACTTGATGCTGGTGCTGACATACATCGAGATGGATTCTCGCGTGATGCCTTCCATGCCGCCTCGGAAGGTGGCCATGAGGGGATCGTGCGCTTGTTACTTGAGAGGGGTTACAAAGTTCAACATACCCTTCCTGGACCACAAAAGAGAATAAGCGACCCGAGTCCGTATAGGAACCTCCTGCGCGACGCTTCTCCGAGTCAAAACCGAGAGACGAAGCCTACCTGGGATCATCAGCCGAAACTGAAAGATTGGCGCGAACGAGCTTCTGCGATAGACTTCTCTTATGTGGTCGAAAAGATGCGAGGAGTCGTAACTTCCGAGCTTGAACTAACACAGCCGTATCGCGAACGACTTAGGGAACGACTTAGGTACCCAGGTCATGATGAAGATAACTATGCGTTGCGTGCAGCGGCTGCAAAAGGCCACGTTACCGTAGTCGAGCTGCTCCTTAGCCAATTTGATAGGATGGATATTCCAAAATCTGAATTCGTTGCAGCCTTCAAAGAGGCATGCGAGAACGGGCATGAACAGGTGGTCAACAAACTGATTTCTGACCGAGTAGAAGTGGAGGACTTGGAGGCTGCCCTTGAGGCTGCAGCATTGAAGGGACATCTGACAGTGGTGAATGTACTCATAGAACATGAAGATAGACTCGGATTAGCCCGAGTCGAGACTGTACGCATCGGTCGTCCTGCTGCGAAAAGCTCGAACCTCGACATCTGCTTAGCCTCCAAAGCGCCGACTCAGGTATGTCGGTCTACATGCTTGGCCGTTCCCCGGTGCTGAAGCACTAATGGGCTAACAAATCTTTAGGAGACGTATGAATGCGATTCAACCGCCAGCGCGATATTGAAATTAGGTAGCAAAGGAGGTCACCTGCCAATATGTAGACGAGGACAAGACTTAGTGGCCCAACGCTGTACGGGTGTTGCTTCTCGTCGCTTGTACGGCGAGGCGTTGAGCACCGCTGCCACAAATCGCAAGGCTGATGTTATGGAAGCCCTGCTTGAGAGCAATTCTGAATTTGACTTAGAGGATCTGACAAAGACTCTCGACTCGATTTGTGCCTGGGGGAGTGAAGAAGCTCTACAACTATTTCTCCGACACGATACGAAGAGGGTGCTCGGGATTCAGCAATATTCCAGCGGTTTCAACCAAGCGGCACGGAAGAACAACCGTCAAGTTGTGGTGTATTGGTTGGAAGAGCATCCTGAACATCAAGACCTCGTCGTCGATCCCGCGACCGTCATTGACGTGTCTGGTAATGGTTTCATGGATATGTTACCTCCATTGATCGAACGAATCAGGCCAACGGACACATTCGAAAAGACACTCAGCCAATGTTTGCAGGTCACTTCGGAAAATGGTCATAAAGAGGTAGTACAATACTTGATTGGGGAGGGTGCTGACGTCAATGCTATTGAAGAAAAAGCACGATACACCAGTGGAGGCGATAATCGCTTCGACGATTTGTTTTACAAAATGCGCGGAAGTACACAAAAGTTAAGTTCGCTTCAAGCCGCTCTGATTGGCTTCGAGCGGTTTGGTCCCAAGACTCAAGATGGATACCTGCGACATCATCTCCAATCAAGCTGGACAGGAGCCGATGCCTCATCTCAACAACAAAGTATCGAAATACTACTGGCGAAAGGGGCCGATCCGAACGAGGCATCCGAGTACGAAAGATATCCATTGAATATGGCTGCGGCATATTGCACTGTTGAAATAGTGCAGGCACTCATCTTGTCAGGTGCACATGTCGAAGCAGCGACGGAGAAGCATGGCACCGCTCTTCAGGCTGCTGCCCGTCGAGAAATAGGAGGCTTGCCAATAATCAAAGCCCTTCTCGAGGCCAATACACTAGTATCTTCGATCGACCCAGCCAAAGCCGCCGCCCTGACTGAAGCCCTTTCATTCTTCGCAAGCAACCCAGGCCAACCCGCCTCCGTATATAACCCCCTTTCATCCTTCAAAATGTGGGGCTCGAGTCAACCTCATAACCATGGTAGATTTAAGATATCAACTTCTATAAAAGAGGTGTTGAGTACCGGACCCGGCGCGGCCGTGAAGATTCTGCTGGCCCATCTGCCTGAGGAGAAGGGGGATGACTCCCGATACGGCCTCCTAGTCCAGATGGCATGCGTGGCTGGAGACCAAGAGTGCGTTGAACTACTACTCCAGCGTGGCATAGACGTGAATGGCTCCGGTAATTATTATGGGACTGCACTGCAAGCTGCCTCTCGTGTCGGCACCATCAAGATCGTTGAATGCCTTTTGAATTCTGGTGCTGATGTCAACATCCTGCAAGGAGTTCATGGTACCGCCTTACGTGCTGCTACACTTCGAGGCCACGAAGACCTGGTTGACAGTCTGATCACTCGTGGCGCTGATGTCAACCTCCGCTATAAGGACAAAGGCGAGTCTGTATTACACTTAGCGCTAGCATCAAGAAACCACGCGATCTTCAAGACTCTCCTAGATGCAGGAGCTGATATCGACACGGAGATGCCGAATCAACAGCACATCTTAGTCGCGGCATGTAAGCATGGGGACACGACCTTGATTGAGCTCCTACTAGCCAGTGGTGTTGATGTCAATGTTTCAGGAACTAAATCAAGTCACTACTACAGTATGCCATACGGGGAAGATACTCCTCTAAATGCAGCTTGCGCGGAAGGTCATCTCTCTGTGGTGCGACTCCTACTGGACCATGGGGCAGATATCGAGAAGACAACCGAGTCGTCTGCAACGCCTTCGATGGCTGCGATTCGTGGAAATAATCTATTGGTCGTTCGTTCACTGCTTGATGCCGAGGCGAACGTCAACCATGCCGTTTACGTCACACCGCTATCAGAAGCAGCGAAGGATTACAAGCTCGAGATTTTCGAAGCACTGTTGAGCGAAGGAGCGATCATTGGTGGTCCCTCCATCAAAGGAAACGTACTTGCAGAAGCATGCAAAAGCCGCCAGTACATGGTGATTGAGCTGCTACTCGAAGCCCTGTCTGGCACTTAGTACGAAGCAGAAGTTTGTGGCGAAGCTCTTTCTGCGGCAACGAAGGGTGTCGACGATGAGATGGTTCGTCTTCTGTTGGAACATGGCGTGGCTCCGTCCTTCGAGATACTTCGCCAGGCTTGCTCAGCAGGAGTGCTGGAAGCGGTAAGAATGCTGGTTGACACAGGCATTGACGTTAATGAAGACGACGGCGATGACGCTCCCCTGTTACATGTTGCAGCAAGTCACTCAAGACCAGACATTGTACAGTTTCTTATCGATCGAGGTGCTAGTGTCAAGCTCCACAGCACGAAATATGGAAGTCCGTTGATAGCAGCGCTGGAAGGATCTTTGGCATCTTTTCTCCGGGCCCACTTTCAGCCCCAATCCTGCCGGTCGCTTGCAGAGCAGCTTCCCCTTCCTGGACCCTCTTATGATGTTTACCTGATGTGTGGCAAGGAGAGTCAACAAACGCCGGGGTACAAAGAAGTTTCACAATGCGAGCAAATTGTGCGAAGCTTGTTCGATGCAGGTGCGGAGATGGACAGGACCATAAGAAACTTTGCTAACGCCTTACATCTTGCATCATACATGGGTAGTGAGTTCATTGTCCGTCAGTTGCTCGCGAGGATGGAGGACGTCAACATCTTCGGGGGTTATTTCGAAAGTCCACTGATCGCTGCCCGGAAAGGGGACCATCCGAATATGGTCGAACTTCTCTTGGATCGAAACATTGAAATCAACCGTTCTTCGCCAGAGCATGGTTTTGCCTTGCACTATGCATGTGCGCATGGGAGCAGGAAATTGATACAGAGCCTTCTCGACCACGGTGCGGACATCAATACTCATGATGACAAGCCTGGTTCTGCACTGGCTGCAGCTGCATGCCCCTGCGTGGACGTAGATCTACGACGCAGAGATACCAGATCATCTAAGGAGTAGCGCGCAATACTTGAAATGTTGTTACGTCACAAACCCAACGTCAAGATCAGGGAGTGTGACCTTCTAGCTGCTGCGTCATGGAGGTATTTGAGCGGAGGTCAACATTTTATGAGCCTCTTCCTCAGGCATGATCAGTCTGCCGTGGCAACCGAGGTAGTCATACTCAAGAGCATTCAGAATTACCACGGATTTGTGTCCGGTGGAGAGACTTTACCCCTATTGCGTAAGCAAGATGGTTAACTCGGAACAACTCCAGCCATGCTCAAAAGCTGCCTTTAATGTTGAGGTAATGAGAATGCTGCTGAAACACAAGCCGGTTTGCCAAGTGACAGCGGGCGTTCTAGAGAGCGCGGCTAAGCGATACGGCGACAGTTACAAGCTCGTCAAGCTACTACTGACACATGATCCCAAAGCCCCTGTCACTGAAGCCACGATCATGGCAGCCATGGGACACAAATATACCCATAACTCTGATAAATCCGTCTTAAAACTGCTCCTAGATCCTACTCTTGAGTTTAAGATCACTGACGAGATGAGAGAAGCTGCAGAGGAAACAGATACCATGGAGGTGCCGCTGCGTAGCAGTTGGATTTATTTATAGAGTAACTTAATATCTACTATATAAAAGTCCTCTTATATAAAATGGAGTTTAGATACGAATAAGAGCATCGGCAAATCTGAAAAGTAAATATCAGCATGCTCCAAGCGCTATCAGCCCTATTAGAAAGCCGTCTACGGGTTTGCGCTGAAACCCCATATCAAATACCGACCCGAGGTTCAGCAGGATCAGCAAGTCGGGGGTCTAGGCAAGGGTCCTGTCAGTAAATAGTATCTACTTTCAGCAAATAGCACTTACTGTCAGCAGGTTCAGCAGGTTCAGCAACTCGGTAAAGCGCCAGCAACTCAAATATTAGACGAATAGGCTTATTATATACCTTATAGCATGCGCAATGGTATGGGCCATAGTATGGGCCATAGTATAGGCTATAGAATGCCCTGGCGTGCGCAATAGCGTGCGCAACTTACGCATGCCATTGAATAGCATGCGAATGGCATACGTAAAGGTATCCTGAATAGTATACGATGTACCCCCCCGCAGCCGCCCCTAAAATATCAGAGGAAAGCCCCCATAGCATGCTCAATGGCATGCGCCATGACATGCGCTATGGGATAGAATGTGTGCGGATTCTCCCCAGACATGCCTGGGTGACGCCCTTAGGAGAACTTTAGCCAAAACTTATTATTCCGGGCTCGGTAGGTCGCTGGCGTTGAGATTCGTCGCTAAAGATCGCTACCGTTAAGGTATTATTAAGATTTTATTTATTTCAGTCCTATAATAAAAATGAGTTATTATTAATATATTAATAATATATACGAGTTATTAAAGTTACTAATTTTACTAAAATTGACCCGGAATTATTAAATCTATTAATAAAATATTAATAATCTTATTCGTAAATTAAAATTCCTAATAATATTTTATTAATAATTAAAATTAGAAAATTTATTAATAAAATATTATTATTATAATATAATTTTATTTACTTTAACCTAGTTTAATTTATTTTAAATTTAATTTAAATTTAAATATATTAAAATAGAAATAAAGAAATAAATACTCCGTATATTAATTTCAATTTAAATAATAACTAGTTTTATTTTAATTTTTTAGTTCTTTATCTTTTATTTTAATTTATTTTTATATTATAATTAAATTATAATTTAATAAATTTAATTTATAATTTAATAAATATCTAGATATTAATTTTATTTTTTAATATTATAAAAGTTTAATTATTTAATTAATACTCTCTAATATTAGAATTATTATTATAAAGAATTAACTCTTTAACTTCGAAGACTATATATAATAATTTCTTATTAAAGTTTAGAATAATTTTATTAATTTCTTAAATACTTTCGATTATTTATATATTTAAATTAAGAGTAATTTATTATTTATTATTTTATTTTTATCGACGCCTTTATTTTCTTTTATATTAAATACGTAATTTTTAATATATATTATTATTTAAATAATAATTTAAATTATATTTATTATAATTTAAATTATACTTTAACCCCCGCCTTAAATATCCGATAAAAATATCTTTAATAATATTATTATTATAAGTTTATATTTATTTTCTTTTTTTAAATATTAAATAATTTACTCCCTTTTGATTTTAAATACCTCCTAGATTCGAAAAACTCCTAAATATCTCGAAATATAAAGAGAACTAGAATAAATTAGATATTTAAGAGTAAATATTAATATAACGAATATATATTAATTATAATTATTACTTTATTAATAGTAATAAAATTATTTATATAAAGTTTAAATTAATTAATAATAAAAAGATTTTCAATTTAATAAATTATTATTTAAAAAAGGGTTTTTATACCTTAATTAATTTTATTAATTAACGAAAGAAATTATAAGAAATATATAATAACCCGTTTAAATAAAAGAATACTCGGAATTATATCTAGGAATTTAAATAAAGTTTTATATTTTTTAATAAATACTTTAACCTCGTTATTTAAAAAAAGAAATATTCTCGAATAAAGAACGAATTTTTAATTAATAATATAAAATATAATATTAATTATATTATTTAATAAGTCTTTATCTTTTAAAGGAAAATTAATAATTAATAATTTATTATAATTAATAATTTAATAAACCTTTATATTTAGAATTTAGAATTAAAAGTTTTAAGAGAAATTAAATTCGAAGTTCTTATTTATTAAAGAAATACGTAGTTTATATAGAAGAAAGAAACTACGCTATTTATTTATTTATTTATTTCTATATCGAGTAAATAAATAGTTAAGCGTTTATTTATTTATTAATTTATATATAATATCGAGTAGTAAATAATCCCTTAGTTTATTAAATATATTAAATTTATTAAGGTTTTAAGAGGATTTAAATTATAATATTATCTCTCTCTTTTAATCTTTTTTATCTTTAAAGATAATTTTATATCTTCTCGTTAAATAAAGTAATATATTAATTTATAAAAATAAATTATCTTTAAAGATTTTATAATTATAATTATTTATATATACTATATAATATATTAAACTAAATATCGATTATTATCTTTATCGAAGAAATACGGGGAGTATATTAAAACTAGGAAAAAATATAAATATTTAAAATTTATTATTAATTTTTTAGAAATTAATAAGATTTTAGAATATTTAAAATATAAATAAAAAAAGATTAAAATTATATAGGAAGCGGCGAATAAAATTATTAATTAAAAAAATACGAAATTAAAAAGGATTTATTAATAAAAGAAATTCCTAAAAGAGTATAAATAAAAAATATTTAATAAAAGTTTTATAGATATAAAGGAGTTAAAGTATTTAAAAGAATTTAAGAAATTTAGTAAAATAAAATATATAATAATTAAAGCTCTTTATTTTAATAATTTTATATCTTCGAGATTTCTCTCGCCGGGGATTTATAATTAACTTTTTTATATTATAATCCTCGAAACTTCTTTAAAAATTCCCGATAATTAACTAGGTTTATTAATAACTTTTAAATATTCTCCGATTCGTTATATCCTTTTTATTTAACGAGGTAGTTTTAATTTTTTTAATTTTAAATTTTTTTACCTCGAACTCCGTTTCTTCTTTAATTTAGAAATAAAAAATATTTTATAAAGATATTAAAGAGTCTACTAGTTTTAATAAAAAGATATAAAATATTAAATATATTTTAATATCGTCTAGAAGATTTAATTCGTAATTAATTAATCTTTTACTTTTCTTAATTAAAAATAATCTAATTTTAATATAATTTAGTTTCTTACTCGGTCTTTTACTCTTTTTATTTTTTATTAAGAAATATACTTTATCTCCTTTTTTTAATTAAAAATACTCTTTTCGATATTTATTAACTATCGCTATTATTTAAATATTTATTAATTTAATTTAAATTTATATATCTTTATATAACGCCTTTATATTAATTATATAAATTAATATTTTTTATATATTTAGTCCCTACCTAGGTTGAAGAAATATATTAATATATTTATTATAATTAATAAAGAACGGAGTAAATTTTATTATATTAAACTACGCGTTATTAAATATTAATTAAACTATAAATAAAAGTTTTATTTAATCGTTTTATTTCTTATTAATATAGTATTATAAATACGTTTTTATTATTTAATTTATTTATTTAATCTACTTATAAATAAATAAGTAATATATAATTAATATTCGTAATTTTATTTTAATAGTATTAATTAATATTCTTTAATAATTAAAAATAAATTATATATTTTTATTATTTATAATTAACCTAGAAATATTATAATCCTAGATTAAACGATCGAGTAGTATAAAAGTAATTTATTCTATTTTATAAATCTCTTTAATTAATATTATTATTATATATTAATAAAATTTATTATAAATTATTATTATAGAATCGAAGGCCTTTAATATAATAAGGTCTTTCGATTTTAATAATTTAATAACGAAGTTTTTAATAGTATTATTCTATAATACCGCTAGTATTAAAATAAACTAGATTTAATTATATTTAATATATTTTATAGATTTATTTTACTAGTAGTCGATATATTTTTTTAATATATTTTTTAATATATAATTATAGTTTTAATTATATTTCGGATTAACGTAGAGATTTTTAAAGGGAATATTAATATAGAGTAAAATAAAATAGGGTTTAGGGTAAAGATCGCGGTTCGATCTCTACCCTAAATTAAAATAGAATAGAGTACACTATAGAATAGGGTAGGGATTACTTTCTCTTTCTTTCCCTTCTTTAGAGGAAGGGGTAAGGAAGGGAAGGGATAAACCTAGAGTAATTCCCTATTATTCTCTTTCTCTCTACTCTCCCTATAGGGCTACCCCTATATATAGTTTATATATACGCGTATATATACCCTATTACTGCCCCTATATATAGCCTATATATACGCGTATATATACTTTATTACTACTCCTATATGGCCTATATATACGCCTATATATACCCTATTACTACTTTTATATAGCCTATATATACCCTTATATATAACTATATATACGCGTATATATCCTCTATTAAGTAGTATAAAGATTAGTATAATTAGGAAAGTAATTAAGAAACGCTAAACTTTATACCTAATTTGGACTAGCTTCTTAGTATTAGTTATATATAATTTATAGAGAGTAATAGGCTATATATACGCGTATATATACCCTATATATAGTTATATATACGCGTATATATACCCCGTTACTACTCCTATATATAGCCTATATATACGCGTATATATACCCCATTACTACTCTTATATATAGCCTATATATATATTTATTACTATTTTAAAATATAACTCATTCTTACCCCTATAAACTATATATAGTTAATACTAAGAGGCTAGTCCAAATTAGGTATAAGGTTTAGCGTTTCTTAATTACTTTCCTAATTATATTAATCTTTATACTACTTAATAGAGTATATATACGCGTATATATAGGCCATATATAGAGACAGTAATAGGGTATATATAGGCGCATATATAACTATATATAAGGTATATATACGCGTATATATAAACTATATATAGGGGCATATATAAGAGTAGTAATAGGGTATATATAGGGTATATATACGCGTATATATAGGCTATATATAGGGGTATATATAGGCCATATAGGAGTAGTAAAAAGGTATATATACACACATATATAGGCCATATAGGAGTAGTATTAAAATATATATACACGTATATATAAACCATATAGGAGTAGTAATAGGGTATATATACGCGTATATATAGGCTATATATAAGGGTATATATAGGAGTAGTAATAGGGTATATATACGCGTATATATAGCCATATATAGGGTATATATACGCGTATATATAGGCCATATATAGGGGTATATATAGGCCATATAGGAGTAGTAAAAGGGTATATATACGCGCATATATAAACCACATAGGAGTAGTATTAGGGTATATATATATATATATATAAACCACATAAGAGCAGTAATAGGGTATATATATATATATATATAAACTATATATAGGGGTATATATAGGCTATATAGGAGTAGTAATAGGGTATATATAGGTATATATATAAACTATATAGGAGCAGTAATAGGGTATATATACGTGTATATATAACTATATATAGGGGCAGTAATGGGGTATATATACGCGTATATATAGGCTATATATAGGGGCAGCCCTATAGGGAGAGTAGAGAGGAAGGAAATAGTAGGGAATTCCTTCCCTTCTTTAATAGTCTCTACCCCTTCCTTTCCGCTCCCTTCCCTACTAGAAGGGAAGGGAGCGGGGGTTATTCCCTTCCCTTCCCTTCCCTAACCTAAATACCCTGATGAATCCAGGCTGGATCTATGTGGGAATAATAGTTTTTCCGGGCCGGGGGGACCTGAATCTATATACCCTCTCGAGCGGAATCCATGTGCACGTTTAAGTTAAATTACTCAATATTAATAGAACTAAAAACTATAATAATTTCAGCGATTATAAAGTAAAGTCTACCCTTTTAAACGCGCCTACTTTTATAAGAATCCGTAGAGTGGATATAAAGTTATTAATTTACTAACTTAGGGTCAAAAGTTGAAATTCCTATACTAGGTTTAACGTTTAGCGCTTCCGCCCGAGGAATACCAAAAAATAAAGTTCGGAATAATAATTTACTTTATATATATGAAATATACGTATTTTAGCGCTAATTTTAAAAATATAAAAATTATCTAAATCGGGCCAGCGCCGGTAAAGATATCGATATATTTAGTTAAGGATTCTAGGTAATCTACTCTTTATCCTAACCTAAATGCCCTGATGGATCCAGGCTGGATCCATGTGGGAACAATAGTTTTTCCGGGCCGGGGGGACCTGAATCCATGTGCCCTCTCGAGCGGAATCCATGTGCACGTTTAAGTTAAATTACT